>Ga0182745_1000042_pt1 | contig 195146 bp, 154 predicted proteins | sample eDN3rd30CKraftBY_FD_128523 | JGI IMG/M metagenome (GOLD analysis project Ga0182745, IMG submission 128523) | Enriched backyard soil microbial communities from Emeryville, California, USA - eDNA 3rd pass 30_C Kraft BY (version 2) (version 2) | ecosystem: Environmental > Terrestrial > Soil >...
CTAACTGCATTGATCGTCATCGCGAAGTCGGGAATATCCATTCTTCCTGGCCCTCCCACCGTGCCGGGATGTCACACCATTTACTGTCCAGTTCACAGAAGCACTTCGCGTCGATCGGGTTAAGTACGCGATGATAGAGATTCCGGAGTGTCTGGCCTTTCGGGGCTAGGCGCCCCGTGTACGCGCCCGGTTGCTCTCGCCACGTTCGTACGGTGGCTGCCGGCACTTTCGAGGAACTGATGCATGCCAAACATTGAAAACCTGATACCAGGAAGCGACATCAACCCTACAGCGGTGCTGGAGAGAACGCGCTATCACCTCCGGTACTCCATTGGAATTCGACGAGAAACGGCTACAGGCTACGACCTCTTCAAAGCGTTTGGTCTGGCGGTGCGGCAGGAATTGCTCGACCGCTACTACGAAACCGAAGCGAGCAATCGGGAAGCGCGCGCCAAGCGCGTTTACTACCTGTCGATGGAGTTCCTGATTGGCCGGTCTTTCGTCAACAACTTGATTGCGCTCGGTTTGTACGAAGTTTTCATCGAAGCAGCCAGGGAATGGGGCATCGACCTCACAGACATCATTGAAGCCGAACCCGACGCAGCTCTGGGTAATGGCGGCCTAGGACGGTTGGCGGCCTGCTTTCTGGATTCCATGGCCACCTTGGGCATACCCGGCTACGGCTACGGCATCAACTACGAGTACGGCTTGTTCCGCCAGCAGATCCGTCGCGGCTATCAGGTGGAAATGCCGGACCACTGGGGCATGGAAGACACGCCATGGCAGGTGGAAGTCGCCAAAGATATTCTCTACATCCCTGTCTATGGTCGGGTTGACGATGCCACGGACCGTGATGGCAACTACAATCCCATGTGGATGGATTGGAGCGTCATCGTCGGCGTTCCTTATGACATGCCTGTCGCTGGCTACGGTGGAAAGACCGTAAACTACCTGCGCCTCTATGCGGCTCGGGCCTCCGACGAGTTCGACATCCAGATCTTCAACCAGGGCGACTATATCCGCGCCGTCGAACAAAAAATCGAGTCGGAGCGTGTCTCGAAGGTCCTGTATCCTTCCGACGCCATTGCCACCGGTCGGGAGTTGCGGCTTCTGCAGGAATACTTTCTCGTCGCCTGTTCCTTGCGCGACATCATGGAACGCTTCCGTCGCGAAGAAGATGACATCCGACTGCTTCCCGAAAAGGTCGCTATCCAGATGAACGATACGCACCCGGCCCTTAGCGTGGCCGAGTTGATGCGTATGTTGGTGGATGAGCGCGGACTCGAATGGGATCTTGCCTGGCAGATCACCAAGGCAACCTGCGGTTACACCAACCACACTCTGCTGCCGGAAGCTTTGGAAAAATGGCCGGTTGACCTGCTTGGTCGCGTGCTGCCAAGACACCTGCAGATCATCTATGAAATCAACTCTCGGTTCCTGAAGGAAGTAGAACGCCGCTGGCCCCACAATCCAGAGATGGCCGAACGCATGTCGATCATTGAGGAATGGCCGCATCGTCAGGTCCGCATGGCGCACTTGGCGATCGTCGGCTCGCACTCCGTCAATGGCGTAGCTGCTCTACACTCCGAACTCATCAAGAGCAAGCTGGTGCCGGATTTCTATCAGCTGTATCCGGCCCGCTTCAATAACAAGACCAATGGCGTCACGCAGCGCCGGTGGATGAAGTCCGCCAACCCCTCGCTATCTAGGCTCATCACCAGCCGAATCGGCGATGAATGGATTACGGATCTGCGACAGTTGCGCAGCCTGGAACAGTTCCTGGGTGACGAAGATTTCATGCGCGAATTTGCGCAGGCAAAAGAAACCAACAAACTGCGGGTGGCGCAGGTCGTGAAACGTGACACCGGCATCGTGCTGGATCCGCATTCCATGTTCGGCGTGCTGGCCAAGCGCATTCACGAATACAAACGGCAGTTACTGAATGTGATGTATGTCATCCATCAGTACTTCCGCATTGTGGACGAAGGCCATGTGCCGCGTTCGCCGCGCACCTTCATGCTGGCGGGCAAAGCCGCGCCGGGTTACTACCTGGCCAAGCTCATCATCCGTCTCATCAATGGAGTCGCCGAGGTCGTTAACAAAGACCCCAAGGCGAAAGAGTTCATGCGCGTTGCGTTTCTGCCGGACTACCGTGTGTCTCTTGCGGAAATCATCATCCCGGGCGCGAACCTCAGTGAGCAGATCAGCACAGCCGGCAAAGAAGCTTCGGGCACTGGCAACATGAAGTTCGCGATGAACGGCGCCATCACCATGGGTACCCTCGACGGCGCCAATATCGAAATTCTGGAAGAGGCCGGGCCTGAGAATCTCTACATCTTTGGCCTCACCGCAGATCAGGTGAATGAACACCGACTGAAGGGCACCTACGATCCACGCGCCTATCTGGAAACGCATCCGGAATTACGCCGCATCATCGACGCGATTTCGAGTGATCTTTTCTGTGCGGGTGAACACGGCATCTATCAGTCTCTAGTAGATTCGTTGGTCTACGGCGACCAGTATTTCCACTTCGCCGATTTCAACGCCTATGCCGCCGCGCAGGAACAGGCCGAAGCGGATTACCAGGACCAGGCGGCATGGAACCGTCGGGCCTTGTTGAACGTGGCCCGCATGGGCAAGTTCTCAAGTGATCGCACCATCCAGCAATACGCTCGGGATATCTGGAAAATCCCCACGGGGTCCGGTAGCTAAAAGGGGGCTCGGTTTGGTCTCATCTAAGTCTCCAAAACAGAAGCTCATGGAGCTTCTAGGCCCTGATTTTGGCGTGTACCATGGCTCGCCCTTGCCCTTTGGCGCGTCTATCGGGCGAAACGGGGTCAACTTCTCTTTGTTCTCGAAGTTGGCCACCCGTGTCTCTCTGGTGCTTTTCTATCCCGGAGAGGCCGAGCCCTTGCTGGAGCTTCCGCTCGATGATTCGCGGAACCTTACAGGCAACGTGTGGCACATTTTCCTGCGGGATATTGATCCACGTGTTGAATACGGCTATCGCCTGGATTGCATTCCGAACACGCGCCCGCACATCCAGCGATTCTTTCCCGACAAAGTATTGTTGGACCCGCGTGCCAAAGCCGTCACCGGCGGCGAGGTTTGGCGTGGCGATGAAAAGCGCCTTACCAAGATATGGCCCGCGTCGCGCAATCGTCGTAGTCTGATTGTCGATGACTTCTTCGAATGGGAACTCGATAAGCCACTAAACATCCCTCTATCAGAATCTGTGTTGTACGAAATGCATGTCCGCGGCTTCACGTCACATGCTTCGTCAGGTGTCAGCCGCCCCGGCACCTACATCGGCCTCACCGACAAGATTCCCTACCTGAAAGAGCTCGGCGTCACCGCCGTAGAGCTTCTACCTGTTGCCGAGTTCGAAGAGGTAGAAGAGCCGCGGTTCAACCCAAAGACCGGCGAGCGGCTTGTGAACTTCTGGGGCTATCAGCCCATCTCGTTCTTTGCGCCCAAGGCGTCCTACGCCTCTGACCCCTACTTTGGCTCGCAGGTTCGCGAGTTCAAAGAGATGGTAAAGCGCTTCCACGCCGCGGGCATTGAGGTCATTCTCGACGTGGTCTTCAACCACAGCGCCGAAGGCGACGAGCGCGGATCTACATCCTCGTTCCGTGGCATCGACAACGAGACCTACTACATGCTCGATCAGCAGACCGGGCGTTACCACGACTACTCCGGTTGCGGGAACACCATGAACTGCAACCACCCCATCGTGCGCAATATGATCATTGACTGCTTGCACTATTGGGTGACAGAAATGCACGTGGATGGCTTCCGCTTTGATCTCGCATCCATTCTCGGCCGGGGACAGAACGGAGAGGTGCTGGCGAATCCGCCGCTGCTCGAAAACATCGCGGGCGACCCCATCCTCGCGAACACAAAGATCATCGCCGAGGCCTGGGATGCCGCCGGACTCTACCAGGTTGGATCGTTCCCGGCCTGGGGGCGTTGGGCGGAATGGAACGGGCGCTTCCGCGACGAGGTGCGTCGTTTTGTGAAGGGCGATCCCGGCCTTACGCAGAGCCTGGCGAATCGACTGACGGGCAGCCCGGATCTGTATCGGTCCAGTAGTCGCCACCCCTATCACAGCATCAATTTCATCACCGCCCATGATGGCTTCACGCTGCATGACCTCGTCAGCTACAACGAGAAGCACAACGAAGCCAACGGGGAAGAGAATCGCGATGGCGGCAACGACAACTACAGTTGGAACTGCGGCGAAGAGGGGGACTCCAGCGATCCAGAAGTCCTGGCGCTCCGTCAGCGGCAAATGAAGAACTTTGCCGCGCTGCTACTGCTATCCCACGGCGTACCCATGCTGCTTGCTGGGGACGAGTTTGGGCGCACGCAGAAAGGCAACAACAATGCCTACTGCCAGGATAGTGAGATCAGTTGGATCGATTGGCGCCTGCGCAAGAAGAACGCCGAATTCTTCCGCTTTGTGCAGCGCCTAATTGTGTTCCGTAAACAGCACAAGATCATGCGGCCTGAAAACTTTGCCGATGATCCTTGGCAGGATGGCCCACGTGTCCACTGGCACGGCGTCCGTCTGCACGAGCCGGATTGGAACTTCAATTCCCACACGCTCGCCGCGCATTTCTTCGGACCTTCCGAGCGCAAAGACGCTGACCACGTGTATCTGGTAGCGAACTCCCACTGGGAAGCCCACGAGTTCCAGCTACCGGTATTAGGGCGCAAGCGCTGGCACCGCTTCCTGGATACGTCGCTAGGGTCACCGGACGACATCGTGCGTCCCGGCTTCGAAGCGGACCTCAGCAACCAATTCACCTATCCGGTTGGTCCTCGAAGTGTGGTTGTTTTGGTCGGTAAGTAGAACGCCTACCCACTTTGCCGCGTCGTCTTGGTTTCCTGCTTTGCCAGTATTTCCGCAGAGCAGGAACACCGACCAACGTCAGCATCACGATCGCCCACATCCCGAGATGAATGCCTGGGAGTGCAGGCGCCATCAACAGCATGGGCACGGGAGCAAGCATCCCTCGTGTCAGCACGTTCAGTGGTAGTGCCGCCCTCGCGCGCTTTGAAAGCGGAGACAACAGGTAGATCAGCCCCAAAGTCACAGCTACCCAAACGGCAATCCAAACCAATATCTCGCCACGGGCAGTGTTTGGAAATCGCGAAGGAATCATCAGGGTAATCACGCCATTGAAAATGGCATAGCCAATGATCCCAGGCAAATGATGAACCCATCGTGGAACAAGCGCATAGGATACGGCAACACACGCGACGAGGCCCAAGGCGCCAACCCACCAATAGTCGGCGGAAACCTGCACGGTCTCCGCCGAGATTACTGTGGCTGCGAACCAGGCGCAGGTCGCGACCAGCCACAGCACGACGACAACGGCATTTAGGAAAGATTGCCGAACGCACTGCATCTTGCTTCGTGCCATGGGGCTTCCAGAATCTACGACCAGACAGCTGGTCTTTATGCACAAGTATCGATGATCGAAGTATCGCATCGGTTCCGTTGTGGCCTAGCTCTGCGATCGTCACAACTTCCGAACTCGTAATAGAAAGTCTGGACGCAATGCAGTGACCAGCGGACAGCCATGTCGCATTAATCGCCCATCTCCCCTTTCTCGACTCGTAACATAGACATCCCTCCCCTTACGCTATCCTGAAAGCGCAAATGTCGATACGCAGTTTCCGCCCCGCGACCACGTTGTTGGCGCTCGGCTTGCTCGCTCTCCTTACGCCTTCGTGCGTGTTTTCTCAGTCTCCTTCCTCCGGTGACGAAAGCGCAGACGACGAGATCCCCAAGCTCCAGCCTCTGCGCCAGTCCATGGTCGTCACGGGCTTCTTTGAACCCATCCCGTTGGCAGAGAGCGAGCGCGCCGTTACTTTGCACCAAGTGCAAGAGCTCCCGTTGCTGTATAACACCACCTTTGATTTTCTGCGGCTTGACCCATCGCTCGACCTCCGGCAACGTGGCGCCAACGGCATCCAGGGTGATCTTTCCATCCGAGGCGGATCTTTCGGCCAGACCTTGGTCCTGCTGGACGGCATGCGGATGAACGATTCGCAGAGCGGCCATCACAACCTCAACCTCCCCATCCCGATGGAATCCATCGAAACCGTGGAAGTGTTGCGCGGCTCGGGATCCACGCTCTACGGAGCAGACGCCGTCGGCGGCGTGGTGAACTTCCGCACCAGTCGTCCGGAAACCAGCGAAATTCGTCTTCGTGGCGGCCTTGGCAACTTTGGCACAAATCAGCAGCGCATCACCGCCAATTTTGTCCGTGGAGCCCTCTTCCAGCAGATTGCCGCCTCCCGAGATCTCTCCACCGGTTTCACGGATAACCGCGACTACCGCAATGCCCTGGTCTCTTCCACCACACACGTCAAGACGGGTCTGGGCTACACGCGAATTCTTCTGGGGCTGATGGACCGGCCCTTCGGTGCACAAGGTTATTACGGCAACTTCAATTCCTGGGAACGCGTCAAGGGTTGGACCGCCATGGCCAGCCAGGAACTCGGCTCCAAGACCACCGCTTCCTTCAGCTATCGCCGACATACCGATCTTTTCGTGCTCTATCGAGATCGGCCTCAGGTGTATACCAACCACCACATCTCGGAAACCTGGCTCGGCTCCATTCGCCGCACGGAAGAGCTCGGCGGCAACGGACGCCTGCACTATGGTTTCGAAGCCCTGCACGAGGGGCTAGAAAGCACAAACCTGGGCATACGCGATCGCAGTCGGCAATCCACCTATCTGAACTATGACCTGCGCGCCGCCGGACGCTTCTCGTTGACCACGGGTGTACGTTACGAACTATTCCGTGCCTGGAGCGGCCAGCTCAGCCCCACCGTAGCCGCTGGCTATTGGCTGAATCCCCATATGAAGCTGCGCGCCAGCGTCAGCCGTGCCTACCGCGTGCCAAGCTTCACAGATCTGTATTACAACGATCCCGGCTCCCGGGGGGATCCCAATCTGCGCCCGGAGCGAGCCTGGGGCTATGAAGGCGGTTTGGATTGGAACGCCGGACAGAAGTTTGATGGCGAAGCTACGGTGTTCCATCGCCGCGAACGCGATGGCATCGATTTCACACGCTCCGGCCCCAACGATCCCTGGCAGGCGCGCAATTTCCAGCGCCTGCAGTTCACCGGAGCCGAGCTCCGCGCCCGCTGGCGTTACCGGCCGGCGGCCAGTGCAGAAATCGCCTACACGGGCATTCGCGGCACACAAACCGAGCTGAACAGCATGCAGTCCCGTTATACCTTCAACTACCCAGTGAATGCCCTCATCGGCACCTGGCAGGGTGTAACATTTGGCAAGACCGCGCTTCGCACCCGTTTCGGTGTAACCCAGCGTTATCAGCGCGACTCCTACATGCTGTGGGAGGTGGGAGCCTCCTACCAAGGGAATCGTGTGCGCCCTTTTCTGCAACTGGCTAATATCACGAATCACGCCTATGAAGAGATCCCCGGAGTCGCCATGCCGGGTCGCAGTGTCATTGGGGGCGTGGAACTGGTGGTCTGGACGCAGACGCGCTAGTTTTCGGGGCTCGCCGGTCCATTGCAGCACGGTTGTCCATTGCGGCACTGTTGCCAAATCCCGCGTGGTCCCCATCGCCTACCCAGTCGCCATACACTGAAGGAAGGCCCTGAGGAATCACAAGCCACAGGAAGCGCCTACTTGCCGAGGCATCATCTGTGATCCGTCTACACGCAACCACATTCCTTCCGTCGCGGTGCGCACGTCGTTTCGGCACGCGATTTCGCCCATTTTTTGCAAGTCGCCCCTTGTCGGCTCTTGCCGTTCTGTTTGTGGTCGCATCGGTTTTCTCCCAAACCGCACCTCCGTTCGAAGCGCCGCCAGGCGCCGCGCCCATCAAGGACCAGGTCCGTTTCGAGGTCAGCGAAAGTCTGTTTACCGCGATGGCGCTCATCAACGCGGTGGGCTACGACGAAGATCTGGAAAGCACCAGCAACCACCCTGCTCGCAAGTGGGTGCGGCAGCGCCTTGCAGCCAAGAATCCGGCGATCTTGGAAGACCTGAAGCAGTTTTACAAAGATCATCGCCGTGACAACTGGCAGCAGGAACTCAGCCAGTACGTTTCCTTTGCCCTGGTCACCGATGGCCCTCCAGATTTCAATCCGCGCTTTGTTTGGAACGAGATGCCTCCGGATACCCAGGAGCTACGCGGCTTTGAGGCCTATTTGAAGCTTTTCTATGACGAAGCAGATATCCCCTCGCTGTGGCGAGAGGTGGAGCCCCAGTTCGAACCTCTGCTCCAAAAGTATCAGCCCAAGGTAACCGAAACCATCCAGCGCGCCAACGCTTACTTGCGCAATCCCACCAGTGGCGCCCAACGGCGCGGCTTCCAGATCGTGTTGGACGTGCTTGGCGCTCCCAACCACGTGGAAACCCGCGCTTACGACGATATGTCTTATATTGTGGTGACGCCCACGCCGGAATTCCCGATGGACCGGATGCGCCTTGCCTATCTGCACTATCTGATTGACCCAGTAGTCTACCGCTTGCGGGAAAGCTTTGAAAACAAAAGGGCAGTTTCCGATTTTGCTCTAGGCGCTCCCTTGCTGCCTGCTGCCTACAAGGAAGATTTTGCTCTTTTGGTATCCGCCTGCCTGGTGCGAGCGGTAGCCGCCCGCATGGAGCCGATGCCCGCTGCCGAACGAGAGCGTCTGGTCAACGAGGCCACCACCGAAGGTTTCGTGTTGACACCTTTTTTTTACGAGCGCCTGCAGGAATTTGAGAAACAACCTGCCAACTTGCGCTACTACTTTGAAGAGATGATGGCGAAGCTCGACGCCTTCAAAGAGAACGAGCGCCTGAAAGGTGTGAAGTTCAAAGAGAGCAGTAAGAGCCGCGTCGTACGGGAACGCAATGTCGTCGAATTGACGGCTGCCCAAAAGATGTTGGAAGACGCCGAAGCGCTGCTCTACGACAAGAAAGATTACGCCGGGGCCGGCAAGCTCTATCAGGAACTTGCCCGCGATGCGCAGAACCGCAGCATCCAGTCTCGAGCCTATTTTGGTCTCGGCCGCGTTGCCGTATTGGAGCGCTCTCCGGAGACAGCAATTGAATTTTTCCAGCGTGCGCTGGAGTTTAACCCGGACCCTGCTACCCAGGCCTGGAGTCTGGTCTATCTCGGTCGCCTTGCTGACATTCAGGGCGAACCGGAAAAGGCTGTCGGCCATTTTGAGGCAGCTTTGAAAGTCAACGGCTTGACGCGATCTGCGGCGGAAGCCGCTCGCGCCGGACTGGAACAGACGCGCAAGCAACTCCAGTAGCCTAAACTAGTGTTTGAGGTAATCAAATGACGACATCCACCCGATTCCTGGCAGCGCTGTGCGCTGGCGCCGTCTTGAGTTTCTCCCTCCTCGCGCAGCAGGGGCCCGCTCCCAAATCGCAGAAGGAGCTGGATGCTTTGATTGCGATTCAGAATGCCCAGGACGCCGATGCCCAGATCGCGGCCTCCACGAAGTTCATTCAGGACTTCGCCGATTCCGATTTCCGCTCCCGCATCCTGATGAGCATCATGCAGAGCTATGAAATGAAGGGCGACATCCCCAACACCGTCGCCTATGCGGAGCAGTTGCTTGCCGCCAAGCCCAGCCCCTTCGAAGCCGCTTCGGCCCACATCCGCATCGCCAACGGCGTGGTTCGTCAGACCAAAGAATTTGATCTGGACCGCGAAGAGAAGCTGAAGACCGTGGCGGATAACGCCAACAAGGCCATAGCTCTTCTGCCCACCGCTACCAAGATCAACCCGGACTTCACTGACGAACAGTGGACCAGCTTCGTGAAGCAGGAAGAAGCCTTGGCCTACGACTCGTTGGCCCAAGGCGAATTCGTGCGTAAAAAATACGACGAAGCCGCCGCTTTCTATGTCAAAGCAATCGATGCCCAGTCCGACCCGGTTCGCAAGCTGAAGGCCGGTAATGCCTATCGCATGGCTAAGAAGTACAATGAGGCTCTGAGCATGCTCGATAGCGCCATCAGCGATCCGCAGGCTTCCGCCCAGGTGAAAGATCTGGCCGAGAACGAAAAGAAACAGGTTCAGGCCGCCCAAACCCAGGGCGCTTAATTTCGCAACGTGAAGCAGTTCCAGATGCCCCAGCTTGATCCTCCCAGCACTAACGGACCCTTACCAACTGGATCCGGTATTGCCGGTTCGGAGCCAAACTGGGGTTGTCTGGAACAATCCATACGGTATGCCTTTCAGGATCGCCAACTCATACGTCGAGCCCTGACGCACAAATCTTTCGCTCCGCCGTCGTCCTCTTCTGAACCCGTCGACGGACAGTCTTACAAAGACGCCAGCCTGCACAACGAGCGCTTTGAATTCTTCGGCGACGCCATCCTCTCCTTCCTGACCACAGAAATTTTGCTGGACCGCTATCCGCAAGCGCATGAGGGTTTTCTTTCCAAAGTAAAGAACCACCTCGTGAGTAAAAGCCACCTCACTATGGTTGCCCGTGGGCTGTCTTTAGGAGATTATCTGCTGCTCGGCAAAGGCGAGGAACTCACCGGTGGCCGCGCGAAGCAGAAACTGTTGGGCAATGCCATGGAAGCGGTTATCGCCGCGATCTATCTGGATGGCGGCATGGAAGCTGCACGCGCCTTTGTGCTGGACTTTGTGATCGCCGAATTTGATAAAACCGTCGGCCAGATCGAGCAGGCGCGCAACTTCAAAAGTGAGTTGCAGGAATATGCCAAGCAACTCGGCATTTCCCAACCTAGCTACACCGTGCTCGCCAAGCATGGCCCCGATCACGCAAAAATCTTCGTGGTGGAAGCCAAGATCCAAAGCGATTTGGCGGAAACCGCGGAAGGCACCAGCATCAAAGCTGCCAGCCAACTAGCGGCTTCCGCTCTGTTGAACCGCTTGCTCAGCAAATAGTGCTCACCCCACTACGTCACTATCCTTCGCCCATGCTTGCCCAGCAGTGAAGCCCGCTCACAGGGAAAGAGTGGCTCGTGGCACAGTGCGTGGCACAGTGCGAAACGGGCGCCAGCGTCTAAGCCCGTTCAGTGCAGTGCTTCCTGCTTGCTGCTTATGTCCCGAGCAGCCGTAGCACCTGCCGCACCGTGCTCAACCTGGTTCTGCTCAGCCTGGTTCTGCTCGGCCATCTTATGCAATGCCTCGTCCTGCGCGGTTTTGCCCCCCACGGGCTCATCGCTCAAGCCGTATTGGCTTAACAGGACGATATCGACGCGTCTGTTCTTCTTTCGGCCACCTTCCTCTTCATTCGCCGCAATGGGAATGGTATCCGCATAGCCTGCCACCGTAAACTTGTCGGGTTTCAGGCCAAACTTGCCGGTCAGCAGTTCCAGCATCGAAATCGCCCGTGCCGTGGAAAGCTGCCAATTGCTACGAAATCGTTCGTTGTTGATAGGAATGGAATCCGTGTGCCCTTCCAGACGCACATGGTTAGGCAACTGAGAGATTGTCTGCGCCACTTTACCAATGGCGTCAAAAGTTTCGGGCGCAATTACATCTTGACCGGAGGGGAAAAAGGCTGCCTGACGCAAAGATACGACCAGCCCGCGACGCGTCAATCGCAGCTGAACCTGATCCGCGGCAATTTCCTCAGATAGCTCTTTGTTCAGAAACTCCATGGAAGGCAAAAACTGGGCCAGTAACATAGCATCGGCGCTGCCACCGTCACCCTTCTTCTTACGTTGACCCTTCTGGGCTTCCCGCTGTGCCGCCCGCAAGCGTGGATCTTCCAAAAACGCTTCCACCATAGCCCGAAATGAATCTTCAGCGAGCGCCTCCCGCACGGATTCCGATACCCTCCCTGGCGCCGTTTCGTCGATCCTCGCCGTCGCATACATCACCACGAAGAAGGCAAACAGCAACGTGACGAAATCCGCGTAGCTCACCATCCAGCGTTCATGGTTCACGTGCTCCTGGTGCTTGCGTTGGCGGGCCATCGTATACTGCTTCTCCCTGCTACATCACGGACGTGTATCGCGGACGGATCCTGTTATGGTGGAGCCGGAAGCGCGAGCCTCTCTTGTCGACCTAGGCGGCACGGCTGCGGGAGCCACCGGACGCCCCATTCTTCCCTTGCTGATCCTGGTCCAGATAGGCTTCCAATTTGATGCGGATCAGTTTGGGATTCAAGCCTTCGACGATGCTCGTAACCCCTTCAAGAATTAGCTCCTGAATCTCGGTTTCCTCCGCCACGCGAGCTCGCAGTTTGCTAGCCGCCGGCAGAAAAAATAGGTTCGCGATCCCAACCCCATAGATCGTGGCGACAAATGCCACTGCAATACCGTGCCCCACCTCTTCCAGGTTGTCGAGCTGCTTCATCACCTGAATCAGCCCCATGACCGCACCAATGATGCCGATCGTCGGCGCGTACCCACCTGCAGCATCAAACACCTTTGCCGCCGCATCTGCCCGGCGCTCGGCCATGGTGATTTCCAGCTCCATCTGACGGCGAATATCCTGCAGAGGCGTGCCATCAATCGCCAGATTCATCGCCTTCCGCAGGAAAGGATTCGAGACTTGGTCGGCTTCCTGTTCCAGCGAAATGATGCCCTGTCGCCGCGCCTTCATGGCAAAGTTGGCAATCAATTCAATCATTTCCCGGCGGTCGGGTGACCGCACCAGCAGGAGCTCCACGACGCGTCGGCAGGCGGAAACAAAGGTAGGTAACGGTGTGGTCACCAGCACGGCGCCCACAGTGCCACCCAGCACAATCAGGGCCGCAGTAGCCTGCAGAATATCCTTGATATCCCCTTTTTCCGCGATCAGCCCACCCACAATGCCAACCAAGGCGACAAGAATCCCTAGCGGCGTTGCGTAATCGAACCTAAATCCTCTCGATGCACTCTTCGCCACTTTCGTCCCTCGCCTGTTTCGGATGTCTCTCTATGACTGATTCACTGTGATTGGCTCTTCACTGTGGTTTCCGCCCAAATGTGGTTGCCGCCCCATAGCCATCAGGCAATCCCGCTTGTTCCGCTAGCCCATGGCAGGCGGCAACGGCACTTTTCAACAAATTCGTTTACTGGCCGTTGGTCAGGCGCCAATTGGATCAGCTGCACGGGGTTGTTGGCAATAGGCGCACCCCAGGATGAGTTGCATCGCCCATTCTTCCGACCACGTCAGGGCGCGGAACACGACAGACACCTTCGGCCCGAGATCCACCACCGAGTCACCCCGTGCTATCGGGCTCCCGGCTGCCTTTGCGTCTCCGGTGGCGGTCTAGCGGAACTGCAATTTATCCTCTGCCTTGGCAGGCGCGGCGTGAATACGGCGCTCGTAGTCCACCACCAGATCTACAATCTGATCCGGCGTTTCCAGCACCATAAACTTCTCCCCTGTCGTCAACGAAATTACCGTGTCCGGGGTGGTCTCGACATACTCCACCAGATCCGCATTGACGAAGACGACATCTCGATTCAGGCGAGTGACTTTGATCATGGAATGTCCTTCCCCAGCCATATCGGTTGATCTGCGAAAAGCTTGAGCATCTCGCCCTCTGATCTCCGCTTGTACCCTCTTTGCCCACCCAGTCGCGCATCCGTAACGTCGACAGCGCGGTTTGGCCCCCGAACTGCTAAACGCATCTCTGATGACGACGCGCGACAACAGCAGGCCCCGGCGCCTGCACACACGAAAATCGCCCCTGCTCGCGTTGGAGCCGGGAAGTCCGTTGGCAGGAATACCCTCAGGCTCTGGCGCATCGAAAAGAATCGATGCCACTGCAGATCGGGTGGCGGTCGCAAGGAAGCCTGGGGTTCAAAAGCCTGAAGGGAAGAGGCAAGGTAAGACTGCGGGTATAGTCCGGAAACTGCGGACAGCATCCGATGGGGCACTGCTCCAGGGCCTAGCGGTAAGGACAAACGAAACGCCTCTGCCTGAGCGCGTTCTGGCATTTCCACCAGCACTTGGCGCGGAAAACGCTGGCGGGGAGGATGAGATTGTGCAGACCCTGGCAAGAGAGCTATTGCAGGCCGTCGATCAAGCCTCTGCCACCGAACTGCTCGAACTACTTACCCGCATCATCCGCACCAGCCCCGGCGATGCGGGGTCCAGAGAACCCATTGCCCCAAATTCAGCGGGAAATGGTTCCCAAAGCACGGAACGCCTGGAACTGTTGCAGAGCATCGCCATGCGACTGCGTATCGATCTGCATAGTATGCTGATGCAGATTTACCAGCGGTTGGAGGCGGCCAGATCTTACTTAGGCGTGGTGCGCCATCTGGCGGGCCATCCCTATCCACCGGACTCGCTCAGCGCGCTGGCCGTCGCAGCCCGCGCCATGCAACCCGACCTAGAGGGGCAGGCTGCAGACAAAAATACTCTATCGTTTTCGCTGGATGGGTCCGCCAAACTGATTCCCTGGCCCAAGATAGCGCCAGAAACCCCGAGGCCTTCCGTATTGCGGGACGGTGCGGATTCCGGCGACGGCTCGGATGGCGCCGACTAGGTTCCGTCTACTCGGAAGTGCTGCCGAACTCACTCCTCGTGATGCGATCACTCCCAGCGCGGTTGCCGATTCAGCTCCAGCAGCGACACACAACGTCCAAAGAGTTGCCAGCAAATTGGAAAGTTGTCATGAAAATGCCGCTTAGTGCTGATGGCCGCCGCGCCTCCGCGAAAGGGCTTCGGAAAAAAATGCGAGACAGCGGAAGAAAACAGGAGAGGGAAATACCACCAAGTCGGCGCGTGGAGTTTCGAAACCGGGAAAGCTGGTCTTTCGCGCTAGTCAAGCAGGCGCAAAATACTCCGCAACTCCCGCCGTAACTCACTGATATCGATCACGTTGTTCTGGCGAGACTCAGACGCCTGGGCAACGCCGTCGCCCTCAGAGCCAATTGGAACACCTTCGCTTGCGGCCACCGCCTGCTGTGCCAGCAGGGAAGTTTCCGCCGCCATCATGATCGTCTCGCTATCAACGCCATCGCCCGCAACGAGTTCTGACGGAAACAAATCACCATCGGTGGCGCCGTCTTCGCCAGCACGGCGACGCTGGGCCAGTTCGCGCAGGTAGTTTCGCGCACCCTTGATGGTGTACTGCCGTTCGTAGAGCAACTCCCGAATCAACAGAAGCTGTTCCACCTCTTTGCGGCGGTACATGCGGTGGCCCGAACCGGATTTTTTTGGGGAGAGCTGCGGGAACTCTGTTTCCCAGTAGCGCAACACGTAGGTCTCAACGCCTACAATTTTGCTGACTTCACCGATACGGAACATCAGCTTGTCAGGGATCTCAGTCGGCGGGGAGATCGCGCTGGCATTCTTTGGGTTGGCAGTCTTACCCTTTGTCGCGGCACCCAGCGCCATAGATGTCATTTTAATGCAAAATGAAGGGGGAAGCGCCGTAACTCGCCTAACCTCTTTAGCGATTTAGCCTGCGACCACCATGCAGTGTTGCCCTTTCGCTCAGATTTCATCGGGTGCATTGCAAGCAAGAAAGACACAACATGAAGCTTCGTTCAGGAATCCATCCCGTGATGGAAGCGTTGCGGGCGGGTTCGCCTCTAGATCGGGTGATGATCGCCAAGGGTGTTGGCGGCCCACGCATCCAGGAGATCATTGACGCCTGCCGCCGCGCACAGATTCCCGTCCGCTTTGAGCCGCGCGAAGCCCTGGACCGCATCGCGAAGGGCACAGTCCACCAAGGCGTGGTCGCCATCGGCTCTGAATCTGGCTTCGTTTCGTTGCAGGACGTCATGGGCGCCGGCATGCTGGTTTTGCTGGATGGCGTCGAAGACCCCCACAATCTGGGAGCCATCGCTCGTAGCGCCCATGCCGCCGGAGCTGGCGCGGTCATCATCCCGGAACGCCGGGCCGCTGGCGTTACCGATGTCGTCACCAAAGCCGCCGCCGGAGCCCTGGAATACATTCCTTTGGTCCGCGTAAAAAACCTTGGCAATGCCATGGAAGAGCTCAAGGAGGCTGGCTACTGGATCTATGGCCTGGACGAGCGGGGCGAAACCGACCACTGGGATGTCACGTGGAACACGCCCACGGCCATTGTGCTGGGAGCCGAAGGACACGGCCTGCACCGGCTGGTGCGCGACCGCTGCGACGCCCTCATTCGTATCCCGATGGCAGGCGAAGTGGCTTCGTTGAACGTTTCCGTTGCATCCGGCGTGGTGCTGTTTGAGTGGCGACGTAAGCACCCCATTCCCCAGTAGCCCCTGGCAGGTGGTCCAGTTCCGCGTCCGGGCTTTCATCAGCATTTGCCCTTGAAAGCCCGGCACGCATTCCACTCCGCGATGACCAGTCCGTGGCAAAACCAATGGGGTGGCCGACCGAACCATTTACAATACGGCAATGCGCCGCCTTCTTTCCTTCGCGCTTGTACTTGTCCTTGCGCTCTCCACAGTTCCGCTCCGCGCCACCCAACCTGTTCGTGCGAAGAACGGCATGGTGGTCTCCAACGACCTGATCGCCAGCCGCATCGGTGTGGATATTCTGAGGCAGGGCGGCAACGCAGTGGACGCCGCGGTTGCTGTGGGGCTGACGCTCGCCGTCACACGTCCGGAAGCCGGCAACATCGGCGGCGGCGGTTTCATGATGATTCGTAAGGCGGATGGCACGGCCAGTTTTATCGATTTTCGCGAGAAAGCTCCCGCCTCGGCCCATCGCGACATGTACCGTAAGCCCAAAAATCAGGGCTCCATTTCCTCTGACTACGAAGGCCAACAGGTAAAACTCGACCTCGTTGAAAGCATCGTCGGATGGCGTGCACCCGGAGTGCCGGGAACGGTGCGTGGCTTTGAGATGGCTTCGCAGAAATACGGCAAGCTGCCCTGGAAGCGGGTGGTCGCTCCCTCCATCCAACTCGCGCGCAAAGGCTTCCCCGTTTCGTACAACCTGGCCACCGGGCTGAAGGACTCCGAAAAGCTGCTGGGCCGCTTCCCGGAGACCAAACGCATTTTTCTGCGGGACGGCAACTTCTACCAGCCCGGTGAAACCTTCATGCAGCCGGAACTGGCGGACACCCTGGAACGCATTGCCAAACATGGCTCAAAGGGCTTTTACGAAGGTAAAACAGCGGAGCTGATCGCCAAGGCAATGCGCGAGAATGGCGGCGAGATCACTCTCGACGACCTGAAGAACTATCACGCTGTCGAACGCAAACCGCTGGAGACCGAATACAAGGGCTACCACGTCTACACCGCCCCGCCACCCAGTTCCGGAGGCGTCGGCATCATCCAGATGCTGACCATGCTGGATGGCAGTGGCTATGAAAAAGGTGGCTTTAACGCCGCCAGCACCTGGCACTACATGGCGGAAGTGATGCGCCGCTACTATGCCGACCGCAGCGAGTTTCTGGCCGACCCCGATTTCTACGCCGTCCCCTTGGATCGACTGCTTGATAAAAACTATCTCGCGGCACGACGCTCCACCATCGACCTAGCCAAGGCCAGCAAAAGCTCGGAGATCTCTCCGGGAAAAGCCCCTGGCTACGAAAGTGAAGAAACCACGCACTTTTCCGTGGTGGATGCCGAAGGCAACGCGGTCGCGGTTACCTACACGCTAAATGGCAGCTATGGCTCCGGCGTCACAGTGCCCGGAGTCGGCGTTCTGCTGAACAACGAAATGGACGACTTCGCCACCATTCCCGGCGAACCGAACATGTTCGGTCTGGTGCAAGGCGAAGCCAATCGCGTCGAACCCGGCAAGCGCCCTCTTTCCGCCATGACGCCCACCATTCTCACGAAAGACGGCAAACTCTTCATGGTGGTGGGGGCGCCGGGCGGTGGCCGCATCATCAACGGCGTGCTGCAGGCTATTCTGAACGTTATCGATTTCGGCATGGATGCCCAGAAGGCAGTCGACGTCCCTCGCATTCACCACCAGTGGATGCCCGACAAGCTGCTGTTGATGGATGGCGTCTCTCCCGACACCAAGGCAATCCTAGCCAACCTTGGCCACGATCTAGGCTCCATCTCCATGGTGGCCCGCCTGCAGGTCATCGTCGTCAAGGGAGAGTGGATCGAAGCCGGTTCCAACTCAATCCCGCATGGCGGCGCGGTGGGTTACTGAGTTTTTTGAACCACAGCCGTGCACAGAGGGATGATGAAGATACGCTGGATGAGTGCGCGTTGGTCCCTAACCTATGGGGTCAACCAGTCCGAGCATTGCCATGAGAAAAATTCGTATCGCTACCGCCCAATTCGAAGCTCTTGATGGAGACAAGGCAGGAAATCTCGCCCTCATTCATACCCTGGCTTCACAGGCTCGTGATGAAGGAGCCGAACTGGTCTGCTTCCACGAATGTTCCATTAGCGGCTACACCTTTCTGGAAACGCTCTCTCGCAAAGAGATCCATAGTCTTGCCGAGCCCGTACCCGCCGGACCGTCCACACAGAAGCTGATCGCCATAGCCAAGGAACTGCACGTTTCCATCGGAGCCGGACTCATTGAGGTAGACGGTGATCATCTCTACAACACCTTTGTTGTCGTTTCACCCGAAGGCTTCGTGGCGCGCCACCGCAAGATCCATGCCTTCATCAGTGACTCGCTTTCCTGCGGCAATGAATACACGGTCTTCGAACATCTCGGCTGCCGCATCGGCATTCTGATCTGCTACGACAACAACCTACCGGAGAATCCGCGCATGACGGCCATGCTGGGCGCCGATATCATTCTGATGCCCCACGTTACTGGTTGTCTGGAAAGCCCGATGCCCGGTCGCGGCACGGTTGCTCCCGAGATCTGGCACAATCGCGAGCTGGACCCGGTCCGTTGTCACCAGGAATTCGATGGCCCCAAAGGCCGTGGCTGGCTGATGCGCTGGGTGCCTGCCCGGGCTTGGGAGAACGGCGTCTATGTTGTCTTCGCAAATCCAATCGGAGTGGAAGGTGGCACCATCAAGCCTGGCCTCTCGATGATCCTGGATCCCTACGGCGAAGTGATCGCGGAATGTCGCAAGCTTGGTAACGACGTTGCCGTCGCCACGCTCGACCCGCAAAAGCGCGAGCTCGCTTCCGGGCCTTCTTACATCCGCGCTCGGCGCCCCGAACTTTACGGGTTGATGCTGGAAGACAATCCGCATCTTGGCCCGGATCGCCGTCCTGATGTTTGGTGGAAGAAGCGTAAAAAGCACGCCGCTGACCAGTAGGCGCCACCACAACGCCCACTTTGGGTAAACGTTGTACTTCGTCGCACAACTCGATCTATTTGGAAGGGTCGCCTTTGGCCTTAGGCCGAGGCGGCCCTTTTCACGGAGCTATCGTAATTACGACCAGTTTCGCGAGACAACCCAGTGATATCATCACCCAATCATGTTGCGTCGCTCCCTGCTCGCTCTCGCCCCCTCTGTGCTACTTGCCGGAACCACGCGTCCGTGGTCAGAAGTGGAACGGATGCTGCAATCTGGCAACATCGAAGGCCGCCTTTCGGTGGATGATCTTCCTACCCCAGCACTTCTAGTGGATCTGGACGCCCTGGACGCCAACATCACCAAAATGGCCGCCCACTGCAAGTCGAAAGGACGAGGTCTGCGTCCGCACGGTAAGACACACAAGTGCCCGGAGATTGCGCGCAAGCTGGTTGCTGCCGGAGCCGTCGGCGCTTGCGCCGCCAAACTGAGTGAAGCCGAAGCCTTCGCCCAGGTCGGCATTCGCGGCTTGTTGGTCACCGGAGCCGTCATTGGCCGTCACAAGATCGAGCGAGCCATCCTGCTAGCCAAGCGCCAACCAGAAACCATCTTCTGCGTGGACGATGCCGGTAACGTCGCGGACCTCGACGCCGCAGCCCAAGCCGCGAAGATCCAGCTCAATCTGGCCATCGACCTGAACGTCGGCAACCGCACCGGCATACAGCCCGGGGACCCTGCCCTCGAACTCGCACACGTCATCGCCAAACAAAAGAACGTGAAGCTCGCTCTGCTGCAGGCCTATGCGGGGCACGCTTCGCATAAAAATGGGTTTGCGGAACGAAAAGTGATGTCGGAAGGAATCATGCGAAACGCGGCCGAAACCCGTAGGCGCATCGAAGCGGACGGCATCCCTTGCCCTATCCTCAGCGGCGGCTCCACCGGCACCTACAACATCGACAGCGACGTGGATGGGGTCACCGAACTTCAACCCGGCAGTTTCGTCTTCATGGATATCGATTACGCCCGCATCGGCGACGCCGACGGCCCGGTCTATCGCGACTTCCAGTTCTCGCTCAGCGTGCTAACGAGCGTGGTCAGCAAACCGTCCAAAACCGACGTTGTCGTGGATGGCGGCTTGAAAGCGTTCTCGACCGACAAGCCTTTCAAGCCAGAGCCAAAGGGCATCGAAGGCGTGGAGTTTTCCTACGGGGGCGACGAGCACGGCAAACTGAATCTGGCCAAAGCTTCCCGCCAGCTCGCCCTGGGCGACCGCGTCGAGTTCCGCGTACCCCATTGCGACCCCACCGTGAACCTCTACGACCGCATTTACGCCGTGCGCGGCAAGCAAGTCATCGCCGCATGGCCCATCAGCGCCCGAGGCAAGAGCCAGTAAGGCGGGAAACGCGCGGCGTTCACCGCGTTCGTCGCGCATCTATCCTGACGTTTCTTAGCTCGAAGTTGAGCTCCGCAAAAGAACAGCAAAGGAAGCGTGATAAAATTAAAAGGTTCTGCGGCGCTATCGTCTAAGGGTTAGGACGAAGCCCTCTCAAGGCTTAAATACGGGTTCGAATCCCGTTAGCGCTACCATGTTTTCAATCACTTACCCGCCTTTTGTTGCCATTTGTTGCCCTCGCTTCAACTGTCCCAGAAGTAGCCGCGAATCCGCCGCTTGTTCCTCGCGTTAGGGTTTTGTCGCGTCTCCGTTGTGCCGCTTACTGGTCAAAGTGGAACTTCCTATTTTTCCTCCTCATTTGAGGTACAATTATAGGAAGTAGTCGTCTGTGACTGCTAGAAAGGAAGGAAGTGCAAGAACGCTCTTTCGTCGTATCAAACCAAGACGCGGTCCAGACCCGTCTATTAGAAATCGGAACTTCTCAACAGGCAATTCAGCGCGCCGTGCTTGCCGGCCACGAGGCAGCAGCTTCGGCGACGCGTCATCATCCTGTGTCGTATGCCGGATATGTCGCCTGGGCGGAGGCGATCAAGGTCCTCCGTGACATTCAGGTCTCAGAGATGGGGTGGTCGCCAGAGGACATTGTCGGGCAGCCTCTGGTTGTCAGTCCGGACGGACGACAGGCTATCACCGCTGCAGGAGGCGATGCTGCAACCGGTCAACCAGGTCCTAATCGTCCGAAGACCAGAACTCCGAAAGGTGCCGCTACGTTCAACGCTGCGGCATCCAACACGCCCTGGCTGTTTGAATCCATGGCCGCCGAGGAGTTGGCTTGGATTGATCAACTTCAAAATCGTGAAACTTGGATGCTACTTGTTTACCGAGATCTTATTCTTGGAGAAACGCGGAGCGAGCTTTCGAAGCCCACCATCTCGTTTTCCGGCAGCAGGAAAAACAGGAGAAGTGTGATTACCGATTGGTCCGAGCGCATTATTCTTCCCCCAATTCCTTTCGATGGAGTTCCAATCACTCAGAATCCAGAACTACAGACCCCTAGGAGCGGCGAAAGTGGAGAGATTCGTGTCGAGATTCGACGGCGAGCATAGTGGAGATCGGGCATTCAACCCGCGCCGCTTGACCTTCGCGCGCGAGAGGAGAGGATTGACGAAGTCGAAGCTTGCATTGGTACTAAAGGTTGACCTCCGCTCTATCTCCGCATGGGAATCTGGGGAGTTTCAGCCGTCGACCTCAAGCGTCGAATCGCTCGCTGCACAACTTCGTTTTCCGCTCGAGTTCTTCTTCGGTGATGATATCGATCGAATCTCAGCCGAAGCAGCGAGCTTTCGCTCGATGGCAAAAATGACAGCCGCTCAACGAGATATGGCGCTAACCCAAGGCGCGCTTGCCCGAGTGTTGGCAGCCTGGCTAGACAGCCGCTTCGAGTTGCCTGCCGCAGACGTTCCTGATCTGAGTCAAGAGTCGGATCCGGAGGCCGCCGCAGAAAGCCTCAGGATCATGTGGGGCTTAGGTCAACTATCCATCCGAAACATGGTGCATCTTTTGGAAGCGAAAGGAGTGCGCGTCTTTTCCTTGGGAATTGACACACGAGAAGTCGATGCTTTCTCAACTTGGAAGGGCTCGACTCCGTTCGTTTTCCTAAATAACTTCAAAACGAGTGAGCGGAGTCGATTCGATGCCGCACACGAGCTGGGCCACCTGGTGTTGCATCGGCATTCTAGTCCAAACGGGCGCGAAGCTGAGCGAGAAGCGGATCGGTTTGCTGCTGCATTCCTTATGCCGCGTGGATCTGTAATTGCTGAGTCACCGAGAATTATCACTCTCGCGTCGATCATAAGGCTGAAGGCGATCTGGAAGGTATCAGTAGCTGCACTAAATCACCGCCTTCATGAGGTGGGATTATTAACAGATTGGAACTATAGAAATCTCTGTATTCAGATCGCCAAGCATGGCTACCACACCAAGGAGCCAGAAGGGATACCTCGCGAGACGTCTTTATTGCTCCCAGAATTGCTCGAGCATCTCCGAAATGAAGATGGAGTTCGACGTACGGACATTGCACGAGCGTTAGGCATCTACGCTGCAGAGCTGGACCAGGTGTTGTTCGGATTGGTGATGGCTGGGATAGAAGGGGGTCGGCAGGGCCAAGGAACCGGAAACCGCGCCGACCTGCAACGTGTAAAGTAGCTGACCGACACGAGACGAGGTTCCCGGGTCACACTACTTTTGAACTGCCATCGAATCGGTCCATGAGGCTTTGCCAATCATCCGCCGCGCGCCGCTCCTCGCTTGTCAGTGTGTGCGCGTAAATTCGCGCTGTGATCGAGGGGTCAACGTGTCCCAGCCGTTTCGATACGGTAGCGAGAGCGTGCCCCGCTACCATGAGCAGGCTTCCGTGGGTGTGACGCAGGGTATGAAGCCCTACTCTCTGCAGGCCGGCTTGCTTTGAAAGCCTGCAGAACGTTGCTGTTGCAGAATCTGGCTTCAGAAAGTCTCCGTCTGGGCCAGCAAAAACAAGGTCCAGGTCGCTTCGGTAGTCTTTGCCAAATGCCCTGCGCGCTGAGTCCTGCTCCTGCCGGTGCGTTTTCAGTATGTCGAGCAATCCTGCTGGCAGGGGGCATTCGCGCGTGCGGCCATTCTTGGGCGACTTGATTCGCAGTCCGTCCTTGGTCTGCTCAAGGGATTTCGAGATCATTGCCCGTCCCGTCTTGAAGTCTATGTCAGTCCACTGAAGGGCAAGAATCTCACCGCGCCGACAGCCGGTGTCTGCCGCGAATCGGATGATGGGGTACATCCAGTGGGTCACCGTGAAGTCCAAGAGGTTGCGCAACTCCTCTACCGTTAAGGATCGGGCTTTCCTTGGTTCAGCAGGGGGCAAGTCGCAATTGTCGGCGGGGTTCTTATCGGTCATGCCCCACTTCACGCCCTTTTCTAGCGCGGCGTGAATGACTCCATGTACGTTGCGTATGGTCTTCGCGCCTAGCGTCTTTCTGCGTTTACCGCCACCATCCTTCAGGCGCTGGTATTCCTCTTCAAGGACGATTGGCGATAGCTGACTTACCGGTAGGTCTAGGACAGCATCGGAGATCCGCACTACCTCCTGGCGGTAACGTTCCAGCGTCTTTGGCGCGCAGCGGCGTTCCCCATGACGTATAAGGAATGCCTCGACAACCTCGCGGAGAGTCGTAGTCTTGTCCTCTGGCGGCTTCGCCTTCAACTCCGCCATCTTCACTTCACCGGCTACTTCCGCTTCGTGCCTCGTGCGGAACCCACTCTTAGTGTCCCGAATACGCTTCCCGTCTGCGTCTTTTCCGATCTCGATCAGATACGTCCATGTCGTTCGTCGCTTCTTCGAGGCTCGTTTGTAGACCCTAAACCTCATCGCTTCCTACCTCCATAGATTCCGGCACGAGTGGTAGCTTGACTTCCTTGAACATCTTCTCCATTGCGGCGATGGCCAGTTGCGGAGCATTCAGGCTCGTTCCGAGCGTCTTTGCGTGGGCACCAAGCGCCAAAGCGTTGGCGATGGAATTGAGTTGCACTAACTGAGCAATTTCAGGCGGAACAGCGCCGTACTCCGCGTGCCAAATACCGATCAGACGGTCGAGTGCCTGTGGGGGCAAGTTGAACATTCTCGCGATCTGCTCATTCGATTTCCCTTCTGCTTTGAGCCGCGCGTGTGCAGCGATCATACCCAGGGCGCGATTGATTGTGTTCAGTGCGTTTTCTACTTGCTTCCTTGCCTCCCCGAGATCTCGTAACACTCTCTTCGCTCGCTGATCGAAACGCTTGTCTCGCAGAGTCAGAAGGAGAGCGGCACACCACATGGTTTCCTCGTCCGTGCGGGCGTCCAAATCAGGAATAGCCTTGGCGGCCTTTGGCCATCGGAGGGGAACCTGTGGAGCAGGAAAGCCCAACTCATTTGAGAGTGCAGCACGAAAGACCTGAGCGTACTCGTCAAAACCGTTATTCAGGGCGATCTGTTCCAGCTGCGCCAGGACTTTACCCTTTGGCGGCCGCGAAGTCTCGTACCTCGCAATGGACCGCAAAGAGGTTCCCAGCCTCACGGCAAACTGTGGCTGGCTCTCGTTCAGCGAGTTTCGCAGGTCTTTCACCGCCCTGCAGACCCGGTCTAATTCCTTTGGCAAAACACTTCTCCCAACAAAACACGCCATCATGGTCGCGTCCGCGTTGACATGACCGGCCGGTCATGTTAGCTTGGTCGAGACCTAGATGGCATTATGCCGCAACCAATGGAGGGTGTAAAGACATGATCAAGTCACCGATTGCACGGAAAAGCACTGCACCGGTCTTTCATTCGGTCGAGGAGTTGGCGTCCTACCTCGGAATCAGCCGCCAGGGAGCGTACTCGGCGTTGCGCCGTGGAGAGATCCCGCACATTCGACTTGGACGCCGCTTCGTCATCCCGAGAGCGGCCGTGGATGAATGGCTTCGGGCTGCCGGCAAACAAGAGAACGCAAGTTAGACGTTCTCTCTGAAATTCCTCACCGGAGCAAACCGCCGTGCAACTTTCCAGAGGCGAAATCGCCCAATACTTCCGAATTCGCGTTCCCGACCTGAAGCAACGAGGCAAGGAATGGAGAGGTCCATGCCCGATCCACAAGGGCAAAGATGACAACTTCGCCGTTAACTCGGAGACCGGTGCGGCGTACTGCCATTCCCAGTGTCAGCGCGGTTGGGGAGTAGTCGAACTGGAGGCCGAACTCCGTGGAATTAGCGCAGAAGAAGCTTTCCAATCCGTGAAGGATATCCTCGGAATTCCCACAGAGAAGCAACCGCCACGCCAGAACAGTGAACGCAAGAAGCGCGGAACCAAGCAGGGTGATGGATTCGAGGAGAAGGCGCGCTACGTCTATGAAGACGAAAAGGGCAGCGTACTATTTGAAGTCGTTCGTTTGGAGCGCAATGCGCCCGACGGGAGAGCGAAGCGCTTCTTTCAACGGCACCAAGATTCCAACGGGCAGTGGGTGCCCAACATGGAGGGAGTCCGCAGAGTTCTCTATCATCTGCCGGAAGTCCTAGCGTCGGATTCCGTCTTCATTGTTGAGGGCGAGAAAGACGTAGAGACGTTACGGGATTGGGGCCTGGTCGCGACCTGCAATCCCATGGGTGCCCTGAAGTGGCAAGAAAGCTACTCCGCGACGCTGGCAGGTAAGGACGTCATTCTCATTCCAGACACCGATGAGAAGGGCAAGGAACACGGAAGAAAAGTCTGTGCCTCGGTGCGGAAGTTCGCGCGGAGCATCCGCATTGTCGAACTCCCGTTTGGAAAGGATGTTACCGAGTGGAAAGAGAGGGGCGGCACTCAGCAGGCGCTGGAGAAGCTTGCTAACGTGGCCCAGCCCAGTTGGAGCCAGCAGAGCCTTCTGGATCGATTTCGGGATGTTGACGATTCCGTCCTTTGGATGGACGACAAAGGCCACGAGCACTTCCTATGTTCCGCCTTCACCGTGATTGGCCAGACTCACAACCGAGACGACGCGAACTACGGCAAACTTATCGAGTTCCGCAGCGCGCAAGGAAAGACTAAGCGCGCCATCATTCTCGATGCAGCCCTGATAGGCGATTCAAAAGACGCCCCGCAGCAACTCGCAGACCTCGGGCTTCGGATTGGGAAAAGCCGGTTCCTTATAGGTCCGTTCAAGGAGTACCTAGGGCTGCTGGAGGCAAGCAAGTCCATTCTCATTGCCGATAGAACCGGCTGGCATGACGGCGCATTCGTCTTGCCCGATGAAACCTTCCTGGAGAGTGGTTATTCGGCGAACGACGTACTCTACAATCCATCCGCAAGCCACGATCACCTGTTCCGCCGAAGTGGATCTCTCGATGAATGGCGCGCGCACGTGGGCAGGTATGCCGACGGAAACAGCAGGCTTCTCCTCGCCGCTTCAGCGGCTTTTGCAGCTCCGGTGCTGGATCTCTTCGAAGCATCTGGATTCGGCTTCCACTTTCGCGGTCTGAGCAGCACGGGCAAGACAACCGCGCTACTCGTCGCTGGGTCGATAGTGGGAGGCAATCGGCAGAAGGGTTTCATTCGGCCATGGCGCGCCACGCAAAGCGGACATGAAGCAATAGCGGCTCAGCACAACGACTCTCTTCTATGCCTGGACGAGATCCGCGAAATGGATGAACGCGCCCTCGCTGAGATCATCTACATGTACATGAACGGCCTCGGAAAGGGCCGAATGACGAAGCACCTTTCCGCAGCACCAATCAGCGCCTTCCGCGTTCTGATTCTTTCCACCGGTGAGGAAACCGTAGCCCAGATGCTGCAGAGGGCTGGCAAGCGGACCAAGGGCGGGCAGGAGGCGCGCCTCATCGACATCGCTGCAGATGCAGGCTCTCGGATGGGGATGTTTGAACACATCCATAGATTCGAGAATCCATCTGCCTTCGCGCGCGAACTCAGCGCAAACTCTAAGCGATACTTCGGCAGCGCAATCCGTCAGTTCCTGCGAATGCTCGTGTCTGATAGAAACGCGGCGGCCGAGTTCGTGCGAAGGGAACGAGAGCGATTCGTAAAGAGGCTGCTTCCTCCGTCGGCAGCCGGAGAGATACACAGGGTTGTAGCTTCTTTCGGCCTGGTTGCCGCAGTAGGAGAACTAGCAACGGAATGGGGCATCACCGGCTGGAACGCGGGTTCATCATTTGAAGGAGTCGCCCGGTGTTTCCAGGACTGGGTGCGGGCTCGGGGTGGCTACGCGGCAAACGATGTCGAGCACGGTGTAGCCGAAGTTCTGTCTTTCCTTGCTGAGTTTGGAAACAGCCGGTTCTCGCGTCTCCCGCCCGATCTATCGGAACCTCGAATCTCGAAGCGCGCGGGCTTCTATGAGAAGTCAGACAACGAAACGGTCTACTACATCTTCTCCGACGTATTCCAGCGAGAAGTCTTGAAGGAGTACGATTCTGCTGCCGTATGTGCCGAACTGGAAGTCCGAGGGTTGCTTCGACCGCGCAGAAACGGAGCGGGGCACTACAGCATTCAGAAGCGATTGCCCGATCTAGGAAAAACGCGGGTATATCCCGTTCGCCTGGTGGGAAGCTACAACGCCTCAACGTCCGAAGACGACGACGAAGAAACGCTGGAGACACTGGAGACAGTGGAGACATACTCCTAAATTTCTGAATCTAGGGGATCTTTTCTGCTACGGATGTCTTGCCGTTGATTTGAGCACTGGAGACGGTGGAGACAACAGTCGGATCAATGCAAGTAGGTTCACTTGGTGGGAGACAGAAGCATCAATGCTGGAGACGCCGTAGCTGCAAGGAAGGAAAAGGGTTTAGAGATGCTGTCTCCAGTGGACCCGCGTCTCCGACATCGAATCGAGAAGGAGGAAGTATGGACACGTTTGTGGCGATCTACCTTCGGGCGTGGTCAAGAATGACCCCGGAGGGGCTGAGAAGACGGAGATACCAGATCATCGATTACGTACTATCCCGTGACTGGTATCACATTGCTGTCTATGTAGAGGGCCATGGAACCCGCACCGCGTGGGACAGGATGCTCCGAGCCAGTAGAGAGGGACGATTGTGGTCTACTCGCTTTCCGATATCATTGGCGGGTGCGCCAAACTCCCGGCGTATCTTCGAGAGCTCGAAGAGCTGAATCTCAGGCTTTGTTCACTTGCTGAGCCCGCTTTCGACTTCCCCGCTGATGAGGGCAGCCAGCTACCAGCTTGGATAGCAGTCCTTGAAGCGGCCGAAAAGGCGCGGCAGCGTGCTAGCCGTCTGCGGAAGCGTTCCCGCTCAAATGGGAAGGGCGGCAGACCACGAAAGCCGGTCAATGTCAACCAAGCTCGAAGCCTGCTGGCGCAGGGTTGGAGCGTTCGCGAGGCAGCGCGCAGGATGGGTGTCGGTGACGGCACCCTACGAAGAGCCCTCGCCGCGTCCACGAATGCGCCAGAATTGCGCCAAAACTCCAATACGCCCCCGCCTGGCAATGATCCGCAAGGAACATCGGAGGCGCTACGTTGAGCGAGCGCGAAACTTCGGGGAATCGGCGAGAGCACGGCTCCGTTCTCAGCGACGCGCAGCGTAGGGAACTCCGAGGCATCGCCCAGAGAATCCGTGCGTCAATTCCTAGCATCGAAGGAGACCGCCGCCTCCTGCGAGAAGTCCTGAGGGAACTCCGCGATGAAATCTCGCCTCGCAGTAAAGGCGGCAGGCCGCCATCCCGAGCAGTCACCACCGCCATAGCGATGAGGACTGCCGGAACTACCTGGCCTCGCGTGTACGAAGCCTGCATCGATGGATTCCGAGGCCTACGGCCAGCGGAACGGCGGGAGAAGGCAGACCAGTTGCGCGCGGCAGTCCGTGCAAGGAAGAGACGAACAAACCCCGCTGCCAACGTTCCCCCGACAAACATCCAGGCAGGTTTGTCTACTCCCCAATCGAAGCCAGAAGCGTGATTCTGCTTTCAGCCACCGCAGAAGCGGCGGCAGAAAGGAAGAACGCATGCCAAAAACGACAAAGGCGCAACTGGCGCGCAACCTCGACCAGGTTGCAGAACTGGTCGATGAAGCCCTCGACCCCGAACTCACGAGAGAAGAACTCGTCGCGAAGGTGAAGGAAATCTCCGAAGTGGTCAACGACCCGGAGACCGAACCAGAAGACGAAGACGAGGACGAGTAGGCACCCGCCAGGTAAGACTTAGGCTTAGCCTTCGTACGCGCGCGCGTACTAGGCTAGGCCTAGCCTAGAAGGGCGGCTCTCTGTTACCGCAGCTTCCTGGCATGTCCTCCGCTGTTTAGCTGTAGTGGGTGCGAGAAACCGGATTGTTGAAGGCGTAGCCCGAAAGGTCGAATCCTCGGAGATTGCTGACCCCAACAGAACGACGACGCAGACACCCGACCTGAAAAAGCAGCACTCTAGCTCGGATGCAGACAGGCAAACCAGAGGGCTGCGGTGTCGATGTGGCCGTCGGTGACAAGCTAAAATCGAGAGGAGGAAGTAGACAGGTGAGCGCAAACACAGACGTAGGTGCTTGGATTGTTGCCGTATACAAAGTAGTTTCTCAATACAGCATTGATGACCCGGCGTTGGACCCGCTTGAAGCCATCGTCTTGGCTGGACGCGCAGCAGATCTTTTCTCAGCGGTCCGCGCATGTGGAAGAATCGATGCCGACCGTTTCGAGATTCACCGTAAGCTTGCCAGAATTCGGCCATCGGAAGCTCGCAGAATAGTTGAAATTTCTAGCGAACAGAATCATGCCGACGTCTCCTGGTCAACCGAGTCCCCTCCGAATGTGAAAGCCTTTGAGTTCTGTGGAAGTACGAACGATGCAGTGCTCGAAGCTGCGGGAGATCTCTACCCGCGACTCGATCCGACGCCCGTCGCAGGCGCTATCCTTGGAATCCTCCAGTCTACCCTTCCGATGCCGAAGTCTACGGAGACCATCAGGGAAGAACTGCACCGCTTTGAAGAGCGAACGCTCGACAGCGCGCTGCAGCTCGCTTCAGCACTGGGCCTAGTAAGCGTAACTAACGAAACTTCTCGACGCTCTCCGCTGGTCTTCAATCCTCGCGTATTCGATAGCAAGAGTCTGGATGCCTTCCAAGCACTGCAGGCTCTGAACGCAGATCAGCGACAACAAGCTCAAGGAATCGTTCAACACGTTTACACATCACCTGGTGTCCCGTTCCCCAAAGGAACCGATCCGAAAATCGTAAAGGTCCTAATTAGAGTCGGGTTGATTGACTACTCGAAAATCACGACAAGAAGCGGTAAACAGGATCGGTATTTCCCAACGGCACCGAATGCTTGGGGAGTCCTTACTAACATCGGAGAGCCGAGCTCTGAGTTAAGTAAAGACTTAATAGACGACGCCAAAGTCTTTCTTAATTCACTAAGATATGGACAGTACTATTCGGATGCTGGCCGGGGAAAAATTCTAAGCCCCTACGCGATTGTGAATGCACTTCTGCGGGACAAATCCATAGGAGCATCAAAACCCGCTACGGCAATTGGTGAAGATTATCCACTTGCGTTGTCGAGAGGCATCGTCAATATAGTAGAATCTCGAACCTATCCCGGACGCTACAGTATGGAATTGCTGAAGGACGATGTGGCTTCTGCGGTGAAAGATGTGATCGCATCCAGCAAAATTCTTCCAGTTCCAACCGAACCCAGTGCAGACGAGATCCAACGCGCCGGGCAACGCTTCATTTCTCCTGGAGCTGTGAGGGCTGAGAGAGAGTTGCCCTCGGAATTAAAGAAGCACCACGACGAACTTGTCTTTCAACTTCGTACGATGAGGAGGGGGCGATAAAGTATGGCGCAGAAGCCTTCGAAGTCAAAAGCTGATAGAACCACCAAAGGGCAGCCGCCGAAGACTCCCGAAAGAGTGAACACAGCGATTCCGCGTCCATCTGCTCTCACGATTGGCGATGCGCTTGAATATCGCGTTGCTCGCTTGCAGATCTTCAGTGGGTACTTTGTGCGCAGGGGATGCCCTATCTACACAATTGCGGCTCTGGATCGAGCTACAGATCTAGATGTTCTCTCTTTCAAGCATGTGGAGATGTTCCGTCGAGAAATGACGATTGCGGAATGCAAGAGTGGAAGCAGCGCCCCGTTGGATCGGATCTTCTGGTTGACCGGAGTGCGAAATTACACGAGTGCAACACAAGCTATTCTGGTCCGACCCGGAACGAAGTGGAATATCAAAGATTTCGCGAAGGAGTGCGGAGTACAAATAGTAGATCTTTCGCGGATAACTGAGATGGAATCTTCTCTTAAGATTCCTGGAGATTATTGGCCCGGCATTTCAGATCGAGAATTCTTTAAAGAAAACCTTGAGTCTTGGAACAAAGCACTTGCTTCTGAGTCACGGTACTGGGAGCTATATCACACGTTGACTTCTGAGATTCGGTTTGATGATGTATTCGTTGCCGTCAATTACCTGCTTTCTCAGATGCGGCAGCTGACTCGACATTGGCCTGATTATCCAAGAGAAGTGTACTTTCGATTCCTTCTCACCGAATCTATCTCGCAATTGTCAGTGTTTTTGGCAAGAATCGCTGAAAGAGTGTTTGATCTCAATAGTGATGATCGCCGAAATTTCATCAGAAAGGGGCTTACTTATGGTAATTTGGAACCTCAATATGCCGAGCGCATCATGAATAGTGCCTATAATATAACGAAACAAGCCGTTCAGCTTTACACACGCAGAATGATAGATATTGACAAATCGCTCTTTACGATGCCCGCACCTCCGTCAGTTGACCAGGTCGTACGAATTGTTGACGAACTTTTGGCGAGTTACCCGTTATCTTTGACTTTCCCGCAGATTTGCGACCTCGTAACTTTTGAAGCCTTTGTTAAGCGGAGCGAGTGGCGTAGCTCAGTTCGGCGAATCTTCCCGCTTTCCGATCTTGCCATCCGCGTTGAGGCCGTTCGGAAGTATCTTGGCACTCTGGTCGAGATGGGCGCTTGTCCGGGGTACCTCCTCGATTGCCTTGGAACTGCGCAAAGACCTGAAAAGGAGGAAGGAAGACAGGCTGCGGGTAGAGCGGACGAGCAAAACACAGGGCAAGTTTTGAGTGCATCCAGACTGGAAACTGCTCCATCCGAACGCACCCCTTCCCCGGCGTCGGAGATGAACGGAGATGCAGAGAGTCCGAAACAGGCGAACCTAGACCTGTCGGCGGACGACCGGTCTGAGAAGGGTTGAGGAGTTGTTCTAATGTTGCCAAATTGTTGCCGCGAGCCAAAAACTCCCCAGCATCTAGTGGCACCTTCGGTACCTGCTGACAGCAGAATCAACCACATAGAACGCACAAGTCTGTATTGGCACAGCCTTTCTGGGTTCGAATCCCGTTAGCGCTACCAACTGCCTCAGAACCTGCAGCGTTTCTGTGTGACTCGGCTCACACAATTTTGGCGGGTAGTTCCAGTGTTAGTGTTCCAGCCTCCTGCGGACTGCATCATCGGCGTCCTCACGGTCTGCATCCCGATCATACCCTTGGGCAATGCCTTCGACAACGCTGGCCACATAAGGATAGCCGGGAGCAAGCCTCCGCGCCCAGGTCCGGTACTTTTCAGCTAAAGCCCTTTCAGCCCCCCCGCCGTCGCCGCACCAATATGCACCTCGCGAATTGTACACGCCGATCTGAAAGCCCTGCTTGACTTCGGCATTGCCGTATTCTTCAAGAACTTTCCGAACCTCCTCACAAGGCCAAAGACCGTCCTGACCAACTTTAGGGGAGGACAGTATCTCTCCAATCATTTGATCGCCTATTTTTCCCCGTCCATATTCGACGCAAAGCAACCGGACCTGCCTGACCCAGGACTCTAGTACATTTTGGTCGATCATGCCGTTGTCATCGGCACCCGGAATCCGTCTAAAGTTGGATAGTAGCCGATAGGCCGCCGTTGCTAGGACAGCTCTCTTCTCCGGATCATCGACTTTCCAAGCTTCTGGATCTTCGCCGCCGTCATTGCGACGATAGAGAATCCCGAGTAACTGGACAAAAAGCTCTGGCGATTTACCAAGCTGTCTCTCAAGGTTGGTAATATGATGCGGCTGGTGTATCAGCTCGTTGACGAAAAGAACCTCGAGGCTCGCCATTTCATCTTCGGAAACACCAGCACGACTCTGGAGAATGTCGAGCGCTTCCGAAAGATGATACCCCTCAATACGATAGGTGCCTGCCTCCTCTTCACCGCACGTTCCCACTGCGTGCAAAAGCCGCTTTAGTCGTGATGTTTCGAGTTCCGAAAATACGTACTGAATAGCGACGAACGCCGCGTGTGGCCGTCCGGCATCGAGCAGCCAGTCAATGACACTATTGAGATCAAGAGAGTCTTTTCTCAGCCAACCCGGCACCACCTCGTTCCAGTATTGTTTATGAACAACTTCTCCCAGGTCGTTAACATGAGACCACGTGCTGCTCTCGAACGGTAAGCGAAGCATTAGGCGGCAGAGTAACGGCTGAGGCAACTCCTCCGCCAATCTTCGGATCAGGTCGTCACGAAGATTTGAGTGCAGTTGATTCAGATATCCGCTGAGTAGTTCGTCAAACTTACCTATGTAGTCGGCTTCTTTGACTTCCAGACACTGGCGAACGAACGCGGAAGTGTCTATATCGACAATCGCACCTTCTGCCATGTGCCAACCTATGGTAAACGGCGAGCCGCTTTGAGACAGCAACTTCCGAATCCCATCAAGGGCGTTCTCTGTCCAAATCTCATTGAGAGCATTGATACGGAGCTTCCGAATCTTTTCTTCATGATCTCTAAAGTCAAGATCGAGCTCCTCCATGGATTTCGGAACCCATTGCTGCGCGAATAGCCATTGATTCCTCGTTACCGTGTCTTTGGGAATGAGAAGGTCGTAGGCCTTCTTTGCATTGTCCCCCGTTATACTTTTCAGGCCTTGTTTCACAGATGATCGAAGGAGGGCAGAACAGCGAACGCGCTCGCGTAATATTGCCTTCCGGTTTTCATCGCTCTCTTCTGTTGCCCATTTGGCAACAAGGCCCCAGACAGTCTCCTCATCTTCCGGCGTCAGTTTGTGGAGGCTGGAAACCAAATCCCCTAGAGTTTTCTCATTGTGGGAAGGCCAGGTAAGAGCAAGATCTATGGCTTTTCTTAAAAATGGCGTGATTTCATCCCAGGTCTCAAGTGGCTGTCCTGCTCCCGAAGCGTCACCGCGCCAACGCGGCCGATGGCTGTAGTGACCGGCTTGGTTTCCTGGCGCGAACTGCGCAACGCAAACTTTCCAGCCGACTTCTGGAAACTCACGGGTTACCAACTCCAGGGCTTTGATGCGGATATCCAGGGAAGCGGCGGTCTGGGGCATCCAACAGCGAAAGATAGACTGAAGACTATTCTCCGGCTTGTTCACCCAGTTGTCTTTGATCTGCTTTTCCGATAGTTTTGCAAGGACCCAACAAACACTAGAGAGGGTAACGGAACGCCACGCAAGACTTTCCAGAGCCCACAGGAGACCAGCTCTTGGACAACTCCCAAAAATGCCGTTATCTGCGGGAGTCATTAGCGAGTATACTTGCGGAGTTACTAACTTCAGGTCCTCCCTGAGAATGTCGAGAAACTCCTGCGGAGCGGCTTCCGCATAGAATGGCAGATGATCTTTGTGCGACAGCCACCTGTCAGCATTGAGGTCTTCCTCGCCTGTCAGTAGACGGCGGATCAGTAAATTGATCTCGGCTTCGATGTCGATTCCAAGTCGTTGACGGAATATGTGATTGCCGTGAACAGCAAGCAAAACCAGCGTTTCGCATATACCATTTCTAAAAACGTCTGAGTGCTGTCGCGACTTGCCGTAGAGTTCCGCGAAGGCTCTTTGATCTTCGGGAAGATCCAGAGTTGGATCTTCTTCTGAAAGCACGATCTCAGCAACCAGCAGGAAATCGTTTAAATCTTTCAACGTGACCATTCCTTGCACCGCAAAGAATGCATCAATCTTTGAAGACACCCCGCGAAGCCTGCCAACGGACCAAACGGGGGGATCGTCAAAGTTCAGGAGTTCGGTAATATCCAGCTCTACGTCATCGCAGGCTTTCCCCGCGAGTACGCTCATAACTTCGCAGTCTCCCTTCGACTGCGTATGCCAGGCCCCGACAAACATGATCGGAACCAGTCGGCGGACCGCGACAGCGTCCTTGGCCCACTCTGGCGAGCTGATGGCAGATAGCTTCGAAAGGCGCCGACGAAGGATGGTCGGGGAGTACCCCGACTCACGCCCAAGGACGTCTATTCGGAGATGATCTTTTATTCCCATCGCCTCCAGTGCCTTCCTGAAGGTCTCATGCCGTAGCAGGTCGAGCTTGATCGTTGGTTCCGGGTCCACCGTGGTCCGTGGCCGAACGATGATGCTATGCCGGTTCTTGAAGCTGCTGCCGAGCTCACGCTCCGCTTCGTCGGAGAGGACAATCGGAATAAAAGCGGGGACGGTGGTTGACAGTTTCCGCAGGGCTGGGCCGGAGGAGAAGACAAGCATCTGGTCCTTGGCGCTAGCAAAGGCTTCCTCTTGCGTCTCGAACATACAGTACAGGAAGGCGACGGCCTCCATCTTTGAATCGGCGGAGATAGTCAGGGGCGATGGGGACGAATTCTGGATCCAGTCCTTTACAGTCTTCGTGAAATGCTCCACAGACGGGGCGAACAGTTCCCTAGACAGTTCGGGTTCGGTGACTGACGCCCAGGCATGCCACTGTTCCTCCAAGGAGAAGACGCCGTCGTAGGGAATGCCGATCTTCTCTGCAAGCCATCTTTGCGCATGGAGGGACTGTTCCAGCCATTGCTCGATATCACTTGCGTCGTAGACTCTGACGGATTCCCACTCTCCAAGTGCTTCCTTCTCCTGGCGCCACTTCTCCTTACCGTCCCACCCATGCGGGGTAACAAATACGAAGTGCATCTTGGCGCGCTCCTTCACCTGAATAGCTTTCACGCGCGCTGCGTAGTCTTTGTTGGCCTTCTTCCTGGTATCTTCGTTACATCCGAATTCCCAGCCGGACTGTCCGATGGGTATCCATTGGGTAGCCCCGTCTGCATCGACCCGACCATCCCACCCCTTTCTCTCCGCTTCGTCATAGCCGGGGAAATCAACGAGTGTGAGTCCCTGGCCTGTGGAGTTGACTAGTTTCCGCAGAAGAACAGCAATAAGTGATCGGGCTTCTAGATTCCCTGTAACCCAAGTATCTATTTGTTTTGCAGTGATCTTTAGGAAGGGCGGCACATAGGCACCGACTGGGAGTTTCGGAGCTATCGTGCGTTGCTGGAACTGATCGAACTGGGCTTGTAGCTTAAGCAGTTCCTGCGCGTTTACACCGAAGGCTTTTTCAAGCCGGGCGGCCATTTCGGGAGAAAGCGCCGCGTTTCCGTTGAGAAGGTTGGATAAGGCGGGCCGACCTACGCCGAGAAGCTTGGCCGCTTCCTTAACTGTCATTTGGGCAGGTATAACTTTTTGTTTAATGTGGGTTCCCGGACGCACTGGGTTGGTCATACGATCATTTCCATAGTCAGTGTAGCGCAACACGCTACACTGACTGCAATTTTCAACTCTTCCCGACCCTGATATTATATTCTCCGCATTATACGCGGAGAATATTTGCCTCCATGCGGAGATTCCGGCTACAATCTCCGCATGGAGTGCGGAGATTGTACATCCACGAACTAAAAGACTGGCCCAAGTTTCGCTGGTCAGTTGAGCGCCTAGCCGAACCCCTAGCTGCTATACGGCACCAGCAAGGCAAGCTCATCGGGTATATGGAAGCTCTCGGGTTCGACGTGCGGCAGGAAGCTGTGCTGCAGACGCTGACCACGGATGTCCTGAAAAGCAGTGAAATCGAGGGAGAGAAACTGGACGCGGAGCAGGTCCGGTCATCCGTCGCTCGCCGTCTGGGCATCGATATTGGTGCGTTGAAGGCAACAGACAGGCATGTCGAGGGCGTTGTCGAAATGATGCTGGACGCTACCCGGCACTATGCACAACCGCTCACCGCAGAACGTCTTTTCGCATGGCAGGCCTCGTTGTTCCCGACAGGCCGCAGCGGGATGACCAAGATCCGCACTGGAGCTTGGCGCGACGACAGCACAGGACCGATGCAGGTTGTTTCCGGCCCGATCGGACGGGAACACGTTCACTATGAAGCGCCCCAACCCGGCCGCCTTGACGCCGAAATGGATGCATTCCTGGCTTGGTTTGAGGGCCGTCCCATGATGGACCCGGTGCTGCAGGCAGGGTTGGCGCACCTTTGGTTCGTCACCATCCACCCCTTCGACGACGGTAATGGCCGTATCGCCCGCGCCATCGCGGATATGGCCCTCGCGCGGTCAGAACACAGTCCGCAACGCTTCTACAGCATGTCCGCTCAAATCCGACTGGAACGGAATGACTATTACAGCATTCTCGAACGCACGCAGAAGGGCACGATGGATGTCACTCCGTGGATGGAATGGTTCCTCGGTTGTCTTGGCCGCGCCATCAACAACAGCCAGACCAGTTTGAGCGCGGTGTTTGCAAAGGCTCGGTTCTGGGATCGCATCAAGAATGTCCCGCTCAACGAGCGACAACGCCGCGTGATCAATCGCCTGCTTGACGGGTTCGAGGGCAAGCTCACGTCATCGAAATACGCGACGCTTGCCAAATGCTCGCAGGACACGGCGCACCGCGATATCCTCGCGCTTGTCGCAGCAGGTGTTTTGGTCCAGAACCCTGAAGGTGGACGCAGCACCAGTTACTCGATCAACCCCGATACTCTCAACCCAGATCGGGGCTAGAACGGTTCGGTCCAGAAGGAGGCGAGCCGCTAGACCTTTGCGGGATCTGGATGCACGTAGCCCTTGCGGTAAGGGCGGGCCAGCAAGCGAGTCGCTTCTTTGTCGCCGACGACCACGTGTTTTTGCGGATCGAAGTGCATTGTTCTTCCCGTGGCCAAGGCGATATTCGCCAGAATGCAGCTCGCAGTGCTGATGTGGCCTTGTTCGATATCCGCCACCGGCTTGCTGCGATCTGCGATGGATTTCAGGAAATCCTTCATCTGATAGCGGACTGCTGGCGCGGTATGACGCTCAAGGTCTTTCTCCGTTTTATCCTCGGGGTATTCTTCCAACTCGTAGGTGACGTCCTTGTGGATCGGCTGCTCCGCCTTGTCCATGGGGATGTAGTCGTAACTCATCACGCTGAACTTGAGCGTTCCCTTTTCGCCGTAAATGGTGGCGCCCCAGGGATATTGCGGGTCTGGCGTGGAGCCCCAGGTGCGATGGGTCCAGGTGACGGGGAACTCTGGAAACTCGAAGGTAGCGTGCTGGGTATCCGGCGTATTGGCGATGGCTTGTTTCTGCACCAGAATGCCGCCCTGCGAAGAAACCCGTGTGGGCCAACCGAGATCGAGCATCCAGCGAACCGCGTCCAGTAGGTGGATGCACATATCCCCGACGATGCCGTTGGAATATTCCATGAAGTTGCGCCAGCCACGGGGGTGGACCAGTGGATTGAAGGGACGCATCGTCGTGGGACCGGTGAAGGCGTCCCAATCCAGATAGTCCGGCGGAGCGACATTGGCAGGCGCCGTGCGATTCCGCATGTGGTAGTAGCAATACATCTCCACATGCCCGATTTTGCCGAGCTTGCCCGGCTTGATGATTTGGTCGATAGCCTCCACAAGATGGGGCGTGGAGCGTCGTTGCGTGCCGACCTGCACGACGCGGCCGTACTTGCGCGCGGCAGCAACCATCGCCTGACCTTCAACGACATCCAGACTGATGGGTTTCTGCTGGTAGACGTCTGCACCGGCTTTCACCGCCTCGATCATCGCCAGGGCATGCCAATGATCGGGAGTCGCCACCAGCACGATATCCAGGTCACGTTCCTTTAACATCTCCTGGTAGTTGGCGTAGGTGCGTGGCGTTTTGCCGGAACGTTGCCGGGAAGCAACAATGGCAGCTGCATCCGCCAGCATCTTGCGGTCCACGTCGCAGAGAGAAACCACCTCCACGGGGGCCACCTGAATCAGCCGCAGCAAATCCACCTTGCCGTACCAACCGCATCCGATCAGACCGACACGCTTCGGTTTGGAGCCCAGCAGATCTTGCGCCCAGGCAAACTGCGAAGCGGTAACAGCAGCCGCCCCACACATGAAAAACTGACGACGATTCATGGAAGCCTCCAGGAAAAGGGTTGCGGAGCCTGCCGACAAGCGTCAGAAAAACGAGATGCCTGCGGGCCCATGCAGCCACAGAGGAACGACAATTACTTGCCCAACGCCTTGCGAATGCACGCTGCCACTTCGCCCGCCAGAAGGCGGGAGCCCTCATCGTGGAAATGCACGTTATTCTCTCGCTGGATGGTGGCCAACTTCGGGAACGCGAATGCATAGAGGTCGTCGACGGCGACATCGTACTTCGTCATCACACGAGCCGCTGCTTCGTTATAACGAACCACATCAGCGGGAATACGCTTCGGACTGACTTTGTCATTGGGCACCGGCGTGGTGGTAGCCCAAATCAGCTTGGCTCCGGTGGCTTTCATACGCGGCACCAGCCGGAAAAGATTCCGCTCATACTGGCCGATGTCGACTTGGGGACGGTCATCGAACATGTACTTCAAATCGTGTAATCCCCAGTTGAAATGGATGACATCCCATTTGGTTTTGCCGAGCCAGGAATCAATATGTTCAATACCCTTGGGGGTGGGTCCGCCATTGGTGGGGATGCGGTGCACGTTGGCGACGCCCTTTAACAGCTGCCGGGTATCCAGGGTATAGCCGACGGAAATCGAATCGCCAATCAGAAGCACACGCGGAAGACCGGGCACGTCTTTCACCGGAACATAGGCAGGTTCCGTGGGGGCAGCACCGGGCTCTTGTGCGCGAGATAGCGAAGTGGCAAGAACAGTGAGACTGGGTAGCAGACAGGCCCATTTTCTGCGGGAAATCATGGCTTTGCGATCCTTCCGTCAGACATGCAACAGGGTGGCGCCACTTGCTGCGGGAAAACAGAGTCGATCGACGACTCTACGCGCTTCAATGGCGGTGTCGTCTACGATATCATCCCCTACGAGACCATCTCCAGCGAGGGTTACCATGCCACGTTACGCCTTCCGTCTACGCATCAAGCCAGACGCCATCGAACGATATGAGCAGGAACACCAGCAGGTGTGGCCAGAGCTGTTGTCCAAGTTGAAGGAGGTGGGCATTTCCGACTATTCCATCTTCCGACGCGGTCTGGAATTGATGCTGGTGCTGCGCGTTGACGACTTCGACGCAGCTTGGGCGAAGCTGGATGCGGACCCGGTGAACCAACGCTGGCAGCAGTTCATGGCTCCGCTATTCGACATCCCGGAACCCACCGAGCCGGGGGAGCGCTTCCCCATGTTCCGAGAGGTGTTCCATCTGGAGTAGTTCTCCGTTCGCCATCAGCCCAGGGCCACCTGTTGCGCAACGCGCGAAAGACCGCCGAGCACTCTAGCCGCGCCGTTCGGAAGCCATTCGCACAGCGTGACTTGCGGGATACTGCGCCCACGCATCCGGTACGTCGGGGCCCGGGAAAGCAGCATGGTATTCTGGTGGCGTGACCTGGGGATGGGTGGCGTCGTTATTCGTGTGTCTGGGCTCTGTATGCCCGTGCCTTGCGCAGCAGGATGACCTGCTACAGATCCTTGGTGATGAACTGCAGCGCAACTACACCACCCTGCAGCAGAAGGCTGACCCCAAGCCTTACTACCTTTCCTATACCGTGACGGACCGTCAGGTGACGGTGCTGGACGCCAGCCTGGGTTCAATTCGCATTCAGAATCCGCAACGGCAACGCACTTTCGACGTGAGCATCCGAGTGGGCGATGCACAACTCGACAACTACCACCGCGTCCAGGGCGCTCGCGGACAGTTCACTTCCGGCTCCGGCATTGTCTGGGAAGACAATCGGGACGCCATCGTAAGAACGCTATGGCGCGACACAGACCGCGCCTATCGTGCCGCGGCGGAACGCCTGAATCTGATTCGGTCAAATAGCGAAGTTCGTGTTGCGGACAAAGACACCAGCCCGGACTTCACAATGTTGCCGCCGGAAACGGACGTACAACCGCTTGCGACCGCCGCGCTGGGCTACGGCTGGGATGTGAAATTAAAGAAATGGTCCGCTGCCTTTCGCGGGCACGAAGCGATTCTTACATCAAACATGACCTTGTCCCTAGCCGTGGACAACCGTTATTTCATCGACAGCGCGGGCACAAAACTACGGCACGGACGGAGCTTCGTGCGTTTGGATGTTGCCGGGCAAGCCAAAGCGGGCGATGGCATGAACCTGATGCTGGTTCGCGGCGTGCAGGGCGAAAAGGAAGGCGAACTTCCCGCTGACGCCGTTGTGGAAAAGCTGGTGCAAGATCTGATTCAGGACCTGGAGACCTTGCAGCGCTCCCCAACCGCTGACCCGTTTGTCGGCCCAGCGATTCTTTCCGGGAGAGCCGCTGCCGTATTTTTCCATGAAATCTTTGGCCACCGGATGGAGGGCCACCGCCAGAAGGATGAGCGGGAAGGGCAGACCTTCACCAGCCAGGTGGGTCAGCAGATATTGCCGACCTTTCTGAGTGTGATCTCTGACCCCACCGTCCACAAGCAAGGCTCCCAGGACCTGATGGGTTGGTATGCCTACGACGATGAAGGCGTACGTGCCCGGCCGGTCACCTTGGTGGAAAACGGAACGCTGCGCAACTTCCTGCTTTCGCGTTCTCCGATCGAAGGATTCCCTGTCTCGAACGGACATGGGCGCAAGGCTCCGGGAAACGAAGTTGTCAGTCGGCAATCTAACCTGTTGATACGCGCTTCGCAGACCATGACGGATGCCCAGTTGCGTGAAGCCTTGTTGGCCGAAGTGAAGAAGCAAGGTAAGCCCTATGGCTTATTCTTTGCCGATATTTCGGGTGGGCTGACAGCCACGGGCCGTGCGGGTCTGCAAGCCTTCACGGTAATTCCGCTGGTGGTGTACCGAGTTTTCGCGGATGGACGTCCAGATCAGATGATTCGTGGCGTGGATATTGTGGGAACGCCACTGACGAGTTTTGCCAAGATCATGGCGGCAAGCGACAAACCCGAAGTGTTCAACGGCATTTGCGGAGCAGAATCTGGCAGCGTTCCGGTGTCGGCTGTCTCGCCAGCACTGCTTGTGTCAGAGATTGAGACCCAGCGGCGCGCGAAAGCGGATGACCGGCCGCCGCTGCTGCCTTTTCCGCGTAGCGTGGGAGGAACCCGCTAGTGCACTCGAGTGACGGCATGCCCACGAAGTCTCCCGCAGTACCGAATACACCGACCACCGAACCGCAGACGCGTCGGCTAGCCAAAACAGGCATGTGCTCCGGAAATGCTGCGACGCGTCAAGTTGCGGCAAGTTGCTTCGCGAAACTATCGCTCTCCTTGGCCCTGGCCTGCACGACCGTGCTGAGCCAAACGGCGTCACCCGTGAAACCCGCAGCGCCTAAGCCGACAGGGGCCCCAACAACCTCTAGTGCAAAAGCCCCGGCCACGGGCGGGAACATCCCAGCGGATGTGCGGCAGGACGTAGCCCTGCGCGCGATGGTGGATGAACTCAGCCGTTCCCGCGACTTAATCAGTGCGGGCGCACCGTTGTACTTCGCGAACTACCACTATTCGAAAGGCGATAGTTTCCGTGTGTCCGCCTCATTGGGCGCCCTCGTCGGCAAGGGAGAAGCGCCCATGCGCGTGCCTGTGGTGAACGTCCGGGTCGGCAACTACGACAACGATGACACCAACTTTGTCGCTTCCGGCATGTATCAGGGCACCGCATACAATGCCGGGTTGTTTCCGTTGGACGACAACTACGACGCCATGCGTCGCAACTGGTGGCTGTTGACCGATATGCGCTACAAGGGCGCGGTGCAGTCGTTCAATTACAAGCGCGCCGCGCAACAGAACGTACAGGCGACTGCGGCGAACCCAGATTTCCAGAAGCACATGCCGCTTCGGTTGTTCGAACCATTACAGGTGCCTCAGTTCGATAAAGCCAAATGGGAAAAAACCGTACGCTCGCTTTCCCTGGAGTTCAAACGCTACCCGGTGATTCTGGATTCATCGGTGCATTTCGGCTATTCCCGAGGCACGGAATATATCGTGAATTCCGAAGGATCCTTGGTTCGCAGACCGTTCGGCATTGGGTATCTGCGGGTAACGGCCAGCACCTTGGCGAAGGATTCAAGCGCCATTTGGGACAGCTTGGAATATCTGGCAATGCGGGAGCAAGACCTACCTTCTGAAGAAGCCATCCGCCGCGACCTGGATGCCATGATGCAGCGAATGGTGGCCAAAATTACGGCGCCGGTGGAAGAGAACTACCGAGGTCCCGTACTGTTTGAAGGACAAGCAGCCAGCCAATTAGTGGCCCAGCTGATCGGCAGACAGTTGTGGATTCCGCGCAAGCCCGTGATGATTCCCAATCGGCCCGTCAATTGGCCGCGTACGGAAATGGAAGGCCGCGTGGGCATGACCGTCATCTCCGACAAGCTGACGGTTCGCGACGACCCCACACTGACCACTTTTGAGAAGCACCCGCTAATCGGGCACGCTACTGTTGATCTGGAAGCCGTGAAGCCCGAACCGTTGACGCTGATCCGCAATGGGAAGTTGGAGACCTTGTTCCGGACGCGCACGCCGGTCAATGCCGGAGAGCAGACCAACGGACGGGCGCGGTTGCCCGGTCTTTTCGGCGCGAATCGTGGAGCCCCCACAAACCTGATTGTGGAATCGAGCGATGTGATTGCGGAAGGCTCCATGAAGCAGGCTTTGATGGACGTGACAAAGGCAGCTGGCCGACCCTATGGCATTGTGGTGCGCAAGCTGGATTTCCCCACCTCGGCCTCGACCGACACCATTCGTCGCCTGAATAGCACGAGCGCCACCAACGCGGGCAAGGTTCGCGTGAGTCCGCCGGTGGTTGCCTATCGGGTATATCCAGATGGCCGCGAAGAACTGATCCATGGGGTAAACTTCCGGGAACTGGAGCTACGCGCGTTGCGTGACGTGATTGCGGCCAGCAACCAAATGCACGTGTTCCACTATCTGGAAAACGGCGCTGTGTTTGCCCAGATGGGCACCGGTAACTATGTGGCCGAGTGTTCTGTGATTGCGCCTTCTTTACTATTAGAAGAGGTAGAGTTGGAACCGGTATCCGGTGACAAACCTACCGCTCCCGTGGTGGAGCCCCCCGCACTGAGTGCGGCAAAGTAGTTCGCCCAATGAAACTGTTGAGCCGCTATGTCCTGGTGGAGTGCCTGCGAGGCACGGTGCTGGGCATTATCCTGTTCACCTTCGTCCTTTTCCTACGGAACATCAGCAAGTTGTTCGAGCCCATGGTCCGCGGCTCAGCCACGCTCGGTGACGTGGGTTATTTATTCCTGTTGGTGCTGCCACCCGCGTTGACCTTCACCATTCCGCTAGGCGTGTTGGTCGGCGTGATGATCGGGCTGGGACGCATGGCCTCTGATGGCGAGATCACGGCTATGCGCGCGAACGGAATTTCCGCCCGCATGTTGTTGCGGCCCGTGATTGGGTTTGCCGGTATGGCCACGCTGCTGACCGGGTTGGGCACCACCTACCTTACCCCTGCAGCCATCCAGGAAACCTACCGGATGCTGAACCGTATGGTGGCCGAACAGCTAACCGCTGAGATTCAGCCCCGCATTTTTGAAGAACAGTTCCCCGGCATGATTCTGTATGTTGGTGATGTCATTCCGGGGCAAGTGGTGAAGTGGCGCAACGTGTTCATCGCGGACATGCGCCCCCCTGAAGAACGCGAGGGTACAGATCCCAAAGACCGTGGCGATGGCCCGCGCATCACCGTAGCCCGCGAAACCATTGCCTCGCCGGATATTGAACACAACCGCATTCAGTTGACGCTCGCTGATGGCACGACGCACGAAACCGGCGCGCAGCCGAACGAATACTACAACACCGCATTTCCGCGTGGCGATCAGATTCTGGAAGCGAAACCGCCCGATGAGTTGAGGGCCAAGGCGTATTCCGAGATGTATATGGATGCGCTCTACAAAGACCTGGATGAGTCGGTAGAGGCACGCATTGAGTGGCATCAGCGGCTCGCCCTTCCCTTTGCCTGCATTCTGCTTTGTTTGCTGGGTGTTCCCCTGGGCGTACAAACCAGACGGGGCGGAAAGTCTGCCGCCGTTGTCATCACAGTGGCGCTTGCTTTTCTTTACTACGTGGGTCTGGTGACCGCGGTGGGTTTGGCGCGGCAGGAATCGATGCCCACCGGCTTAGCCATGTGGCTGCCCAATATCCTGTTTGGCCTGTCCGGCTTGTTGATGATTTTCCGATTGGAACGGCCTGGCGATACGGACTGGATGACCGGTCTGCAATACCGGCTGAAGAGTCTGCGCGCACGGTTACCGCGCCGTCCCTCTTCGAAACCCTTCACGCTGCCGCAGATTCACTTTCTGCCGCAGTTGATTGACACCGTCATCCTGAACAGCTTTCTGTTCTATTTCGGAGTCTTTCTCGCCAGCTTCGTGCTGATGACCCACGTCTACACCTTCTTCGAGTTGCTAAGCAGCATGATTCGCAACAGCATCCCGATGTCGAAGATGCTGACGTATCTGTTTTTCCTGACACCGAAGCTGATCTATGACGCTGCCCCGATGAGTGTACTGGTTGCGGTGCTGGTGACCTTTGGCGTGATGGCCAAACAGAACGAAATCACGGCTTACCGCGCTTGCGGCGTCAGCGTGATGCGGCTGTCTGTACCCGTGTTGGTAGCAGCGCTGATGCTGAGCATGTCGCTCTTCCTGTTTGATTACTACTACGTGCCAGAGGCGAACCGCATTCAAGATGCGCTGCGCAATGAGATCAAAGGGCGCCCCGCGCAGACCTACCTGAACCCCGGCAAGCAGTGGATTCGCGGCGACGGTGATCGCATTTACTACTACAAGTATCTGGATCCGGATTCGTCGCAGATGGTGGATCTCTCAGTCTATGAGTTCGAAGCAAACCCGTTCCGCTTGAAGCGCCACATACGAGCCGAATCCGCTACGTGGGATTCCAAGCTCAGCGCCTGGGTGCTGCGCAATGGCTGGACACGCGACATTGAGGGAATTACCGAAAAGAACTTCCAGCAGTTCGAACTGCTGCCGGCCAGACAGTTGGATGAGCCGCCCGCCTACTTCCTGAAGGAAGTAAAGCAGGACAAGCAGATGAACTTCCGTGAGCTGGACGCCTACATCGCGGAACTGCGCCAGAGCGGCTTCGACACGGTGCGCTTGCGTATCCAGTTCCACAAGAAGTTTGCCGTACCGCTGTTTGCATTCATCATGGCCTTGATCTCCATACCCTTCGCCTTTATGGGGGGAAACCGTGGAGCCATGGCAGGTGTGGGCGTCAGCTTTGCCATTGCCATTGCCTATTGGGTAGCGAACTCGCTCTTCGAACAAGTGGGGAACTTGAATCAGCTACCGGCAATTGCGGCGGCATGGGCTCCCGATGGATTGTTCTTGCTGGCCGGAGCGTATCTGGTAACGCGCATGCGCAGCTGAGAAATAAAAAAACGGAGCCCCACGACGTGGAAGGGCTCCGCCAGATACAGAGGATCAACGCTGAGTACTCTATTCCCAGTTAAAGGGGTAGGGACCCTTGGGAAGCAATTTCGAACGAATGATGCCGTAAGCCTTATCCTGCGGACTCTGCACGTATTCGAATACAGCCGCTTCGTTCAACAGAATCTCCTGCAGCTTCTTCACATCGATTTCCTGCACCGGCTTATTCGAAGCCAACGCTAGGCTGGCGGCGACGCCAGCGGCATGCCCGATGATCATGTACTGCGGCTCCATACGTAACGAAGAGTACGCCACGTGGCTGGCGGAAAATGGTACGGGCACCAGCAGGTTGGTGCACTCATTCTTCTTCGGAAGAATCATGCGATAGGCAATCTGATAGGGCTTCACGCCCACCTGCATGTCGCCTTCGTTCTCAACAAAACCCTTCGCGTTCGCGATGCGCTGGATGTTGTGGGAATCGCTGTTGTAGCTGCCCATACCGATGACATCTGGCTTCATCAAGTCTGTCTGCAGATCCTTCTGCACCATCACATACTCACCAACCATGCGGCGGGCTTCGCGAACATAGAGCTGGTGCGGCCAATGCGCCGTGTCTTCATATTCATCACGGCACAGGCCCCATTGATTCACTTCGTCCTGCAGGGTTTTGGGCACGCGTGGATCGTTGGCGAGAAAGAAGTAGTAGCCCTGCACGTAATGAACATGGTCGTCCCAAATCTCCTGGCGACGCTTGTAATCCCCATTGGGATAGTCGTAGTTCTTGCCAATATAGTCCGTGGAAAAAGGGCCCTGATTGTTGAAGTCTGCCTTGCGGTTCGGAATGGTTGCAATCAACGTGAGTTCATGAAATACCTGTGGCCGTCCCAGACGTTTTTGTTCGGCTTCCAGCAGGCGCGCTAGCAGTTCGTAACGCTTTGGGTCGTAGCCCGGGGGCTGCGGCCAGGGCACTCGATTGTTGGGGTTGTTGGTGGCGATGATGCGGAAGTTGTAGGCCTGAATCTTACGGTCACCCTCGCCTGCCTTGCCAATCTTTTCGTCACTGATTTCCGGATACAGTTTCCCTGCATCGCGAGCAGGAATATCCACCAGGAACTGATGCTTGGGGGTACGATCACGAACACCTGCGAGCGATTCGTTGTACTGGCTCATGGGTTCGCGTCCCCATGTGTACGTGATGCCCGCCTGGTGCATCAAATCACCTTCGTAACTGCATTCGGCAAAGGCTTTGCCTTCGAATCGGGAGCCGTTTTCGGTGATGATGGCCCGCAGGGCTCCACCTGATTTTTCCACCCCGTTCTTTTCACGCAGTGCGTGCCGGAAGTGAACGGTAACCCCCGCTTCGGCCAGCATTTCCTTGAGCACACTCTCACCTACGCGTGGCTCATGGAACCATGCGACGTGTTGCTTGTAACGGCGCATTTCATAGCGCATCCCAACACGTGCATAGAACTCCAAAGCGAGGCCACCCAGCACTTGGTGTCGACCGACGTCGGTGCGGGAAAGGCCGCCCGTGGCCATGCCTCCAAGATGATCTCGCGGTTCCAGCAGAACCGTTTTCAGACCTTGACGCGCACCCGCAACAGCCGTCATTACACCACTGGCCGTTCCGCCATACACCACTAAGTCATAGCTATGTGTTGGGCCTTGCGAACTGTTCACAGACCCTTGCGGTGCGGTTTGCGCCGCACTGGTCGCCAGCGTGGCTGTGGCGGCAGAGCCGTAGCCTAGAGACTTTGCGAAGTCACGTCGATTCATCTATGAGAACTCCTGTTGGCAAGCCGCCGAGCGGCCTCTCTTACGCCATCTTGTGGCTAGTCGTTCACCCGAACTGCGCTCGGTTTCTGGATGATCTTCTGCAGCACACCCATCGCGGAAACGTGCGGAGAAGGCGCGTAGCTGAAGACCCCACCCTGTTCTTTCAACAGATCCTGCAGTTTCTTCACATCGATCTCATGCGGAATCTTCTTCGCGTTCAGAGCAAGGCTTGCAGCAATGCCAGCAGCTTGGCCGATGATCATCCATTGGGGCTCCATACGGAGCGATGCAAACGCAATGTGCGTTGCGGAGAAGGGAACCGGGGCCAACAGGTTAGTGCACTCCGTGCGCTTCGGCAGCATGATGCGATACGGAATCTGATAGGGCTTTACAGCCACCTGTACGTCACCTTCGTTTTCCACAAAGCCCTTCGCGTTTACGATGCGCTGGATGTTGTGGGAATCACTTTGGTAGCTGCCCATGCCAATGGCGTCGGGCTTCGTCAGGTCCGTCTGCAAGTCCTTCTGTGTCGCGACAAACTCGCCAACCATGCGGCGTGCTTCCCGCACATACAGCTGATTGGGCCAGTAGCCGGTGTCTTCATACTCATCCAGACAAAGACCCCAATTGCGTACTTCCATCTGCAAGGTGGCCGGTACGCGGCTATCGTTGGCCAGGAAGTAGTAGAGCCCCTGCTGGTAGTCGATATGCTCCTGCCAGATGCGTGCGCGGGTGGCGTAGCTGCCATCGGGATATTCCCAGTTCTTACCGATGTAATCGGACGAGAACCCACCACGATTGTTGATATCGGCCTTCTGATTGGGAATGGGCCGGAACAGGGCGACTTCATTGAAGATGGGCGGGCGGCCCAGACGCTTCACCTCGCCATCCAGATAAAGCGCCAACAGTTCGTAGCGCTTGGGATCGTAGCCATTTGGTTTTGGCCAGGGAATACGCTTCTGCGGATTGTTGGTGGCAATGACGCGGAAATTGTAGGCCTGCGCCTTTTTGTCGCCTTCGCCGGGCGTCCCCATGGGCTGATCGCTGATTTCCGGATACAGATTCCCGTTAGCGTCATGCGCCTTGATCGGATGCAGGAACTGATGGTGCTGCGTGTGCGCACGAATGCCGGCAAGGGACTCGTTGTATTCCTTAACGCCTTCGCGACCGAAGGTGTAGGAAACCTTTGCTTGCGCGATCAAATCACCCTCGTAGGTGCAATCCGCAAACATCGGAGCACGGAAGCGAGCGCCATTTTCCATGGTGATGGAGCGAATGGCGCCGCCCGACATTTCCACACCGATCTTCTCTCGCAGACGGTGCCGGAAGAAGACACGCACGCCCGCTTCAGACATCATTTCGTGGAAGACGCTCTCGGCAACATGCGGCTCGGGCATCCATGCGAGTTGGCTTAGATGCTCCTGCACGCCATAACGACGGCCGCAGCGCATGTAGAATTCCAACGCCATGCCACCGATCACTTCACGTGTGCCTACGTCGGTGCCAGAGAGGCCACCGGTTACCATGCCGCCAACATGATCAAACGGCTCCAGAAGCGCCACGCGAAGTCCCTGCCGTGCAGCCGCCACGGCGGTAGTGACACCGGCTGCGGTGCCCCCATATGCCACGAAATCAAAACTCTGTTCGCCACCCTGGGCAGTCGGGGTCTGCGCCATTGCCTGCGAGCCAGACAAAGCCGATCCCGTCATTCCAGCAACTGCGAGCGAACCAAATGTGCGTCGATCCATTCAGATACCTCAATGTAAGTAGAACTGCGCGTCGACCTTGATCAGATCAGACGCTGTAGTTTGCCAATGGCGCCGTTTTGTATGGGCGCCACGTATTCAAAGACACCGCCCTGCTCCAAAAGAATGGATTGCAGTTTCTTGATGTCAATTTCATGCGGAGGCTTACCCGCTTGATGCGCCAGACTTGCAGCAACACCAGCGGCATGCCCGATGATCATCCACTGCGGTTCCATACGCAGCGATGCGAAGGCGATGTGTGATGCCGAGAAGGGAACAGGGGCCAGTAGATTGATGCACTCTTCCCGCTTCGGCAACATGATGCGGTAAGGAATTTGATAGGGAGTTACCCCAACCTGCACGTCGCCTTCATTTTCCACAAAGCCCTGCGGCGTAACGATGCGCTGGATGTTGTGGGAATCACTATTGTAGCTTCCCATCCCAATGACATCGTCCTTCTTCAAGTCTGTCTGTAAGTCTTTCTGTGTGGCTACAAAATCGCCGACCATACGCCGGGCTTCACGCACATACAGCTGGTTCGGCCAATACTGCGTGTCCTCAAATTCATCCAGACTCAAGCCCCAGCTCTGCACATCCATGCGCGTTTGTAAGGCAACGCTAGGGTCGTTGGCCAGAAAGTAGTAGAGGCCCTGCTGGTAATAGATGTGATCGTTCCAGATGCGTTCTCGCGTGGCGTAGTCACCATCCGGATACTCCCAGTTTTTGCCGATGTAGTCAGAAGAAAAACCGCCCTTGTTGTTGACGTCTGCCTTCTGATTGGGAATGTGCCCTACACCGCCGAGATCGTTATAGCGGATGGGACGGTTAAGACGCTTCTCTTCATTCCGAAGATTCACTGCCAACAGTTCATAGCGAGCTGGATCGTAACCCGGCGGCTTCGGCCAAGCATAACGATTCATCGGATTGTTGGTAGCAATGATGCGGAAGTTATAGGCCTGCACCTTGTGATCGCCATCCCCCGGAGTACCCATGGGATAGTCGCCAATTTCGGGATAGAGCTGGCCATTTGCTTTGCGCGCGGGAATGGGGGCAAGGAACTGATGCGCAGGCGTCTTGGCTCGGATTCCGGCCAAAGACTCCCCGTACTGCTTCACCCCTTCGCGGCCGACGGTGTAGCTCACCTTGGCCTGTGCGATTAAGTCCCCTTCGTAGGTGCAATCCGCAAAGAGCGGCGCGGTGAAGCGAGAGCCATTTTCCATCTCGATGGATTGAATGCGACCACCGGACTTAACGACGCCTGTCTTCTCTTTCAACCTGTGCTGATAGAGCACCTTCACACTGGTGGGCGACAGCATCTCATGAAAGACGCTCTCTGCGACGTGGGGCTCTGGCTTCCATGCAATGACCTGATGATGCGGACTCAGGTTGTAACGGCGTCCCAAGCGCATGTAGTACTCGAGAGCCATGCCACCAATGACTTCGCGACGACCGATATCCGTGGAGGAAAGTCCCCCGGTCACCATGCCCCCGACGTGTTTGCCGGGTTCCAGAAGAACCACACGCATACCCTGTCGCGCAGCGGCGACAGCAGTAGTGACCCCGGCGGCGGTGCCACCATAGACCACAAAATCAAACGATTGCTCGGCGGGAGCATTCGCACTGGATTGCGCCTGGGCGAGCGAGGGTGTTGCCACCCCCGCTGCCAGCAACGAGTGGAAGTCTCGTCGGTTCATGATGTTGGTTTTCCTTATTTGCCTAGAACGTCAAACGCATACCAAGCTGCATCCGGCGGGCAGGGCCAGAACCAAAGATGCGGCCAAAGTTGGCGTTGATGTTCGTACCATCAGCACCAGGCGAGAACGAAGTATCCGGATTGTTGAGGTTCACCCAGTTGAGCGCGTTGAACATTTCCCAGCGAGTTTCAAGACGTACGCGCTCTTTGAAAGAGAAGGTCTTGAACAAGCTGAAGCTGACGTCCACAAGGCCAGGCCCACGCGTGCTGGGCAGAGTGAATGGTGCGTTCCCCAGTGTCCAGTTTGCAGGATTACGGAAGGCATTCGTGTTGAACCAGCCATGCTTGGAACGCTCGTCCGAAGACAGGGAGGGATCGGCAACCAGATCCGGGAAGTTGATGCCCGTGAAGTTGCTCGCTCCGCGAACCATCAGCGGCCTGCCTGTTTGGAAGGTGCCGATTCCATTCATCTGCCAGCCGCCCAGAAGGACGTCGACGATGGTTGGGGCACTGGCAAGGAAGGTGCGGCCACGGCCTACAGGGAGCTCATACACGCTGCTGATAACCAGTCGCTGGGAAACGTCGTCCTGATCAACGCGTTTGTCCAGAGCACGATTGAAGCGGCCCATACGGAACCCTTCCAGACCCGTTGCGTTGCCACCGCCACCCACAGAGAGTGCGTCTGTAATCAGCTTGCTTTTGGTGTAGCTGATGAGGGCAGAGAGGCCGCCGGAGAAGCGCTTTTCCATGATTCCCTGGAAGGAGTGGAAGGAGCTGCTTGCATTCGGGGCTGCGAAGGTCTGGACGGTCTGATAATCCGGGTAGGGACGAAGCAGTTGGGACTGCTGCACGGTACGACCGGCCAAAGCGCCACTGGTGATCTGACCGAAGTAGGGGTTGGTGACGTTGGCTTGCAATCCGAGGCCCATGCTCCAGAAAGCAGGATCCAATTGGTTCAGATCGTAGTTTCCGCCGAAGAGGTGAGTACCCTTGCTGCCGGCGTAGATCGCGGAACCAGTCCATCCGCCCCAAAGGGACTGCTGCACAGTGAAGTTCCAGTGTTGTACGTCGGGCGTGGGAGCATTACGGTCCTGATAGCGCACGGTGAAACCGCGGAAGGCGCTGGGGCCGCCAGCGGCGCCGAGCGGCGTCAGGATCTCCGAGGGGCCATCGCTGAATTGGAAAGCCTTGTAGATGCCAGCATTGCTTGAGGCGAAAGGCGTATCTACAGAGAATCCGAAGGCATTCGTATTATCACCCTGGGTGTGGCCGATTTCCGAGATGGTGAAGATGCGGCCATAACCAGCGCGGATCGCCGTCTTTCCAGCGCCGCCTGGGTTCCAGGCGAAACCAATACGCGGCCCGAAGTTGTTCTTATCCAGATTCACAAAGCTGGCAGGCACACCACCGACACCGTTGTACGTCATCGCTCCGGGCATGCCGGTTTCCGAGTTAGTCACCAGAGCATCAAAGTTGGAGTGGCGGTTGTGCAGTTCGGTTGGTCCGAAGGAGATGTCATAACGCAAGCCGACATTGATGGTGAAGTTTCGCGTGATCTTCCAATCGTCCTGGATATAGGTGCCTAGCGGCAGTGCACGGAACTGGAAGAAGGGACGGTAACCGGCATCCCCACTGTGTACCTCTCCCAGCAGGAATGATGCGAGCCCGAAGCCATTACCCTGTGGTGCAATCGGGTTGTTCGTCAGAGCGTTGGTGAACTGGAAGAAGCCCGAGGGGTGCACGCGATTGATGAAGCTCAGCCGGGAGAAACGCAAATCGAAGCCAGTCTTGATGGTGTGATTGCCACGAATCCAGGTGATGCCATCGACGAACTGCAGGTACTGCTGGGCGCGAAGTCCGGCAGAGAACGACGAGTTACCAATCGAAAGCAGACCGGATACCGACACCGGCGGGAACTGATCCTGCGGAATGATGCTGGGGTAGCCCAACTGTTGTGGCCAGTTCTGATCGAAGCTGGGATGCTCGAAGGGCAACCACTGGCGGGATACTGACACGCGGAAATCGTTCAACAGATTCGGCGTAATTACTTTGCTGTAGCCAATAACGCCAGAGTGGTTATCTCGCTGGTCATTACGAGCGCTCGGGTCGGCAGGGCCTAGACCCCATCCGCGATTCTGCAGCGTATTTCGCGTGACCGTATACCGGACGAACAGACTGTCATTGTCAGTAAAGCGATGGTCGAAGCGGGCGTTAGTGACGCCCTGATCTGAACTGGAAGGCACCAGCGCGATGAAATTGTTCGCGTTCGTGAAGGGGTCCGTGGGCGTGGCGTTTGGCAACGGCATGTATTGCAGCACACGGGTGGAAAGAGCGTCAAAACGCGCTCTGGGAATGATGTTGTTAGCGAACTGCGTTCTGCCGAAACCGCCGCCAGGCAGTGCGGTCGTGGTGGCTGGATCATAGATTGGAATCAACGCGCCAGCGGCCGTGCGGGTGTTGCTAAAATCCCCATCGCGCTGCTGTTGCGTGGCGACCGTGTTCAACTGCGGATTGCCGGTCTGGCGGGAACGCCACTGCTCATAACCGAAGAACCAGAAGGTGCGGTTGCGGCCATCGTAAAACTTGGGGATAAAGACGGGTCCACCTACGGTGCCGCCAAACTGGTTATACCGCAGCACTTGTTTGATACGTCCGGTGCGCGGATCGGGTTGGGTCGCGAAAGCATTGCGGGCATCAAGCGCGTCGTTGCGAAGGAACTCATAGAGAGACCCTCGCAGTTCATTGGTGCCGCTCTTCGTAACGACGTTCACAACACCGCCAGCGGTCTGGCCATATTCGGCCTTCAGCGCGTTCGTTTCCACCTTGAACTCTTCCACGGCGTCCGCCATGGGAACCACCGAGATTTCGTTGTGTACGGGTACGCTGTTGACGCCACCATCCAGATAGAACTGGTTACCGTATGCAGGTCCGCCGTTGATACGAATCTGCGAGAAGCCCTGATTGCTGACTTCGGCGAATCCGTCTGCGTTGTTGTCACGCGGCTGCACGCCAGCGACCACCTTTACCAAATTGAAGACATGGCGTCCGTTGAGAGGGAGTTCAGCAATACGCTTGTTTTCGACAACAGTGCCAAGATTGGAGTCTTCGGTCTGAACACGAGAGACTTCCGCTTTCACTTCTACAAGTTCGGTAACTTCACCAAGCTCAAGAGAGATATCCAAACGAAGCCGCTGGGAAACTTCCAGGCGGATGCCAGTGCGCCGGAACGCTTTGAAACCAGTGAGCGTGGCGCTGACTTCATAGCCACCAATGGGAAGGGCGACCATGTTGTAGCTGCCGTCCTGGCTAGTGGTGGCGCGATAAGTCAAGTTCGTGCCGGTGTTCCGTGCTACGACCTCGACTCCCGGAACCGAACTACCTTGCGAATCGGTAACGGTTCCAATGATGCTGCCTTGCGGCGACTGCGCGGCGACCTGCGTTGTCATGAAAAACAGGCATAAGGCGCAGACGACGAAACAAACCCAAGCTTGGGGCTTATGAGACATTGACAACCTCGTCATCTTTCAAATCCCACTTCCTGAAGCAGTACAGTTTCTAAATCCTAATGGAGTTGAAACGCTTTTCTTATGAAGCACATTACGATAGAATCCACTGTGCAGGGAGTTAGCGGCGGTAACTTAACGGTTAAATTCTCAGCCTTTTCAGAAAGATACGGACAGTATGGCGGAGACGTCACCGGACTTACACTTAGGCTTCCATGAAGCCAAAGTTCGAGAACACTTAACAGAAGTGCTGTCCAGCCCCCACTTTGCGCATGCCCCTCAGTTGCGAAATTTTCTGGAGTTCCTGGTGGAACGCACGCTTTGCGGCCAGGAAGATGAACTGAAGGAAATGAACCTGGGCCACGACGTGTTTCGACGTGGGCCCGGATATGACCCGAGAGCAGACGCAATCGTACGCGTGCAGGCTTCCATCCTGCGGAAACGTCTCTGCGCCTATTACGAGCACGAGGGGCAGGACTCCCCCATCCGGATCAGCCTGCCCAAGGGTGGCTATATCCCGAGCTTCCTGCGTTCAGATGTGACGCAAGGCGCGGTGGAAGAACCCGAGCCCATTCCTGCTCCGCCGCCCCAAATCCCACCCCCTGTTGTGCAGCTTGCGGCTCCTGCGGTCCCAGAACCCACGCGACGCCGCTTTTTCGGCACGGCAGCGGCATTCCTCGTCGGAGCAACCGTGATGGGTGGGGCTAGTTCGTTGTGGAATGGTTCGAAGGCAAAAAAGAGAGACGCGGCAGGAGCCAGCGTACTGGATTTCGACGCCGCCGCCGTCAGCCCACGAATCTGGGGAGAGTTGCTGGATCAGGAACGGCCGACGCAGCTAGCCTTTGGCTGCCCTCAGTTCTTCTCGGGCGGGGGCTACTATGTACGAGATATCAACGTAAACGCGCTGCAGACCGAAGATGCCAGCAATCGGATGCGCGACCTCACGAAGCGCCTGGATGTCTACCTATCTCCAGCACCCCACACTTACACCGGCGTGGGAGAGATGATGGGCATCCATCGCGTGACACAGTTTCTGACACGCCGAGGCGTGGAGGCTCCACTGGAAAACGTGCAGCGGCTCAGCCAGGAAGCCATCGAGAACCGAAACCTGATTCTGGTATCGTCCCACCGATTCCGTACCTTTCTAGATCTGTTGGATTTGCCGAAGCGCATCAATTCGGACTATGGCGAGACCGGCGGATTCGCGGTGAAGGATATCAAGGGAGAAATCGAACAGAAATATATGACGCGGAGTTCGGGCGGACTCAGCGTGAGCTACGGATTGATTTCTTTCTGGAGACACCCGCCTACCAAGGGACGGATTCTGGTGTTGTCGGGCATTGAATCCTGGGCCACATATGCGGCAGCCGAATTCATGACAAACCCTGAGCGCCTGGGGGAATTGGAAACTGCCATTGGAGATAGCTTCCGCTCGCAACACGATGGCATGCAGGTTCTGGTGCGCATTGAAGGCCACGTGGAAGAGGCGCTGCATACCCGCTATCTGACACACCGTATTGTCTAGATAAGCACCTTGTTTAGATGAATAACCACGGGCCGTACTGTTTGGATAAGGCGTGACCCCGGACCAGAGCGGCGCGGACTTCCCCATTACAAGACGCGGCAGTGTCGGCGCTGGCGGACTCGCTAGGAAATACAAAGGGCTCGTCAGGAAATGCAAGGGCAGGCACACGCACAAAAGCCGTCGGCCCTGCGCGCATGCCGCCCCCGCCGGAGCCCAGAAAAACTAAGACGCCAGCACCACGGCCCCGTGATCGTCACAATGATCACCATGCGGATGATGCAGGTGCCCATCCACCAGATAATCCACGTGATCTCCGTGCGGCACTGCGGGATGTCCACAGTTTTCTCCGTGGACGTGCCCTGCTTCATGGCCGGAGCAATGATGTGACGGAGTGCAGATGCTAGGGTTAGCTTTGCTGACTTCTAGCACACACTCGTCGACATGCCCCTCATGCGGACGGTGCAGATGGCCATCGTGCAGGTAGTCAACGTGATCGTTATGAATGATTGCCGCGTGTCCACAGCCCTCGCCGTGCACGTGCGGATGATTGTCATGTGTCTTATGTGCGCTCATTGTTTCTCCTTTATTCCTGAGCAAGTGATTCCCGCCGCGTTGCTTTTCCATCTCGACGGCGAAAATACGCCGCATCCGAGATCCCCCTAACCGGAACATGCCCGTCTCCTGTTCCCGACTGCTCTTCTACCACCGGCCTGGCATCTATTCCGTCGCGTGGGCCATGGCGTTGAACAGCAGTTCCACCACGTGCTGGTCCGCTAGCGAGTAGTGGATATGCTTGCCATTGCGCGTACGTCGCACCAGATTTTCGGCGTGCAGCACCTTGAGCCGCTGCGAAATGGTGGAGATGTTCTCGTTTTCTGCCTCAGCCAGTTCCGTAACGCAAGCGCCACCTTGAGCCAGCAAAGCAAGCAAACGCAATCTCGGCACATCGCCGATCGCTCGGAAGATGCCAGCCGCGCGTTCCAGGGCTTCCGGCTTCAGTTGGGGGAGACTGTTGTCGGTGTGGTCCTGGACCTGACAGGAGGGAATCGGGGTTTGTTCTTGTTTTTTCATTTCATCAATCGATGAAATGTCAGAATATCAAATCGAACACGACCTGTCTAGCGTTGCTGCAGATCGAACACGCATTCAGTGTTGTGGAACATGCGCTGACAGGAACACACCGCAGAAGAATCCGCATTGACAAGCAGCTGCTTAGTACTTCAGACTCAACCCCATGCGTAACGTCCGCCTATTGGTCGCCCTACTTGCGGCAGCATTCGTGCTTTCGTCCCAAACCCTCCATTGGGATGCGGTGAATCAGGAAACCTTGAAGCATTTTCAAGCGCTGGTGCGCATCAACACAGCGGACCCGCCGGGCAACGAAGAACCCGCAGTAGAGTACCTGAAGGGCGTGCTGGAAGCCGAAGGCTTGGAAGTAAAAACGTTCACGAAATGGCCCAAGCGACCGAACTTGGTGGTTCGCCTGAAGGGCAGCGGCAAGAAGAAGCCCATTCTGCTGATGGGCCACACGGACACCGTGAACGTCGACCCGGAAAAGTGGAAGGACCACGCTCCGTTTTCGGCGGACATCGCGGATGGGCATATTTACGGACGGGGCACCGTCGACGACAAAGACAACGTGACGGCCTCCCTGATGACCATGCTGCTATTGAAGCGTAGCGGCGTGACCCTTGATCGGGATGTGATCTTTCTGGCCGAATCTGGCGAGGAAGGGGCGACCCGCGTCGGGATCAAGTTTATGGTGGAGGAGCATTGGGACGAGATTGCAGCGGAATACTGCCTAGCGGAAGGCGGCAGCGTGTCCCTGGACCAAGGCAGCCTCATCAGCATGAACGTCGCGACTACCGAAAAGGTGCCAGCCAGGGTGATTCTGCGCGCGGAAGGCACGGCTGGCCATGGTTCCGTTCCGCTGGATGACAACGCCGTAGCGCGGGTAGCAACGGCCGTGGGAAAAGTGGCCGCCTGGCGTACGCCGATGAAGCTGAACGACACCACCCGCACCTACTTCGAACGGCTGGCTACCGTATCCACGCCGGAAAAGGCAGCACGGTACAACGCGCTGACACACCCAGAGAAAGGCCCAGCCATCCAGGAGTATCTGCGTTTACACGAACCCCGGCATTATTCCATGTTGCGGACCTCCGTAACGCCCACCATCGTGAAGGGTGGCTATCGCATGAACATCATCCCCTCGGAAGCCGAGGCTACGATTGATGTGCGCACCATGCCGGATGAGAACCTGGATGCCTTTTTTGAGGCCATGAAGAAGGAAATCGGCGACGAATCTGTGGTGATTGAACGCATGGACATGGAAAGGCAGCCCGTGGCGCCCACCAGCCTGGACACAGAAGTGTTCCACATACTGGAGGATAAACAGCGGGAGATTTATCCCGGCGCGATTACGCTCCCCACCATGCTTACCGGCGCTACGGATATGGCGTTTCTGCGGGCCAAGGGCGTGCAGTGCTATGGCATTGGCCCCGTGATTGACGTCGCCGACGGCCCAAAGGGCTACGGTGCCCACTCCGACCGGGAACGTATCCTGGAGGCTGAGCTTTACCGTTTTGTCCGCTTCAACTATGAAGTAGTGCGCAGTATCGCCGCTACGCAGTAGATAAGTTAGAGAGTCTACGGTCCAGGTAGTCTCCAGATGAGATCGTCTCATTCGAGCTGCTGTTTGATATGATTCGAGACCGCGGCGCTAATGCGGTGATCCGCGTTTGTTTTTGCATCGATCCAGGGAGAGTTCATGTCCACCTCAACAAAGAACGTTAAGTCCGCAGGCACATTGCTGATTGCGGCGGCGATTCTCGCCATCCTCGTCTATGGAATGATCGCGGCCACGCTGGGCACTTTGCTGCCCGCACTGTCCGCTCAGTTTTCGCTTGCGCCAGAGCAAGACGCTTCTATCGCCTTCTGGCAGGGTATCGGTCTGGTGATCGCCTCCCTCTCCGTGGGTCCGCTGGTTGATATTCGCGGTAAGAAAGTCGGCATTCTGCTCGGCCTTGGGCTAATTGCCATCACCTTGTTTATGCTGCCCACCTCTTCGGGCTATGAGATGACCCGTTTGCTCTTCCTGATTGAAGGCATCGGCGGCGGTATCGTCGTGACAGCGGCAAACGCGCTTGCTGGCGACATTAACGAAGAGCGGCGTTCCGCGACGCTCAACCTTCTCAACGTCTTCTTCGGCTTGGGCGGTATTATGACCCCCTTCGTGGGATCAATGCTTGGCGGCGACGCGATGTTCCTTTGCTATCTGATCGCCGCACTTACGGTAGTTGCATTTGGCATCAATGCCATCACCCCCATGGCTCCGCCCTCCGGCAAGGTGGCCTTCAAGCTCTCTGATATGGGCACCATCCTGAACAAGCCCGTTCTTTGGGTGCTGTCCGGTTTCTTGCTTCTGTACGTTTCCGCCGAAGTGGGCATTTGGAACTTCCTGGTCCGGCACTTGGTAGCACAGGGCATACCCACCAGCACGGCACAGTCCATTCTGGCTTGGGGTTTTGCGCTTGGCCTGCTTGTAGGTCGCCTGATCGCCTCGCGCATTCTCATCAAAGTGCACCCAGTAAACGTTCTGGCTGGCAGCGCCCTCGGTATGGCTGTCACCACCTATTTGACGCTGCAGGCTTCCGACACCACCATCGCCGCGATTTGTGTGTTCTGCGCTGGTTTGGCCATGGCCCCTGTGTTCCCGACCTCTTTGGGCATCACGGGTGACTGCTTCCCGCGCGGGACTGCAACCGCCATGGGCATCGTCATCACGTTCGGATGGTTGGGCATTCTGGTTAGCTCGCCCATCATCGGCAGCATTGCTGGTTCCGATGCGACCCAATACAAGACGGCGTTGTTGATTCTGCCGGCAGGCGCAGTGATCATGTTCCTGCTCGCCTTGGCTCTGAAGCCGCTGGTGAAGCGGGCCTAACACCTCAGCAAGAACTTCACCCAAAGATTGGGTATCCATCAAAAGGGCCACCCTCACCGTGCGCGGTGAGGGTGGCCCTTTCTATTTCGGTTGCCAGATACCGACTATCGATTGCTGCCGTTAGCGCAGCGCGATCTGCGCATCCGGATGGACGATTACTTTGTTGCGTACAGGCTTTACCGTCCGCAGATATCGATACATGGACCGCAACTCCACCTCATCCAATTCGGAATAGGCCAGCCAAGGCATGATGGTGAAGGTCTCCCGCGTTACGGCAGGCGGTCCGCTACGCGCCATTTCCTGGTATTGCTTAAAACGCGAGACGAAGCCGTCTTCGGTCCAGGAGCCGAGTCCCGTTTCCATATCGGGAGTAATGTTGGCGCTGACCACCCGGCCCTCCGGAAAGTGCAGCGCAAATCCGCCAGCCAGATCCATTCCGTCCAATGGCGCGCCACGCTCCTGGGGAGTATGGCAGCCCGCACAATCCCCGACACGCACCAGATACTCGCCATAGGCCGCTGAGATTTCTCGCTTGGGATGGGGAACCGCGCCAGCCAGTGGTTGCGGCACGCTCTTGATCATCAAGGCGACGGGCAAGGCCAGATCGGTTTCGGGAAGTGGGTTCCGGACTGCGGGGAGGTTTCGCATGTAGGCCACGATGGCTTCCGCGTCCTGGTCACTCATCTTGCTGTAGGCGACATAGGGCATGAAGGGAAAGAGTGCATTGCCTTCCCGATCTACGCCTTCGCGGATAGCGCGCAGGATTTCTCCGTCGGTCCAATTGCCGATGCCTGTTTCTTTATCTGGAGTAATATTTGGCACCACGACACGCCCGGGAAAGCCCAGTTGGTCTGGCATCACGGCTCCCTGCCCAATGCCTTCTGGCTTGACTGGAGCCCCAAAGCGCGAGTAATCGCGCGCGGAATGACATCCTATACATTCAAACTGTGTGTGAAACAGATAGCGGCCGCGCTCTATCTGTTCGGTATTCGCGACCACGCGGATGTCGCGGGGCGGGGCAGAGGCGGGCTTCCGCAAAACCAAATAGGTTGCGGCGCCGCCGACCACCAAGAAAAGGGCACACGTCGTTCCCAGTATGATTCGTTTCCACATATTGTTCCGCTGATTGCTTGAGCCCCAGTTCGAATCGCTGGCAGAGAGAAGTCTCAGGGATGAACGCAATTTGTTTATCAGTGCCAGCGGCCAAACGCCAAACACTCATCTTGGCATGAGAAATGTAACAGGCGTTGACAATTCAATTTGCGCGGAAAGAGTCGGAGTTAGCTCAGGAAGCACTGCAATCGCAGAGGAACTGATGACTTTGTTGCGCCAGGATCAATTTTTTGACGAAAGAGCGCAACCCCTGATCCGCAAGCGCCTAGGAATTTCGCCTAAGTGGATAGAAGATCGGCACAAAGCGGTTACGAGTGAATACTCGGCAAAATCGTAACCCGACGAGAGGCTGGAACATCTCGTTTGATAAGTCGGCAATGGAGGCAAGACAAATGGCTGGCACGACCTACAACTCCAACGCATTTCTGGCATGGCTGCCCGAAGGGGTGGCCGCATTTCTATGGCGCTGGAACTATCAGCGTCGCGTGAACTCGCGTAACTTGGCCACCGTACAAGTGTGGTCTAGGCACTAGAGACTTCGAATACCCCGCCTGCTCCCAACCGGCACGCGGAGTTTTCGGCTGTGATCGACCGACGTAGCACCGTCGCGTATGCCTTCTTCGGACGGCGTCACCGGTTGTCTCACCGCCCCTATCCTCACGGACTTTGTCGTGCCCACCTGCGCCGAGAAGGGCGGTGGAGAAACCAGACCCCAAACTCTCGATACACTGTGTTGGGAGCTTATGTCCGTAACAGCCAACGCGTCCCCTACGCGCGACGTCGTTTTTCACGCCCGTAATCTGAAGAAGACCTATGACATGGGAGAGGTACAGGTGCATGCCCTGCGTGGCATCGACTTGGATCTGTACAGCGGTGAACTCGTCGTCCTGCTGGGCGCTTCCGGCAGTGGTAAATCGACCTTACTGAACATCCTCGGCGGCTTGGATCGCGCCAGTTCCGGTGTGGTGGAATACCATGGCAACGACCTGACAAGGGCGGGAGATCGCAACTTGACCGAGTATCGGCGCCACCATGTCGGCTTTGTCTTCCAGTTCTATAACCTCATCCCCAGCCTGACCGCACTGGAAAATGTCGCGGTGGTAACCGAGATCGCCAAGAACCCCATGACGCCCAAAGAGGCGCTGAGCTTGGTGGGGTTGGAAGACCGGCACGACCATTTCCCTTCGCAACTTTCAGGTGGGCAGCAACAGCGCGTGGCCATTGCTCGCGCCATCGCTAAACGGCCGCAGGTGTTGCTGTGTGACGAACCAACGGGCGCGTTGGATTCCGAGACGGGCATTCTGGTGCTGGAAGCACTTGACCGTGTGAATCGCGAACTAGGCGCTACCACCGCAGTTATCACGCACAATGCCGACATCGCACAGATGGCTCACCGCGTGATTCACCTATCTGATGGCAACATCTCCCACGTTGAAATCACTCAACACCGAAAGCAGCCGAAGGACTTGAGTTGGTGACATGCTCTCGGCACTCACCAAGAAAATGTTACGTGATCTTTGGGGCATGAAGGGTCAGGCTCTCGCCATTGCCGTTGTGCTTGCTGGTGGCGTAGGTACATTCGTCATGTCGCGCAGCGTGTTCGATTCCCTGGTGCGTACACAAGCCACCTTCTACGGCGACTATCAGTTCTCCGACGTTTTCGTCAATTTAAAGAGAGCGCCACAAGGCATAGAGTCGCGTCTGGCCGACATCCCGGGCGTGCAACAGGTTGAGACGCGCGTGATTGCCCAAGCGAATGTTCAGGTGGAAGGCTATACACAACCCATCACCGCCACCATCGTTTCACACCCGGACAACGGCCAGCCGATGTTGAACCAACTGCACATCAAGGAAGGTGGTCTGGCTTCGAGTATCCGGGACAATGAGGTCGTTATCAGCGAGGCATTCGCCACGGCGCACAACCTGCACCCGGGCAGTTTTCTGCACGCCACCATCAATGGGAGACGAAGGCGACTCAACGTTGTGGGGGTAGCGATTTCACCGGAATATATTTATCAGCTGCAACCCGGCGCGATGATTCCAGACTTCAAGTCCTTCGGCGTATTTTGGATGGCCAGGACGCCACTCGGCAACGCCTATGACATGGACGGCGCTTTCAACGATGCCGTGCTACGTTTGTCCCTCAACGCTGACGAACGCGACGTCATTCGTGGGCTGGACACGCTACTAGCCCGTTATGGCGGCCTTGGCGCACATGGCAGGCATTACCAGACCTCACATCGCTATTTGACCGAAGAATTCAAAGGGCTGGAACAAATGGCCGTAATGTTCCCCGCCATCTTTCTTAGCGTGGCCGCCTTCCTGTTGAACGTGGTGGTGAGTCGGTTGATCGCCACCCAGCGGGAACAGATCGCCATCCTTAAGGCATTCGGCTATTCGACGGCATCCATCACGTGGCATTACGTGTCTCTGATTCTGGTGGTGACGGCCATCGGCGCCGCCATGGGCATCGCTGCAGGTGCGTGGATGGGCGCCGGCATGAGTTCCATGTACATGGACTACTACCGTTTCCCCTACATGCTGTTTAGCGTGAGCCCTTCCATCGCGATGACGGCATCGTTGATCTGCGCCCTGGCCGCTGTGGCTGGCGCCTTCCACGCGGTCTATGCTTCCGCGAAGCTGCCCCCCGCCGAAGCCATGCAACCAGCACCGCCAGCCAAGTACCGGGTCAGTATCGTGGAGCGTCTGGGCCTGCGACGTATGCTGGCGCAACCTACGCGCATGATCATCCGCAATCTGGAGCGCCGCCCTGTCAAGAGTGTGTTCTCAGCATTGGGTATATCCTTCGCGTGCTCGGTCCTGATCAGCGGGCAGTTCTTTGCCGATTCGGTCGACTACATGGTGGATCTGCAGTTCCGCGTGGCACAACGCGAGGATATGACAGTGACGTTTATCGAACCCACATCGCGGGCGGCAATCCATTCGCTGGCCGCGATGCATGGCGTGCATCATGTAGAACCGTTTCGCAGCGTGCCTGCCAACCTGCGTTTCGAGCATCGGCACTTCCGCACTTCGATTCAGGGCATCGCAACAGAAGGACAACTTCATCGTCTTCTGAACCAGTCGAATCGCATCGTCGACATTCCGCCCGACGGTGTGTTGCTGACAAATCATCTGGCGGGCATGCTGGGTGTTCGGGTAGGTGATCTACTGATAGTGGAAGTTCTGGAAGGCGCAAGACCTACCAGGCAGCTGCCGGTGGCAGGCGTCGTAAACGAATGGGTAGGGGTATATGGGTACATGGACCTTCCCGCGCTCAATCGCTTGATGAGGGAGGGATCCGCAATCTCCGGCGTGCATTTAACCGGGGATGCGGACACCCAGCAGAGCCTATTTCAGGAGTTGAAGGATATGCCTCGAGTGGCAGGCGTCACACTACGTCTGGCCGCACTCCGAAACTTCTACGACACGATGGCGGAACAGATGCTGACCTTCGCCTTTTTCAATACGTTATTGGCTGGCAGCATCGCGTTTGGCGTAGTGTATAACAGCGCGCGCATCGCCCTTTCCGAGCGCAGCCGCGAACTGGCTAGCCTGCGCGTTTTGGGATACACAAGAGGAGAGATTTCCTACATTCTTCTGGGCGAGCTTACCCTCCTGACACTAGCGGGCATTCCACTTGGCTTCCTGATCGGGTACGGGTTCGGCAATTTGATGATTCAGGGCTTCCAGACGGAGCTATATCGATTCCCGATGATCATCACGCCCGCAACCTACGCCTTCGCGGCGACGGTGGTGCTGATTTCGGCCCTGATATCCGGGTTTGTGGTGCGGCGGCGTCTGGACCATTTGGACTTGGTCGAGGTCCTAAAGACAAGGGAGTAGACATTCGATGGGTTGGAAACGCTGGTTAGGTTTCGGACTACTTGCGCTCGTGGTGGTGCTTCTGGTTTTGTGGGGTTTTCGTCCGCAGCCGGTGGCCGTAGAATTCGTACGCGCCGATCTGGGACCGATGCGGGTCACGATTGAAGAAGAGGGAAAGACCCGGGTGAAAGATCGTTTCGTCGTGCACGCTCCCCTTTCGGGGTACGCACGCCGAATCTCTCTGGAGGTTGGTGACCACGTGAACGCGGGACAATTGGTCACCATACTGGAACCACAGCCCCAGCGCTCTCCCGTACTGGACCCGCGTACGCGTGCGGAAGGGGAATCCCGTTTACGGCGCGCAGAGAACGCCGTCGTGGAAGCGCGCGCCCGCGTGGATGCCGCGCAGGCGGATGCTACCTATTGGAACGGACAGATTCAACGGATTGAGAGTCTGGTGAAGTCGGGCGACCTGTCCAGAGAGTCCTTGGACCGTGCTCGCGCCGAAAAGGATCGTACCCACGCGAGCGTCGATGCACTACGCAAGTCTGTGTTGGTGGCCGAGAGTGAAGTGGAGACCGCACGGGTGGTTCTTCACCAACCCTACACGACAGAGCTTCGCCCCAAGGGAGACATGGTGCGTGTGACATCGCCAGTGAGTGGACGTGTGCTGCGGGTCGCACGCAAGAGTGAAGGCCCCGTTCAGGCAGGCGATGCTTTGGTGGAACTCGGCGATGCCCTCGCCCTGGAGGTTGAAGTGGAAGTACTCTCTGCCGACGCCGTGAAGCTTGGCCCGCAGACTCGCGTAACGTTGGAACGATGGGGAGGCCCAAAGCCACTTCAAGGTCAAGTGCGCTATGTGGAGCCCACTGCGTTTACCAAGATTTCCGCCCTGGGCGTAGAGGAACAAAGAGCCCGGGTCATCGCTGACATCAGTTCGGCGGAATCCGAATGGGATCGGCTGGGTGACGGCTATCGGGTGGAAGCTAGTTTCATTCTGTGGGAACAGGACCGGGTACTGCGTATCCCGGCAAGTGCGCTCTTTCGCTGGAACGACGGTTGGGCGGTATTTGTGCGGGATGGGGAAATGGCCAAGCGCGTGGCCGTGAAGGTAGGCCATCGAAATGGTCTGCAAGCGGAAATTCTAGAGGGGTTGGCGGAGAGCACTGAAATCGTGCGGCATCCAGATGACACTATCGAAGACGGAACACTTGTCACGCCCCGCGATCTGAAATAGGGCTCAGATCCCCTACCTAGTAGTGGCCAGCGATTTCCAACTCCAACGCCTCCAGCGATACCGTGATGTCGCGAATAAAAAGAAAGACACCGGGAATCATCAGTAGCAGCGCTAAGGCAAACATAGGCGTGCAAACGTAGTCGTAGTGCGCCTGCAAAATCTGCGAGCCAAAAAGGCACACGATGCCGATGCAGGCGCAGAAGACGCTGGCCGAGCAGTAGAGGATGGCGCCTCGCAGGATTTTGCCCCGGCGGTGGAGGATGGCGAGTTGCCCACGCAGCATCTTCCCCCTTTCGTTGTCAGCGCCAATTTCTGGTTCCCGAACTAGCGCCCGTGACCGGTCAATGACACGGCCGAAGCGGTTGGTCATGCTGAGCAGTAGCATGCCTACCCCTGAGATGACGATCACCGGCGCAATGGAAGCGCTCAAGATACGAAGCAGTTGTTCAATCGGCATATACAGAATCCGTGATGGATACGTTTTGCGTAGACAGCAACCTGGAGAGGTACGTAATTACTTAGCATCTCTCCAGTTGGGGCCTCTACCCACTTCCGCCACCAAGGGGATTCGCAGGCTGGCAGCGCCTTCCATCTCTTTGCGGACCATGGCGGACAGAGCATCTGCCTCCGACGGAGGCGCTTCAAACACCAGTTCGTCATGAACCTGCAGAAGCATGCGCGCGCGCATGCCTGCGGACTCCAGCGCATCCTCAATACGGATCATGGCGATCTTGATCAGATCAGCAGCCGCGCCCTGTAGCGGCGTGTTCACCGCTGTTCGCTCCGCAAAGGAACGGGCATTCGGATTCTTGGCATCCATATCAGGAATATTGCGAACGCGGCCAAACATCGTGCGCGTGTAGCCGGTTTGGCGCACCTCCTGGATGGTGTTGGTGATCCATTGCTGCACACCCTGATAACGCGCGAAGTAGTTGTTGATGTAGAGTTCGGCTTCTTTCTTGGGAATGCCCAGTTGGGAGGCGAGGCCAAAAGATGTCTGGCCGTAGACAATTCCGAAGTTCACCGCCTTAGCGTTTCGCCGCATTTCCGCATTCACTAGTTCCGGCATCACGCCAAAGACTTCCGCCGCAGTCCGCGTATGAATGTCCTCGCCTTTCTCAAAGGAATCGATTAGCACCGGATCTCCCGATAGATGGGCCAGCAGGCGCAACTCGATCTGGGAATAGTCAGCGGATAGGAGGGTCCAGCCTTCTTCCGGCACAAATGCGGCGCGTATCTGCCGGCCTTGCTCCGTGCGGATAGGAATGTTCTGCAAATTCGGATTCGATGAAGATAGGCGGCCAGTGGCTGCCCCCGCCTGATTGAAGCTGGTGTGGAGACGCCCCGTCGTGGGCCGCACTAGAGTCGGCAGCGCATCCACATAGGTGCCCTTCAACTTCGTCAGTTGCCTGTATTCCAGCACGTGCGCAGCGATCGGATAGTTGCCAGCCAGATTCTCCAACACATCGGCCGCCGTCGAATGCACTTTTCCCTTACCGGTCTTTACGGGAGCCGGCAGCTTCAGATCTTCGAAAAGCACACGAGCCAACTGCTGCGGGGAGTTGATGTTGAAGGTATAACCCGCCAGCTCATGAATCTTGGCCGAGAGACCTTCGACCTGCGCTTCCATCCGCTTGGAGATGACAGCCAAGGTGTCGCTATCGATACGAACCCCGGTAAGTTCCATCTTCGCCAACACACGGGAAAGCGGAATGTCGATATCCCGGTAGACCTGTTCCAGCTCCTTTTCCCGCAGTTCCGGCAGCATGTCGTCGTAGAGCGCCAGCAGCAGGTCCGTCACGGCATCCGGCGAAGGGTCGAGGGCGCGTTGAAAGCGTTTTTCACAAAGAGACGCCAGTGTGGAATGCGCCGGATCCGCATAAAGCAGGAACCCGATCAGAAAGACGTCTTCCACTGTCCCGTCCAAAGTCAGTCCCGATTCAGCCGCCTGCAACAGATGCTGTTTGTAGTCGTAGACGACCTTGGTCAGATCCGCGCTTGCCAGCCACTTGGCCACCGTCTGGCGTTGTCCTGCAAATAGGCTGCGCACCACATGCGGTTGTGGGGCTAGCTGGCACGCAGGCGCCTCTTCCAGTTGCTGAGGATCTGCAGGGCAGGCGACGAAGGAAAATCTGCCGCTGGCGGCCAACTGGGCTTCAAGCGCCGCCATGTCTTCATCACTTCGAACGGCTTGGGTATCCCGCTTGGCATCCGCCACCACTGTCTGCACCTGACGAAGCGCGGTGTTGAACTCCAGATCGCGATAAACAGCCTCCAGAGCCGCCGCGTCCTGTTCCACGACTTTCAGACTTTCGAGTTCGATGGACAAGGGCGCGTCCGTGCGGATGCGGGCCAGATCTTTGCTGAGCAAAATCTGCTCGGCATGATTCTGCAGACTTTCGCGATACATCTTCCGGGTGACTTCCGCGGCACGCGCTATGGCTTCTTCGACGCTACCGAACTGCTGAATCAGATCCTTAGCGCCTTTGTCGCCAATGCCTGGAGCGCCAGGAATGTTATCGACCGCGTCGCCCTTCAAGGCCAACAGATCCACCACCTGGGTTGGCCGCACTCCCATAAACTCGGTCACACCGGCCTCGTCGTAGCGCAGATCATCCTTCATGGGGTTCAGCATGGTGATGTGCGGGGTCACCAACTGCAGCATGTCTTTGTCGCTGGAAACGATCACGACATCCATGGTTTCCTGCGCACGCATCGCCAAGGTGCCAATGACGTCATCCGCCTCATAACCGGAAGATTCGACCACAGGCACCCGCATCGCTTCCAAAATGCGCCGAATATCGGGAATCTGCGCCAGCAGATCGGCGGGGGTTTCCGTACGGTTGGCCTTATAGGATTCCAGGAGTTCGTTGCGGAAGTTCGGGCCGTCGCTTTCGAACACCGCAGCCAGGTAATCCGGCTGGTACTGGTCCCGCAGCCTACGGATCATGTTGTTGAAGATGTAGCTAGCTTCCGTCGGCCTACCTTTCGAAGACCGCATGGGCGCCGCTGAGGATCGGGCGCGGGCGTGGAAGGCGCGGAAGATGAAACCGAACGAATCAACGAGGAAAAGCGTGGGCCGGACCATGCTCCATGATAGCCAACCATCGTCGGCTGCGGCTTTTGAGGAGAGGGGTTATCCCCGGAGCGAAAGACACGAGCTTAGACCCCAAACGTGCGAATCTACGCCCTATGCAAAACGGCGACTCCGTTGCTTGTTGAGCCATACGTAGAAAGAAGTACAAGCTTTCCCTTCAGCTTGCGTTCTGCGCACTGGTACTCATTCCTGCAACGGAGTGTTGCAAAATAGCCACACTTCGAAACGCATAAAGCATTCATTTTGAAGAATTTAGCGAAACCCCTTCCAGCAAAAATTCGTTAAAATAAACAGGAAGGCGGAAATCGCGTTGCGCTTCGAATCCACCATAAGAAAACCTGTGTCTGCGAAGGGTGTTGGGCTCCATAGCGGGGTTCCCGTTTCCATCACCTTGAAGCCGGCGCCGCCGGGTACGGGCATTGTGTTCCGTCGTACAGATCTGGATGGCTTTGAGATTCCGGCTGCTTGGGAACATGTAGCGCGCGTCAGCTACGCCACCAGCCTGATGCGCAAAGGCGTGCTGATTTCCACCACAGAGCACCTGCTGAGCATGCTCGCCAGCATGGGCGTGGATAACGTGATTGTGGAAATCGACAACCTCGAGGTTCCCATTCTGGATGGCAGCAGCCTGCCTTTTGTGGAAATGCTGCGCGAGGCCGGAATGCGCGCGTCCCGCCGCCCCCGGAAGTACCTGCGCATTCGCAGGCCGGTGACGCTGGAAGATAAGGGCAAAAAAATCACTGTGCTGCCCGCTGATACCCTGGCCGTTAGCTGCGAGGTGTTCTTTGATCATCCGTTGGTCGGCAAGCAGTCTCTGGAAATGACCGTGAGTGCCGATCGGTACGCAAAAGAAATCGCTGCCGCACGCACCTTTGGTTTTGAAAAAGAACTGGATGCCATGCGGGACATGGGCTTGATTCGTGGGGCGACCCTGGAAAGCGCAGTCTGCTTCACGCCCGATGGCGTTTTAAACGAAGGTGGCCTGCGTTTCCAGGATGAGCCCTGCCGCCATAAGATTTTGGACCTGATTGGTGATTTTGCGTTGCTCGGAAAACCACTGCTGGCGCACGTGATTGCGGAACGTGCCGGACACGCGCTGCACGTAGCAATGGTAAATAAGATAATGTCGGACCCTTCGACCTACGAAGTGGTAAGCTTCGACCAACTGGCGACCCGAGTCGCGGAGTCTCTGGTGGCCGCCGACGGCATTTCCTGAACTGAGAAGAGCAACCGTATTCATGCCCTCGTGGCTATTGCCCCCTAACCTGATTACCTACGTCCGCCTTGTGCTGGCTCCGATGGCCGCAAACGCCATCGTGGAAGGACGTCACCAGCAGGCTTTGGCCCTGGTGCTGGCAGCCGGCATCTCCGATGCCATTGATGGGTTTTTGGCCCGGCACTTCCACTGGAAGACCCGCATTGGCGCCTACCTGGACCCGCTGGCCGACAAGCTGCTGTTGGTCCTGGTATTTGTTTCGCTTGGCATCCACGGCTCCATTCCCTGGTGGCTGATCGTTCTGTTCCTGCTGCGTGACGTCTGGATATTGGCGATGGTGAGCTATGCCTGGCAAGCTACCCCTATCCGGGATTTCCCTCCCAGAATCTTGGGTAAACTCACTACGGTTTCGCAGATCGCCCTAGCTTTGGTAATGCTGGTCGCGAACGCGTATCCCTCCCTAGTGCCGACCGGCATTCCGACCGTTGCTGTACTGGCGGCTGCTGCGTTGACCGTAGCCAGCGGCGTGGACTATACAGTTTCCGCCCTCCGCCGGTACCGGGAATGGGCACGTACTGGGTCGCATTGACGCCATTCCAGGCCAGGTATAGGCTAAGAGTCGTGGCCTCCCTGGTGCGCTATTCTCCGGCTGCTACCTACGTCAGCGTAGGCTTAGGATTGGCTTGCCTGGGCATGGTGGGCCTGCTCTTCGGCCGAGATCACACCGCTGTCATGACACCTTCGGTGGCGTTGATTCTGGTGGCGTCCACTTTACTTGCCTTTGCTCTGCGTTCCCCCATTGAAATCCGAGACAGCCATCTACAGGTGGGTCGCCGCGTGGTCCCCTGGGAATCGATTAGCCACGTGCATCCTCCGCATGCAGTGGCTCCACTGGCTTTGCCTTTGACCTTGAACAGCCATCAGAACTATTTGCTGCTCTACCCCGGAGCCCGGGAGAACGGCCGCAAGTTACTGCATCAGATTCGGCGCCATGCACGCTTCGCCCTCATTGATGGTCTTCCCTATCGGCAGTATTGGGACGAAGATCTGGAGGCCTTCCGCGAGCGCTGTCTTTCCACGGACCAGCTGTGGAATGTGCTTAGCTTAGAGGATGAGGAAGAGGTGGAGCGCTTGTTCTTGAAACTACGCAGTGAAGGCACGCTGCACCGTCGCGAATCTGAGGGCCTTAATTCTTAACCCGTGACTCGCAGACGCAAATGGCTGTTGGGCTCTGGGATAGCCCTGCTTGTTCTCGCGCTGAGTTTTCCCTGGTGGATCTCTCTTCCCGGCTCTTTCTTGGTGGATTCCGATACCCCTAGCCCGGCGGACAGCATCGTTGTGCTTGGCGGAGACCAGTACGGCTTTCGCGTAAACAAGGCCGTGGCTTTGGTGAAGCAAGGGATCGCACCCGGGGTGGTTGTCAGCGGCAACAACTGGTATTTCGGTCTTTGGGAATGTGAGCTCGCCATCGATCAAGCGGTCAAACAAGGGCAGCCACGGGATCTCTTCACGCCATTTCGTCATGCCGCTGGCAGTACGGACGAAGAACTGCAAGCAATCTTTGCCGAAGCAAAGAAACAGGGTTGGAAATCTATCGTGATCGTCACCAGCAATTACCATACGCGCCGCGCCCATCTGCTGGCAGGGCGGCATCACGTGGAGGGCCTACGGGTGCAAGTGGTGGCATCGGAAGATGGATTCTTCCGCCCCGATGAGTGGTGGTGGCATCGCGAGAGCCGCAAGGTGCTGTTTCTGGAGTGGACGAAGCTGCTGGCCGCCGTGGTGGGTGGACTGTGAGCGAAGCCACGGAAAGCCGTTTTATCGATCTACGTCGGCTTCGGAGTGGGTTTTCCTTCCTGCTTCCGTATTTCCGCCCCTATCGTCTGCCGATCTCGCTCGGATTTGCATCCCTGCTGCTGAAGAATATCGCAGGCGCATCCATGCCGTTGATCATCAAGGCGGGTGTGGATTCCCTGCAAACCGGCTTTGTGCTGAGCACGACCTTGCAGTATTGCCTTTGGATGGTGCTGGTGATGGCCGTCAAAGGCTTCTTCCAGTACTGGATGCGCGTGTTGCTGATGAACGTCTCGCGCGATGTCGAATTCGACATGCGCAACAATATCTTCACCAATCTGGTGCGCCTTTCGGGCGATTTCTATGCGCGCACACGCACCGGCGATGTGCTGGCCAGGGCCACCAATGATCTGAATGCCGTTCGCATGATGGCTGGCCCCGCGGTGATGTACTGGACGGAAACCGTCTCGCTTTCCATTGTCGTGCTGGGCATCATGTTCTCGGCGGATTGGCGGCTGACCCTGGCGGCGCTGCTGCCCGCGCCCATTGTCAGCTTGGTGGTTATGGTGCTGGGAGCCAAGATCCATACTTACTTCCAGCAGATTCAGGAAAAATTTTCCACCATCAGCAGTATGGTGCAGGAAAACCTGCAAGGCGTCCGCGTCATCCGCGCCTATGCGCAGGAGGAAGCCGAATGCAGCCGCTTTGCGGATCTGAACAAGGACTACATCCACGACAACCTGAAACTGGCCCGGGTGTCTGGCCTCTTCATGCCAGCGCTGGAGTTTCTGATTGGCATCTCGTTTCTGATGGTGCTGGCCGCGGGCAGTTGGCGCATGCTGAACGGCCAGTTGACCGTAGGCGAATACGTGATGTTCAACAGTTACATGGGACTGTTGGTTTGGCCCATGATCGCCATGGGGTGGGTGGTAAACCTAACGCAGCGCGGCCTGGCTTCCCTGGAGCGAATCCGTAGCTTTCTGGATGAACAGCCAAGCATTACTGACCCACCCGCAGACGCGGTGACCCGCACACTGAACGGTCGTATCCGCTTTGAGCAGGTGACCCTGCGCTATGGCGCTGCATATGCCGTCCGGGATATCACCCTGGAAATGAAGCCCGGGGAGACCCTGGCTATAGTGGGACCCACCGGCTCCGGCAAAACGACCCTGGCCAATATGATTCCCCGGCTGATCGAACCAACCACCGGAACCGTGACTCTGGATGGCGTGGACGTCAAACAATATGCGCTCGCTTCGCTGCGCAGCCAAATTGCCGTGGTGCCCCAGGAGACTTTTCTTTTTTCTGCTTCCCTGGGTGAAAACATCGCCTTCGGCGTTCCCGGAGCCAGCGAGGAAACCATTCGACGAGCAGCCGAAAAGGCTGGGCTGGCGCCCGACCTGGAGACTTTTCCGGATGGGCTGGAGACTCGCGTGGGAGAACGTGGCCTGACTCTATCTGGCGGTCAGAAGCAGCGTGTGGCCATCGCACGGGCATTGCTCGTGGATCCCCGCATTCTGATTCTGGATGACGCCTTGGCCAGCGTGGATAACATCACCGAAGAGAAGGTGCTGGCGTCATTACGCGAGGTGATGCAGAACCGCACCACGATTTTGATTTCGCACCGCGTCTCCACCGTCAAACAGGCCGACCGGGTGGTTGTGTTACGGGAAGGGTCCATTGTGGAGCAGGGAAAACCCGATGAACTGGTAGCACAGGGCGGTTACTTCGCTGACCTTTGCAAACGCCAGGAAATCGAAGCCGAGTTGGAAGCAATCAGCTAGCCTCGCCATCCCGTCAGCCCTGGATGCTTGTCCACAGCGGGAAGAGCTCCGGACGCGCCTTGCGACAGGCATCTACCAAGTCAGGAATACGCTTGGCCCGCTGCAGCAGGCGGAGCAACAACCGTTCCAACTGTGCCTCCTCGCCTTCCCCAAACCAACTGGAGGGCATCGACTTGCAGGCTTCGTCGACCACAGTCTCCGGAAAGCAGCGCACACGCGTCAGCCAGGGATCCAGAGACTGCCACCCGGTAATACCGGCATAGGGCGCCGGGCGAGGGTAGACGCCATGGCGCGGCGAATCGCGAAGCTCCCATTCCGGGCCCTGGAAGGCATAGCCGTGGTCGATCATCATCGCCAACATCCCCAACTTGCCCGGTGCGGACAATCTGTCCTGCAGAAATTCGTTGGGTTTCCCGCGAAAGTAGATGGCTTGCGGCGTATCCGCATTGGAGACCCACTGGTCAAAAACCAGCATGCCGTGGAAGTGCGAACGGTTTTCCAGACTTTCCATCAGCGCATCTGGCAGATAGTCATAGAGGGCGCTGGTCATGGGATTCACCGGCACGCGGGAGCCATAGTGGAAGCCCGCAGAGGGGCGCCGCACAGTCTTGCCGATCTGGATGGATAGATCTTGATTTTCCGCCTTCCGCAGCCAGTCTGCGCTACAACGCATCAACGCCGCGTGGCCCGCACATATCTGCAGATGGCTTAGGAAATGGGAGGTGATCCACTCGTTGATGAGGATGCGCGGGTGCTGGGCGTTCTCCTTGAACTTGACGACGTAATAGCGGTCATCGGATGCACGGATCAGCCAGGCCTGGGCCCCGCCACGCATCTTCCGCATTACTTCGACCGCTTCCACCACCATACGGTGTTAGCCACTCCCGCCCTTTATCATAAGGGGCACCCGGACTCTACCCTTAAGATCAACTCGGCTTGCCGCCATAAGATCGAGTAGACTCGATCTTATGGCAGAAGAAAAGAACGAGTCGACCCCCAGCGGACGCAACAAAGACGAGATTGCCCTGGAACTGATGAAGTTCATCGCGGTTTCCACCGGTTACGGCAAGGGCGGAGGCACAGGAGCGGGCTTCAACAAGGCGCCAGCACAGCGGACCCCTGAGGAACACGCCACTTCTTTACTGGAGCTGTACCAAAAGTGCCGCGAGGTAGTGGGCTAGGGCCGCTACCCCGGCATTCCGCGTGTTTCGCACGGGGACGTAGAAAAATACGCTCGAAACGAGCCAAGCCAGCAGGTAGTTTCTGCACGGGCTTGGCTCTTTCTGCGTAAAGGAATAATTTGGGCCTTAGGGCGAGGCGCGAAGAGCGCTTATCGGCAAATCGCAGCGGAACCGTGCCGCGAAGGATGCCAAAGCGCGACGAAGCCGCTTAGCGGGAGGTTTTGCGCGCTGCCTTCTTGGCAGGCACGGACTTGGCGGCGACCCTCTTAGCTGCCCCTTGCTTGAGGGTTGCTTTCGCTGTTGTCGCCTTCTCCGCTACGGCCTTCTTGGCGGGGGTTGGAGGCGCAGCAACTTTCTTCGACGCACTTTTCAGTGCGCTTTTCACGGCCTCTTTCACAGGGGCATTCCTTGAAGTTTTCTTTGCCACCGTTTTCGCAGCGGAGCCCACCTTCACTTGCGCCGACTTCAAAGGCGCCGACTTCGAGGGTGAGGTTTTTGAAGCAGCCTTCTTCACCGCAGCTTTCGCCGGGCTTGCTGGCTTTACCATCGTTTTTGTGGTCGTCTTCGAAGGTGTTTTCGAGACCGCTGTTGTGACAGCAGCCGTCTTTGTAACCACTTTCTTGGATGCGGGTGCGGCCCTAGATGCCTCCGGCTTTCCAGCAGATACGCCCTTTGCCGCCGTTTTCTTGCTGGCAACCTCAGCGACAGTCCGTTTGCTAGGAGCTTTCACCGCGCTAGCGGCCTTTATGGGAACAGCCGCTTTCGTGGGGCTGCCGATCTTTTTTCCCGAAGCGGGAGCCGTTTTCACCGCTGGCGTAACAGCCTTCGCCGCCGTCTTGCCCGCAGGGGAGGCCTCGACCTTTTTCACCGCTCCAGATGGGTTAGGAACTACCTTCTGCACGGGCTTCGAACTCTCCGTAGGCTTCGGAACCGGACCCTTAGGCACAATCCCCTTTGCCGCAGCAGTCTTCGGGGTTACTGGCGTTGCCGCAGGTTTCCCGGATAGGGGAGCAATCTGTTCTTTCGCTGGCGTCTTGCGCGGTAAGGTTCCTGTAGCCGCCACGGATGGAGACGAAGATCCCGCAGCCGGGGCCTTTTGCACAAAGACAGCCGACCCGGAACCAGCCTGCGCCGCACTTGCTGTCGCGGGCTGTTTCACACCTGGTGCGATGGTAGCCACCGCAGGCTTCGCGACAGGGGCAGCATTGCCCGAAGATGATGGGCTTGGCTTCGTTGGGCTTGGTTTGGATGTCGTGGCCGGTGTAGAGTTTGCCTTTGGACTGGGAACACCCAGTAACCCACTCACGCCTGTTGGTACGGGAGCTGGTGTATTCGGGGGAAGGACAGCAGGGTGTGACTGCGGTACGTAGGCAGGCGGAAGGCCCCGAGAACCAGATTGGACGCTACGTCGAAATTCCGGCTCCGGCGGTTCGTAGTCATCGCCGAGTTCCAGAATCTCCGATTCGATTTCGATATCGCTCGCGTCGGTGTACCCAAACTCGTCAGAGTCAGATTCCAATGCCATCGCGAAGTAACGGAACATTGACGCCTTCTCCTGTTCGCATCCCGCTAGCATTAGCATAGCGCATTCCTAACAAAATAAAGAGGTTTTCTTCGTATCGCAAGAGACACAAAGGCCAGTCGATCATTAAATGCGTATTGGACCGTCTTGTTGCAGAGAAGGGAGCAGGCGGAGAAAGCGTTACGGCCAATCAATAAACCAGACGGAACCAGGAGACAAGAGGTTCTGGGATCGTCGCTCAGAAACCCATTGGAACGCGCTTAGCGGCGCTTGGAACGCGTGGCGCGCCGCTTTGTGACGGACTTCTTGGAGGCCTTCTTCCGAACACTTGATTTCGCCGCAGGAGCAGGAACTGTGTAGGTTGCCGGAATCAGTAACACATCACCGGCCTGCACGTTATCACCGGAAAACTCATTGGCTTTTTCGATGGCTGCGGCCGTCGTCTTGTACTGACTGGCGATTGTCTGCAGCGTGTCGCCATCGTTTACGCGATGGGCGCGCCAAGCTACGCGGTTGGCTTCTGGAATTTCCTTCAAACCGGAAATTAGGGTCGGAACGGTGTGCTTCGGCACGCGAAGCGTATACCCGACCGGCGCAATATCACCGTTGACTGCGGGATTCATATCACGCAATTCTGCTTTGCTGACCCCCAACAGATCGGCCACCAAGTGAAGATTCGTCTTGGCGTCCAAAATGTGGCTGTCGAATTCGACAGGGGCATCGGCTTCAGGCAGTTCAATACCATAGGCTGCCGGGTTCAACGCGATAATCGCCAATGCCTGGACAATCGGCACGTAGTTCGTGGTTTCCTTGGGAACAGCATTGCGGCGTCGCAACTCCCAGAAATCCGCATAGCCGGTGCGCTCCACGGCGCGGGCCACACAGCCCGGACCGCAATTGTAAGCGGCCATGGCAAGGTTCCAGTCACCAAACTCGTGATAGAGATCCCGTAGATGTCGAGCGGCGGCACGCGTCGCCTTTTCCGGATCAAAGCGCTCATCGGTATACGGAGTCCGGTTCAACCCGTATTCCTTGCCACGGAAGGGCACGAACTGCCACAATCCGCCAGCGCTAGCCCAGGACATGGCTCGCGGCTGGAAGCCGCTTTCCGCCTGCGCCAAGTGCAATAACTCGCGAGGTACGCCCTCCTCATCCAGAATGCGGTAGATCATATCGCGGTACTTCCCGCTACGGCGGTAGCCCGCGATAAAGGTCCGCTTACCTCGCTCCGACGTGAAATAACGCACGTACGACAGCACGTTCTCGTTTACTTCCAGGGGAAATTCGCCACTGCGGGCGCGCACCTGATCGATGACGGTTGTTTCGAGGGAAGGATCTACGGAAAAGGTGAGTTCGGGAATCTCTTCGATGGGAGGCTGTTCGTAAACGGGAGCTTCGGAGGTCTCGGCAATACCCATGCGAGTAACTTCGAGACGGTGAATCTCCTGCAAAAGCTGATCAAGCTCACGCTTGGCGGCTTGGTCCGTGGAAAAATCGATATCGCTGTTCAGCAAGCTTTCAACCGCACGGTCCATCTCTGCCCGCGCTTCCGCAATTCGATTCTGGTCCAACAGGCTGTAACCGTTACGGAAGTATGCGGCGCTTGCACGAAGTGCTTCTTCGCGTGTCCGCTGCGGAATGACCGTTTTGGCCATGAATTGCGGCGCACTGGCGGTTAGGGAGCCTTGCACCAAGGGGCCACGTAGCTTTGCCAAGTAGGTGGCGGAAGGGCTGACCAGAGAACTGATGGAGAAGGAATCAGAGGAACGGTCGACGTAGGAGGTCTGCGCGACTGCCGACGGTTGGCAGGTCAGAAGAAAAGACCCGAGCGTCGCTACACACGCTAGGCGAAGAGGACGCTTCGAAGATCGCTGGAACAGTTTCTGGCTCATCTGCATGTGCTGGGGATATGCGACGGAGAATAAATCTCCGTATGCGCCTCGGCTTCAGTTCCCGGACCCTTTTGACTCTACTGAAACACAAGGCTCAGGGTCAAGAAAAATTATCCTAATTTGCGGATCGATATTCGATAGATGGAAGAAAATGACTGTTTCACCCGGCAGGACATAAAGGGGGCGCCACACACCGCCGATCTATGCGAACAGGACAAAATATACGGCGCCGCAGGCAGCGCCAAACGGGACGCGCGTTTCCACTACCGTGGGAGTGAGGCGATAAAGCGGGCTGAGACAAACAATTGAAATTGCAGGGAAAAAGCCTGGAAAGAGTTTGGCGCGGATACAGGACGGTGAGGGCGAATGGCTATCGCGTCACAAAAGTAGATGGAGCGACAGATTGGCCAAGCTACACAAAAATTACTCGTGTAATCATTACCCGGGCATCAGACTACCCAAGCCGCCACGCATCAGATTGCAAAAATACGGACGGCAGCGGCGGAGAGCACGCCAAAAGGCAAAGGGCGCGTGCATCCCGCGCCCTTTGCGTGATCGAGCAACCATTTTCTACCGGAAGCCAACCGTCGAAGCCAGCTGCCATTGGTGATAAACGAGTATGCCCAGGATAGCCAAGCCGTAGAGCACAACTGCCACAGTGAGGAGTTTCCCCCAACGTTCCACCACTTCGCATTTGTGGACTTCCGCTACCTGGCCTTGCAGCGACGATCCATCGGAAGCGTGAACATGCATGTGGTTGTGGATGTGTTCATCAAGCCTTTTCTTATAGAAAGCGAGCCCGATGACGATCAGGGTAAGAGCACCCCAGGACAAAGCAAGCGGCATGATGTTGGTCGGCATGATATGTATCCCTCCTGCAATCAGAAATCCGGTCTCTCCGCATTTCTGTCATCACTTCGCAAGTGATGCGGAAACTGGACCGATCCCCTCGGGGCCAGACGCCATTCGCATGACGTCCGCGCCACAGACTAGGCCGGGGCTGGCGGAGCCCAAGGCATACTGGCCTGTTTCAGCAAGCGCAACTCGGCTGCAATGACTGCGAGCAAGGTGGTCTGGATGGGCTCGTCGTTGTATACGACGGACCGCAGGCCAGCCTCCCAGGCTCTGGTCAGCAAACTTGACTCGTGACCCGCGACCAGCACCACCTGTTCGGGTTGGCAGGGGATTTTCTCGAACTCGTTGAACGAACTCTCGTCCATCACCACTACCCCGGCTTGGTTCTGATCAGGGCTTTCGAGCTGTAGCACCCGATGCTTTCCATCCCGAATCAGCAGCCGCTCCAGTTCCCTTGCGTACCCGCGATTCGCCATGATGATTTGCACCGTGGTCATCGGCAACTTCCGGGAGAGGATCGCCAGATGTTCTGTCGGCTCCGGTCCCGGTCTCCGCCGTTACTCATGCAATCGGAGTTCCATATCTGAAATACTCACACATAAATTTCTGGCTTTCTTTTTTCAATACTTTGCACACACCGCCACGCATCCATCAAAGCGTACGTATGCCGGTTTCTCCATCGTTTGGGTCATTTCCCCCACCCACAAGAGAGGGTTGGGGCAAATGCCACACAGTGTTGGTTTCCGCACCCACAAAAGTCCGTCGGCATGGTGCTTCCGAGACCCTTTCGATAGAGTAAGAGGCAAGTTCAAACGAAATGGCAAAGCTTAGTTCTCATTGGCAGCATCCCCAGTTGTTAGAGGCGGTCTTCGACCAGCTTTCTGACGCTTTGCTGCTGTATGACCGCAACAAGGTCATTACCGGGGCCAATCGCGCTGCCGAACAACTGCTGGGCATGACAGCCGATGCCTTAGTGGGAAGAAGCTGTCATGACGTGTTCCAGTGCTCTACCTGCGACCCCACCTGCGGGGTGTTGGTCAGCATTGGCGACCTGCCAAAGGTGCCGCAGGCAACGGTAAAGATTCACCTGCACAACGGCCACGAAAAGACAGTGGTGATGCGCAGCACTCAGCTGACGAACCAGCAAGGTGAGTTGGAAGGGGTGGTCGCCACCATCCAGGATGTCTCCGACGAATACGCGCCCCATCGCCGCCAAGTGATCGCGGAATCCCCGGCCATGCGCGAGCTGATGCACTTCGTCCGGCGTGTGGCGACAAGCGAAGCCACCACTATTCTGCTGGAAGGCGAAAACGGCGTTGGCAAAGATCTGATCGCCACCACCTTACACAGCCTGAGCCACCGGCAGGCAGACCCCTTTATCGCCATCAACTGCGCCGCCATTCCGGAAACCCTGATCGAAAGTGAACTCTTTGGCTACGAAAAGGGAGCTTTTACGGACGCCCGGCAACAGAAGCGCGGCCTGTTTGAACTCGCGGACCATGGCACGCTGTTCCTGGATGAAATCGGCGAGGTGCCGCTGACGGTGCAGGCCAAGTTATTGCGTGTGCTGGAAGAGCAGGAGTTCCGGCGTTTGGGTGGATTGAAAGATCTGCGCGTGAACCTACGGTTTATTGCTGCCACCAACAAGAATCTGCGCGAGGCCGTGCGCGAAGGCGCCTTCCGGCAAGATCTCTATTTCCGCCTAAACGTCATCCAGATCACCATTCCGCCGCTCCGTGAACGGCGGGAGGATATTCTTCCCCTGACGCGCTTCTTCATCGACCACTACAACGGCCGATTTAAACGCAACATTGAGGGCGTCCATCCCGACGCTGTGCAATTGATGGAGCAGTATCCCTGGCCGGGTAACGTGCGTGAACTGCGAAACGCCATCGAACGCGCCATGATTCTGGAAGACAGCTCCCAGATCACCCATGGCAGCCTGCCGATGGCCATATCCCAGAATGATGCTGGTCAGTCGGTCTACTTGGACGGGGAGGGAGCGCCGCTTCCGCTTGGCAATGGAACCCAATGCGGGAAAGGCGCCCTTGCCGCCAAAGATGGAGTGGGGAATTTGCCCGCTCCAGACCGGCACAGTCCGTGGTCTGAGGCTGTTCCCTCGAAGAACCTGTCTCTGGAGGCCCACGAGGTGGAGCTTCTGCGGCAGGCTCTGGCGCGCACCAATGGAAATCAGACCCAGGCAGCTCGCCTGCTGTCGATCACGCGCGACACCCTACGCTACAAGATGAAGAAACACGGACTATAGCGCGGCCAGAGGGAAACGCAACGCGCAGGACGGGAAGCTCTCGCCGTTGCCGGATGCTGTCGTGTTCCGCGCGGCGCCACGGCATGGCGCGCCCTGGCCTTCCTAGAAAGACGTCCGCGTAAAACGAAAAGAAAGAACGATATAGAGTGTTGCACTCGGAAATCTGATGAGATGACAGGAATTCATGAATATCGAGTGGTGGTGGTGGGAAGTGGGTTCTTCGGTAGCGTGGTCGCTCATCGCGTAGCCACGGAACTCGGGCAACCTGTACTGTTGCTGGAGCGCCGGTCGCACACCGGTGGCAACTCACATTCCGAGGTAGATCCGGAAACGGGAGTGGAATACCATCGCTACGGCTCTCACCTCTTTCATACTTCCAGCCGCAAAGTGTGGGATTTCATCCGACGCTTTTCCGAATTCACGAACTACCGGCATCGGGTATTTACACAGCACGCTGGCCGCATGTACACCATGCCCATCAACCTGATGACCATCAACAATTTCTTTGGGACGAGTCTGCGCCCCTGCGAAGCCGCAGCCTACATTCGGGGAAAGGCAGCAGAAGCCGGGATTGGGGAACCACAGAACCTGGAAGAAAAGGCCATCAGTGAGATCGGGCGCGATCTCTACGAAGCCTTCGTACGCGGCTACACGATGAAGCAGTGGGAGACCTCCCCTTTGGAACTGCCAGCGTCCATCATCAAGCGCCTTCCCGTTCGTTTCAGCTACAACGACTTCTATTTTTCCGATCACTACGAGGGACTTCCGACCGAGGGCTATCACTGCATCTTTCGGCGCATGCTGGAACATCCACTCATCCACATTGCCTTGGAGGCCGACTACTTCGACATGCGCCCGGCAATGGCGCCCGATGCCCTGGTGATTTATACCGGCCCCATTGATCGCTTCTATGACTACCGCTTCGGCACGTTGGGGTGGCGCACCCTGGATTTCGAGCTGGAACGGCTTGCCATGGACGACTACCAGGGCGCTGCTGTCGTGAACTACCCGGACATGGAGCATCGCTTCACCCGCATCCATGAATTCAAGCACTTGCACCCGGAACGCACCTATGCCCCTGGCAAGACCTTGATCATGCGCGAGTATTCCCGCTTCGCCAAAACGGGGGATGAGCCGTACTACCCCATCGGTACGGCGGATGATCGGCGGCGCTACGGGCAGTATCGGGAACTCGCGCTTCGCGAACACAACGTCATCTTCGGCGGTCGTTTGGGCAGCTATCGCTACCTGGACATGCACCAAGCCATCGGCGCGGCGCTCAAAAGCTTCGACAGCGAAATCGCGCCCCGGCTCACCAACGGTAGGTGGGTCTATGCCGCCGACAACGCCTGGGACTGAGCGCCAAGGACAGCCCCCAGAGCCGTGGCCTATCTTTTTTCTTGTCTTTTATTTCGTTATTTGGCGAAATATAGATATGAGCTTTCGTGATGCACTCGCCGCTCTCCGCGCACTCTCCGATGAAAACCGTCTGCGCGCTCTGATGGCCGTGAGCGACCGAGAGCTCTGTGTCTGTCAAATTATTGAATTACTGCAGCTTTCTCCTTCCACGGTTTCCAAACATATGTCGATTCTGCGGGACGCGGACCTAGTGGCGAGTCGCAAGGAGGGTCGCTGGATCCACTACCGGCTTTCCCTCGAATATGCAGCGCCCGAGGTCAAAGCGTTGGTGGAAACCCTCCGCGAGCAGCTCAGGGAATCGGGCAGAGCCCGGCAGGACAAAGAAATGCTGCGCGAGATTCTCGCGATGGACCCTTCCGTTCTAAGCCGCAGACAAGCCGAAGGTGGCAGCGACGACAACGAAATGGAGCAGACCGCGCCTAACTCGTCCTGCTGCGGATAACGCCGCCAGCACGTGTATCTTCTGCCAGTTCCGAGCCGCGAGCCTGAGAAGAAAGAGAGTGATGCGATGAATCCAACGAATGTGAAAGATGCCGTTCGCGAAAAGTACGCCCAGGAAGCACTGCGTGTCAGCCAAGGGAGCTTGGGGCCGGGTAACACCGGGACCTGTTGCCAAGGCGAGGGCGCTGACTGGAAGTTGAAAGAGGTGACGCCTTGCTGCGGGACCACGCCAGCTACGCTCACCACCTTGCAGGCACAAACCATCACCCGCTACGCGGACCCTATCACGCGAGACCTCTACGACAGCAACACCCAGGCGGAACTTCCGGAAAAGGCCGTGCTGGCCAGCCTGGGCTGCGGTAACCCGACAGCCTTGGCGGAATTACGGGCAGGAGAGATCGTGTTGGATTTGGGTTCCGGTGGCGGCATTGATGTACTGCTCTCCGCAAAACGGGTAGGGCCCACCGGCAAGGCTTACGGTCTGGACATGACCGACGAAATGCTCGCCTTGGCTCGGGAAAACCAGCGAGTTGCCGGTGTGGAGAACGTCGAGTTCCTAGAGGGAGATATCGAACATATCCCTCTGCCCGATGCCAGCGTGGACGTGATCATTTCCAACTGCGTCATCAATCTGGCGGCGGATAAAGATTTGGTGCTGCGGGAAGCCTTTCGCGTACTGCGCCCCGGTGGCCGCTTTGCCGTTTCGGATGTGGTGACCAAAGGCGAGATGGCGGCGGAAATTCGCGAAAAGGTGCTGCTCTGGGTCGGATGCATCGCCGGTGCACTGGAAGAGAACGACTACAAGAAACGCCTGGGCTCCGCTGGCTTTACCGATATTTCAGTGGAGCCTACCCGCGTCTACCGCGTGGACGACGCTCGCGAATTCCTGGAGGAAAACGGCTTGGACGTAGACGCCATGCGCGACGAAATCGACGGCCGCTTCTTCAGCGCCTTCATTCGAGCTACCAAACGCGGCAACGATGACTAGCGCAACGCGGGTCTTCCCAACGCACTAGGCAGGAATTTCACCGTGACACAACCTTGTAAACTTCCCACCAAGCGCCTGGGTTTTTTGGACCGCTACCTGACGCTATGGATTGGACTGGCCATGGCGTTGGGCATGGGCCTCGGCCTCTATGCTCCAGGGTTGGGCCAGTCCATTAATGGCATGCAGGTCGGCACGACCTCCATCCCGATTGCGGTAGGTCTGATTCTGATGATGTACCCACCTCTGGCGCGGGTGCACTATCAGAAGCTGCCTGCTGTCTTTCGGGATACCAGAACGCTCGCATTGTCGCTCGTCCAGAATTGGGTGGTAGGGCCGATTCTGATGTTTGCGCTCGCCCTGTTCTTCCTTTCTGACCAACCCTCTTATATGACCGGGCTGGTGCTAATCGGCTTGGCGCGCTGCATCGCCATGGTCATTGTTTGGAATGATTTGGCCGGAGGGGATACGGATTATGCAGCGGGACTGGTCGCGCTAAACTCCGTCTTCCAGATCCTTTTCTATTCCGTCTACTGTTGGGTGTTCCTCACCTGGCTTCCTCCCCTTCTTGGCGTGCGTTCGTCGGTCGTAAACGTGTCCACCGGAGCAATCGCCGAAAGCGTGCTGATCTACCTGGGTATTCCTTTTCTCGCGGGTTTTCTCAGCCGTATGTTGCTCGTCAGGTGGAAAGGCGAGACTTGGTACAAACACAAGTTTCTGACCCTCATCAGCCCGCTCACGTTGGTGGCGCTGCTCTTTACCATCACCATCATGTTCTCGTTGAACGGAGCAGCCATTCTGCAGCAACCCTGGGACACGGTCCGGATCGTAATCCCATTGGCCCTCTATTTCTTTGCGATGTTCGCGTTGTCATTCTTGATGAGCCGCAAGTGCGGTGTGAACTACTCCAAGACGGCAACGTTATCCTTCACCGCGGCCAGCAATAATTTCGAGCTCGCGATTGCCGTCGCCGTCGCCGTGTTTGGCATCTCTTCGGGAGAAGCCTTGGTTGCCGTCATCGGCCCCTTGGTGGAAGTGCCCATCCTGATTTTGTTGGTGAACGTCTCGTTGGCGTTCCGAAATACCTTCCCAATCAGCCAATCCGGCCTACAGTCCCAGTCTGCAGATTGAGAACTTTATCATGCCCACACAAACACAGCGCGCTCTGATTCTTTGCACCGGCAATTCGGCACGCAGCCAAATGGCGGAAGGCCTGTTGCGGCATCTCAGTCGCGGAGCTTGGATGGTGGACAGTGCCGGTACCGCACCCAGCAGCGTAAGACCAGAGGCGATTCAAGTGATGGCCGAACTCGGGATTGATCTCAGCGGACATCGGTCCAAGTCCGTCAGTGAGTTCGAGGGACAACACTTCGATTTGGCTCTGACGGTTTGCGACAACGCCCGAGAACAGTGCCCCATCTTTCTGAACGCCACACGCACCATCCACCATAGCTTTGACGATCCCGCCACGGTCCAGGGGGAAGAACCCGAGCGGCTGGCCGCGTTCCGTCGGGTACGCGATGAGATACACGCCTACTTCCTGCGGGAAATCCTTCCGGGTTAAGAAAGGCAGGCTTCCGCTGGGAACTTGGGGCGTAGAGACGTTGTCCAAACTGCATGCATGTACCGCGGCTCTTCGACCGACTGAGGCGCCCGTCATCAAGAGTCCGCAGAGCACTCGTGCTTCTGAGCCTCTTCGGCGCTGCCTGGATGCCGTCATCCGCCTGTGAATGCTGGACAAGCTACCACTGCGTCGCCTTTACGGATAACGCGATAGTCTTTGTGGGAACAGCCATAGGAACGCCATCCATCGACCGTGCCCTATCCTACTTTCCACCAATGGTCTTTCGTGTTGACAATCCCATGCAGGGATTGCCGGCCAAAACACAACTCGTGGCTGTAGACACAGGCTCCGTCAACTCGTGCGGAGCCAACTATCAACAAGGGCATCAGTACCTGATAGTTGCCGGCAGATTGAACCGCTCGCTGACATTTCCAGAAAAGATCGTCATGGCCATGCGTCAAGAGCACTTCGAACAACGTCTGCATTCGGAGCTTCTTTTTACAAGCGTTTGTAGCAGCATTCCTTATGAGGACGCCATCACGGCACTGCAGGCTTTCCGGGACTGGAGGGCCAAAGACCGTAAGGTGACGCTAAATTCCAAGCTGTACACCATCCAGGATGACAATCAGGCAGCTACTAAGCTGATCCATGACCTGGAAGGCACGGAGGTCCTGCTTGTCGGCCCCCGTTTCGAAAGCTACCGCACACGGGTGCAGGGCTACGGCCGATTTATCGTTCCAGGTTTGCGGGAAGGAACATACGCTCTGCGGATATTGCATCCAACAATTCACGACATCCGGGCTAATGTGCAGATCACCAACCCTGAGAGAGCCTGTGTCCGCGCCGATTTTTACGTAAAGCCACTCGCATCTCCTGCTCCGAAACCAGCGCAATCAAAGCGACGTACCACAAAGTAACTGATGTTCCCGATGCTATCCTTGGAAAAGAATGCGCGGTTTTAGCCGCCTTGTGGCCTTCCTGTTTTTGGCGCTGCTTCTGGGCACTGGCGTGGTGTATTACTACCAGAAGCAGTTTGCTGAGGAGAATGCGACCCAGGCGCCTCCTCCCCTTGCCGATAATGTCGCTGGCACTGCTGATCGTTGGCAGTGGTCCCATACTGTCAATGGACGTCCCATTGTCGAGGTCTCTGCGCGCGAATACCGCATGATCCAGAGCCCCTCTCGGGTAGAGCTCGAAGACGTCGAACTGAAGATTTTTGGCGATGATCAGGTCACGTATGACCTGGTGAAGAGCCGTCGCGCCGACGTCGATACCATGGCGAAAACCATGTATTCCGAGGGCGAGGTAGAAATCACCATGCACCTGCCGGTGAATGGCGGACCCACCCCGGAACATCCGGTCATCATTCGATCTTCCAAAGTCCACTTCGAAACCGTCACCGGCATCGCTCGTAGCACCGAACGCACCTTTTTCCAGTTCGCCGACGGTTTCGGCGAGTCTGTGGGCGCCACCTACAATCCGCAGACCAAAGAAGTGGTGCTCGATAAAGAAGCCAACTTCACCTTCAAGAACCCGGCCGCGGAAGGGCCAGAGACTAAAGTTTCGGCTTCCCACGCGGTGTACAAAGAGGTGGAAAGCACCGTGGCGTTGACGGCCCCCAGCAAACTGCAACGCAACAACCTAAATGTGGACGCAGCTGACGCCATGATCTATCTGGTGGAGGGCGAAATTGAGCGTATCGACGCTCAGACCGTCAGCGGACGCGACGAATACCCCAACCGTAAGTTGGAATTCGGTGGCGACCACGTGGAAATGTTCTATCGGCCAGACGGCACTCTGCGCGAAATCATGAGCCACAGCGGCAGCCGCCTGGACAACACCACTGCCACCGCCCGCAGCAGCAGCCGCTCCCATACGATGAATCTGTTGTTCCGCGAGGGACAGACGGAATCCGTGCTGGAAAAAGCCTTTGCGCGGGGCGATGCCCGGTTGGAATCGACCCCGCTGGGGAAATTTGCCGAAACGCAGCCCAAACGCATTGTGGAATCCGCTGAGGTGGAGCTGCAGATGCGCCCCAACGGGGAAGAAGTGGAGCAATTCCTGACCCATGCTCCGGGTACTGTGACCTTTCTGCCCGCCAATGCGGAGCAGAGGGAACGTAAACTCTATGGCGACCGGATGGTGGCTCAGTATGGCGAGGCGAACCGACTGAAGAGCTATAAGGCAAACAAAGCGCGGACCGAGTCGAAGCCATCAGCCCGCGCCGTTGCCTTGGCGAAGAAGGAAAAACAGCCCACCCCCGCCGTGCTGAATACGCGGTCTGCCGAGTTGGAAGCTGGCTTCCACCCGGAAACCGGCGACATGACTTGGATGAAGCAATGGGGCGCTTTCGAGTTTGATGAAGGCGTGCGGCGAGGCAAATCCGATTCGGCCCTGATGCACCAGGCCGACAAGTACAATCTGCTGGAAGGCAACGCGCGGATTTGGGATGACACCGGTTCTCTACAGGCCAAATCCATACGCACGGCGGAACCCAGCGGCGACATGCTGGCGGAAGGTAACGTGGTTTCGACGCGCAAACCGGAGGAGAAGAAGCCCACGCAGACCGCCAATGCCAAACCAGCCGGTGGAAAAACAACCGCTGTGAAGCCAGTTGGCGCGAAGCCGGGGGCCGATTCCGAAAAGAGCAGCACCCTTTTCGGCGGGTCAGATGCCATGCAGGCGACGGCTGAGAAGATGACCACTCGCGACCAGAACAAGTGGATCCGCTACGACGGCAACGCGAAGCTCTGGCAGGGAGCCAACCGTCTGCATGCGGATACGGCCATCATTGACCGCAACAAACAGACGATTGAAGGCATCGGCAAGGTGTTCTCGCAGATTGAGGAGTCCAAGGCCGCGGACGGCAAGGAGCGGAAGGCTCCGCTATATACGCTGATCCATTCCGACCACATGCTCTATCAGGAAGCTGAAAAACTGGCCACCTATACCGCCAAGACCGGCGTGACCAAGATGCGGCGCGAAGGGCTTTCGGTGGATTCCAAGTCGCAGCGTATGCTGCTGGAAGAAAACGAAGCAGGCGACACCCAACTGAAGCAATCCTACGCTGATGGGAATGTACGCATTCTGATGAAAGACCCGAATCTGACACGGCGGGGTGGATCAGAGCACGCGGAGTACTATCCTGAAGAGACGAAGATGGTGCTGTACGGCGGCGCCCCCTTCTTCGAAGATTCGAAACAAGGGGCAACGCGCGGCGAACGGCTGACGTACTTTTCGAAGGACGACCGACTGATTGTGGAAAGCGACGGAAAAGCTCCCGCAGTAAGCGTGATCCCGAAAAAATAGGCGTCGCAAGAACTGCAACACCCCGACATCTGTCTGCCAAGAGTGGCAACCGGACCATGCATAAACTGCAGGCTACTGAAATCTCCAAAACCTACCAACGCCGCCGCGTGGTGCAAGACCTTTCTGTCTCTATCGAACGTGGTGAGGTCGTCGGCCTGCTGGGCCCGAACGGCGCGGGAAAAACGACCTCGTTCTACATGATTGTTGGTCTGGTGACCCCCGATTCCGGCCAAGTGCTGCTGGATGGTCAGGACATCACCGACTTGCCGATGTACCAACGGGCGCGGCGCGGCATCAGCTATCTGCCCCAGGAAGCTTCGGTATTCCGCAAGCTGACCGTGGAGCAGAACCTGCTGGCCATTCTGGAAACCCTGCCGCTGAACAAGCGGGAGCGCGAAGCCAAGATGGAAAACCTGCTGGAGAAGATGGGGCTGGAAAAGGTCCGCAAAAGCCGGGGCTATATGCTTTCCGGCGGAGAACGGCGTCGCGTCGAGATTGCCCGTTCCCTGGTGATTGACCCCTTCTTTCTGCTGCTGGATGAACCCTTTTCGGGCATTGATCCCATTCAGGTGGGCGAACTGCAGGACATCATCTTCGACCTGAAACAGAGCGGCATCGGCATTCTGATTACCGACCACAACGTCGCCGTCACCCTGGCCGTCACCGACCGCGCCTATATCATCAACGAAGGCCGTATCTTCCGTGCTGGCACGCCGGAAGCTCTGGGCCGCGACCCGGATGTACGTCGCATCTACCTCGGCGAAAACTTCCGTTTGGAAAACGGCGATCTTCGCGCCAACGCAAGCTGACAAGACGGCTGCTTAGGGTAGAGGGGGCTTGCCCTGCCGGTAGAACTTCGAATAGCAGTTCCGGCAGAAATAGGGATAGTGCCCGGATACCGCCGAAGCCAGCTTTTCCAATGAGTTGCGGTGCAACCGGTAAACCGCCCGACTGTCGCAATGCGGGCAGGGGATGGGAGAGTCTTCCTGGTAGTAGGTTTCCTCTTCGATGCCACGCGGGCGGGTAGCTTGCGAACGGACCGATGGTGACGAGGCATCTTGTGGGCATTGGCTCTGGAGAGTTTTACTGCTGGGGCGATCCGGACGTTCTTCCACGTCGAGCATATCGGCGACCATCGTGGAAACTTTAGTTCCCCGGAACACGATTCAGCCGATATCGGTAAAAACACCTCCCGTTTTCCTTCCTTCTTCCCATCTGACAAACTTCTTACAAAGCCCTTGCATCCTGCTGACCAATGGTTTCGCGGTCGCCGGTAGGGTGGACATAGAGGGAGCTAGCGCCATCGGTATATTGCGCTACTGGCCTATTAAGCCTCTGGCATATTGCACCGTTGGCACAGTGCTTCCCGAATGCGGAGAACAACAAAACAATGACGAAACCAAGACCCTTCCTCACGCTGCCTGCAACGGGGGCCGCTACCTTGCCTGCGATGCTGACAACCTACAAAGCGGCCGGACGTGGACTACACACCCTGACCGGTTGGCTGTTCCTGTTGGGATTGCTATTGGGCATCAACGCGCTCGCCCCGGCCGCCGCCCCGGTGAAGCTCGATGTGGAACTGGCCAACCCGGTGGTGCTGAGCCGAGGTCCGCAACGGACCTATCTGCGTGTCGCGCTCACCGGCATGCGTCCCGGGCCAAAGCGGCGCGTGCCGGTCAACACCGCTATCGTGCTGGACCGGTCGGGTTCCATGGCAGGAAACAAACTGGAAGAGGCCAAGCGAGCCGCCATTCTGGCGCTCGACCGGCTGGATGACAATGACACCCTCTCCGTGGTGGTTTATGGAAGCACGGTGGAAGTGCTGGTGCCCGCAACGCAACTGCGGGAGCGGGACCACATTCGGCGAGCCATTCAACGCATTCAATCCACGGGTTCGACGGCGCTGTTCGCCGGGCTCAGCAAAGGCGCGGCCCAGGTGCGGCGCTACCTGGACGAGAACCGGGTCAACAACATTCTGCTGCTTTCGGACGGCTTGGCCAATGTGGGACCGAGTTCGCCGGCGGAGCTGGAGCAATTGGGCCGTTCGCTGGGCCGAGAAGGCATTACAGTGACCACGATTGGCCTGGGTCTTCACTACAATGAGGACCTGATGATGCGCGTGGCCATGGCGAGTGACGGCAACCACTTCTTTGTGGAAGAGGCCCAAGACCTGGAAGCTGCCTTTGCCACCGAGTTTGGGGATGCGCTTTCCACCGTGGCCCAGGGAGTGAATATTCGCCTGCGCTGCCCCGCCGGGGTCCGCCCGATTCGTGTGCTGGGGCGTGAAGCCACCATCAGCGGACAAACCGTGCAGGCCACCATCAACCAGATCTATCAGGACCAGACCCGCTATCTGCTGCTGGAAGTGGAAGTGACTCCGGGTTCGGCGGGCGCATCGCAACCCGTGGCGGACGTGGACGTGGAGTTCCGAGACCTGGTGGCCAAGAACAACCAGCAACTGCAGGGCGGAGCACGCGTCAGCTATACGGCTTCGGCCAGCGAGGTGGAATCGAAAAAGAACCGCGAGGTTCTGGTTTCGGTCGCCAGCCAAGTGGCAGCGGAACGCAATAAGGTGGCAGCCGCGCTGCGCGAAGAGGGCAAAATCGAGGAAGCCAAGAAGGCATACCAAGCGAACGCGGTGTACCTGAAGCAGGAAGCAAAAGACCTGGCTGCCCCGGCGCTGGCGACAGAAGCTGCGGTTGCCGATGAAGCAGAGGCTGCAGTGACGAATGATGTGGAATGGAACCGATCCCGCAAAGTGCAGATGGAATCGACGAATCAGGTCATCCAGCAGCGGGCCCCGAAAGCCGCAGCGCCGAAGAAACGGCCAGAATAGGGAAATAGCACAGAAACACGCATGGGACGCCTGTTTTCCAAATTCACCATCATCTTGTTGCTGCTGGTAGCCGTGCCCCTGGCCATCGTGGGATGGCTGGGGGCGCGAATCGTCCGCGATGAGCAGATGGTGTTGCAGCATCAGGTGCGGGAACTGACCACGGGTCAGCTACGCGCCATTGATACTGCGATTCAGGCATCCCTGAAAACCTATGAACAACGGGTGCTGGAAGAGATGCGCCCGCTGACGACGGACGTGGAAACACTGCGACAACGGGGCAGGGAATCCGCATTGGTGACACAGATGTACGTGCTGGGCGCCGAAGGGAACCTGGTCTTCCCGCCCATGGCAACGCCCGCTTCCCTGACAACCCAGGAACGGGAATCATTGCAGCGGACCGCTTCCGTATGGGACGGCGGGTCACTCTTCACCCAGGAAGGCGAAGATGGTTCCCGAGCCTCCTCGGGTTGGCACACCTGGTACTGGGGCAACGGTCTGCAGTGGATGTATTGGCTGCGGGACGGCAACCAGGTTTATGTAGCGGAACTAAACCGCAGTCGGCTGATTGCGGAGCTGATTGCTGCACTGCCTGATGCCGGAACGGACAGTGCTGGCAGGAGCTACGCGAGTAAGCAGGAAACAGCACCCAGCGGAGGTCGTGTAAGGTTGCTCGATTCCGCGGGCTTAGTGTTGTACCAATGGGGCGGAGCCGACGACTTGGAAACGCCGCAGGTGGTGGCCAGCCTGCCATTGGAAGGCCCCCTGCGTGCCTGGACGCTGGATTTTGTGAATGCGGGAGGCTCGGCTTTTGGCAAGGCGGCTGAAAGCAGCTTGCTGCTGACGCTGATTCCCTCTTTGGCCTTGATGGCTCTGGTGGTGGCCGCTTTGGCTTACTTTCTGCACCAGGATCGGAAGCGCACCCTGTTGGAAGCCGAGCAGCGCGTAAGCTTCGTCAACCAGGTGTCACACGAGTTGAAGACTCCCTTGACCAACATCCGCATGTACGCCGAGATGCTGGAGCAGGAAGTGGACGACAGCGACCCCAAGGCCCAGCGTTATCTGCACGTAATTGTCAGCGAGAGCCAACGCCTGAGTCGGCTGATCGCCAACGTGCTGAGCTTCAGCCGCAAGCAGCGCGACAACCTGAGCCTGCATCGACAGAACGCCATCCCCGACGAGGTGCTGCGCCAAGTGTTGGAGCAATTTCAGCCTGCGTTGGTCGCCAAGGGCATTGTGACGGAAATCGCGCTCCATACACCGGAGCCGCGATCCCTGGACCCTGACGCTTTGGGGCAAATCGTGGGCAATCTTGTGAACAACGTGGAGAAGTACGCGGCAGCCGGCAAGCACCTGCGGCTCTCGAGTGAAACCGCGGGAGACCTGCTGCGCGTCACCGTGGAAGACCGTGGCCCTGGGGTGCCGGAACGTGAACGGGAACGCATCTTTGCGGCCTTTTACCGTGTGCACGACGCTGTGTCGGAAGGGGTAAGCGGGACCGGCATCGGCCTATCGATTTCGCGAGAGCTGGCCCGTCTGCATGGTGGCGATGTGACCCTGGAGGCGGTACAGAGCGGCCAGGGCTCCCGCTTCGTGGTGACGCTGCAGTGCCCGCTAAAGGGAGAATCCGCATGAAGGTGCTGATTGCCGAAGACGACCAGAACATACGGCTCGGGCTGGATGAAATTCTGCGCCAGGAAGGCTATGACACGGTGCTGGCCGAAGATGGTCGGCAGGCGCTGGCCCTGTATGAGCAGACACGCCCCGATTTCCTGTGCCTGGACATCATGATGCCGGGCATGGATGGCTATGCGGTGTGCCGCCAGATTCGCGCTCGGGACGCCAAGGTACCCATCATCTTCATCAGTGCGAAATCTGAAGAGATTGACCGTGTGCTGGGCCTGGAATTGGGCGCCGACGACTACATTCTGAAGCCCTTCGGCGTGCGAGAGGTGGTGGCGCGGATCCGCGCGGTCACCCGGCGCTGCATCGCCACGGAACCCGCCACGGCAAACACGGCGAGCTTCCGGCAGGAGCGCTTCACCATGGGTGACCTGCTGGTGCTGCCCGCCGAACTACGGGCCAAGCGGGCCACAGCGAGTGGCGCCGAGAGTTTCGAACTCAGCTTGCGCGACCTGAAGATTCTGCAATTGCTGCACCGCAAGCAGAACCAGGTGGTAGACCGCGCCACACTGTTCGACGAATGCTGGGGATTCGACCACATGCCGAACAGCCGATCCCTGGACCAGCATGTGTCCCAGTTGCGGAAGCGGATCGAGGTCGACCCCAAGAATCCGGCGATCATCCGCACGGTGCATGGAGTGGGCTACCGGTATGAGACCAAATATCCGCTGTAGTAGCGCTTGAGGACTAAAGCAAACACAAGTTCTCCTATCACAAAAGCAAGTGACTTCGTATGACCAGAATGTTTTTCTTCTGCAGTATTCAGGCCTTATCCTCGTATTGCTCTCCCAACGAATCCCTCATTATACGCGATAACATATAAACACTCAATTCATCTTTTGAGGAACTATTCTCTATATTACGCAAAAGTTCTTTGCTAGCAATATGCCTAAAATGATCTCTGGTTGAAAATAGAGGAAGCAACACTCCTCCCATAAATTTTGCAGGAACATAGCCAATAGCCCACAGGATCCCATATGATCGCCATAGCAGTACGATTACGAAAATATAAGGTATCCAACTAAGCCATCCGAGTGTTCCCATCCACACAGGCGTCATCCGCATTTGAATACTGTTAATATCACTTACGCCAAGATATCTAGCAAATGACAACGTATATCTTTGAAAAGAAAATACATAGTGATTCAATACCAATTCCAGTGCACCAAATAGCAATATCCAAAATATACGGTCACCATTCTCTAGAGGCACTCTCCTATTGATTTCCCGGAGGAGGCATTAGTTCGGCGATTAAGATCGCCCCTAATCATATGCATCGGGCTACTTTTTTACAAGTTAAAAGTGCGGTGAATGATACACCTACACGAGCCCTCCTAGTCCTCGCGAAGGGCGGCTAGAGGATCAACAGAAGCAGCCCTGCGTGCAGGAATCGCAACAGCCGCCAGAATCACCAACGCGATGACCAAGATACTGGCGGCGTAAGTCGTGAAATCTAAGGCTGTTACGCCGTAGAGGGATTTTTCCAGTACTCGACCGGCAAAGAAAGAAAGCACCAGACCGATGGCGAGACCCGCCGCTCCCAACCTAGCGGCGCTGGTGAGGAAGAGCCGCCAGACGTCTGCGCTACGGGCCCCTAGCGCCATGCGCAGGCCCATCTCTCCGGTGCGCTGGCGGGCGATGTAGGCCATCAGGCCGTAGATGCCAGCGGCCACCAGCAACAACGACACCAGCGAGAACGCCGTCCCCAGGAACCAACGGAAACGCGGCAGCGCTATGGATTCGGAAACCATTTCCGGCATGGTGGTGAAGCTGAGCGACGTGGCCGGATTCCGTTTCTGCATGAAGGCGCGCACGGAGGAAACCAGGGCGGCGGGCTCGCGGTCTGTGCGCAGAACAACCTGCACCTCATTGGCATAGTACGGATGCTGGGCCAGAGCCATGTAGAGGTGTGGCTCTGGGCTGGAAGCGGGCGACGATTGGCGCACATCACTGACCACGCCGATGATGCGCATTGGCGTAAAGTCGCTATCGAGTCCACAACGGATGATCCGTCCGAGCGGGCTTTCGCTGCCGAAGTGCTTGCGCGCTAAGGATTCGCTGATGATGGCGACTTGGGGCTGATCGACCTGATCGGCGGCAGAGAAATCGCGGCCGTCCAGCAGACGAATGCCCATGGTCTGGAAGTAACCGGGGCTCGGAAGCGCCCACAAAGCCTGCGCCTTGCTAGCGTTCAGTTCCTGGGGTGAGATGCCGTCGATTTTGTAGGAACCATTCGAGCCGTATTTGCCCGTCGGTAGTCCCATAACAACGGCAGCGGATTCCACGCCGGGTAGGCTGCGCAGATCTTCGGGCAGGGCGGAAATCTCGCGGGCGACTCGCTGGTATTCCGCTTCGGCGCCTGCGGGCTCATGCGCCACCATCACCAGAACGCCTTCGGTGCGAATACCCAGGTCTGTATTGTGTAGAGCCAGCATGGTGCGGAAGAGCAGGCCCGCGCCGAGCAGGAGCACGACGGAAAGCGCAACTTCGGCGACGACGAGAGCATTGCGCGTCCAACCGGCGCGGCCCCCCAAGGCGCTGCGGCCACCCGAAAGCAGCAGGCCATGACGAAGGTCAGAACGGGAAGAATGCCAAGCCGGCGCCAGCCCGAAAGCAAGAACCGCAAAGGTAGAGAGCGCGGCGGCGAAGAGAGCCACATTGGCATCCAGCTGGACCTCGTGCATGCGGGGCAAGCCGGGTGGCGCCCAGGCGGCCAACATGTCGAGCAGCAGCGTCGCTAGCCCAAGCCCGGTCACGCAGGAGAGGGCAGCGACCAACAGACATTCAGCCAGCAGTTGGCGCAGCACCTGCCAACGCCCGGCGCCAAGGGCTCCGCGGATGGACATTTCTTTGGCTCGATCCATGGCCCGGGCCAGAAACAGGCTGGCGACATTGATGCAGGCGATCAGCATGACGACAGCGACGGCGGCAAAGAGCAGCAGCAGCGTTTCGCGGCTATCGCGAACCAACTGGTCTTTCAGGGAAACAGCGACAAAGCCCTTGTCTTTGTTGGAATCCGGGTGCTCGACGGCCAGACGTTGGGCAAGGGCCTGCAACTGGCTGTTGGCGGATTCGACGGATGTGGCAAGGCGAGCCACGGCACGGTAGTTATAAGCGGTACGGCTGGTGCGCTGCGCCTGCGTGGGAGCGGCGAGCCAAACCTCGGCCTTTTCGGGAAAAGCGAAGCCAGCTGGCATGACGCCGACGATTTCGTAGGATGTGGCCTCCACAGAAAAGCTACGGCTAAGGGCGGCGGCGGGTGAACCGAAATGCTGGCTGGCGAATTCCGCGCTGACGACCGCATTGCGCCCGGCATCCTCTTCCTGGAAGCTGCGGCCGACTGCCGGGGATACACCAAAAACCTGAAAGAAGGCTGGGGATACGAAGTTCACCCGATGGAAGGAAGCGCTGTTTCCAAACTGGACGCCAATTTCGCCGCCGAAGTAAGTGGCGACGGCGTCGAAGGCGTTGCTGTGGCGGAGGTCTTCCCAATCACCGCCCGCAACCCGGGGATGCTGGCGGCCTTCAGTGAGGAAACTGGTCTGCAGGCTGACAATCCGCTCGGGTTCGGGGTAGGGAAGCGGGCGCAACAGCAGACCATTGACCACCGCAAAGATGGACGTGGTGGCGGCGATGCCCAATGCCAGTGTGGCGATGGTGACAAAAGCAAAGAACGGACTGCGCTTTAGGGCACGAAAGGCGTAACGAAGATCAAAAGTCGCCATGCGGAAAACTCCCCGGTCAAATTCGGCCAACCATCCCAACTCTCCCTTGAGTGGATAGTCCCTGAGCCTATTGTGGCTGGCTGCGTTGCGGCACGACATCGCCTAGACACCTAAGCGCAGACACAACCGTAGTTTGGAAGATGATGCACGTTCGTGACCATGCAGGAAGGAGAGGCGCAAAAGGGGCGAAACCAGGCGAAGAGCGCGTCCGGATTTACGAAACGAAGCCAGAGTATGGATTCCGGGACCCGGTGACGGATGAAGGGGCGTGCGGCAGGAGACACCGGGTGTTCGCTGGTGAACACCCGGTATAGGGTCTGCGACAGAACTCTAGAACGGGCAGGGCGCGTACGTAATGTCGTCCTGCATATGAACCGGCATGTCTTCAAGAGTGAGTTCTGTCACCCTTCGATTGTCGTGGAGCCACAAGGTCATCATGCGATCTTCCGGGTTCCTGCCCACCCATCGGCGTCCCAGGGATATGGCCACGTGCTCATTCCCGTCGAAGAAAAGGATGTCCCCTTCTCGGGGAATGAGCCCGCGCGTTAGGCGGACAGGCACCGAGGTGCGCATACCAAGGGCATCATTCAGCACGCCATAGTACAGGTTGCGATTGCGACCACGCGCCATGATGGTGGCCATCTCATGGATATCGGACAGACGACGTTTGGAAACCAGGCCTGCCCGGTAGGCCGCGAAGAATACGAATTCCCAGCAGTTCATATTGGCCTGATGGTCGGGGTCTCGCCCGCCGTCATTCATCCACCGAGCAAAATCGTTATGCTGCACAGCGTCATGGACGTCCCAGCCGACGTCGGTTTGGCTCGCGGACCAGACAGCCTTTGGTTTGAAGGGCTCGGCATGTTGCGGGAAGTGGGCCTGCAAGTGCGCGGGGATGTTATTGGGAACGGGTCCGGATTTCACCCACTGGAAGCTGCCCCGCAAGAGTTTGGCGGCGGCGGCCAGCGCTCTGCCACGGGCCGTAGTGCGCTGGGTGCGCCAACGCGCCAAACGAGCCCGTTCGGCCGCATACAGATGCAACGCCGGCGCCGGGGGAATGACGGGACCAACGGGACCGGCCACCGCAGGAAGAGGCACGGCGTTCGCGGCGGCAGGACGATCAAGGCCCCATTCATTTTCCAGGTTTAGGAAGAGAACGGCGCGCACGGAAGCTCCAGTCGGCGCCGTAGGTTCAATTCTTAGACTGAATAGCGAATCTTTCACTGCCAAGTCGATCATCGCCTCGGAGTCAGGGTGCGCTGTCAGAAAGGCGGAAGTGATCTGGAAGATGAATACCTTGAAGGGGTTGAGACGAGCGTCGCCACCCGCGTCGACCCAGGCGGACACATCATGCTGTGTGATCAAGAAGCCCTCCTGTTTTCTGGCGACGTGCAAACGCGGCCTCTAAACACGAAAGGCGATCGTGGACGAGAATACCACCGCGAAACTGGACCAGCCTGTAAAGGTTGTGCAGTTATCGTAACGCGGCATCCAAAGCCGCACCTTACAGGTGTGACGTGACCCTTGGAGAGCGGATAGGATGCGGAAAGGAAGCCATCGCCCCGATGGGCAACGGCCGATGAGCAACGGATTGTTGGCGGGCTGCCGAGACTAGGCGAAGCTAACCGTCGTCCCCTTGGCAATCACGGAATGTTTGCGGAATTCTTCCCGTTTTTCGGGGAAATCCAAACGGTGATGCGCGCCGCGGCTTTCTTCGCGAGCCAGAGCGGAACGGGCAATCAGTTCCAATACCTGTTTCATATTTCGGAGTTCGTAATGGCCGCGGGTGGGGGCTTCCGGCTGCGCGTCGGGTACAGCGGTGAGCGTCTCCATCAGACTTTCCAGGCGTTCCCGGTTGCGCAGCAGGCTGCACTTTTCCCAGGCCAACTGGCGCAAGGTTGCTTCTTCCATGTCTGGAAACACAGGCGCTTCAGGGATCTCGCCTTCCAGGCGAGGGGCGTTGGCCCAGCGCTTCATGGCTTCGCCCGTGGAGGAACCGAAGACCAGGCCTTCGAGCAGCGAATTGCTGGCCAGGCGATTGGCTCCGTGCACGCCGGTGCAAGCGACCTCACCTGCGGCATAAAGGCGGTCCATGCTGGTCATGCCGGAAATGCCGCTGCGTACCCCACCCATGGCATAGTGGGCCGCTGGCGTGACTGGGGCAGGTTCCTTGGTGATATCGACCCCGAAGTGCTTGGCGGTGGCGTAGACGCGGGGAAAGCGGTGGCTGACGAAGTCGGGGTCCAGGTGCGTAAGGTCCAGCAGCACATGGTCTGAACCGGTGGCTTCGGCTTCCGCCAGAATGGCGCGGGCAACCACGTCGCGCGAAGCCAGTTCCAGCATGGGCGAATAGCGGTGCATGAAACGCTCGCCTTTGACGTTGCGCAGATAAGCGCCTTCGCCGCGCAAGGCCTCGGAAAGCAGAAAGCGCGGGGCGCCGGGCACCATCAGGGCGGTGGGGTGGAACTGAACGAATTCGAGATCGCTGAGTTCGGCCCCCGCACGGTAGGCAACGGCCACGCCATCCCCGGTGGCAACGATGGGGTTGGTGGTGTCACGAAAAATACGCCCCATACCGCCGGTGGCGAGCAGGGTGGCGCGGGCATGGATGGCGGTCTGTTTGCGCGTCTGGCCGTCAAAGAAAACGGCTCCGGTAACCGCATGCCCGGCCACCAACAGATCGGTGATGGCGGTGAAGCTACGGATCTGAATGTTGGGAATGGAAGAAGCCTTGTAGTAGAGCGTCTTGGCCATTTCCCGCCCGGTGGAATCGCCATGGGCATGGAGAATGCGATTGCGGCTGTGTGCGCCTTCGCGACCGAAGGCCAGTTTCATGCCATCGCGGTCAAATTCCACGCCCCAGTCGAGGAGGCGCTGAATGGCGGCGGGGCCTTGCTGTACAAGGGCTTGGACGGCTACAGGGTCGCAGAGGCCGTCACCGGCCGCGAGGGTATCTTGTTCGTGCAACGACACTTCGTCGTCGTCGCTGAGTGCAACCGCCACACCACCTTGTGCATAGGCGGACGAGGATTCCCAAATGCTATCCTTAGCCACCACCAGCACGTCGCCTACGTCGGAAAGTTCAATGGCGGCCTGCAGACCAGCGACCCCAGCACCGATCACGAGGAAGTCAGGGGTCATCTCAGGCAAATTTTAACACCCTACACATAAAAGAACGGCATGGTAGAACGAGAGTAATGCCTAGCTTTACTGTTGGAACGGCTACCGAGGAATATGTAGCGGTAGTGGAAAGAGGCTGCATCGGCCGGGTTGCCGAGCACATTCCCGCCAAAAGCGGGCGAATTTTTGTGATTACTACCGCCGATGTTTGGGGGATGCATGGTCACGTATTGCAGGATGCGCTGGGCGACCGGTCTCCCGTGGTGCTGCATTATCCGGGTGGCGAGAAGAACAAACGGCTTGCTTCCGTAGAGGTGCTGTGCGACCAGATGGTGGCTGCGAACGGCGACCGCAGCAGCGTGGTGATTGCCTTTGGCGGCGGCATTGTGGGCGACGTGGGCGGCTTTGTAGCAGCGTCTTTCCTGCGCGGCGTGCCTGTGGTGCAAATTCCCACAACCCTGTTGGCGCAGGTGGATGCGGCGACTGGCGGCAAGACCGGCGTGAACCTGGTGGGTGGTAAGAATCTGGTGGGGGCTTTCCATCAGCCACGCGCTGTGCTGGTAGACCCCTCTTTGCTGGACACACTGCCGCAACGCGAGTTTGTAGCCGGGCTGTATGAGGTGATCAAATACGGCGTGATTCAGACGCCATGGCTCTTTGACCTGCTGGCCAACGAACGCGAAGCCGTGCTGGCGCGGGACCCGGAGAAGGTGGACCAGTTGATCGCCGAGAGCGTACGCATTAAGGCCGCCGTGGTAAGCGAGGATGAGAAAGAAGGCGGACTGCGGAAGATTCTGAACTACGGCCACACCATTGGGCACGCTTTGGAAGCCGAGACCGCCTACACGCAGTTCCTGCACGGGGAAGCGGTGGGCTTTGGCATGGTGGCAGCGGCCTATCTGGCACAGCGCGTAGGCCTGCTGGACGAGGCAAGCTGCACGCGGATTGTGGAGACTACCAAGGCATATGGACCGATCCCCTCTTTGGAGGGCGTCACGGCTGAGGCCCTGATGGCACGTCTGGTGAGTGACAAGAAGACCATCCAGGGCAATGTGCACTTTGTGCTGCCGCGCGCCATCGGTGAGGTGGTTGTGCAGAAGGGCATCGCCGACGCGGATATCGCGTGGGCAACGAACGAGGCGCTACGGCAATACGCCGACGCCTAGGCTGGGGCGCGGATGGATGGCGAGGGATCTAGTCAAATGAAGGAAACAGCGTGGCGGAAGAAGCAGGCGTAGTGGTGGGTGCGGTATCTCCCCGGACGGGGCGGCCTGCGGGGACGACCCCTGAGGGCGCGTCGACCGAGCAGGAAGCTTCGCGCTGGGTGCAGGGGATGTTCGCGGAGGTGGCTCCGCGCTATGACCTGCTGAACCACGTGCTGTCGATGAACATCGACAAGGGTTGGCGCAATTACACGGTGAAGCAGTTGCTGCCCATTCTGCGGAACCCGGAAGCGCGCGTGCTGGACCTGTGCTGCGGCACAGGGGATCTGCTGATTGCGATGGAGCAGGCGGCGGGACGACGGCTGTATGGGTCGGACTTCTGCTTCCCCATGCTGGTGGGCGCGGCACAAAAAATCCGCCAGCAGCAGTTAGGCTCACCACTCTTCGGCGGTGACGGCCTGGGTCTGCCCCTGGCGGATGGATCGCTCGATCTGATTACGATTGCTTTCGGCTTCCGAAACTTCGCGAACTACCACAAGGGGCTGGCAGAGCTGTACCGCGTGCTGAAGCCCGGTGGCACACTGGCTATTCTGGAGTTTTCCCAACCGCCCAACCGCTTGATCCGCTTCGGCTACGAACTCTACAGCCACCACGTACTGCCCCGACTGGGCGCTTGGGTATCCGGGTCGAAGGCAGCCTATAGCTATCTACCCAGTTCGGTGAAGAAGTTCCCCCCCGGGCCGGAGCTCGCCGAATGGATGCGAGCCACGGGCTTCCGGGAGGTATCCTTTGCCTACCGCACCTTTGGCGTGGCGGCGCTGCACTTGGGGCGGAAGTAAGCCGCTTGTGATCGGGCTTTACTGCCCGCCGAAAGATGACGACGTTCCGTTGAGTTGTGCCGAGCCTCCACGATTGAGCGGAAGCGGGGAAGGAAGAGAAGGACGGTTGGCATTCTTTACGGACGGGCACAATGTGGCAAGGCTACACCATCCGGTTGCCGAATCGTATGCTTTCGAAACGCGCTGGTTTATGAGCGTACGCGCTTCCGAAAGTGGAAGATTGTCGAATGTCTGTTGGTTGGCCTCAAGAAATCCTTGCTGGCCCAAAATCATGGCGTGCCGCCCAAGCACAGCTGGCACTGCATACGGGTTATAGCCTGCAATTACGGCATAGAACGAACCGACCTTATCCGCGTCGAGCTCCGGGTCCTGTTCCACAATTGCGCGGCCAACGAGCCTGCGCGCAATGTGCGCGAACTGATGCGCAAAGATCTGGGCGAGTTCGTCTTCACTGTTTCCCATCAGCTCGAGCATGGGTCGGGTGATGCAGATTTCGGTGTTGGAAGTACTGTAGGCATCAATGACCTTGGTATCTTCGATGATGCGCAAACTAACGTTTCGGACCTGAACCAAGCTAGAGTACCTGGCGGACAGAGCTACCGCGCCGAACACTTTCTGGGCCAACTGGTCACCAACCGCTACCTCGGGCGCGCCGCCCGGGGGCAATGCTGTATTCACCCGGGAGCCATCGTCGTACAGAGCCCAAGCGTAGAAACGCTCCGCCGGCAGACCTGATGTAATGCGAACCAAGCCCGTGAAGTTTGACGGAAGGTTTGCAAATAACCCACTCAGGTTGAACGCTTTATGTTCCGACCCACGGAGAGACACCGTGGACTCACCCAGAGACTGCCCCGCCGTATTGTAGACAGTCACCTTAACACCCGCATTCAGGGCGGTTGCATTGACAAGGGCAATACCGAGGTCGCCATTGGCCGGCTGCGCATAGGCCTGTGTCGGCTTGGCGGGTTCGGCGGTCACCGCAGCAACGACCTTCCCATTCTGTACCCGCTTGAAGGTAGCAATCGCTTGAATAGGCACGATGGAAGAGGCCGTGATATAGCCGCTCTGGGTTTGTTCCGGAATGTTCGTCGCAGTGAAACTGGTGGACCCGAGCCCGGGGATGACCATCGAGAACGATGCGCCCTTCAATCCGTCCATCTCGACGGTGAGCGGGAGACCGTTGTCGTCACGGAAAGCAACTTCAAGCGTTGTTTCGTTACCTGTTGGATTGATGAACTGTAGGGAGGTCTGCCAGTGGTCCGCAGCTGGCCCTCCATTTACGAAGTGGGGAAACACGATCCTGGACTGCGCAGAATCCGCATAGTGATAAACCTGCGCGAACGCGAGCGTGGGCAAAAGAAGCAAAAAAAACGCAATAAATCGATACAGCATGGATAACCTTTTGAAGATTGGGGGACTTAACAGTTAACAAATTGTTCACGACAATTCAACAAACTAGGTTAAATACCCTCCTCTTCCAAGGTTTCCCAGGGATTTAACACCGGAGCCCCATGGGGAAGAGGGAAGGCGACTTTTGCGCCACTGTTTTCCGCCTACGGGATAGGGCAACGGCTGAGATTAAGTCTTTGCAATCAATCATTTCGTAGCGTCAAAACCCGAGGACTCAGGCCCCCTCGCGCATCTTCGCGATCGTGTCAGAGGGCAAAACCCGACGACAGGAGTTTGCCGAGTTGGAGAAAGGGAATAGTCGGTACTAGGATTCGGGGATTGAAGTGGCCGGAGGGTGGGGTCGTTTGACGCGACATGGTGCGCAGAACTAGTCTCTATTCGCAAATCCCGGCCTAAATGCGCCTCCTTGCTGACGAGAAATTCCCTAGAACGATCATGGAGGCTTGGCTGACTTAGGGCCGTGATGTTTTGGTCGCTCGAAGGAGAGCCTGGGCTTGAAGAACGAACTGATCCTAAATTTGTATTTTCAAAACTCCGGATCGGGATTGGAGAGAGGCTAACATCTTACCTTGGCTCTATCAGTTCACTGGGCACGACACGGAAACCGATTTTCCAGATGGAGGTGCGGCCACCCTCTGCAGAGTAATTCCCCGAGTTTGCGACCTTCCGTTAACCTTCCACGTTAGAGTCCCTTGCAGCTTGGTATCCGTGATTTTTGCGTCGAGACTTAGCGCCGAAGGCGCATTTTCCGATCGCAACCTGAGGCGCCCATTTCGAAGGGCGCCAACCAGTTCCACACACGCTGGCTCAAATCCTTCGTAAAGTAGCCAACGACCACGCACAGTAGTGCCGCGGGGAAGGATGGTAAAAGATACCTCATCGCCTACCAAGTCATCCACCTCGGGAATCACCTTCACACTGGAAAAGGTGCAGGTTTGCTCTCCAGACGCGTGGGCGGATAGAGGCAGAAGAATGCCGAGAATCAAATAGAGAGCGAAGCACCGAATCACTTGGCAACTCCCCGGACTACGATTCGATCTGGTTGACTGCATTGTGCCATTTTTTCTTAGGTGAGCCTGTTTGTATCAGACCTCTACACATACGAACAACGGGACTTGCCGTGATCTACCGAATCCGCGCCCTCGGCGCTCCGGGTTCTGGTGGGGAGTAACCTGGGGTTCTCGCTCCCGCTGGTCGCTTCACCCCAGGCTATGCGTGCGGGCTTGGTTGTGCGCACGGGTGAGGGAAGAGAAAGAACTGCGCTAGAAGTGAGTCTCTGCGGGGCTTTGTGGGAAGAAATGTACTCCCTAAAACGGCCCGGTCGGTTCCAGGCTGCGCCAGAGGTACCAGCTGGCGGCGGAGGCGTAGGGGCGCCATTTGCGGCCTCGGCGTTCGACTTCGGCGGGTGTCGGGGCTTCCTTCAGACGATCCAGCAGTTTGATGGCGTTCCGGATGCCCAGGTCGGCCGAGGGCAGGATGTCTGGACGTTGCAGCGAGAACATCAGGAACATCTGGGCGGTCCAGACGCCGATGCCTTTTACCTGCGTGAGAGCGGCAATCACTTCGTCATCGGAAAGAGCAGGGAGGCGCTCAAACTCCACGTGTCCGTCAGCAGTTTTGCGCGCCAGATCCGTGATGTAGGCGACTTTCTGCGAGGAGAGTCCGCAGGCGCGCAGGGCTTCGGGCGTGACCTGCAGGATGCCTTCGGGCGTAAGCACTGCCGAACTGGGGATGGCATCGCCAACCGCGCCGTCAAGAGGAGAGACACTTGGCGCGCTGACCTGCGTGACATTCCGCATGCCGCCACAGGTATCCAACAGGCGATTGTGGATGCTGCGGGCGGCGCGGATGCTGATCTGCTGATAAACGATGCTGCGCGCGAGGCTGCCGAAGGTGGGATCCGTGAACGTGAGTCCGCAGGGGCCGAGGCGGTCAATGAGAGCCTCCATGCGTTTTCCACTTCGACGGAGATGGTCTTGTGCCTGTTGCATGAAGGTTCCTGCTGGCTGCGATGTCAGTGCCAATATCCCCAATACCTGCGGGGATAGCTACCGGATGCCTCGCACATTCCCCAAAACGTCAGGCCTGTCCTTCCTGCGGACGCAGGTTCGGCGCGCCCATCTGCAGCACTTCCAACTGATCGCGGTAGCGCGTACGCACGGAGATGAACTCGTGGTGTTCCAGAAGCAGTTCACTGGCTATCTGGCGGATGGCGTTGTCTTCGGTAACCGAAATGGCATGCTGCGCGGCGGCCACGGCGAAGAGGCAATCGAGAATCTGCAGAAGCTCGTCACGGGTAGCGATTTGGCGTAGTTCGCGGGTAACGAGGAAATCGTCGGTGGAACCTTCACGCAGGGCCTGGGTACGCGCCAGTTCCGCGACGGCCTGGGCCTGCTGCGCGGGCAAGCCTGCCTGGGTTTCGAGAGTGGAAACCATGCTCTTCAACTCTTCCGGGCTGACCACAAAATCGGCAACGGCGACGCGAGCCATCAGATAGGCAAAAGCGGCCAGGTAACGCGAACGCTCCGGCGGCAGGCCTTCCAGCAGCGCTGCGATCTTGTACACGCTGTCTGAGTCCCGCGTGTTTTGGGAAGAGCGTGAGCCGCCGAGTAGGGATTCCAGAAATTCGAAAAATGCCATGGTAGGTATCTGTTTCCTCGTTGCGAGTTCGGGAGCAGCAGGCTCCCTAGGCGCAAGTTACGAGGGGTATTTGGCCTGCGGACCCAGGCGCATCACCTGCTCGGTAACCCAATCGGTGATGAGCGAGGTGGCTCCGGTGGCCAACAGTTCCTTACCATCCAAGACGGCGTCCACGAAGTTTGCGATGCAAGGAAAGTGAACGTTGGGATGGGTGGGGATGTGCTCGGTGGCTCCGGGATAGGTCAGTTCGGGGCCGTTGAGCGGAGAAAGATCGATTTCCCCCTCTGTCCCAATGATACGGAAAGTGTCACGGGGGATGCGGCTGTGGCGGCGGACATCGACGATGCCGCGGAGCCCGCTTTCGTATTCCACCAGCACGGTGGCGGCGTCTTCAACGTCGTGATGATGGACCACGTTGGAACGCTGGCCCGTGACGCGCACCGGTTTGCCGAAGAGGAAATTCAGAATATCGATGCGATGTGAGGCCGTGTCGTAGAGCGGACCTCCGCCGGACATGCGCGGATCCAAAAACCAGCCCCGGGCCCCGTCTTCATTGGCGAACCAATCATGGGCTTCCAGATAGGCAAGGACCGGCCTGCCAATGACACCCTGGGCTAACAAATCGCGGACCCGATGGACTTTGGGATAGGTGCGGCGGTAGTAGGCGATACCGAGCAAACGCTCTGCGTTGCGAGCGGCAGCCGACATCACGCGCGCTTCCTGCAGATTGAGCGCCATGGGTTTTTCACAGAGCACGTGCTTGCTGGCGGCCAGAGCAGCGACGGTTTGCGGCGCGTGCATGGCAACTGGCGTTGCAACGTAGACGGCGTCAACGGCAGGATCTGCCAGGGCTTCTTCGAGCGTTGTCCAGGCTTTGCACTGGTACGGCTCCGCTTTGGCAGGATCGCGGGTGACGACGCCGTACAGCACGCTGCGAGGTTCTTCCAGAATGGCGGGGATAACGCGGCGGGTGGTGATGTCGCCGATGCCCACCACCACCCAATTCAAAGTGCTCATGCTCGTTTCAACTTCGTAATGCGACCGTCGGAGAGCCATTCCACGACGTAGATGTTGCCTTTGTAATCCCAGCAGGCGTCGTGCGGAGAGACGAACTGGCCGGGGTGGCGTTGGTCATGGGGAATGTTCGGGTAACCCTTCTGCTTCCAAATGTCCGGGTAATCGCCGAGGTGCGTGATGAGTTTGTCGTTGGCGTCGAAGATAGTGACGCGACCATGGAGATCGGGAATCAGCAGTTCTTTGCCGCGGACATCGAAGTGGCAGGGGTAGCGCAGCTCGTCGGTGACAAAGCCGATGTGTTCCCCGGCGAGGGTAAATTTCTGCAGACGCACGTTGGCGCGATCAGCCACCAAAACGTAGGGGTTGCTGGTGCGATCGTCGATCCAGATGCCGTGCGGGCTGGCCATTTTGCCGGGCTCAGCACCGCGTCCGCCCCAGCTCTTCAGGTACTCGCCCTTTTTGTTGTAAACGTGAATGAAGCTGAGACCATAACCATCGGCGACATAGAAATCACCGTTGGAGGCGACGGCGGTGTTGGTTGGCTTGTACTTGGTGGGGTCGGGATAGAGGCCACTGTCCGTGGGAACGCCGAGGGTGAAGACCTCTTTGCCGTCGAGGGTGTATTTGGAGACCTCGTGCATTTCGGGATCGGAGAAGTACAGGAACTCATCCGAACCTTCTTTGCTGATCTGCATGCCGTGGGCGCCTTTGGCAAAACGCTCGCCCCAGCTCTTGATGAACTTACCCTTTTCGTCGAAGACCAGGACCGCGTCTTTGGAGCGATTGTGCACCAGGATGCGCTTTTGGGAATCCTGCACAACGCCGTGGGTGTAGCCGGGCTGGATGCTGGCGGGTAGTTTCGCCCAATCGTGCTGCGCCTGGTAGACGTGGGAGCCGGTTCCCAGGGTGACGGCCTTGTTCTTGGCGGTCAACACGAACGGTGTAACGGCAGCCGCCGCCAGGGCTCCACGGCGGGTGATGGCCGCTTTGGCCTGCGGAGCCGCAGGCGCGGTTTGGCCCAGATCTTTCTTCATCGATTTCCCCTCAAAATCCAGAATGGATTCATTGTATCCCTGATAGGCAGGTTGCGCGGACGGGATCTACCACGCGGGCTCCGCAAGATAATGCCAGCGAGCTCTGGGTGACGAGATCGAAGAGTTTGCCGTGGTCTGCTTCGCGGGAGGTTGAGGATTACGGGTTGGGGCTGGGGTTTGGGTGTTGGGCTGTCAACCCAGTTTGTGCAGAAAGAGTATTTGGTTTCGAGTGATCGACTCATTCACGACAGGTGTAGTCAGCAACGAGGCGCCCTTCACCGACTGACCGCGACCCGAATCAATTTACCGCTTGGTCAACTATTGCCAATGTTGGACATTGATGGATTTGCTGTGTATCGAAACGGCCTTGTGGCAAACGATGTCTAGAGGCCAAACGATAAGTCGCCACTGGTGCGAAAACTGCGCCAATGGTGACTCCGAAGGCGAAGATTGGAGCAACACATGACCCAGACGTTAAACCGCGAAGAGTTCGCTGTGTTGCTGGAAACGCAGGAAGCTCCCTGCCTCAGCATCTATCAGCCCACTCATCGACGCTACCCGGAAAATCAACAAGACCCCATTCGGTTCCGAAACCTATTGAAGCAGGCAGAGGAATCGGTGCGGGCAAAGTATTCAAAAGCCGAAGCGGACGCGGTATTGGAGCCCCTATCCTCTCTGTTGGAGGACCGTGAATTCTGGAATCATACGACGGAAGGACTGGCGATTTTCAGTTCTCCGAAACTCTTCCGACGCTTCTGTCTCAGCCAGGAACCACCCGAACTTGTGATTCTGGCGAAGAATTTCCATGTGAAACCTCTGCTACGCATTCTGCAATCGGCTGAACGATTTCAACTGCTTTGCGTAAACCGCAATAGCGTGCGCCTGTTTGAGGGCGACCCGCACAACCTGGAGGAGGTAGAACTGGCCGAAGCGGTACCGCGCTCGATTCCTGAAGCGCTAGGTACGGAATTGACCGAAGAACATCACAACGTGGTGGCGATTGGCGGCATGGGCGCTGGCAGTGCCGTGCAGCACGGCTATGGCGGCCGCAAGGACGAGGTACAGGTGGATGATGAACGATTCTTCCGCGCTGTGGACCGCGCTGTGTGGGAGCACCACTCAAAACCCTCTGGCCTGCCTCTCTTGCTGGCTACACCCGCACAACACCACCGGCTGTTTGAACACGTGAGTCAGAACCCATTTTTGCTGAAAGAAAAAATCGCGATTGATGCCCAAACCATGACCGTAGAGGAGCTGCGCAAGCGAGCCTGGCAAGTATTAAAACCACAGCTTCATGCGCGCAATGAGCGGATGGCGAAAGTGTTCGCTGAGGCGAAGGCGAAGAATATGGGGTCTGACGATGTGCGTGAAATCGCCAGGGCCGTGGTGGAATCGCGCGTACGAACGTTGGCCGTGGATGCCGATCAGCGCATTCCGGGACAGATTAACCTTTCCACCGGTAGGGTGACGATGCGCAAAGACCCCGTGGGGGTGGATGATCTGCTGGATGAATTGGCGGAAATGGTGCTACGGCAGAAGGGGAGCGTTTTGGTGCTACCCGGCAGCGAAATGCCTGTAAAAACGGGCGCAGCGGCCACCTTCCGTTTCTAGCCAGATCGGTATTTTTTGCGACGGTTAGAGCCCCCTGGACCGGAATGAACCAAGATGCGGATAGCTTCCCCTTGCGCCTGATTTCCCTGATGATTGCTGGACGGGAAAAGACAGGACTGATGCAGGGCAGTCATTTGTAGTTGCCATCATCAAAGTAGCAGGGCCCAGATCCGCAAGATCTGGGCCCTGCTACTTTACAGGACAACTTCGAAACTGCACTTGAGGCCGCGATGATCCAGGTTGGGTGTGGCTTGTGTTCATCCTCCTCTCCGATGCCGTTAGTCATCTGCCGCCGATGATGTACTTCCCCTTGTGTGGTTGCAGAAGGGGTTCAAGCGCGATCACTGAGTCCCCTTGTCCTGGCTACGCGCCACACATCAGCAAGGAAAGCTCAATAGCCTAGGGCTGCGGACTCACAGTGCTTGGCCGCTCGTCGGTTTTGGCAACAACGAGGCCGGTGGTCGTGGCTCCCACTACCGCTATCCCACTGATGATGCCCACTTTAGCCGCTGTGCTCAAACCCGCAGCCTGCCCTGCAGTACCTGTCGAGGAAGCACCGCCAACCGGGGATTCGAAGGTAACGCCGCGGACGACATACTCCGCTTCCCCGGCCGCCTTGGTGGCTAGATCCACTTCACCGGTGACGGTGATCCGTTTGCCCACATACTTAGCGACTTCGGCGCCACGGATTTCTGCTGTGACGTTTGTGGATTCATCGGTAAGAAAGTAAGAAGAACCTTTCTGCCGTACAACGCCGGTGAGTTTGGCTCCGGCAGTGCCACCTTGCGCCGCAGAGAGCCTTACCGAATTCCCCTCCGCCAAAGAGGCGAGCAGAATACCCTGAGCGCCACGCACGCTAACCGGTCCCTGCAGGCTAGCCACCAGCACTTCACCATCCTGCACGCGGATGTGCGCCCGCGCGTTTTGCCCTTGCACCTGAAGACCGAGGGTTCCGGTTTCCACACGGAACTGCGACGACAACAGACCCTCGAGTGCGCCGGAAGATAGGATCATGTGGTCGGCGTAGACGCGGCTCTGCGTGGCAGCACCCAAACGGAGATCCGTGCCATTCCTCAGGAGCAAGCGCGAGGCCGCCTTTTGGGTCTGGACGGAGACGCCATCAAAGATGGAGCTTTGATTCCAGATTGCAGCACCGTCGAGTTGAAACCGCCCGCTTGAAGAGATTGTGCCAATGGTGGGGGATGAGGCCAAGGCTAGGGCCGCCACCATGAAAAGTATTCCGAGATTGCGCAGCATCGTCCGCAAGATCATTCTCCTTCCGCCGTGTTCCGTGTCCTGTTCGGACTGTGTGTCCGATACAAGCTATGGGCTGGTGGAACAACCGGGGAAAGGCAGTCTGGAAAGGAACGCCGCACGAACCTGCCCCCAATGTCCACGAATTTGGCCGTCGAACTCTTTATCGGTAGAGAACGGCAGAAGCTATAGGAAAAGGCGCCATTTACGTCTATTCCGGGGCCCTTTGGGAAAGGAGGACTGAGGGATGGGGCTAAAATGGACACGGAATCATGCCTATTTGCCGCCGGGATTTATGGATCGCACTCGCCTTGATGTTGTTCGTTTTTGTGACGCATGGGGTGAGCCCGAATTCCCAACCCTATGATTCCCGCTGGGCCATTCACACCACGCTGAGCTTGATTCACAACGGGGACACGAACCTCGACGAACATCTGCCCGCACTGGCCGCCGATGGCTTTTATCACATTGAATGTGTGTTCCCGGACGGGAGCCGGATTCGTAGATTGAGCAGTACGGAACAGTGTCAGGATGGGCACTACTATCACTTCTATCCGTTGGGAGTGCCGCTGCTGACGGCTCCCGTGGTGGCTCCGTTGGAATTTGGATTGAAGGTGTTGCAGCCGGGACTGGGAGATTTGGCGGACCGCTATCTGCCCACAGAAATTCACCGCACCTTCTTTCATGGAGACCTGATTGGGGCGTCGCGCATGGCCGAACTGCTGGTGGCATCGTTCCTGATTGCCCTATCGACGGGTGTGTTCTATCTGCTGGTCCGGGAATGGCTGCACGCACCGATGGCGGTGCTGCTGTCGTTGCTTTATGCTTTCGGCACCATGGCGTGGTCGGTGGGGAGCCGCGCTCTGTGGATGCATGGCTATTCCATGCTGCTGCTGGTGGTTGGGTTCTGGCTGCTGCGGCGCGCCGTATCCGGAATGCGCTGGGCATGGCCGCTGGCCGGGGCCGTGCTGACCTTCAGCTTCTTTGTGAGACCCACGAATGTCGTGCCTATTGCGGCAGTGGGCCTGTGGATTCTGTGGCGACACCGGGCGGAAACCTGGCGTTTTGTGGCCGGAGCAATCCCGGTCTGCCTGCTGTTCGCGGTACTGCATCTGGTAGTCTACAACGCCCTCATTCCGACCTATTCGCGGGTGACACGCTTGCAGGAGCCAGGGCTTTCGTTCGGACCGCACGTGGGTCCGGCGCTGGTGGGGAATCTTGTCAGCCCGTCCCGCGGCATCTTTGTGTATCTGCCACTGATGGTGTTCAGCGTCGCGGGCCTGTGGCTTTGGTACCGCCGGAAAGAGACGCGAGACTGGGCCCTGTTGCTGGGCGCGGTGTTCCTGGGGCACTACCTGCTGATCTGCATCTATGAAGACTGGTTTGGCGGACACGGTTATGGGCCGCGTTATTTCGCGGACATCGCGCCGCTTCTGTTGCTTCCGACGGCAGCAGTGCTGGCACAGCCGTGGCGATGGAATTGGGGGGCTCCGCTGTTGCTAGCGGCAAGCATCAGTGTGTTTATGCACTCCCAGGGCGCGTGGTGCTGGCCCTGCATGGAATGGGTGACCAAACCCGTGGAGATCCGCGAGAGTGAATGGCGACTGTGGGATTGGCAAGACCCGATGTTCCTTCGCGGGTTCCAGCCGGATGGACCGGGTGGACGCTATGCGCAGGGGGCAGTTACGAATGGGGCGGCATCAAAATAGAGAGAACCAGGCGTGGTAAGCGCCCTATTTCCACGCGTAGGCCTCGGACCAAGCAAGGAAGTCTCGAACGTTCTGCTGGTTGGCTGCCAGCCAAGCTTTGTCATCCGCGCCCTCCAGATTTCGGATCGCAAATCCCACAAAAGTGTCGGGAAACTTCTTCTCCGACAATTGTTTGAAATAGGGCGCATAGAATGACTCGGCAAACCCGGCTTTATCACTGCTCTTCGGTTCAAGAGCACCGAAGAGTACGGCGAACAGCGTCTGCAGGTTTTCCTGGTGCGATTTCTCCTTACCCTTGTCCATTGAGGCACCAGCCACCAGCATCGGCAACATGATCTCCAAAGATCCGAAATCGCCCTCATCCTTGGGCACGGAAGAGGATGGAGCCAGGGTAATCGTGACCTTCCCTGTGCCTTTGCCTTGTAGGGAAACGCCTCCTTGCACAGCGTTCAGTAGCATCTGGGCTGCTTGGGCCGAACGCGGGGAGGCAGGTTCCAGAATCAGGAATCGCGACAGAGCAAGGACGGCTGGAATCTTGTATTGGGAGCTCAGATAGGTGCGACCCAGCATCAGGTGGCTGGAGGCATGAAGGGGATCTCGCCGAAGCGCCTGTTGAAAGCTCTCTCGGGCATCCTTCAATTGGTTCTGCCGCAGGAAGGTGACACCAAGGTTGAAGTAGAGGGACGGGCTTTCGGGAAACTCTTTGGAGCCCTGCTGGTAAGTCTTCACAGCGTCTTTCCACGAACCGGATTCATCCTGGCAAGTACCACGCGATACGAACAGTTGCTGCCGAAGTCGCTCGGGAACGCCTTCGTATTCCAAAGCCTGCTTCGCCAATTTCTCGCAGTTCTTGTATTCGTGCAGAGCCGTTTGCGCATAGGTCTTTTCGTAGATGGCCAGAACATCGTCCGGATTCTCTGCCAGCACGCGGTCATACCGCTCGATGGCTTCCTTGTACTTCCCCTCGTCATGCAGCGCGATGCCTTCCCGAATGATCTGTTCGTGCTCTGGCTTTGTTTCTGCGGCCTGCTTGCCCTTGGCCGCGTAGAGCGGCGCCGAAGCAAGGCATACGAGCATGACGAAAAGGTTGATTTTCGCTCGCATGCGCCTATAGACACCATGGGAAGCAGGGAGTTCCCACCAAGGGTGGGAAGCAGATAGGGATAGAGACATACGGGGAGCCCTCCAATAGACCTTCATTCGTAGCGAGCAATTACACACGTAGCGGAAACCGCTCCAAGCCTATCACCGGAACTGGAACTTCCGCAGCGATGCAGAGCGCCAGTCTTGTGTGCGCAAGGGATAGTCCCATGCACATGGATTCCGAGGATGGCGGTATCTCATGGACGCGCCTGGAGTGGCATTTGGATGACCACCACAACTGGATAGACACCATGGTGGCAATGCAAACAGCAGCCGAATCGCGGATAGACTAAATACTGTTACGGGAACCAAACCAATCGACCGGAGTGGATGCGATGCCTTATCTGAGTTTGCCTTCGCGGCGTTCTTTCTTTGCCCGCAGTGTCGGAGCAGCCGCATTGATGCAGGGGGCTCATGTGTTGCACGGGCAGCAGGGAGCTGACCCGAAGGTTGCCCGGTGGGCATTGCTCTCTGACACGCACGTTTCCGCAGATCGCGCCTTCACCAACCGAGGTTTTCGTCCTGCTGAGCAATTGACCAAGGTGGCCGGAATGGTGGCGAACGCCAAGGTGAGCGCAGCGCTGATCAATGGTGACCTAGCCCTGCAACAGGGTCTGCCCGAAGACTACCAGTTGCTGACGGAGCTATTGCAGCCTATGACCAGCAAGCTGCCCGTGGCTTTGGGTATGGGCAATCATGACCATCGCAAGAACTTCCAGGCGGCTTTTCAGAAATACCCGGGCGACGTGCAAGTGGTGAAGGACAAACATGTCAGCGCCATCGAAGGCGGACCGGTGCGGTTTCTGGTGTTGGATTCCTTGATTCAGGCGAATGTGACTCCGGGACTAGTGGGGAAAGAACAGCGCGCGTGGCTGGAGCGGTATCTGGCGAGTTCTGACGATACGCCCACCATCGTATTCGTGCATCATACTCCGGGGGATGGCGATATTGAGCTGATGGATGCGGAGCGGGTGTTGCGTATTCTGAAAGCGAGCCGCAAGGTGAAGGCTCTCATGTTCGGGCATTCCCATCGCTATCGGTTCGACAAGATGGACGGCTTTCACCTGATCAACATTCCTGCCGTGGGATACAACTTTCAAGACGAAGAGCCAACCGGTTGGTTGGAAGCAGAGTTTACCGCCGAGGGCGCGAACTTCAAACTGCATGCCATTGGCGGAAACACGGAAGGCAACGGAAAAACGACGTCGGTGTCGTGGCGAGGCTAACGGCCCAACTGGACCTCGTGGGAAATAAGAAAGGCAGCCGTAATGGCTGCCTTTCGTGAAACAGAGAACAGAACAGGAGTGGTGATACGCAGAAGGGCAGGCCCCTACTGTGCGCGCTCCACTTGATAGTTCGGCGACTCTTTGGTGATGGTGACATCGTGCACGTGGCTCTCTTTGAGACCCGCGCTGGAAATCTTCACAAAGTGCGCCAGTTCCTGCAATTCGGGAATGGTGTGCGCACCGACATAACCCATGCCGGAACGAACGCCGCCAACCATCTGATAGACCATCTCAGCGAGCGGCCCTTTGTAGGGCACACGGCCTTCAACGCCTTCGGGAACCAGCTTGCGGGTCGAATCCTGCGCATAGCGGTCGGAGCTGCCTTGGGACATCGCGGAAAGCGAGCCCATGCCCCGATAACTTTTGAAGGTGCGCCCCTGGTAGAGAATGGTCTCGCCGGGGCTTTCTTCCGTACCCGCGAAGAGGCTGCCGATCATGACCGATTCGGCGCCGCAGGCAATGGCCTTGGTGACATCGCCGGAATACTTGATGCCGCCATCCGCAATAAGCGGAACGCCTGCAGGATGAGCGGCCCTTGCGCATTCGATGACTGCGGTGATCTGTGGAACGCCAACGCCGGAAACCACACGAGTGGTGCAAATGGAACCGGGTCCGATGCCCACTTTCACGCCGTCCACGCCTGCATCGATCAGGGCTTTTGCACCGTCATAGGTGGCAACATTGCCCGCGATCAACTGCACTTCCGGATGGCTAGCCTTGATTTGGCGAACAGCCTCGACCACGCGCTTGGAATGTCCGTGTGCGGTATCGATGGCAATCAGATCGACCTTCACGTTGATGAGCGCCTGTGCTCGCTCAAAGAAGTCACCCGTAGCGCCAACCGCTGCGCCAGCACGCAGGCGACCTTGGTCGTCTTTGGCGGCGTTCGGGTATTTGATCTTCTTCTGAATGTCTTTGACCGTGATGAGGCCTTTGAGGTTATAGTCGTCGTCAACCACCAACAGCTTTTCCACCCGGTGATGGTGGAGGATCTCTTCGGCCTGCTCTAACGTGGTGCCCACGGGGACGGTGATGAGGTTGGTCTTGGTCATCACGTCGGAAATGGGTAGGTCGTAGCGGGATTCGAAACGGAGATCGCGGTTGGTAAGAATGCCAACGAGTTTATGATTTTTGACTACGGGGACGCCGGAAATGCGGTAGCGCCGCATGACATCCAAAGCATCGGAGATCTTTTTTTCGGGCTCAATCGTTACGGGGTCGACGATCATCCCGCTTTCCGAACGCTTGACGCGGTCGACTTCCTCAGCCTGCCGTTCGATGGACATGTTTTTGTGAATGATGCCCAAGCCGCCCTCGCGCGCAAGCGCGATAGCCAATTGAGCTTCGGTCACAGTGTCCATGGCGGCGCTGAGAATCGGCACATTCAATCGAATGCCACGGGTCACACGCGTGCTGGTGTCAACTTCTGCCGGGAGAACACTACTGTAGCCGGGAAGAAGGAGGATATCGTCGAAGGTGAGCCCTTCCTGAATACGCTGAGGATCCATAGAGGATACTTCCCATCATAGGGGAGGGAGGCGGGGAGGGCAAACCCGAGTAGCGGGGAAGACATCCCGGCAAAACAGGATAGCTATGATAGGAGTCAGTATTGTGGGAGCCGCGAGTCGCTGGAAACTGAAGAGAACGCGGTAACGCTAGCCCCGAGGGAAAACCATGACAAAGGGTCCGAAAGCAGGCAGATATCGGGTGTGGCTAGTGTCAGCTTGGCTGGCATTCGCAACGGTTGCGGCGAACGCGGCCGGGCCGTTCACGCTGACCGAGGTGCTGCAGGCGCTGAAGAGCGGAAAACCGAAACAGACCGAACTGGTGCGGCAGGTGAGTAGTCGGCACGTAAGCTTTCGGCTTACCCCCAGTGTGCGCGCGGAACTGAAAACGGCGGGAGCTACGCCTGCCCTGTTGCAGGCGATCGAGTTTAACCCGGAGCTAGACAAAGGGAGCGCAGCCCCGGAGTCAACCGGCGGAAGCTCGGGCGGGGACGCGACAGGCAGCAATACGACCAGTGGTACGCCGCAAGATCTGCCCACCTATACGTCTGAAGCCATTGTCGAGGCCCCTGAGGGACCGGTGACTCAACAGGAAGTGGAAGGCGCCCTGCCGCGACGGGACGACCAGAATAACTTGCTGGCTACGTTGCCAGATCGTGGGGTTTCCTTCCAGTACACCCCGGAGTTGGGACGGAGTTGGCAGGCCAAGGGGGCAACGCCGGAACTCCTGGCGGCCATTGCTACGGCAACAGTGACACGCGCGGCTCCGCCGGAGGACTTTGTGGCGCTACCCGTTGCGAAGGCGAAGGACTATGACGAGAAGGGCCCCATGGGCCGCTTTGACGTACGCGTGCACGTAGACGCCGCCGTCGAAGTGCGTATCCACGGCAGCGAAGCCATTTGGGCAAGGCTGCAAGGCACTGAGGGGAAAGATGCAGGGACGGAAACGAATCAGCCATTCCCGATGCGTCCCGTTCGTAATTTGACCGTAACCAAGAAGGATGGCCGCGGCCAATTCGTCCTGATCCAACAGCCCGATGCCGCGAACGGCTATGAGTTGCGTGTACGGATCTATGACCCTAAGGGTGGGTCGGACCGCTATCACCTACGCATCGAATGGCAGAATTAGGGCAGGCATCTGGCGCCCGTCCACCCAAAGCCACCCCATCACTCGCTGCGGCGGGCGAGCGCGATAAGCGCGGAACCCAACGTCACCAGCCCCGCGCCGATAAGGCTAACGAACGAAAGCCCCTCCGCCTGCGCATAGCTGGGCGCGAACTTGGCGGCGATCATATTGAAGCCCCAGGTCATAAGGGGTGTGGTGGCAATGACGGCGCTCACGCGAGAGGCTTCCCAGTGCGCAAGAGCCTCAGCAAAGGCCCCGTAGCCCAAAATGGTGAGCATCGCGCAGTAGACCAGCACCATCACCTGCCCACCGGACAGAGTGGTAATTTGCGCTGGTTCCGCAATGGCAAATAACAGTACCGCCCCGCTCGCATAAATGCTCCACATCAACACCTGCGATGGATAGCTGGCCAGCAACTGCTTTTGCGCAAGGGCATAGACAGCCCAGAGCACGGTGGAGCCCAGGACCAACACAACACCCACCGAGTAATCGCCCAAGCCGCTAAACAGCTCACCGACCCGGTCCCGGAAGAAGAGTCCCATTCCGAACATCAGCACAGCGACACCAATAAGTTGCGTGCGCTGAAAACGTTCTTTGAATACGACCACTGCCCCTGCCAACAGCAACAATGGCGCAAACTGGTTCAGCAATTGTGCCGCTGTCGGGGTGATGTAGCCGAGGGAACTGAGGAAGACGAGATTATTGGCCGCAAAACAGGTGATAGCCAGCGCAAACAGACCCCAAATCGACTTGGCCTTGGGTAACGGCGCAGGCAGACTACCCCGTAGAAGCAGAATGACTCCCAGCAAAACAGCGGCGAAGATGAAGCGGTACCAGATAACGGTGCCCGCGCCCATTACGGGCAGCAGGCTGCGTAGTGCAACAGGCAGGGAACCCCAGAGGATGGCAGTGAATAGGGAAAGAGCGAAGCCCAGTTTCCAGCGGGAACTAGTGGAATGCAAACTACCCAAAGTGTTCGATGTACGCGCGAGCGCCCCTTTCTTCCACTATCGCCGAAACGGCAGGGGCTGCGCCAAGTGCTTCGCGGCTTCTTACTCAGATAGAAATACTCCGGCTGTGGGAACAAGTGCCCACAGCCGGATGAGATTCGCTATTTCTTCTGGAAGGCAGGGTTGTAAGCGCCTTGTTCCGCAAAACCGCCCAGTTGGGGCCGCATCGGGGAGTGGCGTGGATAACTTTCGAAGACGTCGCCGTCACCCAGGATGCGCGGATCTGCCTGCGCGCGCAGGGTCGCTTCCAGTTCGTCTGCGAGTTGCTTACGGGTATCGGCGTGCGTGGGGTCAGCGGCAAGGTTCTTCATGCAGAAGGGGTCCGCCTTGATGTCGAAGAGTTGTTCTGCGGGATTGGGCAACACGGTGGCGTCGAAGAAAGGCTTCACAGCGGGATCGTTGCGATGTTCCAGCAGATAGGTTTTCGAGGGGCAATCGTCGATATCGTGGAAGCCATCCGGGTCCCCGGCAGGATTGCGGTCTGGCGCGAAGTTACGGATATACAGATACTGCTTTGTACGAATGGAGCGGGCCGGATACCCCAGATTGTCCCGACGCGCGTGAGAATGGCGTTCGCGACCGGAAAGCGCACTGGTTCGCGCTGGGTCTACGGTTCCGGATTTATCCGAACGAAGCACGGGCAGAAGGCTTTTCCCTGTCACTTCAGCGGGAGCCGACACACCCGCCGCTTCCAGGATGGTGGGAGCGAAATCGACGAAGCTCACCATATCGTCGACCACGCGACCACCGGGGCATTGCGCCGTCCACATGGCGGCTAGTGGTAGATGAGTGCCGTATTCGTACATGGTGGCCTTGGCCCGCGGGAAGGCCATGCCGTTGTCGGAGGTCACGATGACCAGGGTATTTTCGAGCTGACCTGCCTTTTCAAGGCTGTCGAGAATGCGACCGAGGTGCGCATCAAAATGCTCGATTTCCTGATAGTAATCGAGAATGTCGCTACGAATTTCTTCGGTGTCAGGCAGGAAGCCGGGCACTTTCACGTCTTCCAGACGTTTTCCCGCTGCGAGACCCGCACCTTTCTTGAACGCGCGGTGCGGTTCCAATCCGCCCAACCAGAAACAGAACGGCTTATCCGCAGGTTTTTCACCAAGAAAATCCTGGAAGTTGGCGGCGTAATCGAGCGGGCTGAGTCCTTCGATCTTCTCTGTCACCTTCTGCGCGTCATAACTCTTGCCAGCAGGGTTGTGATCCCACCCGGAGCCTTTAAAGTTGGCAGGCCCCGCGCCTTTGCCTGTAAGCCCGACATGGTAACCAGCCCTTCTCAGCAGTTCCGGGTAGACCTGTAGCGCGCGCGGGAAGAAGCTCGCGTGGACGCCGGCTTCCTGGAGCTGCCAGTGCCCGCGACCTGTAAGGATGGCGGCCCTTGATGGCGCGCAGCCCGGCGAGTTGCTGATGGCGTTCTGGAAAAGAACACCGGCACGGGCCACGCGATCAAAGGCAGGGGTCTTCACCACCGGATCCCCGGCAATGCTGGCATGCGGGAAGCTCTGATCGTCAGAGATGGCGAAGAGAATATTGGGTCGCTTGGCCGCAGGGGCCGCGCAATGGGTAAACGCCCAGGCAGCGGAAGCCGCCGAAATACCTTGTAAGAAACTCCGCCTGGTGAAAGACATGGGCCTTACTATATCGCGTGACGACATCAGCGCGGGACGTGCACCCGGTTCACTGGGAAACGCCGGGGGCGACGAAGCGACGCTACAGTTAGGCGCCCTCTTGCCGGGAAATTTGCTCTCGCAAACGGTCTTCCTGCGCACGCAACTCGGGGGTAAACTCTTCGCCGAAGTCTTCCACCTCAAACACGGGACGGATTTCTATTTCCGAGTCTTCCATCATGGGATTGGGGCAGCGCTTTACCCAGTCGATGGCCTCTTGCATGGAATTCACTTTCCACATCCAATAGCCAGCAATAAGCTCTTTCGTTTCAGCGAAAGGACCCTCCACGACACTACGATCTTTACCGCTGAAGCGCACGCGCGCGCCCTTGGAACTGGGATGTAAGCCTTCCCCTGCCAGCATGATGCCGGCTTTTACCAGCTCTTCGTTGTAGCTGCCCATTTCGGTGAGCAGTTGCTCGGAGGGCATCTCGCCAGCTTCGGATCCCTTGCTGGCTTTGACTATCACCATCACTCGCATGGTCTTGTTCCTTTCCCTCTAGGGGGCGCTCTCTTTGTTAGGCCACCCGGTACGTTCCTGATTATTTCTTTCCGGGATACCGGCTGTTCCGAAATTGGCCAGCAGCGCTACCCGGCTCCGTTGCTGTTTGATAGTCGGAAAGCATCGGACAGAATCGACAGCAAACATAAAAATTGATGGATGGAATCGACACCCACGTTCCGAGCGGGAGAACCCGTTTCCATTTTCCACTGGCGCAACGCACGCTCGGTGTTAGTTTAAGAGGACATCTTTTGCCACCTTGCGCGCCAGCTGCTGATGCAAGAGCGCGACCACGGGGCGGCCGTTTCCGGAAGATCAGAACCATGCATTCGACCATTTCTTCGCCGAATTCGTTTTCCCTACATCTTTTCAGTGCGCCTTTGACGTTACCCACGCTACGAGGATTTGCCGCTTGTTCCATCGCTCTACTGACACTAGCAGTCTGTTTGAGCGCCCCTTTGACAGCGCAAAGCGACCCGGCAAAGCCAGCGGCAGAACGAGAGACCCGCTTTGGCGTTCCGGTGATTGAGGGTCCGATGGATACGGTGCTGTTGAAGAACTACGAGCCCAAAACGTCGTTGGTGGTTCCTGTGACAGACGTACCCAAGGCGCGTTTCCCCGTTATCGACGTGCATACCCACACGTCGCAAGGGCGCATCCGTACCAAACAGGATGTTGATGACTGGGTGCGCACAATGGACGAGGTGGGAGTGGAATACACCGTGGTCTTCACCGGAGCCCACGGAGACAGGTTTCAGCAGTATGCGGATCTGTTCCGGCATCAATCCAAACGCTTTCAGCTGTATTGCTCCCTGTATGCCTCTGATGTGACAGCTGCCGATTATCCGCAGAAGGCAGCGGCGGAGATTGAACGCTGCTACAAGATGGGAGCTCGCGGAATCGGAGAGGTGACCGACAAAGGGTCCGGGATTCAACGCGATACGCTACCCCGCCAGCAGCGGCTGCATTTCGACGACGCGCGACTGGACCTTGCCTGGCAGGCCTGCGCGCGGTTGAAAATACCGGTGAACTTTCACATTGCCGACCACCCCTCGGCTTGGCAGCCACTGGGTCCGAACCAGGAACGCAGTCCTGTTTTTCAGACCTACAACCAACATGGGAAAGACGTGTTGAGCCATGCGGAATTGCTGGCATCCCGTGACCGGCTGCTGGAACGTCACCCAAAAACCACCTTCATCGCCTGTCATTTCAGCAATCAGGGCCACGACATGGCCTCGCTTGCCAAGGTGATGGATCGATTCCCGGGTTTGTATCTGGATCTTTCCGCGCGAGACTACGAGATCGGCAGGCAGCCCCGCACGGCAGCCAAATTCCTTACGAAGTATAAGGACCGCGTTCTGTTTGGAACGGATATGGAACGCGATGCGGCAATGTACCGCGGATGGTGGCGTCTGCTGGAAACTGACGATGAGTTCATTCAGGGACGCATTTGGTGGCGCCACTATGGGCTGAACCTGCCCGATGACGTGCTAAAAGCGATCTACCACGACAACGCCAAACGCGTGTTGAACTGGCAGCCCTGGTAGTAGAGCAACGCGAGGAGTTTGACCGGTTACCGGTTGGGGCTAAGCACCTGTCCCACTCGGCCTTCGGGAGTGGAGCCGTCACTACCCGACATAAAAGTGCCGACGGTCCAAAGAGGACCTAACACCAAGCCAGCCAGCACGACAAGCGTAGCCAGGGTAAGAACCACGGCGCCTACGCGGTGCCGACACGCTGTTTCCTGGGTGAGATCCATAGATAGACAGTGTGCCGGGTTTCCCCAAGGCAGTACAGAACTAGGCCGCACTACTGGGTACTGGTACATATGTTGCTGATTTGAAAATCAGACTCTATTTACATAGATCTGCGGATAGGAATCAGCGCCTTCGCGGAGCTGATGAGCTATGCAGGCCGATCAAGGCTCGGTGACCGTAGCAACAGGAGGCCGCCCCATAGGTCGGCGCGCGGCCGGACAGCAGGTGTCCGGGCACTGGTCGTGATTCGGCGGATAGATGCCGACGCTCAGCCGCACAGGTTCCGGGCTGAATCGCTCTTCCACCAGAAGACGCACCATCTCCACAAAACGCGGATGGGTTCCGACGCTGGAGGCCCGTTGCATGGGAATGCCAAGCTCCTGGCACAACGAGGCTGCCTCTTCATCCAGATCGAAGAGAATCTCCATGTGGTCCGAAACGAAGCCAATGGGGACGACCACCAGCGGTTGGCGCTGCCCCTGCGAAGCACGTTCGCGAATATAGTCGCAGACGTCAGGCTCCAGCCAGGGTTGCGTGGGCGGACCACTACGGCTCTGGTAGACCAACACGTGGGGATGGTTGCCCACTGCCTCGGCCACCAACCGGCAACTTTCCCGAAGTTGCTTTTCGTAGTCGCAGCCTTCGGCCATGGATGTGGGAATGCTGTGTGCGGTGAACACCAGGTGGGCATCGGCCCGTTGGTTTTCATCAAGGTTAGCCAGTGATTCCTGCACTCTGGCGGCCATGGCTTCGATGAAGTGTGGATGGTTGTACCAGACGCGCAGTTTGTCGATAGCAGGCGCAGAGGGCCCTAGTTGATCCTGGGCTGCGGCAATATTTTCCCGGTACTGGCGGCAACCCGAATAGCTGGAAAAGGAACTGGTGGTAAGGCAGAGGGCGCGGGTGATGCCGTCCTTTGCCATCTGGGCAAGGGTATCGGGGAGTAGCGGATGCCAGTTACGATTGCCGAAATAGATGGGAAGGTGGGAGAGACCGTGCTGGTCAAAATCGGTGCGTAGTGCATCGATCAGCGCCAGATTTTGCTCATTGATGGGACTCTTCCCACCAAAATGCTGGTAGTGCTCCGCCACCTGCAGCATGCGTTCGCGCGGGACATTGCGGCCACGAAGCACGTTTTCCAGAAAAGGAATGACATCATCCGGCCCGTTGGGGCCACCGAAGGAAAGCACGAGCAGCGCCTGATAGGACGAACCTGTCGCCATGTTTTGAAAATCCGCCATGTTGTTGCCTGGGCAGGGTAGGCGGTGGCTGCTTTGTTTCGAGCTGGAACAGCCATCATGCCTACTACGTGACCCCAGTATCCACCGGCTGACCAGCCCTTTGGTATGCGCGGTGACCTTTTATGCGCTGCCGGGACGCAGTGGCTCCAGGTTCGCTCTCGCGAACAGGAAGGCGGACCGGGAAAAATGCCACGCAAGTTGGGGCGAACGACGGGCTACTTCGTCGGCTGAATGCTGACGCACTCGGTCTTGTCGACGTTGAACTGGAAGTTCATCAGTCCGCCACCGGCACGCATCAGAACATCGCCCTGGCGGATGGTCATCGGAGCAAGCTTACGATCAGGCACGTGCAAACGCACCCGGTAGGTCTGGTCCTTGCTACGCTTGAAACGGAAGTAGCCTTTGGCATCTGTCGTTTTGGTGTCAACGACTTCGGCCTCGCTCCCATCGGGATTGAGACGTACCATTTCCGCCTTGACTCCAGTAAGTGGCTTGTCGTCCGCATCGCGGACGTAACCCTGGATGCGAGGTAGGGAAGGAATACCGAGATCCTGTTGGCATTGCCCGAAGAGGATCGGCAGGGCGAGAGTGAGAAGCAAAAACAGTCGAAGCATGGGCCTATTGATTCTATTGTAAAGAGTTTACAGCGAGGATCCAGCGAGCGTTTTTTTCGCTGCGTAGACGGGCGTAGCCCTTGGGAAATGTCCAAGAGCGCCTAGTTCCTTATGGCTGTATGGTGTATGGACGGTGAAACCAGGTATGAAGGTTGCAATTGCCGGGGGAGGACTTTCCGGCTTATCCGCAGCGTGGGCGTTGGCGGGGGTGGGCGTGGAAGCCCACGTGTACGAATCCCGGCAGATGCCTGGAGGTCGCGCAGCGTCGTACCCGATGCCTGATGGCCAAGGCGGCAAAGAACTGCTGGATAACTCCCAGCACATTCTGTTGCGTTGCTGCCGCAATCTGCTGGAGCTCTACCGACAATTGGGCGTTGACCACCTGATTGATTTCTACGACAGTTATACCTTTCTGGAACCAGGGGGCCGTGAAAGCCGCTTGGGCGCCGGGAAACTGCCGCCACCGCTGCACCTGATGGGTGGATTTCTGGGTCTGCGCTTTTTGGGGTGGGCCGATAAAGTGGCGATCGCCCGAGGCATGACGGCCGTGAAACGGGAACATGCCCGAGGCCCTCTGCTGGATCACCAGACCATGGAAGCCTGGCTGCTGCGCCATGGGCAGACCCGGAATACCCTGCGGTATTTCTGGGAGCCGGTGCTGATCAGCGCGGTGAATGGAACCCTGACCCAGATTTCCGCCTGGCAAGGTATCCGCCTGATTTATTTGGGCTTTCTGACAGACCCCACTTTCTATCACATGGGTGTCCCCCGCGCGTTGCTTGGCGAAGTACACGCTGCCGAGCTGTGGGCAAAGCGCCCCGGCCTGCATTTGCACCTGGGGGAAGCGGTGACCGGGATTCCTGTGGAGGACCGGCAGGTGGCGGGTTTGCAAGTGAGTGGATCGATTGCGGAAGCAGACGCTTACATTTTGGCTCTGCCCTTCGAGCGCGTACGTAATCTGTTGCCGGAGGCGGCTCCCAGTATGGAGGGCGTAAGGCAGTCACCCATCGCTGGCATTCACCTGCGCTTCGACAGGCAGGTGACCACGTTGCCCCACGCCGCATTGCTCGACCGCACCATGCAGTGGTTCTTTTCGCGGGAGGAAGGGCGCATGCTGAGCCTGGTGGTAAGCGCCGCTGAGACTCTGGAATCGATGAAGAAGGAAGAGATTGTCGCGCTAGCCGTTCGGGAGATGGCCGAATTCCTTCCCCATGTCGCCGAGGCGAAGTTATTGCAGAGTTGGGTGATTCGGGAAACGCAGGCAACTTTTCTTGCGTCCCCCGGCTTTGAAGCAAAACGTCCGGGGACGCGTACGGTCTACCCCAACACGTTTCTGGCAGGTGAGTGGACAAACACGGGCTGGCCCTCCACGATGGAAGGAGCGGTCATCAGCGGGTATCGGGCGGCCGAAGCCGTGTGTGCCCGGTTTGGCATTCCCGCACGCTTTGTGCAGGATTGAGGCCGCCGAATACGGATTCCCCGCATGACTGGCGAGGTCTGCATGCAGAACCAGCGGCCCTATACGGTGTATTACGACGGTGATTGCGGCATCTGCGAACGCAGTGTCCGCGTGCTGCGCGGGCTCGATTGGTTGCGGCGCTTCCGCTATGCGCGCTTCCAGAGTGAGGAAGCGCAGGGACGCTTCAGAACTGCTGGCTCTGCGGCGGCTCCGGAAGAAGTAGTGATGGCCGCGAATACCGGGACGCACGAATGGCGCGGGTACCAGGCTGTACGGGCAGCATTGCTACGCACACCGTTGCCGTGGCTGGGTTTAGGGACTTTGTTTTGGATACAGCCATGGATGACGCTGGCGTTGGTGCTGGCGCTGAGTCCACTGGGTGACCCGGTGGGCGTGCGGGTGTATCGTTGGGTGGCCAGAAACCGGCATCGGTTCCCGGGTTCCACCTGTTCGCTGGAGAATCGATAGAGGGGAGGAGCAAAGGCGGCTAATTTGCAGCGGCAATCGTGCCAGCGCCAAATTGCCATGACGCCTTTGCGATAATTACAGTTATGCGCGCTCCGTTGCATTTCCTATTGCTGGTCGTTTTGGGACTGGTTTTCACCCTTCCCTCCTTGGCGCAAGATCAAGATTCTGACCTTACCACCCTGACGGTGGAGGTATTGAATGACCGCGATAAGCCGATTCCGCGTGCGAGCGTGGTGGTGAAGTTCGTGGAAGGCCGCTCTGTGGTGAAACTTGGAAAGAAGATCATCACCTCGTATGAGCTACGCACCTCGAACGAAGGCAAAGTGTCGGTGCCACCGATCCCCCAGGGCAAGATCCTGATTCAGGTGATCGCCAAGGGCTACCAGACCTACGGCGAATATCACGAGATCTTTGAAGAAGAAAAGACGGTCCCTATCGTGATGAAGCGCCCACAGAAACAGTATTCATCACATGAAGGTGACGGGAAGAAAAAGACCGAGTAGGTCGTTCCCCAGAACCCTCACAGATTTTGATCCGAAGGTGGAAAGCCGCGCTATGCGCGGCTTTCGCCGTTTTGGAGAAGGTATTGGCCAACGCGCGGATCTTGCGGTTCCGGAGTTTCTTCGACGAACGGAACGGATTCGGCAGGCGGATCTAGTAAGTCGTCGAAGATTCCCATCTGGACCTCCGTCCACACGCACATTATCCCTACCGTGCACGCTACCGCGCCGACCAGACGCCACAAGCTGCGGGGCATCTGCCGCGCCTCCGTCATGCAGAGGTCATCCCAGTAGGTAAGCCGCCTCGTGTGCACGCGCCACCACGCAATAATCGAGAACAGTGCACTGAAGAGACGCAGGCCAAACCCCAAACCCGCCACAAATACAGCGGCCGCACGCGTAAACGATTTTCCGTAGTCGGGGCGCTGTCCTTCAAACGTGATGACTTGGATGCGATAGAGCCACTTGCCGGGGGTCGCGCCAAAGCGCGCAATGCAAAGTGTATCCACAATCACCAACACGAGCCCGGTGACGAAACCGGAAAGTATTTCGGAAGCAAACTCTGGAAGATCAACGACACCCCAGGTCGCGGGCACCCATTTCGTCGGAAGCAACTCCAGCACGAAGGCCAGCAATAGCATGTCCGTCATCCGAGCGAAGTAGCGGCTATATGGCCCAGCCTGGGTGAGAGCTGGCGTTGGCGCTGTTTGAATCTTGGGTTCTTCGAGGGAAAGGGATAAAGTCACGGTCTTCTAAATCTCGATACGCGAACTCGTCTATCTAGAGGAAGGTAACTTTTCGAGCATAGCAACTCCTCAGCACAACGACCGCAGACTAAATTCGACGAACCGAATCAGATCTAAAAATGCCTAAAACTGCGATAGGTCCCTCGCGTCATGAAGGACGCGAACAATCGCAAAGGTGTCCCCATCGACGCGATAGAGAATGAAGTGTCTTGGTCTGCTCACACGAGGGGTAGGTGTTCGATCTCGGCTACTGGAGAGATGGTAGCGACGAAGCCCATCAACACGAGTTTCATCCAGTGTGCGGCTCCCCGGTCTCAAGGGATCAGAGACAAGGTCTTTGATTGCTTGCGCAATCAGCAACTCGTAGCGAAGCACGGCATCTTCGCCGAACTCGCGGATAGTCCAAGCGAGTATGTCGTCCAAGTCCTGCCGAGCACGTTGTGAAAGCTTGATCCGGTAGCGCCCGCGCCTAGCCACGCGCTTGGACTCCGAGCCTTATCTCGCGGACAAAGGCATCGATTTCCTCGTCGGTTTCCAATGCTATATATTCGCCCCGTTCAATCTGCGCGAACCCCTCAAGGGCGGCTGACCGAATCCACTCGATCTTCGCGGCTTGCTCCTGCTCGCGAGCTTCCAGCAGACGCAGTCCTTCACGCACCATTTCGCTGGCGTTGCTATAGCGACCGGAATCAATACCGGACTCCACAAATTGGTCCAAATGGTCCGTGAGATTGATATTGCGTGTCGGCAAGAATAGCCTCCTGCCTCAGACTATCAGGATTGGCAATTTTTGCCAATTTTAAAACTGAGCGGATTTACGCAGATCCACCAGCGCGTTCGGGGGCCGAGCCGAGTCCCAACATGGCCAGCAGGCCGCGGGTCCAGCCGGTGCGACGGGGGGATTTTGGGTCCAGGCGAATGTGTTGCGGATTGGCGGCGTCTACCCAGATTTGGCGCACGCGACCGGGCTTCACGGCGGATTCCGCAGCACGCTGGGCGTCAGTTTGCGTGCGGTGTACGCCCAACACAACCGTTTCCTGATAGCGCTGCCCTTTGCGGATGTACACCAGTTCCTGCGTCACCTTAAATTCGCCCTGGGGTTTGCCGAAGGACACCAATTGGACCGGTTTCCAGGGGCTGACACGGGTGCGAACCACCGTGGCCTGGGTTTCCGCCCAGGAATTGGAACTTGCGAAGAGTGTTGCGGTCTCCCGGCCAGCAGCAATCGCCAGCAGGATTCCCGTGATGACGAGCGCCCAGCCTGCGCATTCCGCCATCCAGCCTCGTTCTGTATTTCTGTAGTCTCTTTTGGACACGGGTCTTTGCCCCTCTGTCCAAATAGGCGAGATTTATTCGAGGATTGGCTAGCGCAGCGGATCAGGATTGGGGAGAGTACCGTACTGGGACTGGGCGACGCCGGGGGGAGCGCCGCCCATGGCGGTACAGTTGGCAGACGCCACCGGTGCCGCTATTGTCCTTATCTTTCAACGCCTTTAGGGCTTGGTGCGATAGAGCATCCGGGGGAAGGCGATGGTTTCGCGGACGTGTTCCAGGCCGCAGACCCAGGCGACGCAACGTTCGATGCCCATGCCGAATCCGCCGTGGGGCACGCTGCCGTAACGGCGCAGGTCGATATACCAATCAAAGGGTTCCTGCGGCAGCTCGTGATGTTCTAGCCGTTGCAGCAACAGGTCCAGGTCGTGAATACGTTCCCCGCCGCCGATGATCTCCCCATAGCCTTCGGGAGCCAGGACGTCGACACCTAGGGCGACTTCAGGCCGTACGGGATCTGGCTGCATGTAGAAGGCTTTGATCTCCGTGGGGAAGCGGTCAACCATGATGGGGCGATCTTGAGCCTGCGTCAGGATGGTTTCATCCGTACCGCCGAAATCGCTCCCCCACTGGATGTCGCTGCCATTGGCCTGCAGGAACTTTACGGCGTCGTCGTAGCTCATACGCGGGAAAGGGGGAAGGCAGGCTTCGAGTTTGGCGGTGTCGCGCTCCAGCACCTTCAGCTCTTCGCGCTTGTTTTCCAGCACGCGGCCGACCACGTAACAAACGAACTTTTCGGCCAGGTTCTTCACGTCTTCGATGGTGGCAAAGGCCATTTCCGGCTCCACCATCCAGAACTCGGTAAGGTGGCGGCGGGTTTTGGATTTTTCCGCGCGGAAGGTGGGACCAAAACAATAGGTCTTGCCGAAGGCCATGGCCGTTGCTTCCGCATACAACTGGCCGGATTGCGTCAGGTATACCTTTTCGTCGTCGAAGTAATTGACTTCAAACAACGTGGTGGTGCCTTCGCAGGCCGCAGGCGTGAAGATGGGAGCGTCGATGAGCGTGAAGCCGTTGTTATCGAAGAAGTCCCGGACTGCCCGGATGATTTCGTGCCGCACGCGCAGAATGGCGTGCTGGCGACGGCTGCGCAGCCACAAATGGCGCTGGTCCATCAGGAATTCAATGCCGTGATCTTTGGGAGTGATGGGGTAGGGACGATCTTCCGGCACCCGCTGCAGCACTTCGATGGACTGGATATCGAGTTCGTAACCGCCAGTGGCCCGCTCTTCCGCCCGAATGGAACCCGTCATCACCACCGAACTTTCCTGGGTCAGGTGTTTGATGGTCTCGAAGGTCTCTTCGGGCAGTTCCGCCTTCACGCCCACACACTGGATGAGCCCCGAACCATCACGCAGGATGGGGAAAACGATCTTCCCCGACTTCCGCAGGTTATAGAGCCAGCCTGCAATGGAAACCGTTTGACCAACGTGGTGAGAGGCTTCGTCTATCCGGATTCGGGGGGTAGCGACAGCAGTTTCGGCGGACATTATCGTTTCTCCAACCAATCAAATACGGCCATGGCTTTGGACAGAGGGTCGGCCATGTCTGGATCTTCCTTTAGTTCCAGCATCAAGGGGTACTTATCGGCGCCACGGCGCAGCAATTCCATGGTGCGCTTCCAATCGACCGTGCCCGCATCGTGATAGCCCGGGAAGAGGTGCTTGTCTTTCTCGCCGTCGTTGTCGTGCACGTGCAGGGACACAATACGGTCTTCCAGGATCTCGAAAGCTGCTTCCACCCCTTCCATCAGGTTGGCGTGGCCGACATCAAAACAAACGCCCAGGTTGAGGTGAGTGAGTTCAAAGAACTCCCGGATTTTCTTGGCGCTGGATAAGGCGTTGGGGATGTTTTCGACTACTACTTCCACCCCACGCTGGCGACCAAAGGACTTCAGCTCTTCCAGGGAAGAGAAGGCGGCATCCACCTTGTGCATGCTCCACTCTTCGTCGAAGCCCACGCCAATATGCTGGACGGCGAACTGGAAGGGGAAGGAATCGGCGACATCGAGAGCCCGTTTGGCCTCATCCACGGCGGCAATGCGCTTGGGTTTGGAGGGATGGGAGATATCGACAATGCTGGAGGGCCCGCCCTTGCCCCAGTGTTCGTCGTTGAACATGGGCAAGTGGACGGAATGCACCTTTAGCGGCGAATCCCGCAGGAACGACGCGATTTCGCTGACCTGTTGGGCATTGTAGTAATCCAGATGCTGCCGGGCGCAGAAAATTTCGACGCATTCGACACCCGCCGAGGCGATGCGCTGCAGCATGGCCGTGTTCAGGCGTTGATGGACAAAGAGATGAGTGGAAAGAGCACGGCGCATAGGTTTCGTTCGGGAGACTCGAGACCGGGACGTCTCGGAAAGCCCGCCAAGTTCCAGAATATCCCAGAGCGAAGGATGGATTTGGTGAGAACTGTGGCGCTGCCACGAACCGGGGAGCGTTCCCCGCGAAGATCATGGTGACGGGGTGGGCGATTGGGACGTCTATGGAAGAAGGGAGTTCACAGTTTGCGTTGGAGCTTGGCGTTGCACCGACATGGGGGCAATTTGCACTCGCGGTGCGCCATTTGTGCCCCAAGCAGCTCTCCCCCATAATCGAATGTATATAAACGGTAAACCTCCATCAGCCGAGATTTTTGCCGCGGGGAGCTCCTCATGACGCGTCTTTACCCGATCTGTGTGCTTGCACTGGTGTCTGTTCTGGCTGTGGGCGCCCAGACCCTGACGCCGCCCCGCATGGGCCCTGTCGAAACCTTCCCTTCCACGGACCTGAAACCGGGTATGGAAGCAACGGCCTGGACTGTGTTCACCGGCAACGAACCAGAAGCCGTACCCATTGAAATCATTGGTTTATGGAAAAACGCCTGGGGGCCGAACCAGGACATTATTCTGTGCAAGATGGGCGGTAAGGCGCAGCGCACCAATGTCGCGGGTGGCATGAGCGGCAGCCCGGTTTACATCGACAACAAGCTGGTGGGGGCAGTCTCTTTACGGCTGAGCACCTTTTCGCCAGACGCCATCTGCGGCATTACCCCGATTGCGCAGATGCTGGAAATCAACGAGTTTGACGAGAGCCAACCTGCGGGGGCAAAGTCCCCGGATGCGGCAGGCAGCCAGCGAGCAGCGATCCAATTGCCGGATGGCTTGGCAACCCGGGTGATGGCGGCAGGGGTAAATGCGCCGGCAATGGCAGGAGCGCAACTGACCCCGATTGAGACGCCTCTGGCCTTTAGCGGCTTTACTCAGGAAACCATTGATACCTTTAGCCCGCTGCTGACCCAGATGGGTATGGCTCCGGTGCGTGGCGGGGCGACGGGCTTGGGCGCAGGGACAGGCGTGGGTGCTGCAACGGCAGCCAGTGGCGCTGCGAGCGCGGGCATGAATACGGCGAAACCAGTGGATGGTTGGCAGAAGTCGCTGCAGCCGGGTAGCCCGGTGGCCGGCGTTCTGGTTTCCGGCGATATGAGCATCACCGGCCTGGGCACGGTTACCTACAACGACGGTAAGCGCGTGCTGGCATTTGGGCATTCGTTTTTCAATTTGGGTCCGGTGAGCATGCCGATGGCTGAAGGCGATGTGCTGATGGTGCTGGCCAGCCAGTTCCAACCGAATAAGATTGCGAATGCCACAAACGTAGTGGGCATGCTGAAGCAAGATCGGCACAGCGGCATCATGGGCGTTCTGGGCGAAAGCGCCGAGATGGTGCCTGTGGCCGTGAAGGTGCGTAGTTTTGACGACGGCAACAAGGTGCGGTCCGAAAAGGACCTGAACTTCCAGGTTTTCGTGAACCAGAAGTGGACCCCAGTGTTGATGATGTTGACGCTGTTCAATTCCATCAACGGCCTGAACGACTTCATGGACGACGCGACCTTCCGCTTCCAGGGCTCCATTGAGTTTGAGAACAACCAGAAGGTGGAATTGTCGACCATTCGTCCGCAGCAGGACGTCCCCATGCCCCCGCACCTGATGCTGGCGGGTTGGTGGGCCGATAAATTCAATCAGTTGTTTCAGAACCAGATCAACGCCCCGCGCGTGCGCAATGTGGCCATGACGGTGGACCTGTTGCCCCAGCGCCGGATTGCCGCAATCGAAAATGCTTGGGTGGAAAAGAATGAGGTGTCGCCGGGCGAGACCGTGAACGTGAAGGTCTTTCTGCGGCCCTATCGCGGACAGCGCATTGAACGTTCGTTTGCCCTGCGGGTGCCCCCGCAAATGCCGCCCGGCGAGCACCGCCTGCTGTTCTCTGATGCCGAGACACTGAACCGGCAGCAGAGCCTGGTGCGTAGTGTGAACAAATATCTGGACCTGGACCGGACTGTATCCCTGATGAAGCAGGAACGCAGTAACGACAAACTATATGTGTCCCTGGTGCAGTCTGCGCCGTCGCTCTATGCCGAGGATAAGGTGTTGCCGCGTCTGCCGAATTCGGTGCTGAACGTGATGAACCCGGCGAATGCCCCGGCGCGGTCCACGGTGAACCTGAGCCAGACGATTGAGGAAGCCACCTCTATCCCTTTTGACTACATGATCGATGGCAGCCTGATGCTGAGTTTGAAGGTGAAGTAAGCGCCGCGGGTTTGGTAAAACCTGCGCGTTTTGCTGGCGCTTCGTTTTCGCCAGCATGGGGAGCCTGCTTCGGCTGCGGCTGAACGCCTGCGGGCTTTGGACCCATTCAAGACGGAATCAAGAGCAGAAAGTGAATCGCCCTTTGATGATGCGAATTGTCCCGAATCGTATTGCGCCCTCCCTGGCGCTGCTGGGTTTGTTCAGCCTGACGTTGCCTGCGGTGGAAACCGCGGGTTGGGTGCAGTCTTCCGCTGAGGACTTCCAGAAGGGCAAGCGGGAGCGGATCTCCCTGCGAAGCGATGGCGTGCTGCAGTTGGCTCCGGTATTGAAGGAGTTGCTGGACGCCTCGGCGGATGCAGTGTGGACCCTGGCTGCGGATAACAGCGGGACTATTTATACGGCGTCGACGGCTCCCGAGGGCGGCAAGGTGCGCGTCCATCAGATACGCAACGGCCAGAAGGCCGCCACCCTGGCAGATGTAGACGGATTGACGGCGTTTTCCCTGGCCGTGGATGCCAAAGGCCGGGTGTATGTAGCGGTATCTCCGCAGAGCAAGATCTATCGGATTGAAAACGGCAACGCGACAGTATTCTTTGACCCGGGCACAACAGGCTCTGGCGCTGAATACGTATGGGACATGAAGTTTGCCCCGAACGGAGACCTTTTCGTCGCCACGGGAGACAAGGGCGTGATCTATCGGGTGACCCCCGACGGCAAGGGCAGCGTATTCTTTGAGACGGAAGAAACCCACGTACGCACGCTGCTGGTGGATGGCAAGGGCGACGTCTATGCGGGCACCTCTCCGGGAGCGCTGGTGCTTCGCATTCGGCAGAACGGCGAAGGCTTTGTGCTCTATCAGAGTGACCGCGAAGAGGTGACGGCTCTGGCGATGGATGGGGCAGGGAACCTGTATGCGTCAGCATTGGGAACCAGACGTCCGCTGATGGCTCCGCGTTTGTCCCCCTCACCCGCTCCGGCTCCAGCGGCAGCGCAACAGCAGCAGGCGAACCAGGGACAGGGTGGAGCGGCGCGTCCGCAAGGCCAACAGCAGCAGACCCCGCCCACGCCTCGCACGCCGCTAACGGGCGGGTCTCAACTACTACAGATTGACGCGAAGGGCTTCCCGAAAGTGATTTGGGAAAGCGACCGCGAATATGTGTATTCGCTGGCTCTGGGCACGAATGGGAACTTGTTTGCGGGCACGGGAAACTCCGGTGAGCTGTATGAGATTACACCCGCCGGAAAGTCCACAGCATTGTTGACGGCTTCGGCGGAGCAGGTAACTGCCGTGCTGGCCTTGCCCAAGGGTGGTGTCGCGTTTGCGACGTCCAATATTGGTAAGGTCTTTCAAGCCGGCCCGGAACTGGAAGAATCCGGCGTATTCGAAAGTGAAGTGTTGGATTCCGAGTTCTTTGCCCAATGGGGGCGGGTTTCTGTGACCGGCAATGCCGGTGGCGGCACCGTTGCCGTTTCTGCCCGTAGCGGCAACGTAAACCGTCCGCAGAAGAACTGGAGCCCCTGGTCAGCGACCGGCGGCATTGGTGTGGAACAAGACCTGAAAGTGGCCCCGGCTCGCTATTTCCAGTGGCGCGCGGAACTGAAACGCGGGACGGGCGCAGGGCCCGAGTTGCGCGAAGTGGAAGTGGCCTACCGCAATCGCAACGTGCCTCCGCGGATTGTGACCACGGAAGCCACGCCTCCGAACTACGGGTTCCCGGCTCGCAGCTTGTCGATGGCGCCTTCGGACAAGATCACGCTGACGCCACTGACCGCCAAAACACGGCCAGCGTCGTCGCCCATGAACCCTGCCTCGCAGATTGCCGCGCTTGGCATGAATTACAGCAAGGGCGCAGTGGGCGTAAGGTGGCTGGCCGAGGACGACAACCAGGACGATCTGCGGTACCACTTGGAAATTCGCCCCGTAAGCGGTGGCAACTGGCTGACGCTCGTGAAAGATTTAAGCGAACCGCAGTATTCCTGGGATTCGACGTCGTGGCCTGACGGACGTTATGAGGTGCGCATCACGGCCAGCGATGCGAAATCGAATCCGCCTGCTGACGCCCTGGCAACGACCGAAGTGACCGGCAGCTTTCTGGTGGATAACACCAAGCCGGTACTGGAGGGCTTAGCCGCCACCCGTGCTGGCAGCGGAAACACGGCGACGGTGACGGCCCGCTGGAAGGCTACAGATGCCCTGAGCCCCGTGCGACGTGCGGAATATTCCCTGAACGGGAAAGACTGGACCCGCGTGGAACCACAGAACGGCATTTCTGACGCGCGCGGGTTGGAATACCAACTGACGCTGAATCCGGCTCCGGAAGCGGGTGCGGTGTTCACAGTGCGGGTACGCGACGAGTTTGACAACGAAAGCGTTGCCAGCATCGTGCTGCAGTAAGCAAGCTGCTTGGCCAAGCTGGCGATAGCAGAAGATGGGCGCAGCCATGTCTTGCGGAAGCAGCTTCGGGATCCCCAGGTGCACAGCCAATCCGGGCGATAATGGGCAAGTTGCCTTTTGGCGGAAGTTGATAGCGAAGGACTTATGGTAGAAACCGTTCAATGGACAGATGCCGGGGTGGTGCTGATTGACCAGACCCGTTTGCCGCGCGTGACCGAATACGTTACCTGCAAGACGTACCAGGAAGTGGCTGTGGCAATCAAAGACATGATTGTGCGCGGGGCTCCGGCGATTGGCGTTACGGCGGCAATGGGCGTGGCTTTGGGCATGCTGCACAGCGAAGACCGCGATCCGGGCGCCGAAATCGCCCAGATCATCGACACGCTGGCCAATACACGGCCAACGGCTGTGAACCTGTTCTGGGCGCTGGACCGGATGAAGCGCGTCTACGAAGAAGTGGCGGATCAGCCCATCGGTGCGGTCCGGCAGCGTCTGGTGGATGAGGCGATTCAGGTAAAGATTGAAGACATCGCCATCAACGAAACCATGGGCCGCTTTGGCGCTGAGTTGGTGCCGGATGGCAAGACCGTGCTGACCCACTGCAACGCGGGCGCACTGGCGACTGCCGGGTACGGCACAGCGCTCGGCGTGATTCGCGCAGCCGTGGCTGCAGGCAAGAACATTGATGTTTTTGCGGACGAAACGAGACCCTTTTTGCAGGGCGCACGTCTTACCGCTTGGGAACTACAGCAGGATGGCATTCCCGTCACGCTGATTACCGACAACATGGCGGGCCACTTTTTGAAAGCGGGCCGCATTGGTTGTGTGGTGGTGGGCGCAGACCGCATTGCCGCCAACGGCGATGTCGCCAACAAAGTGGGCACCTATTCGGTGGCCGTGCTGGCGAAGGAAAACGGTGTTCCGTTCTATGTGGCGGCTCCTATTTCTACCATCGACCTGAAATTGAACTCCGGCGAGCTGATTCCGATTGAGGAACGGGCTGCAACTGAAGTTACCCAGGTGGGTGGTGTGCCCGTGGCTCCGGATGGAATCAACGTGGCCAACCCGGCGTTTGACGTGACCCCGAACCGCTATGTGACGGGCATCATCACAGAACGTGGTGTGGCGCGCGCGCCGTATACCGACAGCCTGAAGGCATTGGTGAACGCGGAAGGACCGGCAGTTTCGCACGGTTCGTAAGGAAGGATTTGCATGACCAAAAATCTGACGCTGAAGCTGATTCTGCTGCTGGCCATTTCGGTGACGCTGGCAATGCCGGGTTTCGCGGCCAATGACGAACATTCCAATCGCCGCGCTCCGGGTTGGTCCCTGCCGGATGTGAACTTCAACTTCCATGATTTGATGGACTTTCGCGGGAAAGTGGTGCTGTTGGAGTTTATGCAGACCAGTTGTCCGCACTGCCAGCAATCCACGAAGAACCTGAAGACCTTGGCGGCCAAGTACGGGGAGAAGGTGGTGCTGATTCACGTGGTGAATCCGCCATCGAACCTGAACGAAGTGAAGCAGTACGTTTCGAACAACAAGCTCACTTCGCCCGTGGTTTTCGATTCCGGCCAAGTGGCGGCTTCCTACCTGCGCATTACGCCGAAAAATCCCGGCTTTGATGTGCCGCACATCTTCGTCATCGACAAGACGGGGAAGATCGTAAATGACTACGGCTACACCACGGCGAATGAGAAGTATTTCTTCGGAAGCGGCCTGGGACCGATTCTGGACACGCTGACCAAATAGCCGAACGACTTCCAGCCATAAGCCTTTCGCGGATACAGCAAGCTATCCGCACAACAAACCAGGACAAAAGCCCGTCGCCTAGACGGGCTTTTGTGTGTCACGGTGATGGGTTTTCACCGTGAAGCTCTTCTCCCGCAGTCGCGCCGCAACCTCTTCGGTGATCATTACGGAGCGGTGGTGGCCGCCCGTACAGCCGAACGACACCGTCAGATAGCTTTTTCCTTCGCGGATATAGTGCGGAATCAAATAAGCCAGCAGATCGGAGATGCGGTTGATGAATTCCACCGTCTGGGGAAAGCTGCGCACGTAGTTGGCTACGCCGGGGTCAAGTCCGGTGAGATGGCGGAATTCGGGAACGTAGTTTGGGTTGGGCAGAAAGCGCACATCAAAGACGAGATCCGCAGTTTCCGGAACGCCGTGACGGAAGCCGAAGCTGGTAAGCGAGATGCGCAGCGGGGTCTGTTCCGCACCGGAGCCGAAGCGGGAATGCACGTAGTCCCGAAGCTCGTGTACGTTGAACCGTGAAGTGTCGATGGCGACATCGGCGATTTCCTGGATCGGGAGCAGGCGCTGCCGTTCGGCCTCAATGCTTTCTTCCAAATTGCTGTATTCGCCCAGGGGGTGCGGACGCCGTGTTTCGCTGTATCGGCGAATGATGGTGTCTGTGCTGCAATCCAGGAAAACCAGCGCGGTCTGCACCTGATCACGAATCTGCAGGAAGACCTCGGGAAGCTTGGACAAGCTGCGTTCGCCCCGGATATCCACCACGATGGCGGCGCGCTCGATGGAAGGTGAATCGAGAATCAACGAAGTAAAGGTGGTCAGCAGGTCGACGGGAAGATTGTCGACGGCGTAATAGCCCATGTCTTCCAGGCTGCGCAGCACCGTACCTTTCCCAGATCCGCTAAGGCCGGTGATGATGATCAGCGCGGGGGAAGTATCTGGCTTTGCGGTTTCTGACGCGTCCGCGCTAGCCGGGACATCCGGGTTCTGAGGCGCATCGAGGTTCTGGGGACTGGTGCTCATGCAGATCCATCCATCACGAATTCAATATCTACCGGGAAGGGTACGGGGTAACAGGACCTATTGTCGCGCACCCCTTACCGCACCGCATCCGTCTTTCGCCCGAAAACACGGGTAGTTTCCCACCGAATTTGCACCTGACCGGAAGTCGACGGGTAGAGCTGCGACGAGCAGATGGAACCAAACCATTTTGTCGAGAACGCGATTTTCGCCCTTTCCGCCAGGATGTCAGAGGGGTACACTGGGGCGACTTCCCGCTGAGGCCGCAAATGGCCACGCCGGAAGGTCCGATGCCCAGGTTGGGGCTTCCGCCTCGCCAAACCACCCACCATCCGCTCCGGTCCGCATTCTGGAGCAAGCCCGGATTCGTATCTATCCAGGGGAAACAAACACGCCATGCTGCTGCCCATATGCCTTCGCCTGCCGCAAGAGCCTGACTTGGCTTGTGCGCTATGGCGCTTGTTTGCGTTGGGAAGCCAGCAGGCACAATGTGGCCGCCTGACAAGATTGCGGGACGAAGCCTGTTGGCAGGCTCTGTTGCTGCTGATACGCCATCGGCTGATGACCGGTATCCACTGTGAACGATGCGTTTGGGTGGAACGCCGAGAGCTGCGAGATCTGCTGTTGACCCTGGACGCGGGGTTGGACTGTCTTGCCCACAATGCCAGCCCTCAGTTGCAGGAACACACAACCCTGCAGGCCGTGCGGCAGTTCCTGCAGACCATTCCGGAACAGATCCTCAGCCCTCGTAAACCGGCCCGGCGTGAGATGGCTACGGTTGCCGCACCCCTCAACGTCCCACGGAGCGCCTCAGCGGCCAGCTAGCAGTGAACGCGGAAGACCCGAAAACTTTTCTCAACTTCCGTATCGGCACAGCCGAGACGCAACCTTCGCGCGGTTCAGAGCCAAGGCCTGGCGTACCCGCACCCTACGGCTTCGTGCCAGAATAGGCGCATGATCAGCAATCGCGTTTCCATCATCGGTGTCCCCATGGACTTGGGACAAGGCCGTCGTGGTGTCGACATGGGACCATCCGCCATTCGTGTCGCCAATTTGGGCGCGCGTTTGCGCGAGTTGGGCTACGAAGTGGAGGACCTGGGAAACGTCGAGGTCGTGCAGCCGGAAAGCATTCCTCTCCACGACGACAAGCAGCGCTTCCTACCTGAAATCACCGATACCTGCCAGCGTGTGGCGAAGCTCGTCAGCCAAGTGTTGGAAAATGGCCGCCTGCCGCTGATTCTGGGTGGCGATCATTCCATCAGCATGGGCACCATTGCGGGTTCCGCCAGCCACTTTCACGCGCAGGATCGTAAGCTCGGCGTGATTTGGATTGATGCCCACGCGGATATGAACACGCCCGAAACCAGCCCTTCCGGGAATATACACGGTATGCCCCTGGCCACCTGCATTGGCATGGGTGATGAAACGCTGACGCAGTTGGGCGGCTTTTGCCCCAAGGTGCAGGCCAAGAATGTGGCGCTGGTGGGCATTCGGTCCGTGGATTCACAGGAACGTATCAACGTGCGGAAATCCGGCGTGATGAGTTTCACCATGCGGGACATCGACGAACGCGGCATGCGTAGTGTGATGGATGAAGCGATTCGTATCGCATCGAACGGAACGGATGGTATCCATGTGTCGTTGGATCTGGATGCCGTCGATCCCTCCGAAGCACCGGGCGTGGGTACACCCGTGAAGGGCGGCTTGAGTTACCGCGAGGCGCACTTGGCTTTAGAGATGATCGCCGATTCCCGCAAGTTGGTATCGATTGACTGCGTGGAAGTCAACCCGGTGATTGATGAAGCCAACCGCACTGCGGCTTTGGCTGTGGAGTACCTGTGTTCGGCGCTGGGAAAGCGCATTCTGTAGCTTGCGATAGGAAGCGTTAGGCCTCTATCCGCTACGCTTCCTCTTCCTCTACTTCCGCACCTTCACCCTCCACTGCGGGCAGCGGGATGCGTTCGATACTCACTTTGCCGATGCGGTTCCGCACCATTTCCACCACGGTGTAACGGCGCTGATCGAACTCGGTGGATTCTCCCTTTTCGGGGATGTCACCGAACTCTTCCAGCAGGAAGCCAGCCAGCGTCTCAAAACCGGCGCCGGTCGGCAGGCTGATGCCGTACTGCAGTTCAAGATCGCGGATGGGAATGGTGCCTTCCACGATGAAAGAGGGCGCTTCCAGCTTGGGGCGTTCCTTGCGGATGTCGTGTTCGTCCTGGATTTCACCCACCGTCTGCTCGATGATGTCTTCCAGCGTCACCAGTCCTACAATCAAGCCAAACTCATCCACCACCATGGCCATGTGTTGGCGGCCTTCCAGGAACTGTTCCAGCATCTCGTTTACCGGCTTGCTCTCGGGCACGACCAGATGGCGGCGCAGCATGTGGCGCAGGTGGAAACGAGACGGGGGCTTTTTGTCCCGGTTGGCGGTGCGACGGCGTGACCAGACGCGAATCAGGTCTTTGGCATGCAGAATGCCAAGGACGTTACGCGGGTCATCTTCGTACACAGGCAAGCGGGAAAAGGATGTGGTGACCACGCGAGCCAGCACGTCACTGAGCGTAGCTGTTACCGGCAGGCTGACCACATCGTTCCAAGGCACCATGACCTCGCGGACCGAGAGGTCCTGCAGGTCCAGCGTGCGATGGATGATGCTTTCTTCCAGTTGCCCAAATTGTCCGGAATTGCGGCCGGACGTGGTGATGAACTTCAACTCTTCGATGGAATGACCAGCGGCCCCACCATCCGATGCCACTCCCAGTAGGCGAGAGAGCCAGGCTGAGGACGTTTCGATCAACCAGACGAACGGCACGACCAGCTTGTAGAAAATCAGCAGCACCGGGGCCACCAGCGTGGCAAAGCGGGCGCTGTTTTCGATGGCGACGTTCTTCGGCACCACCTCGCCGATGACCACCGTAACCAGGGTCATCAGGAAAAAGGTGAACAGCAGGCCAAGCGTGCGGATGATGAATTCGGTAGCTGGCGTCAGCAGAGGATCGACAATGGCGATATAGATGGCAAAGATGGATTCTTCACCGGCCCAACCGATGCCAAGGCTGGCCAAGGTGACGCCGACCTGAACGACGGATAGCAGACGCTCCGTGTTATCGAGCAAGCTGAGCGCAGCAATGGCGCCGACGTTACCCTCGTCGGCCATTTCCTTCAGGCGGGAGCGCCTTACCGAAAGTAGAGCAACTTCGGACGCAGCGAAAAAGGCGTTTAACACCACCAGTGTAAACAGCAGCAGGAAACGGTAGCCGAAATAGGAGTCCATGGGGGCGGTGCGATATGCGCCGGATGCGGTCCATCTACAATGAGATGGTGCTAGAGCGGTCTCTTAAATATATCAACATTCTGGTGCTGGTCCTGCTGCTGGTTGGGTTAGCCGCCACCTGGTGGTTTGGCTGGCGCACCTTGCCGGATTTGACCAGTGACGTACAGGCGCCCATTTCGGAGGAGGCGCAGATCCACCGCGATATGTGGGGCATTCCGCACATTGAGGCAAAGTCCCTGGAAGACGCAATGTTCCTGCAAGGCTATGCGACTGCCCAGGACCGCTTGTGGCAGTTGGATGCGTTGCGACGGTCTACGGCTGGCGAATTGGCAGAAGTCGCAGGACGCGCGGTGCTGCCCATGGACCAGAATGCGCGTCGTGTTGGGTATCGTCGCACCGCAGATTTGCAGGCGGCCCACATGGAACCGCAGGACCGGGCTTTGTTTGCGGCCTATGCACGCGGCGTGAATCACTTCATGGACAGCCAGAGAGACCGCCTACCTCCAGAATTTGTGCTGTTGGGTTATCAGCCCCGGCCCTGGACCATCAGCGACTCACTTCTGGTCGCGTTGCGCATGGCTACCGACCTTTCCACCAGTTGGAAGAGTGACCTGGATGGCGAGCGTATGCGCAAGGAGTTGGCGGGCACATTCCCCAACTTGAACGAGAACGCCCGTGAAGAATTGCTGCAGAAGCTGTTTCCCATGCGCAGCGGGGAAGAAGTGCTGGCAGGCTCCAATGCCTGGGCCATCAGCGGTAAGCTGACCGCGAGCGGAAAGCCGCTGCTGGCAAACGACACGCACCTGGGCGTGACCTTTCCATCCACATGGACGATGGTGTCGCTGCATGCTCCTGGCCTGCACGTGAAGGGCTTTGCGCTACCTGGATTGCCGGGCGTCATCATTGGCCACAATGACCGCATCGCGTGGGGCACCACGAATCTTGCCGTGGACGTGCAGGACCTTTACGAAGAACGCATGGACTTGGCATCGGCTCGCTACCAAGTGGGCAACGAGATTCGGGCTGCGAACCAGATCGTCGAAGTGATTCGGGTAAAAGGGGAAGCCGACATCGCGTTGACGGTACTGGAAACCCACCATGGCCCCTTGATTCACACCGAAGCGGATAAGAACGTGGGTCGCAACCTGGCGCTGCAATGGACCGCGCTTTCCCCGGATTTCCTGCGTTACCCCTTTCTGGACCTAAACCGCGCCAGCAATTGGGAAGAGTTCCGGGCGGCCCTTTCCCGTTTCGTCGGGCCTCCCCAGAATTTCTTCTACGCCGACGTGGATGGAAACATCGGTTACCAGGCAACCGGACGCATTCCGATTCGCGCCACGGGCACAGGCAAGTTCCCCTACGCGGGCGCCGACCCCACACAAGGCTGGGTGGGGTTCATCCCCTATGACGAGTTGCCTCGGGTTTATAACCCGCCCAGTGGATGGGTGGTATCCGGCAACCAAAACCCTTTTCCCGCTGACTATCCGCGCCAAGTGAATGGGCGCTTCGTTCCGCCTGATCGCGCCAACCAAATCATCCATCGTCTGCAAACCCGTAAAGATTGGGATGCGGCCGGCATGATGGACGTGCAAAAGGACGTGTACAGTGCGCATCACGTGTTTGTCGCCAAACACATGGTGGCTGCGGCGGACCGTGTGGGCGTGCAGGACGCTTTTGTGAAAGAGGCCGTGGAACAGTTGCGCAGTTGGAATGGTCAATCGGAATTGGATCAGGTGGGCGCGACCATTGCGAGGGGCTCTGCGGAAACCTTGCGTGTGGCGATTCTGAAAAAGCTTGCGCCCGACTGGCCGGAGGCCGATTTCATCATGGATGACAGCGTGGTGCAGTGGGTGCTGCGCACCAAAGATTCGATGTGGGCGCCGAATTTCGACGAGTGGCTGTTAACGGTGCTCAGCGAAAGCTTGGCCAACGGCCGCAAGACGTTGGGGGGCGACCTGTCCAAATGGAAATACCAGGAAATCTCTAAGTGGGACCTGAGCCACCCGATTTTCGGTCGATTGCCGTTGGTCGGCAGATGGCTGGGGAACGGCAAAGTTTCCATGAGCGGGTCCACCTCGTCCCCAAAGCAGATCAGCGCCACACTGGGCCCATCTCAACGATTTGTCGCGGATTTGGGGGACTGGGAAAAGTCCTTCGCCAACATGACCCTGGGCATCTCCGGACACCCTCTCTCCAGTCATTACAAGGACCAATGGGAAGACTACTACTACGGCCGACCCATCCGTATGCCCTTCCAAAAGCCACAAATCGATACAGAGCAACGGTTTGTACCAGTAAAACCCTAGCGGGCTTACATTGACACCCTGGGGTCGCTTCGTTAGCCTGGAAGGTCACAATGCGGCCTAAAGTATTGATGGTCGGCTCCGAGGTTACGCCCTTCGCAAAGACGGGTGGGTTAGCGGACGTGCTGGGAGCCCTGCCTATTGCGTTGGCGGAGCGAGGCACGGAAGTGGCCGTGTTGATGCCCCGCTACGCGTTTATCCCCCTTGATGATCTGCAACCCGTCTACGAGCATTTCCCCTTGGTGTTAGGGGATACCTACATCGACGCTCGTATTCTCAGCCGCACCGAACGCAACGTGCGGTACTACTTTCTGGAAGCGCCGGGACTTTTCGGACGCACCGGTTTGTATTCCGAGGGCGGCCAGGACTACCCGGATAATTTTCGCCGTTTCGCCGCACTCAGCCTAGCTGGATGCGAGGCGATCCGTCGCCTGTTCCGCGCCGATATTCTGCATTGCCATGACTGGCAGACCGGGCTAGCGCCCTATTACCTGCGTCAGCGTTACCACTCCGACCCGAATTTCTATGGGGTTAAGAGTGTCTTCACCATTCATAACCTGGCTTACCAGGGCATTTTCGGCAAGGAGATTTTGCCGGAAATTGGGCTTCCACCCAGCGCCTTTGCCATGGACGGCGTGGAGTTTTACGGCAAAGTCAGCTACCTGAAGACCGGCATTGTGGCTTCGGATACCGTCACGACCGTCAGCCCGACCTATGCGGCGGAAATCCAACGTCCCGCCGACGGCTGGGGACTCGATGGATTGTTACGGGCCCGGCAGCAGGACCTGCACGGTATTTTGAACGGCGCGGACTATTCCGTATGGGACCCCGCAACGGACCCCTATCTGCAGTCCCATTTTTCCGCCAAGAACATAGACGGCAAGGCAGCCTGCAAACGGGAACTGTTGGAAAGTGTCGGGTTGGATGCCAACGGGTTAGCCGAAACACCCGTCATTGGCATTGTCGCCCGTCTTTCGGACCAGAAAGGCTTTGACCTCATTGCGGCGGCGGCGGACGAATTGATGCGCGAAGACGTCGCCCTGGTGGTCTTGGGGTCGGGCGAACAACGGTTCGTCGACCTTTTCTATTATCTGGTGGAGCGTTACCCGGGCCGGGTTGCTTTCCGTAACGGGTATGACGAGGCATTAGCGCATCGGATTGAAGCGGGTTCCGATCTGTTCCTGATGCCCAGCCTGTATGAACCGTGCGGATTGAACCAAATCTATAGCTTGCGCTACGGCACGGTGCCGGTGGTGCGCGCGGTCGGTGGCCTGGACGACACCGTCAGCCCCGAAACAGGTTTCAAATTTGCCGGTTATACGCACTGGGAGATGCTGCAGGCCATCCGTGAAGCCCTGCAAGCCTACAGAAATAAGCGAAACTGGAAGAAGCGGATGATCGCCGGAATGAGCATGGACTATTCCTGGTCAGCGTCCGCAAGCCGGTACCTGGAGCTTTACCAATCGCTTCTAGGTTGAAACTTTCCGGGGACGATTTCATCCATTAATTGTGTGTGAATGGGAGCAAGTAAATGGCAGGTAGCAACACCTTAACTTTCACAGATTCGAACTTTGATGCAGAAGTGATTAACTCGGAAGTCCCTGTTTTGGTCGACTTCTGGGCCGAATGGTGCGGACCTTGCCGTATGATGGGCCCTACGATCGACACCGTGGCCGATTCCTTTGCTGGTAAAGTGAAGGTAGGCAAAGTGGATGTTGATTCAAACATCGGCACTGCCGGGCGTTTTCGGATTCAGGGAATCCCGACCTTGTTGCTCTTCAAGGGTGGCCAGATCGTGGATCAGAAGGTGGGAGCGATTCCGAAGTCTGAGTTGGAATCCATGCTCAGCGCTCACGTGTAAGGTAACCCTTTGCGGGGAAGCGTGACACGCGGGAGTTGGGTAAACCGTAGCGAATAACCAAGCTCCTTTGTGGTGAATCCTTGTGGTGAAAACTAGCGGCGGCAGCTTCTAAACTGTCGCCGTTTTGTTTTGCCCGCAGGCCGCATTCTGCTAGCGCGGGTTCTGATACCAAATCACGCCGAGATTGTCGGTTTCTTCACAGGTAAGGATGTCGAGATCTCCGTCTCCATCCAGGTCCAGCAGTTCGATGCGATCGAACTTAACGCCCTCTGCATTGCTGATGGCAATGGCTTCATACTCGATACGCCCCTCGTTGGGTCCCGCAGCGCGGCGTCCTCGAAAAGCACCCACGCCCCGTTTTTCGCCAGCGGCCTGTTCACAGGAATAGACAATATCGGCGATGCCGTCTCCATCCAAATCGCCGATGGCGACACCCTTCGCTGTGCCCATGCCTTCCGAGAAGTTCAGCGTGCGATCCAGCACAAAAGCGCCGCCAGCTCCTTCTCGCCGAAAGAGGTAGAGGGCCTGGGGCTTCACAGCAGCAACGACGTCGCGTACGCCGTCACCGTCGAAGTCTTCGTATGCAAGAAACATCACTTCACCCGCATCGGTGGCGCCGACGCGATGTTCTTTCCACGCAACAGACGGATCTTTCTGCAATGCGGCAGCGCCGGGATTCTCCAGCCAGAACACGCCACGGCTCTCCATGCGACGGTCCGAAAATAACAGGTCCGTATCGCCGTCTTCATCCATATCCGTAGCGATCAGCGACATCACCCACGCAGCGTCGCGCAAATGCCGCCATTGCCATGCGGAGAGATCCCGCGCGTCTTGGGGAGCTTGAAACCATCCAATCGCAGCGTTCTGGTTTTTGCCCGCAGCAAAGAAGTCGACACCATGCAGACCGTCTACGTTGGCAGGAGTTGCAAACATCCACTGCATTTTCTCCAGAGATGCAGGCAACACCTCCGCTTTCCACGCAGAAGCATCAAGGACCTGATCACGGGCAGGGCCCCAATAGATCGTGACCTTTCGCGTCTTGCCCTCACTGCTGGCAATGACGTCGACATTGCCGTCGCCGTCGAGATCCGCAAACACTGCATCTTCGGGTGAACCGACTTTGCCTACCTCCACACTCGGCCACGTCGCTTGTGTCTTGGTATGGCCGGGATGCAGATACACCCGCACGGAACCGCCTTCTTCCCAACCCGTTGTGATATCAAGCAAACCATCGCCATTGATGTCTGCAAGGCGCACCCCGTCCGCCCCATCGCTCGAACTATCGATGGTGTGACGGGACCACGTGTGTGCTTCCTTATCGATCGTTGTCTGGGCTGGACTATTCACCGACGCACACGAAATGACAAGCAAGCTCGTGAAAACGCCGAGAGCTACCGCAGCAAACATGGCACGACTTCGCGAACTAACGCAGCAGGTTGGCATGTCGGACATTCTACGTGAAGTGCATCCCTGCCACGCTGCGTTTCTTCGTCTATGTCGTTCGCACTCAATCTGCGCGTAGGATTTTGTCGGGTTCAACCGAAGCAACCGCAGAGCAGCCGATACGCTCGCCAGTGTGGCAATGATGAGCAATATGATCGCGCCCCCGCATAGGTTGTCGGATCGACGGGCTGCACTCCAAAGAGCAGACTCTGCGGCTAGACCGAGCGATCCGCCAGCAGATAGCGGGCGAGGAGAATAGCGCCGTAACCAAGTATCAGATTCGCCAGCACATAAACAGCAGCGCGAAGGTGGTGGCCTTGCTCGAAGAGCAGGTGGGCATCGAGTTCGAAAGTAGAAAAGGTGGTGAAGGCCCCGATAAATCCAGTGCCGATGGCCAAGCGAAGCGCAGACGGGAGAATGCCCTGGGTACTCAGCATCAGCACCATCGCCAAAAGAAACGACCCGACAATATTAACGAGTAGAGTGCCTACGGGGAAACCATGCAGCACGCCGCGGGCAAGGTATTCTTGCGACCAAATGGTGACGTAGTGGCGAGCCACAGCCCCCAACGCCCCACCGAGGGCGATACCGAAAACAGGCATGCTAGCAGACTAGCGCGGTTGAGGGAGCAAGCGCAGCATCGGGTGAATTCAAGATATTGCTAGCTGCAGCGCGCTATTGTCCGGGTAAGTTGTCAAACGTGAAGAGTATTCCGCTACCAGACAGCAGAAAGCCCCCATCCTTACGGAATGGGGGCTTTCTCTCAAACGGTTGTACAGTTCGTATCCAGTCCTTGTGGGACTTCTGGGTCTAGCGCTCGATACCCAGGAAGAGGTTGACCCAACCCCGGCCCTGGCTACGACGCTTCACCTGCATGAAGACCGCGTTGCTGTTGCCAGCCTTCATCAGACGATCAAAGTCCGAGGGACTCTTCACAGCCTGGCGATCAATCGCCACGATCAAGTCGCCACGCTGCAAGCCGGAAGCGGCTGCCTTGCTGGAGGGCGACACACGGCTGACAATCACTCCCGCCACATCCGCTTCAATGCTGAGTTCGTTGCGCAGGTCCGGGGTGATTGGTTCCACCGTCACGCCGTCGATGCCAGCGGATTCTTCCGCAGCTTTCGGCGCATCTCGCGAATCATCTTCCAGCGGAGCCAAGGTCACCGGCAGATTCATCTCTTTGCCGTTGCGGTTCACCGTCAGGGTGATCTCCGTACCGGGCTTCATCATGGAGATGGTATTGCGCGCCTGGGATTCATCACGCATCTCGCGACCATTCACCTTTACGATGACGTCACCCGCCTGCACGCCAGCTTTGGCTGCGGGGCGACCCGGCATCGCTTCGTTGACAAGGGCGCCGATCGGACGATCCATACCCAACGCTCTCGCCATGGTGTCGGTAACCGGCTGTAGCATGGCGCCGATCATGGCGCGCTGCACCTTACCGTTGGCCACCAACTGATCCATCACAAAGCGGGCCATGTTGATGGGAATCGAGAAGCCGATGCCCTCATTGCCACCGCTCTGCGAAATGATGGCGGTGTTGATACCCATCAGCTTGCCGTCGGCGGTAACGAGTGCGCCACCCGAGTTGCCACGGTTGATGGACGCATCGGTCTGAATGAAATCTTCATACCCTGCCGTGCCACCACGGGAACCCGAGCTGATGATGCCCATGGAGCGACCCGTCGCACTAACGATGCCCATCGTGACAGTTTGTCCGATGCCCAGCGGGTTGCCAATGGCGAAGGCGAGGTCGCCGACTTCCACCGTTTCAGAGTTCGCAAACTCAATGGGGTGTAGCCCTTGCGATTCCACCTTCAGCACTGCGAGATCGGTAGCCGGGTCGGTGCCCACGACCTTGGCCTTCAGCGAACGGCCATCAAAGAGGGTAACCGTCACTTCGTCCGAGTCTTCAACGACGTGATTGTTGGTCAACACGTAGCCATCGGCGCTAACGACCACACCGGAGCCAGCGCCGCGGCTGCGACGGCTGCCATCGTCATCAGGATCTGGTTGCTGCCCAAAAGGGCCGAAGGGAAACGGGAACTGCCTACCACCACCGGCGGAGACTTTTGACACCTTCTCCACCTGGATGTTCACCACAGACATGCGGGCCTTTTTAAGGGTTTCCGCAAAGCTCCAGGCGGAAGCCTGAGGGCCTTTCTCACCCGCTGCATAAACCGACGCGTCAATGCCTCCCGGCGTCGCCGCATCCGGCGTTGCAACCGCGTGGATGATTAACGAAGAAGCCACAGCAACACCGATACAAAGGGCGATGCCAGGCAGGTAGCGTTTCAGCCAGACCTTCATATTTCCTCCGAAGCCCCCATGTAAGGGCAATCCAACAATTCCAGAAACCTACACCTGTTTGCAGAACCAGCAAGCGCAATCGCAACAGGCTCCATGCGTGTTGCGATTCCTGGTGGCCTCATCCGTTTACAGATACTCCGGGACAGGACGACCTTGCGCAGTCGAACGGAACCCTGATGCGCTGGCCTGAAAAGGAGCAGCCCATGGAAGATTCTCCCTGATCGCGATGGCGCTGATCGAAGCTCTTGATGTATCCGGGAATACGGTTAAGGAGAACCACCATGACAAGGGACGCTGCGGAATCGAATCGCTGGTCCATATCCCAGTATGGGCTCTCATTCAGTATGACATCGCTCGGCTGGCATTGCGTTTCAACAATTTGCCCGCCTGTCGGGGACTTTTCCAAAGGCCCAACGCCCGGCTAAAATCGCGCGAACAACGCCGGGCCCCAGCCTGACCAGAGGGAGACGGTAGGAAGACCGTCACCCCTGGAGGCTGTCCTTTTGTACATCGTGACGAGAGCTACCGAGATAGACGCGACATCCGCAATTTGGTGTTGCATCGGAACGCCGTGATTTTTCGACGAAATGCAAGAGCACCTTAGCGAAGCGCGGCATCAATCGCTTTCAGCAGTTCCGGATCGTTTGGTTTCACCTTGGAATCGAAGCGCGCGATCACCTTGCCGTCTTTGCCTACCAGATATTTGGTGAAATTCCATCGGACTTCCCCCGCACTCTGTGGGTTCGCTTCCTTGGAGGTGAGGTAGTGATAGAGCGGCACTTGATTGTCGCCCTTCACGGCAACCTTCGAAAACAGCGGGAAGCTGACGTCATAGGTCCGCTTGCAGAACGTGGCAATTTCTTCGTTGGTGCCTGGTTCCTGCAAGCCGAAATCGTTGGAGGGGAAGCCAAGGACAACGAAGCCTTTCGATTTGTAGTCGCGATAAAGCGCCTCCAGCCCCTCATATTGCGGCGTGTAACCACACTTGCTGGCCACGTTGACGAAAAGGGCAACCTTGCCTTTGTAGGTGGACAGATTAACCGGTTTCCCGTCGATGGCGGGAAGCGTGAAGTCGTAGGCGTTGTTGGCGGCCGAAGCACTGATGGTCATGATGCACAGTCCCAGAACCAAAAGAAGGAATTTCATGGGACTAAGGATGCTGCGAATCGCGTCGCGATTCAACCGTCAGGCAGAATCTGCCTGGCGCCATCGTTGCGTGTTCACCTGGCTGCTGCCTGGGTAGCTAGACTTTCCCACGGCCTATGCATGTTTGGTTGGTTTAGGTGAGAGGAAGCGAGTGACAGGCGCACTACACCCAGAGGAGCCTCGGAAGGGCAATCGTGCCTGCAGGTTTGTGACGCCGCGCCTTGGTTGGACGCATATCGAGTGAGCGTTTTTTCGCGCAATCCTTTCTTCGCGCCGATGCTGGCGGCAGTCAGCGGCATGTCCGCCGAGGTGTGGATGCCCGGCGAGCCGATCAGTTATTGGCCCGCGCTGTCGCTTGTACCTCTGGTTGGCTGGCTTTGGTTCCGGCGGGAAAATGACGCAGGCAAGCGGGGGAGAGTCCCGTGGCCGTACATGTTGGCGCTGTGTTTTTTTGCAGGTGGGTTCTGGCTGAGCCTACACCCCTTACCGGTGACGCCCCCAAGCAACGTGAACCCGGGAGACCGCGTGTTGCTGCGTGGCTGCGTCGTATCTGCGGTACGCTCCGCTGCGGAACGAACCCAGTTTCTTCTGCGCTTGGATAGCGAAAGCCCCGATGGAAAGACCCTGGATGGTGAATACCATGCCCAGGTCAGCGTCTATCCCAGGCGTGGGGAGACCTCCCCCAAACTCCACTTCGGCGACGAGGTGGAGGCCACTGTACGTGTCCGCACCCCGCGCAACTTCCGCAATGCAGGCAGTTTTGACTATGACCGGCATCTGAGACGGCAGGGCGTTTTCTGGTTGGCATCGGCGACTGGCGTGGAGAACATCCGCACTGTCGGCACCGGTTGTGGAAGCGCCGCGCTTACGAGGGTCCATGCCGTGCGCGATCAATTGTTAGGTCGCCTGACTACCTTATTCCCCGGCGTCACCGCGGACGATGTCTTCGTGCGCCACTATCTGGCAGCTAACCTATTCGGGGAAGAGGACGGGTTGGGCGATGAGGTACTGGAAGACTTTCGCGTTGCCGGTGTGTACCACACGCTGGTGATTTCGGGACAGCACGTGGCGATTCTGGCTTTTGCCATCTACGCGCTCTGTAGCCTGCTGCCGGCGCCGCGATGGACGAAGTTCCTGCTGGGAGTGACGCTTTGCTGGGGGTATGTGCTGGTCTCCGGCTATGAGGTTCCCGCCGTGCGCGCGGCCGTGGCAGTCAGCCTATATGCGGTGGGCAGCTTGGCTTACCGAAGATCCCGCCCGCTCAACCTGATTTCGGTGATTGCTCTGCTCTTTCTCTCGGCAGACCCGGGGCTGCTGTTGGATGCAGGGTTCCAGCTTTCCTTTATCGCGGTGCTGTTGATTGCGGGCATCGCGTTGCCGTTGCAACAGCATTGGTTCGGCGCTTGGCCTCTGGTGGCGCGCAGCTTGCCGGAAAGCCGCATCGATTTCCGTCTGGCCCCCGGTGTGGCGCAGGCCCGCGTGGAGCTGCGATTGCTTGCCCAGACGCTGCAGCTGGCCTGCGGACTACCTTTACCCGTGTGGATGCGTCTACTGGCTTTCTGTGTGTGGACCACCGCCTGGACCGCCAGCCTGCTGCTGATGTCCGTGGTGGTGCAACTGGGCCTGAGTCCTCTGCTGATTGAGCTTTTTCACAGGACACCCACGCTTGGTCCGTTCGCCAATCTGTTGATCGGCCCGTTGCTAGGCATTCTGGTACCGCTTGCTTTTCTGCACACCATCGTTCCCACAACAGCAGGCGCCTGGGTCCTGACAAACCTTTCCTGTTTTATTCGGGACGCCGTGCACTGGCTGGCCGCTGTTGGGCCGGACCCACGGATCCCCGGCGCCCCTTGGTGGGTATTGCTACTTTGCGCTCTTGGGGCTATCGCCGTCTTCGTGCGGTGTGAACCCTTACTGGCGCGCCCTGCCCGCATGCCGCGGCGTGTCTCCGTCGGCGATAAGCCCGTACCTGCTAAACCATTTGGGACTGCCTGGACGGCACGCTTGCTGCGCGGACGCCCAGGATGGGTTTGTACTGGAGTTGGCAGCGCAGTGGCATGGACTCTGTTATTCCTGCACCCCTTCTCTGCGCAAACCGTGCCCGGCTATCTAGAGTTGACCATGCTGGATGTGGGGCAGGGGGAATCGTTGGTGGTCGTCAGCCCGCAGGGTAGGGTGGCTGTGGTAGATACCGGCGGGCTGGGTGGCTATTCCTCCACGAGTCGTCTGGACACTGGAGAGTCCATCGTCGGCCCGTACCTGTGGTCCCGCGGCATACGGCAAATCGATTTGCTGGTGCTCAGCCATTTCGATTTCGACCATGCGGGCGGAGCACCCGCCATCCTGCGTGCATTTCGTCCGAAGGAACTCTGGATACCCACACTGCCGCAAGGCCATGAGCTTGGGGAGCGCGTATTGCAGATTGCCCAATCCCGCGGCATTTCGGTTCGGGTGAAACGGCAGGGCGATCGCTCGATGGTGGACGGCGTGGAATGGCGTGTGCTGCACCCTTTGGCAGGTGATGAGGTGGTGGGGAGCTCTAATGAGAATTCGCTAGTGATTCGGCTGCAGTATGGTGTGAATCGTGCGTTGCTGACCGGGGATATACGGCGCAAGGAGGAATTGCGGATGATCGGGGCAGAAGCAGAGGTCTTCGGCCCAAGCGACGTACTAAAGGTAGCGCATCACGGTAGTCAAACCTCCACCAGTACGGCATGGGTAGATATAGTGCGCCCCACAGTAGCGCTTGTTTCCGCCGGGTGGCTGAACCAGTTCCGGCATCCACACCCGAATGTCATGAAGCGGCTGGAAACGCAGGGAAGCGCCGTCTGGGTAACTTCCCGGGACGGCGCTATTTCCTTGCGCACGAATGGGTTGCGGTGGGAGCAAGCATGGCCGACCGACTGACCGCCGATTCGTTCCGTCACCGGCCTTCCCTTGTTCTCTCAGTTTGGGCTGGCATGGCGTTTAGCAGCGCTGCTGAAAAGCGCCAAGTTCTGACGTTTCCCAAAGTGCAAACTATTGATTCTACGTGTGAGATTTTCGCAAAAAATATGGCTTTTCAGCAGCCTATCAGGGTCCGAATAGTACTAGTAGTTAGGTTACTTATGGAACTACGACTGGATTTTTCTTGAAGTGTCAGCTAGGGTAAAAACTCGGTGATCAATGTGCCTTGTCATCAGGCGCGTAAGTAGTCGGATTTTTAGGAGGACGTGAGTGTCGAGGACATGGGTGTCGGTATCGAAATTGGCTTCATTGCTATTGTTGCAGGTCGTTATCGCGTTCGGCGCGATAGTGTATGACAACGGCGGGCCGAATACTTCAAGTGGTTATGCAATTGTCGACGAATCTTCGACGTTGGATGATTTTATGATTACTGCCGGAGCCGAGATCAGGAGCGTCGGATTCTATTTCCAAAACTACCAAGGAATTACGGGTTGGGAAAACGATATCAGCTATATCATCCGGGCGGATGAGAGTGATGTGCCGGGAGGCATTCTCGCAAGCGGTGACGGAGTAAATGTAAACGCGGTGGATTCGGGTTCGCCGTGGTGCTGCGGTGGTGGCAATGCATGGCTTGTCACGTTCGATTTGGAAAACCCATTTCAAGCCGTGGCAGGCGTAACGTATTGGCTGGAGTTGTATGGAGCTTCAGGTCCCAGCCCCTGGTGGGTAACGGCGGACCCCAATGGAACTTTGTCGGGCCGTACGGGGGCAGTGGGTGGCATCACATCGAGTGCCGGATCCGAGTTTGCGTTTTACCTAGAGGGAGAAGATAGTCCGGCAGTTCCGGAGCCTAGCTCGATGGCGCTGCTTGCGACCGGCGGCGCGGTGCTCCTGCTAGGGCGACGTTTCCGGACGCGGTAATTGATGGACTTTGCGGACCTAGGCCCGCAAAGTCGTTTGTTGAATTGCGAGTTTCATCCAATCGGGCAGATGGATTCGCTGGACGAACGAAAAATCCGCTGTTGCGACGCAGTAGCGCAGCAACAGCGGAAGGAAGGCCCCGAGCAGCAAGACGACGGCGCCGATCACGCTGGTGCATCTGACCACTTCCATGGTCCGCCGCGCCATCCCGAGCAGAACGAATCAGAGAGTAGCCAAGGCAAAAAGCCGTGCATAGATCCCATCCGCATATCCGGCGCGTCTGCCCATATCCATTGTCCACTCGTATCCGCTCCGGTTTCCCGTGCTCGGCAATGGCCTTATCTAGCTACCGGATCACTCGCTGGCTCGGCATCGACGTATCACGGCCACACAAGCTCGACATCTAGCCCACCAGGGACGCGGACTTAGTCCGCTAAACAATTTCCACAGACCCGGCTGCCGCGCTCTCGGCATCCATGGGCCCCGTGGCTTTGGCTTCCTCAATGATATGGCGGGCGCGTAGCGCCTCAGCACGGGGCACCAGGACCTTGCTGGGAAAGATCGGCAACTGGCTACTTTCGGCCAGGAAGGCCGAAATGCCGTTGGCTTCCAAGAGACTCTTCACGGTAAGGGCTTCGGCATCAGCATCATGACGATCAGAGTAAAAAGCTACCTGAAAGTCGAGCGAGGACGCCTCATCGAGCCCTTCAAATTGAAGCCCCTGAGCCTGTAACAGGGCTTGGGCATCGTAGGCGGCATTTTCGACCACCTCGACCAGATAGCTGCGGACCCCACCGCCCGGCTCATCCTCGACGCGCGTACGCGCCAAGTTGATGCCCCCGTCGTGGAGAGCGTCGAGAATCAACTGGGCTTCTTCCTCAGCTTTGGGGTGAGCGGATTGGTAAATCGCAACAAATTCCATAGCGTCCGTCCGTTTCTTGAGTATGTGTTAGACCAGTTACATAACGGAAGTGTGTCTAGGAAATGGAAAGAGTCTATAGCTTTGTGTCATCGGCTTCGTTTCCATGCCCTAAAGAAATCCTGAATCTTTCGGGGAGTGAATGGCGAAGCCAAAACGCCGTCCTGAATCAGTTTCAGAGTCTCAGGGGGGGCACGATGTACGTTGAGCTGCCACACCCGTTCGCACATGCTCTTCCAGAATCGAGAGTTCGACGAGCATGGAATCGGAATACATAATCATGGACTGGTGCCTAACAAATGGATGATCTCCAGGCATCAACACAACGGTTTGATCTTTACCGTGTCGAAGAGTGCTTACACTGACCAGAACAAACGCGGGATCCGGGTCCGTAAGAATGATCCACAGGTGTGGGGTAGTTCCCGATCCGTCAGCAGGAATCAGGAAGCAATCCCCACATTTCATCCGGCGCGCCGCAGAATGCGCTGCGTCGCGTTCAATGACTGGAGCTCATGTAACACTTCCATGGTCTCGTCTTCAGATTTCCCGCCCGCCCGCAGGATGCTTTTGTAGCTGATGGGCGAAGAACTGCCGTGTGGATCTTCCCACTCCGAGAGGGAATGCATCTCATCCACAAGCGTCCACTTGTCTTTATGACCATGGATATCAAAGACTCGCGCAAGAAGCTCTTCCTCCGCTCGGGAAAGCTCACCGAATTCCGGCTTTGTCCGAAGCGTGACATCCCAAGCCGATTTCGCGACGTGACGATGCCAAACTGACTGCTGCCCTGGCTCCGGTTCCACGGAGATCAATCCGTAGATCTGGCTGACTACGGGCCCATGATCCATGGAGACATACCGATCCGTGGTGACCGGTCGGCCCCATTCCAGGAGAGCTTCCCGATCAGCAAGATATAGCAGCTTGATCAATTTGAGGTAGCTCATCGAGCCACCTCCCAACTCCAGCAACAAGGCAGCGGCTTCCGTAGCTTTGGCCTCGTTAAAAGGGAGCCTCATACCTTTTATCTTATCGGCATACTCAGCTAAATTCACTAACATTATCTGTCTTATCTATTACTTACGGCGATCTGCTAGCGCCGCAACAGTGCCTCTCGCGCCTGCCAGGCGCGGCGCGCGGCCAGTTCCGGCGTGGCAGCCAATGCAGTCAGGTGACCCATCTTGCGGCCGGGACGGGCTGTGCTTTTGCCGTAAAGGTGCAGCTTTACGTCCGGGAAGTGTGAAGCTGCCACCCAGTTCGGTTCGCCCCCTTCCCACAAATCTCCCAACAGGTTCACCATGGCGGCCGGGCGTAGTTGCTCGGTGGAACCAAGAGGCAGACCACAGACGGCGCGCAGTTGCTGTTCGAACTGGCTGGTAAGCGAGGCGTCGAAGGTGAAATGCCCGGAATTGTGCGTACGTGGCGCAAGCTCGTTCACCAGCAGTTCCCCATCCGGCTGCAGAAAGAGCTCCACACACAGCACCCCAATCACATCCAGGGCTTCCAGGATGCCTTCGGTGATGCGGAGGGCTTCCCGCTGGACTGCGTCGGGGACAGAGGCGGGGGCAATGGTCAGATCCAGAATGTGATTGCGATGGCGGTTTTCCACCAGACCGTAGGTGACAATCTGGCCGTTCAGGCCACGCGCGGCCACCACGCTGACTTCCCGTTCAAAGCTCACAAGCGCTTCGAGCACTGCGGGCACGCCTTCATAGGCAGGCCAGATCGTGTCCAGATCGGTATCCGGGTTTAGCCGCACCTGCCCCTTGCCGTCGTAGCCAAACCCTGCAGTTTTCAGAATGCCGTTTCCACCGCAGGCCGCCAACGCCACCACCAGTTGTTCTTTGGAGTTCACCGGAAAAAAGGGAGTAACCGGAAAACCGTTCTCGCTCAGAAAGGTTTTCTCTCGCAGACGGTTCTGGGTGACGTGCAGCACGTTGCCACCCGGCCGCACGGGAACGAACTCCGCTGCTGCCTCCGTTGCAGCCGACGAGACATTTTCGAATTCGAAGGTGAGCACATCCACGCTACGGGCGAAGGCGCGGATAGCGTCAAGATCTTCGTAGGAACCGACAATCTCTTCGTCAGCCACTTGCCCGGTAGGCGTATCGAGTTCCGGCGAGAAGGTGGCTACCCGGTAACCCATGCGGCGCGCGGCGATCGTGAGCATACGGCCGAGTTGTCCGCTGCCCAGGACACCGATTGTGGAGCCGGGAAGAATAGCGTGCGCGTTCTTGCTCACTGGCCCACCTCCGGCGGAAGAGAACCTTCCAGCACGGTGGTGGTTTGGTTTTCGCGGAACTCGCGCAGCTTTTCGCGCAGTTCAGGATTGGTGTTGGAAAGGATCGAGACCGCCAGCAGACCCGCGTTCTTGGCGCCAGCTTTACCAATGGCAAGCGTGGCCACGGGAATGCCACCAGGCATCTGCACAATGGAAAGCAGCGAATCCAGCCCATTTAGCGCAGCACTCTGGACGGGAACGCCTAGGACTGGGAGCAGTGTCTGCGCAGCCACCATGCCAGGCAGATGAGCAGCGCCACCAGCTCCGGCAATGATCACCTGAATGCCACGTGATTCGGCAGCGGCAGCAAATTCGGCCATCAACTGAGGCGTGCGGTGGGCGGAGACCACCTTACATTCGTGGGACACGCCGAAATCCGTGAGAACTTCATGCGCATGCCGCATGGTCTCCCAATCGGATTGGCTTCCCATGATGACCGCTACCAACGGCTGTTCCGAGTCACTTGTGGACACGTTCGCTAAATCCTTTCCTGGCAATTACTCCGCGCTAACCAAGGACGAGCCCAACAAACGAAGCGCCCACGAGACGCTTCAGTCCCGAGGGCACGCTCTGCATCTGATCCCCGTGCGCCACATGGCCGAAACAGGCGACCAGTGAGCGCGAAAGGGGGTGAGGCCGTGGCTGGCAGGCGGCCTAGGCTTCGCCCTGGCTTACCGAGTAGCCGCGTTTACCGTCGAAGGTGCATAGATTCTCGATCTTGATGAAATCGAGTTCGGCTTCAGCAACCTTGGAAAGCAACGCCACAATCTGCGCGTGAGAGACTGCCTCTCCATTTTCGCTTAGAAACCGGCAGCGCCAGTGGTCGGTGCAGAGAGTTTCCGGAAATCCATCCGGGTAAACTTTCACACCGCGGTTGGTAATCATCCCCAGTTTCATTCCGTCGCCGCTCACCTTGCTTTCAATCAGTTGGCCGAATTCCTTGGAAGAGATACGCGGTTTGTCGATGAATACGTCAACACCAACGGTTTCTTTCACTTCACGCGGTAGTGTTTTCAGCGGAACCTGCTTCATGCCATCACCCGCACCGTAGCGGGCAGGTTTCAGATTCACCGGCTTTTGGCCGAGGCGGTCGACAATAGCCTGTGTGAATTCCGTGGTGTTCACCGCCTTGGTGCTGACGCCTTCGGCATAAATGTCAAAGGTGTGGACGCCATCTTCGATGGTCTTCAGCCAAGCGTTGTGGACACGCTCCGCAACAGCAGACTGGCCGATGTGCACCAACATCAGCAGAGCTCCGTGAAGCAGGCCAGAGGGATTGGCCAGATTCTGCCCGGCAAGCCGCGGGGCTGAGCCGTGAATGGCTTCGAACATCGCGCAGGCATCACCGATATTCGCGCTGCCGCCCAGGCCTACCGAGCCCGTAATCTGCGCGGCGACATCGGAAAGGATGTCTCCGTAGAGGTTTGGCATCACGATGACATCGAACAGTTCCGGTGAGTCGGCTATCTTCGCCGCGCCGATGTCGACGATCCAGTGTTCCTTCTCGATCTCCGGGTATTCTTCGCCGAGTTCATCGAAGACCTTGTGAAACAGGCCGTCGGTGAACTTCATGATGTTGTCTTTGCTGAAGCAGGTCACCTTCTTGCGGTTATTGGCCCGTGCGTACTCGAAGGCGTAGCGTACAATTTTTTCCGTGCCGGGCCGACTGATCAGCTTCAGGCATTGATAGACGTCCTGCGTTTGCCGGTGCTCGATGCCTGCGTACAGATCTTCTTCATTCTCCCGGACGATCACTAGATCCATCACCGGGTGTTTCGTCTTGATATACGGGTGGTACGACACGCAGGGACGTACGTTGGCATAAAGGCCGAGCGTCTTGCGGGTGGCGACATTCAGGCTTGCAAATCCGCCGCCCTGGGGCGTGGTGATAGGGGCTTTGAGGAAAACTTTGGTCCGGCGAAGACTTTCCCAGGAGGAAGACTCGATGCCCGTGGTCAACCCACGCTGATAAACCTTCTCGCCGATCTCAATGATTTCTTTGTCAATTTGGGCGCCCGCGCTCTCAATGATATGGAGCGAGGCTTCCATGATTTCGGGTCCGATACCGTCCCCGTATGCAACAGTGATGGGAGTCTTGGTTGCCATGGAAACTCTGCTTCGAACGATTGCACACGTCCGCAACTGTACAGACTATGTACCGAATGATCCTATCGCAGCGCGAGGATTGCTGAAACTCGAAGCAGAGCGGGGACTTAGTCAGGTAGCTCGGCGTTGCCCTGAGATGCACCTCTAGAGCGACTTTTCCGCCAGATCGCCAATCACCGGTAACCGGAGCGCTTCCTCATCGTGGGCGCGCACCATCATGTACACGCTAACCATGATGAGGCACAGCTCCACCAGCTTCACCAGACCGGCAACGCCGAGATGGGGGAACACGGACCTAGTAAAGTGCATGGGGAGGGTTAACCCTACCAACATGATGGGAGCGATAACCCAATCGAGCAGAAGCCAGGCGACAAACAGATAAAGCGCCTGGAAGGCGTGAAACCGCACCACACGCTGATCCCGAAAGCGCAAGGAGGCCAACACGATGATGGCCACCACCCAACCGACAAAGGGAATGTAACAGAGGACGCAGGCTGTACGGTCAGAGATGGTGTCAGACACGGATTGCGGGGCAAAGGGCATACTGACCGGCTGCTTAGCGCCACACCGGGTGCAGTATATATCCTTCTCGTTCACCTGATTGCCACACTGGCTGCAATACAGCATTTCCGTACCCTCGGAACTCCGTCCCTTTGTGCTCTCCCATCGCAACAGCGCGCCCTACGGTTCGCGGCGTTTAGAGCCTTCCATCAAGAGTACGCAATCCCATGCGTAAATGTTCAAACAGTATCGGAAAGTACAGGGCCTCTTGGCTTACAGAAACGCGAATACGGCACAGTGTGTGGTAAAGACCTCTTGGTACATTGAAGGGGCATGGAAAGCAATGTGATCTTAAGCCCGGAAGAGGCACGCATTCTCGCTTGTCTGGTGGAAAAAGAACTGACCACGCCCGACAGCTACCCCCTCACGTTGAATTCCCTGTTGGCGGCGTGTAACCAGAAATCCAGCCGATTTCCCGTAGTGAACTATGATTCCGCCACCGTGGAGGCGGCGATCGCGGTGCTGAAGCACCACGGGTTTCTGCGGGCAATTTCCGGCGCGGAGCATCGGGTACCTAAGTACCGGCACGACATGCCCTTCATTTTGCGTCTGAACCCGGCGCAAACCGCCGTGCTTACCGTGTTGATGTTGCGGGGTCCGCAGACTGTAGGCGAAATTCGTGGCCGCACTGATCGCATGCACGAATTCGACAGCCTGGAAGAGGTTGCCGACACCTTGCGCGACCTGAAAGACCATTTGGGGCGCGCGTTGGTGGTGGAACTGGAAAGACTTCCCGGAACGAAAGAACCTCGGTTTGCCCATCTGCTGAGCGGACCGCCGGATGAGAGCCTGATCGCGGCAGCAGCTGCGCCTGCACGAAGCATTGTCCGGCAGGACAGCGAGGAATCAGCAACCTTGCGGCAAGAACTGGAAGAAACTCGGCTGGAAGTGCTGTCGTTAGCGGAGAAACTGGAAACCGTACGGACTACGCTGGGCGTCCTGCAACAGGAATTCGCGTCGTTCCGCAAGCAGTTCGAATAGACTGCCCGCCTTTCACGGAAGTAAAAGGGACGCTAAACACCGCCGCTCGCGCTACAGCACCATGCGCCACTGCTACAGCGCCATGTTCCAGTGCTACAGCACCATGCGCCAATCACCCTCGCGGCGGGTAATTCGCTGGCGGTCCAGGAATTCCAGCAGCGGAACAGCGTATTTGCGGGTAACTCCCGTCCAGACCTTGAACTCCGGGATGCGAAACCGCTGCCCCTGTCGTTCCCGCAGCAGCAGCACCAATTCATTAAGCGTCTGCTTATGGAAGAGCAGTCGCGGAGACACCTTCACCACTTTGCCTTCCCGCAGCAGCAATTGCACCAGATTTCTCCCGATGCCCGGACCAATCCCGGTTTCCGCGAAGACCGTTTCCACATGCGGAACTACATAGCGGGCACGCAGGTAAATGGCCTCAATCACGCGAGCGGCTTCCATTTCCGGACTAGATAGATGCGGTTCATGCTGCGTCAGCCGGACGCGGTCTGCTTCGCAGATGAATCGCACATCGTGTTCAAGAATCCAGGAGACAAGTTCAGGCGGAGCCGCCGTACCCGGTTCCCGGCGCAACGCGTCGCGGGACATACCGTCCAGATCCGGGTGATTGCGATGAAACTCGGTAAGCGCGGATTGCAACTGAACCGTAAGAAACTCCAGGCGTTCCGGATCAATGATCCAGGTTCTGGGAATCCCTACCAGCTTCAGTTCCTGTTTTTCCGCAGCCAGTAGAATTTGTGATTCCAGGATGCCCAAGCGAGGAACTAAGGCCTGTGCGCGGCAGCCAAAGGGCATTTCGGCAACCAGAAGGTGAACCTGCGCCGGTAGTCGGAGCTGCGCAAGCTGCCGCAACCGGCTGGCCGTTCGTTGGCGGCGCAAGGTTGGTGGCCGATTGTCCAGTACAGACCCCAGAGCAAGAGCAGTATTGCCCTGCTGCGCTTCCACAACGAAACGATCCCCCGGCAGCACCTCGATGGGTTCGCTCAATTGCAGCCGTGCATAGCGTGCCTGCATTCCCACGCGGGTGTCACCGGCGTCGTGAAAGGAAACCAGGGCTGGATGGGCGCAACCGCGCAGAGAGACAAGCACCGGCGCTCTGGCTTGCAGGGCAAGGTCTGCGAGCTCGCTCCCCGGGAATACTTCCAGTGCGGCGTCGAAAACTCTAGACGCCGCAACCGATCCGGGTTTGGCGAGTGAGTCACCGGTTTGCAGCACCGGCAAATTGTCGTCAGACTGAGGCGGCCTGGGGGAATCGGATTCCGGCGCATTCGGATCTTCCGACTTTGCTATCAAGAAGATGGCGGTTTCGCCGACGGCTACGGAATCGACTGCAAGGTCCCCAAAATACATCTGGCGAACGGTAACCAATACCGCTGGACGCACTGAGAGAACCTGCCTATTGGACGTTGCGTGTGTAGCATTCCGGATATGTACCTGCAGAACGTCACCTCGGCTAACCACTCCCGATAGAACCACCGCTCTTACGGCTACGCAATCAATCGCAGTGGCAGCGTCCTGTATGGAAACAGGTTCTACAACCAGAACGCGGGGACACTCCGATTTTCGCGTTCGAGGAATGGCGCTGAGAGCAGAACCGGATTCCGCCAGTGCGGCCCGCAACGGGTCCGCTCCTTCGCCCGTCAGAGCATTGATGGGGAAAATTGGGCTGTTTTCCAGAAAAGTGCCCTTGGTCAAAGCGGCGATGCCCGCGTAGCAGAGAGAAAGGCTGATATCGTCGGCCAAATCTGTTTTTGTCAGCGCAATCAGACCATGTTGCGTTCCGAAAGCCTGACACAAACGGAACTGATCGGCCGTCTGTTGGGTGACGCCTTCGTTGGCGGCCACAACCAGAATCACCAGATCCGGGGGATTCACCGCCGCCAGCATACGGGCGATTGCCTGTAGCGAACCGGACGGGTCCGCCCAGGTGACGCTAATATCGTTAGGTAATAGAAGAGACGCGGGCGGGGATGACGGGTGCTGCGTGCTCCGTTGTGTCCTAAAGATCTTTTCCCCACGGTCGGTCAGCGTGTTGTTCTGGTCCGTTGCGTCCCGCTCATCAGAAAGCATGTCCATTCCACTCAACAAACGAACAAGGCTCGACTTGCCATGGCTTTCGTGGCCCATCAGGCCGACAGCCAAGCTGCGAGACAAGGGATTCGTGTGGGTTGGACTCTGGATCATCCTGCTTTTGGTGAACATCGCGCCGCCTCAAGCCAATGCCCAGTTCCGGCGGCTTCCGTCTGCAGAAACGGAAGAGAACGGAACAAAACCGGCAACTGGAGCAAGCAAAGACTCATCGGATACCCCAGCATCGGCCACACCGAAAGATCGGTCGACCGAGTCGGGAACGGGAACTCCGCCACCACAGACGCCCTCGACACAACGGCGGAGCAGTGGGTGGGGAGATGCACCGGGGCAGGGTGCGGAAGCGCCAAAGCAAAGCGCTGAGGGGCCGAAGCAGGGCGCGGATAGCAGAGAAGAGCAATCCCATGCTACAGAGCAGAACGCGTCAATAGAATCTGATTTCGTCATACGCACGGACGTTCGACTGGTGCGCGCCGAGGTCCAGGTCACCCAGAAGAGTCGCGTCCTTTCAAACCTCTCCCGTGAAGACTTCGTTCTTCGGGACGAAGGCGTCGTAACCGAAGTGGCTGAGTTTGGAATGGAAAATGACCCCCTGGACGTGATGATGCTGCTGGACGTAAGCGGCAGCATGACATCGTATCTCTACGAAGTATCCCGCGCCGCTGATGCCGCGCTCGCACAACTACAGCCTTCAGACCGTGTCGGGGTGATGATCTTTAGCAAGCAAGCTAAAGTTCTGAGCGAATTTCGTGCGCCACGGGAACAAACCCTAGCCACCCTGAAATCGCTGGCGAGGCAGCCGGGCATGGGCGCGGGCACGGCGATCAACGCATCCATCATGGACGCCGTAGAAGACATCAAGAAAGATGCGGCGGAGGGGCACTACGATTCGAAGAGACGCCGGGCGATTTTGATTCTTACCGATAACTGGGGACTGAATTATAAACTGCCGGATCGCGTGGTGTTGCGCGCGCTGCATGAACAGAACATCTCTCTGCACGCCATTGTGGTGGGCCGCGTACAAAGACCCAAGGAAAAATGGAGCAAGATCGCTCGCGACGGGCTGGAAGACGAGATCGACTTTTCCCCGGCCAATGTCTTTCAACTTGCGGAAGACACCGGTGGCGACATTTTCACTGACCTAAAACAGGAAGATGGTCTGGCTGGTATTCTGAGCCGCATCCGAAACCGCTATTCCCTTTATTTCCATGCCAATGCAGACGCCAAGAAGGGCGTCTTCCGGGAAATTCGGGTGTCGTTGAGCCCCACTGCCGCCAAGGCAAATAAAGGCGCTGTGGTACGCGCCAGAGCGGGCTACTACGTGGACTAAACCGGCCCAGGGCCGCTAAGCCGCCGTCCAGCCGCCGTCGATGGTCATCGCGGAACCCGTCACAAAACTAGCAGCGTCCGACGCCAGATAGAGCGCCATTTTCGCGATTTCATCCGGTTGGCCCAGACGCCCAATTGGCTGCCGCGCCGCAATTTCGGCCAGCACGGTTTCCTTTTCGTGCTTATGGTACTTGTCCAGATAGCCCTCGACAAAAGGCGTGTGTACGGTGCCCGGACAGATGCAGTTGCAGCGGATCTGCTTGGCATAGTCGATGGCGATCTGGCGCGTCATGGCCACCACGGCGCCTTTGGTGGCGCAGTAGGCAAAACGCTTCTTTACGGCTACCAAGCCAGCGACCGAGGCAATGTTCACAATGTTCCCGGCCCGCTCCACAAGGCCAGGCATGGCCGCGCGGGTGACAAGAAATACGCCGCGAACATTCACGGCCAATAGCCGTTCGAAATCATCAAGCTTGGTCTCCGTAACATCGCCCACCAAACCGATACCTGCATTGTTTACAAGCACATCCAGAGGAGCAAGTTGAGAGAAAAGCTCTTCCACGGATGCCTCACTCGTGATGTTACAGGCCTTGGCTTCCACGTTGGGCAAGCTCGCTGCCACCGCCAGGGCGCGTTCCAAATCCAGGTCTGCGATGGTCACACGCGCGCCCGCAGCGGAAAAGTGCCGGACGATTGATTCCCCGATGCCGCTGGCCCCACCGGTAACCAGTGCATGTTTGCCATCAAGCCGGAAAGGGGTAAGCATCGTCGCTGCGGAATCCATAGCGGAATTCTATCATTCGATAATCTGTATGTTCTTGTATCTGACGGCGATGCGGAACACGGAAGCATTTCGCCACCCCGAAGAAGAAGCTGCGCTGGGATGGTGTACAGCTAACCGGGTTGGTCTATTCTGAAGGCCGCCTTCCAATCCAGAAAGTTCGCGCGGAAGGATAACCGCACCCGAAAAAATGGCGTCTGTACTAGACGAACCTCTATTCTTAACGGGTTAGCGGCTGGCCGTCGGTAAGCGGCGCGAGGGGGACCATGTCTGCAGGATCAAAAACAAAACCGGGCCCACCACAGGGAAACCGGGTAAAGTACTACAAGCTCGCGGGATGGCTCACCTTGGCGATCGCCCTGGTAGGCGGCGGCTACTATGCCTATCGGACCTACGCCACCAAGGAAGTGGTAGTGAAAACGGCCCGTGTGCGGCAGGGCGAGTTCCTGATTAGCGTTAAGAATACCGGCGACATCCGCAGTAGCCGCTCCATGCTCCTCTCCGTGGGTCGGCTCCCCAGCCCGACCATCGTGCGCTTGGCGGAAAACGGTAAGCCCGTGCGTAAAGGTGACGTCGTTGTGGAATTGGACGCCGCCACGCTGGAACAGACCATGCTGACCCGCAGCACGGAAGCGCGAACCATCGAAAGCCAGATGGTGGAATTGAAGGCCACGCAGCGGATTGCAGACGAAGCCAACAGCTTGAGCCTGATGCAGGCAGATTACAACCTAGAACGCGCCAAGCTGGAGGCCAGCAAAGCCGAAATCGTTTCCGCCATCGAAGGAGCCAAAAACCGCATTGATGTCACCGTTTCCGAAGGCGAGAAAAAGGGCGTCGAGACCGTGATTGAGGCCGCCGAGGCATCACAAGCCGCAGACATGGAACGGTTGAACCGGCGCAAGTCAAAGGCAGACCGCGACGTGCAACGGAATCGGCAGTATTTGCAGCAGGTGCGTTTGTATGCGCCGGTGGATGGAATCGTCACGATTTTGCCCAACTATCGCTCCGGTGGTTTCGGTCGCACGCCCCCGCCCTTTAAAGAAGGTGATAGTGTCTGGTCGGGTGCGGCGATTGCCGAAATCCCCGATCTTTCCGAGATGTTCGTGCAGCTTTCTCTGGACGAGGTGGACCGTGGCCGTGTGCAGGTAGGACACGAAGTGCGTGTCCGTGTGGACGCTGTGCCCGACCGGGATTTCAAGGCGGAAGTGACTTGGATCAGCCCGGTGGCGGAGGTCATCTTCCGCGGTTTCCGCAATACCGAGAAGCGCTTCATGTCTCGCGCCAGGTTGGTGACCCGCGACGAGCGGCTGCGCCCTGGCATGACGGCCAATGCGGAAGTCGTGATTCGTAGCGAACCGGATTCGATGCTGATTCCCATTTCCGCCAGCTTCACCAAAGACGGCAAACCGGCGGTATGGCTGCGGCGGGGCACGGGATTTGTACTGACGGAAATTGAAGTTGGCGAACGCAACGACTCCGACATTCAGGTAGTTAAGGGCATTCGCGCCGGAGATGTGGTCGCGCTGGAAGATCCCGAAGAGGCCGTAAAACAGGCGCGCAAGTTATAACGTCGCGCCTGAGTGATCTTGCTGAATAGGTTCACGGCACGAGGGCTTGCCGCAGGACTGGCGTTATTGTCGCCGGATTGCGCCGAGCGTAGCTTGGAATGGAAATCAGGTGAGGGTCTGGCTCTCCCTCAACAAGGGCCTGGTCGCGGAGTGACGGTAAGGATTCTGAATCGATGAAGCGGATACTCATTCAGGTTGGGATCGCACTGCTGCTGGTGCTGGGATTGGTCTACGGAGGCTTTAAGCTCTATGACCAAATACCTCGGGAGAAATCCGAGATTGCGACAGCCGTTGTAAGACAAGGCGACTTTGTCGTCCGCGCGTACACCCGAGGGGAGTTGCGCGCCGTCCGTAGCGCCACCATTTCCGCGCCGAACCTGATTGGCTCCACACAAATTACTGGGCTCGCCCCGGCGGGCAGCTTCGCGCGCGAAAAAAACCTCGTGGTCTCCTTCGACGACACCTCGGTGCAGAGCCGGGTGGTGGAGAGCAATATCGAATTGGAAAAGATCCAACAGAGCCTGGCGAAATCCCGGGCAGACCTGGAAATTTCTGCAAACAAGGATACGGCCGACCTGCTGGAAGCGCGCTACGGCGTACGTCGCGCCGAACTGCAGATGAAGCGCAATGAGCTGATCTCGTCCATTGATGCTCGCAAGAACGAATTGACCCTGGAAGAGGCGCGGCGGCGCCTGGAACGTCTGCAGAGCGACGTGCAGAGCAAACGCGAACAGGCCGAAGCCCAGATTCGCGTGCTGCAGGAACAGCGCCGCAAAGCGTTGATTGAGCTGAACCGGGATAAAGCGCGAGTGCTGGAGGCGAAGAGCCTTTCTCCGATTACGGGTCTGGTGGCGTTGAAGCAAAACCTGAGCGCTGGCGGTCGGTTTGGCGCAGAGGTCCCGGAGTTGCGCGAGGGCGATGAGGTTTCCGCGGGCACCCCGGTGGTGGAGGTGCTCGACTTGAGCGAGTTGGAGATCATCGCCAAGGTGAGTGAGGTTGATCGGGCCAACCTACGTGAAGGACAGGACGTGATTGTCCGGCTGGATGCGCTGCCCGGCGAATCCTTCAAGGGCAAGATCAAGAGCATGAGCAGCACGGCGACAGCCAACGTAATGTCCGGTGACCCATCCAAGAAGTTTGATGTATTTTTCAGCGTGGATATGGATGCGCTGCTGAAGGCAAGCGGCGCCACCCCGGACCAGATCCGGGAAATCCATGAAAATGCACGCCGGAATCGCGAACGTGCACAGGCACGTAGCGGAGCCGGAGGCGCGGGTTCTGGCGCAGGCCGCATGCCGGGCGCCGGTGGCTTCGCAGCAGGCGATGGCCAGGGCGGCGGACGACGGCAGCAGGGGGGTGGGCAGGCTGGTGGACAAGGAACAGCCGGTGACGCGGTGGCAGGCGGACGGCAAGGTGGCGCCCAGGGTGCTGGCCAAGGTGGTGGTGGCCAACGTGGCGCCGGAGCGGGAGCTAACGTGTCCCCCGAAGATCGGGCGCGTATGCAGCAAGCCATGCAGGCAGCGTTGGGCGGACGCAATATGCAGGACCTCTCCGCGGACGAACGGCGGGAACTCTTTACCCGGGTTCGCAGCCAGATGGGCAGCGCCACCGGTGGACGCCGTGGCATGGCCCAGGACGATGCATCCCTGGAACGCGGCCCCACACAGAATGCCGCTGGCTTCACGTTGGAAGAGCTGAGGAATGCGATTGTGCCTCTGCCCCCGAGCAAGGATAGCGGCCTGGACACTTTGCTGCGTCCCGGCCTGTTGGCCGACGTGGAAATCATCGTCGACGAAGTGAAAGATGCTGTGACGGTGCCGATGCAAGCAGTGTTTGAGAAAGACGGCAAGCCAATCGTGTATGTGCGCACCGCCGGTGGATTCGAGGCCCGAGTGGTGACGCCAGCGCGGCGAACGGAAAGCACGATGGTGGTTTCCGAAGGCATTCGTCCTGGCGATGTGATTGCGTTATCTGACCCCTTTGCGAATCGCGCGCAGAAGAACCAACAGCAGGGATCGACTGGGGCGCCCGCTGGACTTCCCGGAGGTACCCGCTAGTGTTTGGTAGTTTTCTTCCCGATCTGCAGATGGGCCTTGCCAGTCTGTTGGTACACAAGTTGCGTACCTTGCTGACCATGCTCGGTATGATTTTCGGCGTGGGCGCGGTGGTGGCGATGCTTTCGATTACCGCCGGAGCCCAGCAGGAAATGCTGAGCTACATCGATATGTTGGGCGTGAACAACATCATTGTGGAGGCCAAAGAGGCCCTGGACCGCGATGAGTTGCAGACCCGCCGCACGATTTCCCCTGGCTTGAGTTTTCGAGATTATCGAGCTATCGAAGAGAACGTTTCCGGCCTGGATTCCCTGACGCCGCGTAAACGTTTCAAGCCCACGTCCACCCATCCGAAGACGCAGGAAGAAATTCCCCTGCTGATTGGGGTGCTCCCCAACTTCGCTGAAATCAACAGCCTGAAGATCATTTCCGGTCGCTTCTTTTCTGAGGCCGATAACATTAGCTCTGCTCCCGTGTGTGTGCTGGGTGAATCCGCCAAAGTGAATTTGTTGGGCTATGACGACGCCGTGGGCAAATGGGTGAAGGTGAATAGCCAGTGGCTGCAGGTAATCGGGGTTCTGACCCAGCAGGCCACCGCGGACGTCGAAGGCCTGGAGGTATCCAACCGCAACAACCTGATCATCTCGCCCCTGAACACCGTGTTGCGGCGTTTCGAAGATAACAACAGCTATCTGAAAGACGAAATCGATGGCATTTACATGAAGGTCGCCGACAAAGTGGATTCCGTGGAAGCCGCGAATGTGGTGCAGGCCATTTTGAATGCCACCCACAAAGACGCAGGCGACTTCACGGTGGTGGTTCCCGCGCAGCTTCTGGAGCAGCGTCGCCAGACCAGCTTCATCTTCAGCGTGGTCATGATTTGTATCGCCGGCATTTCCTTGCTGGTGGGCGGCATCGGCATCATGAACATCATGTTGGCCACGGTGCTGGAACGCACCCGGGAAATCGGTATCCGCCGCGCGATCGGCGCCAAGCAGATTGATATCATCCGCCAGTTCCTTTCCGAAGCGGTGATGATTTCCATCGTCGGCGGCTTGATCGGTATCGCCTTCGGCTTTACCCTTTCGCAGGTGATCGCCTGGGCCGCCGGCTGGAACACCATGGTGACTTTTGCCTCCATTGCCGTCGCCTTTGGCGTGTCGGTTTTCATCGGACTGCTGTTCGGTATTTATCCTGCGGTGCAGGCCGCCAAGCTCGATCCCATTGAAGCGATTCGTTACGAGTAATATCCATGCAACGACTGAGAGTAAGTTCATCCTTGTTGACAGTTGCCTTTTGCGCACTATCGCTCCATGCGCAGACGGGAGGCGCGAACGAATCGACGCCAGCGACGGGAACACCCGCGCCGACAGCAGTCCAAGCGACAATCCTTGGCGCCGATTTGGGATCGGTGAAGCTGCAGAACGACATCGAACCCGTGGAGTCGCTGAAGAACCCCATGGTGTTGCCGGGATATTCGTTTGAAGAGGCGCGAAGCGCCCCGGTATTCGGTAAACCTGACTATTTCCGGAAGGCATTCGGAAGCTCCGAATTCCGGGTGGAATTGCAGGCGACGCGAGGGTTTGACGAGTACATTCGTGACCAGAAATTGCAGCTCAGCTTACGGTCTTACCTGGACCTTGTGCTGGCAAACAACACAAACATCGCTCTGCAGAAGATTCTGCTGGAAACCCCCAAGAATGCCGTCTTGCGAGCAACTGCATTTTTAGACCCTACTTTTACAGGCGGTTTCACAGCCACGCGAAGCAGTAGCCCGGCAACCCGTGAACTCGAGGGCGCCAATGTAGTTAGCAGTTTGGAACAGCCGACCAACCTCGGTTATCAGCAGACATTTCTTCCCGGCACGCAACTGAACACGACGATGAACGTCAGACGTTCAAGCTCAAACGACCAGTTCCGTCTGTTTAATCCCACACTCAACTCTGGGTTCAATATCAACCTGAGCCAACCGTTACTGAGAAACCGAGGCATCTTCATCAATAAGGTGCCAATCCTTATCGCCAGAAACACGGTAAAGGCTGCTGAGTTTCAATTTGAAAATCAAGTCATCGGTTTGCTAGCACAAGCAGAAACGGTCTACTGGGATTACCTCGAAGCTCGGGAGAATCTACGAGTTCAAGAGGCAGCTCTGCGACTTCGCGATGCCTCTCTCAAGCGCGCCCAGCGCGAGTTGGAATTAGGAGCGATTCCGGAGCTCGATGTGTTTCAGCCGCAGGCCGACTTTGCGCAGGCGGAAGTAAACTTCACCCAAGCCAAGTACCGTCTCGCACGCGCCGAAGACGCATTACGTCAGCAGATGGGTATTGATCTCGACCGGACCATGCGGACCCTTCCCATTACCATCACAGACGCCGTAAATCCCCCAGCGGCGGCAGAGACGATAGATCGGGAACAGTATGTAGATATCGCTCTCGTGAAACGCCCCGATCTTCTTCAGCAACGCCAGCAGTTGGTTGGGAATGACCTGAGCATCAAGCAGACAGCGAATCAGCTACGTCCGAATCTCTCGTTGACCCTCCAGTATGCTGGTTCAGATACCGGTGGTCGGCAGTACATCAACGGAGTCCCACGCTCTGTGGGGTTGTGGAATGTGTTGGGGAACACACTAGCTTTTGATTACCCCACCTATGGCTTCGGGTTCCAATTGTCGCTACCGCTCCGCAACCGCGCGGCCATTGCGAACTATGCCGACGCCATGGTGCAGAAGAAATCCACCATGCTGCAGATTCGCAACCTGGAACAGACCGCCCGTTTGGACGTCCTGAACGCCATCAATAACCTGGAAGCCAGCCGGGAAAGCGTACGTCTAGCCGGAATGGCGCGTGAATTCGCACAAAAGCGTCTGGAAGCAGAACAGAAGAAGTATGACCTCGGCACAGTCACCCTGTTCTTCCTGCAGGCCGCCCAGACCGATTTGATTACTGCCGAACAGCGGCTGGTGACCGAGAGCATCAACTACAACCGCAACCGGCTGACCTTGCTCCGGATTTCCGGAACCCTGCTGGATGAACGCGGTGTGGTGATTCGCTAAGCCCGTCATAAGACCTGCAGTGGTAAAACCACATAGCGGTCAAATAGAACCTCAACAAAAAAGGGAGGCGCCGGAATCGTCCGGCGCCTCCCTTTTTTGTTGGTGACCAAAGGCCACTCGAGTTCTCAATCCCTTACTTTGCCTCGCTCTCTTCCTTCTTCGGGAACAGCAGCGAAATGATTACGGCCAGCGCGAGCGTGGTGCCGATGACGCCCAATGACCAGGAAATGGGCAGCTTCCCACCAGCTAGATAATCCAGCACCGTCATCTTTAAGCCAACGAAGACCAGGATGACCGACAGCGCATACTTCAGCAGGTAGAAAGTATCCATCGCGCCCGCAAGCAGGAAGTACATGGCGCGCAGCCCCAGGATGGCGAAGATGTTTGAGGTAAACACAATCAGCGGCTCATGGGTGACCGCAAAAATGGCGGGCACGGAATCCACAGCAAACACGATGTCCGTCGCCTCCAGAAACAGCACGGCAATGAAAAGCGGGGTCGCATGCATACGTCCAGCGATCTTCACGAAGAAGTTCTGTCCGTGGAAGTGGTCCGTCACCGGCATGTAGCGCCGGAATATCTTGATAAGCGGATTCTTCTCTGGCTCGGGCGGCTCGTCATCGGAAAAGGCCATCTTGATGCCGGTGTAGATCAGGAACGCGCCGAAAACGTAGATGATCCAGTGGAACTGCATCAGCAGCGATCCTAGCGAGATGAAAATCCCGCGGAAGACGATCGCGCCTAAAATTCCAAAAAACAACACCCGGTGCTGGTAGGCCGCAGGGATGGCAAAGTAGCCCATCACCACGACAAACACAAAGATGTTATCGACCGAAAGAGATTCCTCAATGATGTAGCCGGTTAGGAACTCGAGAGACACCTGCTTCGCTGCGGCTGCGGGATCAAAGCCGGGTATGGCCATCAAGCGCTCATTTTGTGGAAAAGACCAGTTGGCGTAGTAGTACAAACCAACATTAAAAATGGCGGCCAGCGAAACCCAGAACACAACCCAAAGCCCTGCCTCCCGCATGGAGACCGCGTGCGCTTTGCGGTGAAAGACCGTCAGGTCCAGAACGAGCAACACAACAACAAAAATGATGAAGCCCAGCAGGAAGGGCCAGTACTCTGCCAAGGGAAACAGAAACTCGTTGGGGGGTAGCACTTTACTCATCATAGGGCAGCGAATGGAAAATTTTCGGTATCCGAAGAAAGGTCAGCTCAAATGGAAGGGAATTTTGAGAAGTGGAGGATACTATTAATTACCTCAAGTAAGCAACTCATGCTGGTTGAAACTCTTTTCTTTGAAGATAGACCTTTAGACATCCGCCGAACCGTCGCTCGAGTACGTTATGTCGGTGGAAATACTGAACACTTCTGGTTTGACACCCCAGCACACCTGAAAACTAGCGTGTCGGGAAACCCTTGGTTAGCTTTGCTGCTGCCGCTCGCTGCGCGAACAGGGGAGGATCTGCAACTCGCCATCCCCGTCGACCCCTATTTGAAGCAGAACGCAATGGGCCTATTGCGTCTATGGGAAGGTTGGTTTCCCGGCAAGACAAAGACCATTCGTGTGATAGCGGAAGAGAAAGTGTTGGAAGAGCCAGCAATTGCGGTCGTATCCGCTTTCACCGGGGGCGTCGACGCATTTTTTACGGTGAATCGCCATCCGGAATGCCGTCATTATGTGAATGTCCTGGGCCTAGACATGCCGCTTCGTAAGAGACAGAATCATGAGCGGCTTTTTGGTCGTCTGGAAGATGTATCTGCTTTGTTGGGAGCATCGATGATCCCGATGGCCACCAACCTGCGAGAAACGCGGTGGGGGAGAATGCCATGGGAGTCCTTCGCATCGGGAGCCGCGATCTCGTCCTGCTTTCTGATGCTGGAGCGAGAGTTTGGGAAGGTCCTCATACCGTCATCCTTCGACTACCGAGAGCTGATGCCCTGGGGCTCACATCCCCTATCTGATCCGCTTTACTCGACTTCCACTACACAAATCATTCACGAGGGCGCCAGTCACACACGGGTCGAGAAACTCGAAGCAATCCTGGACAACCCTGTCGTCCTGGACAATTTGCACGTGTGTTTTCAGGGCCAAGACGCAACAGGCCAAGACGAAACGAACTGTTGCCGATGCTCAAAGTGCTACCGAACGATGACGGTGCTGGACTTATTGGGAAAGTTGGATTCCTGTAAACTGTTCAATTCTAAAGAATATTCTGTAGAAAAGCTAAGCAGGCTCGATACTTCATCTCCAGTTGCTCGTTCATTCTTCGAAGAAATTAGACTATGTGCGCTGCGCCGCGGGCGGCAGGACGTTGTGGCGAGTATAGATAAGAGCTTTCGCCGATCGAAGTTGGTAGCAAAATTCGATTTCCTAGGGAAAATGCGATTTGTGTGGAGAGTGCCCGTAATGCTACGCGCGAGAGCGTTTGGTGACTTTCCTGTGCTAACTCACTCGCCAGCGGGGTCTTCAGATAGCGAAAACTATGGGTACGAATCTGCGCATGTCAAAAGTGGCATCGACATATCGTGACATGGCCCTGCTTCAAGTGAAACGGTTGCCTCCTTTGAAGCAACCGCTTTTCACTATGCGCGATATTCGCCGCTCATCGCCATCTTCTCGAGCAAGGCAATCCGCTCGGCCGTTTCCGGGTGAGTACGGAACAAACCGGCAAATCCGCCCACAAACGGGTTCACGATGAACAAGTGTGCTGTGGCGGGTGAACCGTGCTCCATTGGGATCCGTTTGGCGTAGGCTTCGATCTTGCGAAGCGCGTTCGCCAAGCCCATGGGGGTTCCGCTGATTTCAGCTCCGTTGGCGTCGGCGATATACTCACGCGACCGGGAAATTGCCATCTGGATGATTGCGGCGGCAATGGGGGCGATGATGACGCCGGCCAGGGCCACGATTGGGTTCGAGCCGCCTTCCCGGTCATCGTTTCGCCCGCCACCCATCATCGCGCCCCACATCGCCATTTGCCCCAAATAGCTGAGTGCACCGGCGATGGTTCCGGCAATGGTCATGATAAGGGTATCGCGGTTCTTGATGTGTGCCAGTTCGTGTGCGATCACACCCGCCAGCTCATCGCGACTCAGCATCTGCAACAGCCCGGCGCTGACAGCAACCGCACCCTTTTTGGGGCTGCGGCCCGTGGCAAAGGCATTCGGCGAGTTTTCGTTCAGAATGTAGACTTTAGGCGCGGGAATACCGGCTCGCTGGGAAAGCGAATGCACCATTCGCACCAGATCCGGCGCCTCGCGCTCCGTCACTTCACGGCCCCCATACATGGAAAGCACGATCTTGTCGGAGAACCAATAGCTTCCAAAGTTCATGACCAGGGCCATGACGATGGCGATCATCAGCCCGGATTCCCCTGCGATTGCGTGTCCCAAGAACAGCAACAGCGCCGTCAATAGCGCCAGCAGCATCGCGGACTTAACGTGGTTCATTGCGTTATCTTCTCCTTCGTTTCCGATCATCACCATTCGCGTTCCCAGCAAGGAACTTAACTTGCACTGGATTTGCTGGAAATCGGGCTCTTGCTAGAGCTCCAGTTGGGCAGCGAGGACGCATCCAACATACTGCAGAAGCCCCAATGGTCGACTCAGGCTCCGGGCAGCAAATGTGCTAGCTGGCGCGAAGGCCAGCACTGGTGGGATCGATACACCATATAAGACGATAGATGTGGAACAACCGTTTCGAGATGCCACGTGCTGTTCGAGAACGAGGACGCGGGGACCGCGGACAGGTCGCATCCGCCGAGGGTAGGACGGGGGCGTCTGATGCTCCTGTGTTTTTTCGCTTAGGCTCCGCCAGTATTCACCAGCACAAAGCGCCCGTCGGGTAGCAGACGGTAGCGGCGTCCCCGCCACCAGATGGAGTTGCCGAAAAATCCCGCGAACCAGAGCACAAAACTCAGCAAATCCTGGATTGGCAGCAGCAACCAGTGCTTCGCGGTCATGCGCAGGTGTACTGTAGCCGCCATCTCTAGAGCTTGCCAACAGCGCAGTAGCCAGACGCCGATCAAAGCAGGCCAAGCTGGCGGGTAGATGACTGTCAATATGCACGCGAGAGCCAAGGGACGCAGGAAAATCTCCCCGAAATAGCCAGCAGGTCGTGAACGGCGGGTGGAGCGTGCCCAGCGCAGCCGGTGCCCCAGGTTGGAGGCCAGATTCTGGGAGCCGATGCGATGTTCAATGATGGCGCTCGAAAGCAACACGCCGTGACCCAACTCCGCGGCACGATGCCCCATCACAAAATCTTCAGCCAGGTAGTCCTTCAATTCGTCGAAGCCACCAACGGCGGCAATGACACCACGCCGCGCCGCAATCGTTGGCCCCAGAGCAAAACGGACCCCTTCCAGCATACGGGCCGTCAGCACCCCGCCCAAAAATTCTGTGTTCATGTGGAGAGCTTCCAGAAAACTCCACACACTCCGGCCGGGCACGGCGCGATACAGACAGGAAACCAGCCCCACGGAAGCATCCTGAAACTCCGCATTGATCGCATCCAGAAAGCCTGGGTCGACACGGACGTCGCTATCGGCCATCACCAGAAGGTCATAGCGAGCCTGGCCTAACATGGTGTCGAGAGAAAACACCTTAGCGTTGGCATAGGGAGGTTCGCCCGTCTGGAAGATGCGGCACGGAACAGATGGGTATTCCTTCTGAAGCCCCCGAACCACATCCAGCGCAGGGTCCTGCGGATTGCGGGTGGCACAGAGGATCTCAAAGGCAGGCGATCCGTCTGGCAGAAGATAGTTCTGCCGGAAGTAACTGCGGAGGTTTTTGTCCAGACCTTCGTCCAGACCATGCAAGGGCTTCAGAATGCTAAGCTGCGCGCGTTCCCTGGCTGGTTGCGCGCAGACCTTGCGGTACTGGCGGGCCGCCACGATACTCATGACGCAATAGACAATACTGCCCAGGACAAAACCGGCGGGCGCCAGAATGGCAATCAATGGGAACACGCGGGGCGTTGCTCCTGGTTAATGCGCAATGTTGCGGGATGAAATCGCAAACCACAGGGAAGCTGTGCTACGCGGTCGCCAGTCGACGCGGCGATTTGGAGGGAGGTGGTTTCGGGAGCCACCAATTTCTTGCTTCCATCCGACAACGTAATGGTAAGCTGGCTCATAGGGCGAGGGTCCCCTACAGGGTAGCATAGGGGTTTTTGCGCTCCAGCCCTCCTGAAATCAAGCGTTCAGCGCGATTTTTTCTTGGTCTTTGCCTCAGTTCTCGCGGGCCAAAACAATTACGATTTCAGGCAGCAGCGCGTCTCATACAAGGGGACTATGGCTTCAATCACTAGCCAGGCCGGCTTTAACGAAACTCCTCTCGTCACCAAAGCGCGACAAGGCGACCTAGCCGCATTCACGCAACTGGTTGAAAAATATGAAGGGAAGATCTTTCGGCTGGCCCGGCACATTACTAATAGTCAGGAAGACGCAGAGGACGTTCTGCAGGAAACCTTCCTGAAGGCTTACGAACATCTGGGCGAATTCCAGGGAAATTCCAAGTTCTATACTTGGATCGTCCGCATTGCCGTGAACGAGAGCTTGATGAAGCTCCGCAAACGGAAGAGTGACCGGTCTGTTAGTCTAGACGAACAGATCGATACGGGCGAGGATGTCATCGCTCGGGAAATCGCGGTCTGGGAAGATAACCCGGAAGATCAGTACTCGCAGTCGGAATTGCGGGAAATACTTGACGAGGCAGTGAAAAGTTTGCCTCCAATCTTCCGAAGCGTTTTTGTTCTGAGAGACATCGAAGAGTTGAGCTCAGAAGAAACGGCGGAAATTCTGAACCTCACCGTGCCCGCGGTGAAGAGCCGCCTGTTAAGAGCCCGTCTCAAGCTGCGGGAAAAGCTCACGCGTTATTTTAAACGCAAAGGGGACGACATCTTTGATTACCTGTAAACGTTTTCTGGAAGAGCTCGGCGCTTTTCTAGACGAACAGACGGCGCCCGAATTGCGGAAGGAACTGGAGAACCATCTCTCCGAGTGCCCCAATTGCTGGGTGGTCACAGATACGACGAAAAAGACCATCAAGGTCTACAAAGGCATGGACCCTTACCCCATTTCCGGCGAGTTGCATAACAAGCTCCTGCTGGCGCTTACGCGCGTTAGCCGCCGAGAAAAACCCGAAGTTCCTACGGATTCTGTATCAACCGAAGCGGAAGCTTAATAGTCGTAATTTCGATTCTCACCCTTGGCAGGCCCATATTCCCTGACCGGTTTTCCGCGCTCCCCGTCCCCGAGTTGCTGTGAATCTGGTCCAGGCCTCTCCCTTCCCGACAACGGTTGTCCTTCGGGGGAACGGGTGCCTGTTGCGGAGGGCCATCGTCGTAGGTCAAGCGCCTCAACGCTTATCAGAACCCTTCGATCAATAGAAAAGCCCGGTGGACCGAAGTGGTCCACCGGGCTTTTCATGTTCATGCGATTACCTATACGGCCCACTGTCTGGGTTCTGTATCGGCAACCCGCGTAGATCTTGCGGACATGCGCTCATCTGCCGAGGCGTTGTGATACGGCGTATCCATCAGCATCGTCAGCTTTTGGAAGACATCCGTATTCCGCAACAGCCCTTCGAAGTGTTCCGACCCTGGCCCGAACGCAGTCGACGTTGCATAGTCCGCCGTGTGGCTGGTTCCCACAAAGCCAATTCCCAGATAGTTGGCCAGGACCTGTCCGGTGACGCCTACCAGCGTATCCTGCTGTGCATTCAACGAAATACCTTTTTCGCCAGCGGCCGCGCTGGCAATGGCCCTGGCGTGCGCCGGGCTTAGATCGATTCCGTGTGTTTCCTTGAAGGTATTTGTGACAAGCCGCTCTGCTACCGCTCTCGCATCAGAGGCTTTGGCGGCATCCATCGTGTAATCCGCTCGATTCCCCAGCCGTTTTGCGATTTCGGTAAACGACGCCGTGGCCTTCATGGCGCGGGCCAGACATTGGTCACTGCTGCCGGACGCGCCGCCCATGCTGTTCAGGCCGGGATTTGCATTCCCGTGATCCGTACAGATCACCACCAGGGTATCGCCACGTTGTTGGGCGAAACGAAGGGCAACCCCCAAGGCCTCGTCGAAGGCCAATTGTTCCTGAATGAGCGCGGCGGCATCGTTCGCGTGCGCCGTATGGTCGATACGCGCTCCTTCAATCTGCAGAAGGAACCCCTTGGGCTGCGTGCTGAGCGCCGTCAAAGCCGCACTGGCCATTTCCGCCAGAGCGGGAATCTGTATCGCGTCCGCCTGATTGCGGACATGGTCAATGGTGTAAGGCAGAGACCCACTGCCGTAGAGGGCGAGCAGCCGGTCCCCCGGCTTCACGACTCCTGTTTCCTGCTTCGTGTTGGCGATCCGATACCCGCTATCGCGATACGCGGCTACTAGGTCCTGCTTGTCAGCCCGCTTTTCAGCAAGAAACGCATCCCGTCCGCCACCCATCAGCACATCGACGCGGTTTAGATATTGCTTGACGATATCTTCGTATTGCGAACGTTTCGGTACGCTGGAAGCGAAGCCGGCAGGCGTGGCATCCCAGATGGAAGTGGTGGTGACCAAGCCGACGCCGAGGCCTTTTTCTTTGGCAAGCTTGGCCAGCGGCACAAGAGCGGTTCCATCCGGCAAAGTGTTGATGGCGCCATTGCGCACTCTCGATCCGGAACCCCAGCTCGAAGACGCCGCGGCGGAATCGGTCACGCTGCTGCTTAGTGAAGCCTGATCAAACATACCGCGCGCCACGGACGGGTCACGCAACAGCGTCGCCCAGTTGGTGGGGCGGCGGCGATCAGCTTGGCTTGCGATCTCGGCAAGGGCGATGGCGCCCGCGCTCATGCCGTCCGACACCATGTAGACGATATTTTTGGGGCGTTTACCCGTCCCGGAAAGGCTGGCCGAACCATTCGCACGCAATAGACTGACGCCAAGCGTGGCTAGCCCTCCACTCATCAGGAAGTTTCTACGGTGGGATCTCATGGAGGATCTCCTTCTGTTTACACTCGGTAACCTCCTATTGAAATCAAACTATCAATGAAAAGCAAACGGGATCTGTTACTCCGTATTTCAATCTGAGCCACGCCATGAGACAAACAGATCCGACTCGACGCGCGGGTCGGACTCTGTCATACCGCAAGGAGTAAAAGCGCGCACGGCAACAATGCTCCGCCGGGCGCGAAGCTGGACGAACACATGGCGCGGGTAAACGACAGTGGGAAACAACCCAGCCAGAACGTCCCTCAGCCTTGCTTGATCTCTTCGTTGAACGAGAGAGTGGTGATCAACCGCTCCAGTTCTTCTCTGGCGTTCGTCAGATCTGTGGCGACCTTTTTCAGGTCGACATCCAACGCCTGCACCCGGTCTTCCTGGGCGTTCAACTGTTCGGTGTACCGTTGCAGCAACGCTTTCTCTTCGGCACTCCCTTTCAGGGACTTCATGTTCTCGCGAACGCGACTCTGGTCCTGGAAGATCTTATCTCGTTCTGTGTTCCAGGCCTTCTGTCGGTCAGATAACACGGCGATGGCTCGCTTCTGCTCGATAATCCTCCGCAGGGCTGCCTCAATTTCCGGAGTGATGGAGTTCTGCCGTACAAACATCGCAATCAGGTTGCTGTCGATGTTGGTCAGTTGGTACGAAGTGGGTTGCTGCCAGGCCTCCTGCACCGGTAAGGACTTCGTCTCCTTCGGCCCGATCACCAATCGGAAACGCCGCCACTGGTCGGTTTCTTCCTCAGCTTTCAGGGAGCCAAGCAGCTTGTACCCAGCACGAATGGGATGTTCGATGATGACGGTGCGCGGTTTCGTGTCTTCGTTGCGGAAGGTGTACGCGTAAGCCGCCCGCCGTTCTGAATCATGGATCAACACCCCCCGATAGATACGAACGCGCGTGATTTGGTCCGATTCGGAAGTGGCGCTACCGTTCACATTGAGAGCCAGATCCGTCGCATAAGTCACCAGACGTCGCTCATCAGGACGGATGGATTCGAAGATGCCTTCCCCCGCAAAAGCGTCTCCTTCTATGACGTTGAAGGTTCCCCCGTCCAATGTGATGCCTGTCGAATTATTGATCCATAGAGCCCGCATGGGGCGCTTGGAGCCAAGCGACCGATTCCAGAGCGATACACGTTCTGCCTTGATTTCGGCCTGTGTAATGGGGACCAAAGCAGACTGGTTCTTCTGGATGCTGAGTCGTTCCTTCAGCTTGTATTCAAAAAGGTCGCCTAGTTCCTGCGTGGAGGCTGCGCCTTGCAAGTTAGCCATGCTCGCGTACAAGTTGGGGCTGGCGACTGCCGCAGCTTTGCCCATTGCCTGCGCGCGTGAGGCGCCGGGTGCAGGGATGCGCGCATAGGAGCTCACACCCCCGGCATACTCGGAAACTGCGACCGATTCCGTAACCGAACCGAGCTGGAGCACGGCATCGCGCCGCATAGATCGGGAACTGGCCACCGACAAACCATGCACTCGCTGCGTCTGGAAGCCGGGAGAGGAAAACTCAACACGGATAGTGCCATCAGGAAGCGTCGTGAACTGGTAGCGGCCGTCGGCTCCACTCAGCGTTTCCCCTACCAGTTGGTCATTGGAATCATAAGCGCGCACAATCGTCCCTGGAACCACGGCCCCTGAGGGATCGGTCACCGTTCCTTGCAGCGATGCCCGGCCCATGCGCAGTGTGGCTTCGTGCGTCTGGGGAGCGGTCATTGCCGCGCTGCTGACTCCGATGACGGGCCGCTGCGTGTAGAGTGGCTCAGACAGATTCTGGATGAAGGACTGAGGAGCGCCAGAGACAAGAGAAAGCTCGACGTTTTCCCAGTCCTGTCCCACCGTGTTGTCCACGATGGCCCAGCCTTGCAGTAACGGATTCTTCTTCGCATCGTCGCCGAATACAACACGGTAAGTGCTCTTCCATACCGGCACCTCGCTAATGTAACTGACAAAAAGATTGCGGGGCCCCGTACCCTCAGCGGAAATCGTCATCGTTCGCAGGTCCGGCTCTCGTTCCTGGGAAACCACGTCCAGATACCGCCCCACCTTCTGCGCAAGGTCCTTTTCAAGTAGCCGGATGTTGGCCGCCGGGGATACTTCAACGCTGCGGAGTTCACCAGCCTCCGTCAGAACGGTGACATAGTCGGCTTCAATCGCCGCATCGCCACTAGCCTTGGGTTTGCGTTCCACGCTCAGCAAACGGCCGGTAATCGCCGCCGTGGCTCCGCTTCGGATTTCGACGCGCGCGCCGCGGAGCGTACCCAACAGTTGCGCCAGAGAACCTGCCTCACCGGGCGCAATCGGCAGTTCACCCAGTTGTCGATCCAGGGAATTCTGCGATCCATAGGCAACACCGGAAATGCGCCCCCCATTGAGATCGAGTACCGTCAGCGACTTCAGCACATCATTCAATTGGCCAGACGTGAAAGAAATGGTGACATCCTGGCGGCCGCGCACGGGGCCAACGTGCTCGAAATAACCGATGCCGTTCTTATAAAGAAGCACCCGCTGGATGGGCAGCCGATTGGCGACGCTGGCAACACCGGTAGCACTCGCACTGGCTGGGGCTGGTGAAGTGGTCGTTGTTTGTGCGGTCGCGCCAAGAACGACAGTGAGTATGACGAGATGAGCCTTCGTAATAAGAGCGTTCATAGATAGTTGTACGCGTGTAACAGTTCATTTCCGCCATTTGATGGCAGCGAGAAGCAAACCGCCCCTTTGCGGAACTCCTCTGCTGCCATCATGCAGAAACCAGAGAGACTTTACCAGCCAAGCGGTACCAGTGCGTGGAACAACGCAGCATTGACGGAACAAATACACACCTTGTACATCTTGGGGAACTTTTCCCACAGCGTGGTTTCTAACGTAGTTGTAAGCGGTGAACGAGCCGACGACGGCCTGGAAGGAACTCCCCCTCCTTCTTGACTGGCTTAGGCGACCGACACGCCATTTCATGGTCCCTCCTTTCCGCATAGGCGCGGACATCTCTTCGGAGGCGTCCGCGCCTATTTGTTTCCCGTACCCTGCTCTCAGATTTCATAGCGCCTCTGCTTTCCGATCCCCCCCACGGACGGTACGCCACTATACGAGCGGGCGCCACGCTAGCGTCTTCGCAACAAACGACCCGGTCTTTGCTCATATCCCGCTATTCTGAACAATCGGATTCCGGTTATCCCTTCCGTGGATTTCCTGTGATCTGGCGGTTTGCCGTCATGGGACAGGGCGAGACGGCAGCTCATCAGGCACTGCGAACAGCCAGTCGCCGCCCCCGGAAAAATCGTGTGTAGCATCAGGAAGGAAGCGAGCAATGGCGGAAGACATAGTGGCGGAAAACATACAGCGTTCCGTGGCAGCGGCGGAACCGCAGCGCAACTGCGATCTGGTGATGAAAGGCGGTATCACCAGCGGCATCGTCTACCCCAAAGCGGTCTGCGAACTCGCCAAGGAATTCCGCTTCCGCAACATCGGCGGCACCTCTGCCGGAGCCATTGCGGCTGCTGCAACTGCTGCCGCGGAACTCGGTCGGCAGCGTGGTCGCAACAGTTTCGAAAAGCTCTCCCGGTTGCCAGAACAGTTGGGCGCCATCACCGGGAAGTCCGGTGGATCTTTCCTCTTTCACCTCTTCCAGCCCCAACCACAGTTCACCCGCATCTATGGGTTGCTGACCTCGTTGATGAGCGCCAAGCGCCCGATCATCGCCATTCCCTGGTTGGTGGCGCGGCACTACCGGCTGGCGACCTTGCTCGGCGTGGTGTTGGGCGTTGCCTTTGGCTATGCACTGATTCCGGGCGCACAGGGTTGGGAACTGGCCCCGCGCATTGTCGCTACCGGCGTGATGCTGGCACTCGCCTTGGTGCTGGCATTGGGCTGGACCATCCGGCGTGAGGTCTGCCGGATGTCTTGCAGCATGCTGGGTCTTTGTACGGGCATGCCCAACCCGAAGCAGAAGGCCCAGGCCCTGACTCCGTGGCTGACGAACCTGTTGAACGACTACGCTGGCCAGCCCGCCGCCGAGCCCCTGACCTTCGGGCACTTATGGGGCTCCCGCGAACCAGGAGCCGAAAAGCAGATCAACCTGGAGATGATGACCACCAGCCTGACCCACGGGCGGCCCTACCGTCTGCCCTTCGATGAGCGCATCTTCTATTTCCGCGAGGAAGAGTTCCGCCGATTCTTCCCGAAAGAAGTGGTCGATTGGATGGTGAAGCATCCGCGCGAAAGCAACAGCAATTTCGACGGGTTCTTGCCTCTGCCGGAATCCGTGGACCTGCCGGTGATTGTGGCGACACGCATGAGCTTGAGCTTCCCGATTCTCTTCTGCGCCATTCCGCTTTATGCCGTGGACCGCAGCCGCCCGCGAACGGAGCAGAAACCCGAAGTCTGCTGGTTCTCTGACGGTGGTATGTGCAGTAACTTCCCTGTCCACTTCTTCGATTCGCCGTTGCCACGCTGGCCCACCTTTGCCATCAACTTGATGCCTTGGGACGCCGGACGCGCCAACAGCAACGAGGCCGAGATGGTCTATATGCCCGAAAGTAACCGAGGCGGATTGCTGGAAGCCTGGAACCGTTTTGAGGTGGATGGAGAAGGGAACCGCAAACCGGGTCTTGGCCCGGTGAAAGGCATGCTGGGGGCCATCATGACCTCCATGCAGAACTGGGTGGACAATCGACAAATGCGCATTCCCGGCTATCGCGATCGCATCGCGCACATCAGTCTCAAGGCCGATGAAGGTGGCCTGAACCTGAACATGCCATCAGAAATCATTGCAGCAGTCAGTGACCGCGGCCAAGAAGCGGGCCGTATGTTGGCATCCCGCTTCCGCGTCGGCAGCGAGCACCCCATGGATTGGGACAACCACCGCTGGGTGCGTTTTCGCTCTACCCTATCCGCCATCGAAGAAGTGCTTGCCAAGGTCGTCCGTGGCTATACCGACCATGAAACTGCGAAGCCCTTCCGGTCTTACGAAGACCTGCTGAATCGAGGCAATGACGCGAAGCCGGGCTCCTATTCCTTCCGCGCCAACCAACGGGATTATGCGAACGTGGCGATCCCCGAACTATTGAAACTCGGCGAGCAGTGGAGCCGATCCGCCAGCCTCTGCGATGGCGCTCCAAAACCTGAACCGGAACTCCGCATTATGCCGCGATTTGGCATGAAGAATGAGGAAGAAGAATGATCCACGTTGACCGCAGCACCATTCCCGTTCCGAAAATCTACCTGTCCGAACGTACCGAACAGAAACGCGCCGAGCTATGGGAAGACACCCGTGACCTGTTGGAGAACAATCGGCAAGACATTGATCGTTTCACTATGTTCAGGCCGGTACAAGGAATAGATCGCATTCGACAAATTCAGAATCGGCACAAATCTGTACTGGATTATGCCCAACTGCTTTGGGGCTCGGCCAAGGACGATCTGTTCAGACTGTTCTGCGGAAAATGCGCATATTGTGAGACGCCTATGGGGGAAAACGGCGGCGACGTCAATCTCTACCGTCCACGTTCTGGCGCTCGTAACGCCGATGGCTCCGTGGACCCATTGCATTACTATTGGTTGGCTTATGAATGGGAAAACACCCTAATTTCCTGTCCATCCTGCAGCCGGGCCAAAGGCCCACGGTTTCCGGTTTCTGGCTCGCGGGTACGTGTCGATAGTCGCGAGTTTGCGGACCTTCAGACCGAACACGCCCTGCTGCTGGACCCTTGTCAGGACACTCCTCCCAATCACCTTACCTGTGACGTCACCGGCTTGCTGAAGGCCTTGGATGCGAGAGGACAAACCACCATTGAGCTGCTGAACCTGAACCGACGGGAACTGGTGGAGGCGCGACAGGCTGTATGGAATGCGACGGCGCAATACGTAACCCAGGCCGTATTCGAAGAGGGCCGTAATCTTGGCGCCATCCTATCGCGCATCAGGGAGACATTACGGGACCGGACCCAGCCCTACCTGCTCGCCCACGCAAGCGCCGCATGGCATGTGCTTGAAGAAACCGGCCCACTCCCTTGGACCCTACTCGAAGAAGCGCGCCAAATCCTTCGATATACCCTTCCTGCAAACTGGGGACCACCCGTTCCCACATTCGGAAGCGACTCTGGCCCGGCTTCACCGGCTCCTGCTCTTCCACACGCTCCGGCCCCCGCGCCAGAGACACCGCTGACGATACAAGCACCCGTGACAAACGAGCCGCCTGTCGCCAGCAAGGCTGACTACTCCATCGAAGTTGACGACGAGCAGGCAAAAGCCGAGTACTTCCGTACGGCAAAACGCATCGAACATTTCACCATCCGTAACTTCAAGGCAATCGAAGAGATCAGCTTGCCTTTTCCCAATCCGGAAGCTGGTCGCGAAAGCTGGTTGATGCTGCTCGGGGAAAACGGCTGCGGCAAAAGCTCGATTCTGCAAGCGCTGGCTCTGGCCTTGATGGGACAGGAGCACGCCAACAGCCTGGGCCTGGACGCGCGACGTTTTGTGCGGAGACATCCGGATGTGACCGAAGGTCAGGTTGTGGTGAACGTCAGCGGCGTCGGCGAGGTCACCTTGCACTTCTCGCTCGACTCTCCCGATTTCCGGGTGACGCCCGCCGACCCCAAGGTTTTGCTGTTAGGTTATGGCGCAACCCGATTGCTGCCCAAGGCCGCGCGGCGGCAGAGTTCCGAACAGCGCGCCATCCGCATTCTGAATCTCTTCGATCCCACGGCTCCGCTAGCTGATATCGAAACGTGGCTGCTTGATCGGAATCGCGTCAGCGACGAACGACTTGTCGCCATTGCCTTCGACCTCAGCCGCTTGCTGATGCTGCCAGCAGATTTGCGCGTCTGTCGCGATGGCGATCAGATCGATCTCGAATATGATGGCGGGCGCAGGGCGCTTCGCGATATGAGCGACGGCTTCCAATCCATCGTCGCGCTGGTGGGTGACATTGCCATGGGCGTGGAGGGCTGGTGGAGTAGCCTCCGCGAGGCAGAGGGCATTGTGCTGCTGGACGAAATCGAAGTACACCTGCACCCCACCTGGAAAATCTCCATCGTCGAACGGCTCCGCGAGACCTGTCCCATGCTGAACTTCATCGTCACCACGCACGATCCACTATGTCTGAAGGGTTTGCGCCCCGAAGAGGTGGTGGTGCTGCGGAGAGACCAGGAAACCGGCGTGGATGTGGTGACCGAAATTCCGCGTATCGACCATCTGCGCAGCGACGAGTTGCTTTCCAGCTTCCTCTTCGGCCTTCCGTCGACGCGAGGGCAGGGAACCTCCGTGGCAATTGCCCGGTACGCGGCATTGTTGGGAAAGGAAGCTCGCAGCAATGCCGAGGAGCAGGACCTGGTGACGCTACGCGCCTCGCTATCGGAAGAGTTGAGTGATACCGTCACGCCCATGCAACGCGTCATCCAGGAAAGGGTTCTCGCTTCCATTTCTCCCGAAGCCCTCGGCAACATGGAGCCCGCTACGGCGTCTCCAGAGCGTCTGGAAATCCTTCGGCAAATGAGCAACCTGATGGGCGCAGGCTCAAAGGAGCCGCAATGATTCAGTTGCACTTTGTTGCTCCGCAGACGCCGGCTTGGCAGAACTGGCGTCAGGAAGTGATGACGGAACTGGCGGCTCTTACCGCGAAGGGACCGCCCTATGCGGTGAAAGATGCGCTGTATAAGAAGCAGCGCGAAAGCATCTTTGCCTGCTATTGGAACAAGTGCGTCTATTGCGAGGGGTATTACCGACTTACCGCGAAAGAAGGCGATGTGGAACACTATCGTCCAAAGGGTCGCATCCGCGACAACAGCAAAAAAATCGTTCGCGTGGATGTAGGCGGCAAAAAGCAAAACCATCCGGGCTACTGGTGGCTGGCGTATGAACCCGCAAACCTGCTTCCTGCCTGCGCCTACTGCAATCGCACCGGCAAGTTGGATTTCTTTCCGTTGGAGCCTGGCAGCGACTATGCGCTCAGCCCTGGCGAGGAGGCACAGGAAAAACCGACGCTGGTGCACCCGGGAATCGATAACCCGGACGAACACCTGAAATTTGACCCAAGTCTCGGCGTGCTCGCCCCTTTGACAACCCGGGGAGAAAAGACCATCGAGACCTTCGATCTGAACCGGGAGACATTGCTGGAGGCGCGGCTGGGAGCCTATCACAAGGTAGCCATGAGCATCCATCAGACGGCACTGTTGGAACCCGGCCTAGGAGTGAGCCTGCCCGCGACTCTTGGCTATCTGCATAAACACAAGATCGGCGAAGCCGCTTACAGCATTGCCGGAAGACGAGCCATAGAAGACTTCCGGGAACCGATGCTAAAGCTGATTGACCGCATGAAGGAATTACTCGGTGGCTAACCTAGTCGTCATGATCCGCGCTGGTGTCGCCCGTCTGGGACAACCGATAGCGGAAAGCGTTGCGCGTAAGCCCCAGCAAACGGGCGGCTTGGCTTTTATTCCCATCGGCGCGGCGTAGCGCTTCCTGAATCAGCCACTTTTCGTACTCTTCCAACGTCATCCCCGGCGGCAGAAAGTTATCGTCACTCGAGGTCGGACGCCGGTGCAGATCGTCGATGCGGATGTCACTCGCATCCAGACGATTCCCGCGCGCCAGCACCACCGCACGCTCGATAACGTTCTCAAGCTCACGCACGTTGCCCGGCCAGTAATGAGCTTCCAGCGCGGCCATCGCTTCGGGCGTAAAGGTATCCATGGGACGCCCCGCCTCGGCGCTGTATTTCTTCAGAAAATACTCAGCCAGAAAGGGAATGTCTTCCTTGCGCTTCCGCAAAGGTGGCATGTTGATGGGCACTACATTCAGCCGATAGAAAAGGTCTTCGCGAAAGGTGCCCTGCTCCAGAGCTACGCGCAGATCCTGGTTCGTGGCGGCCAGCACACGCACATCAATACTGACCGTTTTATTGCTGCCCAGCCGTTCAAACTGACGCTCCTGCAAAATCCGCAACAGTTTCACCTGCACGCTTGGCGATACGTCCCCGATTTCATCCAGAAACACCGTGCCGCCATTGGCTTCTTCAAACTTGCCGGCCTTGGCGGTACTGGCTCCCGTGAAGGCTCCCTTCTCGTAGCCGAATAGTTCACTTTCCATCAAGTTTTCGGGAATGGCCGTGCAGTTGATCTTGATAAACGGCCGCTCGCGGCGGGCAGAGTGGTAGTGAATCGCCCGGGCAATCAGGTCCTTACCCACACCGCTTTCACCCGCGATCAGCACGGTGGATTTCGCGGCGGCCACGCGCATCACCAGTTGAAAGACTTCCTGCATGGCGGCGCTGCGCCCAATGATGTTCTGCAGGTCGTAGCGGTGCCCAAGTTCCTCACGCAGCTTACGGTTTTCATCCCGCAGGGCACGCATTTCCAGCGCGCGTTCCACCACCGTCGTCAGGTGGTCCAGCGAAAAGGGTTTGGTAAGGAAATCGCTAGCACCCTTACGCATGGCTTCCACGGCGTTTTCCACCGTGCCATACGCGGTCATCAGCACCACCGGGCTGACACTATTCGTTAACCGGATGCGGGAAAGGAACTCCAGACCGTCCATGCCCGGCAGGCGTAGGTCTGAAAGAATAAGGTCCGCACGGTCAATCTGCGCCAGAGCCGCCTCCGCACTGCCAGCCTTCGCCACTTCAAAACCCAGGCTGCGCAGATGCAGTTCCAGGGCTCGTTGCAGTTTGTCCTCGTCTTCTACGATCAGAATGCGATGTGCCATTTACCTATTCCACAGAGATTACCGATAACCAGCGCCATGGCTGCTCACCCCAGCGGTAACAAAACCCGGAAGGTGCTCCCCTTACCCGGTGCGCTTTCCACCACCACCTGGCCCCCGTGCAGGTCGACGATGCGCGAAACAATCGCCAGCCCCAATCCCGTACCACCCGGCTTGCGGGTAAAGAACGGGTTGAAGATCTCCTCCAGATGTTCAGGGGCGATCCCGCTGCCTGTATCGATGATGGCAGCTTCAGCAAAGCCCTCAGTTAGTTTGGTGCGAATTGTGATCACGCCGTTCCGGTCACTTGCCTGCGCAGCGTTCAGAATCAGGTTCAGAAAGACGCGTTCCATCAACGTGGAATCCATAGGCACGGGCGGCACATCGGGCAAGTAGTTGGTAAAGATGGAACATTCCACGGGTGGAGAGTTCCGTTTTGCCAACTGGATGGAACGGTCCAGCACCGCAGCCAAGTCCGTGGGTTCCACACTCAGGTTTACCGGATTGGCAAACTGTAGAAACTTTGTCACCAGTTGATTGGCGCGATCCACCTCTTCCCGGATATTGATGGCCATTTCCGCGGCAATATCGTTTTCTGGCGGTACGCTACGGCTCAGGATTTCGGCGGAAGTGCGAATGGCGCCCAGCGGATTCCGCAATTCATGCGCCAGCCCTGCAGTCAGTTGCCCTAACGCGGCCAAGCGCTGCTCACGGCGAACGGCGCTTTCGGCCTCCAACAAATCCTGATTTGCCTTCGCCAACTGATCGGCGGTTTTCCGGCTAATGGTTGCTTCGCGGCGTTGCGCCGCTGTCAGATCGAAGGCCAGAAACCCCGTGAACGCAAGGAACGCAGCGCGTAGCGTCAACTCTTCCAGATCCCGCTCCAGAATCACGTAAAGATCCCAATCCAGGAAGAGCAGAAAAGAAAAATACGCCCCACAGGAAAGAAGCGTTACTACAACCGTCCCCAACCCTCCTAACGTGGTGGCAGCCGAAACCACAGGTAACAACAAGATGAGATAATGGCTGCTGGTGATTCCACCGGTATAGCCGATCAGCATGTAGCCGAGGAGCAACTTGATCCCGATGGAGGCCAAGTTCCCGGAGGTGCGATTGAGGGCCGGGACGCGGGGTTGAATCACCTGGAACAAGGCGAGTGCGATCAGGAACATACGTTCCGCCGGGTTGCGGAGTGGGCTAAGCCAATGCAATGTGGCGAATAGCAGTAACCACACGCCATCCACGGGACGTATCCACTGGAAGACTGCCCGCTTGAGGAACGATTGCATGGGTCTTCCTTCCAGCGTGCATGTTGACACGCAGTCGAGTGGGTGGAGGTTTACTGGCCTACACTCTGGACTGGTCCAGCCTGTAAACCCTTGTTAGTATTGTGCCAAAATGGAAGGCGCGGTCAGCGTAATGAACACTTTCGAGAATACCCAGCCCGATCACGAGACTCAAGAGACCTCTCAGGGGGAAGCCTCGTTCGGCGATATCCTACAAGCCTTTGAAGAGAGCCAAGTGGCCATACAGCCTGGGCAAACCGTGCAGGGACGCGTAGTTGCCGTGCATGAAACACACCTGCTTGTGGATATCGGCCAGAAAAGCGAAGGCGTCCTATCCAAGGATCAATTGGAGGGCGCGGCAATTCCCGAAGTGGGCTCCGAACTGACGGTGACCATTTCCGGCCGCGGCGAAGATGGCGTCTTGAAACTGGCAGTAAAGAAAGTGGTGGTGCCGAAAGACTGGTCCGCCATTGAAAAGGCCTTCGCAGACGGCTCTCCGGTTACCGGCACCGTTACCGGTCAGGTCAAGGGCGGCCTCACCGTCGATATCGGCGTACGCGCATTCATGCCGGCCTCTCGCAGTGGCACACGCGATATCTCTGACCTGCACACCCTGCTGGGCAAGGAAGTCCGCTGTAAGATCATTAAGCTCGATACCACCAAAGAAGATGTGGTGGTCGACCGCCGCGCGGTGGTGGAAGAAGAGCTGAACGAAGCCCGCAGCGAAGCCTTCGGTAAGGTGGATGTCGGCTCGGTGGTAGAAGGCACGGTCCGCAGCGTCATGGATTACGGCGCTTTTGTGGATGTCGGCGGCGTGGATGGATTGCTGCACGTTACCGAAATCGCCTATGGCAAAGTGGGCCACCCGTCGGAAATCGTCAAAGTGGGCGATGTTTTGACGGTGAAGGTGATCAAGAAAGACGCCAAGAACAACCGTATCAGCCTCAGCCTGAAGCAAACCCAGTCTGACCCCTGGAGCGCAGTGGCGGAGCGGTTCCAGAAGGAATCCCGCGTGAAGGGCAAAGTCGTCCGTTTGGCTGACTTTGGCGCTTTCGTGGAACTGGAACCCGGCATTGAAGGATTGATTCACCTTTCCGAAATGTCCTGGTCCAAGAAGATCCGCAAGCCTGCCGACGTGCTGAATGTGGGCGACGCGGTGGAAGTGATCGTGCTGGACGTGAAACCCGGCCAGAAACGGATCGCGCTGGGCCTGAAGCAGGCCCTGGGTGACCCCTGGAAGGAAGTTGCCGAAAAGTATCCTGTCGGCGCTATCGTCGAAGGCACGGTGACGAACCTCGCCAAGTTTGGCGCCTTTGTGGAGTTGGAAGAAGGCATCGAGGGCATGATCCACATCGGGGATCTGGCCTCAGAAACCCGCATTGAGCATCCGCAGGAAGTGATCAAAGTCGGCGAAACGGTGAAGGCCCAGGTCCTTTCCGTCGAACTCGACAAGCAGCGCATCCGTTTGGGGACGCGCCAGTTGCTGCCCACCCCTGCCGATGAGTTCATCAAGGAACACAAAGTGGGTGATGCCGTCACTGGACGCGTCGTGGAAGTTCGCGGCCAGAAGGTGAAAGTGGAAATCGCCGAGCGCGTCACCGGACGCTGCACGCTGCCGGGTCCCAAGGAAGGCGAAGCGCCAGCCGCTGGTAAAGCTGCTGCCGCCAGCAAGACGGACATCATGGACCTGAGCGCGATGCTCGCCGCAAAGTGGAAAGAAGGCGGCAGCGCGATCACAGAGCGCAAACAGGGTGGCGTCCGCGTCGGCCAGATTGCCCGCTTCAAGATCTCCGCACTCGATCCTGAAAAGAAGGCCATCGATCTGGAATACGTTGGCGCTTAAGTAACAGCGCTTCGGCAGCCAGACCGGTTCGCGATAGAAAACAGTAAAAGGGGCAGAGC
>Ga0182745_1000044_pt1 | contig 193156 bp, 159 predicted proteins | sample eDN3rd30CKraftBY_FD_128523 | JGI IMG/M metagenome (GOLD analysis project Ga0182745, IMG submission 128523) | Enriched backyard soil microbial communities from Emeryville, California, USA - eDNA 3rd pass 30_C Kraft BY (version 2) (version 2) | ecosystem: Environmental > Terrestrial > Soil >...
GGCTTGGGAACACACTCGACGCCAAGCTCCAGCTTGGCCACTGAACGTTTGGTTTTCTTCTCTCAAAAAGAGGAGAGAGTGTGAATCAGGTTGTCTTTAATACGAATCACGAAGCAGAGCTTCCGGGCGAGTGCGTTCCCAAGCCGGAGCTTGGGAACGAGGAACAGCGACTTCATTCCGCTAAAGTGTTACAGAGATTTTATTTTTTGCTTTCTCTGTGTTCCTCCGTGTCTCTGTGTTTCAGAAAACGTATTCTATTGTCGTCGGGAACGGCTCAAGAATAATGATGGCATACTGACAAGGCTTTCGCTTTAAAGTTCACGCTTTCCATGGTTTGCGGCTCTGCGGGAGCCTCGCCCTCCCGGAAACTGCCCATCTTGAAACAAGCAAAAGCCTTGGGCATACTGATCAACGGACCGCACTTATTTTCGTGTGGCGGTAATCACGAAGTAGCCACGGACGTCTTGAGCGATCACATTGTCAAAAAGCTGCTCCACTCGCGCGACGGCCCAGTCTTGATGTTTGGTGACGAAGTAGAGTCGCCCCCCCGGCTTGAGCCCCCGTCGCGCGGCTTGCAGGAAAATCTCTGCGATCTGGAAGTGTGAGAAGTACGGAGGATTGGCCAGAGCCACATCAAAGGTCCCGGTAAGGTCCCGGTCGCCATCAAACAGATCACCGTCTGCGGTCAGTCCCGTGGTGAAGTTGGTGATTCCGTTCAAATGGGCACCTGCATGTGCACATTGGATGGCTCTGGCGTTCGAATCAATTGCGTGGACGTGAACATCTGGTGCCCGTAATGCGGCAGCGATTCCAACCGTTCCGGAACCGCACCCGACATCAAGGACGTGGTCCCCCGGATGAATCTCCATGACTTCCAGGAGAGCCCGGGCTCCGACATCCAGCCGACGATGTGAGAAAACACCTGGCCGACTCACCGCCTGCACCAGATTTTCACCATCGCGGAACACGAACTCTGAGGTGAAGTCTCGCATCCGCTTGAGTGGCTTGAGTTTCTTCATCCGGTAGGTCACCCCGTGCCGTTTGGGGGTCCGGTCGATATTCTTTCCCAGCTTGTCGATCTCGTGATGCAGCCAGACATCTTTTTTATTGTCACTGGTGGCGATCAGTAATCCCCCCACCGCCAGACGGTCATATCCTTGTTGCAGGAACTCCCGGGTCAGTTCCGCTTCCCCTCCTCTGGCCACCGGGAGGACGAACAGATCGATTTCGTCCTCCGGCAAATCCGGAGTGCAGATGATTTCGAGATTGGGAAGATTCCGCGTCAAGTCATCCGCGTCCGCGGCTGGATAGACATCCTGAAAATGACAGCGAATCTTGGAATCTGGCAGCGATTCCGCAAGAAACGCGGCGGTCTGGCCTCGACCGACGGTACGGCAGAGAATCCGCTTGGCGTGAACATCCACACAGGCGTTGATGGCGAGCCGTTCAGAAGGAGGATTCCGCAGATTCTCTAATAGTCGATCGTCCATTGCCGCTCACAAAATATGAAATGCCATTGAATTCCAGGATCATAGACCATTTCTTCGAAAAAACGAGTCGCCTGTCCACTCCCACTGAAAATCATGCTTTCTCCTGAATTGTTCGATTCATCCAGAAGTGTTCTACTGTAGCATTGATGGCGTTTGTCCAGTTCGTTTGAAGAGTGATGGACGCCATTGTCCGTTCAGTAAAGCAATCTGGCTTCCCACCAGTGGAAAATGAGGTCAATCATGGTTCGTACCGCATCAACGATGTTACCACTTGGAAGCGATGCCCCTGATTTCTCTCTGCCGAATGTCGATGGCAAGACGGTTTCCCTGAGTGATTTCGCCGGTCGACCGTTACTGGTCCAGTTCATCTGTAACCATTGTCCATTCGTGAAGCATCTGCGATCCGCTCTGGCCGAGTTCGGTGAAGAGTACCAGTCGCGGGGACTGGCCATCGTCGGGATCAGTTCAAACGATGTCGATGCCTACCCGCAGGATGGTCCGGAACTGATGAAAGCGGAAGCGGAAGAAGCGGGATACACGTTTCCGTATCTGTTCGATGGTACGCAGTCTGTTGCGAAAGCCTATCGCGCCGCCTGTACGCCCGACTTCTTCCTGTTCGACAAAGAACACAAGCTGATTTATCGCGGCCAGTTCGACGACAGCCGACCAAAAACCGAAATTCCGGTCACCGGAGCGGACTTGAAGGCAGCCGTTGAGGCCGTGCTTGCCGGAAAGCCGATCACTGAGAATCAGCTTCCGAGCATCGGCTGTAACATCAAGTGGAAGGAAGGAAACGAGCCTGACTACTTCACAGGAGTCTCGGCGACATAACACTTTGACACGGCGCGTCGGTCAGATGGAACTCAATCTGGCCGATGCTCCGGGCTGGCGAAGATCACTTGTTTCTCTTTTCGATTGATTCCGACAAGGCCCCCCGTCACCGGATCAATGGCAATCCCCTGACCGGGAAAAGGGGTTTTCATTGTTGCCTGATGGACCAGAACATCCCCTGATTCCGGCAGTCGCAACCGGTAGATCACCCGTTTGTCATGTCCGGTTGCCAGAAACTCGGAATCACGCCAAATGCCTCCGGAGACACTGGACCACTTTCCCAGATCGGAAATAACACTTTCCGGAAACTTCAGGACCCTCTTTTCATTCCAGTTTCTGTCATATTCCACGAGAACCGTTTGCCCGTTCTCTGCTCCATACCGGGCGAAGACACACCACCATGCGTTGTCATGAAAGAGAACGACAGTCAAGCTTCCATGAGGAGATTCCCCGAAGGATTTAAAGTCGCTCAAGACCATCGTCTGCAGGTCAAGAACTTTGACTTCGCTGCACTCCGGCTTCTTCGGAAAGTTGGAATGAGCAGCATAAAGCTTTCTCTCAAGAATAAATCCGCTGTTGAGGTGATGAGCCGCTCCGATGCTAACGGCTAAACGTTCGCCCGTCGAACGGTCATACCTGGCGATCACCTTGTTATCGATGACATACAGAAAACGATCATCCGCAGCCACCGCCTGATTCGCCTCGGGAGCAGACAGCGTACCGGTTTGAATCCAGTTACTTAAGACGTCGTCTGCAAAACCGTCCGTTACGGCCAGTGCTGTAACACCAGCAATAACAACGATCCAGATTCTGCAAATGATGGTGCTTTTTAATGTCATGGGACCAGATCGAAGTGAATAGTCGTTTTTTTAGACGGAACAGTGGCAGTAAGCCCTGAAGTGTCCGGTGCAAAGTATTTAACGGGAACCCCTTCTGCCCCCTTACTATCATTGGCTCCTTCCTCGCCCATTTGAGGAAGCGTCTTCCAGGACTGAACAGAGACGCGATACTCTCCAGGTGGAACTCCATTGACAGACTGAGACTCTTTCAGAACATACTCGCCTTTAGTAATACGTGATGCATAAAGTTGTCGCCCGTCCAGGGAAGAGAAGCCGATAATACCGTCTTCAAGTGGTTGACCATTAAACCGAACAATCCCACTCACGTAAACGAGTCCAGGGTTACTGGATTGGGCATTACAACCGCAACTTCCCCAAAGCAGAAAAAGACAGATCGACGCAAGGAGATTCGTTATGGTCGAGTAATACGACACTGACGGACGTGAATCAAGGAACCTCGGCGACTTGCCCATCTGCTTTATCTCCCAGGTAGCACCATGTCGGAAAATCAATGTTGTTTCCAATAAATCGAACTGCCCCATCGGCCATCAACATGTGAACTCCTCCGACATGATGGCTGGAAAATCCACCGTTGGCTTTGTGATCGTTTTCGGAACCGCTGCTATTGAAATTCATCGTGGGGCTATTGGGCTTCTGGCCTGTAAATGCCCCAGGGAAATTGTAGCACCATGCTCCTCCATAAATCATCAATTCCCCTCTTCGTTCTCCCATCAGGAACGTGTTGCTTGTTCCGTCCGTAATATGCTGAATACCAGTCCGGGTCACGCCTCGCATCCCAAAAATCCCAGGATGACGATTTGTCGCAAAATTATGAGACTCGTACCACAACATTGCGTTGCCCGCATCGCAAAACGAACCTAATCCGCCCGAAGCGGCACAGTCGAGGGCCAGATCCGTCGTGGTTCCTCCCGTCGCTGAATTGGCAGGGCGACCGGAACCGGCAGAGAGAACGTATTGGCCCACCTGCATGACCACACTGCTCATGTCATTAAACGGATTGCCTCCGACCGTCTTCCCCAGGGGGGCATTCGGATTCGAAGGGCACGTAAATGCGGGAAAGAATTTATTCTCAAACAGGGATCTGTTGTCGACGGCTCCGAGTCGATAGGAATTATTGACATTAAAATTGATTGCCTGATACATCGGTGCCTGATCGACAAACGGCAGGAGAAATTCCAGCCAGACATGCCTTGGCACCGCACTTGCCGAGCCACCAACTCCATAAGTACTGGCGTAAGGAAAGACCTTATGCGTGTCGAGGTAATTATGCATTGCCAGACCGAACTGCTTGAGATTATTCCGGCACTGAGTGCGTCTGGCTGATTCCCGGGCCTGCTGAACTGCCGGCAGGAGTAATGCCACCAGAATGGCGATGATCGCAATGACAACCAAGAGTTCGATTAATGTGAATCCCTTCGCTGGAGTCTTGCTTCCTGTTTTGAAATCGTAAACAAAGTTGGTCACGAGTGATTCCTTTTGCTTTCAGACAACTCACAAAAATGCGCCGTTCCTATGAAATTCGACCGGACGCGAGCGGAGCGATCTGGACATGATAATGACTTGGTTTTCTATATTTGAGAACAAACTGTTAATTAGTGTGAACTGTCATCAATTAATTACGATAAATATATTCAATTTATATAATGCAAGTCGCGCATACAAACTACTTTTTAAATGCAATATAAAATCTTCTCAATCGGTGAAAATTTCTCATTCGCGAGCGGACCGGGGCAACTTCCAACAGGTCTTATCAATAGATAACGTTTCACATTTAATGTGAGATGCTTTTGCAATTAAAAACATGATTGTATATCAGTGGTGTTTCAGAAAAATCCTGATTTGATCAATAGCCTTCTGTTTAGAAGAGCAGCTCAGTTTAAATCGAATGACTCTACGATCAGAAGAAACGGTGATTGTGTCCGTTCCTTCGCCGAAGATGGCTCCTCTGCCGCCAGGGATATTTTTTATTGACTGTGCGTCAGGGTAGAGAACCTCAGGATGACCGAACTCCCTATCTGTTTCTTCGAGAATCGTCTCCTGCATTGCGAATCCCAGAATGGGGCGATCGAAGCGAATCACTCCATCAACGGGAGAATTCTTTGACGTCTGAGTATGAAGCAGAAAGGTGGAAACAGGAGTTCCAACAGGGAGTATCACCTGGCCCGGGAGATTCGCTTTGTCGTATGTCCCGGGTTCCGATGCCTGTAACTGGAGCGGTTGCTGGATGTCGACAAGTGCTCTTTCCTGAAAAAGGAAAGCGGTTCCGTCGCTCACCAGTTCAAGAGGACGAACCGATTTGGGCGGGGGCGTCATGACTTGAACTTTTCCCGATATTTGGGAGATGCCCAATAATGAAGGAAGCGATTGAGTAAAAAGGTTGTTGGTATTTGAGGTGTCTGTTTGGATGCTCTCCCCTTTGTGAATCCGCCGTGCTTCTCCAGAGAGAACGGAAACTCTCTGGGTGCTTCCTCCGGCCTGAACTTCGATTTCCCCCTCCATCACCTGGATATCCGTCACTCCTTCCCGATCCACATGCACTCCGAACAGGGTCCCTAAATCCACGATCTGTGCCGAGTCGGTGTTGACCCGAAATCCGTGGGCGCGCGGTGGAACCTGAACGCAGACAGTTCCGTGATGAACGTACAGTTCCCAGCCGTTGATGATCTCCAGGTCAACGGTTCCGGAGGAGGAGACGATGGCACCGCTGTCGAAATGAATCAGAAACCGACCACCTGGGACACGCAGGCGATCACCGGCGCGGACCAGTGGAAATCGTTGTCTTGCTCCGTCCGCTGTCTCTGATTCTCCCGGTGTTTCCCAGAGTCCGGACAGGCGTGGAGCTTCCTCGTATCGATTGGAGTTTTGTACCTGGAAGATCCAGAATCGCCCTCCCAGAAACAACATGAAACTGGCAATCAGGGAGCAGGTCCAGAACTGGATGATCGATCGACGCTGCTGCTGGCGAACCTGAGAGACGATCGCCGATCGGTTGACGTCGTCTCCTCCCAGTGCCCGATGCAGGCCCACTTCGAATGCACACCAGTGAACATAATGGTCGCGGGCCGCTTCATCCTGTTCGAGGATTGTTCGAATCGAGGCCATCACCTCCGGCGTTTCCAGCGATTCGCGGGGGAGTTCCAGTAATGAGGTGAGCCGTTCAATGGAATTCATGTTCCACCCCCGCGTGAAATGCGTCGCATCACGCATTCAAACAGTCGGGCACGAATTTTCTGGACCGATTTATATAAACCCTGAACGCTTCGCCCTGATTCGGCGGCAATTTCCTTTAAGGAGGTTCCAGGAGCGTAGCGGGCTTGCATCAGGTTTCGGTCGGCCTGACTGAGTCGGGCCAGACACAGGTGCAATGCCTCGTATTGCTGCTCAAGGGTTTGCGACTGTGATCGGGCCACCTGCGCAATCTTCTCCAGAAGTTCTGGAGATTGAATCAGTCGATGACTCGCCTGCTGACTGAAAGAAAGCACTTTGTTTCTGGCGATTCCGCAAGCCCAGGCGAAGAAGTCGCGGTCACGGTCGAATTCGTCGAACTTTTCCCAGGCGGTCACCCCCACTTCCTGAAGGAGATCTTCTGCGTCGGCCCAGTTCAGCACCATTGTGAAGATATACGTATAGACACGTCGAGAGGCCCCGGTCCAGAGGCGCACGAACTCCACGTGTCCGCCGTGGCGGGGTACTGGCTCCAAGAATCGCCTTCCCGACTTAATCATTTCTTAACACATGTTCATGTGTGATATGCTCGAGGTCATCCCATTCAATTTCGAATTGAAACCAAAAGTGGAGCGATTATTTTTCAAATATTTTTGAATTGTCTTGTAAGTGATTGAAATGAAATTGGTTACCGATTTTGTTCAGGCATAAAAAAAGCCGGACGTCAACAGACGTCCGGCTCCTTCATCATTCAATATTTCAGGTGGAACTACGAAATTGTTCCGCCATAGATGGCGCCGGGGCCGAGGAGTTCTTCGATTCGGAGCAACTGGTTGTACTTACAGATGCGGTCGGTTCGGCTGGCCGATCCGGTTTTGATCTGTCCGGTTCCCAGTGCGACTGCCAGGTCGGCAATGGTGGTGTCTTCGGTTTCGCCGGAACGATGGCTCATCACAGCGGTGTAGCCGTTCTTGTAGGCCAGATCGACGGCTTGGAAGGTTTCGGTCAGAGAGCCGATCTGGTTCACTTTCACCAGAATGCTATTGGCGATTCCCTTGTCGATGCCTTCTGCCAGACGCTTGCTGTTCGTGACGAACAGGTCGTCCCCAACGAGCTGGACTTTGTCTCCCACGCGATCTGTCAGCAGTTTCCAGCCATCCCAGTCATCTTCCGAGAAGCCGTCTTCGATGGAGCAGATCGGGTATTTTTCCGACCAGCCAGCCAGCAGTTCGGCCATTCCAGCAGCGTCGTAAGTTTGCCCTTCGACGGTGTAGACCTTCTTGGCGGTGTCGTAGAACTCGGTGGCGGCACAGTCGAGAGCGATCTTGATCTGCTCGCCCGGTGTGTAACCTGCCTTTTCGATGGCGGTCAAAATGATCTGAATCGCTTCTTCACTGTTTTTCAGGTCGGGAGCAAATCCCCCTTCGTCCCCGACGGCAGTGCTCATTCCTTTGTCGTGAAGAACTTTCTTCAGACTGTGGAAGACTTCCGTTCCGGCGCGGAGTGCGTCAGAGAACGTGGTAAAGCCGAGCGGCATTACCATGAATTCCTGAAGATCGATTCCGTTGTTGGCATGAGCCCCCCCATTGATGATGTTCATCATCGGGGCTGGCAACCGACATGCTCCGGCTCCTCCGAGGTAGCGGAATAACGGCAATCCGGAACTGGCGGCGGCGGCACGGGCAACGGCCATCGAGCAGGCCAGAATGGCGTTGGCACCCAGTCGGGATTTGTTTGGAGTTCCATCGGCATCGATCATGGCCCGGTCGATCGCCCCCTGATCGAATGCATCCTGTCCGGTGAGAAGAGCGTCCAATTCATCGTTGATATTGGCAACCGCTTTCTCAACTCCCTTGCCAAGATAACGGGATTTGTCGCCGTCCCGAAGTTCACAAGCTTCGTGAGCCCCGGTGCTGGCGCCGCTGGGAACAGCAGCACGCCCGACGGCACCATCTTCCAGCTCAACATCCACTTCGACCGTTGGATTTCCGCGACTGTCCAGAATCTGCCGACCATGAACTGCCAGAACTGCCACACTCATTCTAATGTCCTTCACTCAGTATTTGTTTCCGACCCGGCGTGGCTGGTTTGTCCCGACGCCAACTCCCGGATTTCATTCACAAGGCGACGGCGATTGCGCACCGAGATCGCTCCTGGGCAACCAGATCGGTGATTGTATCGGTATCGCTGAAGAATGAAAGCTGCCCAGCTTTCCCAGACTGCGCGTCAGGAACTTTTGGGAGAATTCGTGCGACTGGCGAATCGCTATTCCCCATTTATTCGTTTTTTCTCGCAGCATTGCCGATCTACGAGATGACGAAGGCCCCGACAGTGCAATTACTCTGTGCAATCGCTCTGTCTGTGTGGGTTTGCGAGAGATTGGACGACGTCAGGGATGTGTGCCCTGCGAAATTCAACTCGCGAGAGGGGGAGAGAATGAGGATGCGGACATCAATTTCGAAAGCGATTTTCTGGTTCTGTCTGGCGGCCTGCCCGTCGCTGGCTCAGGCTCAGATGTTTTTTGAAGCGGATGCCGTGTTCCTCGGACGCAATCAAAATGGGGGAACGACAATTGCCCCCGGCATCTCCACAAATACCGGAAGTTACGGCGCCGAGTCAGGTTACCGGATCAGTATCGGGAGTATTCTCGATACATGGCAGGTTGACGCCACGTTTACCCAGATCTCTCCGTGGACTGGAGAAGTGGATCGATTGGATAGCAGCAGCATCAATCTGGCGACCGGTCTCGAATTTGAGGGCTTCCTGAATACGGCTGCTGATGCGTCTCTCCCGACTCCGGTGTATTCATTGAACCTGGACAACTTCGAGGCCGCCTCCCGATCGAACTACCGTGATGTGGAAATCATGATCGGCAGTAGTTATGCCAATCATCGCTGGCGAGTCGCCGGGGGATATCGCCATGCTCAGCTTGATGAGCAAAACGGGTTATTAATGGAAGGGGCGTTCGCGGAAGCCCCCATTGGGGCCGGTCTTGATCCTATCGCATTACTCGATGCTGGCGCTACTTACGTCACAGGAGTTCCGGCGGCGATCACAAACAACACCCCTGTGCAGTATGCCTTGCAGTCACAGACCACCAACCATTTGAACGGTTTTCAGACGACCTTTGGCGTTCAATTCGTCGACGGTCGCTGGCTCACTCTGGAGGGAATCGCTAAGGCCGGGATCTATCACAACCAGATGTCAGGCCGGGTCACTGAAATACTTCGAGCCGAAACCGGAGCGCCTGCATCTGTCTATCAACAGATTCATTCCGGAAAGAAATCGGGAGCGGCGTTTATCGGAAACCTGGGGCTCCGCGCGGTGATCGGGGTGACCGACTACATCGACATTGTCGGGGGAGGAGAGGTGCTCTTCCTGAGTGGAGTCGCTCTCGGAAACGACCAGTATAACGGGGTGAGCCAAACCATGGTGGGGACCAGTGCCTACGAGGTCCAGAACCGTGGCTCGATGGTCGCTTACGGAGGGAACATCGGCTTACGGATTTACTGGTAAGAAGCCGGTTCTGACTATCCCGAATGATTCATGGTAGTGCTTGACCTCGTCTAAAAATAGGGGCTATTACATTGCCGATTGCACCTCACCTGATCAGTTTTTGAAACACAGAGGCACGGAGAAGCACAGAGAAGCACAGAGAAAATACAGGAAATAATATCTCTGTGCCCCTCTGTGTCTCCGTGTTTCAACATTCTTTTCCTGTGAATTCGACCCACTGTTTTATAGATCAGTCCAAGTAGTAGGGTGGGTCAAAGTCGCGCAACGTGAAGGTGGGTCGTCGCCAACGGCCGATTGTGCTTGCGGCGGTCTGTGTTCTTTGGAAGTGAATCCTGCGACTGAAGCCCCACCACACCATCATGGTTGGCTCGACCCACCCTACAAGTGTGAATCATCCGGGCTATTGCGAGATCAATGAAACGGGGCAATCTTTTAGAGAATGCTCCGTTTTTTTATTCGATCATTTTTTGGAACGACGCCCCATAAAGAAGAAGCGATCCAGTGCGAATCCGCCTGGTCCGGTAATCAGGATCGTAGTGAAAGCGGCCAGGAAGGCGACGGCCAGTTCTTTCTTGGCCCAGGGATCGGACCCATGAATGCTTACAGCCGCGACAAGCATGGTCACAATCAGTGGAATGGATGCGAGTCGGGTTCCCAGACCGAGAATCAGGAGAACCGCGCAGAAGAATTCTGCAAATGTCGCCAGCCCCAAAGCCACATGGGCTCCCAGACCAATCGGGTCAGGGAAGACTTTGACCTTCTCTGAAAAGTTCAGCAGTTTGTCAATTCCATGCCCCGCCAGCATCAAGCCCCCGAATGAAACCCGTAAAATCAGTAACCCAAGTGATTGAGCCCATGAATGAAACATGTTGTGCGTCCTGATGGAATCCGTTGATTAAGGGGCAAATGGATCAGGTCAACAAACCTGATGTGTCCCCTGGAAAAGAGATCTCCTGATCCCCTTCCAAGAGGGAGTCGCACATCCTAGCGGAACCACCGGGTTGGTCGACAGAGGAGTTTTTGAGCAGAAATTTTGAATAGCAAAGACTCTAACCGGGTTGGGCAGGTGCGGCAGCTGGAGGGGGACTGTCGGAAGCTGGCCGGGGTTCGAGGTAAGCCAGCACTTCCGGAAGAGCAAACATCACCAGCATGGCGATCACCCCCACAGAAAGCAGACTGAACAAAACGGCAGCCCCTTTCACTCCACTGCTGACGGGTTCATACTTGTTCTTCCCCTTGGATTTCTTCTTTTTCTTCTTTTTCTTCGATTTGACCGGTTTGGATCCGGCCATTTCCGGGGGAAGTTCTTCTCCTTCTTCCGTCACAACATCCTGAAATTTCCCCAGATTCACCTTCATAAAGGCGTCGGATGCGGGATCCTCCTGTTCAGCAGCGGGGGTGGCCACAACTCCAGGAACGCCACACTTGGGGCATTTGATTTTCTTTCCAGACAACTGGTCTTTGACCTTGGTCTGAAAGCCGCATCCGGAACAGGCAAAAGTGGCTGGCATTGTTGTGCTCGATACTGTTGTGTTCAATCTGGAATTCAGGCGGACGAAATGAACGTCTTCTTCAATGTATTCTCCCTCTCCCCTGAGGGGAGAAGGATTTCAGTTGGGTTGCTGAATTTCACGTTCATCTTATCAGGCATCTCTACGCAATCACAATGCGTGGCTGTTTCGATTCGTCCGGTTCGGCCAGACGGATCAGGTCGCGGACCAGCCAGGGGACGTTTCCCTGTCCAAAAAGCAGGAAATCCAGATTCGTCCGCATCGGCCGTTCATTGGACCAGCCAAAGTGCAGTGCGATCGGTTTTGACGATTGTGAAAGGGCCAGAGCAATCGCCGCGAGTGCCGGGGCAATTGCGGTACATCGATCGACACGAATGATGAAGCGACCTTCTTCCGGGTGAACACTGAGTCGCGGCTCCTGATAGAAGTCGCTGGGATCGCCGAGATTGATTTCGATGAAGACCACCGGGACATCGTCCTGGATGTTGTGCCAGTCGCGAAGTTCTTTTTCTTTCTCTTCCAGAGAGCGTCCCCCGGGACGATGTGGTGCGAGGACGGGGACATCCAGATGCTGCAATGTCTGCCAGAGAAACTGTGATTCATTGTCGGCAAAGCTGAATCGCACCACGCGAAGTTCGGAACTCCGGACGATTCGTGAGATCATCGAGATCATGATGATCCCCGCGACAAAGAAGGAGGCAATGATGATCCCGTCTGACTTTTCAATGATGATGTCGATCGTTGCGATCATGAACATCACGAGAATTCCCAGAGTTCCCCAGGGAAATGTTCTCCACGATTTCACCGTCTGATTCCGAAAGCGTTCGATCAAGACGGCGGTACACCCTGAAAGAATCAGTACCATCACCCCCGTGGCATAGGCGGCCCCTTGAGCATTCACATCCGCCTGAAAGATGAGTGTCACGATGATGCAGACTGAAATGATGACCGCGACGAGTGGACGCACCGCCGCCGCCCAGGACGGGGCCATTCCAAAATTGGGGAGAAATCGTGGGATCAGGTTTAAGAGCCCCGATAATGCACTCGCCCCGGCAAATGCCAGGATGACAACCGTGCTCATATCGTAGATCGTTCCAAACGTCGAACCACACCACCAGGCGATCGGATGAGGTCCTTCTCCATGAGCCAGATAAGCCAGTGCCCGATTCGCCGCGGTTCCTCCTTCAAACAGTTCTTCCGCGGGAATCAGCAAGGTGACAACAAGAGACGACCCCATCAATAATGAACTCATGATGCAGGCGGCAAGAATGAGCAATCGTCGAGCATTCCGAATGCGCCCTTTGGGATTTTCCGGGGTGTCGTCAGGATCCCCTTTGATGAAGGGCATGACCGCCACTCCGGTTTCAAATCCGCTCAATCCCAGAATCACCTTCGGAAAGAACAATCCGGCCAGCAGAAGCAGCGAGAAGAAAGAACGGGTTTTCGGTTCCATTCCCCGTATCGCGAGATCTCCTGTGTGAACCTGCTGCCACCATTGCGAGAAGACCTCAGGATGTCGGACGATTTCCAGCAGACCCGCTGTGATCAACAGGAAATTGAGTGACAGAAACGTCACCACGATGGCAACGGCGATCCCGATGACCTCTTTCACTCCCCTGATGAAAACCGTTCCCAGCAACGCAATCATCAACAGGGTGAGTGTCAGTTGATGATGCAGAAACCGGGGGACATGTTCCCAGATTGGATTATGAATCAGGTGAGCCGCAGCATCTGCGGAAGAGAGGGTGATCGTGAGAACAAAGTCGGTGGCCGCGAATCCCAGTAACACGAGCACCGCAATTTTCGCCCACCAGCCACGCAGCAGTCGTTGCAGCATGGCCAGCGATCCCTGACCATGGGGAGATCGGGACGCAATGTAGTAGTAGACCGGCAACGCCCCGAACAGGGTGAGCAATACGAGAAAAACCGTCGCCAGCGGAGCAAGTCGACCGGCCGCTGAGAATGCGATGGAAGGCTGATACGCCAGTGTACTGAAGTAGTCGAGCCCAATCAGGCAAAGGACCCAGAGCCAGAACGTCGGGTGTCCATGTTCATTGGAGTGAGGTTCTGTAACGTCGAGCGACGCGCGAAACGTCCCTTCGTTCTCTTTTGACGAAACACCCGTCTGCGACATCGACGTTCCTCAGCGATTGCTCAAGCCGTTTCCCGGATGCAACACCATAGCAGATTTCAGAACTTCGGATACCTCTGGACAAATTGGTGACCGCTGATCGGATGAAACCAGTCGCCCCGCCTGATATGGTGTCATTCTGACTGAGCGACCTTCAACCACACGCCTTTCGCGAATGAGGATCAACTTTATGCAGCGTCTCCTGAATTGGCCCACGCAACAGAACTCCAGTGGCAGGAGCTTTGGGGCCAGATGTTTTCCAATGCTGATCAGTTCCGGCCGAAAGGTGGCTCTGATTGTGGTCGGTTTCGTGGCACTGGCTTCGTTGAATTGCCTGGAGGCTGCGGATTCCAAGAAAGAATGGCTCTCGCTTCAGGGCGAATCCGGTCCCGGCAAAGGAAAGAAAGTGGTTCTGGTATCAGGAGACGAGGAATATCGCTCCGAACTGGTTCTCGCTCAACTCGGAAAGATCCTCTCAAAGCATCACGGATTTGACGCTACCGTCCTGTTCGCGATCGATCCCGAAACCGGATACATCAACCCGAACATCACCACCAACGTCCCCGGTCTGGAAGCACTGGATTCGGCGGACCTGATGGTGATCTTCACTCGGTTCCGAAAGCTTCCTGACGACCAGATGAAGCATGTCGACAAGTTCCTGAAGTCCGGAAAGCCGGTCCTGGCAATTCGGACCGCGACCCATGGATTCAATCCTCCCGCAGGAAACGCATGGGCACACTATGCCAATGGATACAAAGGGGATAAGAAAGAATGGGAAGACGGCTTTGGCCGACTGGTGCTGGGAGAACGCTGGCACACGCATCATGGACATCACGGACACCAGAGTACCCGGGGAATGTTCGCTCCCGGTGCCACCGATCATCCGGTTCTTCGTGGGATCAAGGATGGAGAAATCTGGGGAGCCAGCGACGTTTATGGTGTTCGTCTTCCGTTGCCTGGGGATTCGAAACCACTGGTTCTCGGCCAGGTCGTGAATCGTGCAGGTGAATACGATCGCAATGATCCGTACTTTGGCATGCGTCCGACTGACAGCGTTGCTGATCCTGAGAAGAATGACCCGATGATGCCGATCATCTGGCTGAAATCCTATCAGTTGCCGGAAGGAAAACAGGGGGAGTCCCTGACATCGACGATCGGAGCATCCATCGATTTTACGAATCAGGGAGTGCGCCGGGCCATGGTCAACGGCATCTACTTCCTGCTGGGACAAACCGATCAGATTCCTGCCGAGGGAACAAACGTCGAACTGGTCGGCGAGTTTGAACCGGTCGCTTTCGGCAATCGTAAAAATGAAGACTGGAACGAAAGAAAACTGACTCCGGAAAAGCTGAAGTAATAAACCACAGCAACAAAAAAACAGAGTGTGACGGAATGAATTCCGTCACACTCTGTTTTGTTTATGCAGCGTTTTCTATTGGACGAAGACTGAGAAGTTAAACCCAATGAAGTTTAACACGGCATTCGCCGCCCCTTCCGTCGGTTTATGGTACAGCATGACCAGATCGTCGGGCTGAATGAGGATTCGTTCCTTTTCATCATCCACTGCACGATCCAGATCGACTCGAATCGCAAACTGTTTTCCGTCCGGTAGTTTTCGTACCACAATCGCACGAGTTGGTGCAACAATATACCCAGGTGACCCTCCTTGAACGGCTTGTCCAGAAGCCCCCAACGGTCCACCGGCTGAGTTGGTGGCCAGAGCGATGGCTTGAATCACGTCGAGGTCTTCGTCGGCGGGCAGAGGAATTTTTGCTCCTCGCAACAGACCACCCGTGTAGAAGTAATCCTGTCGACGCGGAACATAAACCACATCTCCGGCATTGAGGATGACGTCTTCCGGCAGGAATGGAAGTGGCTCGCCAGGGTAAGTGAACAGTGGAATCCGAATCACGTCCGGACCGCATTCTTCCCCGTGTTCATACCGTCTGACCATTCCCTGAATTCGGGTATCAGACAGTCCCGCGTTGTCTTCAACGGCACAGTTCCGGAAGACCCAGACTTCACGAGCCGCATCCGTTCCCGGCAAACCTCCGCTGGCCGTTAATGCATGCAGAACATCATTTTCATAACTGGGTAAGTCGAGAACTTCTCCCGAACCACGATGGATCAGATTGACCGATTGTGGATTGACCACCGTGGCATTAGGGGCAGGAGAATCCTGTCGCATGACAACAACACGGTGAACGCGCTGGGTGATCATGTTTACTGAAACCCGTTCACGACCAGCGGCAATGACCGATGAATCCAGATAAGTCTTACGGATTTTGTCGGAAACTTCCTGAATCGTCAGACCGGTGACCGGCAACTGTCCGATCAAGGGAAGATCAAGAGAACCGTTCGCCCCGACGGTCATCGGCAGACCTGTCGAGGGATGCATGATGGATCCACCAGGTGGATAGTAGCGCTGATTCAGAGTTTGAAACTGATTCAGAACCGGGGTTTCGTCAACACTCGCAGGCAAGACCCCGTACACGAAGATGGCCAGCGTGTCACCCGGTCCCACTCGATAGGCGTCCGGTTGTGTTTGTCCCAGAGCAGACAGCATCACCGGCACTTTGCCGTTTTTGCTTTCGCCCAGCAGACTCCGATCAAGCCTGCTGGCAGGGATGGCTTTAGATGCATTTTTGATCGAATGATAGGAACAACCGTTTGCCGAAAGGAATCCGCAAACCAGCAGGCCCATCATTCCGAGAAGTTGTCGACGTTTATTAAGAAATCGATCCGTCATGGTGGCGTCCTTTCCCTGGACTCTGCCCGGGAGACGAAATTCATAAGGTCGCGAAAGGAATCATTCGAGCGAGTTCTACTTCGAACGATTTGAAGCACGACAGGTATGATCTGGAGTAATCAGGAAATGCGTCATTAACAAGAATGAGTCAGGTCTCACCGACCGAACAACTGGTCAGGCTGAATTAAAATGGTTCAGGCTGATCTGGCACCGGCGGAAGGTTCGGGTTGCTCTGCGGCAGCCGCTGCGGAGCCGCCGACTCCCAATGACTCTTGTCTTTGGGAGCTTCAGAAGGCGGGACTGCCGGAGGTGATTGTGGCGGAGCCTGTGTCGGATCCTCCTCATCGTAATACCCGACATGTGCGGTTGCTGGCGGAGTCCAGGTTTTGATGTAATGAGTCTGAGGTTCGAGCGACGCCATCATCGCTCCATCCTGAAATCCGACATACCATTCCTGGCGTTTCTGATCACAATGCTTTGTGATCTGTCCCGGACCCCAATAGCACCGGGGAGGGATCACCGGAGGTTCACCATCACCGCCGGTCAACACGTCCATATAGCCCGCTTTCCAGCCCTTTTTATAGTCACTGGTCATGGCCTCATCAGAGGTCCATTTAAAGTGCCAGTATGCGCATTCGGTCCGAAGCTTCTGGGAGTGCTCATAATGCACATCCTGAAACGTCGCGCAACCCGCCAAGGGGACGAACGCTAACGGCGTAAGCCACTTTCGCAACGATTTTCTGACCACCATGTCTCCAGACTCCATTCGGGAACAGCCCGGTCTTCCGAATTTTGAAATCGGATGCGCACCATTCACTTCTTGATGTGTGTTCTCTGGTCGCTTCAATTGTGAAGCTGATTTACCTTAAATCTTCGGCAGCATTGGCCTAGCCGCCGCAAATTGCGCAAACCCACTGATTTAAGGTGTCCCGCAGGACAATTACACATCGGGGTAAATGGAGCAACTTTTCCTGTGAGTTTTCGCAGCAATTGCCATCAGAACGACAGAACAGAGGCAATCTTTGCAGTTCTCGCCGGGCCTATGGCCATTCCTGCCGAATCGTTCTGGTGTTTGCAGTTCAAGCAATGCCGGCAGCATTCTATCGGCACCGGTCGCGTGGAGCTTCACGCCAGATTCGACAGCTTATGAAACAGGATTCCAGCAGGATTGCGCGGACCATCACTCGATCAACCATGAATGGGCGTGGCCATGCGGTGACTTCAATGCGATTTTTCTGCGATCGCTCGCATGCTGTTGCAGAAGGACTCTCCACGCTGTTCATAATGAGTGAACTCACCAGAACTCGCACAGCCGGGGGAGAGGAGAATCACGTCTCCCGATTCAGATTCCTCCCAGGCCTTCATGACCGCGTGATGTAGTGAATCGGCTGTTGAGATCCACCTGGGAACAGATGGTTCTTCAGACCGACGAGGACGTTTCTCGCGTGCGTTGGCAGCCTGATGTCGTTCAATCACCAGTTCCTGTAATCGCGGCGCCGTCTCTCCAATGAAGACCACCGCTTTGACGTTCTCCTGAATCGATTCCGCAAACAATTCCAGATCGACACCCTTCGACTTGCCTCCGGCGATCAGGATGACCGGTTGTTGCATGGAAACCAGTCCGGCCATGGCCGCTTCCGGGGTCGTCGCTTTGGAGTCGTTGATGAAAAGCCGTCCATCGACTTCACCAATCACCTGTAAGCGATGCGGTAACCCTGCAAAGTTCAGCAGTGGTGCAGCGACAACATCGATGGAAACCTCCAGTCCCACAACCACTGCAGCCAAAGCAGCGGCGGCGTTCATGAGTCCATGAGGAGACTGTAATGCCGGGGCCAGATCAGAAAGCTCTACTTTCCAGCCGCCTGTGTGAGCCCGGACAATCAGATGATCTTCGCCGACGACCACGCCAGGTCGGTCTCGCCAGCACTCTTTTCCATACCAGATCACCTTGGCATCGGTCGGCCAGAGAGGAAGTGAAGCGTCATCGGCGTTGAAAATGCTCAGGTCGTCGGATGTCTGCCAGGCGCAAACGGTTTGCTTCGCTGCCTGATAGTCTTCAAACGATTCATGCCAGTCGAGATGGTTGGGAAACAGGTTCGTTACCACCGCCACATCGGGCCGAGGATGAATGGAATCAAGCGAAGCAAGTTGAAAGCTGCTCAACTCCAGCACCACCCAGTCGTCAGCGGTGAATGAGTCCACCTCTTCCAGCAAACTGATTCCGAGGTTTCCTCCCAGTTTCACCGACCGACCAGTCCCTTCCTCACCAGTTTCAAGACCCGCTTGCAGGCATTGGGCAATGAGGGTGGCCGTTGTGGATTTTCCGGTACTTCCGGTGACGACCAGTTTCCTGGCCGGGCAACGTTCCCAGAATAACGCGATCTCACTGGTGACAGGGATCCCTGCATCCAGTACGAGTTGTACGAAGCGATTTCCGGGGCGAACGGCCGGGTTGACGACAACAAGGTCGGTCTCCGTGAACAGTTCGTCCCGGTGTTCTCCCAGAACGAGCCCGGTCAAAGACGCAGTGTCAATTTTCTCCAGACTTTTTGCGAGTTGCTCGGCGGTCTGAAGATCTGTCACGGTGACATGTGCTCCCTGTTTCTGAAGAAACCGGACCACACCGACACCCCCGCCAAAATGGCCCAGCCCCATCACCGTCACACGCAGCCCTTGGAGATTCTTCACCGGTGGCCTTTCAAAAAACGGATTCATCAATGTGAAGACTCTCCGGGAGGGCGAAGCTCCCGCCGAGCCGCAAATAGATAGAAGGCGTCCTCTTGCTTGCGTCTCAGCAGGAGCTTCGCCCTCCCGGGTCATCTTCATGTAAAGCAAACGTCCGGCGCAAGCCGTTCTGCTCTAATTCGCGGGTTGTTCTCCAGCAGGTTCAAGAGCATCAACCTGCTTGCGGAAGAAGTCTCCCACCTTTTTTTCTGATCGAGCGAACAGAGACAATTCGGTTTGTGGATCTTCCGCCTGATTCGCGTCTCCCACGATCTTCCAGATCTCGCTTCCAGGTTCGAGTTCCAGTTGCAGAACCTCCGGCGTTCCCTTCTGAGTCGAAATCAGGATGACATGCCCATCCGTCAGGTTCAGGCTGCGGTCTCCGACAGTAACGATTCCCTGACTTCCCTTGATGTCTGAAGATTTCACGACCACCAGAAGTGTTTTGCTTCCGTCGGCGTTGCGCAGACTGGAAACGTACTTCTGTCCAGTGAGCGACGATTCCGTCTTCGCATTCCCTTCCGGCAGATCGGACCAGATCACGATCTTTCCTGTTCCGACGCCGTTGTCCCCGAACTCCAGTAATTCAACGCTTCCCTGATGAATTCCCGGGATAGTCCCGGCATCGGCCCAGCGAGCAACCCAGGTTGTGAACTCCGTCCGACTTCCAGAGGAACAGCCTGAAACCCCTGATACAGACAGACTCAAAACAGAGAGCGTTGTCAGAAGTAACGTCAATCTCATTGTTGTCTCACATCAATAATATTGTGGATACGAAAGCGTTGATTCGAACCATGGTAACACTGCCGAAGTTATTATTCTCACGACAGAACGGGGATTTTGGAACTGATTCCAGAAATGGCCAGGGCTTTCGCTTTATTGAAAATGCCACGGGAGGGCGAGGCTCCCGGAATTTGCCCATCTTGAAACAGGCAAAAGCCCTGCAGAAATGGCCATCGCGTCTTTAACTGACGGAAGTTCGGCCTCTGGACTCCGCGAGATCGCGCCGTTTATGACGATTGTTTCTTCTCTCAAAGAATTGGCTCATTCCTCCTCCCCGGGAAGGCGATGATCAGACCATTCAAGACCACCGGAGGGCTCCTTACTGTGAGGTTCATTTTCGATACCGTCTTGAATACGCACCTTGAATTTGGAAACATCGGCCGTGAAGAATGCGCGTTCAACTCCAGTTTCTCTTCCCGGTCGAAATTCCAGAACGGCGCGGATTGAACCGGCGCGAATTGCTGTACTGGCCGGGGGGACTTCGGCGGAGCGGGAGATCAGCCTTCTCACCGGGAAGAACGCAGCCGAGGCATTGAAGACCGCCGGACATCAGGTCGAAGTTCTTGATCCACAGAATCTTTCTGTCAGTTCCATGAGACTTCACCGGTTTGATGCCGCCTTCCTTGCGCTGCATGGAACGTTTGGCGAAGACGGTCAAATCCAGCAGCAACTGGATGAATTGAACGTGATCTATACGGGGAGTGGAGCAGCCGCGTCATCGCTGGCGTTTCACAAACTGGACGCCAAGAGACGCTTTCTCTCCGCTCGTCTGGCAACTCCGGAATATGTCCCGGTCTCAAAATTTGCGACCCCATCAACCATCATGCAACTCGGTCGTTCGCTGGGATTTCCTCTTGTCGTCAAGCCGGAAGCACAGGGGTCGAGCCTTGGCGTTTCGCTGGTGGAAGATCCGAAAGACTTGCTTGACGCGGTCGCACTGGCACGCAATCTGGATGATCGGGTGTTGTTCGAACGGGCCATTCTTGGAGATGAATGGACAGTCCCCGTTCTGGATGATGTGGCTTTTCCTCCGATCCGGATTACGACACCCCGTTCCTTCTTCAACTTCTCCGCCAAGTATCAGGATGACGAAACCCGTTACGAAGTGATGCAGGACCTCGAGGAACCGCTCGTTCAACGAACGCAGCAACTCGCGGTACGTGCCAGTCAGGTTCTTGGGTGTCGTGGCGTGAGTCGGGTGGACATTCGAATCGATTTGAACGGCATCCCCCAGCTTCTGGAAGTGAACACATTACCGGGACTGACCTCTCACAGCCTGGTCCCGATGTCGGCAGCGGCTTGCGGTTGGTCGATGTCTGACTTGTGTGAAGAAATGATTTCTGCGGCTTATCGTGCTCATGCCGATCGCTGGCAGTCCAGGGCGTCGTAGTGGTGCGACCACTTTGTTTTGACTCGTTTTCTACGGGGTGGCCCACAATCCAGGAAAAGTCGTCTTGTGTGCCACTGCTCTGCGAGCAGTGCCGAATGTGAAAACGATGTTGACCGCGGAAAGACGTTGGACAAAAGAAAGTGGTTCTGACGTTTGCACTGCTCACAGAGCAGTGGCACACGAACCATGCGTTCCATTCCGGACACCCCGGCCAGATCATTTCGGGATACGATCTAAAGAATAGGCCGTTTGTACGAGATCGGCAGAAAATGCCGGTGCCTGGAAATTTCGACATGTTCCAACCGGTAGACATCCGATGTGGTGAAGGAATCTCTTCTCCAGACGACGTCAATCGTCATTGGATCGTCCGTGTCTGCAAAGCCTGTTAAAGTCAAATCGTCTGCAAAAACTGCCCCCGAGCCAGCAGCTCCCCGCTGGTGGCAACAGCCGGGAATGTGGTTGTGTGGCTTGTGCGCCCTGATTGCAGTGACAGTGGCCGTCTGGTTGCCTCTCTCACTGCCGGATCTCTCGCAACAGGCGGAGTATCAGTTTCCACTGGAAGAAACCCGGCTGACACCTCCCAACGAATGGGTTCCTGAAACCATTCTGCAACAGGTGATTCAAGGCTCTGATCTGTCCGAGAACGTTTCACTGCTCGAACCGGATCTCTGTGAGAAAGTGGCTCGGTCCTGGGAATCGAACCCTTGGGTAAAATCGGTAAAGTCAGTGCAGATCACCCGGGAAAGAACATTACAGGTCGACGTTGAGTTTCGAACACCGGTCGCGTTCGTGGAAGTTCCCGGCGGGCTTTATCCCATCGACGTTGAAGGGGTCCTGCTCCCTCCCGGAGACTTTGAGCTTGCTGACACTTCCCGCCTCCCCCACATTCGGGGAGTAAAAACCCTTCCTCAAGGTCGCACCGGAGCCTTCTGGGGAGACCCCATCGTCGTGGCCGCAGCCCAACTGACTTCACTGCTGACTCCTGAGCAGAATCTTGAGACCTACTGGAAGCACTTCGGGTTTAAAGCCCTGATTGCCCCCAATGTTGATCCTGCAACGGTCACACCGGACCAACTCGTATTTGAAATTGAAACCGTTGGGGGAAATCGGGTTCTCTGGGGGAAGATTCCGGGTGTGGATGATCTCGAGCCAACCTCCAGTGTGAAACTGGCTCGACTTCAGGACTACGTCACCCGATTCGGCGGACTCGATGCCACGAGCACTCCACAACGAATCGACATTCGAATGTTCGACGGAATCTCACTTCACCCTCTTATGGAAGACTCCGTCTACCGGTAGCACCGCACTCACCTTCCCGAAAGATCAGACCACGAGAGCTGTGCCCACCCCGGATGATTCACTCCGGAAAAGACGGAAATCACGGAACAGGAATGAAGAAAACGGGTGGTGAAGAAATTCGGTGATTCACCGAGACGACACTCTGTTTTCAGCACATCTCCCACTCCCCTCTTCATTTCCGTGTCTTCCGTTCATTCCGTGGTTCCTCTGTCTTTTCTGCTCTATTTCGTCGTTTTCAGGCGAACCGGGATGACGACATGGTCGTCCATCGAGGGGCGTTGGGCGAACTGATCTGCGAGAAGTTCCCCGATTCGAGTCCCGATTTCCTGCGGGGAAAGCTCCGTTTCCGCATACGGCCACAGGGTCGGATCTTTCGGGCTGGAACGGTAAATGTCCGTCACGACAATCTCCGCTTTGAAATCCTTTCGCTTCTGCCTGATCAGGCTCAATGCCGCTTCCGCTCCTTCCGCAAGCGGTTCAGAACGGCAAAGGATTCCCACTTTATGTCGAGCAGAACTCAGCAGATGGGCGACATCATGCTCAATGACACCCCGTTCTGCAGGAAAGCATCTGAACAGCAATGACTCGCGATGCCCCGCCTCGATCAGGCAATAATGAACGGCATCCAGCAACCTGTGATCTCCCGGCATGACCTGTTGCCGCAACAAGACCAGAAACTGCCGGCAGCCTTGAGCAAGTAAGTATTCCACCAGAAGTTTGCCGATTTGAGCCGAGTTACGATCAATCGACGGAATCGTGTTGATGGAGGGATACGGAGTTCCAAAAATTACGGCCGGAAGACCGCTGTCGGCAACGAGTCGTTGCACGGTCAGAGAAGACCGTACCAGGACAAATCCTTCCCGTTGAGAGGATCGCAAGGCTTCATCAATCATCCGGTGCACAAACTCAGGATCATCCACCGCAGGCATGAACCGAAATCGCAGTTCGGCCTGAGGAAGACGACTTTGAATTCCAACCATCACACCATCCGCGAGAATTCCTTCCGTCTTCAGATAGCTTTGATCGACGATGACATTGACACGTCTGGAGAATGTTTTTGCATCGGCTGCCGATGCGGAGATGAATGTTCCCCGTCGCTGCCGACGCGTGAGAACCTGCCGTTGTTCGAGAAGTTGCAACGCGCGATTGGCGGTCGCGGTTCCCACCCGTAACATTTTGGCTGTTTCAGCAGTGCTGAGATACGGATCACCCGGCTGAAGTCGGCGCGCTTCGATGTCGTCTTCGATTCGACTTGCCAACTGGAGAATGGAAGACGGTGTCGACCGACGCGCGGAGGAACGGGAATCATCAGTGGTCGAATCAGGCACGTTATCTTTCCTATTCACTGAAAAGATAACCGATTCGACTGCAAATGAAAAATCCGAAATAGCCAGTGGGAAAGAACCAAATTCGAAATTCCAAGCACCAAAGTAACAGTATAGGGGTCTGGAGGTTGAGCTGATCCGGGTGGCCCGGCCAGAATTGGCCGGGTCGCGCAGCGACAAGAAGCCTGCCCCTCAACACGCAATTCCACAGAAGATCTCATTTTCTGATTCGGCGACCGAGGGACAATTCACGGTCATTGGGAAATAGATATCCTGAGGGAAGAACTTCTTGTGCCTACGGCACCCGGCCAATTCTGGCCGGGCCACCCGAAATATTATTTTCAGGACGATCCTTACAGTCCTGGCTTTGGAGGCATGATGGGATCCTGGAAGTAAAGGACTCCCTGAGTTTTCACCTTCCGCTTGAACACCTTGTCTCCACAGGTGGCAAACAGGACATTCCGTTCCGGTCCACCGAAAACGACATTGGCCAACGGCCCGGCGTGAGGACGATCAATAATCAGGTTCACTCGTCCCGGCTGATCGAGAACCTGTAAACCGAATCTGGTGCAGACATACAGGTGTCCTTTCGTGTCGACCGCCAGTCCGTCGGCGCCGCTTCGTCGTGCATCATCCGGAAGATGCAGCCATCCATACGGTTGTTTGCTGGTCAGAGAACCATCCGGTTGAATCTGATAAGAATACGTCATTCGCCCCGCTGAATCGGCGACAGTAAGAATCGTCTGGTCCGGCGATGCAATCACCCCGTTCGGGACATCAATTCCGGTGTCAACGATTTTCTTCTCTCCCTGCAGATTGAACCACCAGAGTTGTTTGTTTTTGGGTTCCGTGATGTATCCGTTCCCGTTCTTCAACAGAATCAGATCGTTGCCGGAAATGCCGTCGAGAAACTCTTCCTTCGTTCCGTCTGAATTGAAGCGCACAATCTTTGACGCCCCGGATTCACAGCAATAGAGTTTGCCATCGGCACCGAAGATCAAACCGTTTGGTCGGTTCAAATTCTCGGCGAACAACGTGACCTGACCATCGAGTCCGATCTTGTGAATCTTCCCTTCCGGGATATCTGAAAAGAAGACTTCCCCTGCCTCGTTCACTGCCGGACCTTCCGTGAACTTGTGACCGGAACTGACTTCCTGCCAGCCTTCTCCTTCAATCAGAGCATCAATACGCCCCTTCTGTGGAGCAGGAGTTTTGACTGCTTCCGGATAGTTCTTCCAGATAAATCGCATCATGTCCGGGAGGATGGCACTGGCATGCTTGTTGTTGTGCCCGCCATCTCCCCAGCGATGTTCCACTTCATATCCGGAATACTTCAACGCCGAGAGCATCGCCAGATTGGCGGTGTACCAGTCCCCGGCATAGATATTGAGATCGCCTGTGCCATCTTCCAGAAAGACCCGAATCGGCTTCGGCTCGCATTTTCGAATCAGGATTGGAAACGCATCGGCTCCCCGCAGTCCGACATAGGTTCCAATTCCACTGAGAACGCGACGGAATTGATCCGGCCGTTCCCAGGCAACGTTGAACGCACAAATCGCCCCGGAACTGGAACCACCGATCGCCCGATCATTGGGATCGTCACTCAAATTGTACTTCTTCTGGACTTCCGGCAGGATCTCTTCAACAAGAAATCGGGCATAGCGGTCTCCGACGGAATCATATTCAAAGCTCCGATTAAACCGGGGCTGAGACTGATCGTTCACGGCAGGAACAACACCCGGTTCAATGAAAATCCCGATTTGAACCGGAATCTCTTTCTTGTGAATGAGGTTGTCGAGAACGGTGGGGACTTTCCAACCTTCCGCAAACCGCAAGCCATCCTGCAACACCAGAACACAGGTCTTCTTGTTCGCGTCGTACTGAGCTGGGAGGTAGATCCAATAGTTTCGAACCGTGCCGGGGAAGATTTTGCTTTCCCATGAAATGGGACCAACCACTTCTCCCTTGGGAACGCCCTCTTGTGGTTTGGAATCTTCCGTGAGAACAACATCCTGAGCCAGCGCGGCCAGAGTGAAGATTCCAGAAAGGGCAACCCAGCATGTGAACAGACACAGTTGTTTGAGCATGATTGATTCTCCAACGATCCTGACGCAAAAGGTCATTCAAGCGACAAGTGAAAGCACTTGTGTCTACCTTTTATGCAAACTGCCATTGCAAAGTATTTATATTAGTTAATATGTCGCGTCGCAAGTGGGTTGGGTATGATCGGCTCATCACCATTCAATTCCTGAGATTTTCAAGCTGCTCAGCCATCAGGAGGTCTTCCAACGAGTTGTTCGAGAATCGTTACGTCGATTGACTGCGAAATTCTTGAACAAGGCGCTGTTTTTGCTCTTTCATCTCATCTTCTCCAACGGAGCATTGTTATGAGCCTTGTCATAGTCCCGTCTCCTCCGAAATCAAGCCCCCTCTCCGGGGTTTGCCGGAGACAGGCATTCACCCTGATCGAGTTGCTGGTGGTGATCGCCATCATCGCCATTCTGGTTTCACTTCTTCTTCCAGCAGTTCAACAGGCCCGTGAAGCCGCCCGACGCAGCCAATGTAAAAATAATCTGAAGCAAATCGGGTTGGCGCTGCATAACTATCATGACACGTTTAGCCTGTTTCCACCTGCCTTCATTGAAGGAAACGGCTGGACGAGCAATGCAATGTTGTTGCCGCAACTGGAACAGACTGCGATTTACAATGGGCTGAATATCAACAATGGCCCAGCCAACCTGGCAAACGCTGATATTCTAGCTTTAGCACGTCGCCCTCTTGCCGCATTCCGTTGTCCTTCTTCAGTCGAATCTGATCCCACACAAAACACCAAACAAAACGTGTACATGACCGGCGGAACCACTATTTATCGTATCGCTGGAAGCAACTACCTCCCTGTCACAGGAACCAACGATGCACGCTGCTGGGATCCCAAAAGTGCCCAAAACGGCGTCTTCTTTTCAAACAGCAATACCGGTTTTCGGGATATCACCGACGGATCTTCCAATACATTTGCTTATGCTGAAAAAACTGCTGCGGCCAATTACAGTGGTGGTGTCTGGGCGGCTGTTGATGCACGGGCCAATCCTAGCACTGTAAGCGGTATCGAGCGAAATATTCACTACGGCGGGCCTTGGGGATACGAGGCGCTCCGTTCAGGTTCGGTTCATATTCGTAATGCTTATAGCGGTTGGGCCATTATCAATGGACCATATGTAAGCGGAGTTGGACCAAGTAGTCTTCATACTGGTGGAGCACATTTTCTCATGGCGGATGGTGCAGTCCGTTTCATCAGTGAAAATATCAATGCAAGCAGTAACACCACTCCCATGAGTACCTATCAGAAATTGGGCTCTCGCAATGACGGGGAGGCTGTCGGAGAGTTTTAAGGCAGTTGGTTCTGCCATCATGTGTAAGCGAATGGCGGCGTTGGGGATACGAAAGCCTCGCTTTTAATTGCAACACGCTGAAGACGTTCACGGCCATCGTCTTAACCATCACGCTTTCACTTTGGATTCAGGAGTTCGACTGAGATGTCTTCTTCGCTTTCTTTTCCCGTTTGGGGACTCTCTGCCGCTGTCGTGTTCGCGACCTGGGGTTGTAGCAGTAAATCTGCAGATCACCCAGACCTAGGCACCGTTACCGGCATTGTGACACTTGACGGTGCTCCTCTTGCAGACGCGATTATTGAATTCCTCCCGGAAAGAGGACGCCCTTCGGGTGCGCTAACGGATCACGAAGGACGCTACAAGCTAGCCTACACGAGTGATGCTCAAGGAGCAATTGTCGGAACACATTCCATTCGGATTTCGACAGAACGTTATGCTCCGCAGCCAGATGGTTCCACAATTCCGATTCCGGAAAAACTCCCGGCGAAATATCACCAGAAGAGTACTCTCACCGAGGAAGTGAAAGAGGGCTCCAATCAGTTCAATTTTGAACTGACATCGAAATAGGCGTCGGTTCAATCTGTCCTGACGGATACCCGAGTATGACCCGCTTCAGTGATCTTGCGATTTCAGTATGCCACAACACACGACAGTTCTGTCTGTTTCTTGTGCAATTCAGAACGGCAAGAATCCGCAACATCCAATGAATTGTAACTTATTATTCGCATAGGAAACATTTATTGATTCAGGCATCGTTATTGCTTCGTGCTATTTCAAGTTCTATTTATAAGGAGCATTTCTATGAGCCTCGCCACAGTATTCTCTCACTTGAACTTCAGCTCACCGGCTGGGAAGCGTAACAGACGGGCATTCACCCTGATCGAGTTGCTGGTGGTGATCGCGATCATCGCCATTCTGGTGGCCCTGCTGCTTCCCGCCGTCCAACAGGCCAGAGAAGCGGCACGACGCAGTACCTGCAAGAATAACATGAAGCAGATGGGGCTGGCTCTAGCCAATTATATGGACGTGACACGTGGGGTGATACCTCGTGGAGTCAACCATGTTAGTGGACGAGAAGGGCGTTGTGAAACAGACAGCGAGGAGTACGGACACACTGTTCACACGATGCTTCTTCCTTACCTTGACCAGACGCCTTTGTATAACAAAATCAATATGAATGTGATGCCTGGTGATTCTGTGAACCGTGAAATCTGGGAAACAAAAGTTTCCGGTTACCTCTGCCCCAGTGCAATCAAGCCGCCGGCTTATTCTACATGGCCAACGGCCGCCTGGCATAATTATCCCGCTGCCGGCACGGACCATGGATACGGCTTGTGCGGGATCATTGGCGCTGCGAATGTAAACGGAGTTTTCGCTTCCCGTTGGGGGATGCTCCGAACGGCGACTGCAGATCGATCAAACATTCTTGGAATTGCCGATCCACAAATGAAGCTAAGCATGATTACTGATGGAACCAGTAATACGATTACCTTCTCCGAGTTTGCAGCTGGAATTCCCGGTGCAGTGCCTGCAACTCATTCCTATGGATCAAGCTGGTATCGCCCTTATTATGGAAGCACAGAATTCTCAACTCAAATTCTGGCAACTCCTAACAGCAGTGTCATGACCTACCAGGGGACCAGTAACTGGGGAACTGTCCGCAGTTCTCATACTGGAGGAGTACATGCCGCGCTGGTCGACGGTTCAGTTCGCTTCATCAGTGACAGTATCAGCGGATTAACATGGAGGGCTCTGTGCACTCCCCAAGGAAACGAAATTGTGGGTGCGTTCTGATGTGAATTGGAAAAGGCCTTCCACTGCGGGCCACGGATTTTACTGAATAGATCAAGGCACCACCAAGCCTTGTTGAATTCCATCTGCAGGAAAGTCAAATGCGAACGCTCGCGGTCATCTTAACCGTTCTGACGTTTCTTAGTCCGGGTTGCAGTCAGGAACGTCGTTTGCCCACCCCGGTTCAGGTCACTGGTACAATTACGTTCGAAGGGAAACCTGTCGACTCTGTAAATGTCCTGTTTGCGGCAATCAGTGAAGGCCTGCCGGGAAAGTATCGGTATGCTGAAGCCAAGACAAACGCCAGTGGCGAGTATACCGTCCCTAAGATTTATCCTGCCGAGTACATGGTACAGGTGATCAAGGTTGACCCATCAGCAGCCCCCGCCGACGCCGAACAGGGACCGGCGGTGCCGCTGGCCAGTGCTGAATTCGCTCCGTATGGAAGCGAGAGTCCGCTTCGTGCGGTCGTGAATTCGGACGCCACCCAATTCGATTTTGAATTAAAATCAAAGTGAACCTGCCGTGAGCTCGGGCCGTTATCCCCCGTTCCCCATTGGAATGTTCATCACCGGGGCGGCGACGAACCAGGTGAACAGGGCGACGCAAATGATGCCGAGGATGTTTAACAGAAGTCCGTACGCCAGCATCGAACGAACGGGAACCTTACCTGTCGCGATGACCAGTGCGTTCGGCGGGGTTCCGACCGGCATCATGAAGCCGTAGCTCGCGGAGACCGTAGCCGGAATCAGCAGGAGTCGCGGATCCATCTGCAACTGGAGTGCGACCGCCGAAAGAACCGGCATCAGCATGTTGGCCGTCGCGGTGTTGCTGGTGAATTCCGTAAGAGTCGTCACCAGAGTACAGACCATAAAGGTGACGGCCAGTTGGGAATGGCCTTCGATCCAGCCGGCAAAGTTTCCGCCGAGCCATGTCGACAGTTCGGTCGTCCAGAAGGCGTCCGCCATGGCAAACCCTCCGCCGAACAGCAGCAGCATTCCCCACGGGATCCCCCGTTCGGCTTCCTGCCAGCTGAGAAGTCGTGGTCGGGTGAGTGCCGGTCCGTTCCCAGGGAGCACAAACAACAGCGACGCCATGAACACCGCAATCGTCGAGTCTCCGATATTCTTCGGAAGATGAGACCAGTCTAATCCCAGCCAGCCTCCGACATTCACCAGCATGATCGGCCAGCCCACAACCAGTGTTCGACCATCAATCACAAACGATTCCCGAAACACCCATAGCATCGCGGTGATCGCGAACAGAATTCCAACACGTTTTTCCGCAGTGGTCATCTTCCCCAGTTCCTGCAACTGGGTTCTGAAGAAATCTCGAGTGAGCTTGTCGGCATTGGGAAGCGGCTTCAGATTCCATGTCATCACCACTCCGCAGATCGCCATCATGACGAAGCTCATGGGAGTGAAGACGATCATCCATTCTGCGAACGTGACGTCGGGGTATCCTTGCGGAACAAACTGTTGTCCCCAAAATCCTCGAAAGACCATGTTTGTCGGCGTTCCGACATACGTGGAAACTCCGGTTGCGTTCGCGGTATATGCGATACTGAGCAACAGGGGTATGGAAAGGTTCCGCATCGCTTTGTCGACTTCGTTCGGTGACGTCTTTTCAAGTGAATCCCGTAAAGTAGTGAGAAGTGCCAGCCCGATCGGGAGCATCATCAGCACAGTGGCTGTATTGCTGATCCACATCGACAGCATGGCGGTCGCCAGCATGAACCCGAAGATGATCCGTCGAGGACTCGTTCCGACACGGCTTAAAACATGCAATGCGATACGACGATGGAGATTCCAGCGTTCAATTCCGAGTGCCAGCAGAAAGCCCCCGAGAAACAGAAAGATCGTCGGGTCACCATATGCCCGACTGACCTGTCCGACGGGAAGAATGTTGAGCAGCGGATAAAGCCCCAGCGGAAGCAGACTGGTCGCGGCAATCGGCATTGCTTCCGTAATCCAGCAGGTCCCCATGAGAACTGTGATGGCCAGGAGACGCTGGGCTTCCGGGGTGAGTCCCTCCGGAGTCGGCAACAGCAGGACGATCAGGAATAACACCAGCGCAAGACCGAGGTTGAACCGTCTCCAGAAGCGGCCGGAATCAGAGCCATTCATCTCATCGAGATTGTCATTCATGCACGAAGTGTCCGTTTGCCGGGCAATTGAAACAGGTCCAGTGAGAAAGAATTTCTCAGGATGATCATTCGTCTGGCAGCGACTGCACGAACTCGGCCCAACCGGGTGATGGCGTCACCACAGGAGTTCCCTGCGGGTTGAGCTGCACAAAGAGTCCGACAGTCTCCGGGAACTGTTTGAGAACTTCAAACCCTTTTTCCGGCCCCAGAACGCTCACCACGGTAGCGAGTGCATCGGTCTGCGTACAGTTTGTGGAGATGATGGTGACGCTCCCGGGAGTGGTCAAACCAATCCCGATTTTCGGGTCGACAATATGAGAATAGCGCACTCCATCCAGCTCAAGAAACTGGTAAGTGTCCCCTGACGTTGAAACGGCCTGTTGACGCAAGATCAGGACAAGTGGACGGTGGTCCGGGGGAGGATTGCGTCCGCGGTCTTCGATTTCGACCTTCCATCCCGATCGACCCGGCGGAGGATCTCCTGCACGAATCTCTCCGGCAACGGCCACGAGAGAGGTGGAAAGGCCATGTTCCAGAAGTACCTTAAAAGCCTCGTCAGCGGCATAACCCTTCGCGATGCCACCGAAATCGAGTTGCATTCCTGGCTTGAGGAGAGTGGCGGTTTTGCGGCTTGGGTCGAGTTTGACGAACTGATATCCCACCGAATTCATCGCGTTTTTCAGGCGTTCCGGATCGGGAAGTGCTTTCTTTCGTCGAGCAACACGCCAGAGTTTGATCACCGGGCCAATAGTGGCATCAAACGCTCCATCTGATTTGCAGGAATAGAATTGAGACAATTCCAGCATTTTCCAGAGGTCATCACTGACGGCCACCGGCTCGCCGTGAGGATGCTGGCAAAGGTGATTCAGTTCGCTCTCAGGATTGTAATCGCTCAGAGAGCGGTCCAGATCTTTAATTCGCGCGTAAGCGGCATCTGTGGCTTGAATTGCGAGAGACGACTCCGAGGCGTACACTGTCATTCGGACAGGCACACCCATTCGAATTTGCACAAATTCAAAGCGTTTGAGTGGAGAATCCTCTCCCTTTGCTGGTGACATTGATAATAATGTTACCGACAGGATTGCTGCTGTCACGAAGACCAGCATCGAGCCGATGTGGAATCGTCCCACCCCTGACTCTCGGTGAATGAATCGTTTCAACGTGTTCTCCGAGACAAGTGCATTGTGACAGTCAAAATTTCGGGTTGAAAAATCGCAACGGGAGCGGCCAACGAGCTGCGGAATTGCTCGAACAACCGGAATTCTAAGCCGTCACACGGCGCAAGTCGTTTAATCTACTGTTCCATTAGACTACGGTTTCATCAGCGAGTTGACACATTATGACAGTCCGTCTTTCAAATTCCTACTGGCATGCAGTCCCGCTGTCAGCCGTTCTGACTGCATCCCTGTTCGGTGCTGCGTTTATCGTTCCTGCTCAGGGAGCTGATCCAGCTGGTCCGTATCTTCGTGATCCGGCGAGTGAAGCGAAGACCGAAGCAGAAATGAAACCGTATGTTCAGAAGTTGCGCGATACCGAGGTGCAGTTTGAAATGCTTCCGATCCCCGGGGGTGAGTTTGTTCTCGGCAGCCCGGAATCAGAAGAAGGAAGAGACGATCACGAGGGCCCGCAGCGTAAGGTGAAAGTTTCTCCATTCTGGATGGGGAAAACCGAAGTTACCTGGGATGAATACGACATCTGGCGTCTCACTTCGGATGCCCCGCTCCGCAAGTTGCTGGGGCGTGAAAAGGATGAGGTCGACGCCTTCACCGATGCCGTCTCCCGTCCAACAACAGAATACACCGACATGACCTTCGGCATGGGACACGACGGCTATCCCGCCATCGGAATGACTCAGGCCGCAGCAAAGATGTACTGTGAATGGCTCTCGGCAAAAACGGGACATTACTATCGCCTGCCGACCGAAGCGGAATGGGAATACGCCTGCCGCGCCGGAACGACAACGGCCTACTCATTCGGAGACGACGCCAGCAAACTGGGGGATTATGCCTGGTATTACGAGAACTCGGACGACACCTATCAACTGGTCGGTAAGAAGAAACCGAATCCCTGGGGTCTTCACGACATGCATGGAAGTGTCTCGGAATGGGTGCTTGATCGATACGACCCTGAGTTTTACTCCACTCTTCCAGAAGACAAAGCTGCTGAATTTCCGGTCGCCATTCCTGATGGAAAAGAGTATCCCCGTGTTGTCCGTGGTGGGTCGTGGAAAGATGATCCGGAGCAATTGCGAAGTGCTTACCGCGAAGCATCAACTCCCGACTGGAAAGTTCAAGACCCTCAGTTGCCACGCAGTATCTGGTATCTGACCGACGGAGATATGGTCGGCTTTCGCGTCGTGCGTCCTCTCACCCCTCCTTCTCAGGAAGAGATCGAAAAGTACCGTCTGAAGACAGATATTCCAGACGAATTGAAGGAACGGTATCAGAAAGAACTGAAGTCCCGAATTATCGATTAGAGCGTATCGATAAAACAGATGGCCGATCTGTGATGCGGATCCCAGCGTTGTGCAGTGGACATGTATCGTGAATACACATGCTGCTGAAGCGGACATGTGGTAGAGCAGACTGCTCAATGAAAGATGAATTAAAAAAGAAAGCCCATCCGTAATTACGGATGGGCTTTCTTTTTATATCACTCTGGTTTCTCGCAGGACTCCCGTTATGAGAGAAGTCGCTTTGCCGATGCCACGGAAGCGAAGTCCTGTCCGAGACGACCGCAGAGGAACCACGGAAAAGACCAAAATCCGTAACACTATAGCGGAATGAAGTCTGTTCAAATTGCCAAGAGAATTTTTACCGGGAAGACGCAAAGGACGCCAAGAAAGAGGAAACCACGAATGGGCCGAATCTGACGAATCTTTTGTTCGGCATCTCACAGTCATTCATTCGTGTGATTCGTTCGATTCGTGGTTTTTCGACACGTATTCAGGTCATCTTGACCAGTCTGGCTGGAGGAGATGACTCACTCGCGATTTCCAACCCCTTCGCGATCTTGGCGCCTTTGCGGTAAGAAATATTCCTTACCAGCAACCTGGCCTCTGACAACTTCACACCGCGAAACGGTTACGAAAATTACGAAATCAATACAAAGAAAAGGAGTCGTGAAAATTCTTGGCGATTGACTGAAACAACAGACTGCTTTCAGTACCTCTTTGTCTCTCCCCTTCTTTTCCGCGTTTTCCGTTCCTTCCGTGGTTCCTCTGAATGATTCCGGATCGTGTCACGGAGTCTGCAATGCGGTTGCCATTTCGTTCTGGATTTTCGTCAGTTTTCCGAGCTTGGCCTCCAATGCGGAAAGTTGTCCTTGAGTGGCGGCCACTGCGGCGTCTGCTTCACCAAGCGTTTTCTGCTCCTCGGGGGTGGCAGGAGCGGCATCGGATGCTTTCTTCGCTGCTGCCTGAGCGTCGGTCAGTGCTTTGACCGCGGCTTGTTCTGCCTGCTGTGAGGCGGCGAGTTGTGGTGTCAGGTCGGTCAGGGCTTTCTGAGAATTGGCCAATTCCTGTTGTGCCTGCTGAACGGCCGTTGTCGCTGTGCCCTGAGTTTCCTGCGTTCCTTTGACCGTAGCTGCCAGTTTGTTGACGGCATCGTTCGAGCCGTTCACTTCCTGCTGGTTCTTCTGAACTTCCTGATTGATCGCATCCAATGCGGCCTGTGCCGGAGCAATTGCCTGAGCAGCCGCAGTGGCCTTGGCCTGTCGGTCTGCGACCGCTTTCTTGACTTGCTCGTCGGACTCCAGCTTTTCCGTTTCTTCTGGCGTTGGCTGTGCCGCTTTGGTCAGTTCTTCACTTTGTCGCTTCGTGTCCGCAACCGCTTGTGTGGCGGGGGCGACCTTTGCTGTCGCCTGAGCGAGACGATCGTTTGCGGCTTTCTGGGCGGCCTGAGCTTTCGCTAATGCGTCTGTCTGTTCCTTGAGTTGGCTGGCGATGGTGTTCAGTGCTGCCTGAGCCGCTTTGACTTTCGCGTCTGCAGCTGCCACGGCTCCCTGCTGTCCCTGAACGGCTTTTTCAGTCTCCAGCTTTTTCGCAGTCGCTTTTGCGGAAGCATCGGTCGCCTGAGCGACAACTGCTTGAGCCTGTTCAGCGGCCTGTTGTCGGGCTGTCAGTTTCGCACGGATATCGGCAGCGGTTTTCTGTTGTGTGCCGAGTGTCCCTTTCAATGCGTTGATCTGCTGCTGGAGTTCAGAAACCTGCATCGGGATCGTCGGTGGATTCGTCGTGACCCGTCCGACCTGCTGACCATCTTCGGCGTTGAAGATCGTGATCTGACCGTTCCAGTCACCAACGAGCAACCGTTTTGTGTCGGCGTCATAAGCGATTCCCATTCCGATCTCGGTCAGACCGTTGAAGTCCCGGACCTTGGCTCCATCTCCGTTCCAGAGTCGGGCGATGTTATCACGTCCGACAGATACAACCTGACCTTCTCGAGTGAACTCAATAGACGTGGTTCCGGTTCCATGAGCGTCCCAGGATTTCACCAGTGTGCCATTCTGCATTTCCCACAGTTTGATACTTTTGTCTTCACTGGAGGAGGCCACGACATTGCTGTCAAGGCGCCAGCTGATGTCGGTGATTGCTCCTTTGTGCCCCTGGAGGTCGTAAAAGAGTCCTCCGGAATGGGCTTCCCAGACAACAAGTCCGTTGCTGCGGTCACCAGAGGCGAGGAGAACGCTGTCCGGGCTGAACTCGATTGCTGTAATCCAGTCGGTATGCTTTTTGTTCTCGGAGAGAAGTTCTCCCGAGGCAGTTGAATAAATTCGCAGCATCTTCTTCGGGCCCCCCAGCGCGATCAGGCTGAGGTCTGAACTGATGTCTGCGGCGAGGACTTCGTCGTACTCATCCCCCACTTCGATTTTGCGTTCCCCGGTGCGAACGTCGTATACAACAACCCGACCGTTCAATCCGCCACGGCCTCCCCCGACCATCAACAAAGAACCGTCGCGGCTGAACTTGATGACTTGTGGCTGTCCTTCCGGGAAGGGAAGGACCCCGCCCCAGTCGAGTGACTTGGAATCAAAGAGCGTCACCTGTCGATGCCCCGAGACGGCTGCAATGGGAGCCCAAGGACTGTTCGCCAGTGCTGTGACTGCATTCGGACGACTCGGAAGAACGACCGGGTCTCCGAAATACCGGGCGGGCATGGCCACGTCGGCGGGACGTTCCGTGGAGATTTCGACTTTGGCCAGATTCGGTTTCTTTTTCACCGCAACCGAACTGCCGGCGTTTTCCGGTGCCCCCAGATTGATCCATTTCTCGACAATCGCCAGTTCCGCAGCCGGCATTTTGTCGGCATTAGGGGGCATTTTCGGTTCGCTGGCATGAGTGATCAAACTGAACAGGTAACTATTCCCTGCATCGCCAACTTCAATGACGTCCCCGGAAGATCCTCCTGCCATCAACGCAGCATAGTTGTCGACGGCGAGTCCGCCCCGTTTGTCGTTGGCATTATGACACGACCCGCAGCGCTGCCGGAAAATGGGGAGAACATGCTCGGCAAAGGTGACTTTTTCCTGGTCCGGCTTCTTCTCTTCAGCGGCGGTTGCATCACGTTCAAACCAGACCCCAAGGAACGGCAACGCGACAAGGCAACCTCCGACGATACTTCGTCGAGAAGAAAGGGAATCAGAGAAAAACGCAGAAATGGAATTCATCATCAAAAATCACCGTTGCGGTGGAGGCAGTCACAAACAGGAAGGCGGGATCACGATTCCACCGATCTCTATTGAGATCGGTGGAATAAAGTAACGTCAATCAGTGATTGAACAGGAATTCGCGGGAGTTCAGGAGTGCCCAGTAAATGTCTTCCAAGGCCGCTTTGGGATCGGCTCCCTCAGCGAACAACGGTTGAAGGCGTGCTTTTTCCTCTTCAGTTGGACGCCGTGTCAGGCAGGTCACGTAGAGCTGTTCTACGATCTCCATCGGCTGCAGTTTCTGCTCCAGGAGTTTCTCAAGGACACGTCCCTGTTTCATCTTGGCGTTGACGGTGTCTCCATTCATCAGGTGCAGTGCCTGAGAGAGTGTCGGTTCCATGCGTACTTCACACGAGCACGCGGTTTCGCGCGTTGCTCGTCCGAATGTCGTCAGGAAGTAAGTGCTTGTCTGTCCGTCGGCGATCTGGACCGCACGTGCTCCGGGAGGAAGCTTGGCGAAGTCGTCTTTGGTCTGCGTGATCTGGCTGATGATGTCCAGAACCGATTCCGCCTTGATGCGCCGCACGTTCTGATGGGAGAAGTTGAGTTCATCCGTCAGGTTCGTTTCGTTCCGCTGAGTCGATCTCTGGTAGGTCTTGGAAAGACAGATATCACGGACCAGCTTACGGAAGTCGTAGTTGTATTCGGTGAATTTTTTGGCCAGTGCTTCTAACAGTTCCGGATTCGATGGAGGATTGGAGACACGGACGTCGTCCACTGGTTCCACAATCCCGATTCCGAAGAAATGCTGCCAGACCCGGTTCGCCAGATTGGTTGCAAAGAACGGATTCTCCGGGGAGGCCAGCCAGTTGGCGAGAACTTCCCGACGGTCTTTCCCCTTGGTGTCGGGGTACTCTCCTCCCAGAAATTTGGGCACGGAATTCTGTCCGGTGACAGGATGTTTTACTTCACCACCACCACTGTTAAAGATAATCCGTTCGCGAACATCTTCCCCTTGTTTACGTCCAACTTGAGAGAAGAACGCGGCAAATTCATAGTATTCGTTCTGGGTCCAGCGATCGAATGGGTGATTGTGGCACTGGGCACACTGAATACGCATTCCCATGAAGACCTGTGCCACGTTCTCAGCGACTTTCAACTTGTCCCGTTCGAGTTCATAGAAGTTCGTAGCAGGAGAAGAGAAGGTTCCTCCGGTCGAGGAGAGAATCTTGCGGACCATTTCGTCGGTAGGAACATTGTTGGCGACCTGTTCCACAAGCCACTGGTAATACTGAACAATCGACTTGTCGGAAATCTGCCCCTGTCCCCCGGACCGCATCATCAGCCATTCCGACCATTTCGAAACCCACATCTCTGTGAATTCCTTCCGGTTCAGAAGTTCGTCCACTTTCTTCGTGCGCTTGTTCGGATCGGAATCCGCCATAAACACGTTGTATTCTTCGGCCGAGGGGAGCAATCCCACCAGATCGATCGAAACCCGCCTTAAAAACTCTTCGTCGCTACACAACTCAGAAGGATTCAAACGGATCTTCTTGAGCTTGGACTGCACGAGTTCATCAATGTAATTGGCAGGCTGTTCCGGAACGGCTTCGTACTGCAGACCTTTAGGAAGCGCCAGAAACTGTGACCCGACGGTGAAGACGTCAAACCGGGCCATCACGAACGCTTCTCCACGATTCCCGGCGGTCACCAGTCCGGCTTCATCGATCGCGGCGGAAGAATCATTGCTGGAGAAGAATGAGGCCAGCGAAGTGACATCGCGAACTGTTCCGTCCGAGTAGGTCGCCAGTGCCAGCAACTGCTGGGTTTCTCCTTCTCCATCCAGCACCGCCTGGTGTGGATAGAGGACCAGGTCAACACAGGTCGCCTGTTCTTTCGGGTCGGTCGGAACGCCGTTCTGAATCCATTCGATGAGGGTTTTGTTCATTGGGGATTCCATGTCGAACCGCTTCCCTCCCGTGTGGGGAACCGATCCAACTGATTTTTCCACCATCATGCTCGCCTCTGGAACCGCCAGATTGATACGGCGTCCCAGTTGTTCCCGGGTGATCCGAAAATGATCTCCATCAGGGTCATAACCAAACAGAGACAGCATGAAGCCATCTTTTCCGCGAGCCGCTCCGTGACAGCTTCCGGTGTTACAACCTGCTTTCATGAAGACCGGCATGACATCCAGCTTGAAGCTGACCGGTCGGTCTTCTGCAGCCTTTTGCACTTTCACTGGAATCTGCTCTGTTTTCCCTCCGATGGTCAGGCTCAACTGAGTTGTTCCATCCGCCTGAGGAAGCAGCTTGTTGCCGTCGCGACGGACCAGTTTTTCATCCCCGATTTTCCACTGGGCCTGCGACGTCAAATCACGGGTCAAGCCGTCGTCATAGACTCCTTGAACGACAATGGACTGGTAAGCCCGACGGGTTGTCAGTTGGACTTCTTTTGGGAAGACCCGCAATTCCACCAGTTCCGCAGCAACGGCTGATTGAGCGGCGAGTCCCAGCAGCAGGGTCCAGGCAATACGATGAATCATGTGACCGACCGAAGTAAACGTAAAAACAGGAACATTCAATCTGACTGAGCGACCAGCGACAATCGGTTATTCACCACCTGAGTCCGCTTTCTGCTTCTGTTGCAGGCGGAGTTGTTCCAATCGCGAGAGTGGCTTTGGCGGAGCTTCTGTTTTGGCCACGGCCGGAGCGGGAGCAGCGGCGGGGGCAGGTTGATTCGGCGTCTCCTTTGGAGGAGGAGCCGGTTTATCAACCCGAAGACGACCGGTTCCCAATGAATGGTTGATCGTCGTTCCGTTTTCCGGAATCTCGACTCGACAGAAGATGTTCTGGCTCAAGCCCACTGGTGCATTCTCTGCGGCCTTGATGGTGAACAGCAATTCTGCCGTGTCTTTCGTCATTTTGAGGGATTCCGCTGTCGTATTGGCGGGAAGACCCAGCAATTCAACAGTGGCTTCTCCTTCAAAATCTTTATGCTTGGTGGCTTTGACCAGAAACGGAGTTTCTTTTCCCTGCTCGACAGCCCCCTGAGCAAATTCGAAGGTGACATATTGCTCGGCAACATTTAAGGGAACGAGTGGGGTCAGCACTTCATAATCTGCTCCTTGATGCTTTGAAGTACAGCGAACAGCAATCATGCTTTCGCGGATACCGGCCTTGTCTGAAGCGTTGACTGACAGGAGGGTTTCCGTTTGATCCGGCGCGATCTTGGCCGATCCGTTAGAGCTGACCCCCGGAGGATTCTGCAACATGACCAGACGAATCTCTTCATTGAATCCTTCGGCACGCTCACATTTGACGACAAGATTCAATGCACCGTTTCGGACGACCGGGACCTTGGGAACCTCGATCCAGCATTTGAATTGAGGCTTTTCCACCACCACGATCGGAAGACGATTCATCCGTTCTTCCCAGACACGGTCGTTGTTATTCGCCCGAATCATCAACACGTCTTGAAAGAGTGGTCCTTCGATTTTGACATCGGGACGCTTGGGGTCATCAAGAAACGCGGTGACAGGAACAAAGGCTCCTCCCAGCGGGGCGTCTTCATCGGCATAGAAAACCACCGTGGCAGTCCCATCTTCACGCCATGATGGAGGGCATTCCATGCGAACTCCCGGAGGAAGCTGATCGCTCCGGAAATTGACTGGTCCTCCCATGTCACGTCGCTGAATGTTCGCCACGATGCCTGCGCCTCCTCCTTGAGGAATGCGAATCTGGTGCTGGATATAGCGAGCGAACTCAATGGGTGAGGCCTGAAGAACTGGCTGCACCAGTTCCACTTCAATCCGATAGGTAAAGGTCGGGTGTCCGCGTCGCAGATGGTCCCGGACGATGATGACGTAATCACCATCCGCCGGAATTTTTACCTTCGTCGCGCAATCGACTCCACGACTGTCATCGTCGGAGGCGAGTTGCTTTCCATCAGAGGCCTGATGGACGGTCACCACCGGATCCAGTCCGGAACGAAGACGTCGAGCATAAACTTCAATCGCAACGGTCTGGTCTTTCTGGGCGGTGAACCGGAAGCAGTCGACATCATCTTTCTCAGAAAGGATTCCGTTAAAGGCCACGGGGAAAGGACCGGCAGTGGCGGTGTTGCGATCGTTATTCGGTTCCTGTTCAAAGACGTTTTCCAGATCCACGATCCGGAAGGGGTGAGGGGTCGGAGCGGTTCCTTTCTCATCCGAAACTTCGACCGAGAATGGGTCGAGCGGAATCGTAGTCGGAAGCGTCACTTGTCGTTCGATTGTGCCGGAGACATCTCCCAGGAACTTCAGAGTCAGTGTTTCGCCGGGCTTTCCTCCGGCAGGATAGACTGATTGTGGACGGGGGAAATTTCCGACATGTAACAGGTAATGTGCCTGGCCATCACCGTTGTACGAGGCATCACGAACCTGGACGACATACTTTCCATCTTCAGGAGCGATGATGGAAACCATCGCATCGTTCCAGAGCAGTGCCGTGTCATCATTTACTGCCAGTTCAAATCGGTCCATGTTGAGAATGGCCAGATACGGATCGAAATACTGGGTGCCTGATGATCGTCCGAAGCGCTGACCGAAAATCTCAGCACTGATCCGTTCCCCTTTTTTCGCTTCAATGATGTAGTAGTCGACATCTTCCCGGTCGATTCGCCCCTGAACCGAAGTGTTCATGGCAATGGCCTGAGGCTGATCAAACTCGGTATTCGGCTCAACTTCAGCAACAATCGGGAGCGCACCGACATGGAAATTGAAGACGTGAGTTGTCCCTGTTCGGGTTCGCAAACGAATTCGTTGCGATCCTAACGGGCTGTTCTCTGCGATTTTGAATTTTCCGCGGACCTGCTTTCCCCGTTTCTTTTCATCATCACGGTCCAGCGGTTCGAGAGAAATCACCTGCATTCCGGTGTCGTAAAGCAGCAGTTCTTCCGTATCGTCCAGATTATCACCGGCGATTGTGAACTCAACCTCCGTGCCTCGCGTTCCTCCCATGGGAGAGAGGCCGCGAAAGTTCGGATTGGCAGCCTGACACATTTGAGTGCAGACAAAAATTGACGCCAGAGTCCAGGCAATTGAGAAGACACGCATTGCGGAACTCCCGTTCCCGTAGTTGATTGTATTGTCTTTTTCGGTCGACCCGTCTGCTCTACCGGATGCTGACAAATGAAGTCACCAGCAGACTGCCTGACGTTCTGTCAGACTGAAACAGGACGCTGATGCCGGGTGTTTTTCCGGTGCGCAGCGACAAGGCCCTCTATGCAAACCAACAAATGCAAACATCCAGCGCCATGCCATTACGGACACAGCGCTGGATGAAATTCTGATCAGACCAACAGATCTTTAACGACTTCCCCACCGTCAACGATTTCAATCGGACGATTTCCGGGAGCCATCAGTTCCTTGTCGGCCGTGATTCCGATTGTGTGGTAAAGGGTGGTGAAGAGTTGCTCAACGCTGAGCGGATTTTCTTCAGGCTCACTGGCGGTGGCATTGGAGGAACCGTAGACCATTCCTCGCTTGAATCCTCCCCCGGCCATGACAACACTGAAGACCTTCGGCCAGTGGTCTCGGCCGGCAGTGTTGTTCATTTTCGGAGTTCGACCGAATTCCGAAGTCAACATGACCACGGTGTCGTCAAGGCGGCCCCGTTCATCGAGATCATTAATCAGAGCGGTGAACGCCTGATCCAATGCAGGAGCAGTCCGGTTCATGCCGGCGACAATATTGTCGTGCATGTCCCAGCCGCCATAAGTCAGGTTGACCAGACGGACACCGGCTTCAATGAGGCGGCGAGCCAGAATCATACGGGCACCGGCCGTGTTTCGACCGTATTTATCTCGCAAGGCAGCGGGTTCTTTTTCGATGTCAAACGCTTCTCGTGCTTCTGGAGAAGCGATCAGGCTGTACGCAGACTCATAGAAGGAGTCCATCGCTGTGATCTGGTCGGAGACTTCTTTCTGACGGAAATAATGATTCACTGCTTCCAGTGCGGAGCGGCGGCTGGCAAACCGGCTGTCATCAACTCCCTGAGGAAGTTGAAGATCACGAACCTTGAAGCCGTCACTGGCCGGGTCACTTCCCAAAGCGAATGGAGCAAAAGCGGAACTCAGATAACCGCTGCCTGCAAACTCGTTCGGAACGTTTGGGACGCAGACATAAGGAGGCAGATTGTTCCGACTTCCCAATTGCTGACTGATGACCGATCCAACGGATGGATACTGCAATGCCGGACTGGGGCGATACCCCGTGAACATGTTATGAGTGCCACGTTCGTGAGCCGCTTCTCCGTGGGTCATCGAGCGGATGACACAAAGCTTGTCTGCGATCTGAGCGGTCTGAGCGAATTTCTCACCAAAACGGACACCGTCCAGCTTGGTGGCGATCGATTTCATTTCTCCCCGATATTCGATCGGAGCATATGGTTTGGGATCAAATGATTCCTGTTGTGCGATTCCCCCCGGAAGGAAGATATGGATGATGGATTTCGCAGTTCCCTGGAAATTCTGATAATCCTTGAGATCGGCCCGAGCCTTTTGGGCCATCAGCATGGGCAGGGTAATTCCAGTTCCGGCAAGCACGCCGACCTGAAGAAAACCACGACGAGAAAGACGCTCAAAGTGGGTGGGATTACACGAAGCGGGGAAGGCCATCGTCTGATCTCCAGTTGGGCAGGATGACTCCATGGCAAGTATTCGTGCGACTCCGTTGTCTCACGAAACTCGTAACTTGCCTGTCGGGGATACAAGGCAGGGCCAGAGTTGCTCTGGCAAAAGGCTGGGGCAGGATAAGGCGGGAACACCTGAATCATGTCGCACTGAATCAGGCTCTCTTAGATTCTTCGGCTGAACTGCCAAGAATCAATTACCGCTAATCCATTTTGTGAGACTAAATTCTCAGATGGCGTACGTCAATTGAAAAATAACCGAAAGATGAAAGATCCCGGATCTTCATATCACGGAATATCAATATTTCGGCGAAGCGAAGAAAATTTCTCTTCTCATTTGCAATAAAATGCACAAATACTGCAAACAGATGGAAATCACTCCAGTTGTCCCGATTTTCCGAAGAGAGCAATTCAGGACCGCTGTGAAGAATTGGTTCCCAGAAAATCCCAGAGGAACTACGGAAAGAACGGAAGAGTCGGAAAAGAAGAGGGCCGGGAGCAAAATAATAATAACAAGTTATTGCCTTGTCAGGCTTCAAACGGAGAGTTGTCTCACATGTTCCGCGGCTCGTTGGCCGCTCCCGATTCGATTCTTCCACCCTAATTTTGAATGCTGACGCAACACTATTGTTTCAGCCAATTGCCAGACTCTTTTGCAACCGGGGGCGCGGCCAGAATTGGCCGGGCGACCCGGTTTGTTATTTTCAGGACGATCCTAAACACGTAGTTCTTCGGCTTCTCCGGTCAGTTCGTCGGCATAACGCTGACGAATCGGATCGACGATTTCTGCCACGAACTCGTCGACTTGTTCAGGACTTCTGCCGACGAACCTTGAGGCGTCTAGTGCTCCTCCCAGATCGACTTTGGCGAACAACGGGTCTGATTGCAGACGTTGCAGCAAATCGTTGGTGAGACCGTGCTCTTTGACCTGCCGTGCGGCCTCGACACTGTGAATTCGCACCCGTTCGTGCAATTCCTGACGGTCTCCCCCGGCCTGAACTCCGGCCATGAGGATTTCTTCCGTCGCCATGAACGGCAATTCTTCGGCGAGTCGGCGAGCGATCACTTTCGGGTAAACGACAAACCCTTCCGCAATATTTCGGTACAGAATCAACACGGCATCAATCGCCAGAAACGCCTGCGGAAGCGACAACCGACGGTTGGCACTGTCGTCGAGGGTTCGTTCCATCCACTGAACGGCAGCCGTCTGATCTCCGTTTCCTCCCAGACTGATGGCAAATCGGGCCAATGCACACATCCGTTCCGCCCGCATCGGATTCCGCTTGTAGGCCATGGCGGAAGAACCGATCTGCTTGTCTTCTTTCGGTTCTTCCAGTTCCTTCCAGGCTTGCAGTAATCGCAGATCACTGCCGAACTTGTGGGCCGTTTGTCCGATTCCATTGAGAACGGACAACACCTGAGCATCCACTTTGCGGGTGTAAGTCTGTCCGGTGACGGGGTAGGTTTCGGAAAACCCCATCTTGTCGGCGACCATGCGATCCAGAAGACGTACGCGGGTGTGGTCCCCATTAAACAGCGTGAGGAATGTGGCCTGTGTTCCGGTTGTTCCTTTGACTCCCCGGAACTTCAGGGTCTTCAGGCGGTGTTCCACTTCTTCGAGATCAAGAACAAGGTCATGGCACCACAAGGTCGCCCGTTTTCCGACGGTGATCGGTTGAGCCGGTTGCAGGTGAGTGAACCCCAGACAAGGCAGATCCCGATACTGCGTCGCGAACGCAGCCAGCCGGTCGATGACCTGCACAAGACGTTTACGGATCAGTTGCAGACTGGCCCGAATCTGAATCAGTTCCGAGTTATCGGTGACGTAACAGGAAGTGGCTCCGAGATGAATGATTCCCGCGGCGCTCGGGCATTGATCTCCATAAGCATGAACGTGAGCCATCACGTCGTGACGAACCTGCTTCTCATATTTTGCGGCAACGTCGAAATCAATGTTCTCAACGTTCGCTCGAAGTTCGGCAATCTGCTGGTCGGTAATTTCCAGTCCCAGTGACTGCTCGCACTCCGCCAGGGCGACCCAGAGCTTGCGCCACAGCGAATGTTTCGTCTGAGCCGACCAGAGACCGCTCATCTCACGGGACGCATAACGGGTGTTCAGTGGCGTTTCGTAAATAGTATGTGAGGACACGCTGGGGTTTTCCGTCGTTAAAGAAACAGTGGCGTTCTCATTGTAGAACAGTCCCCTCTTCTCCTGAAGCGGACGACAGCAGTTTCTGGATGGCGATGTTTCCCTTTTCAAATTCCTCACTATCATCAACGGGACAAACAAAAATCTCGGGGAATGCTGGAATGATGCCATCACTGGAGTTTGATTTACTCATCCCGCGCCGGATCGTATTCGGCTGGGGAAAACGGTTGGAACTGGGAAAACTGGCGGCCGGGATCGGGCGTCGGGCGTTTCTGGTAGATGGCTCAAAGACCTTACGGGCTTCTCCTTACTGGAAGCAGATTCTGGATTCTCTGTCACAATCCGGGATTACCGTCGAAGAAATCGGGACGACTCATCAGGAACCGTCGATCGAAGATGTCGACAATGCCGCAGCCCGTGTCCGTAAGCTGAATCCCGGCCCTGATGATTTCGTTCTCGGAATCGGCGGCGGTGCGGCACTCGATCTGGCAAAAGCGGTCGCGGCGATGGTCACTAATACCAAGGAAGGAGAGAGTGTCCGTGACTTTCTGGAAGGGATTGGCACTGGTCGAACTCTGGAACAGAATCCGTTACCGGTTCTCGCCGTTCCGACCACATCCGGCACTGGAAGTGAAGCGACGAAGAACTCGGTCATTTCCTGCTCCAATCCTCCCTGCAAGAAAAGCCTGCGTTCCGACCGGATGGTTCCCGAGGCCGTACTGATCGACCCGGAATTAACGGTTCCGCTCTCTCCGGAACAAACGGCCTATTCCGGTCTGGATGCCGTAACACAGCTTCTGGAAAGCTACACGTCGAAGAAATCACAGGACGCCACAGACGCACTCTGTCTGTTTGGAATCGATCTCGCACTCTCCAGTTTACGAACCGCTTGTCGCAAGCCGAATGATCGTGAAGCCCGAGAGAAGATGGCACTCGCCTCATTTTACTCCGGTATTGCACTGGCCAATTCCGGATTGGGGATGGCGCATGGGGTCGCCGCGGCACTGGGTTCGTTGTGCAATGTTCCGCATGGGCTGGCCTGTGCGGTGATGCTGCCGATTGCCTTGCGAACCAATCTCGAAGAGATTCGTTCAAAACTCGAAGACCTCGAACTCCCGACCATTCTCTCCAAGCGATATGAACCTGGGGAAGAGGCGGAAGTCGGGATCGAGCTGATCGAGAAACTGTGCCGTGAACTGAAAATTCCCACAAAGCTGCGAGAGCTGAACATCAAACAGGAACAGCTTCCGGAGATCGCCAAAGGATCGCGCGGAAACAGCATGTCAGGGAATCCACGTGATCTCAGTGATTCTGAACTGTTACAGATTCTGGAGGCGAACTGGTGATTTTTTCCGCAGGACTTTCTCCCGCCTGGCAGCAGATTCTCACGTTCGACACCTTGCAGACCGGTCAGGTCAATCGGGTGCGAGAAGCGATTTGGTGCGCGTCGGGAAAGGTGATCAATGTTGCTGTGGCCGCACAAACTCTCGGGGCGCCGGTCAGTCTCAGTTCCACCATCGGCGGTTTAAGTGGCGACGTCATCGAACAGGAATTGTCGCAACTTGGAATTCACGCCGCCTGGGTTCGAACCGAATCCACAACCCGCGTCTGCACCACTCTTCTCCCTGCTCAGGGACCCACAACGGAACTGGTGGAAGAGACCCCTGAAATCACGGAGAAAGAACTGGCTCAGTTCTTTGACCAGACTCTGACTTATGCAAATGTGGCCGATGTCGTGGTTTTTACGGGGTCCCAGCCGAAAAATGTCCCCCCGGAAACCTTCGCACAGATCATGCGACAGGTTCATAAAAAGTTTGTCCTCGATCTGAGAGGCCCTTCGCTTCAATTCTGTTTGCCATTTGTCCCTTTTCTGATCAAGCCGAATCGCGAAGAATTAGAGACCACGCTCGGAATCAAAATCCAGACAGAACAGGAACTCCTTGCGGCCATGCGCCGTATGAACGATGGCGGGGCCGCCTGGGTGGTTGTAAGCGATGGGGAAAACGGCCTGTTCGTCACCAGTGAAGAAGATGCCTATCGACTGCTCCCCGCCAGGGTTCCGACAGTCAATCCGATCGGGTGCGGCGATTCCCTCGCCGCCGGAATTGCCGTGAAATTGCTGGAAGAAGAGGACGTGATCAAAGCGGTCGCCTTTGGAATGGGAGCCGCCGCCAATAACGCGGAACAACTGCTTCCCGTCCGACTCGATCCCGAGCGCTCGCGTGAACTGGCCGATCAGGTCACAATACAGGAAGTTTCAGTGCCATAGCTTTTTCATCCCAGCGTGCCATTGCCCTGCGAGCAGTGCAAACGTCTGGAGGCTGTAAAGTACGTCTCGACGCACCTTACGGCAATGCACTGCTCACAGAGCAGTGGCACACGGCGAGGTCAGATGTCACAGAAGTTTTCTCCCAGAGATTCGATAAAGAACAGCCATGTCCAGAAAAGTCAAAGTCGGTCTGATTCAACGTTCTGTTTCACTCGACCCGGAAATCAATCTGCGAGAGACCATCGCCGATTTGGAATCCGCGGCGAAACAGGGGGCGCAGATCATCTGTACGCAGGAACTGTATCGCTCGCAGTATTTCTGCCAGACGGAAGAGCACAAGTTCTTTGATCTCGCCGAATCGATCCCCGGCCCCAGTACAGACGCCTTCAGTGCCGTCGCCAAAGAACATGGCGTTGTCATTATCGCCTCGTTGTTCGAACGCCGGGCTCAAGGGCTCTATCACAACACGGCGGCCGTCATTGACGCCGACGGTTCGTTGCTCGGGATTTATCGCAAGATGCACATCCCTGACGATCCGTTGTTCTATGAGAAGTTTTACTTCACCCCGGGAGATCTCGGGTTCAAGAGCTTTGAGACAAAGTTTGCCAAAGTCGGGGTGCTGATCTGCTGGGATCAGTGGTATCCCGAAGCAGCACGACTCACCGCTCTGACCGGGGCGGAGATCCTGTTCTATCCCACCGCAATCGGCTGGCATCCGTCGGAGAAAGAAGAATACGGCACAGCCCAGCATACTTCATGGGAAACAATTCAACGCAGCCATGCCATCGCCAACGGGCTGTACGTTGCGGCCCCGAACCGGATTGGTCACGAAGGAGAGGAAGGTGGCGGTATTGAATTCTGGGGCCAGAGCTTCATCTGTGATCCCAGTGGCGTTGTCATGCAACGGGCGAGCAGCGACCAATCGGAAATTCTGATTGCCGAGTGCGATCTGGGAAAGGTCGAGTTCCAGCGAACTCACTGGCCATTCCTTCGTGATCGTCGGATTGATGCCTATGGAGACATCGTGAAACGTTATCGCGACTAGAGCAGTTTGCTCTACCGTGTGCAGTCGTTTGGGGGCGTTTCGGCACCCGAAAGCCTCACGTTACGACTGCGGAACGCTGAAGACGATTTTGAAAGATGCACGAATTCCACTTCAGTGAGTGATTTCAGCGATTCATCGGGGGCGTTGTTTGTGCGACGCCCTTTTTCTTTTCTGTGTCACCATCTCGTGAATCAGTAGTACTGAACCAGCGTTCCATCTTCATCGAAGATTTTGTAACGCAACGGGCCGGCTAAATACTCTTCGTAGGAGTGAGCACGAACTTTTCCGTTCGGCCAGAACTCGATCCATTCCACCTGATCGCCGCGCCAGTAGAAAATCTCAGAGAGCTTGTAGGTCTCTCCTTTCTCTGTGGCGTAAAGTCGGGTGACTCCGTGAGGAGTGACTCCATCTGCCAGAACCTGACGTTCCATCCAGTGTTCGCCTCCCACCTGAAGACGAAGGGACTTGGTGCCAACGGTTGCCGAGGCAGGAAAAACGCCTGTCACAGAGCAATAGGACAGGACAGCAACACTAAAAAATATTGCACAAAAATTAAACATAGATGCACGTTTTGATCGCATGGCAGACTCCGGGAGGGCTGGAGCATGGAAGGTTAAAGCCGAGCGACTTTGTTTCTACCAGATTATCGTATGAGAACAAAAAAATTGCACTAACAATTTACAAGTTGTGTAAGAATTCTCAGCATCCAAAAAGCGTTACATGTTCATGTTCACACAGGTCACATTCGATTTTGTCGACGATCGACGACATCACGAATCAACAAAAAATACGCAAGTCATTATTTTAAATTAACTTGAGATAACTTTCCCTCTGCCGTTTTATTTAAAAATACTAACAAAAGAGAGGGGCGATTGACGTTAAGGAATGCGCAATTATTAAGCAGTAAATACGAAAGATTGAGCAGCGTCCGAAAAGGGATTCTCAGTTTTTTCTGATCAGTCAACCTGCGGCCGACTGGCGGAGCCTCCAAAAAGCAAAAGACCGGCCCTTCACACGATAGTAAAGGGACCGGTCTGGTGTCATTGTTCTGGAATCAGGCTGCATCACATCGGATGCCGGGTGTCCGTCTTGTTAGAGGGGATTGTTCTGGGAGGAGCAGCGACCTCGGGGGGAACGCTGATTTCCGGGTTGCTGGTCCCTGGGGGATCGGTGGCCTGGGTCTGTGCGGAGGTGAGTTTTGTGGAGCGTCCGGCTTGAATGCTGTTCAGGCGGGATTTCGTAACCAGTGCCCGCTTCAGTTCTTTACGTCGGGCAATGACCTGATCAAAAGCAAACGCCCAGCGACGACGACGGCGAAACGGCTTCAGTAACTGGCGGATTTCCGCCATGGTCTGCGGACGCTTTTTCGGGTCGATCGCCATCATATTCTCAATGATATCGACCAGTTCTTTCGGTACGTTTGGATTGACAGTATCCACGCGAGGGCGGGGATCAGTCCGATGTGCGGCGACGGTCGCCGGACGGGATTCACGGGGAAACGGACGGAGTGCCGTCAGGCTGACATAGAGGGAACAGCCCAGGCTGTAGATATCGGCCCGACCGTCAACGGACATGCTGTCAATTGATTGTTCCGGGGCGATGTAATCGGCCGTTCCCAGGCATTCATGGCCGAAAATCATGGAGAGAGCGAATTCATCTCCCCCTTCCTGCTGATTCACGAGTGTCAGTCCGAAATCGAGGAGTTTTGCCTGGCCGTCGGCGTCGATCAGGATATTGTCTGGTTTAACGTCGCGGTGGACCATGCCCGAATCGTGCAGGTGAGCCAGTCCTTTTGCAGCCTGACAGGCAATATCGCAGGTGGCGTCCCATTTCATGGGGCCGTTGGAGAAGCTGATCCCTTCCAGCAGCGTCACCCCTTCGAAGAGTTCCATCACCATGTAATCGGTGGCGCCGTACAGATCAACTCGCTCCCCCAGTTCGATGGTCCGAATCAGACCTGGGTGCTTCAGGGTCATGCCCGCTTTGGCTTCCATCTGAAAGCGGATTCGCATTCCCTGATCGTGCTTGAACTGTTCTCCCAGCAGCTTGAGGGCGACACGGCTTTTCGGGTCATTGATATGTCGCCCGACGTAAACGAGTCCCATTCCTCCATAGCCGAGGACATCCAGCAAAACGTAATCATTAACGCGGAGTCGTCTTCCCCGTTCCTGGAGAATTTCTTCTGCCTGAAATCGAGTGACGAGATTGTGGCGAATGGCCAGACGGGCGAGCATTGTCGCATCCGTGGCGGTCCCCGCTTCCGGGATTTTCAGGAAGTTCTGGACGGCAGCTTCAGGAACAATCCGACTCTTGAGCAATTGCTCAGAAAATGCTTCGATCGTTGCAATCATTCAGCCTGGGCTCCTGTATCCCCCTGCATGTCGGGGAAAGATCGACATCCATGACACCGGGCGCCTGCGCGATTCGATGAAACCGCACTGAAGACGCTGCCTTAAACTTCCTGCTGTTATTCTGTGAATCTGCTGTTGTCCGGTGATCTGAACGTCGGTGAGGGACGAACCGGGATCAAAAACTGTCGAGATCGTTATTGCCTGATCGGCAAAACTGGATAGGTAACTCTTCTCCATCTTACCGCTTCCCGGTTGCAACTGAAATAAATCATGGCATTTTTTTACAGTTTCCTACAACCGGCCAGAATAGTGCTTGACTGGCAGAAACCAGGAAATGAGTTTCGGTCCAGCCGAAATTGCCTCCCGTGATGTTCTTCCTTGACGGGCTGGTTAGAATCGTTTTTCGGAAAAGAATCAAAAAATCAACGCGATCAGCAAGTGAACATTAGTCAGACGTTTCGTGTCGAACATTTCGGCACAGACGCAAAAACAAAGCAGGATCATGAAGGAATCTCACGATATTGACGGCATCCGTTTGCATTTGAGCCATCCCGACCGTTCTCAGGGAGACTGGATCGGGCAACGGGAAGTGCTCAAACAACTGCTCGCCTGCTGGCTGGTGGTGGATCCCCATGATTTGCCGCTGACTCCCCGACTGGTCGGCACCCCCGGGATTGGAAAAACGACACTGGCGATTGCCGGTGCCCGGGCACGGAATCAGGACCTTTACATCTATCAGTGCACCGCTGACACCCGACCGGAAGACCTGCTGATCACTCCGGTCCTCGCCGAAAATGGAAAAATTCAATATCAGGCATCCCCTCTCGTGACAGCGATGATTCGTGGGGGCATTTGCGTTCTCGATGAAGGGAACCGGATGAATGAAAAGTCATGGGCGAGTCTGGCCCCGTTGCTGGATCATCGTCGCTACGTGGAATCGATCGTCGCGGGAATCACCATTCCTGCACATGCCGACTTCCGGTGTGCCGTGACGATGAATGAAGACGACTCCACTTACGAAATCCCGGACTACATTCTGAGCCGTCTCCAACCGACCCTCCCACTCGGGTTCCCCGCTCGCGATGAAGAGATGGCGATTCTCAAGTATCACCTCCCCTTTTCCAATGAGGAGATGCTGAATCTGACCGTTGAGTTCCTGCAGCAATCCCATGAACTGAAACTGGACTTCTCGACCCGAGACGGGATCAACGTCCTGCGTTATGCCATGAAACGACTGGCATCCGAACCGGATCATCCGCTGTCGAAAGATGAAATCTGGAGGGATTCTCTGGAAAAATGCCTGGGACAGGACGCATTCGATTTGCAGTCACTGGCCGACAAGAAACGGAGTTCTCTCGGAGGAGCCAACTTACCAATGGGGCTGGGAGACTTCTTCTTCGACCCCAGCCATCCGCTCCACCCGGATTATGAATCAGATGACGATTTTGAAGATGAGGATGAGGAAGATGAGGAAATGAACTGACATTCGGTGCGTTCCGAATCCGGAATGGGAGGGAATATGAACGTCCGTATGATTCTGGGATTCGTGGCATGCTTACTGTGGGCGCAGGCGTGTATCGCAGAGGAGCCGTTCACGGCGCTGAAATACCGCTGGTTTGAATGGTACAGAGAGTTCGCCGATGAAGACCTCCGCTACGAAGAAGTGACCATCGATCAGACGGGCAAGGTCACTGTCGAATTTCGAGACCATAATGGCAAAACGGGAACATACCAGTTTCAAATGAATGCGCACGAACTGGACGGCCTGAAAAGTCTTGCCGAGACGTCGGAGTTCTTTTCACTGCCGGAAAGCGAGCAGATTTTTCCCTTGGAGAAAGGGAATATCACGATCGAAATGGTCAGTAAAAAGCGACGGCGATTGCTCAGAAATCCATATGATGATGAGATCGAACCGCTTTTGACTGCATTCAGAAAGATTACCGATCAACAGAGAATTGTCTCAGAAATCGGGGATGGGAATTTCAGCAGCGTCTGGGCCGTTAATAATCGAGACACTTTGGGGGTCAATGTTTTTTCCCCGCGACACCTTCTTGAACCTCTTTGTAAAGCATTGCCGTTGAGCGACGATGCCGAAGCAGGATTGACAGTGGTCGCTTGGATTACGACGGAGGAAGAATGGCTGGGGTTCGTGTCGGCATCGATTCGAACCTTGGACAATGAAAAGAAATTAATCTGGATAAGTACCCTTTCAGGTCATCCTTTCTATGCGGATATCCCCAAGTCACATGCGATCGTATTGCGTCCTTACCTCACGAAGTTTCTGAAAGATCGAACTGCCATGAGCACTCCCCCTGATTCAATGGAGGAGCACTGTTTCTCATCGGTTTGCCATTTTCTGGTGTCACAGGAATATGTGCAGGCGATTCCGGTCCTTGAAGTTCTTGCCAAGGAAGAAGTTCCCCAAAGTTCCAGACGCATCAGAGACTCAGCTAGGCTCGCAGCCGATTCTCTCAAGAACCTCAAAAAGCGATGAACTGAAACCTGCTGAATTTCTTCTATCATTCTGATTATTCCTTCCGTCTCGACTTTTCCATGTCAACGTCAACACAGCCCTCCCCCTCTTCCCACCATCAGCCAATGAACGCGGTGTCGTTGATTCTGGCGCTGCTGACCATGGTGCTCTGGGGAGGGACGGCGGTTTCGAATCAGTTCGTCATGGATTTCTTTCCGCCGTTGCTGGTGGGAGGGATGCGGTTCGGGCTGGCGGCGGTGTTCATGCTGGCGTGGTGTCTGATTGAGGGTTCCCCACTGGGGATCAAGAAAAAGCATTGGGGAATCGCCTGGTGGATGGGAGTTCTCCTTTACCTGCAGATCGCCACGTTCAATATCGGCGCAGAACGGTCGACGACGTCGCATGCCTCTATTCTGGTGAATTCATATATTGTCTGGGTGGCAGTCTGGGAGCACTTTTTCGCCAGAACGCTTCGGCTGAGGAAGTACCAGTGGTTTGGCCTGCTTCTGGCGGCGCTCGGTTGCGGTTGGGTCTTTTTAGAAACCGGGGACGCACGGGCCGGAAGCATCGATACCCCGACTCTGCTGGGAAATCTTGTTCTTGCCTTAAGTGGACTCATTCTGGCCGTCAAAATCGTATATACAAAGCAATGCGTCAGGGAAGTGGCGCCGGGAACGTTGATTCTATGGCATGATGTCATCGGCGCGGCGCTGTTCTTCATCACCAGTCCTTTGTTCGAGAAACAGGTCTACAAAACGATGGATGCGGCGGGATGGTGGGCGCTCCTTTATGCGGGATTCATTGTCTCCGGGTTTTGTTTTGTCGCGAACGCCATGCTGTTACGAAAGCATGGAGCCTCTCAGGTTTCCGTCTTCAGTTTCGGCACCCCGATTGTGGGTGTCGCCCTGGGAATCTGGTTACGGGGAGACCTGCTCACGATGGGGTTGATCGGGGGAGGTGTTCTGGTGGCCATCGGGATTTATCTTGTGAACAAATCACCTCCTTCTCCATCAACCGGCACATCGATTGAATGAGCACAAGGCCGCTGAAAATCTGTGTTGTGGCGCTGAATGCGTATCCGGCAATCGATGCACTGGTTCCCGGGGGAATCGGGGGAATTGAAACCAGATCCTGGGCATTCGCTCGAGGGCTGGCGTCACGTGAAGACTGTGACGTCACGTTCATTGTGCGACATGAGCAGCCGCTGCGGCAATCCGCATATCATGGCGTGCAGGTCCGGCTATTACGGGATCGAACTTATTCAGTGCGTGAATCTCTGGCGGTTCGACTGCAGCGCCAGACACGATTTCCCTGGGTCACGTTGAAGCAGCCACGTCTTGCTGATGCGTTTTATCTCCCGTACTTCGCGATCCAACGGTTGCTGGCTGGAAAACGTGACTCGCGCAAATCCACTTCTTTCTTCAGGCGCATGGATGCGGATGTCTTTCTGACATTCGGCGTTCAGGGGAACTCGGCGACGGTGATCGCTTCCGCCCAGTCCCGAAAACGTCCGGCTGTGTTGTGTCTGGGATCAGACTACGATCTCGATGATCGGTATCTTGCCCCGTCGGGGACTCTGAACACGTATCATGACTCCGACGTCGTGTGCCGGTGGATTATCGATTCAGCCAATGCCATTCTCTGTCAGACGGAAGCACAACAAGCTCGGCTCGAAGCGTTTGGACGCTCCGGGATCTGTCTTCCCAATCCGATTGATCTGGTGGAATGGGACCGTTTACTCGACACCCCGTTGGCGAATCCGATCTTTGATTTGTCCCGATTTGTGTTGTGGATCGGTCGGGCCGAAAATGTTTATAAACGACCTGACATCTGCCTGGAACTGGCGCGACTCTGTCCTGACATCCCCTTTGTGATGATTCTCAATCGTCGTGATGATGCCGTGGAAGCCTCCATCCGACGGGAAGCTCCCCCGAATGTCACCATGATCGAACGGGTTCCGTTTCCTCGTATTCCGCAATTGATGCGGTATGCGACGATGCTGGTGAATACGTCGACACGAGAAGGATTTCCCAACACCTTTCTGCAGGCCGCCGCGACAAGAACGCCGATCGTCTCACTGAATGTGGAAAACGACTTTCTGGAAACGTCTCGCGCCGGAGCCTGTGCGAAAGGAAACCTCAACCGGATGGCGGAGCAGGTTCAACTGTGGTGGAAAACTCCTCCGTCTCAGGAGGAACTGACCTACGCCCGACATTATGTGGAAGAGCATCATTCACTGATATCACTGTCTGAAAAACTGGCTCAGGTGCTGCGTGAGGTCTGCCGTGAATATTCCGCACAGACAAAGTAGGATTCCGTTCTTCTTCCCCGTCTTTCGAACAGGATGTTTTTATGCCGTCTCACGATGAACTGGTATCACTTATTGATGAATCGGCCGTTGACCTTGTTCAACAGATGATGGCCGTCCCCGGGAAAAGTGGTCAGGAAGGACGCATTGCCGAGTTCATCGTCGATCAACTGAAAGCCGCCGGATTCGATGACAGCCTCATCCAGTTCGACACCGCTCATAAAAAAAGTCCGTTCGGGGGAGAAGTCGGCAACATCATCGTCAAACTTCCCGGAACCCAACGGGGTCCACGACGCCTGCTGATGGCCCATATTGATACGGTTCCGCTGTGCGTGGGATGCGAACCGGTTCGTGACGGCAATGTGATCCGGTCAAAGAACCCGAAAACAGCACTGGGAGGGGATGACCGCGCAGGAGCGGCCACTCTTCTGAAGACGTTACTGCTGATCAAAAAACATAATCTGCCGCATCCTCCGCTGACCTTCCTGTTCGGGGTTCAGGAAGAAGTCGGACTGGTCGGAGCGAAGTTTGTTGCGGTGAACAAACTCGGCAAACCGGCGTTATGCTTTAACTGGGACGGCGGGGCTCCGCATCTGACCACGATCGGCGCGACCGGTGACGACCATCTTCGTATTGAGATCACAGGAATCGCCAGCCATGCCGGTGTTCACCCTGAGCAGGGGGTGAGCGCCATTGCAATTGCATCCAAGGCGATTGCCTCACTTGTGGAGGAGGGCTGGTTCGGACTGATCGCCAAAGGGAAGAAAACCGGAACGAGCAATGTCGGGGTGATTCAGGGGGGAGATGCTACCAACGTCGTCACTGATCATCTGCTTCTCAAAGGAGAAGTTCGCAGCCATGATCCCGCGTTTCGGGCCAAAATTGTGGATGCCTATCGTAAAGCCTTTATGAAAGCAGCAAAAACGACAAAGAATACCGCCGGAAAGTCCGGGAGTGTTCTGTTCGAAGCCACTGCCAAGTATGAAGCGTTCCGGATTGCCCCTGATTCGGAAGTGGTTCAACGGGCTTCTGCGGCGATCCAGCAGGTCGGACGAAAAGCCGAATTGAAAATCTCCAACGGCGGACTGGACGCCAACTGGATGTTCGCCCATGGACTGCCGACCGTCACACTCGGTTGCGGGCAATCGGCGATTCATACGGTGAACGAAACATTGAACGTGGACGAATACCTCGACGCCTGCCGCATCGCCCTCATTCTCGCCACCGCCAACGAAGCCAACTCCTGATTCCAATGCTGACTCACTGGTCATTCTCCGGAACACACTGGCAACTCGGGGGCTTCCCGAAGTTGATGGGGATTGTCAACGTAACCCCTGACAGTTTCTCTGACGGGGGACGCTGGACTTCTGTTTCCGCTGCGGTCGAACACGCGCTGGAACTGGTCGAACAGGGAGCCGATGTTCTCGATATTGGTGGTGAATCAACCCGACCCGGTGCCGATTCCGTTGATGAACTGGAAGAGTTGCGACGCGTTGTTCCGGTGATCGAGCAACTTGCCGGAAGAACGACAGTCCCGATTTCCATCGACACCATGAAGTCGGCCGTGGCGAGAGAAGCGCTGGCCGCAGGTTCGGTCATTGTGAATGATGTCTCCGGACTGACGTCTGACGCCGGAATGGTTGATGTCTGTGCCGGCAGTGATTGTGGGGTCATCCTCATGCATATGCAGGGGACTCCCAAAACAATGCAGTTGAATCCCCGCTATGAAGATGCGGTCGTTGAAATCGGAAGCTATCTTAACGATCGCGTTGAATCACTGGTGGCTGTCGGACTGGATCGGCAACGCCTGATGATCGACCCCGGCGTGGGGTTTGGAAAAACCGCACAGCACAATCTGGAGCTGCTCTCACACATTGCCGAACTCCGTCAATCAGGGCGTCCGGTTCTGATCGGGCATTCACGCAAAGGCTTTCTGAAGAAACTGGTCGGGCGCGAAGTGGATGAACGGCTGGCCGGAACGATCGGCGTCTCAATTGCCCTTGCGGAACAGCATGTCGACATGCTTCGGGTTCATGATGTGGCTGCCGTGAAAGACGCGCTCATGGCCTGGAAAACGGTGAGAGAAGCACGAATTTCAACGGACTCCTAAGGGTCGTCACTATACTGAAAAGCTGATCGCCACGTTTTTCTCTGTGAAATGGGAACTTGTTAAAAATCGCTGATCGATTCTGATTTCTCGGAATATCATATCCGGCTCCCATCGGAGAATAGCAACCTGTCTGGCCGCGAAGTATGATCGGATTCCTGCCGAATTCTCCTTCCAGAACATAAGGCTTGAATATGATTGCAGTTCTTCATCGGTTCATGATCTTGAGTTTGCTGCTCGCGATAGGATTGCTTGTCTCGGTTCCCCGTCATGCTGATGCAGAGGAAAGCAAACCTCTTGAACCGGCGGACACGCTGAAAATGTTCGAACTGGAAGAAGGACTGGTCATTGAACTGGTCGCTTCCGAGCCACAGGTGATCGATCCGGTCGCCATCTCTTTCGATCATCTTGGCCGAATGTATGTCGCCGAGTACCGGGACTATCCACTGGGACCGGGCGAAGGGAAAGAGCCCCTGTCGCAGATCAAGCTGCTGGAAGATTTGGACGGAGACGGGGTCTATGAGAAAGCCACTCTGTTCGCCAAGGTCCCCTGGGCTCAAGGAGTGCTGGCGTATGGAAAAGGGGTGATCGTCACCGCGTCACCACAGGTTCTTTATCTCGAAGATACCGACGGAGACGGACAGGCCGACAAGAAAGAAGTTCTTCTCGACGGCTTCACCTTCGGGAATCCTCAGTTGCGTGTCGGTCATCCTCGCCTGGGGCTCGATCAGCGTATTTATCTGACGAACGGACTCACTGGCGGGAAGGTGACTGTGGGAGCAACGGAGTCCGCCACGGGGGAACCACTGGTCATGGGACGGAACGACCTCGTCTATGATCCTCGTCAGAAAACAATTGACCTTGTTCCCGGTCAGGCCCAATTCGGAAACACGTTTGATGATTTTGGAAACCGTTTTTTCTGCACCAACCGGAATCCAATCATCTATGCTCCGTTGTCACATCAGACGCTCACTCGCAATCCTCTTGCTCCGGCAATTGTCGCTCAACAGGATGTGGCCCCTTCTGGCGGAGCCTCCCGGGTCTATTCTTTAATTGAAGCCAAGACAACTGCTGTTAGCCACGCCGGAACTCATACGGCTGCCTGTGGAACTCACGTCTATCGCGGAGGAAAACTCGGGTATGCCGACAATGGAGATCTCAACGTCTTCGCCTGTGAGCCCACTGGGAGCCTGGTGACACGAACCATTCTGACGCCGAAAGGAACCAGTTTCACTTCGCGCCGTCCTTATGAACGCCGGGACTTTCTGGCGTCACGCGATCCCTGGTTCCGCCCGGTCAGTCTCGCAGATGGACCTGACGGAAACTTGTATCTGGTCGACATGTATCGGGAAGTGATTGAGCACCCGCAGTACATGCCTGAAGGGCTGGCGGAAACACTTCGACTGCGCGAAGGAGACGACCGGGGTCGAATCTACCGCATTCGCCGTACCGGAGAGGCCGCGAAACAATGGACTCCTTCCACAGGTGTCGCTTCGCTGCTGGAAGGACTGAAAGACGGTAACGGCTGGCAGCGTGATCTCTCTCAACGATTGTTGCTCGAAGAGGCGAACGCCGAGAATGCCGAATCCATCGCGACGGGAAGCGAAGCGATTGTAACGCAATCCAATGACCCGCGTGCCATCACGAAGGGACTCTGGACCATCGTTGGATTGCAGCAGAAAGGGTTGCTGACATCGCGTGAAGAATGGTTGAATGGACTTATCGTCAAATTGCTGAAACATTCGAACCCGCTCGTTGTCGAACAGGCATTGCACGCTGCCCGGTTTGCCGGACTTCATATTGATGAGTTCGCTGCATTTCAAACACCGAAAGATTCGCGGCTGGCGCTGGCGTGGATCGACGGACTGGCATCTGTGTCTTCCCCGAACGTCAAAGCGGAAGTGGGGGAACTCGTATCAAATTTCCTCGGAGACTACTGGATCCGCCAGATTGCACTCACTCTTCCACCAGAGAACGCAGCCCCGCTGCTTTGCAAGTTGTTGCAATCGGACGCGGTGCTCAACAAGGGAGGAGACTCGGAACGGGAACTGATCAGCTTTCTGTCGACGATCGTCGGGAAGCGTGCGGATCAGGAAGAACTTGTTGTTGTGTTGCAGACTGTGCTGGCAGGTGAACAAAACGATTTGCCCTGGTGGAGGTCTTCGACTCTGTTCGGATTAGAACAGGGGCTGGCCGGCGGAAAAGGATTGAACGGCAAAAAATCACTGGCAAAACTGGTCGAGTTGAAGCAGGCTCCTCTTTCAGAGCTGGCTCAATCCGCAGTGCAGGCCTTGGAAACAGGGCTGGCAACACTGATCGATTCCAAAGCCAATCCACTCAATCGCCGTGCGGCCGTTCCTTCATTAGGACGCGTTGGACTGGAACAGGCCACGCCGGTGTTACAGAAACTGTTGTTGTCCAATGCCGATTCCGCGATCCAGCGTGCTGCTTATCCACTGGTGAACAACCGCAATCCGGAAGAAACGTTAAAACAATTTCTGGAGATCTGGTCGGACCTGGGACCTGCGAGTCGGGCTCTGGTCATCGAGATGTCCCTGGCCCGTCCTAAGACCAGTATGCAACTGATGCAGGCAATGAGTGAGGGAATCGTCTCTCCGTCGATGCTGACGATTGAGCAACGGGATCCACTCATCATGTCGCGGGATCCCAACATCAATGGCCCTGCCAAAAAGTTGTTTGGAGAAGGAACGTCGAAAGACCGTGCGGCAGTCATCGAGAAGTACCGGGGGGCACTCGCCATTGCCGGAAATGTGGATCGAGGACGAGAGGTCTTCCGCCGGGCCTGTGCTCAGTGTCATAAGATTGGGAACGAAGGAACACTGGTCGGCCCCGATCTGTCAGACATCCGTGCCAAAGGAAACGATGTTCTTCTCACCGATATCCTTGACCCCAGTCGTGCGATCGAACCGCGCTGGACCAGTTACGTCGCGGCCACCGCCGATGGACGGGTCATTACCGGTCTGCTGGTCAGGGAAAATGACACCGGAATCGTGCTGAGAATGGCCAAAGGAGTCGAAGAAACTCTCTTACGGGACGACATTGACGCACTCCGGGCGAACGAGCAATCCCTGATGCCGGCCGGGATTGAGGCGGATGTTACGGTCGAACAGATGGCCGATCTGCTGGCATTTCTGAAATCGGGCCGCTGAAATTCCATACGAACTGAATAAGTAAGGTCTTGTTTCAATTTGACTCTGCAACATATGATCAATCTGGTCAGCCAGAACAGGTTGATCGGCCACACGCAGGAGAACAAAAGCCACCGGGCTGATTTGGCCTGATGTTTTGCCTGCGGATTGGTCATCAAGAATCAGTGAATGTGCCCGAATCGAGGATCTTTGCGTAGGATCCCGAATTTAGCTCTCGAATTCGATTTCATGTTGTGTCCTTTGAGAATTAAGGGATGATTGAGGTGTTGGCTCTGCCGAGATGCAGGAACGGCAACAACGAGACGACTCTTCAATGACAACAGGACCAACCGCTGCTGGTCGATTTCAACTCAGGAAATTTTCATGATCCGCTCTCGTTTTCATCTCGGTGTCGCCTGTTGTAGTGCGGCTCTGATGCTGGGTGTTTCCGTTTCCCCAGTCTGGTCGGACGACGCTCCGAAACCACCAGCACCGGCCACCGCCGAGGAAGCCGCAGACCCGTTTGCTGTCCCTGAGACCAATGATGACAAGGCCTTGCAGATGTTTCTGCAACGTCTGGTCCAGACCCAGCCTGCGGCCCCGTCCCCGGAAGCCATCGCCGCGCATCTCACAAAAATTGATGGCGTTGTCGGAAAGGTTCTTGCCAAGCCGATCAGCGATCCGTTTTATCGCAGCGTTGCTGAACTGCGATTACAATTGTATTCCGTTCTGGAAGATGTGGGAGATGCCAGCGCCAAAGCGAAACGGGACGCCTATCTGAAAGAACTTTCCGAAAGCAAACGACCAGGCGTGTCGGAGCTGGCCACCCGATTTGCATTGCAGCAGCAGATCGAGTCCATCCCAACTCTGGGAGAAGCTCAACAGAAAGCCCTTCTTGAACAGGTCGTGAATCTGGTCAAGTCTGCTCCCGCTGGTGATGACGAGGCCCTGCAGTTTGCCGTACAGACCGCAATGACTGCCGGTGAATTACTGCAACGTGCCGATTCCCCATTGGCAACCCCGGGACTGGAAGCCATCGTTGCTGCCATCAAAGCCCGAAATGATGAACGACTGGCCGATCTGGTTGCCAGTCTGGAAGGCACATTACGTCGCCTGCAACTCCCCGGCAAAGCGATGGAAGTTGCCGGAAAAACGGTAGACGGAAATCAGTTCAACATCACCAGTCTGAAGGGAAAAGTGGTTCTTGTCGACTTCTGGGCGACCTGGTGCGGTCCCTGTATTCAGGAGCTTCCTCACCTCACAAAGTTGTATGAAGGATATCACGACAAGGGATTTGAGATCGTCGGCATCAGTCTCGATTCCGATCGGGAAGAACTGGAAGGGTTTCTGAAAGCCCGTCAAATCAAATGGCCGATTCTGTTTGATGATGCCGAAGGACAAGGCTTCGAAAACAAGATCGCCATCCACTATGGAATCAGCGCGATTCCCACAATGATTCTCGTCAATCAGGAAGGAAAAGTGGTCAGCACCAACGTCCGTGGACCGGTCCTGGATGAAGAACTGGCCAAACTGCTGGGACCACTTCCCAAAACAGAAAAGGCCGAGAAGAAATAAGGTTGATCGGCTGATCTCTTATTGAAGAAAACACAATCGGGTTGCAGTCGGGATCGAACCGGACTGCAACCCGATTTTTTATGTCGCAGGGAAATGCAGAGGAACCACGGAAGCGAGTAACAGTTTTGCGGAATGAAGCCTGTTCAAATTGCAAAGAGATTTTTACCGCGAAGGACGCCAAGAAAGAGCGAACCACGAATCAGCCGAATCTGACGAATCTTTTGTCAGGAACCCACTCTGATTCATTCGTGTGATTCGTTCGATTCGTGGTTTCTTCCACACGTATTCAGGCCATTTTGGCCAGACAGACAGGTTGGGGGAGATGACCCACTCATGATTTCCAACCCCTTCGCGATCTTGGCGTCTTTGCGGTAAAAATCATCACTCGACAGCAAATTGGCCTCGGACAACTTCAAACCGCTAAACTGTTACTCGCTTCCGTCTTTTCCGTGGTTCCTCTCCGTTTTTCGAGTTACTCCGGCTTCATCAGATTCAGCACCGCACTGGTCATCGTGACGATGCCGGTCTGGAGTGCCTCTTCGAAGTCAGGATAGAACGTTGACGAATGCAGAGAGGGAACGGGAATCCCTGCGGCGGTCATCTGATCCAGACGATGCTGGCTGATCGCTCCCAGTCGGAACATCATAATCGGAACTCCCGCCCGACCGTATCGGCTGAAGTCTTCTCCCCCCATGCTGGGAGGAACTTCGACGACGTTCTCTTCCCCTATTGTCGCACGAGCCGACTGAACAAATCGTTCTGTGAGCTTCGCGTCATTAAACAGGACGGGGGTATTCACTTTAATGACAATCACCGGATCTGGAGCACGTGAACCGGCCGCAACCGCTTTGGCTTTTCTTTCGATTCCGTCGAGCAGAAGTTGGCGAACCTCATCGGAATAGCTGCGGACTGTCAGTTGGAGATGGCATTCATTTCCGATGATGTTGTGCTGCGTTCCCCCATGAATCGAGCCGACTGTGATCACACCGGTTTCCTGTGGATTCAGTTCCCGGCTGACAATCGTCTGTAATGAGACCACCAGTTCGGCCGCTTGAATAATGGGGTCGATGGTCGTTTGCGGGGCGGAACCGTGTCCGCCGCGTCCCTTCATGGTAATGTCGACGCTGTCGACGTTCGCCATGATCGCCCCGGGACGAAAGCCAATCTTACCGGTCGGAATGCTGGGCCAGACATGAATCGCCAAGGCATAATCCGGTTTGGGAAATCGCTCGAACAGACCATCTTTCAGCATGGCCTTAGCCCCTTCTCCCCCTTCTTCGGCCGGTTGACCGACCAGCATCAGGGTTCCTTTCCATTGGTCCCGATGCGACGCCAGATAACGGGCCACGCCCACCAGATTGGTCATATGAATATCGTGACCACAGGCATGCATCACTCCTGTTGAAACTCCTTTACTGGTGGTGGTCGTCACGGTGGATGCGTATTCCAGTCCGGTCGTCTCCGTGATCGGCAGTGCATCCAGATCGCACCGCAGCATCACACAGGGTCCCTCTCCATTTTTAAGCAATCCCACCAGACCATGCCCGCCGACGTCGGTCGTGACCTGATACCCGGCGTCCCGCAGTTCCTGAGCAATTCTCGCGGCCGTTTCTTTCTCATGCAGTGACAGTTCAGGATGACGATGAAGATGGAGGTAAAGCCGGGCGATGGAGTCCATTTCCGATTCGACCCAAGTTTTCACATCAGCAGAGCAGGGGGCCGCCAGAGCGAAAAGCAGGATCAATCCTCCCCCAATTGCCGCTTGACTTCTTGTGACTGGATGGGAGAGAAGATTCATGAGACGCATGATCGGTTCCTGGAAAGGGTCTACTGTGACAGAAAATGTTCAGGAAGGAGCATCAGTTCCCCAAGTGATCCATCGTAGCTTTTTGCCGGACGGGGAGGAATTGCCCACGGTCTCTGTAACGACAAGAAAACTGGGGTATTGCTGTTTGAGAATTTTCGATATTTTTCCCCGTTGTCGCAGAAGGAACACCAAACCGTGAAGATTCGCAACCGCCAACTGATTCGTCTCCTCGCCAAAGGCATCGCCGTCGGCTGCCGGATTTTATATCGCACCTGTCGGCGCGAAGTGATCGAGACGGTTCCTAATACGTCTCCTTACTCGAAAACGACTGAGGAAGTCTTTATTTACTGCAACTGGCACGACGCGATTCTCAGTTCTCTCTTCTGCGGTAAAACGATTCGCATGGCCGCCTTGACGAGCCGACATGCCGATGGTGAATATGTTGCGGAAGTGATGGAAGCCCTGCGGATTCAGCCAGTTCGGGGCTCCAATAACCATGGTGGAAGCGCCGCCGCCAAACAATTGATGACGGCGGTCGCCAATCATCACATTACAATTACGATCGACGGTCCACGAGGCCCGCGACGGGTCGTCAAACCGGGAGTTCTGTTTCTGGCGAGCCAGACCGGCCGCCGGATTTTGCCTGTTACGTGTTCGGCCAGTCGAGCATGGCGTCCTCGCGGGAAATGGACCGATCTTCTGGTTCCCAAACCATTTTCGACAGCCTATGTCCTTGGTGGAGAACCATTTGCAGTTCCGCAGGGGTTGAGCAAACAGGAACTTGCTCCCTATGTTTCTGAATTGCAACGGCGTATGGATGAGCTTCAGGAGCAGGTCGATTCAATCGCATCGGGAACACCGGTCAAGCAGTCGGTCGTGAAGGACGAGCCAAATCGCTTGAACAGGGCTGCGTGAAAATTCGCCAGTTCTCGAATTCGTCACCAATTCGAACAGGTTTTCAGTGCAGGTCTGAATTTCCTCCTTTACAATTGAAGGGCGGATTGCAGGACCGGCAGTCTGTCAAAAAGGTCGATTTCAGCATCCGTACTTCTTGGCGCAGACGGATGGAACTCTTGAATGGGGAGAATCTCCGATGGAACTGATTCCCGTTCTGGATCTGATGCAGGGAGAAGTGGTCCGAGGCCGCGCCGGTAATCGTGGGCAATATCAGCCGAATATCAGTGGCCTGACCCCCGGCAGTGATCCCGTTCAAACAGTACTGGCATTCAAAGAAGCCTTTCACCCGAACTGGCTCTACATTGCCGATCTGGATGCCATCCGTCATGGCCATGCGCCCCATCCCGTGATCAGCACGATGATCGAATGTGGAATACCGCTGGCGGTAGATGCCGGTGTCAGCAGCGTTCAACAGGCAGAAACTCTGATCGAAATGGGGGTCGGCAAGGTCATCATCGGGCTGGAGACACTCCCTCAGCTCGATCTGCTTGGACCGATCATTTCTTCAGTCGGCTCTGATCGCATTGTGTTCAGTCTTGATCTCCGTGACGGCCAGCCGCTGGGGGCCGGTACGGAAGGGATGCATCCGGCACATATCCTCTCGATCGCGGTGGAATGCGGCGTACGACATGTGATCGTGCTGGAGTTTTCTCATATCGGAACCAGTCGCGGTGTTCCCACAGGAGCCTTCTGTCACACGGTCAAAGAACGGCGCCCCGACCTGATTGTCTGGACCGGCGGAGGCGTACGACATGTTGCGGATCTGCATCGGTTGCAGCTTGCCCGAGTCGACGGTGCAATGGTGGCCTCCGCTCTTCACGACGGCCTGATCACCCCCGCCGACTGGCAGTCTTACCAGACCATGGAAGTGGATTCCACGCTTCTGGCCATGGATGCGTAGAGGAAAAAATTCGAAATCCGAAATTCTTAGAACCAAACAAAAAGCAATTTACTTCCCGGTCTGGTCGCCGATATTCAGGGTTTGAATTCCCTGTTTTCTGGCTTTCTCCTGAACGGCGATCCAATCCTGATGCTGGTCGTTGATCTCAGCGGACAAGTAGAGACGGTGACCGACTCCGGCGGCCTGCAGAACCAGTTCCGGCAACGAAGTCTGTTGCTCCAGGGCCAGAATGAATGGTCCATCCTCATGCGGATTGATTGCCAGATCATGCAGGTAGAATGAACCAGGTTGCGACGTGACCAGTGCCGCATAAAGACTCCAGAATGCCGGAAGTTCCTTTGCGACCACTTTCACTTGAGTTCCGTCGACCTTCAAAGCGGAACGAACCGCCGCGAGCGCGTTGGCGGTATCGATTCCGCGTCGTTCGTCTTCCGTTGTTCCCAGCAGGTTGAAGCTGCGGCGTGTATGCGGATTCGTCTTTGCGTCCTCGTCCCAGCGCGTGGCACCGACTCCACGCGGAGCAAAAAGAACGGTGGCTTCCTGCTTCGAACTCAACCATTTCTTTGCCCCATCGACGGCATCCGATGCAGCAGACTCATCGACAAAGAATGCTTTCAGCGATTCCAGTTTGGAGTCCATCTGATCGGGAGTCAGCACCTCAACGACAGCATTGTCCAGAGAAGTCGCCTCTCCTGCATCGATCACATAGAACGGCAGGCGATACGGCTTCTCGGAATCGAACTCATATGTTCGCAGGCGCAAGCCATCCCGTTCATGAGTCTTCACCAGCTTCACATTCAGTTCTTGTGGAGCCACAAGACCAATTCGGCTGGCGTTGTAAGTTCGATTCGCTGCGTCGTCACCGCGTGTCGCAGGTTTGTTGAACCAGTCGTGAGCAGTTGTGACCTTTTCGTCAGCCGGCAACTGTTCAAACACTTTCAGTTCTGCGGGTTTGAACAGTTTTTCGGCGACAACGGTAATGGGCTGATCCTCTTTTTTCAGATGCAGGTTGAACCACTGAAACGAGGCATTCTGCAAATGCTGTGAATCGGCATGCGGTCCCATGCAGAGAAAGAGTCCTGTGTTCTTATCGGCTTTCAGTAATTGATAGAGCTTCCGCACGCGAACATGCACATCCACCACTCCATCCAGTGGAAAGATGGAGTCACGATCGGTGTTGATGATCAGCAACGGCCGGGGAGCCACCATGGCCGCAAGCATGGGAAAATCCCAACCGTAGCGGTTCACCATGAACATGCAGTCGCAGTGACCGTTGATGCATTTATCAACGATGTGGTTGTCCATATTGGTGATTCCGGCGACAGGAGCAGCCGCTTTGATACGGTCGTCCAGTGCAGCGATATACCAGGAATAGGCTCCCCCTCCGGAACGCCCGGTCACTCCAATTCGTTCCGGGTCCACTTCCGGTCGGGATTGCAGGTAATCGATGGCACGAATTCCGTTCCAAGCTTCGACTCCGGCAGGGGTATAGCCACGATTCAGCCACCACCACATTCCTTTCTGATGGGTTCCGTGATGCGTTCCGGCAATCTCTCCAAGCTGGATCGTGTCGATTGTCAAACAGACATACCCGTTTCGGGCATACCAGGCACCATGATGCTGGTAGCCGGTTTTGTTCCCCATCGGGACACCATTCTCTTTGACATTGGCATGACCACACACATAGAGAATCGCAGGAAGTGGTTTTTCGACAGTCCGGGGACGGTAAAGATTGGCCGTGACATACAGCCCCGGCTGAGACTGAAAATGCAGTTTCTCAACAACGAAGTCGTCCAGTTCCGCAGTGCCGGTGATGATCGGTTGCAGAGGTGTCTTCTCAGGCCAGGGAGAGAGTCCCAGCATCTCACGAAGTTCAAGGTGGCGTGCCTCGCGCTGACTGTTCCAATCCTCTGCGTTCTTGACGTCCGCCAGACAATCCTCCTCAATCGCGTTCGTTCTCAGACGAAAATATTCGCGGAGGAGTTCATTTCCAGGAGCAGGTGAGACCGGTTCTGCCCCGTTAAGAGATGCCGTTACCAGCAACAGCAGTGAGCAGATCAGAGACAAAGAACGCCAAGTGGAAACGCGATTCACAGGACTCTCCCAACTGATAAACCGATTGTCTCTTTCTTTCTACCCAAAGTAGCACGTGAAATCAAACGGAAGTCCCCGATCTCTCAGGGTTTTTGCGTGTTTCAAGATGGACAATTTTCGGGAGGGCGAAGCTCCTGCTGAGCCGCATGGAAGATGACGCTTTCCATGGTGTGCGGCTCGGCAGGAGCCTCGCCCTCCCAAGCGATTTTTTAATAAAGCGAAAACCCTGACAGTTCCCATGTGGAGACTTGAATCCTCTCATGAAGAGAGCGTTTCCGATTGCGGTCGGTAGAACAGGATAATCGGCAGGAAGAAAATGGCCCCGATGCCAAACAGCAGGTTATGCGGAAGCTGAAAATGGCTGCTCACCATACTGGCGAGGATGTAAATGATTCCCGAGGAATAGATGCCGATCCAGTTGGCCAGATTCATGGCTCCGATCACGCGACCTTTGTGTTCCGTGGGGGCACGGGCCTGAATGAGGACCTGCAACGGAACGTTATACATCCCGGCACAAACTCCCAGCCAGACCAGCATCAATCCGGTTCCCAGGGGACCAAGCAGTGTTCCGGAAGAACTGCCAGGAAGGGCCAGAAGAATCAGGCCGATCCACATTCCCCATCCACCAATCCGGACCAGTCGGGCATTGAATGTCCCTTTGGAAAAGACCATTCCCAGCACACAACCAACAGCAATTCCGAACCCTGTTCCGGCTGCCATGAGACCGGTTTGCTGTTCACTCAATCCGAACTGCTTCATTCCGACATCGGTGATGGCGGGAGGATAAACCAGTCCACCGGTGGCCCAGAAGACCGACGTGGCTGCCAGTGCGGTCAGCAGGCGTTTATCCTGCCAGATCGCGATACGAGTCTCCCGGTTCACGATGAGATCCGATTTATCGAACTTCAAGCCCGGTCTGGCGACAGGGGTCTTGCGGATGATGATTCCGAAAATCAGTCCCAGAGTCGCAATCGCAATACAGATCACCGCGACGACCCAAAGGTTGTCAGGAGGAGCCATCGTAGCAGCAGCATTTTCTGCGGGATTCGGTGAGACTGCGCGAAGCTGTGTCAGAACCACACCGGACATCCATAGCCCCAGAATGATGGCGATAAACATCGACATCTGAAACAGCCCGTTCACCCGGGGAAGCTGTTTTTGTGTGAACAGTTCCGGAAGCAGACCATATTTCGCCGGGCCAAAGAGCGCACTGTGTGATCCCAGAAGGAACAGCACAACAAACATCATCGTGATCATGGTTGTCGTATCCGGCTGCATGAAGGCGATCAGCCCGATTCCCATCAGCAGCACTTCCCAGACCTTGGAAACGATCACGATGGTCCGTTTACTGAAGAGATCGGAAAGGTATCCGCAGAAGCCAGAGAAGAGGATGAACGGCAACGAAAAGACAATAGTCGCCAATCCCTGCAGCCAGCCGGGACCGCCCGATTGAGCCACGCCGACACAGATGAACAAGACAATCTGTTTGTAGAAGTTGTCGTTGAATACAGTCAGGAATTGAGTTGTCGTAATCCCCCAGAAGCCTCGGTCCTTGAAAATCGACGGAGTGAGAGGGTTCGAAATCTCAGTTGGAGTTGTCATCTCAGTCCTGATGTCGACGATGGAATCCAGAGGAATGGCGGCGGGAATCTTAGCACATTTCCCCCGATTTCAGGCAAGATGCAAAATGAAAAGAGGGGATGGGTGCCGTACTCACATCGCGCCAGCAGGGTGAGCATGAATGGACGTTCCATTTGAATTCGCATGCTCCTGCTGCTGACGCGACAGGAGCAGGGCACCCGAGCCCAATGCGTCATCACATCTGAGACGGTGTTGCAATCCCGAGTAGCGAGAGTCCATGTTTCAGGATTCGTCCGGAGAGATGGCAAAGACGCAGGCGACTGATGCGTTGTTCATCCGACTCCGCCTTCAGGACGGGGCATTGATCGTAGAACGAGGTCAGGCACCCGGCGAGATCATACAGATACTGCGTCAGTCCATTTGGACGGGAGTCGGCCGCCACCGCTTCCAGAGTTTCGGCGTAACGTGCAATCTGTAAGGCGAGCGCCCGTTCGGCGGGAGACTGAATCAGAATCCGATTCTCTTTGGTCTGAAGACTCTGGGGATCGATTCCCCCCTTCCGGAAGATTCCCTGCACGCGGGCGTAGGCGTATTGCAGATAAGTGGCCGTGTTGCCGGTGGTGGCCAGCATTTTGTCAAAGTCGAAGACGTAATCGCTTTCCCGGTTGTGCATCAAGTCGGCGTACTTCACCCCGCCGATTCCCACCATCTCTGCGATTTCCTGTCGTTGCTGTGGAGAGAGTTCAGAGCGTGGGTTCCCGTCGACATCCGTCTTGCGGTCATCATTCGCCGAGACAATCTCCAGTGCATTGGCGACCGCTTCATCCAGCAGGCTTTCCAGCCCAACTGTGTCGCCCGATCGGGTTTTATAGGGACGCCCATCTTTCCCCATCACCGTCCCGAACGAAATATGTTGCAGCGAGACCTTGTCGAATCCCCACTTCCGCGAGGTTTCGAACAGCAGTTTGAAGTGGTCTCCCTGTCGGGCATCCACGACATAAAGAATGGTGTCGGCATCTAGCTCATTCACGCGATACTGAATCGTCGCCAGATCGGTCGTGGCGTACGTATACGCTCCGTCTCCTTTCTGAACGATGAACGGGGCGGCATGACCTTCAATGAAGACACACTCCGCCCCATCGCTGGATTGAGAGAGTCCCCGTTGTTTGAGATCAGACACGACGGCAGGAAGCATCGGGTCGTAATAGCTTTCCCCCAGAGCCAGGTCAAACTCGGTTCCCAGTCGGTCATACATCTTCTGCAGAGCCTGCAGACAGGCGGGAAGAAACTCGTCCCACAAGCGACGGTTTTCCGCGTCCCCATGATGCAGTCTGGCGGTTTCTTCCCGTGATAATCGGCTGATCTCCGGGTGAGCCTCTGCCAGTGTTTTCAGTGCGACGTCGGCATCGACTGCTTCCACTTTCTGTTGAAGCGACTTCAGAGATGCCTGTTTCGAAGCGACATCGGTTCTGGCTTTCTTCAGAGATTTCTGAGCCTGCTTGTCGGCGGGATCGGCGCTGGCTTCCTGTTCCTGAAGAGTGGATTGAGCGGCTTCCAGTTCGATTTGAGCGGCGGGAATCCCATGCTTCGCATCATGGTAATCGCAAAGCCGGTTCACCAGTCGGTAAAGCCGGGCAAGTTCTCCCACGGAATCCTTCTCGTAGGCCTGAACATCGACGAAGTTTTTGTAACCGTAGATGATCATTCCGAACTGCGTTCCCCAGTCCCCGATGTGATTGTCGGTAATCACTTTGTTTCCGAGGAACCGCTGGATTCGCGCGACCGCATCCCCAATGACCGTACTGCGCAGGTGACCGACATGCATCGGTTTGGCCACGTTCGGGGCGGAGAAATCGACCACCACCGTCTGCGGCTCCGCGACTGCAGCGACTCCCAGCCGATCATCGTTCGCGGCCAGATTTACCTGATCTTCGAGGAAGGAATCCAGCAGGGTGAGATTGATGAACCCCGGTCCGGCGATTTCCGGGGGATGGCAGATCCCTTCCAGATCGAGTTTCGGAACGACGGATTCGGCCACGTCTCGCGACTTCAACTTCAGCCGACCAGAAAGGGGCATTGCAAAATTCGCCTGATAGTCCCCAAATCGGGCGTCCTGAACAGGTCGAACCATATCGGCAAAAGGAGCAACGTCGTCAATTGCCCCCTGAAGTGCGGCGGCGAATCGATCTTTGAGAAGACGCAAAATGTTCATGGACGACCTGTCAACCTGTCAACAAAAATGCCGCGGCTCGAAAACCGCGGCTCTACTTAAAAGTGGGTCGTGGATAGTTGGTAGTGGGTAGTGGGTAGCAAAAAATCAGTTCAGAAAACTCTTCTGCAGTGTGAGACCGGAGAGTTATTTTCTGGATGATTCTTAACCCGCTTCTCCGACTTCGGCAGGAGCCTCAGTAGAATTCTCTAACAACGAGGGATTCTCTGACAGTGAAGATTTTGCCGCGAGAATGGCCTGCCAGTCAACTTGAACGGCATCTCCCCACAAATTTTCCAGATCGTACAAAACTCGGGCATCAGGAGAGAAGACATGCAGCACGATATCCCCGTAATCGTGGCAAATCCACGGGGCATCGTGTCCTTCGCGTCCCATGCGGTTCGAATTGCGTGACGCCAGAACGTCGTCCGCCGCTTCGGCGATCGAGCGGAGTTGGCGTCGGCTGTTCCCAGTGGTAATCACAAAAAAGTCAAAAAGAGGTGTGACATCAGTGAGATCGAGGACAAGGGTTTCTTTTCCACGGAAACTTTCACAGACATTCGCAATCAGGCAGGCATTCTCCAGACTTCGCTGAAGCGCAGCCTCACTCCGGATCCCTGTAATTTCTCCATCGATACGGGAAATTCGAGTGCCTGGTGTGTCGATCAAAACGGTCCCCTTATTGGGTTGGGGGAAGTATTTCAGTGTCATGGTATGATAATACAGTCTGGTCATCTGTTGGAGTCTGGGGGGTGATACTTCCCTTCTCTGTCATTTTCAAGGGGATCCCGGTAAAGACAAGACCGATCCCGGGTTCCTGTTACGTTTTCTCCGAAGAATCACCGAAAATTGCTGTAATCCCATAGATACCAATAGTTTCGACGCCTGGAATTCTGAAAATCCAGGAAATTCACGTTTCGATCACGGAAGGGCAGTTCCCATGTCGAATCCTGCTGAGATTGCAGATCCTCCGGAAAGTCACACACCTCCGGTGGACACTCCCCCAGAAATCGCCTCGGAGACGACACCACTCCCAGAGCAAGGTTCACCGGAAAACTCCGTCCTTCCTGGTAGCGAGGAGACCGATGAATCAGGTCTGGGATTAAGTCGAACTGATCGCCGGTTTCTTCTGGTCAGTTGCACGATCATTCTGGTGCTGGTCGTGTTGAATCTGGTGCAATTAAACCGAACGGGGGCTCCCAGGGTGTTGCTGGAGAGTCCGACACCGTTTCAGGTCGACATCAATCAGGCAGGTTGGGTGGAATGGATGCAGCTTCCCGACATCGGTGAAGTGACTGCCCGAAACATTGTCGCGGATCGAAATCAGAACGGACCGTTTCAATCCATCGACGATGTCCAGCGAGTCAAAGGAATTGGCCCGGCCACGATGAAGAAAATTCGTCCCTTGTTAAAGGAACTGCCCAAAGACTCAGTAAATCGTGAATGAAGAAAGGGAATTGAATGCTGCTCAAATTGCGAAGGGATTTTTACCGCGAAGACGCGAAGGGCGCAAAGGAGATCAAGACCAGTTCATCCTCTTTCAGCATTCACCAGAAATCTTTTCCACACAAGTAGAATTTTAGATGTCACGCCATTTTCACTTCTTCGCGTTCTTTGCGTCTTTGCGGTAGAAATCATTTCTCACAAGCGAACTGGCCTCCGACAACTTCGGACCGCTAAACAGTTATGAATTCTGCTATGGCTTTCCCGCACTGATGAATTGTTTGTGACTTGTCTCCGAGAAGTGAGTCAGTGTTTGTTCGAGGCGTTCTTTAATCTGCCTGAGACGTTCTGGTGAACGGACCTTTGTTTCGTCCGCTTCCTGAACATAAAACACATCGATGACCTGATCGAAGTGAGTCGAAATCTTCGCGAGATCAATCGAGAGATTCAGTTCAAACAGAGTTCTGGCCACCGTATACAGCAGGCCGGGACGGTCGTGAGCAAAGACATCAATGATCGTCCGCGTATCTGACGATTCGTTATCAATCTTCACTCGATTCGGAAGATTCGACACTGTACGCACGACATCGCTTCCAAAACGTTTGGAGCGGATAAATAACGACTCCATCGTCACTGTTCCCTGCAGCACATCGCGAAAGGCTTCGGCCACATTCTCGAACCGGGAGGCCGGGGGCTTATCGTTGTAGTCGTTATCGATGACCTGATAGCTATCGATAATCACGCCGTCATCAGAGGTGTTAATGTCCGCTGCGAGGATGTCGAGACGTTTCGCCGTTAAGACTCCACACATCTTGTAGAAGCATCCGCTCGTCGCCGCCGGATTTCGGGTGATGATCCGGTATTCCGTGCTTCTGGTTTCCGGGTTCCAGTTCGTGACCACTTCGATTGATGTCGGAGAGAGTTTCTCGATGATCAGCAAGTCTTCCGCGATACGTGGAACCGGTGTTGTCGTCAGATACGATGCCGAGAATCCGGCCAGGTGTTCGTCGACTCGTTCCTGCGTCCATTGATGTGACCGAGTTTGTTGTAACGCTTCGAAAACGTCCTGACGAACGACACGGATGCGTTCCGCTTCATGAGAGGAGTATCGCTTCCCGCTGAGCATCGACAGGCAGCTGTCAAACAGTTCCGCCAGCAGGCTGGCTTTCCAGTGACTCCATGTCCCGGGGCCAACCGAGGTCACGTCTGCTGCTGTCAGCACATAAAGCATGCGTAATGTATCCGGCGACCCGATTTCCCGGCTGAAAGTGACAATCAGGTTGGGATCGGTGATGTCTCTCCGCCAGGCCAGATCGGCCATTTCCAGATGACGGCGAACCAGCAGTGCCAGCTGTTCCACCTGATGAATCGGCAGCAGAAGACGGGTGCCGATGCGAATGCAGATTTCTTCCCCGACCTCGCAGTGATCCCGCTCAAACCCTTTGCCGATGTCATGCAGAAGGACCGCCAGGTGCAGCAGTTCCTTGTGCTTGATCGACCGGTAAGCCAGGCCGACAGGAGAATCTTCATGTTCATAACTGGTCACCGTTTCCACCGCACGGAGCGTATGCTCGTCGACGGTGAAATGGTGATATTGATTGAACTGCAACAGATTCCGAACGTGGGCGACGTCCGGAATCACGACATCCAGCACCCCGGTGTTAAACATGCTGCGCAATGTCGGTCCAAGCGAACTGGTCGACCGGAAGATCTCGACGAACAGTCGGGCACTTTCAGGAGAAACCGTTCGTGGAAGCTGCGGCACTGCCTGTTTGATCGCTTCACGAACATGTGCCGCCAGTGGTCGGTGATACATTGCCGAACACCGGTACGCCTGCAACATCGATTCCAGATTCTGACAGACCTTGGACAAGTGGCGGGACGAAACCGTCACCTGAGTCGGAGTAATATAAAGGTACCCTTCCGCCCGATGACCGACAAGGAAATCCCGAAACAATTCTCCCCAGGATCGGGTCTGAAGCAATGCCGCAAACCGATGGGAAATTGCCGAGACATCCGAAGTGTGATGAAAGAAATCCTGCATGAACCGCTCGACGGAACGTTGCTCCGCAGTCGCTTCATAACCACGCTCTCGAGCAATGCGCAGCTGTTCATCCCGTGTCAGACGATCCTGAGCACGACCGGCCGAGAAATGCAGATCAAAACGAAGCCGTGTCAGAAACTCCCAGGCATCCTTCAGTTGAGCCGCGTCTTCTTTTGTGAGGATTCCCTGAATCCGCATGGAATCAAAATCTTTGACCCCATAACGGGCATATGCCAGCCAGCGGATGAGATGCAGATCACGCAAGCCCCCCGACGATGCCTTGATATCTGGCTGTAATTCCTGAGCCGCAGGACCATCGGCGGTCCAGCCTTCACTTCGGGCTTTCAGGCAATCCGCCAGAAACTTGCGACGACGGGATTTGATCACTTTCTGTCGAAATCGAGTGATTAAATTCTCAACCAGTTTCTGATTTCCCCAGAGTGGTCGGGCCTCAATCAATGCTGTCGCAATCTGTGCATCCCGGCGACTGAGACTGATACAAGTGGGAATATCCCGAACCGCGTGTCCCAGTTGCACGCCGGAATCCCAGCAGATCTGGACGAACTTCGCGGCAAATCGATCGAATTCGGTGGCGGTCGGACCGGTGTGAAGAAACAGGAGATCAATGTCGGAATACGGAGCCAATTCCCCTCGTCCGATTCCGCCAATGGCAACAATGGCCCCTTGTTTTGCAATGAGATCCCGTTGGTCTCCAAACTCGTTGAGTGTTTCGTCGACCAGTTGCAACAAGACCTGTTCGGTCCCTTCACACAGAGAAGCCGCAATCTGAATTCCCGGCGTCCCGGAGAGAAACTGTTGTCGGGCTCGCTCCCGGACCTCGAGAAACAAAGCTTTACGACGGGCAATCTCTTGAACCGGTGAAAAGGAATCAGAAGTCATGGCGGAGCGCTAAATCAAAACAACACAAAGAGCGAATTGCTCTAAAGGGCGAATTCTCTTGAATTTCGTGTTCGGCTTGCAACCGACGGGAACAGATGTTCCCGAAATCGCCGCAAATTTGTTAGTGTTGCGCGAGATTGTCTCTCCTGTTGTTGTGTTGGAATGAAGATATGGCGACGAACCCGTTGCATGTGGATCAGTATGTTTGTGGAACCGGACGACCGTTATTGTTCATCGTCGGTCCTTGTGTGATTGAATCGGAAGAACTGATTCGTGAAACCTCTGGACATCTAAGCGAACTTGCCGCTCGGCATGGATGGCAGATCGTCTTCAAATCGAGCTTCGACAAAGCGAATCGGACCAGTTTCAACAGCTACCGCGGCCCCGGACTGGCACGGGGACTGGAGATTCTTGATCGGGTTCGACAGGAAACCGGCTTGCCGGTGACGACCGATATTCATGAACCCGATCAGGCGGCCCCCGCTGCAAAAGTCTGCCGGATCCTGCAGATTCCCGCGTTTCTGGCAAGACAGACCGATCTGGTTCATGCCATTGCCAAAGCGGCGCGTGACAACAACGGTGTCGTCAATGTCAAGAAGCCGCAGTTCATTGCCCCGGAAGATATCATTCACGCCGTTCGAAAATGCGAACAGGCCGGAGCGAACAACATTCTTCTGACCGATCGTGGCACCATGTTTGGATACGGACGGCTGGTCAACGATATGACTGCGATTCCGACCATGCAGGCGATGGGGTGCCCTGTCTGTATTGATGCCACTCACAGCGTCCAGCGACCCGGCGGAAGCACAACCGGCGGGAACCGGGCGATGGTCCCGTTTATTGCTCGCGCCGCTGTTGCCGCCGGAGCGGATGCCGTCTTCCTGGAAACGCACCCGGACCCTGATAATGCCCTGAGCGATGGCCCCAATCAGGTCCGACTGGCTGATATCGAACGAGTTCTGATGGAACTCACACAAATGCGTGAACTGGTGAACAAATTTCAGAACTCACCATCAATCATGTCATAGACTTGATTTCATTGGGTGGCCCCGATTGCTTGTAATCGGGGCGGCGCAGCCGTGCGAGGTTTCATGTGCGGCGTTCTCTCTGAAGAACCGTCCGTTATACAGAACGACAAGAGCCTGTTATGACCACCGATTACAATCAGGGACGCACTGCCGAACAGTATCAACAGGCCAAAGAACACCCTTGGCGGTCACGAATTGAGAGCCATTCTCTCATGAAACTGGTCGGGGATTTGCACGGAAAGCGAGTCGTTGACGGAGCTTGTGGAGAAGGACACTTTACTCGACGACTCCGCGAGGCCGGTGCCACTGAGGTGGTGGGATTCGATATCTCGGAACGAATGATCGAACTGGCGCAGTCCCAGGAAGCGGAACAGCCGCTTGGCATTCAATACCGTGTCGCCGATGCCCGTGACGTGGGGGCACAGCAGGACTTTGACCTGGTCGCCTCGGCCTGGCTTCTGGTCTATGCCCACAACAGAGAGGAACTCGCTCAGATGTGTCGCGGACTCGCCAGCTGGTTACGACCGGGGGGACGCTTCGTCACCTTCACGACGAATCCCGGCTTGTATCACTTCCAGCCCCGGGCCGATTACCGTCAGTACGGCTTCGAGATCGGGCTGGCCGACAAGGTGAGAGAAGGGGCCCCGATCTTGTGGCGAATTCCGGTGGGGGACGAGACACTGGACATCGAAAACTACTATCTGCCGCTCTCAGCGTATGAATCCGCATTCCGCGACGCCGGATTTGAGCAGTTTACCGTCCATCTCCCTGAACTTGCTCCTCATCCGGACGGGGAAGACGATCAAGCCCATTGGTCCGGTTTTCTGCAGCAACCACCAGCGATTCTGATCGAATGCGTGAAGAGCTGACGACGCTTTTTACGTCGTTGCAGGCAAAAGCGAGGCATTCACATGCCAAATCGCTCCTGCGCGGTAGAACAAGCTGCTCTAAATATCAACATTCACCAATTCACAATTGACATTGATGGGGCCGCAGTTTAAAATTTCTGAAATAACAAAAGTTTCTGTTGTGTTGGAAATTTTAAATCTTCTTCTGCCTTGGTGTTGATACCATTTCCTTCTGGTATCTGTTTCATTACTTCCCAAGTGAGGTTTTCCATCATGAAGCGCTCTCGCATTCACTCTGGATTCACGCTGATCGAATTACTGGTCGTGATCGCGATCATCGCCATTCTTGTGGCACTGCTGTTGCCAGCCGTACAACAGGCCCGCGAAGCAGCGCGGCGGAGTCAATGTAAGAACAATTTCAAACAAGTCGGCTTGGCGATTCACAATTACCATGACACCCATGGTACTTTTCCGCTTTCGATGCATTGGGGGGGATCTCGCGGGGGAAGCTGCAACAATCTGGCATTGAATGGCTGGCCAACTTCCCCGGAGGTCTACAGATTTTCGTGGGGAGCAATGATTCTTCCGAATCTGGATCTTACAAATCTCTATAATGGGTTCGACTTTTCGCAGAGTTACCATGTCTCCCCCAATTCGACGAACAATAAAAATCTACATAACGCGGGAGCAACCGTGCCTGTTTATATCTGTCCCAGTGACCCACAGAATACGCCTCGCTGTCAACGGACAGGAGGCGTTAATAATGGAGCGACGGACGACGACTTGGGGCGTAGCAACATGGCAAGTATCGCGGATTCTGTTGAATGGTGGTGTTCAACCACGGATGGAGGCTGGGCGCGCCGCAACGGGAATGGCATTATGTTTAATGGCAGCAATACGCGAATTCGTGACGTAACAGATGGAACGTCTAATACTGCCATGGTTGGGGAAATTACAGGGGCAGCGTCTGGATATCAATGTTTTGGATGGGGTGTCAAAAACCATACAGATACCGGCCATGGAATTAATGGCTCCTACACGACTCCCGGAGGAGTCGCAAGCTGGACGCGCGCTAATCATGCTCCCTATATGGGACTTTCCAGTTATCACACAGGGGGGGCTCATGTTTTGCTTGCAGATGGTGCTGTCCGCTTCCTATCCGAGAATATCAGCGACATTACACTGACGGCACTCGGGTCGCGGGCAGGAAGCGAAGTTCTTGGAGAATTTTGACCCATTGCCGACATACGTCTGGGCCGGGAACTCGTACCGCACTCATCACCTGGAGCATGTTGTTGTCTGGTCGCTGGATATTCTGTGCTTTTTATTGTTGTCTCTTCATTACCTGGGTTGGCTGTGGCCGATCTGATGATGATCTACAGAGAGTTATTGTTTCGGGAACTGTCACATGGAATGGAACCCAGGTGAAGGACGGGCATCTCAAGTTGGTGCCCACGGCAGGCACACAGACGCCCGGCAGTTCAGTCCAGATCGTGGACGGCCAATATCGTCTGGCGAATCGGGGTGGTGTTGCGGTAGGCACCTATCGGGTCGAGATTACGGCATTTCACACGCTTCCTCCAGCGCCGGAAAATCACGATGTGGATTCCACTGGAATACGCGAGCAATATCTCCCTGAGCGATTCAATGTGAATTCGAAAATTGAATTGACGGTTCCATCTGGAGCCCGACAGATTCAACATGACTTTCATCTTCAACCATAGTTCTTTCAGTCATCAAATCCGCTGACGCGATGATTCAAAGAACACTGAACGATAGAGTTTCTCATGAGCCGCACCGGATATGTGCTCTGCTTGTTTATGGCCGCATCGCTTTGCCAGCAACTAGATGCTAGTGCGGGGGACAGCACACCTTCACTTGAGATTCAGAAGCAAATTATTACTCGCGGAACGTCGCAATGGGATTGGAGACAGGCCAGAACGGTCGCATTGTCGAAAGCCGGACAAGCCTTGACCATCATGTCTCAGACCGATCCTGAAGGATCGCACGGTTACCGCGATGTGTCTCTTCTCATCAGTCAGGATGGTGGCAAGAACTGGGGAAAACCTGTCGTTATTCCAAGTCTGAAGCGAACCCGTCTTCCAGATCAATCAGATCAGGTTGCTTCCGATCTCTGGCCAATAGAACATCAACAGACCGGGAAGGTCCTGATTATCGGGAAAATTTTCATTTTTGAAGGGGGGACTCGGGAAAATACTCTGCGCGAGCAAATCGCCTATGCAGTTTATGACCCGAAAACCGGAAGCACGGGACCATTAGAGACTCTTCAGCTTCCGCAGGCAGATCATACAGGTCAGCCTTTTCTTGCAGCCAACGCCGGATGTAATCAACCAGTCGTTATGGATAATGGTGAAATTTTGCTCCCGATAAGATACCAGAGATCCCCCAGGCCTCGTGTCTACACCAGTACCGTGATCCGGTGCCGTTTCGATGGGGAAACATTAAGATATATTAAACATGGCACAGAACATACGATAAATCAAGACCGCGGATTGTATGAGCCTTCTCTAGGAGAACATCAAGGAAAGTTCTATTTGACAATGCGGGCTGACAACGGTGCATTTGTCGCTTCCAGTGACGATGGTCTGACTTTTACGGAACATCAACCATGGACGTTCGACGATGGGCATTCACTGGGAAGCAAAAATACTCAGCAGCATTGGCTTAATGCGGGGGGAAATCTGTATTTAGTTTATACTCGCAGTGGAGCTGATAATGATAAAGTTTTTCGTAATCGCGCTCCGTTATTTATCGGGAAAGTGAATCCACACACTCTTCAGATCATTCGATCGACCGAACAAGTTGTTCTTCCCAACGACGGTGGTCTTTACGGCAATTTTGGAGTCTGCAACGTTTCTGAATCAGAGAGCTGGATTACTTGCGCAGACGATCGATCGTATAAGAAAAACGACTCGAATTCAGGAAATCCCGTCTACGTTGTTCGAGTCATTGCTCAATCGAATGCAACGTCCCATAAGTTTACTCCAGCGCTTCCTAAAACGCCGACGCTCCCGATCATCGACATCTCTTCGGAAATGTCTCGCCAATCTGTGATTGCACAGGGGACAAAGGATGTTTATCAGGGGCATCCTCATACGATTCTGATGCCGGATGGGAAAACAATTTTTGCAGCCTGGACTTATAACCATGGAGGTCATTGCGGGCCGCTGAAGCGGAGTGATGACGGCGGTTTGACGTGGAGCGATTTGCTTCCGGTTCCCGATGACTGGAAGACAATTAAGAACTGTCCGACATTACATCGTATTGTCGGCCCTGACGGGGTTGCACGACTCTTCGTCTTCGCAGGAAACGGTGCAATGTATCAGGCGGTCTCGCTTGATGACGGTAAAACGTTTTCTTCAATGAAGGAAAATGGACTCAAAACGATTGTCGCCCCCATCAGTATTGAAACTGTCGAGGGGGGGAAGAAATGGTTGATGTGGTATCATCGGGGAAGCAGCGATGATCTTGTCGATGAACGCGCAGATAAAACGTCCCGATCGATCTGGCAAAGTGCATCGACCGATGGGGGACAGACCTGGGGGGAGTCAAAGATCGTCTGCGAAATCCCGGGGGCGTATCCCTGTGAACCGGCGGTCATTCGTTCTCCGGATGGAAAGCAACTATTAATGCTGATCCGGGAGAATACCCGTAAGTTCAACTCCGTTTATATCATTAGCGATAATGAAGGAAAGACATGGTCGGAACCGCGTGAGCTTCCGGCCTCACTGACAGGGGATCGTCATTTAATGCGATATGCTCCGGATGGCCGGATGGTGGTCGTCTTCCGGGAGATGTCACAAGGCCCAGACAAAGGGCACTTCGTTGGCTGGATTGGAACTTATGATGATATTCTTGCCGGACAAGAGGGAGAATATCGAGTGAAGCTATTGCACCAGCATGGCAAACGGAAATGGGACTGTGGCTACCCCGGCCTGGAAGTGTTGCCCGATGGGACTTTTGTTGCCACTACATATGTGCAGAGGAACGAAGAGGAAAAGAACTCCGTCGTCGCCGTTCGGTTTCATCTTTCTGAACTGGACGAAAAAGTGAAAGCGGCAGGAAAGTAAAACAGGCGGGTTTCATCGTGTCCGGTCACCCTCGTTGAATGAGCCAGGTCCCTGCGAAGAGCAGAACGACACCACTCAATCTGGCGAGAGTGATCGGATGTAATGGAACGCCGAGTGCTCCCCAATGGTCTAATAAAATCGCGATCAGCAGTTGTCCCACGATTGAAGCGGCCAGCAGATTCGCCGGACCAATGTGCGGGATGACCATAAGAACAATCGTCACAAAGACCGCTCCCATCAGCCCGCCACTATAGAGATACCAGGGAACATGAACTCCGGCGGGAATACGCGGAATAGCCCCATATGCAAGGACGTAAACAATTGCTAATGTCACGGTTCCACTGAAAAATGAAATCAGGGCGGCCAGTAACGGATTTGCTAATACGGTCCCCAGTCTTCCGTTTACAATCGCTTGAACCGGAAGAAACATTGAGGTGAGTGCCGCGACAAGCATCAGCAGCCAAATCTGCATCGGTTTCTTTCAGGTCGTTGGACAGAACGCGTTTCGACAGCGGGAATCGCTTCCATCTCAACTTCTTTCACCCCTGCTTACCGGGAGAAGGCCCCTTCGGGTCCGGTAAATGAGAGTTCTTCCATCTGATCTCCGTCAAAGAATGCGGGGATTGACGGGAGATGCAGTTCTCTGGAAGTGACGTTGGCCGGTCGGCTACGGCTCCCGACAGAATGAGTCCCGGCCCTGCTGGCTCCGTTGACAGATTCTCGATTGTGCGGAGCGACTGGCTGGGAAATGGTCTGAGAGGTTCGCCGTTTGGGGAGGAGATCGAACCCGAAAAATGGAGACGGAGAGTCGCTGTTCATCGACATCCAGCTCCGCCCGATTTCACAACCGGGAGTGATCAGGAACGTCAGCAGACAGCAGAGATGAATAATGAATCGCATGATTCGTTATTTCTCCTCCGATTCATATTGAGCGGGAAGCCCATGCGACCGGGAAAGCGGGTTCAGTTTATATACGGTGGTGCAACCGGTCGACGTGGCGAAGACGACCAGACAGAGGACGATTAATAGATAAAATCTTTCCACTCCCGCCTCCTGCGGATGGAAACTATTGGCGTACCGGAATCACCGTGAAGTGAACACGTTCTTAACAGGGAATTTTTAGTGCCGCGAACAAAATCTCTCAAACGATGAGAATTCCCTTTCCGCGAGCGGATCGGGGTCAGTTTTGTCAGGGGTTCTTAGTGCCGCGAACAAAACCTCTCAAACGATGAGAATTCCCTTTCCGCGAGCGGATCGGGGTCAGTTTTGTCAGGGGTTCTTAGTGCCGCGAACAAAACCTCTCAAACGATGGGAATTCCCTTTCCGCGAACGGATCGGGATCAGTTTTGTCAGGGGTTCTTAAAACAAAGGGGGAATTCAGGCCGGACGAGTGCCGACGATGGGTGAGTTGAATGCCCGTGTTGCAGAATCGCCGTTTTCATACGGTGAATATTCGTATGCAGAACGGTGACTTCCGAACGAGCGGGGGTATAACATTCCGCGAAAAGTGCGCGAACACCAATTTCCGGGTGATTTTCAATCTTTTTTCGATTTCTCTGGATGTGAAGCTGTCGTGGAACCGGGCGGAACTGGCATTGAGGGGACTGAAACTGGACGACGGGCGGAGCCCCGACGTGGACCGGTCAGAAGCAGAATCACCCCAAAGGCGAAGATTCCGAGACTGTACAACTGTGAGATCGTCAGTCCGGTTCCCAGCTGGCCCATCTCGTCGGAACGGAGGAATTCGATCAGGAATCGTGTGATGGAATAGAGCATACATCCTAATGCCAGGGCATCGCCGGGGTGCTTGCGATACCAGTAATACACCGCCGTCACAAAGGCCAGCAGGAAGCCGTCGAGGGAACTGTAAATCTGAGTCGGATGCAGTGGAAACGTGGCCAGAGCATCCGGGGAGACAAACCCTCGTTCGACCAGAATATTGAATGTCGTACTTCCTGCCGGGAACTGAATGGCCCAGGGAAGATCACATCGATCCCCGAAACAACACCCATTCAACAGGCACCCCAGCCGACCAAAGCCGACCCCGATAAAAACCGAGGGGATGAGCAGGTCGGCCAGTTCCGCGGTTTGTGTGAGATTTTGTCTTCGAGATAAACAAAATCCGAGTAGTCCCAGTCCCCCTCCCACCAACGCACCAATGAGAACGAGACCTCCTTCTGACAGGTTGATCGCATTGAAAAGAGCTTGCGGAAGTGTGATGCCGGGGCGGAAGACGTGGTCCCAATACTGCACCAGAAACGCCAGTCGTCCCCCCACAACGCCGGACACCAGCAACCAGAACGCCACATCAACGACAAGATCAGGGTTGATTCCAATGGCTTTCGCACGACTCCATGCAAATGCAAATCCGCAGGAAAACCCCAGCAACACCATCATGCCATAGCCGAAGACGGGGAGCGTTGCAGGAACAGGGAGAAAGCGATGAGCCAGACTTAACGCCAGCAGGCCGATTCCCATGGTGATCCAGGTTTCCCGGCTCTTCAGAGCTTCCTTCTGGCCGGAGAGAACGTAATACACCAGGAGCAATGCAGAGATGAGTAACCAGACCCAGCAGATCCCGATATGCGGAACATCCCCTGGGACGGCCTGCCAGCCAGACCAGGGAGCATCCAATGCCAGTCGGATCAATGTTTGACGCATAGAAAATCCTGAGGGATTGCCACACTTGTTACGGAAGACGAATGGTAAGATGATCGATCAATCGTGTCTTCCCCACTAATGCGGCAATCAGGGCGACCATCTCCGGCTGACTCGATTCGATCGGCTTCAAGGTGACCGGATCACGGATCACCGCGTACTGAACTCCCACTCCCGGGGTTGAGGTCAGTTCGGCGAGCATCTGTTCTTCCGCGACTTTGACGCTCTTCTCCCCCGATTTCAGCACGGCTTCGGCAACCCGAAGCGAACGGGACAACGTCAACGCGGTGACCCGTTCTTCCGGAGAGAGATAAATATTTCGACTGCTCAGAGCGAGACCGTCCGGTTCGCGAATGGTCGGGCAGACGACGATTTCGATTGGAAAGTTCAAATCCCGGACCATCTGACGGATGACGGCCTGTTGCTGATAATCCTTGGAGCCGAAACAGGCGACGTCTGGCTGAACGATGTTGAACAACTTCGCGACAATGGTCGTCACGCCACGAAAATGCTCTGGCCGGAACTCTCCTTCCAGGCACGCGGAGATCCCTTCCACCGTCACCCAGCTTTCATAACCGGGGGGATAGAGCGACGTGACATCGGGCAGATAAACGCAATCAACGCCTGCGGCCTGACATGCTGCCAGATCCGCTTCGAGTGGTCGAGGATATTTGTTCAGGTCTTCATGTGGGGCGAATTGAGTCGGGTTCACGAAGATCGTGACTATCGTGTAATTGACACGTTGTCGACATTCTTCCACCAGACTCAGATGTCCTTCGTGAAGTGCTCCCATTGTGGGAACACACCCGATTCCGCAGCCACGCTGCCGCGCGGCGTGCACCAGCCGGCGAACCTCATTGATTTCCTGTATCACGTCCACATCAAATTCCTTGACAGATTCACTTCTATTGAATGCACTCTCAAAGCGAGCATTCTCGTTCAAAGATTTCGTTTAGAGCAAGTTGCTCTCGCCTGTGCCCGCGCAGTGCGCGTTTCGACTGATGAAACGCAACTCGCCGCGTGGCGGAATGCGGACAATGCGGGAGTAATTCGCTCTAAATCCGATCCGTGTGGAGGGGGTCCGTTCAGTGAAACTTTAACGGCACCGTCTCCGTTTTCGCGACGTCAATGTCGAGAAACCGCGATTTCGGGGATCGCCACACCAGCCATCCTCCGATATGATCAAGATACATTTGTTCACACCTGCTCTCCAGCAGACGTACTTGGATTTCGAAGGATCGTGCTGACTCCATGACGACCGCCTCCCCCGCAACTGTTGAAACCGAATCGGAAGACCAACTCGTTCAGCGAGCACAGCAGGCTCTCAGTCATTGTAACTGGGAAATCGGCGAATGTGCTTCGCAATGGACAAAACGCTATTCTCGAGGGAGATCAGACGCGGATTTCGGGCAGCTGATCAGCCTGAGTGGAGACCAGGTGTTTCAACGCCGGCGAGTATGGGAAACTTTTTCGGATGTTCATGAGAAATATCCGAAACTGAAATGGTCTCACTTTTACGTTGTGTTGAACTGGGAAGATGCGGCCGATTGTCTGCAATGGGCCAACGACATGGAAGCGACCATCGCTGAAATGAAGGCTTGGCGACGGGCTCAACATGGAGAAGATCTCACAGAATCTCCTGAAGAAGTCCATTTCGGAATGGCGGAAACCTACATTACTGCCGACATGGGAATGGTGCAAGACCCCGACAGTTTCGCTCAGGCCGGAGCGGCCGCTTACAGTGGAACTCCGTTTGAATCGGCTCCATTTGACGCTGACGGAATTCGATCCGAAGTCGCGTCATCCGCAGCACGAGAGTCCGGTCAGGGAGAGTATGCTCCGTTCGCGAAAGGGGCACGCGGAAATGCACCCCAAGGGGAGTCCGGTCAACGGGAATCGCTGACGTCAGAGCAGATCGTCAAGAAAGCGGCGATCAGTCTGGAACGGGTGCTGGCCTCATTAACTCCGGCCGTTCTGGAAGACTTCGGCGACGTTCCCGCTCCGATTCAACAGCGTTTTCTCGATGCTGTCGAAAACCTGCAATCCCGCGCCGCCTCGCTGGCATAACGTTCGCAGTGTTTTGTTAACGTGAAAAAGTGGGGTTGGGTGGCCGGGGCTGGACTGAGCGAAGCGAGGGAAGCCCCGGGGTTTCGCGAGTACGCTCCAACCCCGGCCACCCCAAATATTAAGCTTTGACAAGGCAGTAGGGTGCGTCATGCCGATTACGGGACGACGTCATCCAGTCGGGAGATTCCGACGATCTGTGACTTCTGCACATAGACGGTGCTGCGATTGATGTTGATGCCGTGACGGACGGCTTCAATGATGTACTGGTCTCGCGTTGTGCTGGAATCTCGCAGGTCATGCGCATCGGCATCTTCAAGAATGATGTACCGGGAATCTTCGCCGGCCAGCAATCCGAGATACACATAGGTTGAGACCAGATCCAATACGACCACTTGCCCGAGCAGGTCTGTCAGTCCGTCCAAATCTTTCATGAGACGACCTTTGTCTGGAGAATGAGTTCCTTTCGCCTTTGCCGGAGTCGGGCCAGCAGGGCCTCTTCGGCATCATGGCGATTCGTGTTGTCGCGATCCGTGTCTCGGCCTTCGTCATGAGCATGGAGCGCCGTGACATCGAATCGTGCACAGGCATATTCGCGATACCATTTAGCCATCTCATCGGCAGTCGTCAGTCGTCGATTTTCTTCAAGCCGCCTGGCGAAATCCAGAAGGGTTTCCGATTTCTGACGAGTCATCCCGCGCCGGGCAAGATATCGGTCCATCTGAAGTCGTTCCCGGGCCAGGGGAATGGCACGGCGTGATTCCAGAAACCGTGGAAACAATCTCCAGAAGAGGTGATACAGCAGTGAAATTGCCAGTGCGGTCCCGAGCAGTCTGGTGATATTCTGACTCACCAGTTCGCCGAATCGTGACCACAAATTCGGCGCCATCAGGAATTCCAGGAATTTTCGCCACTGAAAATTCAGGGCATCTCGTATCTCTTCGAGAAGAGGAGGCGATTTCTCGGAGGGAACTCCCGCGGCGGGAGTTGCTTCGACTGTGACCCATTGTTGACGCTCTGCGTCATAGGCCTCGACCCAGGCATGTGCATCCCGGTTGCGGACCACCCATTCGTCGACATAACGATTCTTGTCGTTGACCACATAGCCGGTGACATAACGGGCGGGGATTCCCTGAAGTCGCAGGAGGATCGTGGCGGCTGTCGCAAAGTATTCACAATGGGCCGGAATGCGGTTTGCCAGAAAGTGATCCAGACGATTCACCCGACGTGGCATTTCAATGCCCAGTTCGTATTCAAACTCGGTCTGGAAAAAATGCGCTACGGCATTGATCTTCTGTTCCGTCGTCGACATTCCCTGGCTGAGAGTTGCTGCCAGCCCGGTTGCGACTGGACTGGCATATCTGGGGAGCTGAAGATACTTCGGATCCACATGATCGATCGAGATCTGTTCTGGTGGTCCGGTTTGAATAGTGTAATCCAGACTGCCGTCGAAATCGGTCCGTTCGAGGATTCCGTTCGAATCGATTTTCAGCAGATCGGAATGGCATTCCAAAGCGATCATATCAAGAGGGGTGAAGCACCGGGAGCGGTTTTTTCGTCCGGATGGGCTGATCTGGAACGACGTGATCGCTTCCGGTTCAGGGTTTCTGAACACAAAACGGTTGATCAGAAGTTCATCCTTATCAGACTCGATCAGGCCGGAATAGGTGACCAGGGTTCCTTCTCCACCGGTCGTATGCCAGTGGTTGCGATGAAACAGGTCAAAGACTTTCCCTCGCAGATAATCTGGCCGGTCAGTGGAGGTGATGATGAACGCGATTTCATCTCCTCCGCCATGCTTCATCTCGGCGATATCCTGCAGTCCCCCTCCCCCCGAGAATCCATGTCGATATTGGAGCGGTTCCTGTGTGAACAGCAGGCTACTGATGAAACGTTCGAGCTGATTCTCGTGCCGATGAAACGCCACTGCGACCGTTCGTCCGGCAACGATTCCAGCGATTACCGTCAGAACTAACATTATCGTACGAATCCATTGTCCGCGGCGACGTCCTGTGGCGACCCATTCCCGGCTGGCCGCAGCAAAGACGATCCAGCAGGTCAGGAACAGCGCCGTGATCTGCAGCATGGATTCACGACTGCTGGCCGCAACACGCACGTCTCCGGCCAGGACCATTCCCAATCCGGAAAGGCCAAGAAACCAGATCGGAAGTCGACGTTGATACTGCTTGAGGAACAGCACCATGATCTGAATCGCGAGACAGCACGAAGCCATCTGGAATGCGATCTCTGTTCCAATGAATCCCATGGATGAGAAGTCGCTTTCGCTGTTTCTCCCCTGGATCACAAAAAACGCGGCAACCGGAAGAAAGCTGATCGGGATCGGCAGCCAGAGCAACAATCCAAACTGAGGAGCAAACCAGCCTGCCAGTGTCATTGCCCCGACAGGAAGGGAAACGGGCTCCATCAGCAGTTTTAACGCCAGGTTCTGAGCGAGAATCATCCCGACAGCGGCGGTTCTTTGCATCGTCGGCAGGCGTCCGATGCCAATCCAGTCTTGTTTTCTCCCTGGGGCAGCAGGCTTGTTTACAGCAGGCATGTGTCCCCCTCGAGGATCCCTTTGGGAGAGAGGACGACGTGGTAATCGTCTTGTGGGAATGGCCGCGTCGCAGGGCGTTCCCGAATCAGAAAGTTACGATATCCACAGCCACTTTGAACAATCTGGTTGACCAGTTCTTCACGGGATTCATCCCAGTCAAGAAACAGACAGATCACCACGGACGTGGATTCCAGTGATTCACGAATCGCAGGGCTGAGCTGGTCGAACGGATTATTGAACGTGGGCTCGACACTGGCCAGAATTTCCAGAATGGAATCGACATAGGTGGAACTGAGACTGTTGGCTTCAAAGAAGAAGAGGTCAGGGCCAGCGGCGAACAGTTCCAGCGTCATTCCCTGATGATCCAGCGCATCGGCCATGGCGGCCGTCAGACTGATGGCCGCTTCCAGTTCCTGGCGGGCCTGTTTTGTCGGCCACTTCCAGAATTGGTCGACCTGAGTGTCCAGTACGATGGCCACTCTCGAACAGTATTCTTCCTGATACTCGCGCACGACAGGTTTGCCGACTCGAGCCCAGGCGCGAAAATCGAGTCGCTTCGTCGGTTCCCCCGGGATGTATTCCCGGTTTCCACTGTACTCCGCCGCGCTGCCGGAGCGGGATTCCGACAACACTCCTCCATGCTGAAAACGATGCGATACCGGCAGGTGAAGTTGTTCCAGACGATGGTAAGCCGGAACAACAAGTAATTTGCTGAACGGAACCGGCACATTCCCGATCCGCATGAAGTTCAGCGGAAATGTACTGTGAACCCAGATTCCCGGGATCGCGTATTGGCCGCGACGGATCGTTTCCAGCTTGACGGGAAGTGTCGCGTGGTCTCCCCGGACAAGCACAGGGACCATGTCTCGGGCATTGAGATGCTGAATTTCATTCGGAAGCATAAAGCAACCACACATGAGGTCACACGCCGGAAAGTACCCGAGGTTGTGAATGGTCACGGTTCCCAGAACCGTTTCTCCAGCGGCCACCCGTTCCGGAAACGCTGCCGTCAATTTCAGACGAGGACGAAAGATGTTGCCGACGAATTCGATCACGCCAAACAGCAATACAATTCCACAGAAGAGCTGATAGATCGGAATTTCGACCGTAATCAACCCGGTGGCGCTCATAAACATCAACAGAACCGCCATCCGGCCGATCGGTGTAAGCCGGTATTGAAAGAAATACCGAATCTTCTTCACCAGCCAACTCTGACGGGATTTCATGCAGGCACCGGAAACTGTTTGACAATCTCTTCGATGATTTGCTCCTTGGAAATACTTCCATAGCGAGCCTTGGGAGTCATGACCAGACGGTGAGCCAGAACGCTCACTGCCATGCGCTGGACGTCATCCGGCATAACGAAATCCCGTCCATTCAGAAACGCGCACGCCTGCACGGCACGGAAAAACATCTGCGCTCCTCGCGGACTGACCCCCAGTTTGAGGAGCGGATGCAATCGTGTGTGTGCCACCAAGTCAACAATATATTCTCCGATTGTTCGCTCCATGCGAACCTGTCGGACTTCCTCCTGCAACAAAGCGATTTCGGCCATCGTGAGAACGGATTCCACTTGCAGATCAGTCGTCAGCGCCCGGTCGTAGAGGATTTCCACTTCCATGTTGCGGTCGGGATAACCGATTTTCAACTGAATCAAAAAGCGGTCCAGCTGTGCTTCAGGCAACGGGTAGGTTCCGTGGAAGTCGACCGGGTTCTGGGTCGCCAGCACCAGAAACGGTTGCGGAAGCCGGTAACGAACCCCCTCGATGGTTGCCTGTCCTTCGCTCATCGCCTCCAGCAGTGCCGATTGAGTTCGAGGGGACGCCCGATTGATTTCATCCGCCAGCACAATACTGCTGAAAATCGGGCCTTTTTTGAAGGTGAAGGAGCCGTCGACTGGATTATAGATCGATGCCCCCAGAATGTCGGACGGCAACAGGTCGGGAGTAAACTGGACCCGGCGGAAATCGGCATCGAGTGACAACGCCAGCGCCTTGGCCAGTGTCGTTTTACCAACACCCGGGACGTCTTCCATCAGGATGGAGCCACCTGCCAGTAACCCGATAATCAGACTGTCGATCGTCTCTTCTTTTCCGCGAATGATTCGGGATAAGTTGTGCTGCAGACGACGGAGTTTGGGCTTCAGCGCAGAAATCTCGGAGCGAGCCACAGAGGGGGAATGCCCCAGTGTCGCACCCTGAGGTGGCTGAGCAGACAGCTGACCCGACCGCGACGATTGTTCCATTCGTAGCGACTTTTCAGACTCTGACCGTCCCCACTGACGTGAGACGCCCGTTTCCAGAGAAATCTATACGGGAAAGGACACACCTTCCGCCGACGACGTAGTTGACCCGAATCGAATCTTACCCGTATGCGACACGACAACCAACTCTATTTGTAATGAAATGTTTTGAAGTTTTGTGAAGCTTTTTGATTGTTTTGAGTGAAAGCCTGGGCTAAGATACTGCAGGCTGTAGCTGGTTTGGGGATTCTTGAAAAAGCAGAGGAACTGGAATGCTTTTAGACCAAAGACGTCACAGCATTCTGTTAATCGTTGAAAAAAAAGGATTTGTGTCCTTAAAAGAAGTGATTGACGAGCTTGAAATCAGTGAGTCGACAGCGCGACGCGATTTGGAATATCTTGAAAGTTTAGGGCAGATTCGACGGACTCGAGGAGGAGCAGCGTTCGTTGGAGAGGCGTTGTCGGGTTATGACGATCGTCGGAATCTGGCGATTCGGGAGAAACAGAAGATCGGCAGAACCGCGGCTGATCTTGTCGGTGCCGGTGAGACGATCATTCTGGACGGAGGGACAACCACTCTCGAGGTGGCCCGTTGTCTTTCCGGAAAGTCCTTGCAGGTGGTGACGAATTCCCTGTTGATCGTCAATCATCTCGTGGGGGTTTCGGGGGTTGAGGTCGTGTTCCTGGGGGGGTACCTGTACCCCAAGACCGGGGTAGCCTTGGGGGAGTTTACGGTTGCTGCACTGAAGCAGATTCACGCCAGGCGACTGATTATGGGAGTCGGGGGGGTTACGGCGGCAGGAATTTTCAACGCGAATTCCCTGCTAGTAGAAGCAGAGCGACAGATGATGGCATCCGCCGACGAAGTCATCGTAGTTGCTGACAGCAGTAAGTTTGGGCATTCCGAACTTGTCCGCCTGTGTGGATTGGAGAACGTGCATCGCCTCGTAGTGGATTCCGGTTTGTCTCCGGAGTGGAGACAGCAGATCCAGTCAGCGGGAATTGAATTGATTATCGCAGAAGAATATGAACGGGTCGGGGCATCGGTGTAAGTGATCAGCACTCCCGGAGCAGAAGCAGACCCAGTTTAGAGAACGAATTTGATTGAGAATTGATCGAGAGTAAGCATATGGCGGCAGTGGACCTCGCTGGATTGGCTCGTGAAGACATTGAACGAGTGGTGCGAGCTGTTTTGAGCAAACAGCTTCCCGGCCCGTCGCTGCCCGTCGCTGCCCCCAAACAGGCGCCGAATCCTCTGGTGGTGAATATCTCCGCCCGGCATTGCCACCTGACGGATGAACATATCGAGATTCTGTTTGGCAAAGGGCACAAGCTGAATCCGACCAAGTGGCTTTATCAGGAAGGTTACTATGCCGCCGCGGAAACAATTGCGATCGTAGGACCGCGCCGCCGGATGCTCCCTGAAGTGCGCGTTCTCGGTCCCTCTCGCGGGGCTTCGCAGATCGAACTTGCTTTCACAGACTCTATTTCACTGGGTCTCGACCTTCCTGTGCGAATCAGCGGAGATACAGCAGGGACCCCCGGTTGTCTGCTGGTTGGTCCCAAGGGGAGTCTGGAGCTGAAAGAAGGGGTCATTCGGGCCATGCGACATGTTCACATGTCCCCCGCTGACATGGCCCACTACGGAGTCAAGAATGGCGATGCAATGCAACTTCGCGTGGAATCGCCGGGCTGCACCACTCTTCTTGAAGACCTGATGGTTCGTGGTGGGGATGATAAAATTAAGCTGGAAGTTCACCTCGACACCGACGAGGGGAACGCTGTGAATTTAAGTAAAGCAGTTAAAGTCGACTTGTTAAAATCCGCAGGTTGTGGATGCCGTCATTAAAGACGGGAACCGAGAAAACGTTAACCTTCAAAACTGTCTGACGAATTTGCATTCGCAGGTTTAGCCGGGCGGTCTTTTAAAAAGAACTTTCTTTCCTGGAGAAGTGCAATGGCTCGTACGAATGAAGCATTGGGGATGATTGAAACTAAAGGGCTGGTCTCGCTGATCGAAGCGACCGACGCTGCCCTGAAGGCCGCCAACGTAACCATGGTCGGCTGGGAGAAAATTGGAAGCGGAATTGCAACCGTGTTCCTGGCAGGAGATGTTGCAGCAGTGAAAGCTGCTGTCGACGCAGGCGCTGCCGCCGCTTCAAAGATCGGCGAAGTCATGAGCGTTCAGGTGATCCCTCGTCCACACGAAGACCTGGACAGCATTCTTCCAAAGAAAAAAGAAGGCTGAGTGTCGCCTGACGACTCTGACAACACGGTTTCCATCATCTTTTAATTCTCTGGAAAAGATATCATGAACGATGCCATTGGTCTCGTTGAAACAAAAGGCCTGATCGCCGCAATTGAAGCGAGCGATGCGATGCTGAAATCTGCGAATGTGACACTGGTGAAACAGTTAAACATCGGTAACGCCTATATCACCACGATTATCCGTGGAGATGTCGGTTCTGTTCGCGCTTCAGTTGATGCTGGTGCTGCCGCTGGCGCGAAGGTCGGTGAAATTATCAGCGCTCACATCATTGCTCGCGCAAGCGAAGGTCTGATCAGCCATTTTTAGAGCCGCGTCTGATTTTGGTTTCACTTACTTTTGGAGTGTCGCGTGAAGGTTTTGGTCGCCAATCTCGGTTCCACCAGCTTTAAGTACCGACTGTACGATATGTCGTCGGAAACACAGTTGGCACGTGGCGGGATTGACCGGATCGGAGAACCTGCGGATTCCAGCTGTGTCGCTGAAATCGGCTCGCATATCAGTCGGGAAACCCGGCGAATTCCTGATCATGCCGCGGCTGTTCGAGTCTGCCTCGAACAGTTGACGGATCCCCAGAACGGATGTTTGACATCCGTTGATGAGGTCGCGGCGATTGGGTTTAAAGCCGTTTTTGCAGGACGATTGTCAGGGGTACGTCGCGTTGACGAAACGCTGCTGAAGACAATGGAAGACCTGGCGGACGTCGCTCCGGCCCATAATCCTCCCTATGCGAGGGCGATGCGGCAGTTAATGGAGTCGTTCCCTGAGATTCCTCTCGTCGCGGCATTGGAAACCGCCTTTCACGAGTCGATCGCACCTGAATATCGCATTTATGCAGTGCCATATGAATGGACGGAAAACTATGAAATCCGCCGTTGGGGATTTCATGGGGCCAGCCATCGATATATAGGGACTCGTGTCTCGCAGATCCTGGGCAAGCCGGATGCAAAAATTATTTCCTGCCACCTGGGAGGAAGCAGTTCGATCTGTGCGATCGAGTCAGGTGAATCCCGATCCACTTCCATGGGCATGACACCGCAATCGGGTTTGCCGCAGAACAATCGCGTCGGCGACTTCGATCCGTTTGCTCTGCGACTGTTAAAGAGACTCACCGGAAAAGATTATGAGACCTTACTGAATGAACTTGCCTCTCAGGGAGGATTACTCGGAATCAGTGGGGTCTCTAACGACCTGCGTGATATCGAGAAAGCTGCCGAAGAGGGGAATGAACGTGCTCAGTTAGCGATTCGTGTTTATGCTGCAGATATTAAAAAATATGTCGGTCAATATCTTGCAGTTCTAAACGGCGCGGACGCGTTAGTCTTCACAGGCGGAATTGGTGAGAACAGCGACGTCGTCAGGCGAATTGTCTGCACTGGAATGGACTATGCTGGAATTCGTCTGGACGAACAGAAGAACAACACTCTGCGAGGAGAGGCGAATCTGTCGGCAGTCGATTCTACTGTCCAGATCTGGACGGTTCCCACCAACGAGGAACTTGTTGTCGCCCGACAGACGGTTGACGTCGTGAGTCGCAACGAACAGTGAATCAAGCATTAAGTTGAAATTATGTTTATTGCAAAGATCACCGGCAACCTGACAGCGACGCAGAAAGTGGAAAGCCTGATCGGCCAGAAACTTTTTATCGTCGAACCACTACGGGTCGACGAGCAGTCACACGATTCACTGAAATCAACCGGCAGGACATTTATCGCGGTTGATACGGTTGGAGCCGGTGAGGGAGAAATTGTTCTGATTGTTCAGGGGTCCAGTGCCCGATTTACGGACGAGACGAAGACACTTCCCATTGATTGTGCCATCGTCGGAATTATCGACACCGTTCAAATGGGCGGTCATAACATCTATCGATCAAACACCTGATGATCCCCAAAATCGAACATACCCCTGAAGCCACCTTGAAAGCGACGCAGATTATTGCTGCAGCGCTGATGGCCGGTGTTGTGTCGACGATCGGCATGGTTCTGTTTCTGATCAATAACGAAGTGATTGGTGTCGATGTTCGAGGAAATCTGATCAGTCTCATCATGGCCGGGGGATCGCTGGTCAGCCTGATGTTACTTTCGGTTTTGACAATCTGGCCGGTGAAAGCCACAACAGAATTCCCTTTACACACACTCTGGCAGCGGCGAATGGTGATTCGCTTTGCATTGCTGGAAGGGGCCGCACTACTCAATGCTGTCGGAGCGATTGTGGAACGACAATGGTGGTCGTTCGCTCTGCTCCTGGGCATCTTTATATTAATGATCCTGTTCTTCCCCACCAGAACACGATTCGAACATTTCATCGAGACACATACACCGCTTTCGTAATGCGGTTTGATATTATCAAGGGAGATTGAACGATGCCCGCAAACGCCAATACCATCCGCGCCGTGGTGGAAGAGGTTCTGTCTGAACTGGGACGGAATTCCCAAGGCAAGGCCATCGGAACGTCATCCTACAAGCCTGCCCCCAAAGCGGGTGGAATCCCGGTGATTTCCGCAGGATCTGACTGGTCGGGACAAGCGTATCACGTCGGTGGACGTGGTAACTTTGGCGTATTTGACAACGTGAATGACGCTGTTTCCGCCGCGACGGATGCATTCCGTCAACTGCAAAAGAAGTCCTGGGCCGACCGTGAGAAGGTCGTCCAGATTGTAAAAAGCATGTGCGAAAAGAACGCCGACCAGTGGGGTCGCGCGGAGATGGAAGAAACCAAAATCGGTCGTGTTGATCATAAGATCGAAAAGCTCAAGATCATTAAGCTGGTTCCCGGGACCGAGTTTATCAAACCGGATTGCTATAGCGGTGATAACGGTTTAACACTGGAAGAATACGCCCCTTTTGGTGTTGTCGGAGCCATTACTCCTGTCACACATTCACTGCCGACGCTGGCGGGGAACATTGTGAACATTGTCGCTTCCGGAAATACGGTTGTCTTCAACCCGCATCCGTCCGGAGCCCGAATTGCCTGTGCCGGGGTTCAGGCATTTAATAAAGCATTTGCAGACGCCATCGGCATCGAGAATCTGGTCACGATCATTGGAAAACCGACCATTGAATCGGCCAACGAAGTCTTCGCTCATAAAGGGGTGCGACTCTTACTGGTCACTGGAGGACCGGCCGTTGCCAGAGCAGCGATGCAGTCTCCGAAGAAAGCCATTGTCGCCGGACCGGGGAATCCTCCGGTTGTGGTCGATGCGACTGCTGATCTCGAGCGGGCTGCCAAAAGCATCGTGTCAGGCGGTTCTTATGATAACAATCTTCTTTGCATCGGAGAGAAGGAAGTTTTCGCCGAACAGCGGATCTTTGATCCTCTGCTCGAAGCGATGGGACGTCATGGCGGGTTTCGATTGAACGCTCAGCAGGTCGAAGCACTGACAAAGCTCGCGTTCTCTCCTCCAAAAGAACCGGGTGGCCATGCTGTGCTGAATCGTGATCTGATCGGGAGAGATGCTTCGTTTCTCGCACAACAAATTGGCGTGAACGTTCCCTTGGGAACACAGTTGCTATTCGGTGAAACAGATACGAAGAACCCATTCGTTCCTGAAGAACAGATGATGCCGTTCATCCCATTCGTACGTACGAAGGACACCAATCAATCTATTGAACTGGCGCTGGAATTCGAACATGGGTTCGGACACACGGCGTTAATTCACTCTCGTGATGTCGAGACAATGGATCGGATGGGACGACTGATGAATACCACTCTGTTCATTAAGAACGGAGCAAGCATGGCGGGTTTAGGTCTCGGTGGAGAAGGATATCTGTCATTCAGTATCGCGACTCCTACCGGCGAAGGCGTGACAACCCCATTAACATTCACACGAAAACGACGAAACTCCCTGATCAACTAAATTAATTATGAATCTCGCTCTCGTTATTGGTAATGCAACGTCCACAGTGAAACATCCTTCTATGAACGGATGGCGTTTACTGATCGTGCAGCCATTGACGGCAGACGGGGGAGATGATGGAGAACCACTGCTGGTGATTGACAGCATGGGGGCTCCAGTGGGAGGCAAGGTGATTATTTCGTCAGACGGCAAGGAAATCGGTGACGTCATGCAGAGCAAGACGACGCCGGTGCGTTGGATGGTCATGGGACAACCGGACGAAGAATAATTGTTATCTTTCCGGACGATGTTTTACTTCTTCAGTTTTCATTGAATTCAGTTTTTATCCGATGACGTTATCTCCAGAGGCGATCGACCGTATTGTTGCGAACGTGCTGAACCAGCTCGGTGCGCCCGCTCCGGTTTCGGCCACTCCGGAAGCGAAATCGGCTCCTGCAGTTTCCGTTCAGAATAAGGTTGTGACAGGGGATTTACTGGAGGCAATTGCTGTCGGGGCGACAGTGAATATTCTCCCGCACTCGATTGTCACTCCAGCAGCCCAGGACGTGGTTAAGGGACGCCGTTTAAATATCGTTCGTAGTGAGGTCCTAAAGAAAGCTGGAGAGACGGTCGGTAAGTCTGCTTCAGAATCAAGTGTGAAAGGGCTTCTGATTATTGTTAAGAACACGAAGCCACTTGAGCAGTTATGGGAAGAACTCAGTTCGTCCTGGCGTCGTGAGTTGACCGGATGCCCTGACGATGCTGCAAAGCTGGCAATCAGTGAGTTGGCGCGAGGCGCAGCATCGGTGGTCGTGGTCATTGCCGAACAAACTCATCGTGCGGCCTGCCTGGCGAATCGCAATGAAAAAGTCAAAGCCGTGGCGATTCGTGACGCTGGGGATGTCCGACTGGTTCGTAAACAGCTTCGATCGAATACGTGGTGCCTGGACAGCAACGGCAAGACCTATTTCGAGCTGAAGAATATTATTCGGGAAATTCAAGCTAAGTAATTTACGATGCGAATCGGTGAAGTCATCGGACGAGTCACGCTTTCACGCTGCCACCCGGATATTCGAGGGGCCGTGTGGAAGCTTGTCGTCCCATTAGATCGTCAAGGACTTCAAGGGGAAGCATCCGGGAGAGGTGAACCGATGATCGTTTATGACGAAATCGGCTCTGGGATTGGATCGAACATTGCGATCAGCGATGGAGCTGAAGCATCGGCCCCGTTCTTCCCTGCTGTAAAACCCATCGACGCCTATTGTGCGGCACTTCTGGATGAAATCCGAATTCCACAATAGATCATGCTGTCAGCAGTGTGATTACGAACAAATTTTGAATCAATATTAATTCAACGAACAGAAACAATTATCAGGATAAAGGACGAGACAATGTATCACCCCCTCTTTAATAATTCGGAGATCAAGGAATGGATCTGCGAGATTGGACGCCGCGTTTATACGAAAGGTTTCGCCGCTGCTAATGATGGAAACATTTCCTATCGGGTCGGTGAGAATGAAGTGTTGTGTAGCCCGACCATGATCTGCAAAGGCTATATGAAGCATGAAGATATCTGCATGGTCGATCTGGATGGAAAGCAGCTTGCCGGAACGAAGAAGCGTACCAGCGAAATTCTGCTCCACCTGACGATCATGAAGCTCCGACCCGACGTGAAGGCAGTGGTCCATTGCCATCCTCCACATGCAACGGCCTTTGCCGTCGCCCGGGAAGCGATTCCACAGTGTGTGTTGCCGGAGATTGAAGTGTTCATGGGAGAAGTCCCATTAGCTCCTTACGAAACACCGGGAGCGCAGGGGTTTGCTGACACGGTCGCCCCGTTCCTCAAAGCGACGAACACCATTATTCTGACGAATCACGGAACGGTCAGCTTCGGGAAAACACTGGAAGAAGCGTACTGGAAAACCGAAATTCTGGATGCGTACTGCCGTATCCTGATTCTTTCCAAACAACTGGGGGGGATTACCTACTTGAATGAACAGAAGTCTCGAGAACTGCTGGATCTCAAGAAGAAGCTCGGTTTCGACGATCCCCGCTTCCACTTCGAAGACTGCGATCTGTGTGGAAACACCGCGTTTCAGGAGGGATACCAGTCGGTGAATGCACCACAACCGGTGACATCGGCATTCGAGGCTCCTCCGAGCTATCCCGGTTATCTGAAGGCTCCTTCAACAGGGAGTGGAGCCGATAATGAGGCTCTCGTTCGGGCCATTACCGAAGAAGTTCTGGCTGCACTGCGCCGAGGAAACTAATAGGGAAGAGTGGGGAGACTCACGCAAAGACGCAAAGAGGTGACGATCACGCCCTCTATTACTTGGTCATGTTTTCCGAACAATATGGATCGTTCTGAAAACATGATGACTACGAATGCACTCGGTGAGATCGTCAAATCGATACGTTCCCCCTGTCTCCCGGCGGTAAAAGGAAAGAATTCACGCAAATCATGGAGCCAAATTTCTTTGCGCCTTAGCGCCTTTGCGTGAGCTTCTTTCTCTTCATGAAAATCGCGGGAGTCCAGCGGAAGGGGTTATCCCCTCTTCCAGTGGGCAGAGACGGATTTCAAGGTTTGGGCGACGACGCAATAGCGTTCCGCCAGTTCCACCAGTTTCGTCAACTTCACGTCATCGACGGTTGACTGGATTTCAAACTGGATGCGAACAGCAGTGAAGCCGACGGGAACGCTGCGGTTCACCCCCAGCGTTCCCCGAAAGTCGAGATCTCCTTCGACAGTCAGCTTCGCACTTTCGATGGGAACGTCCATCGCCGTTGCCACGGCCGCGAAGGTCACTCCCGCGCATCCGGCAACTGCGTGCAAAAGCATTTCCGCAGCGCAGGCAAATTGCCCATCACCCCCGGTTAATGAATGCATGCCAGTCTGGTCCCAGGAGGGTCCGGAATGATCCAGCTTTACCGATAGTGTTGATAAAACAACTTCTCCTGCTGCAATCAGTGTCTGCCGGGCACTTTCGGGATCGTTCTGATAGCGTTGTTTGAACGGAGCTTGAATTGCTCGGAGTTCTTCGGATTTCATTTGTCGAACCACAGATAGCGATGAAGTGTCGTGGAATAAGGAGGGGATGCTTCCGAATGGGAACCTCCTTCCGTTACGCTTGTCCCAGACCGGATGTGTTCTATGCTACACGGTCTGAGATTGTGTCCCAAGTCTGAAAATGGAACTGCAATGTACCGCGTTCTCGTCACCGACACCCTGTCGCCCCAAGGTCTGGAACTCCTGAAAAGCCACTCGGAAATCGAAGTGGTCTACTCACCGGGGATGAAGCCGGACGAATTGAAAGTGGCCTTACAGGACGCTGATGGAATCGTCATCCGCAGCGGAACCCGACTGACCGCTGATGTTCTGGATGGGCAGACCCGACTGAAAGTGGTCGCCCGGGCGGGTGTGGGAGTGGATAACGTCGACCTCCCCACTGCCACCCGGCAGGGGATTGTCGTCTGCAACACCCCCGACGGAAACACCATCAGCACGGCAGAACATACCGTCGCCATGATGATGGCTCTGGTGCGGGGAATCGGCCCGGCGTCGAATTCGATGCGAGAAGGAAAATGGGACCGGAAGAGCTATACCGGAACCCAGCTGGCGGGAAAAACAGTGGGCGTGATCGGCCTGGGACGCATCGGAATCGCCGTGGCGAAACGGTGTCGCGGACTGGAAATGACAGTTCTGGGATTTGACCCGTTTCTGGGAGAAGAAAAAGCGGCCCAACTTGGAATTGAGTTGTATCGAGACCTCGATGCGATGCTTTCCAAGTGTGACATCATCACCGTTCACACTCCTCTCACTCCAGAAACCAAGGGATTGATCGGAGCCAAACGACTGGCAGCTTTGAAGAAGGGTGTTCGAATCGTCAACTGTGCCCGAGGAGGGATTGTTGATGAAGAGGCTCTGGCCGATGCAGTGGAATCGGGCCATGTGTCAGGCGTGGCAGTCGACGTGTTCGTCAGTGAACCTCCTCCAGCTGACTTCCGTCTGACAAAACTGCCTCAGGTTCTCTCGACTCCTCACCTGGCTGCTTCGACAGAAGAAGCACAGGAACAGGTCGCTCTTGAAGCGGCTGATATCGTCGCGAATTTCCTGACGAAGAACGAGATTCGTTCTGCCGTGAACATGGTTCCCATCTCCGGCAAAGAGCTGGAAGCGGCTCGGCAGTACCTCGATCTGGCGTACCGTCTGGGATTGCTGCTGGCACAACTGACAAAAGGGGAGCCGGTCAAGTCGGCTCAGCTTCAGTTCAAAGGAGACGTTGCTTCAAAACCGGTCAAGCTGATTGCAAGCGCGTTCACCTCTGGCTTGCTTTCCGCCGCACTGGAGACCAGCGTCAGCATCGTGAATGCGGACATGACCGCCGCAGATCGTGGCCTGCCGATCACCACGGTTTCCACTACCGAAACGGGTGCATTTGCCACGCTGATCTCTGTGACGGCTGAAACCGAAAAAGGGACCAGAACCATCGCTGGAACGACTTTCGGGAATGACTTCCTGCGACTGGTCAAAGTGGATGATTATCAACTGGATGCCTATCTCGACGGCAAGATGTTGATCTTCACCCATAAAGACGTTCCAGGGGTGATTGGTGCGATCGGAACCGCATTCGGCAAGCATGGGGTGAACATTTCACACATGGCCGTGGGACGTCGTTCCAAGGTTCCCGGCGGAGATGCGGTCGCGGCAGTGAATCTCGACAACCTTCCTTCCGAGGTCGCGATGAGTGACGTCAACAATCATCCAGATATCACCAGTGCCCAACTCGTCAGCCTGCCGGAAGCGGGTGCACCACTCCCCTGGCTGGGATTGTAACCAATCCCCAGTAAGGTGACGCCATGCAAAAAAAGCCCCCCAGAAATCTGGAGGGCTTTTTTGTTGGAATTTTCGCGGCAGTCGATGCGTTACTCTTTATGGAACGTTATCGCCAGTCGGGGCCGGTGGGATGATCTGTTGTGGTGCGACGGGAATGTAACCGTTCTGCTGAATCACCTGATCCGGTACAACCAGTCCGCCGGCACATGTCGGTTCAACAATTCGCCCCTGCTCTGTGATGACCGGCTGACAGATGGCTCTCTCGGTTGTTCCAGTGACGGCCCCCCCGCTGAATCCAGTGGTGCCGAATCCCCCGGCGATTCCACATTGTCCACATTCGGGAACAGCACATTCACAAGCGATGGCACATCCCAATCCGTCACAGGCATCAAGGCCATCGTAATAGAACGAGCCAAAAGTACGGGACTTCAGCCAGCCTCCCCATTTTCGGGCGCTGAAGCCGCTGTAGTAATAACTTTGATTCAATGAGCCAATGGCATGGCCGACGTCGTTCAATTCGGAAACGACGGCATTCTGAACCTGACTGAATCCGACAATGAGTCCGAGGACGGCAATCGTCGCGACCAGAACCAGTTCGGCAGAGACGATGAACCCGGTGTTATCGTTCCATAACGCTGTGATGAGAGACATGGCATGTTTCCTTCAAGTTTTGAAAAGAGCGGTTTGCTCTCTAGTGTGCAGGCGAACGAGGGCGCTTTGTCACGCAACAGCCTCTCATTTCCCTGCGGAACGTCGGAAACAATTTCCGACGATCAACTCGACCGCGCGTCAGTTCTCCGAGACAGCAACCACTTCGTTGAGACGATCGAAGCGAGAGCATCGCAGAGAGTCGACGGAAGATGCGGTCGAAACCTCTTCCGTCAAGAACGAACGACACCCCTGCGCCAGGTTGAGTCGCTCGTTGTTTCATGAATTGAGTCCCGGTGACTTCATGGTCATCACGAGTCCGGAACTCAGATGTTTTCAGTGCCGCGAACAAAACTTCTCAACTGCTGAGAATTCCTTTTCCGCGAGCGAATCTCGAAAAGTTTTGTCAGATGTTTTGAAAAAGAGGGCCTGACAGATCGAGTTGCGCAGCGATCTGCCAGACCCTTCCCCCATCACAGGGAACTCGGAAGTGTGAACCGATCGGGATCAGCGATCGGGAGCGAAAGGAGTGACACTTGTTCACACCTTCCGTCACCTTCCAATTTTTATTTGAATTGCCACAAGGCTGTGTATTTCACTGCAACCGCACCAGGCGGGATAATCACTCAATTAAGCACAGCCCGTGCCACTTAAAAACACGGCACAATCCGCAAAACCAGACCTTTCCCGCATCTTCATACACTGACTGTGGTTGTGGAGAATTCCCTCCGGCAGCGAGCGATGGGTTATTTGGATTAAAGCGATTTTCGCGATTCAATCGATTAACAAAATGAAAGCGATTGCAGCAAGTAGCCTGAACAGGCGGACTTTTTCGCTGCCCGTCCTGCGGATGATTCACCCTGAAAACAAGGAAGGCCTCGAAACGAGAATCATGAAAACAGACGGTGTTTTCAGAAACTGGCCAGAATTTTCCGTAACTCTTTTAATTCAATCCCTTTCCGTTATTTCCGTCTTTTCCGTGGTTCCTCGGAATCTTCCGGGATAGGATGGTGGCATGCCTGATGAGACAACGCCTCTCCCTGACTTTCTTGTGAAGCAGCTTGACCGGCTTCGAAAACGGTTAGCGGCCCTGGCACTGGTGAACGGCATCGGAGTGGCGCTCATTGTCACGTGCGTCATCATCGCCGGAGTAATCCTGCTTGATCTGTTGACTGAACTCTCTCCTCCCGTGCGAATCGGGGTTCTCTGTTTCGTTTCCGTCACGGCATTGCTGGTGCTGCTGCGGAACGGAGTTCTCCCGGCGACGCGGCGTTACCGACAGTCGGAATTGGCGGCGATTGTGGAAGCGGCTCACCCGGAATTGCGGGAACGACTTCTTTCTGTCGTCGAGTTCTCTGAAGAAGGAATCAGAGAGGAGGAATCAGGCTCTCCCCTGATGCGGCAGATGCTCATTCAGCAGACGGTTGCCTTTGCCGAGTCGCACGACTTCACCGCCTCTGTTGAGGGGCGCCGAACGATTCGAAACTGCCGAATCGCAGGAATAGCTCTGCTCGTGCTGCTGTTTCCCTTTCTGTTCGCTACGCAGGCGTATGCCACGTTACTCACCCGTTTCTTCAATCCCTGGGGAGAAGAGGAACCGGTTCGGAATCTGATTCTGACGATCGATCATCCCGACCGAGTTGTGGGTCGTGGGGACGATGTGGAAATTCTCGTCCATCCGTCATGGCGATTTCAGAACGGAATATTTCCCTCCTTTGCGACACTGACCTGGGAGCATCATTCTGACGGTTCTCCAACGGGGGAGCGACAATCGCGTCGCATGGAGTGGAACGAAAATTCGCAGACATATTCAGTTCTGCTTCCTCGGGTGATGGCCGGATTCCATTACAGTGCCTCTGCCCTTCATTCTCGAACCGTGCCGCATCGGATTGATGTGGTCGATCGTCCGAATCTGACCGGTGTTGCCGTGGAAGTGATTCCTCCAGACTACACCGGATTGCCGACGGAGCGTCATGATCCCTTCGTGGGAGAAGTGGTGGCGGTCGAACAGAGTGAACTGGAACTTCAGTTGAGCTTCGACAAGCCTGTTGCCAGTGCCGAAATTCTCTGGCTCGACGGCTCTGTTCCGGGAGGACAAAATGCCGTCAGGGTGACCGACACCGTGAACGGGGTTCCTGTTCGATTCAGCACCCCGTTACCGATCTCTGAAGAGGGGACATCGAGCATTTCCAAATTGATCGCGGCGATGGATCAGCCGTCAGGACGATTCGTGATTCGTCTCCGTGATGAACATGATTTGACCGCCCGACAGGAGCCGATTCGTCGGCTGACCGCTTCTCCCGATGCGGCCCCGCGAATTGAATTCGTCGATCTTCCTCAGAGCACCGAGGCCCGCCCCAATGATATTGTGCGTTTATCGGTCATTGCTTCCGATGATTATGGACTGGCTGGAGTAGAACTTCATGGGGAATGGTTGAAAAACGGAACCCGGGAATCAGTCGTCATTCCCGTTCCGGAAGACCGGCTCGGAAGCGTCTCGTTCCGTTATCAGTTTGAGTTGGACCTCACTCCGTTGGGGCTCGTCCCCGGAGCGCCGTTGACCATTCGTGCTCGGGCCACCGATGAACGACCCGTTCCCAAACCGAACGAAACCTGGACCGGCATCCATTCGTTTCAGATCCGTGTCGACGCGAAAGCGGCGGGGGCGGAACGACTGGAAGAGCGGCACCATCGAACAAATCAGGTACTGAATCAACTCAACACCGAACTGGAAAAACTCCGGCAATCCGCCAGAAAGATGCAGTACCAGACACAACAGGCCGATCCGGCAAAAAACAAGGAACCCGCCTCAGACCAGCAGGTCGAGGAACTCACAGAACAGATTCAGAAACTGTCGGAACAACTGGAGAAACTGAGCGCGGTGATGGAGCAACAACCCGTCTTCGAGCATCTCGCAGAGAAAGCGAAACAGATCGGCGAAAAATCTCTCGCATCGGCTCAGGAGAAAGCCGATGCCGCAAAGCTGGCCGACTCCTCGGGGAAACAGAAGGCGCTCTCCGAAGCGGCCGATGATCTGCAAAAGGCCGGCAAGGATCTGAAGTCACTTCAGGAAGAGTTTCAGCAGATCGCCAAGATGCAACAGGATTTACTGGATTTGAACCGTATCGCCGATCAGGTGGAAAAGCTTGCAAACAACGTGGATGCCTTGAATTCACGGCGTGTTGAAAACCCTCGAGACATTGAAGCCCGACACCAATGGCAGGAAGATCACCGCCAACTTGTCGCTCAGCACCGGACACTGGAAGACAACCTTGAAACGGTGGTCGCGAAGAACCCGGGGTTGATGGACAAGGCTCGAGAGTCGTTACAACTCCGGATGGTGGCACTTGCAGAACAGGCGGAACGACTCGCCCGACAACAACAGGCGGTCACGCGATCGAATGAACAGGACAACAACTCACCTGCTGTGACAGAACGGGATTCCGACAAAACTCCCGGCGAAACAACAACTCCCGAACCAGCATTGGTTCTTCTGGATTATCAGGATGAACTGCTTCGGCAAGGACGATTGCTGTCATCCGAGATCCGGCAACTCGGGTTGAAAGAACAGGAACTCAACCGGAAAGCGTCGGCGATTCCGGATGCCATCCGTCAGGCAACAGAAGCATTGCAGCAACTCGACTTTCCCAAGGCTTTCGACCATGCGAGTGCAGCGACCGAGAAGGGGAACCAACTGGTCGAGGCGATGAACAGCCCGGATGGCTCAGGTCTTCCGGAACGGTTACAACAGCGTGCAATTGAACTGGCGGAAACGCAGCGGCAACTCACCGGTCTGATACAGAAGCTGGCTGACTCTCCGCAACAGCAGCAACAGTTTCGTGGTGAGATGCAGACCCGCATTCAACAGCGAACGGAAGCATTGACCGACGAGCTGAAACAACGGTCCAGCGACTTCAAGCTGGATCGCATCAATCGTCCTGCTCAGGGAGATTTAGCGGCTCAGGCGAGTGAGAAATCATCACAGGCTCAGCACGCGATTGAGCAATCGGTTCTCCAGAGACAAGACGGAGACCACGCCGCATCGAAAGAGTCGTCAGGAAAAGCGCTCGAATCGTTACGTCGAGCGGGGCACCTGTCGCGACAGGCATCCGAAGGAGCGAATCCGAACCGAGCCCCGGAGACAGAGATTCCCGGGGAAGTGGGGCGTCAGGTGGCTGAATCGTCCCAGCGACTCAATCAGGCTGGGGAACTGTTGTCACAACTTCAGGATCTGGTTCAAAAATCCAAAACGTCCGAAGCCAATCAGAAACAGCAGAACGCAGAAAGTTCCAATCAGGAAGGAGAGGAGAAACCTTCCGAGAACTCGTCACAACAGTCTCAACAGCAGTCTCAACAACAATCCTCTGAGGACGGAAAAGGAGAACGTTCTTCGCAGTCCCAGTCTGGTCAATCTCCACCAGGTCAGTCGCAGTCGGGTCAGGGGGAATCGAGTGTGACGTCTTCAACTCTCCGCGAAGCAGCGCAAGGGTTACGTCTGGCCGCGATGCAGATGGGAATCTCCCAGCAACGGGATCAGGATCAGAACTCGCAACAACAAAGCGGACAGGAAGCAGAGCAGGCTGTCAGTGAGGACGCCACGAACAGCGCTTTCACCGGAGAGACTCATCTTCAGGAACTCGAACGCTCTCTCTTCAAAGGAAGTGAACGAGCCTGGGGAAAGCTGCCTGGAACACTTCAAACCGAAATGATCGAATCCTCCCGCCCCCTTCGCGATCCCACTTATCAGGGATTGATTCGACGCTATTTCGAAGAGATCTCCAAAGCCCGTCCGGCGTCTCCATAGGAACAGTTCCCCCCTGAATTGGAGAACAACTCTTCTGGGCAATTCGTCCTGAAGTGCTTTCAAGAATTCAGGAACCACGAATCGAACGAATCTTACGAATGAATTCCTGATGGACGCTGATCAAAAAATTCGTGCGATTCGTTTTATTCGTGGTTCCTTCTCTTCTCCTGATCCGGCCCGAAAAGCTGGTGGCATTCGGATCAGAGAAGATTGCGACTTTGCCGGAGTGCCAGTCTGTATTGAAGCATTGCAGCCGAACTTGTGTTACGTCTATATTGATTTTACCGATGCAAACTGGTTACGAGCATGGCAACAACCGTGCAATCCACGTTCGAGACCGGTCACTTCAATAGGGTCACACCACTCATGTGTGCCTGATCTTTCAACGCTTTATCTTGAGGGGCTCCAATGAATCGCGTTGCTTTCTTCAGTCTCACCGTTTTTCTACTGTCGGTCCCCTCCCCTGCTCTGGCTCAGTCGCAACGAACTCCAGGGGCCAATACCGAAACCCGTTCCGGGACAGTGAAAGAGGTGATCTATCGAGGCAGAAATGCAACTCTTGTGGTCAACAGTGATGGCGAGGAATTGTCGTTTCCGATGACTGCCAAGGTTCAACTGGAGGTGAAGCTCAGCGGCGGAGACGCCACAGCACTGCAACCGGGGGCATCAATCGAGGGAGAAGGATTCGTCTCCAACAGTAATCTCATCCTCGGCAAGGCAACGGTCTACCTGCCTGCGGATGCCGGTACTATAAAGGGAACTCCACTCGTCATCGAAAAACCAGAGGAAAAGGTGATCGGTCAAAGGGTGACCGCCCGACACCTGACCGGCCAGATTCTCCAGCGACAACCTTCTCAGAATTTCGAAGGCTATGACGAACTCATATTCAAAGCTCCCCCCAACTCGCCGAAGATTCTCTTCAAAAAGGGGATTGCCATCGAAGTCATCAGTGCCGATCCCAAAGAGATTCAACCGGATCAGGCAGTTGAACTCGAACTTCTCACCAGTCGAAGTCGAAAGCCGACACTGATTCGGGCCATCATCGAAGGAGGAAAATACTCGCCTCCCGCAGAAGGGGAGACGGAAAAGAAGAAGACTTCCAAATGACGGCAGGGCTTTTCGCTTGATTGAAAAAGTCCTGCAAATGACCGCAGGGAGAGCCCGATCAGTAGTAAAGATACGGGAGAATGGTGGCGATGACTCCCGGTTGAGAATAGTAACTGGGCCAGTAATGTGAAGGTCCAACAGTATTGGTGATATCCACATCTCGTATCTTGGCCGCATTAGGCCCCAGTTGTCTGGAATCACGACCGGTGATGCCGGTTCGTGCGATGGCCCGATGGGCGAATGGACGCGACAGGGGGTAAAACGCCAAGGCCCGGTCGCTCCTGTTCTGAAGATTCAGCAGACATTCCAGCCGGTTTAACGCACATCCATAGGAGCGATTTGGGTTTAAGCTGTTGTGGTCCAGCGCTCCCGCCGCCAGAACTGCCCGAAAGCGGCGGTTTTGCCCCATTGAATAAGGGAAATAATGTCCTTCGATTGTTCCCCCGCCCGCCAGATGCATCGTGGAGAGAAGTAATCGTCCGCCGTGACTGTGACCGATCAGGGTGACAGGGGAGCTTTCCGGAATCTGCGTGAGCAGGTATCCCAGATGGAAACCATTGAAGTCGGCACGCCGTTCACGAACCGCAACATCCACCGGGAAGAGATGCGTTCGCGGGCCGTCGCTCGGCCAGGTGAAGAAAATCAACTGGAAAGAACCATTGGAACAGGCTGCCAGCTGCTGGTAGAACGCATGGGATTCCTGGCACTGACTTTCCCATTTTACAAAACTGCCATGGATGAAAATACAAACCGGAAGATTCGGGTTGAGCTGTGACGTCAGTGTGGCCATGTCGCTGTTGATCATCTGGCCGTCGCAGAATCGTTGATAAACGTGCAATCCCCAGGCGCCGCGAGAGGCCTCGTGAATGGTCTGTACCGAGTTCCGGCTACTGACCATCCAATAATGATTCCCTTGTGTCGGCGGAGATTCGGGAAACGGGAGAAGCGGTGCCTCGTCCGGAAGAGCCGCAACCTGCGTTGGCGAACCGATCGCAGGAATTGGAAGCGGAACTTCGGCAGGGATAAAGAGTTGATTGTCTTTGGCGGAAGCGGGACTCTCTTCCGCAGTCAACGCCTCGGGCGCAAACAGGGATTGAGGTTCATCTGCAGCAACCGGCCAGGCAATCAGCGCACAGGCGAGAAGTCGGAGGCCGAAAATGAGAATGCGTTCCATAACGACAATTCACAACCGAAAACGAATAAGGAAAATAATCGCTTCGGTCCGTGAAGCCGTCTGACTGCCCGATGCAGTATACAATCCTCTCCCATGGTTCAGCGAAATGACGCACTGCCAGCGTCCAATTTTCTCGCCAAATTCCGGCCTGAAGCGGTAGACTCAACCAGATCGTTCATCATGTGATTCGGCCAAGGCGAACACCGATATCCCTGACCCGCCATTGGGGGCTGGTTGAGAAAACGCTCTTGTTTGCAGACGTTTTGCCTTCAAATCGGTACTTACCGGCAGAAGATGCAGCCTGCTCTCTCATTTTCGGCGATTCTTGCCGAACGGGAGAACAAAGTCACCTGATGCAGGTGATGCAAGAACTGTGCGCAAGATTCGAAATTTTCCGATTAGATCGGTTTGGGGAATCGTGCGACGAGGCGGCGGGGGTCTGATTGGGGAAACACCGGTATAAAAGTTTTTACCGCCAGGAAAGAGATTTTTCCCCGTCTTGTCTGATTTTCTCGCAATTCATTCGTGATATCTGAGTGTTGCGTCAGCATTCAAAATTAGGGTGAAAGAATCGAAACGGGAGCGGCCAACGAGCCGCGGAACAGGTGAGACAACCCGAAGTTTGAAGCCTGACAAGGCACGAGGGTTCCGAACTTAGAACCCCTAACAAAACAGACCCCGTTCCGCTCGCGGAAAGGAAATTTTCATGGTTTGAGAGGTTTTGTTCGCGGCTCTAATTTACTGGAAGTGAATCATCCGGGTTCACGTTCCTTCCAAACAGTTGGATCGGTACGTCGAGACGCACTCTACTCGGTCACTTTGCGTAAACATCGGGATCGAGTGGTTCGAAGCTTGCTTTCTGGACTTTCTGAACCTGTTGTTGTGTCGCTTCGAATGCGGCCTGTTGATTCGCCATGCGGCGTTGGGCAGCGGGTCCGATGGAGCCTTCTGCGATCATCTTTCGTAGCTGCGGCATCAGCTCCAGTCGTGCTTCCGGATTGTCTTTTTCCAGGAGTGCCACGTCGTAAACGACAAACTGATCTCCTTCCCGAATCAACTGAATTTCACAATTGATCCGGCCATCGGCTGTCCGGATGAGGCTCATGCCGTCGGTCAGTTGAATCGAGGTGACTTCTCCGCGAAGAGGACGCAGGAACTGTTGAGTCACAGTGGGAACTTCGGCCAATTGACGCCAGGCGATCCGGTCAAGTCCGTCTGCCGAATGTCTGATCAGTCCGTTGAGATCATTCCGGTGCAACGCCGAGTAGAACGCCTGTACGCTCAGCAGCACTTCCAGACTCGATTTCAACGAACTCGGTTTATCCATGGCAGGAAGAAGAACATCGTCGACAACCATCCAGCCGCGAGAGGTGTGCAGGATCAATGTCAGTGGAGACCCTCCCTGATCAATGGTCACTTCGGAGACATCTCCTCGAAAGTTCGTCTCCAGTATTTCCAGCTCTCCTGCCGGAAGTTCCGGATCGGTCATGATGGCAAAGTGGGACGATTCCGGTCGGTTCCAGACCCGTTCACAGAAGTTGGTCGAAGAGAGTTCTTTCAGTTTGACGAGATCACGGTCCTGCAGGGCTTTGACGTAGACGTTCACGATCGCATGAGTGAGGAAGACCGCCGACATTCGCCGCACGTCCTTATCCCCTTTTTCGAACATGGTCACTTCATCAACACGAAGTTCAGCGGTTCCGTTCGTGCCATCTGCATTTCGCGGTTCTTCCTCCCGCAGGGTGACCATGTAAGTGGTTTCGCCATGCTTGAGCAGCATTTCCACTCGTTTCACCAACTTCCCCCCATCCGTGAACTGTCGGGCTTCGTAGTTATTGTCTGCCAGTAACTGTTCGACCGGGAGCGGAATCTCTTCAAAGCTGGCTCCTGACAGGCAGGAATTGTAGAAGTTCCGAGTGGTTTTGCTGGCGAGTGCATCACGGTTCTGATCCTGATAGGCACTCAGGAATTCTGCCGCCCGATTCAGGGCGAACACCATCTTCGACAAGGCACGAATTCCTGTCGATTCAGCAGACGTGGGTTCAATGGCCAAATCCTGCAGAATCCAGCGATTGCCGGTCTGCTTCATTTCCAGAAACAGGCTTCCCTGTGGATGCGGAATGACGACGAACGCTTTCTGTCCGTTCAGTCGGGCATCTGGCTTGAATGAACTTTGACGGGAAGGACCGGCCACCTCTTTGGAGAGCTTTTCAAACCAGGCCTGTGGAATCGGTTTCAACTGGGTCTGCAGGTCTTCACTACAGAAGGAGAGTTTCTCATCACGTGTCCCCTCACGCCAGGCAATCAGCAGTTCGCGGCAGGTGAGCAACAAATCCATCTGTTCGGTGACAGAACGTTCGACAACGGCTCCACCGCCGGAGTCCTGTTTCAGAATCACGTCATCAACCACCCAGGAGCGGCCGTTCTTCGTCAGCCGGTATTCCACTTCCTTGGCGGAATCCTTCTCACCAACTTTGACAATCGCTTTGCGTTTTCCGTCTCCTAACTCTTCAACGGAGACAATCTCCACTTTTCCCGTGGGGATCTTCAACGTCTTCAGACCTTTGGGGGAGTCTTTCTGACGCAACGCTTTCTGTTCGAATTCTTCGGACGTGGTCCCTTTCAGGCCGTCCAGATCCTGAGCCTGCATGCTGTCGGCAAACTGTTCAATCACGCGCCGGGTGAACATGCTCGTACAGCCTGAAGTCAGACTGCCGAACAGAACACAGGTGAACAGAACTGTTGTTAATGGCCAGGAGAGACGCCGAATCATGGTCATTCCGAAAAGGTTCAGACCGATCGCCAGAGTGAGCACGTTCAAAAACGGAACTCCATCCGACGGAGAAAATAAGACATCGATGTTCCCTGTCAGTCATGGTCATTCACATCGCTCTCTTGGTGAACGATGGTCAGGACATTCGACTCGACAACAGGAACTTCGAGACAGAACCGGGCTTCTCTCACATGCGGCGAAGTCTGGTCAAGACGCTCCCGACGGGTCTGACTGCTGAATTTGCGGCTTTGAGAATCGTAAGAAATCTCAAAACTGCTTCAAAACACTGGGTTTTTATCGAAAACCCGTCTAGACACAATTGGGGAGATTCCTGATACTCCCCGCGCCTGCCTTCCGGCAGGATTGGCCGCTCTCTGGAACTCAACGGCAGCAATCGCCTGTTGTTTTCCCTGTGAATCCGTTCTCACTCCCTCCATCACCTCCTTTGTCGCGATGCCTTTGAGTGAACGGTGTTTTCAAGTTTGTTCCTGAATAAAATCGAGGTAGGTCATGTTCCGACCGCTCGCCCTGACCATGATTAGCAGTGCGTTGATCGGCGTGCTCTCCGCATCCGGTTGCCATCATTCCTATTACCAGCAACCCTACGGAGGGTTTGGTGGTTATCCGACGATGGGTCCGTATGAATCTTATCCTCCCGGCGGCTATCAGGCTCCCATTCAAACTCTCACCCCAGGACAGCCATCTTATGTCCCAGGGGGAATGTCCCCGACGACAATTCCTCCGGGAGGCCAGCCCTATCAGCCGGGAACCGGAGGAGGACTCCAGCCAATTCCTGACACCGGGCCGCCACCAACATACAGCCCGCCGGGGACTAGTCCGTTAGCTCCGAGTCCCTACTATGGACCAGGGGCGTCAATGACTCCATCATCCGCTCCTGTTTACAGTTCCGTTCAGCCAGCTGCGGCGGTTGGCGGAATTCAACAAACCGGATGGAACGAACCGTCTGCACTGAGTCCCCCGACAGCCAGTCTCCGCGAAGTCCGCTCTCCTGTGGTTCCCGGGCTGGCGAACGCTTCAGTTCCAGCACAGCCATTGCCAGCGATCCCGTCTGCGATGCCCATGGATACGTTTGCTCCTCCCAAAGTGGGGCCTCCTCCTGCAATCAATTCGATGAGCGGATCTTCGGAACCATTCGGACATGTGGCTCCCGCGTCACAACCGGCTCCGGCCGCTGCGGAAGGGGTGTTTGATTTGAAAGCAAACAAGGTCGAAAACGCAGTTCTCTCTGCATTTGCACATGATGCCAAATTCCGCTGGCTGCGCGGTGTCGTGAGTCGCGAACCACAGAATGGGACGTGGAGCATCATCTATAATAATGCCCCGGATGCCACAGACCGCTGGGCCGGACACCTGTCCCTCTCTCCCAGTCCGGAACTGGAACGCTTACGTAACGGCGAAGTCGTGACCCTGCGAGGCCAGATCGATAATGTCCTCAAAGACCACCTCGGAAAACCGGTCTATGTGGTCACCGGAGTCGAGAAGGTGACCGTTGTTGAATAGTGGGTGACCGCCCGTTTGTTGTCATGCCAGAGGTCTCTTACAAGGCACCCTGATCACCATATTTTGCAGCGGTTCCGATACGGACTGGCAGCTTCTGCAGGGGCCAGCAGGAAAAAATTGAGATCCACATCGTTTACTCTGGACCAATTTTCGATTTCTGATACCCTGCGACACGCAGTCAACATGCGAGATGTTTGTTGGCTTTGCCCTGATTCTTTCAGGAATCCGTGACAAAGAACCGATCTGTGTTCAGTTGTCACAGGCAAAAAATCGAATAGACTTCACAAAACACTCGGAGTGTAGCTCAGCTTGGCTAGAGCGCCTGGTTTGGGACCAGGAGGTCGCAGGTTCGAATCCTGTCTCTCCGACTTAATGAAACAAACAGCCCACCGACCTTATGGCGGTGGGCTGTTTTCGTTTCATGGCAATGCTTTGTACCAGGATTGTGTTTCCGTTGGATTTACTCGAAGATCGTCACTGACAGCATGTATTCATCAAACTCCATGACAGAAGCGGTTTTACTGGTGAGATACGAGCCCCATGATCAGGTGGCAACCGAATCGGTCTAAAGGATTCATGCAATGGCGGAAATGACACCCACGCAGGGGCGATATCTCTCTTACATTCATGCCTACATCACAGGCTTCGGATTGTCACCGTCAGAGGCGGAAATTGCTGCAGCCATCGGTGTTTCTCCACCGTCGGTGAACCAGATGATGAAGACGCTTGAGAAGAAAGGGTTCATTCAACGCCAACCGGGTGTCGCCCGCTCCATTGAGATTCTGGTTGCAGACAATCTCATTCCCAAATGGAAAGGGAAACGCATCTCTCGAACCACCTGGGAATGGAGATATACAGGATCAGCACCCGAAATTCTCAAACTGATCAGCGACAAGCCGACAGTTGTTTACCGGCTCAAGATCACCCTGCAAGAAACCGCTCCGGTGATCTGGCGACGGATTGAGACACATGACGTCACTCTCGAAAAACTGCACGAACTCATTCAAACCGCAATGGGCTGGACGAATTCACACATGCATCAGTTTGAGATTGCAAATGTTCTGTATGTGAATCCCCAATTCATGATGGAGGAAATCGACGGCATTAATCTGATCGACTACACCGGCATTCGCATCAGCGATCTGGTTTCCAAGCATGGTTCCAAACTGCAGATCGGCTACGAATACGACTTTGGAGATGGCTGGCAACATGCCATCGTCCTTGAAAAAGTGACCGAGTCTGAACCGGGAATTCAATATCCACGCTGTCTCGAAGGGGAGCGGGCGTGTCCTCCGGAAGATGTTGGAGGCACCTATGGCTTCGCTAACTATGTGGAGGCGATCACCAACCCTAATCACAGTGAGCACGAGGAATACCTCGGCTGGAACGGTCCCTTTGATCCCATGAAATTCAGTGCGGCAACGGCGACTCGTCGCATGAAGAAAGGACTGCCGAAGTGGTGAATGACTTCTTCAGTTCACCCGTGACCCCGGGATTCTGATGCAGAATCACCCGTCCAGTCTACCTTGTATTTACCCACATTTTTCTCGTTGACTCTCACCATAAAGATGAAGAGCGGACTTCGCAAACATCTGCCCTGAAAGGGCTTTATAACACAGCCCAGGGTTGCTCAAGAAGTGAGCCTACCCTGGGTTGATAGAGTCCCCATGTCGGGTTTACCCCGAAGGGGTTGTACAAACACGCTTCCCTTGTGCAACCCCTTCGGGGTTGGTTTGTCAACACGATGCTCTTTCACCCAGGGTGCGCTCACTTCGTGAACGACCCTGGGCTGTGTTGTCAAAACCCCTCCGGGGTAAAATGGCCGGGGCATCCATGAGAACTGTCAAAAATGTGGATAAAAACAAGCCCGTCTACTCTGCCTCGTCCGTTTCCTGTGAGTATTCACATTCCGGGGGAGCAATGCCGTCCAGTTCACAGAGCGCGTAATGGGCCGCACGCTGTTCGGCCATTTTCTTGCTGGCTCCCCAGGCGGGATTAAAGACTCGTTCTCCGACAATAGCCGAGATATGGAAGCATTTGCTGTGGTCGGGGCCCCGTTCGTCAAGAACGCGATAAACCGGCGTCTCACCAAAGATCCGCTGCGTCCGTTGCTGAAACAGGCTTTTGTAATTGACTCCGATGGCCGATTCCGCGGCATTGTTCACGTCATCGGTCATGATACGACGAATATACTCGCGCGCGGCGGCATAGCCTCCATCCAGATAAATCCCGCCAATGATCGCTTCGAACGCGGTCGCGAAAATCGAGCTGGGAACGTTCAGATGTGCTGAGATCCCTTTGCCGAGAATCAGAAATTCATGCAGCTTTAGATCACGGATCAATCGGGCGCATGTCGTCCGACTGACAACCACAGACTTAATTCGAGTCAGTTCCCCTTCTGAGCTGGAAGGAAACATTTCAAACAGCATTTCACAAACCACCGCCCCAAGAATCGCATCTCCAAGGAACTCAAGACGTTCATTGGAATCGAGTCGGGTGCGGGCTGCGGAAGCATGAGTCAGACATCTCAGAAGGAGATCGGACGACTGGAAGTGGTATTGAAGAATCTGCTCACACCCGCTGACACGGGATTCGATTCCAATGGATTCCTGCGTATCGTCCGCATCTGCCGTGCTGAGATGGGATTCGTACTCAATCTCGGCGTTCTCCTCAGAGAACAGGATTTCATCTGACAACGGTGGTTCCTTCGACTTTGACAAACTCGAATGATTGCGGAACCCCGAAAATGCCAGCATCTTCCGGCACCATGCTCTCCAGTGGAATGTTTCCATCAACGTTTCGGTATCAATGCTGCGATCAGTATGGAACCCGGTTGACACACGAGCACTCGCGTTTCACTGGGAATGTCAGAGTAGACTGGCAGATCGTTGAACGACACGATGATTGAATCGGTCTCGACAACTTCCGGAAGGGCAAGACTCCGAACGAGTGTCTCTTGAGAAAACGAGAGACGATATCGACTCATACGGAGCGTTGGCCTGGCGCGGAAATGGCAAGCACATGAAGAGAATTGAACTTCAGGAATTCACTTTCGCTCGAGGTGTTTGTTGAACGGGATGATCCGCATTACGATTCGGATCGTCTGACGATCATATCGGTTTTCCAATAACCTTTCAGCTTTTCCACCAGTTCCAGGAACTGGTCCAGATTTACCGGCTTGATCAGACATCCCTGAATATCCAGGGATTCGATTTCTGCGGCATGAGCCTGATCGAGTGTTCCGGTCATGATAATTGTGGGAACCTGCCTGAGTTCCGGCCGTTGGCGCAGTTCCCGAAGCAGTGTTGTTCCGTCGACTTCCGGCAAGTGCAGATCAAGGAGGATCAGATCGGGTTGAGGAGCCCGGGCATACTTTCCGGTCTGCATCAGGAAACTGCGGGCTTCCAGACCATCACTGAGCCAGGTCAGGCGATGTTCGATCTTACTGCGGGCGAGGGCGCCGGTCGTCATTCTGGCGGCGACCAGGCTATCTTCAATCAACAGGATTTCCATTGGGCGGCCAATGGCATCAAGCGTCATGATTTGGCTCTCTGAGGCGTTTGGCGAACAGCTTGAATCAATGGAGCGGAAGCGACCAACTCGCCGCGAAACCGCTCAGGCAACACGCAAATTAAGGCCGAACACGGCACTAAACGGATTTCAGTTCCGTGAGAATATCATCCCATCCGGATTCGGATTCCTGTTTCATTTCAAAAAATTCGTTGCCATTGACGACGCGGACTTCACGTGATTGAAACGCGTCGAATTCATCAATGGAATATCTCTGCAACAATGTATTGATTCGCATTTCAATACGAGTCAGCTCATCTCCCTGTTCAGGGGTGACAAACGTAATCGCACGTCCATCGGAGTTGGAGGAAAGTCGACCGGTTCGACCCACCCGGTGAACGTAATCGTCCGAGCTTTGAGGAATATCGTAGTTGACGATGTGCGAAATTCCGCTGATGTCAATTCCGCGTCCGACAATATCCGTCGCCAGAACCAGCCGCGCCTGACCTTCTCGCAGACGTTTAATGACCCTGTCCCGTTCCCGTTGCTGCAGGTCCCCGTGAATGGCGGTGACCTCGGGCAATCGGCGGGAAAGCCGTTCATACAACTGATGGGCACGGCGCTTTGTTCGGCAAAAGACCAATGCCTGGGCAGGGCGTTCGTTGAGAAGGACACGAATGAGAAGCTGAAATTTCTTCTCTTCTTCCACCGTACAGAAAAACTGTTCAATCGTTTCCACGACGACGCTGTCTTCAGACAGGTCGACCCGAACCGGGTCCACCATGAATTTTCGAGCGAGTCGTTCGACTTCTTCATCCAGCGTGGCCGAGAGAAGCAGCGTCTGATGTTCAGTGGAACAGGACTTCAAGATCCGTTCGATGTCCTTCCGAAAACCGATATCGAGCATCCGGTCGGCTTCATCGAGAACGACGAACTGGACCTGAGAAAGATCCATCGCTCGTCTCTGAATGAGATCGATCACTCGCCCAGGCGTCCCGATGACCACATGAGCCCCCTGCTGGAGACTGCGAATCTGGGGACCAACCGCCCGGCCTCCCACCACCAGCACCGTCTCAATTCGTGAGCCGTCAGAAAGGAGTTGAAACTCCTGATCGACCTGTTCGCTCAATTCCCGGGTCGGGCAGAGAATCAATGCCTGAACCGTTTCCTTCATCAGATCGAGCTTTTGCACGATCGGCAGAACGAAGGAGGCCGTTTTTCCGGTTCCGGTTCGAGCCTGTCCGATGCAGTCGACCCCTTGCAGGGCGATCGGAATTAAAGATCGTTGTATCGGCGTGGGGGCCGAATATCCAATGTGATTTAAAACGTCGAGGATTCGAGGCTCCAGCCCCAGGTCGGCAAATGTGCACGACCTTTCACTTGTTTCCATTTGTTCCGCTTTGTTGGGAAAACCAATACAGATAAAGAGATACAGAAAATTCGCCGCGACGCAGCCTCGTGCTTTCACCGCACGTGATCACAATCCGCAGCACTGGTTCACCCGGAACGAGCCGCTCCAGTGACCAACCAACCGTCAACTATTGACGGAGAGATTCGCACAAAACCTCGTCAGATTCACAATTTCAAACCTGAGAGTCTGGAAATCTGACACTTCTTCAGCGTTTTTACCACAGACTTCCAATTGCCAGCCTGACTGCTGACCGTTGCCAAATGACTAAGTCGCACTTCAGTTTACATCGAAAATTGGAAACGAGTCAAGAAAACTCCCCGAAACCGTCATTCTTGTACTAGATTTTCCGGGACCATTTTTTTAGAGCCGCGAACAAAATCTCATTGAACAGTGAGAAATCCCCTTCCGCGAGCGGATCGGGGTGAGTTTTGTCAGGGGGCTTAATGCCCATGGTCTACTTGGAACCGCACGGATGCCGTTATTCATGACCCAGGGAGGATTTTACGAGTTGTAATGGCCTCGTCGACGTCAATGTCTCTTGAAACAGTTTCATCAGAATCCGACACGGATGACTCACAGGATCGGCTGACCCGCATCCTCGGGGCCGTCCGTCTGAAGAAAGTGAAGGTCGAGCGGCCTGTTCCTGCTTCGGTTGATGCCTGTTGCCCACGATGTGGCACAGTGATGCCCAGAGGGGCAAAGCCCTGGTGTGTCGAATGTCGATATTCTCCTCAGTTAGGACGTGACGTCACCGACTCGGAAATCTCGGACGGACTCGGTGCGGAAAGTCCGAGGAAATCTCTCCTCGTTCCAGAACGAATCTGGCAATTCCGGCTGGCTGCGGGGTTCCTCTTTATATTCGCGATCGGCATGGCCTGCCGTATGATCTGGCCCGACTCCATTGAACGGGCCTTTTATGGCCGGATTCTTCTTGCAGCCGGAGCCCTGACATGGGGGATCGCCCATGCCCGAGCCTATCTGGTGGTCTGCCGACTCCATCGTCATGGACCCATTACAACACTGACGGCCATGTCGGTCTTTCATCCGATTCGCGTCTGGAGGGAAATTCTCCGATCACTTCCCGTCACACGAAATGTGTTTTGCCTCGGAATGACCGGAGTCGCTGTCATGGTGATGGCCTGCACATTGGTGGGAATCGATGCGGAAGAGATTCGGCAGGACGTGGCCCGATCATGGCAGAACCAGAAGTCAGGATTGCTCAGTCAACTTGCCCCCAAGGCCACAACTCCTCTGGAAGAAACCAAGGCAATCTCTACCGTCGAAATCCCGAACGAGACAATCTTCGCCGATCAATCCCCTGATCAGGAAGTCATCCCTCGCACTTCAGATGGACTGCCTCGCGACATTGTGGGAGAGTTTCATATCGTTGGATATCTGACAAACGCCGATGGAGAAATACGTTCGGTGCTGGTGGCACAAGTGGAAAACAACCGCGGAAGATTCGTCGGTCGGGTCCCGCTGGATGGAAGCGATTCCACCTTGATCAACGACTTGCAAACCGTGCTTGAGCAGCACCGTAGTTCTCGCCCCCCCCTCCCGCTCAGCTATCAGGCTCGCTGGGTGAAACCGGTCGTCGTCTGCCAGGTGGCGTTCGTGGAATGGACCAGTTCCAGAACACTCAAAGATGGCTACCTCGTCAACTTCTCGACCATGTCCACTCCCGCCAAACTTGCAGAACGCTCGAAGGGGGAGACTCCCCAACGAGAGTCTGAGTAGTGAGCGTAGGTCAGGCAATGCCTGACCTACCGGAACTGCCGAGCCGCAAACCATGGAGAGCGTCATCTTTCATGCGGCTCAGCTAGAGCTTCGCCCTCCGGGAATTTGCCCATCTTAAAACAAGCAAAAACCCTGATCAGTCCTCTAACTCGGAACCGTGAAGCTTGCCACGAAGGAGTTGCGATTCCGCCGCCAATCGTGGTTCCAACTCCAACAGTCGGGCGGGAAGATCCGTGCTGGTGTGAATCACGGCCAGCACGATGATCAGATCATTCTGGGAGTCACAAACCAGAAAGTGCTTTTTTACTCTGTAGAAGGAAAGGCCCGGCACGAAATCTGGCTCCAGACGAAGAATTTCGGGGTTCTCTTTCAGCCGGTCAATCGCCGCGGCGATGTCATCAAGATATTGATCAGCCGCTTTGCGGCCCCATTCTTTGATGGAGAACTTCTCGATTTCGTGGAGATCGCTCAATGCTCGCCGAGTCAGTTCGACCTGCGCACCACGTCGACGGGCAGTCACTTTCCCGCCTTCTTCATCAATTGTCGAAGATTGCCGTGATACGAGACGGTGCGCCCCTGAATGGCGTCCTGATAACCATCCAGAATGGCATCCCGAATCTGTGCGGCTTCAAGACGTTCTTTCTTCTCCCGCAGCAGGTCGCGAACGAACTCACTGGGGGTGGCATAGAGAGTGCCGTCGCCGGAGTTCTGGTCGATGAAGGCCCGCAATTCATCCGTGAGAGAGAGGTTCAACGTCGTGCTCATCGGCCTGACTCCTGCTTGCTGACTGGTCGAAAGAGCAGCCTACCATTGCAGTGGAATCATGTCAATATTTGCCATTGTGCCGACCCATTGGCACCTGGAGCCGCCCCGTGGGGCAATTTCCGTCGCTTCGTGTCGGTGTGAACGCTATAATGAATCCCGGAGATTCAATGACGGCGGAGAACGCCGAAGCCGGATACGATTCAACATGGGGGAGCCGATGACTCTCGTTTCTGTTTTTGATCTCAGTCCCTCCGAGAAACTTCAGCTTGTCGAAGATCTTTGGGACGATCTGGCTGCCCGCCCGGAGAATGTGCCGCTCCAGGACTGGCAATTAGCAGAACTGGCCCGACGAAAAGCCAATCTTGCCCAGAACCCCGCATCCAGCCTTTCCTGGAACGAGGTCAAACAGCGAGTCCGTAACAACTATGGCCGCTAAGCTCACCATCACGCCGGAGGTGATGCAAGATCTCGACGAAGCTTATGCGTGGTATGAGACGCAGCGGTTCGGCCTGGGAGAAGAATATTTAAGTTGTATCGATGCCTGCCTGGAAACGATCGGTCGCTCACCAGACCTGTTCGAGGTGGTTCACGAGCACTATCGACGTGCCTTGGTTCGTCGGTTTCCATATGCAATCTTCTTTGAGGCCATCGCTCATCAGATCACGATTTATGGTGTCTTTCATACCGCGAGGGATCCATGGAAATGGAAAGGACGCCTGCCGTGAGTCCGCGGGTGGCGCGGGTTGCCAGGAGGAATGGTAGGTCGGCGGTCGGAACAACTCGTCAAATTCAGTGAGGTAGGGTGCATGGAGCACGAAGCGAACAATGGGAACGGTGCATTCCGCAACTCCCCATCAATTGCCAGGAGAGGTTTACTTTCCAAGAACATCTTCGTGCGAAATGCACCACCAGCCCGGGAGTTGCTTCATGCACCCTACGACGACTTGCTACCCGTCGGAGTTTATTTGGTTATCGCTCTTTCCGAATGTCGAAATCCCGTGTGGCTGTTTCCTTCGGCAGGTTTATTTCGGTGCGATAGGATTCGATTAGCGCTGTACCAGATGGAATGGTTTCACCGGAAACCTCAACCGGAATTCCGTCCGAGCCGCTGATTTCAACGACCATCGGCCCCCCAACGATCCCCTTTCCAGGCAAGGTTTGATACTTGCCGTGGCGGATGTCGGCAATCGTCCCGGGGCCTTGGTTTCCTTTTTCCCGGTCTGGAGAGAAACGAATCGTGCCGGTTGGGACCGGTTTTCCGTCAAATGTCACGTTTCCCGAGAGTGCGTAACGTGCCGGACCATCGGGGGTTTTATTGCTGCAACCTGACGTCACCGCCGCTGTCATGGCCAGAAAAAGCCAGAAACCTCGGCACGGAAATCGAGTGATCGTCGCGGGGAACATCAGTAATTCCCTCCCAGCGGCAGGCCGTCGCCGCGAATGGCGATTTGATGATAGGCCCCTTCGTCCATGTTCTCACTGAGAAATCGAACTGATCCGTCCCCGAAAGTCACATGACATCCCCCCGTGTGATGGCTGCTCAGTCCACGGGAAATGATGTCGAGAAGTTCCGCTGCCGTATCGGGATTTACACCGGGACCGCCCGCGACCAAAGGACTGAAATTGATAGGGTCGCGTACCACGGCACTGATAACGGCCACTCCTCCGCTCATTTTCGGAGTGCTTGCCCAACCTCGTTCGAGAATACGGGTCATTCCGGACGGGAAGTATCGCGATTCCCCGAGAATAACGGTGTTGGAACTTCCATCAGTCAAATCACGCATCCGAATATTGGAGTTGGCATACAGGATTCCATTTCGGCTGAAAATTCGGCTGGAGGAAGAACTCTGGCATCGGGACGCATCTTGAGCAGTGGCGCCGCCGCCTTGGATTCCCAGATAGTTTAAATGAAGCGGAAACCGGCCGGCTGCCGGATCAGAGGGACATTGATAGCCAATCATGCGTTTCATGGCATCACGGTTTTGCCCGGCGGGGGTCGTGTTTGAATCGCTGGAGAAAACTCCTCCCAAGTCGAATTCGTTGTAGAGCGCCGTTTGCTCCAACATGGGCAGAACCAGAACCGTCCAGGGGGCCTGATGATCAGTAGCATTGGCATTGCAATATCGACTGGTTCCTGTACTCGCCGTCCAATTGCTTCCCCGTGCGACCCAACCGGGTGGAAACGTACTATGCAGATCATGATAATTATGAAGTGCCAGCCCGATCTGCTTGAGATTGTTTTTACATTGGCTCCTTCTGGCGGCTTCGCGAGCCTGTTGAACGGCAGGCAATAACAAAGCCACCAGAATTGCAATAATGGCGATCACTACAAGGAGTTCAATTAACGTAAATGCCGAACGATATTTTTTGAACACAGACATACGAATTTCCTATAAAAAGTCGAATTCAGATCACTAAAGAGAATGATGTGAGACAAGGATCCTCACCTGATCGAGATAAATGGGGGGAGACATTCCGAAGAAAAATGAGACAGTCTTTAAATCGTCAGAGAGTTGAATCTGGTCAAGATCGCGTTCCAGTCCACGTTGTTTTTGTTGGTCAAAGACTATCTCAGGCAGACTGAATATCGAGTCGGTTAACACTAATGATTCCGTATCTGTAAGGACTGCCGTGATCTTACTAAAGAATGTCACAGCTCCGCGCGGAGCGAACTTTGATGTATTCGTTGGATCATAATGCACTAAGTAACTGCTCACCGTTGTCCCGGCAGGAAGGCGTTGTCGCCCCGTGAGCATTTCCACTTCCAGATCACTTTGCAGAACCACATTCTGTCGTTCAGGAATCACCAGCATATGATTCGGTGTGGTGGTCGCTTCGCTCTTTAATGAGACCGGCATTTCTACTGGAGTTCGAAGATGACCAGAGATGGAACGAATCCCTCCCCGGGTGCGGTCCACCTGTTCGAAGACCTGTGACTGGAACGTGGTCTCTGACAGGGTTCCCTGTGAACGCTGTAATCGGGCGGCGCGGTTGGTGGTCAAGTCGAGAACTTTTGAGGGGAGTCCAGCGTTGTCCAGAAGACTGGCTTTTGCCCGACCGCTGCGAACGGCAACATCGGTTCCTTGTTGTGGGGAGTACTGCACGGAGAATTCCGTTCCCAAATCAACGACTTCGGCATCTGGTGTGCGAACTGTGAATCCTTCTCCGCCTGGAAGAACGCGGGCGGTGAGTGTTCCCCGTTGCAATTGAATCAATTTGTCATCGCTCAGTTTCAATTCGGCAGGACCGAGAATATCGACCATGGTGTTGGCCAGTTCGATTGTCAGGATCCCTTCTTCGATCGAAAGGCTTGATCCCTTTCGCAGGACCTGACCGGGTTCCAATCGACTGGTCTGACTGCTGGCGTTTGCGGTCAGATGTGCAATGTTCCCCAATGGGGCAGGTCTGAAAGCTGTTGTCAGAAACAACCACCCCAGAGCACCACACAGAACGACAGCAGAGACCGCAGAGAAGGTGACAAGACGAAACCGTGACCGTCTCTCCCGGCGTTCGCAGGCTTCGGAGAATTCCTGAAGAGTTGTGAGTGCGGCCTGTTGATCTGTTCGGGAATCCGCCTGAGTCAGCAGGGCGCCATGAAGATTGACCATCTCCAGGTACGTCTGAAGACAGGACTGATCTTTCTCCAGCAAGGTTTCCAGACGACGCACTTTCACGGCATCAATCGTGCCGTCGAACATGGCATCGGCAAGGGAACGGATTTCGTCATCAACCGGGCGGGACATGGTGATTTGTGTTCAGGTCAAATTAGGGGAACGATTTCAGTCGTTTCGGGCTTGTACATGGTGGATGCAAGGGGTCAGAGGTCAGGATTCAGGGATCAGAAAACAAATCATTTCCTACCGACTCCGCTTCTCATCATGGCAAACCTGGGGTTACTCAATCTGGAATTCATCGTCTCTTCCAAGACTCCGTTGAACGCATCCGACAATCTGTTTTCGGAGTCGGGCCAATCGGGTATAGACCGAGGTCACCGGGATATTTTCCAGTCGGGCGTACTCACCCAATGTTGTTTTTCGTTCATAACAATTCATCAGGAAGCGGTGATCTTTTGACCGAAGTTTGGTCAGACATTTTTCCAGCACTTCCTGACGCAATTCAAACAGTTCACTTCCGGCGGTCTGATGCCTGGCGATCATCGTTAAAATGTGGTCGCTTAATCCGAACCCCCGACGGCGTCGCTGATGACGCACATAATCTTTGGCAACATTGAATGCGAACGCACAGGCCCATTTCCGGAAGCTGGTCCCTGATTCGAATTCGTCGAATCTCTGCCAGAGAATGACACAGACGTCCTGCACAACATCCTCGGTATCCGTCCGGTTCCCCACGATGGCCAGAACTGAGACGTAGATATCCCGATATGAGCTTCCCAGTTCCTGCAAGAATTCCGCTTCTCGCGAGGAATCAGCCAAGCTCACACGTAAGTCTTCAATATGAAAGGGGATCTGCATTCAAGTCTGTTCGTCTGTTATGGCAAAAACAGATCAAATTCACTCAACGCTGCCACCTATAATGGGTTGAGAATCTCATTTTAAGACAATCTTTTCGGAAATTTTCCTGAATCTGAACTCGAAATCCCGCTGCCAGAGAGGTGAACAAACGGTTCGCTTTGCGTCCTTCACGAGTTGGCGGTAAAAATCGCTCTTTGAGAATAAAACTGTATGGCCGAGACCGGCACACGGAAAGAACCGTCACATGGCGTGGCTTGATGATTTAAGCGTCTGGCAACTCGCCATTCTCATTTTTTTCCTGCGAATCGTGGATGTCTCTGTCGGGACATTACGGACGATTACCGTTGTTCAGGGCCGGACATTCGTCTCCGCCGGACTGGGCTTCATTGAGGTGCTGGTCTGGATCACGGTGGTCAGCCAGGTGATCCATCGGGCTGCCGAACATCCCTTACTGCTTCTCACCTATGCTGTTGGGTTTGCAACGGGAAACGCCGTGGGAATCTGCCTGGAACGCTGGCTCGCACAGGGAAGCGTGGTCATCCGTCTGGTGACGACGACTGCCGGTGAGGCGATGAAAGAGTTTTTTCAAGGTCAGACCGCTCAGGTCTTCACGTTCGAAGGAAACAATCCCACGGAACCGATGACACTGCTGTTTCTGGTCGCCCGTCGTCGCGATGTTCGTCAATTGGTTGGAATGGCCAGAAAGATGGACCCGAATCTGTTTTATTCCGTTGATCCCCTTCGAGAGAGCAGTCACCTCTACAAACGCCGTCCTCCCTGGCCGACCGTCTGGCGTGGAATGACGAAGTCGAAATAATACATCTGCATTACCGCGAACGTCGACCGACACCGGTGAGCCAGGGCCAGACCCACATCAGCACAAATAGAACACTGAAAATCGGGATGAGGACTTGCGGACGGTGAATCACACGTCCTAACAGCACCAGTCCGGCTGCTCCTGCCAGAATCCATGCTGGCGAAACGTTGGCCCAGGCCGCGGCCCGTCCTTTGGTCGGCATTCCGATAAAGATCGCGGCGAGCAACACTCCGGCTCGAATGAAACTGCCGCACCAGAGATCGCTCCAGGAATGAAAAATCCCCACCGAGAGCCCGGAGAGGACGCAGATCACGGCAAGTATTCCAATGAGAATCCGGTTCCATCGAGGAGACATCGTGACGCGACCATCTTGTCTGACAGGTTCTTAGAGCCGCGAACAAAACCTCTCAAACGATGAGAATTTCCTTCAATCGTGCTTGCGGCGGTTCATTTTCGTTAGAAACTTGTCGTGCGGCTGAAGACCCACCGCATCATCATGTTGGCTCGACCCACCCTACGAGTGTGAATCATCCGAGCTCGAAGGACCCGGTGTACGCGAAACGAAAGAGAGAATTCACGCAAGCAGGCAACAGAATTTTTTGCCCCTTATGCTGAGTCTTCTTCTCTTCCGTTCGTGCTTACACACCTGTTTTCACGATACTACTGAATTCCAGGCACGGTGTACTGACGGGCGAATTCGGCGATTTCTCCACGGACACGTTCGGCGACGGATTTGTCGTCGACATGTTTGAGGACTTCGAGAATCCAGCCGCCGACCTTCTTCATCTCGTCCTGTTTCATGCCGCGCGTTGTCAGAGCAGCGGTTCCGATACGGACACCACTTGGATCGAGCGGTTTGCGCTGATCGAACGGGATCATGTTCTTGTTGACGGTGATTCCGGCATGGTCCAAAGCTTCTTCGGCGATCTTTCCCGAGAGGCCGATTGCGGTCATATCGCAGAGCATCAGGTGATTGTCGGTTCCTCCACTCGCCAGGCGAATTCCGCCGGAGGTCAGTGTCTCGGCAAGTGTTCTGGCGTTGTCGACGATCTGTCGGGCATAAACTTTGAAAGCAGGTTCCAGTGCTTCGCGGAAGCAGACTGCTTTCGCGGCGACGATATGCATGAGTGGTCCCCCCTGCAGGCCGGGGAACACGGTTTTATCCAGTTCTTTGGCGTATTCTTCGCGACAGAGAACAAACCCTGATCGTGGTCCACGCAACGTTTTGTGCGAAGTTGAAGAAACGAAGTCGGCGACTTCCACCGGGTTGTTGTGGATTCCCCCGGCGACCAGTCCGGCATAGTGAGCCATGTCGACAAACAGTAATGCTCCGACTTCCTTTGCAATCTCCGCAAATTTCGGGTGATCGATTTCACGAGGATACGCACTGGCTCCGGCGACGATCATCTTCGGTTTGTGCTCGCGGGCGAGGGCAGCCACCTGATCGAAGTCGATCCGGTGATCGCTTTCACGAACTCCGTAAGGAACCACGTTGTACAACTGACCTGAGAAGTTCAGCTTCATCCCGTGGGTCAGGTGTCCCCCATGTGCCAGATTCATGGCGAGGATGGTGTCTCCCGGCTTGATTGTGGAGAAGTACACAGCCATGTTGGCCTGTGACCCGGCATGTGTCTGAACGTTGGCGTGCTGAGCTCCGAAAAGTTGCTTCACCCGATCCCGGGCAAGTGTTTCGATGTCATCAACATATTCGCACCCGCCGTAATAACGACGACCGGGATACCCTTCCGCATATTTGTTGGTGAGAACGGTCCCGGCGGCTTCCTGAACGGCCGCGCTGGTGTAGTTCTCACTGGCGATCAGTTCGAGACCTTCGACCTGTCGTCGGCGCTCGTTCTGAAGGGCCTCCCAAATTTTGGGGTCAGATGATTCGAGTGAAGAGGGAACGGATGAAATCGCCATTGTTCTAACGGTCCTGCACAAAAATTTTTGACATTCAATATTGAAAAGAGTCGTCAATCAGAGTGAACTCTGAAATGCGAGACAAGGTTTCCCGGCCTGAAGTTCTGCCGATTGGAGAGAATTCAATCTGCTGAATTTAGAGTACCCTGCCCCAGATGTGAAGACACCAGTGTTGCGTCAGTGTTGAAAATGAGGGTGGAAGAATCGAAACGGGAGCGGCCAACGAGCCGCGGAACATGTGAAACAACCCTCAGTTTGAAGCCTGACAAGGCACCAGACTTCTGGAAGCAGTTGCCTTTGCTGCCAATCACTCTAATTGCTACCACCGGCCCCGTTCCTGGAGAGCCTGAATGTTATTGGCACAGAGGATGGCAAAGAGAATCGCCGCAAATGTTTGTCCCATGAGGAACATGGCGAGAGCTGCTCCGGCTGCGATCACAATGCTGATACGGATGGCATACCAGATCCCGTTGTGCCGGTTGAACATCGTACAGACATCCCGGCAAATCTGGCCTCCATCCAGTGGAAGCACCGGGAGAAGATTGATCAGTCCCCAGAAAAGATTGATGAAAATCAATCGAGACAACACGAAATCAAGCAAATACAGGAACTCAGGATTCGTCTCTGCAGGCAGGTGCTGCAGGCCGAAAATTTGAAAAAACAGGACGAGTCCAAACAGCAGGAATCCTGCCATCGGACCGGCAAAACTAATGAGAATCGATTGCCATAATGTCGAGGAATGCCTGCCGTTCTGTTGATAAAAGGCCAGTCCGCCGAAGTGGTACAGCAGGATTTGGGACGAATACCCGAACCGACGCGCCATCAGGGCATGCCCCAGTTCATGGACAAGAATTGAGACAAACAGAACCAGCATCCAGGCAAGAAGATAGGGAAACTTCCCGTCCCTGAGTAACGGATACCCCAGGAAGACCCCGGCTGCCCAAAACCAGCTCGAGACACGCACTGGAATTCCGAACAACCGAAATTCCAGATCCAGGGGAGTAGGAGACACCGTGCCGAACATAATGATGGATTGCCTGATTCGCTCTGGAGAGTCTCTTCGAAAGCTGTTTTCCTGCTGCATCAGCACAGAGAACAGCACCAAGGATTCTAAGGGCCGCGAACAAAACCTCACTGAACAGTGAAAATTCCCTCTCCACGAGCGGATCGGGGTGAGTTTTGTCAGGGGTTCTAAAGTGTACGTTTGAATGGATGCTGAATGCCAGTTCAGTGAAGCTCCGAAATTTGGGTTTACTCCTTCGGATGAGTTCGCATTCTAGGGAATTTGGGTATGATTTTTTGATATTCCTGCAAGCTCCTCAAAATCTGACAAGATGAGGAGATTTTTTCGAAGCAAGCCAAATTGGACGTCGGCCGAGATAGGGGCAACGTCGATTCGATTACAGAAAGATTATTAGAGCCGCGAACAAAACCCCTCACACAATGAGAATCTCCTTATCTGCGAGCGGATCGGAGCCAGTTTTGTCAGGGGTTCTTAAGCGCCGGACGAAGTCTTCAGCGATTCATTTGGGAAAAGCATAACTTTATATAAGACCGTTGAAAAAAGTTTGTTCGCGGCACTTCACTTAACAGCGGGCGATTTTCGTGAGTCAACTTTCTTTGGTGATGACCTGGTCAGGCGTTGTGCTCTTTTGCGTGCTGATGGTTCTGCAGATGAATTGGGCAAGGCGCTTTATCAAAATGCTGAGGTCTCCTTCCCGAAGGCACCCGGCGAAGCCACTTCCACGAGCGTTGGTGTTACTGAGTCTGCGAGGAGCAGATCCGTTCTTAGCACGAACGTTACGGGCATTGCTCGAACAGACCCACGAGGACTTTTGCCTTCGTCTGATCGTTGACAGCGAAACCGATCCAGCCTGGAATGTCGTGGAGCCGTTTCTGGAGGAATCGAATGACCCTCGGGTGCAGGTGCTCCAACTGACACAACGTCTTTCAACCTGTGGTCTGAAAAACAGCGCATTGATTCAGGGGACGGCAGAACTCGAGGAGGATTTTGACGTCATCGTTCAGGTCGACGCCGACGCAGTCCCCTATCCCAACTGGCTGCGGGATTTGTTGATTCCGTTTCAGGATCCCCGGGTCGGTGCCACTGGAGGGGTTCGCTGGTACGCCCCTCCGGATCAACGTTGTTCAAGCGGAATTCGTTACCTCTGGGGATGTTCGGCCATGGTGCAGATGCATCAGTTTGGCATGATCTGGGGAGGGTCGATGGCGTTTCGAAGGGAATTGCTTGATCACGCTCACTTGCGTCAGCGCTGGGCGAAATCGCTGGTGGACGATCTGGAAGTTTCCAATGCCGTGACGGATGCCGGGCTGGAAATTCGGTATGTCCCTGTGGTTCTACTCAATCAGGAATCAATTGAGCTGGGGGACTGTTATCGTTTTATCCGTCGTCAGACTCTTTCTGTCCGGTTGAGTCATCCGAGCTGGTCTGCTGTTTCCGGCTTCGCCGTTGCTGCCGGGATGGCCAGTTTTTCGAACGCGCTGGGTTTCTTCCTGGCATTGGCAGCGGGAGACAATTTTACCGCCATGGTTGCTCTGATTTCCGGAGTGTCCTATGCCTGCGGCTTTCTGTTTTTGACGCGCCGCCTGGATTCCGTCGTACGTGAGTGTGCCATCAATCAGGGAGGAGACATTGAGCCACGACGCTGGCAACATCCACTCGTCATCCCGGGAACGATCACCTTGTACGTCGCCTGCTGGATTTCCTCGTTGTTTATGCGGCGAATTGACTGGAGGGGAATCACTTATAACGTGGCCGACGACGGTTCCATCAGCAAGGTCAGCGACACTCCCTATGCCACTTCCAGCCCCTGCCTGAGTAAAGCCAGCGTGGTGTAAGTGTCTATCCGAAAATGTCGGTGTCACGGCGAGATCGAATGCTCATTGCATCGCTCTCATACTGCGTATTGTGCGTCGTCGGACTTTTCGGATCGTTTCTAAGTCGTGCAATCAGCTCGACGCATTACTGCCAAACTGCGATTCAAGATCGGAAATTCCCCCTTGTGTTTCTGATCGGCATCTCGGACCATGCAGGAATAGGGTTCGAATCGCACGCATTGAACACGTCAATCACGTGTGACCAACAGGGGGAATTCGATGAAGCTCTCAACGCTCGCAATGTCGCTGTTTGTGGGGATCGTGTTGTCGTCCTCGGCAGATGCCGAGAACATGTATGGACTGAAGCCAGGGAAACTGGATCTGAAATCGGTCAGTGCTCTGACATTCGGTCCGAACGGAATTCTGTTTATCGGCGATGCCAAAGAGGCCAGAATTGTCGCCGTGGATGTTCGGGACGTCCGACGCGGTCCGGTGACAATTCCAGTCATTGAAGGAATCGATCAGAAGATCGCCGCGGCCATCAATGTGAAACCGGCCGACTTGCAGGTGTATGATCTCGCGGTGAATCCGCAGACAGGACATGTTTTTCTGGCAGTGGGATCACAATCGACGGCACCACGAATTGTTCAGATCGTCGGCGCCAACATTGAACTGCTGCCGGAAGACAACCTGCTCATCTCATCAGTGAGCCTGCCGAATCCTGCAGAAGATAAAGAAGTGGGAGAAGGGCGTCGTCGCCGCAACAATCGGGGAAGCACCATTACCGATCTGGCGTTCTATGAAGGACGACTCCTCGTCTCCGGACTGACAGCAGATCAGGCCGCATCCAACGTCTGGTCGATTCACTTCCCGTTTGACAACGTCGATTCCGGAACCATCGTCGAGTTCTTCCATGCCGCCCATGGTCGAACGGAAGATTACGCTGCGATCAGAACTTTTATTCCGTTCATCATCGACGGCAAGCCGAACCTGCTGGCCGGGTTTGTCTGTACTCCACTGGTGCGCATTCCGGTTGATCAGTTGAATGCCAAGGGAGACGAACGAGGAAAAGTGGTCGGCACCACCGTTGCCGAACTGGGGAACCGCAACCAGCCGATTGATCTGATTTCCTACAAGAAGGAGGGAAGTGAGTCACTGCTCCTGATCAACAACAATCGGGGAGTGATGAAGATCACCACCGACGGACTGGCAGAGAATCCCGGTCTGGTGGCGCATGTTCCTGACGGCAACACGGCAGGACAGGAATTTCAACAGATCAAGGAACTGGAAGGAGCCGTTCAACTCGACAAGGTGAACGACTCTCAGGCTGCTTTGCTTCTCAAACGTGCCGATGGCGGTCTCGATTTTAAATTGATCGAATTGCCGTAATCGTTGACTTTAATAATGCTACTGGGTGGCCCCGATTGCTCGCAATCGGGGCGGCGCAGCCGTACCAGGCCCCGCGCTCGGCATTCTTTACGATTCGGCGCCTCTGATTCGATGTTGCCCGGTATAGACATTGAACCGGTCGTTACGGACGAAGCCGAGTAATGTCTGTCCATGTCTCGCGGCCAGTTCGACCGCCAGAGAACTGGGAGCACCAACAGCGGCAAGGATTGGAATTCCGGCCATCACCGCTTTTTGAATGAGTTCAAAACTGGCCCGACCGCTCACGAGTAAGATGCAGTCGGCGAGTGGGAACCTCTTCATTAGCAATTGCTGACCGATGAGCTTGTCCAGTGCATTGTGTCGCCCGACGTCTTCTCGAAGCGAAAGCAATTCTCCTGACGGACTGAACAGAGCGCTGGCGTGAAGTCCACCTGTCTGTTCAAACACCGCTTGCGCCGCGCGGAGTTTCGCAGGAAGAGAATGAATCACGTCGGCGGAAACTTGAGGGCTGTCTGCCGGAAGAGAAAGACGGACGCACGACTGGACCGCATCCAGAGAAGTCTTTCCACAAACTCCGCAACTCGAACTGGTATAGAAGTGTCGTCGCAGACGATCGAAGTTAACAACGACTTCATCACGCAGATGCACGCGGACCCGATTTCCGTTCCGGCAGGAGTAAACCGCCAGCACGTCACGCGGGGACTGAATGATTCCTTCGGTGAGCAGAAATCCGACAGCCAGTTCCCGATCATGTCCGGGAGTACGCATCGTGACAGCGACCGTTCGTTGTCGACGTCGCTTCTGTCGAACGTAACTCAACCGAATTTCCATCGGTTCTTCCACCGCCAGCAGATCGGCCAGACTCTGCGACTCGGCTCTATCAACACGTTGAATCACAACCGGTCGAAACGGACTCGATGAACGGGATAACTCATCAGCAGATTGTGACATGGGATCTCACGCAAAGGCGCCAGGACGCAAAGAGTTTTTGTCTCAAAGATGTCCGTGAATTCATGGCTTCCCACTTCAAGTCACCGAGGAGACAAATCTGCCGAAAAGAACTGCGCATTTATGACTCCTAACGATGTTCAGGAAACGGGATTGCTCTTGTTTTGTTGCTGTTGAAGGAGCCGGGTTGTCCTAAACGAAACGATCACAGAGAACGGGTTGATACTGATCTTTGCACCTTGGCGCCTTTGCGTGAGTCTCCTCTTCTTTTTGAATCAAAAAGTGCGAAGGTTAAACTGAAAGCCACTGACAAAACTGCCCATGATTTACTTCGTCCTACGAAATCGAAAACTCTTCCAGATCCGTGATGTTGTTGGTTTTGGCTTGCATGCGTTGATAAACCGACTTCAGCCACTCGCGTGGGGGGACACCATACGGGCGGAACTTTTCTGTTGTTCCGGTCTCTTCGCGATAGAGCAATGCGCGATGATTTCCAAGACGGGAGGCTGCCGGGGAGTCGATCAGGTTGCTGGAGTCGGAGGCGTTCATTTGGAAGGCGATCCGCATTTCCAGTTCCCGTAATGTCTGACGCGAGAACCAGCGATCGACGTTGTTGTTCGAGTCGCACCAGATGACGGCATGCATCCCGACAGCCGGTCCGCGTGTGAGAATGTCCGCAAACAGTTTTCCCGGTTCCACCGGTTTGGGTTCGCTGCTTCCGAAACTTCCCATTCCAAAGTCATCTTCCACTTTTCGCAGATCACGAAATCTCGCGATATTGAAAATGAACAGAAACAACGGCGGAGCATCGGTCTGTTGTGATTCCTCACGCTGTTGCAGTTCTGCGGTCATCGCCTGAAGAAACAGGCCTGTATCGTTCGGCCGGACCAGACGCATATCAGACGCGAACCGAGTGGTCATCTCTCCCCAGTTGTCTGCTTCCGGGGTTCCAAGATGACTGCCGTCGAGCACGAAGAGAGAATTCTGTTCCTGCTGCGGAGAGAGGGACGCGACCAGTGTGACGGCGGCGGCGGTCATGACCCCTTGTGCTGCTTCTGCATCCTGCCCCACCAGCAGGATGTGATTTCCGTTCTGACGATGGAATGTCAATGCGGTCGGTGGAGCAATTTCAACGGCATCCCCCAGCCAGATGGTTGGGCTCAGAACGGGAGATTCTCTCGTCGCGTACTGGTCGATCAGTGTCGACACATTCCGGTTCAATCGCAAATCGGACGGAATGTTCCCTTCAAAAACAATCGGTGAATCGACCACTTTCTGCTCACGCCGGATCAGTTCCTGCATCTGCTCCAGTGCCGTCTCCCGTTGAGCATCGGTGATCCATGCGATCTGAAACGGATGGTTCCCTTCCGGCATTCCATTGGCATCGTTGTAGATGGCTTCTCCCGGTCGGGTGAGCAGGCGGGCGGCGGTATTGTCTTCATTCAGAATGAGATGTGCATCCGCCTCACTGCATTGCAGTGCGACACGAACTCCCACTTGTCCCATGGTGCTTCTGGCAAGTGAATACGCTCCTCCCAGCGTCTGTGATCCGAGAATGACATGAATCCCGAAGGCCCGCCCCTGCCGGACGAGTCGATCCAGATGGAGCGCCGCATTCTGACCGATCTTGTCATCCTCGATGAAGAACTCTTGAAACTCATCGATCACCAGCAAAATTCGAGGGAGCGGCTGTTTTGTGGTGTTGCGATAGCCTGCGATGTCCTGCACTCCATGCCGACGGAAAAGTTCTCCCCGTTCCTGAAGAATGTCGCCAAGCCGCTGCAACGCACTGACCCCAAACTCACGATCACTCTCAACGGCAATCACCTGAGCATGTGGAAGCTGATGCGTGGCATAGTCCTTGAACTCGACCCCTTTCTTGAAGTCGATCAGAAAGAAATTCACTTCATCCGGCCCGTAATACAGCGCCAGATTGGTGATGAGAATATGCAGAAAGGTCGACTTCCCTGAGCCTGTCTTTCCTGCCACCAGCATATGTTGAGACGTTCCTTTGCCGAGTCGGAGCATCTGCAGCTTTGTCGCTCCGGCACGCCCCAGAGGAATGGTCAGTTCCGAGCGACTGTCTCCCGTCCAGACCTGATCCGCAGACGGAGTGATTCGGGAAAAGGAGACTTCCACGCGACGGGCATCCTTCGACGCATCGCCAACGGCTTTGACAATGGTCGTGAACTCTTCCGGACGCGGCGGGGAATCGATGGTAACCGGCCAGTTCTTCATGGACGGATCGGTGAAGTGAAACGCCTGATCTTTCCAGACCAGTTGCGTCATCCGGCTTTGAATATCTTTCAGAGTAAAGTTATTCGGAAGCTGCTTGCCGGGGTCGTAATTCATCAGTGTATACACCCCACAGCGCGGGCCACTGTTGACGATACTCACCAGGCGTCGTGCGGCAATTTCACTGAACTTGGCCGGGAAGTCGCTGATCACGAGGAAGTGATACGGCTCGGCAACCTCACCGGCGGATTTGTTGTATTCTTCGATCGTCTGAAACTCGTTGCGAAGATACTTCTGAAGAACGTTCTCCATATGTTCGGTGAGATCGGCGAGACGGGACTCAATCTGATTGGCCTCAGTCCAGATGCGACTGGTGACCAGCAGTTCGTCGTAATCGGCCAGATGCATGAATCCACCAAAACTCTCGCCGAGTCCCACCGGGTCGATAATAGTGAATCTCAGTTTTCCCGGCGGGAGTAACGTCAGCAGTCGCAGCATCAGTGTTTGCAGACCGTGAATCGCCTGTTCCCGGGCCTGCGCATTCGGTGAGGAAAACAAAACCGATGCAGCCCTGGGGAAGGGAAGAAGTGCCGGAACAGCATACTGCGATGTGCGTGGAGCAAGTCGGGCATCTTCCGAGAGTGCTCCTTCCCAGTTCGCCAGATCAAGGTGATGGCTTCCCAGTCGAATGCGGTCGGGAATCTGTGATTGCGGCGTCCATGTCGAATCGGCCAGATCTGACCACGCAGGAAATTGTTTTCTGTCATGTTCCAGTTCCTGACGAATGGAATCATCGAGCGACTGATACGCCTGAGTCCATTCACTGCGCAGCCTGGCCCATTGCTCCTGCCTCGTTCGGCGTTGCTCCGAAGCGTATCGATCGAGTTCTTCCTGCCGCGCGGTGATCTCTCCGACCCCTTGCTGCTGAATCGCCTGTTGATTCTGCAAATGGGAACGATTTAACTGTTCCACTTCGGCCTGCTGTTCGGCGATGACACTCGCATGTAACGCCTGATAACTGGCTTTCTCGGCAGCCAGTTGTGTTTCCCGCTCCTGTTCAATTTGGACCTTCAGATCACGATGCGTACTTTCATACCGCTGAAGCGACTTTGTGCGGTCTCGTTCGATCAATTTTTGTTGTGACTCGAATTCTTTCTGTCGTTGTATCGCCTGCTCTTTGGCCAGCTTCAGCCAGTGCAGATGAGCCCATTCGGTTTCCGCAAGATGGGACTGAATCTGACTCATCACCTCAGACTGACGCATCGAGCCGAGTGAGAACAGGATGATCGACAACAGAACGCTTCCCATCGCTCCGGCAACGGCGGAAATGACAATCCATGATGTCTGAAACCGTTCTCCAGTGACTCCAGCCAGTTGAGGATCAACAAAGAAGAAGACCGGAGAGGCCATGATCACAAGAAAGAACAATGCGACCGGAATGATCCGCAATCCGGCGAAAAGTTGGGGAATCAGCAGTGAATTCAATTGACGTACCGACGCCCGAGTGGCACTGGCGGCGTTATTGAATCGGGCCGCGAGCACTTCCCGTTCGCGGGATGGCTGTTCGGTAATCGGTGTTGCGGTTCCGGTCCAGCCCCGTTCGGTAAATAATTGTGAAACGGTTTCTTTCAAGGCGGTCCATTCGCTGGATTGCTCTTCCCGCGATTTCAGAAGCAGAGCTTTGAACCGTTCGTACTCCCGGGCGGGACTGTCTTCCGCGGTGTCATCGAGAATGGAGGAAACGACCCAGGTGCTGTCTTCTTTCTGTCGTTCCAACTGCTCCTGCTCACGCCGGGCGGTTTCAACAATCTCCTTGAGGCGCTGATGATGAGACAGGTCAATCGCTTCGAGCTGTGACTGAAAATGGTTCGTGACACTGGCCAGGGTGCTGTCGTACTTCGACTGGAGCGTTGCAAGTGCCTGGTTCTGTTTTTCCAGAAGAACATCCAGTCGCTGACGACGGGTCGTTTCTTCCTGATCGAGTCCCTGCTGCAACTCCGCCAGCTGCGTCTCGGCATGGCGCCTGCGTTCGATGGCGAGTTGAAATGAATTCAAGACAAATGGAAGATCAATCATGGTGGTATCATGCCCAATGATGCTTCACGAACCGATGTGTCATGAACTGTAACGAAACCATTCCTCCATTGAGAAATCCGATTTCCCCCTGTTGTTCAAACGTTAACCATTATTTTGTTCAACATTTGTTTTTGAAGAGATGGCGACTGAAAATGAAACATCCTCTTCATTGTTGCTGATTGCAACAGTTCATGGCCACACAAAAAAAGACATGCGACCAAAGCCGCATGTCTTCAGGTTTGAAAAAGGAATTAAAAATCTATCCGGAAATGTCGGTGTCACGGCGAGGTCGAATGCTCATTGCATCGCTCTCAGACTGCATTCTCATACTGCATTCTCATACTGCATATTGTGCGTCATCGGACTTTCCGGATCGTTTCTGAGTTCAATAGCTGAATTGTCGTTCCAGGCTTTCAGCACAACTGACGCAGTGTCGAGCGTGAGGAATGTGCTTGAGCCGGGTTTTGGGAATCCAGCATTTTGAAGGAGGACGCCCCATTTCGGTGCACCCTTCACAAATTCCATAAGTATCGGTGTCGATTCGTCTCAGGGCATCACGAATCTCTTTGAGAACTTCCTGATCACTTTCCATGATCCGAAGTGAAAAGTCCTGCTCATACGTTTCCGTTCCCAGTTCCGCCATATGAGTCGGACTTTTGGAATCGGTTGCAGAGCCCAGTGCTCCGCTGGAGAGTGCTTGAACATCCCCTTGTAAACGAGCCTGTAAAGAGACCAGCAATTCCCGGAATTGCTCCAGATCTTTCGATTTCATCATGCGAACTGTTCCGACTCGAGGACTGAAAGAAGCAAACCTCAGGACTGTTTGGAGCCGCGAACAAAACATCTCAAACCATGAGAACCCTTTCCGCGGGGATCGGGGTTTGTTTTGTCAGCAGTTCTTATCGCCGTGAACAAATTCACTCTCAATGTTGAAGGATTTCAACATGCGAGCGAAACATGACCGGATCGGTCAGGAATTCTCAGTATCCCGACGGCGGCCATAAAATTCAAGGAGCTTTGTAAACCTTTCAAAATGGTTCCGACGAATTCTTCGAATCTTAATGCAAAATATCATTGAACTTACGACAGATTCCGTTCTCCCTTACGAAACCATCTGGGCGATCTCTGTGCTCCACGCCCTTTGCGGATCAGCGGATTTCGTGCCCTTTCAAACAAAAGCGACACATTTGAACGAATTGGACGTTTTTCATTGCAAAGACAGCCAGAAGCTCCTATAAACATGAACGGAATGAACGAATTGGAGCTGATTCATGATCGCCATTTGTCCCGAATTCTCGAAAAATTCCACTTTTCCGGTGAAATCGTTCCCGATTTCTCACCGTTCGGTCACGTTCATTCCTTCTGACGAGTTTGAACGATTGACGCCCGAAATGCTGGCTGATCAGACATCCGGGCCACTTTTTCACTCCCCCAAAAGTGAAAATCCTTCGGGGAGGGAAGAGGAAAGTCGTGACGGGCTCTTGCTCACTGCAGCGGGAGAACGACACTACTTTCGACGATACAACTTCTTCAAATCTCTTGTCGCGGGAGTTCAAACAAAATGTCTCGAAATCGATACGCCCCGTTGTGACAGGGGGGATGCTGGTGAAATCGACGGCTGGTTGCGTCTTGCGGATGCCGCGAGAACGGTGCTGGTCGAGGCGAACGTGCGACTTGTCGCTTCGCTCGCCAGAAAATTCTCAAGGTCCGGCATCGACTTCGAGGAACTGGTCAGCGACGGAAACCTGATTCTGATCAACGCGATCGACAAGTTCGATTACTCACGGGGATTCCGCTTCAGCACCTACGCCACTCATGCAATTCAACGACATTTCTTCCGAATACTGAAACGAAAACAGCGTCGAAACCTGCGTGAGTTACTGACTCCTCCAGAGGTTCTGGCGGAATGTCAGGCTGACAAAGTGACCGAATCCCCTGTCGACCCTCGGCTCGCCCACTGGCTCATCAACCGCTTTGACGACTGTCTGACTTCTCGGGAACGGTTGATTCTCACCAGTCGTTTCGGATTACAGGGAAAGCCGGAAGCGACGTTGAAAGCGATTGCGGATCAAATCGGTTTAAGCAAAGAACGAGTCCGTCAGCTTCAGTTGAGAGCAATTGAAAAACTCCGGGAACATCTGAGGAAGTCGAAGTTCAACTCTCTCAATATTGCGGAAATCTGAGAATGTTCTGAAAGAACGAGGCTCCTGCCGTGCCACAACCAAAGGAAAGCGTTGCTCTTTAAAGCAAGTAAATGCCCTGCGTCTTCAGTATATTGAGTCAGGCGACCGATTTCTTTGCAGGCAAACCAATGACAGAAGAACAATTCGATGTCTGTGACGAACAGGATCAGGTGATCGGGCAGGAAGCTCGTTCCGTGGTTCATGCCAGAAATCTGCTGCATCGGGCGGTTCATATCTGGGTCTGGAAACCTCGTGAAGAAGAGATGTATCTGCATCTGCGTTCGCCGGGCAAGGATCAGTTTCCACTCTGTTTGACCTCATCCGCCTCCGGTCATGTCGATGCGGGAGAAAGCTATGAACAGGCGGCCGTTCGTGAATTGCGGGAAGAATTGGGACTGACTGGTGAGCTACGATTTGCCACCAAACTGTCCGCCTCGGAAGCAACAGCCTATGAACACACGGCGCTCTACTTCCTGACCACCGACGACACACCCATTCCGGATCCTGAAGAAATACAGGAACTCCTTCTTTCATCTCCTCATCAAATCTGGCAGGACGTGCAGGCTCACCCGGAAAAGTTTACTCCGCCCTTCCGTGAACTGATGAACTGGTGGGGAAACAGCGGATCTATTGACCAATGACCGTTACTGCTTGACGGCGACTTCCGAGCCAACGATCAGCAGGTCGAACAGGGCATCGATGTCGCGATGGGAAAGGCGAATACATCCGGGAGATCCAGTCTGTCCGATGAGTGATGGATCGTCTGTTCCATGAATTCCCTGACGATTTAAACTTCCTGTTTCATTCGACAGCGCCAGCCATCGTGAACCGGATCCGTCTTGAGCCATTGTTTTTTCCGAGATTCGATATCGACCGGGGGGAAGCTGCATATCGTTCCCCAGGCCGACACGAAAGTTGACCAGATAGTACCCGTTGGCGTGAACCGTCAGTTCCATGTCACTCAGGTCGACGACAGCAGAAAATGGACCCTGCAGAACTTTCAACGTTTGACCAGTGCGAAGTTGTGTCGGGTCGATGCGGTTTAATCGCTGCAGATATTGTGGAGTCACCTGATACTGGTCGGCGACGGTTTCCAGTCGTTCACCAAAACGAACGGTATGCGGGGCCAGGTAGTGGGGTTCCGGCTGAAAATAAACTCGGGCGGCCAGCAGATTCATGCGGTTCTGAAACTTCGCGCGCTGTTCCGTCTGAGTCCAGTACCAGCGTGAGTAGAGACGGAGTGCCTCGACATCCTGTCCACTTGCCTGCAATCGTTCTGCTTCTGAAAGATCAATCCCTTCCTGGGAAGCAGGTCCCGGCTTGAGCGCGGTCTGATGTTGAGGAATGTTCCCAACGGATGCAGGGTGAGCAGAAACGGTTGATGCCGATTCCGTTTCGTGTGGAATCTGTCGGACGTAAGCGGTTCGAACAATCTCCCGATCGGGGGGAGGCAGGGCCTGACTGGCTTGAACAACGTTCTTTTGAGGCGCCATTTCTTCTTGTTCGGATACGGCCATGATTTGTGGTTCTGTCTGAACAAGAGCCACGTCTGTTGGGGAGGCGGGCGTCACGCTTTCGATTGATCGCTGGACCAGGGACCGTGGGGGGGGAGGCATCGGTTCCTCCTCCATCGCAGTCTGTGTCGGTTCTGTCTGAAGAAACAGATCAAGCTTCCAGGCAGTGACAATCCCGAAGCTGAACAACACGATAAACCAAAACTGAAACGTCTGGACCGGGTGTCGACGGGGACGCTGTTCAAACATGGTGATTTTTCTGAAGAGGAGCGCAAACTTAAATGAGGAAGGCCGAGACGAAAATTACTGATCACCCGCAGAAAGGAAATCTGGAGATCACCCCCCAGGCTGATGCGATAAGGGGGTTGCCGGAAGACTGAAGTAACCGTCAGCGGATTCACTGGTAGGAGCTTTCTGTCGATTCAGCTTCCACAACTGATGCGGAGCGGCATGTTGCATCATTGTGCAACCCGTCATCAGGCCAGTCATCGCAACGAGCAACAGGAACCGGTGTCTCATTGGGATCTCATTATGGTCGGACAGGATGATTGAAAGAGAAATGTATCGCAGGCATGTGTGCGAACTGTTCTGCAGCAACCCTATCGCAACTCTCGCAAAACCGACAATACGGAACCATCACCACAGATCTCACGAATCAGACCCGTACATTCTGTAAGTCCTTTGTTTTGTGGGAGATTGATTGAAAGCCGAGCGACAGGTCTATGAGAGGGCCAGATTCTCTCCGGCACCTTTTGCCGTTCCACACAAGGGAACCAGAGAAGAAATGATCAGAATTGAGACCACCAAAAACGAGTTCCTGCCCCCTTCTTCCGCAGAAGCAAGTCCTCATTGCAGAACTGATCTTGCCGTAGATGGTGATCACGTGATAATAAAGGTTGGGTGAAGATCAACTGGTCACACCATCGCGACATACCATACAAGATTGTGTGACGGTTGACTTAACGGGTGAATGGAAACCGTTCCAGACATCTCGCCAGCCGCGCTCTTTCCGTTCCTTTGGCAATCCAGCATCTGGCCATGGACGATTTACCGTCCTCGGTTCCTTTCTTTCTCCTGACCACCTGGTGGTCAACTTGCTGAGCACTCTATCCGCGTCGGGAAAATAGATCGATTCGAGGAAACGTCGTCTTCAGCCGATCGCTGGCATGAAAGACCATTTGAATTCAGATCCATTTATGATCAGGTCACCTGCTTGATCCTGAATGGCAGCGTTCCGAAATTTCTCAGGAGGAATCGGGTGCTGAACTTCGGCACGCTCCGTTTTTCCTGATGGCCCGGTCCTGATATCAGGGCCTAGTCGGAGGTCATGAAGTATGACATCAGGACAATCACTGCTCGCTCAATTCTCCGTCCGTCAGGACAAAGACCAGTTCCGGCACACTCACTGGCATGGATCGTTTGCCGAGTACCTGGACTTGGTCCGTAGCCATCCCGGCATTGTCCGCACTGCCTATCAGCGGATGTATGACATGGTCATGGCTGACGGGCAATATCCCGTTGAAGGCCAGAAAGACCAGGTTCGCTACCGGTTCTTCGACGATCCGCACAACAACGGCGAAGACGCCATCTTCGGCCTCACTCAAACCTTAATGGAACTTGTGAATGCATTCCGATCGGCGGCATTAAAGTATGGGACGGAACGTCGTGTCCTGCTGCTGCATGGCCCGGTCGGAAGTTCCAAGTCCACAATCGCCCGACTTTTAAAGCGCGGACTGGAACGGTATGCGCGGACCGATGAAGGGGCGATCTACACCTTCGGGTGGAAAGAAGAAGATGGCAGCATCACCTGGGATCCTATGAACTGTGATCCATTATTGCTGATTCCCAATGAAGCCCGGGCCGATGTGGCCGCCAGCCTGAATGAGGGACGCACCGGACATAGTTATGACATCGAAATCGAAGGACAGGTCTGTCCTCTCTCCCGCTGGTACTTCCAGCAGCGGCTTGAGAAATTCGATGGAGACTGGACAAAAGTCGTTGAGACGGTCGTCTGTAAGCGGGTCTTTCTGTCTGAACAAGACCGGGTCGGAATCGGCACATTCCAGCCGAAGGATGAAAAGAATCAGGATTCCACCGAACTGACTGGAGATATTAACTATCGTAAAATTGCGGAGTATGGCGCCGAGTCAGACCCGCGCGCATTTAACTTCGATGGAGAATTTAATGTCGCCAATCGAGGGATGATCGAATTTATCGAAGTGCTGAAACTGGATGTGGCGTTTCTTTATGATCTTCTGGGAGCGTCTCAGGAACATAAGATCAAGCCGAAGAAATTCGCTCAGACAGATATTGATACGGTCATCATTGGACATACAAACGAGCCGGAATACCGGAAGTTGCAGTCCAACGAATTTATGGAGGCTTTGCGTGACCGGACGATTAAGATCGACGTTCCGTATGTCACCACTCTGAATGATGAAGTGCAGATTTATAATAAGAGTTACCATCCCAAACGGGTTCGTGGGAAACATATCGCTCCGCATACCGTCGAAGTCGCGGCCATGTGGGCGGTGTTGACTCGCCTCGAACAACCAAAGCATCACGGACTGACTCTGATGCAGAAGATGAAACTCTATAACGGAAAGTCCCTGCCGGGGTTCACGGCGGAAAACATCAAGCAGCTTCGCAAGGAAACCAAGCACGAAGGGCTGGAAGGGATCTCTCCGCGATACGTTCAGGACAAGTTGTCGAACGCACTGGTTGTGAACACAAAGGCGACCAGCCTGAATCCGTTCATGGTAATGAATGAACTGGAATCAGGCTTGAAGCATCATTCTCTGATCGGCAGTGATGATATCCGTGAGCATTATCGTCAACTGATCTCGGTGGTGAAAGACGAATACACCGATATCGTGAAGAACGAAGTGCAGCGTGCCATCGCCGCCGATGAAGATGCGCTGACCCGACTTTGCTCGAACTATATCGACAACGTCAAAGCCTATACGCAGCATGAGAAAGTGAAGAATCGATTCACCGGAGAAGATGAACAACCGGATGAACGGCTCATGCGTTCCATCGAAGAAAAGATTGACATCCCGGAATCCCGTAAAGACGACTTCCGCCGGGAGATCATGAACTACATCGGCGCATTAGCGATCGATGGGAAAACCTTTAACTACAAGACGAATGAGCGTCTGCAAAAGGCTCTCGAAATGAAACTGTTCGAGGACCAGAAGGATTCCATCAAGCTCACAAGTCTTGTCTCACAGGTCGTCGACAAAGATACGCAAGCCAAGATTGATATCGTTAAAGACCGGCTGATTCGAACTTATGGCTATAACGAAGAATCAGCGACTGATGTCTTGCAGTATGTGGCCAGTATCTTTGCTCGAGGTGATGCTAAGGAATAAGGACGCAGCGTATCGGGTGGCCCAGATTGCTCGCAATCTGGGTGCGAAGCCACAGGAGGAGAGTCTTTCGGCTCCACCAGGAGGAATGTGAGACATGCGGCCTCCTACGGCTGTGCCGCCCCGATTGCGAGCAATCGGGGCCACCCAGTTCTCGAAGCCACATGGTTCTCTCATAATTCACTTCAGATAGACCAGCGTCGACAACGAGTAGGGGACGATTTCATTTCCGAAGGTGACTTCTCCGTATATGGCCTGATGCTCACCCGACTTCAGTTCGGTTGAACCGGTATAGGTTCCGTTGGATTCCGTGAGAATCGTTGCCTTCCATTTTGAACTGCGGAAGTCGAGATTCTCCGATCGGGCAGACCAGAGTCGGACGGTGATCGGTTTGGTGGAACTGGTGATTGAGAGTCCCAGTTGATTATCGTCGCCGGTTGATGTCCACTCAATCTGTGGGAGTGGCTTATTCTCGACCACATGTCGGAAAAAGATCGCAACGTTCTGTATGACGAAACTCTGGCTCAGTTTTCCGTCATCGAGATTATGCCCGGCATTGGCGATGCGGCAGGCATATTTTTCGCCAGAGAGATCATCCCAGTACAGATTCATGGCATCGGTCGACCAGTAGCGATCGTTCGCGCCGACGACGAGCAGTTTGGGAACAGTCACCTGCTGGCGATAGCTGTAGGGATCCATCATCTTCCAGAGCTTTTCTTCCCGTTCTCCATTAGGAACGCCGTCATCGGTCACGAGCCCCTTGGTAGTATAATCGCTGATCTGTTCGCTGAAGAATCCCCAGTTCTTTTTCTGATGTTTCATCTGAGCAGAAAAATTCAAAACGTCAATCACCATCGGCGCAGTGCCGATGACGCGGTCATCAACCGCCGGGACGAGCCAGCTGGTCCACCCCCGTTTTGAGGCACCTGTCGTAACGAATCCCTGAATCTCTGTCTGAAACTGCTTTCGAGAGAACTCCTGCAGGGCATCCATGGCTTTGACGGCACTTTTCGCCATGGGAAACAGGAGCGGCCAATCGGGATCGCCGGTTTTGAGATAGCGGAGCCAGGTCTCTGAGATCAGATCGTCTTCGTGCCGGTTTCCCAGAAGAGGCTGATTGGGAACATGGTACAACATCGCCACCCGAGCGCCGGAGAGTTCGGCCAGTCCCAGGCCAATTTGCTGTTCGTGCGGCTTGTTTTTCTTTCCGGTGGAGCCTCCCGTCACAAACAGAATCATGTGATGAGGGTAGAGGACTTTCTCCGGCTCAAACACAGTGAGAGGATGCTTCCAGACAATATCCTGCCATTTCTGTGAAACCAGTTCCAGTTGATAGACCTTACTGGTATTCACCTGTGTCGTTTCGATCAGCGACCAGCGAAAATCAGGCTCAGGTTTCTCGATATACTGTTTCAAGTACGGAGGAACGGCATCGGACTGCGCCATGACCTGCGGCGAAACACCACTCAGCCCGACAATGACACAAACAAGAGAGCTCGCGACCAGAAGAGTAGAACGAGTCATATGCAACTGACAGATAGGGGATGATGAGATCGCCAGAACGAAGATGGCATTATAACACCATTTCCGCCGAAGCCCCAGAAACACACGAAGACTTCGTTCAGGGATCACTACCCCGAACGAAGTCCCGCAGTTGCAAAAAAGAAGAGTCTTTCAAAAAATCGCTGTCGATCAGGCAGGTGATCCGGCGTTGTGGACGATGGTTCCGATTCGTTCACCCCGTACGGCTCGCAGAATGTTGTCCTGTCGGGCGAAATCGAAGACAAGAATCGGGATATTGTGTTCCATGCAATGATGAATCGCGGTGGCGTCCATCACCTGAAGATTCTGTTTCAGCGTGTCCTGAAACGTAATCGTCGAGTAACGGACGGCGTGTGGATTCTTGGCCGGGTCTTCGGAGTAGACGCCGTCCACTTTGGTGGCTTTCATGAGGATGTCGGCACCAATCTCGCGGGCCCGTAATGCGGCCGCGGTGTCTGTAGTGACGAAGGGACTGCCGGTTCCGGCCGCGAGGATGACCACTCGATTCTTTTCCAGATGCCGGATACAGCGTCGACGAATGAACGGCTCAGCGACCCCTTCCATCCGAATCGCCGACTGTACGCGGGTGGGCACCCCTTCGTTCTCCAATGCATCCTGCAGAGCGAGTGCGTTGATCACTGTCGCGAGCATCCCCATGTAGTGAGCGGTCGAGGCATGAATGGCCGCACTCACCTGTGAGAACTGCTTTCCACGCAGGATGTTTCCACCGCCGACGACGATGGCCAGCTGGACACCAGTCTCTGCCACCGACTTGATCTGTCGCGAAATTGCGGTGACTTCATTCATGCTGATGCCCCCTTCACGTTCGCGGCAAAAACTTTCGCCACTCAACTTGAGAACAACGCGACGGTAAGCAGTCGAAGCCGAATCTGACATCTTCAAAAGTCCAGTTGATGATCTGTTGTGCAAGGTGTTCTACGAGAAATGGGACGAGACCCGATATTTACATAGAGAAGCAATTGTTTTTCCAGAGAGGGATTTAGGGGGTAGGAATTAGGAACCGAAATTCGTCTTTTCCTAAATCCTATCTCCTAATTCCTACCTCCTCTATATCATTGCTTCCCTGTTCGTGACGATATCGCTTACTGTTTTGCTCCGAGGAAGCCGAAGATGCTCCGTTTGAGTTTTTCCGGGCGTTCGACATCGGCAGGTTCCGTCGTTTGACGACCACTGTCGAGTTGCTGGGCCAGTTGCTGAATCGCTTTTGTAATCCTGGCTTTCGGGAATTCCGTCACTAATGGAACTCCATTGTTTCGTGATTCCGAAACCACTGCATATTCGTTGGGAACCTGGAAGTAGACGTCACGACCGATCGTTTCCAGTGCCTTGGTGAGACTGATCTGAGCGTCTCCCATTCCGGCCCGGTTGACGACGACGCGGGCTTTTCCAGAGAGTTCCTGATCTTCCAGAAACTGATTGATTCGAACGACGTTCCGCAGACAGGGCAGGTCCAACTGCGTCACGACCAGAATATGATCGGACACATCCATCGCGGCCTTATCAAGCGGCGAGAATGATTTGCTGACGTCGATGATCAGGTGGGTAAACGTCGCCTTGAGCAATGCAATCACACGTTGAAGTTCATCCGGACTCAGTGGTGCCTGGGCTTCCAGATGAACCGGACGGGGCAACAGGAATGCCCCGCTGGCATGTTGAGTCAACGACCGTTTCAACATCGAGAAGTCGAGCCGGTTGATGTTATCCGCGACATCCTGAATCGTGTAATCCGGGATGATATCCAGCCAGACATCCGCATCTCCCAGCGAGAGATCCAGATCGATAATGGCCACACTGTTGAGTTTGTTCACCGCGAGGGCGCAGCCCAGATTGACTGCCAGAGATGTGCAGCCGACCCCTCCGCCTGATCCGACCACGGTGATGACGTTTGTTCCGCGCGGCCGCCCGGCTCCTCCTTTGACAGAAGACTGAATACGTCCCAGCGCTGCCAGAAAATCATCGAGATTCAAGGGAGAGCTGAGGAACTCTTTCGCACCGTTCCGCATGGCCTGAAGGATGAGTGATCCTTCCTGAGACCGGCTGATCACCAGAACCTGACACTGCGGAGATTCCCGGGTGATTTCACTCACCAGAGTCAACGCACGTTGTGGATCGGCGTCCAGAGAAACGAGAACAATTTGCGGCTGAGTCTGTTTGACGATGTCGGCGAAAAAGTCGTAACGCGCGCATTCCGCCTCCAGCCAGACGGAGTCGATTCCCAGCAGCAGATTCTTGATCGAACTGCGCGAGGCGTCGTTAGGATCGACGATGGCAAGGCGATGGACGTTGCTCATCTTAAAGGTCACCTCCAGATGGAAGAGAGGGGGTCAGGATTCAGGGGCAGGGGTCAGAATAAAGACCTGTTTCCTGTTTCTTGCTCCACTTGTTTGGTTCTTATGATTTGGTTCTTGTTGATCAGTAATTTACTGATGCCGGTTGATTGGCTGTCGATTGCGGCTCAATCAACCCCGGGAGGTGCTGACTGCCGGATCGTTTCACCTCAACACTGCTTCTGTTGTTGGAACGAATCTCATTCAGGTCCGACTGAAACGCTCTGTCCGGTGCTTTCTCTTTCCCGGAAGGAACAATCCGCTCGGCACTTGTCTGTTGTATTTTACCATGAGAACTGGAACGGGAAGAGGGGGATCGGGCCGTCACTGCTGGAACCGGCTCAATCATCGGAGTCATATTCTGTGGAACGATCATGTCCCCATTCGGTGGGCAATCAGGACATTCGGGGCCGAAGTTCGGGACTTCCAGGTTTCCATCCAGGAACAGTTCCCGCATTGTCGGATCACTGGAATTCAGGCCCGGACCGCCTTGTGGAACCTGATGCGAGGCCATCGGTGCGGCCATTTGCGGTGTGACGAGAATCACCAGTTCCGTTTCCCCGACCTGATGCGACTTCTTGCTGAAGGCGGCTCCGATCCAGGGGAGTTCACCAAGAAACGGAACCTTGTGAGTTGTTCCTCGTTTTCTGGACGAGATTAATCCGCCGATCATCAGGGTTTCACCGAACTGCATTTCCACTTGGGTATTCACACTCCGACTGGCGACACCGGGAACGGCAAAGCCTTCAATATTTTGAGCATTCCCATAGTCGAGTTCACTCACTTCGGGAGCGAGATCCAATCGAAGCCAGCCATTTCCAAGAATAATCGGAACCGCTTCCAGTGTGACTCCGAAGTCCCGCCATTCAATACTGACGGCCCCTAATCCCTGAGAGACCGGAATCGGGAAGCTTCCTCCGGACCGGACCGTTGCCGGACGGCCGCTCGTCGTCACCAGCACCGGTTCTGCCAGAATTTTTGCAAGAGATTCCTGCTGCAATGCCTGCAGAAATCCATGAAACGCCATGTTATTGCCAGCGATGGAAAATCGCAGGTTCGAGGGGCTTTCAACGATCGTATCCGTCCCCTGTCTGACCACCTGTGACAAGGCTCCGATGCCGTTATGAATTGCGTAATCTCTTCCAACGATAAAGAAATTGAAGCCCAGTTCCCGCAGCTTCGTCCGTTGGACCTCAATGACCTTAACGTGTAACTGCACCTGATTCGGCCCGGAGACCGTCAGTTGCGGTTGCACCACAGGGTAAAACTGTTCGGCGACAGAGATGATCTGTGGGATCTGTGAAGGCTGTGTCACCGATCCGCGGAGGACAACGCCATCGCGAATGCCCACAACCATAATGGAGGTGTCCGGGAAGAGGCGGTCGAGATAGGCTTTGAGTTCCCGTGTATCGGGTTCGACAAAGACTTCGAGCTGGTGGACGTTGTCAAATTCATCAATCAGTTTGACGGTAGTGACTCCGGCCTGTTCCGCGTGAAGGCGAATCCGGTGGGGAGACAATGCGGTGATATTGATTTTCGTCTGATCAAAGCCATCGACGATCTTGATTCGATTTCCCAGTTCCAGAATGCGTGTCTCTAACGCTCTGATCTGAAGATTGCTGAACGGGCCGGAAACGAGAATCACCGATTCTCCAGGTTGAATGGAGGACTCAACGATGGGATTCGATCTGGCGGAGCTCGGTCGGCTTGTTGCCGGTGGGGGTGTGAGTGCGGCTGGTGGAGACGCATCAGGGGGGGGCACTATTGGCGCAGGTTGAGTAGATGGAGGGGGAAGCTGCGGTTGAGCATCGGCAGAGGCGCACCACGGCAGCAGGGCGGCCAGCATCAGCCCGCCGAGCGTTCGGGAATAACCATGAATTGAAATGTTGCGCATCCTTGCACCTTATTGTCCGCAAACCAAACCTGCGGGATCACCCTCTTTCGAAGGTGACCCCGCTTCGGTCCGGCATGAAATCACTATCCGTACTCAACCATTTTTTATGGTGTCAGTGCAGGTGATGGAAAACATTCCTCACTGGAACGCCCGTCTGATCACCTGTGGAACGCTGTCTCCGGTCTCGGGTGAATGACCATCATGGTTCTGAAGGAACCGGGACAAATCCACCTGAATTTTTCTTCATCGTGTTGGAATCTGGAATGTCGAACTGCTGTGAAACCACATTCTTCCCGGTGTAGACGTCGACGGTCCATTTGGGATTTGTGGGAGTCACCACTGAAACTGGGGTCGTGTTCTCTGGACCATTTTCATCGAGAAACTGGGAAACGTTCTGGGAACCGTAGGTCTCTTCCAGGGCTCCGCGTCGGCCATACAGGTTCATTCCGTTCTCCTGAATGCCGACTGTTCCTTGCAGTTCTTCCATCAGTTTTTCATCAATATCTTTTGTCTGGGCCAGTTCATCATCTCCCCGTCGTCGCCAGGAAAGACTCAGACTTCCCTTGCTTCGCGCCAGAATCACATAGCCTGCCTGTTCTGGAGTCAGAAGTAAGGCCACGTTTTTGGCGCGGGCGTTTTTGCCGTTGTCATCCATCTTGTTGACTGTCAAATCGTCGGTGGCGAAGACTTCAACATGTTCGAGCAGTGTCTTGGTTTTCGAAACACGCCCTCCTCGATCTCCTGGCCCCTGATAGGTCACGAGAACGTCAATGCGATCCCCCGGTCGGAGGAGTCCACTGATGGTGTGTGTGTCATCAACAGGAATTGAGATCACTCGCATCCCCTTGGGAATGGCAACTGATTTTCCCCAGTCGCCTGGTTCGGTCAGTTTTGTCTTACGAATGATGTCACCCGCCATGAACGGCACCTTGGCGGCCCGTTCTTCAAAGTCTTCTGGAGTCCGGACCGCATCCTCCTGGATTGACGCGGTTGCCATCTCCTTAAAAGTCGTATTCTCCGGCGTTAAACGGACTCCGGATTCAATGTTCTCCAGTGCCACCAGCACTTTCGTCGTGGCGACTGGAGCATGAGTCGGTTTTCCGAGCATCGCTTGTTGAACGCCCAACATGGCGACCAATCCGCAACCAGCGGCAACAGCCATGAGGACAAGTGTTTTCGGCTTCATATCAGCCCCTTCGATCACGTTTGTTGAACAAGCGCACGTCGGAGAGGAAATGAGACGACTCTGTCAAAGAATCGGCTCTCCCCAACGGCCTGCTTCAATCTATAACGGTTGTGTCGATTAAAATGATTGTGTCGACAGGCTCGCAAGAATGCCCCATTTGGCCCAAGCTTCCTGTTTTTCTACTTTACGTCCTAAATCTGAAGACGGAGCGTCCAACTCGCAATTTTTGCCATCTGGTGGCGGGGCCACTTCTGTTCTGGCAGATTGCCAAATGTGGAGACCGCTTAAAGCGACAGGCTGGAACATGAATGTCCCAGCCTGTTGCGAATTGCTGCAAATAACGGCCAGTAGTGTGACTGAGTCTTCTCCCTCTCCCCCGAGGGGAGAGGATCGGGGTGAGGGGTTTGCATGGCGAGAAGTGTTTCCACTGGCAACGTTCGCCCCCTCATCCGGCCTTCGGCCACCTTCTCCCCGAGGAGGAGAAGGAGAATTTCGGGGTAGACTACTCAGATCATCCCGGCATAGGCGAAGTAGGCGATGGAACCGATGCAGATCGGAATGCCGTACGGCAGGAGTAGCATTTTTGGTTTGCGTTCGGCAGCGATTTCAGACAATTGACGCGGATTTTTAATGGTCATGAATTCGGTCATAATCATCAGGAAGTTTCCGTAATGCTTATCCCAGGCTCGACGGGAGAGGACCATGATGATGGCCATAATGGCTCCCACGACCACGGTGGCAATGAATGCATGCCAGGTGACCGTTGCTCCGAGCCAGGCTCCGATGCCTGCCATCAGCTTGACATCTCCGGCCCCCATGCCACCGACCGCGTACAGTGGGAGTAATGTTGCCAGACCGACAACCATCCCGAGCAATCCGGCTCCCAGTCCTTCCCAGCCTCCGACCCAGGTGCTGTACACCAGACCGGAAAGAACCATCGGGAAGGTGATCCAGTTGGGAACTCGAAGTTCCTTGCCGTCGATATAGGCTGCCACAATGAGAATAAGACAGACAAATTTGACGTGCCAGTTGTCGAGGAGAAGTGCTTGCCAGTCCATGATTCAGACCTTTCGGGAGCTGTCGGAAAACATTCAGATTCGTCAGCGACTCCAGTCCTGAAGAATCAACGCCATCCGCGAAATAATTTTGAGGGGAAATTTTCAAGCGAACTGGTCTGTCTATTTGAGTTTCTCACAACCGTTCAGGGAATTTCAGACCACCATCCCCTGTGGCATTGCCAGAGAGCAGCCGACGTTATGGTCGCCCACCAACTCCGGCACTCGGCACGAGAAACAGCGTTGCTCCCATCACGACGAACGGGATCAGTTGCAAGGCATTCAGATCCAGCCAAAAAGGCAACATCACACTTTTCCTTTACCGACAAAATTCAACTTGAGAGCGGTTTATTCTGGTCAATGGCTTCAGGTCAGGGAGAACGACAAAGCTCCTCAACCTGAAACCCTCGACACAACACGAAGGTTTTTTCGAGAGCAGCAGGCCGTCCGCTGGAGTGACTCCTGCGGACGGCATGTCCTGCTTCTCAATGAGCGGCACGACTGTCCGCCTCATCAAATCATGTCAACGCGTCTTTGATCTTCTCGAACTGAGTATTGGCGTTGGTTCCGATGGCGCGGATCGCGGTCAAACAGACGATGACGATCAGGGCCAGCATCACTGCGTATTCAACAGCAGTTGGGCCGTCTTCAGATTTCAGGAACTTCTTTACGCTGCAAATCATGTTGTTCATCTTAGTCTCTCTTGTGTTTTTGGTCGGGCTCTCACCCCACGACCGTATGACCTGGCGATGGTTTGTCCGAGCGGTTGGACATTTACGTAACCATTGCCGAGTTTCTGGTGGAGACAGGAAAAGTTTCCTGGTTGTGTCGTTCCGGGTCCCTTTCGGGAAACTGACGACACCCTCAACATCAAAAACCTAGGTCGAGTTTGCACTAACGCAAATGGCCAGTTCAGAATTTGGAGTTGAAACACTCAGCGTGGTGTTGGAGGAGATCGAACGGAGAGAAAGAGATGTTGCCAAATCGCAACAGGATGTTCTTTGGCGGCGGATTTGTGTGAATTTACCGCGCAAAGACAATGCAGTTCGCCACTTTTATGGACACTCCTGCTCACTCGCAATGACACAGTCGCCGCCACAGTCCCTACAGAACAAGCGATCCACAAGATCGTTGCATTCAACGCAGGTTTTGAGAGGTCGCCAATATCCATTCAGAAAACCGGCGTTCGCTACAACCTAACTGATTGAACAATACCAACTTATCGTCACCAGTGTTCTGCAAGCGAGAAAACCGGACTTTTGCGGCCACACAAGAAACCGAACTGCTCTAATTCGGGTGATTCACCACGGAAAAGACGGAATCTACGAAATGAAAAAAGAAAACGAGTGTTGCGTCAGCATTCAAAATTCGGGTGAAAGAATCGAAACGGGAGCGGCCAACGAGCCGCGGAACATGTGAGACAACCCAATGTTTGAAGCCTGACAAGGCACGAGTCATAGAGAAATTCGGTGGTTCTCTGAAACATCAGGCTGTTTTTCAGCACATCCCCCTCTCGAATCTTCATTTCCGTGTTTTCCGTTCTTTCCGTGGTTCCTCTGCATGATCTTCTAATCGAAGTGCTCATCCGCGGGGTCGAATTTCGGGAGGACGATATTCAGAATCGTCATCTTTCCCACACCGCGATGTCGGGTTTCGGGAGGAATCAGAATGCACTGGCCGGAACGGATTGGAAACAGTGTTCCATTCAGTTCCATCTTCGCGTCCGGTTCGCACTCGAGAATGTAATACACCTCGGTCTGAACTTTGTGGTAGTGCGTTTCGGCTTGCTCGGTGATAATGGTCTGATGAATCGTCGCCGGATAGTCGGCCCGATCAACAAATGCCCGACGTGCGGTTCCGCATGGACAGGGAACTCCGGGGATCTCCTGAAAATCGACGATCTCAAATGTTCCCGACATTCTTCACGCTCCCCCGTTTTCTTGTCACCGAAATGGAGTGAACATCAGGCTTTTGATTGCCGCAAGTGCGAACTGGGATTTACGAATGGTCGGACGCTTCTCCCAGACTCGGTAATCAATCTTCTCAATGGCATCGAGGATCATCAATCCTCCCTGAATGAAGAGGTCGATGTCAACTTTCAGGCGACCTGGCATCTGACGGACGAGCGGCTGACCTGCCTGGAGGAGATCACGAGCCCGGTCCACCTGAAATTTCATCAGTTCCTGAAATTCCGGAGTCGACGTTTTCGTCTCGAACAGCTCGCGAGTGTATCCAAAGCGTTCCCGATCGTCCTGAGGGAGATAAATCCGGCCGATTGCGGAATCCCGTTCGATGTCCTGCCAGAAATTGGCCAGTTGCAGGCCGGTACAGATGGAATCGGCCCATTTCACATTGTCCGGGGAATGTCGCTCTACCAGTGACAATACAATCCGTCCCACCGGGTTGGCACTACGACGACAGTAATCTGCCAACTGGGAGAATGACTGGTATTCAAAGACTGTCTGATCCTGCTGGAATGCAGAAATCAGATCATTGAAAGGCTGCTGCGAGAGAGAGAATTGCCGGATCGTCGGTTGTAAGGCCACAAAGACAGGGTGATGGGCGTCTCCTGCAAAACAGCGATCCAGTTCCGTCTGCCACCAGTTCAGCAGAGTCACTGCTCTTTCCGGGCTTCCCGCTTCGTCACCCAGATCATCCGCCCAGCGGCAAAAGGCGTAGACGTTATAGAAGTGTTGATGCAGTCGTCGGGGGAGCATCCAGGTGACGACCGGAAAATTCTCGTAATGAGATTGTGCCAGTTCTCGACAGTAATGTTCGGCCTCGTCCAGAGAGAGAGGCATCGCCGAAGAATTCGGTCCCCATTGCGTCAGGGCGTCAATAACAGATGATCTGCCCATGGGGAAAGAAGCCAGAGAAACCCAAATTCGTGACACGTTCGCGGTCTGATGTGATTGATCAGAAATGCGAAGCAGAGCTTCGGGTCGAGTGCGTTCCCAGACTGCGGGATGGGAACGGGGAGTCGAAATTCAAAGAACCAAGAACCAAACAAAAACAACTGATTCGTTTGGTTCTTGGTTCTTATGATTTCGAAATTTCTTCAAATCATGTTTTGATGCCGGCCCGTTTCAGGCGGCGGGCTTTGGAGCTGGCAGGGCGTTTGCCGTGATTTGCTTTTTTCAGTTTTCGTTGGGTTTTGGCCATGATTTCACCTATCGCTATCAGTGGATCCTAGTCGTCTCCGACCGGAGTTGTCTATCTTGAGCATTTGTATCAGCGTTCCGCAGGCGAAATTGAAGGCTCTTGCGTGCCGAAAATCCTGGATTCACCTGCACCCGGTCGAGCAAACTGCTCGGGGAGCGGAAGATTGTATCGGCAGCCCGACACAAAGAAAAGCGTGTTTCCCTGAACTCTGACAGGAGCAGAGGCTTGAGTGGAACCGGAGACGCCGATACGCTGGATGTGAACTGTTCGCATGTTCTGTGACATGAATGATATTTTCTGACAAGCTGGGGACATTTAACGTGAACGCCCGTATCGTTTTACTGCCTGGGGATGGAATTGGACCGGAAGTCACGGAACAGGCACATCTGGTGCTGACGAAGATCGCAGAACGGGGCGGTCATCAGTTCGAATTTTCCACACATCCGATCGGTGGCAATGCGATTGATGACTTCGGTGATCCGTTGCCGGAAGCGACACTCGCCGCCTGCCGGGCATCGGACGCCGTGCTTCTGGGGGCTGTTGGTGGCCCAAAATGGGACGATCCGACTGCGAAAACCCGCCCGGAAGCCGGATTGCTGCGAATCCGCAAAGAACTGGGATTGTTCGCCAATCTCCGCCCGATTACGGCAACCGAATGCCTGATCGATGCTTCCCCGTTAAAACGGGAAATCGTGCAGGGAACCGATATCCTCTTCGTCCGGGAACTGACCGGCGGAATCTATTTCGGGGAATCGGGACTGAAACAAAACGAAGACGGCAGCGAGACCGCCTTCAGTGTGGCGACCTATTCCACTCACGAGATTGAACGAGTTGTCCGTGTTGCCGCGACTGCCGCACGCCAGCGATCCGGCCGGTTGACCTCAGTCGATAAGGCGAACGTTCTTGAAGTCTCCCGTCTCTGGAGACGGGTGGCAGAATGGGTCGTGAAGACCGAGTTCCCTGACGTGAAGTTTGACGTCGTTCTCGTCGACGCCATGGCGATGCACCTGATCTCACGTCCGTCGACATTTGACGTGGTGGTGACCAGTAACCTGTTCGGGGACATTCTGACTGACGAAGGATCGATGCTCCCTGGCTCGATGGGTCTGCTTCCTTCTGCCAGTATCGGCAGCAGTGGACCGGGACTGTATGAACCGATTCACGGCAGTGCCCCGGATATTGCGGGAAAAGGAATCGCGAATCCGCTGGCGATGATTTTGGCATCCGCCATGCTGTTGCGACACTCGCTGAATCTGGAAGAAGAAGCCCGACAGATTGAAGCGGCCGTGAATACTGTTCTTGATCAAGGCTTCCGCACCAAAGACATCGCCCCCGCCGGAACGCCGTCGCTCGGAACCGTCGAAATGGGTCAGAAGGTTCTTGCAGCCCTCAATGCGTAAACAATGTGCGTGGGAAGGTGCGTTTTGATGCACCTTCCCGCTTTTAATTGAATATTGAACTGACCGTGATGGAAACAGGAGACTTCCGATGATCTTCCGATCACTCGCATGCTGGAGCTTGATTTTGGCAATGACGGGGTGTGCTGCTCCGGTCGACTCTGCATCTGAGAAAGCAACTGCCGGTGAGGAAGCGAAGTCTTCCGAAACGGCAAGAGAGGTCACCCTGGAAATTCTCGACTGGGATGCCACGCGGGCACTGGTGGGGGAACATAAAGGGAAAGTGGTGGTTCTCGATATCTGGGCGACGTACTGTCCCCCTTGCGTCGAAGAGTTTCCGCATCTGGTTAAACTTCAGAACGAACACCGCGACACCGTCGCCTGTATCTCGGTTTCGGCCGACTTCGACGGTACCGGAGAGACTACAGCCGAAACGCACCGTGAGAAGGTTCACAAGTTCCTGCAGGAGCAGAAAGCCACCTTCCAGAACGTGCTCCTCTCGACCGATACCGAGTCACTGTTCGGAAAGAAAATTTCGCATGAGTCGATCCCTGTCGTGATGGTGTTCAATCAAAAAGGGGAACTGGCAGGCGAGTTTCCGGATCCCCAGAATCCGGATGAGTTCACCTACGAAAAGAACGTCATTCCCCTTGTGAAATCACTGCTTCAGGCAAAGTAGAACTCGGACTGGACGCGGCTTTCCCGGTGAGAATGAAGTTCGTGCTGTGATTCTTCCGCCCCGTCGAGACGGAGTCTTCGTGATGACTCGATGGGATGGGAATCGGTCGTCGTGCGTTGATGACTGTCGTGGTCCATCTGGGTCATTTCATCGTGAATGACGGAATTCCAGGACTCAGATCGTTCGGTCAGCGGAACATAATTGAGTCGGGCCCAACGCCTGAATTGCAGTTCTTCAACAAGATCGAGTGGAGCGGTGTGAAAATTCACGGTTGGCCTCATAGAGAACAGGGTTCGAAAATCACCACAGAAATGATTGCGACAGCCTCCTGCCCGATTCCTCCTTCTGCCTATCGGCAGTTCCTGCCGGTTGATTCATCGCAATAGACCCTGACTTTCAATTGTCGTCAAAATGGCGAACACTGATGCATCAAGATTGATGCGAACGGCAATTCCGGAAACGCCGAAACCAATCGTTGTGATTCGATAAAGTCACTCTCGTCTTGCCGTATGTCTGAGTCTTCTTTGAACAATCTGGCCCGAAACATCCGGTTGCGACTGGCATACGACGGAACCCAATACTCCGGATGGCAGGTTCAGCCGGGGCGAATTACGATTCAGGGGTGCCTGGAACAGGCGATCAAATCGTTGACGGGAGAGTCGGTTTCGGTCTTGTCGGCCGGTCGGACGGATGCCGGTGTTCATGCGCTGGGGCAGGTCGCCAGCTTCTTCACGACTTCAAAGATCCCAGCAGAGAAATGGCGTCCAGCACTTCAGACGCACCTCCCCCCTGATATCGTGATCCTGCAATCGGACGAAGTTCCGCCGGAGTTTCACGCCACGTTTTCAGCGGTCTCCAAGCGGTATCGGTATGTGATTCTGAATCGTCTTGTCTCTGATCCGTTCGTGGCCCGGTATTGCTGGAAGATTGGACAGGAACTCAATATTGAATTGATGCAGCAGGGGGCGAACTCCTTACTGGGAACGCATGACTTTCGGAGTTTTGAGTCACACTGGCCGAACAAGGCAACCAGTGTCCGAACTGTTCACGAACTGACGCTTCGTCGGATGTCTCGCTGGCAACTCTGGGGCACGGAACCGGTGGATGATCAAGTGCAAGCCCCCCCCGGCGACGGAGAATTTATCTGCCTGGAGATCGAAGCGGACGGCTTTCTCTATAACATGGTTCGTACAATTACCGGAACACTGGTGAACGTGGGACGCGGCTCCTGGGATGTACAGGATGTCGAACGGGTTCTAAAGGCCCAGAACCGGAGCGTCGCCGGAGGAACTGCCCCGGCGTGCGGCTTATTCATGGTCCGAGTGCGTTACCACGAAGACAACCTGGCCTATCGTGATCCAAGGTAGGAAAAGAACCAAATTCGAAATTCTAAGAACCAAAAAAATACGAAACTGTTGCCTTTTTTCTATTCCGTAAATTCCGTCTTTTCCGTGGTTCCTCACCCGGTTCAGTGTTTGAAATGGCGGCGGCCGGTGAAGATCATGGCGATGTTGTGTTCGTTGCAGGCTTGAATCACTTCATCGTCGTTACGTGATCCACCAGGTTGAATCGCGGCGGTCACTCCTGATTTCGCGGCGTTATCAATTCCGTCACGGAACGGGAAGAAGGCGTCGGAAGCAATCACGGAACCGCGGCTTCGGTCTCCGGCTTTGAACGTGGCGATCATCGAGGAGTCGACACGGCTCATCTGGCCCGCTCCGGCCCCGATCAACATCCCTTCCTTCGCCAGCACAATCGCATTCGATTTCACATGCTTGCAGACCTTCCATGCAAACTTCAGGTCGCGCAGTTCTTCAGCCGTCGGGGCTCTCTGTGTGACCACTTTGTAATCGTCTTCGGGATCCTGTTGATCATCCCGGTCCTGAATCAGCAGCCCTCCAGTCACACGACGGTACTCCAGTCCGGAAGCGTGACTTCCCCGTTCGATCGTCGATCGCAACAGGCGAACGTTGTTCTTCCACTTGGGCTTCGTGGTGAGAATTTCCATAGCGGACGCTGAATAGCCCGGAGCAATAATCGCTTCAATGAAACGTCCCGGCTCGGCCAGAGCTTCCGCAGTCGCGGTGTCGAGTTCCCGGTTGAATGCAAGAATGGAACCGAAGGCACTGACCGGATCTCCGGCATACGCCTGCAGAAAGGCAGAGACAAGGTCGTTGCCGATCGCACATCCGCAAGGATTGGTGTGCTTAATGACCACGGCCGCGGGATCGTCAAATTCCCGGACCAGTGTCAACGCGGCGTCCAGATCGAGAAGATTGTTGTAAGAGAGCTCTTTGCCGTGCAGTTTCTCTGCGGTGGCAATAGATGCGACAGGCGCGTTCTTTTCGATGTAAAATGCCGCCGACTGATGCGGGTTTTCACCATATCGCAGATCAGCCGCTTTCTTGAACGAGAGTGACAACTCTTCCGGAAAACGGCTGGCCTGTTCTTGTCGGGAAAGGAAATAGTTTGAGATGGCCCGATCGTACTGAGCGGTCATTTCAAATGCCGCCTGTGCCAGTTCACGACGGAATTCCAGTGTCAGACCGGGACCGTTCAACTGCTCGATCACTCGATCGTATTGCTCGGGCCGAGTGACGATACCGACATAGGCATGGTTCTTCGCAGCGGAACGGACCATGCTTGGTCCACCGATGTCGATGTTTTCAATCGCCTCTTCTGCAGTGACGTTCGGCTTCGCAATCGTCGCTTCGAACGGATACAGGTTCACGACGACCAGTTGAAACGGAATGATCCCATGTGCCTGAATCGCCTCGGCATGTTCCGGGTGATCCGGCATTCCGAGAATCGCTCCATGAACGCGCGGGTGCAGCGTTTTCACCCGTCCATCCATGATCTCGGGAAATCCTGTGTAGTCAGAGACATCAAGAACCGGAACTCCCTGTTCTTTCAGGAAACGGGAGGTTCCGCCGGTCGAGAGAATCTCAAATCCCAGACGGATCAGTTCCTGAGCAAAGGGCCCTAACCCGGTTTTGTCACTGACACTGATCAGAGCCCGAAGAGGCGTTGCACTCATGATAAAAACGTTTGCTGGTAATGTATAAAAATAAGGAAAGAGCAGCTCTCCGGAGATTCCTCAGGAGAGCGTGCTCATAACGGATACATCTTTTGGGTGCCATGCTCATGTCGCGTCAGCAGAGTGAGCATGAATGGACGTCCCTAATTTCGTTTGGCATGCTCATGCTGCTGACGTGACATGAGCATGGCATCCAGGCAATTCCGGGAGGGCGAAGCTCCTGCTGAGCCGCGAACAAAATGAGCGTCTTCCATGGTTTGCGGCTCGGCAGGAGCCTCGCCCTCCCATTTTCAATATACCGAAATCCCTAAGCGTGCCGCAGGCGAAATGTGAGGCATCGTATACCCAAACGCCCCATTCGCCTGCCCCCGATAGACCGAACCGGTCTCTAATCTGGGACCCAGAGTTTTTTCTCTGCGCTGGAGGTTTCTTCTGTGGCGGCTCCCCAGATCGGTTTCTCGCCGATGCCGACCGTCTGTGGGGCCAGAATCGATGATCCCCAGGGAGGATCGATCTTCAAGGTCTGGGTGAATTCTTCCAGACGTGCCCGAACTGCTGGAAGTTTCGCACCATATTGATTCCAGACTTCCAGCAGAAGAGGTCGGAGTTCCGGGTCTTCTGGATTACGGGAACGAAGCGAAATTTCGCGCAGTTTCCACATCAGCAGAGACTCGAAAGCATTGCCATGTTCTTTTGTGAACTGCGAGCCCTGATGCAGCCACTTCAGTGCCTCTTCATGAAGAAGAGACCGACTGCACAGGTCTGAGAGTGTCACATAGGCCTGTTCGGCATCCTGTGCACGCACTTCAACGAGTTTCGGACGATTGGTGACGTACTCGGCAAGCAGTCGGCATCCAAGACCGGCATGCTTGACGACGACACAACGCTGCAAGACTCGATCGAAAACCTCGTCCGAGAGTGAAGAGGTTTCCAGTTTCAGAAGCTGCGGAACTGAAAGCGTGTTCAAATCCTGATCTTCGGTCAGCGTGATCGGTTCCTCTACCGGAAGCTGCAATTGCTGACGAAGCGAAGCCTGATCCAGAATGACACCACGACGGTCAAAGAAGGAGTCAAATACTCGCAGTGCCGCGGAGAGTGCCACGACTACAGCAGGATCTCCGGCAACCTGTTTCGGAGACTTTCCTCCCAGCCCGACCAGTGGCGTTTCCAGCCAGACCTGAGGAACCGTTTCATGAATAAACTTCGTCCGCAGATCGTTACGGACACGGGGAGGAGTCTGCGGTGGGAAGAAGGCGGTTTCCGACAACGCCAACTCTTCCGAGGAATACTCGCCCCATTCATCGTCCGCAATCGCCTGACCATCTTCGCCAACCTTTGGCTTGATGATATCACCGGCTGCTTCCTGAAGAATCTTGACCGCGTTTTCGAACCGGTCTCCTTCCAGCCCCGTCACGGCAAGACTTGCTGGGGATCCGGCTGCTTCGGAATCGGTCAGCATGATCTGGCCGATGGCACGGGGAAGAGTTTCCAGCGTTGCCTGTTCCAGTTCTGCGGCTGTGGGAACCGATCGATCCAGAACATCGTAAGCCGCGACAATTCCACCCCGTTTGAACTCTTCGTCCAGAAGTTCCGTCCGATTCAACCGATCGTCGTTATCCAACCGGGTGAGCAGACGGGAAAGCGATTCCGTTGTGTAGCTGCGTGATTTATTCTTGATCACGTCGGCACCGCGACGCTGCAGCAATTGGGCAATCGTTTCCACGTCAATGGCCCGCTCCTGTACCTGATACAGTTCGGCGGCGCGATGAAGAGCGGCGGCGGCGCGAACTTCGTCCCCGTCCCAGGCCCGCATCAGACCGATGGTATGCCAGAGTTCGGCGGAGTGTGGTTCCTGCTCTGAGACCTGATCCAGCAAATCGGCTGCTTCAGAGAAACAGGCGTGGAAATAGAGTCGCTGGGCTTTCTTTACCTGAGCGGCAACCGCGTCACCGGGAGAGTACTGAGGAAGTGGATGAGCTCCTCGTAGCGGATAAGGAACGCTGGTATCCGAATCGAATTCCAGCATTACCATCAGCGTTTTCTGACGCTGTTGTTCGGATTCCAGACGGAGCAGCACGGCCATGTGCTGACGGGCGGCCATCTCTTTTCCGGTGACGAGAAAATGATCGACCAGTTTCCCGGCGAGGACCGACACCACGTATGGTTCGGCGGTCATGCTTTTGAGAAAGGCGCGGTGAATGACCTTTTTACACTGCTCGATCGGCTCGAGATCGGTCATGACCAGAGCCAGCAGACCGTTGGAAAGTGGGTGATCCGGAAATTTCCGCAGATAAGCGACCAGACTGTCCCGGGCGTCGGCGTGGCGTTCATCAGTAATCAGCGCCAGCGCGCGCTGATTGATCAGCCAGCCATTTTCTTCATGATCTTTCAGCAGCTTTTCAATCAGCTGCAACGCCATGCGGGGCTGGTTGTTCTCCTGAAGCCGCTCGATTTTCGCCATTTCCGGAAGAATCGCCTGACAGCAGAACTTCACCTTTTTGCCGCTGCCGCAGGGGCAAAGCGCGTAAGAATCCATAACTGATCTTCTCCTGGGGTTCTCGCTGAATCGGAGTTCCAACCGGAACTGGCGAACGTGAACAGTGTCGCGCCGAACCGACAGCGGAATCTGATTGGAATCGTTCCATGTGTTGCGCCATTCTTGACTTGGGGAATGTAGAACAGTTGCAGGCACAATCACGACCATACAGTCTCGGCCGTGCGGGCATTGCTCGAACATCCGCCAGAACAAGGGGGACGCATCACCCGACCATCGCTGGCAATCCCTGATTTCTGCCAGGCTTTCGATTTGTCAGATGGCCGGTGGAATACGAAATGTCTGGTTTCCACGCAATTTAGACGATTTATGCAAATTTTGACAGGCTGGAGTTCCCTGAGATGTGCCTGAGCCGCGTCTGATCTCTCTCAACACACCCCAGTCACCGGAGTGAAAATTGAGGAACGATGAATCGGCAATCGGTGCCGGACCAGATGACAAATTGCCGAAATCTGAAGAAACCACATGCCTTTTCCTCATGCTTTGAACTAGAACTGGCAGTCCGTCTTCATTCAGAAGTCATTTCCTCCTGTTTTTCCTCATGTTCATTTCCCCCCGAGAAGGAGTTTCCCTGAGTGGCTGGCAGCGCGGAACGCTGTTTCTGCTGGGGCTGACTCTCTTTTCCGGATTCCTTGTTGCCTGGTGGCTCACACCGGATCCACGCGGATTCGGCACCCATCAGCAATTTGGACTTCCTCCCTGTTCCCTCGAATTGTTTTTTGGAATTCCTTGCCCCGGTTGTGGTTCCACGACCAGTTTTGCCCTGTTTGTCAAAGGAGACTGGCTGCGTTCCCTCCAGGCGAATGCTGCCGGATTCGGACTGGCATTGGGGTCCAGTATTTTCATCCCCTGGAGTTGGTTGAGCAGTTATCTCGGCCGGAGCTGGGGAATCAGCCATCCGGGGCGTGTGTTGTTGTGGTCTCTTATCGGACTGAATGGGATCGCCCTGATCCAATGGTGTGATCGGTTGTTTGCAAGCTGATCTCACACGGGATCACAACGTGTGTTTAAGAACCTCGAACAAAACTTTCCCCGATCCGCTCGTGGAAGGGGAATTCTCATCTTTTGAGAGGTTTTGTTCGCGGCACTAAATGGTTTTGTGCGAAGGATCGTCATATGAAACAGAGCCGTTCCAGTCATCTGGATCACCTGCTCCCGGCATCGTGTGAGCTGCGTCATACGCCCAGGCTGCGGTTGCTGTTTCCGGGACTGTTCATTTTCTCGACGCTGCTTTTCCTGGGGCAGACCGGTTGCATCAACACCATGGTCATGGTCAGTAAAGTCCTCATGGGGGACCCGATGCAGCTCTCCGGGTACGAAGTGGCCACCGGCGTTTCACTGAAGAAAGAACAGAAGAAAGTCCTCATCCACTGCACCGCTCCGGCGATGGTTTCCGAGACACACAGCACTCTGACTTCCGATCTGGAAGAAGAGCTGCTTCGAAGAATGCGGCGGCACAAACTGATCGTTCTGCACCCGGATGTCGCCGCGAAAACACTGGATCGGCTCGGCGGCCGCTTTGATCCCAAGGCGATTGCCGAAGATGTGGAAGAAATGGATGTCGTGTTCCACGTGCATGTCGAAGAATTCCGCTACAAGGAAGAATCGAGCCCCAACTTTTATCGTGGTTATGTCACCGGTCGAGTCATTGGTTACGAAGCCCGTGATGATGACGGAAACCGCCATACCGTTCAGGTGTTTGACCAGAGATTTCAGGCAACCTACCCGACGACATACCCGGTAGCCATTGATCAGACTCCTAAAAATGTCTTTATCCGCCGCTTCATCGATCATATCGCCGACGCGGTCGGAGCTTCGTTTTATAACGTCAACCGCAGCGAACTGTATGCGAACTGATGTCGGTTGATCTCCCTTCATTGCAACAATTTCCCAATCGGAATCTTTAGATGTCCGTTCCCCGCTCGACCCGATTTCGTACACGCATCTTCCAATTGGGAGCATGGTGTGCCTTGTGGACCTCTTGCCTGGGAATGTCTGGCTGCGCGCAGTTCGTCATTCTGAGTTATCTCATCCACGGTCCTCCAACCATCGAACCCGACTTCGACACCGAAACCGGAAAGTCGATGAGTACCCCGAATGTCACCGTGGCTGTGGTCTGCTTCGCCCCCAAGGAACTGCAATGGAAGTTCCCGCAGATCGATGATCAATTGGCCACCGCGGTGTCGTACCGGCTGGGACAGAACCATATCACGATGATTCACCCGGATTACGTGAAAGCCTGGACCGACGCCAATCCAGACTGGGAAAAAGCCTCAGAGATCGGCAAAGCCTTCAACGCCACATACGTCGTTGAAATCGAGCTGGCCGAGTTCTCGTTACACGAGGGAACGAGCACAACGCTCTATCGTGGATCGACAGAAGCCTATGTCCATGTCGTCGAAATGGACACGGACGGTTCCGGCCATGGAGAGCGCATCTTCACTAAAGAACTTGATTTTGTGTATCCGACCAAAGTTCCCCGGCAGTCATTCGATCAACCGTTGAATGCTTTCCAGAAGGAATATCTTGCATCCTTGAGTCAGCGCATCGGCTTCCTGTTCTATGAACGCTTTTCCGGCGACATGATTTCCTGGGCCAATTAGATCGTATCCAGAAATGATCTGGCCGGGTTGTCCGGAATGGAACGTATGATTCGTGTGCCACTGCTCTGTGAGCAGTGCAAACGTCAGAACCGCTTTCTTTTGTCCAACGTCTTTTCACAGTCAACATCGTTTTGACATTCGACACTGCTCGCAGAGCAGTGGCACACAAGACCGACTTTTCCTGGATTGCGGGCCAGATCGGACAGGTGATCTGTGGATACACTCTAGAGCGAAAAATACAGATTCGTAGGGTGCATGAAGCACGAACAATTGTCAGAGAAATGGTGCATTCCGCAACTCCGCCTCAAAAGCAGTGTGTGGTTTCCATCAGGACGAAACTTCGTGCGCAATGCACCGCCACTTAAGGAGTTGCTACATACACCCTACCAGAGGTATGAATAATCCAGCCGAATGCGGTTGCAGCAACTGGATTGTATGTCGCCACAAAAGAAATCAGGCAGACTTCCTGTGAGGCATCTGGAGAACTTCTGATTCGACCGGGATCATCTCCGGAACAGCAATTCGTTCAACAAATTCCGGGTCGCGCTGACGTTGTACATACGCCCCCAATGCCACCAGCTTCTGTTCCAGTTGTTCGTAACCCCGATCGAGATGGTCGATTCGACGAACCGTCGTTTCTCCTTCTGCAGCAAGACCTGCGACGACGAGTGCGGCACTCGCTCTGAGATCCGATGCCATCACCTCAGCTCCGGTAAGTCCGGGAGTTTCTGAAACGATCGACATGGCTCCTTGCTGCCGCACACGGGCTCCCAGCCGACAAAGTTCAGAAACGTGCATGAACCGGTCCGGAAAGACATGATCCCGAATGAGACTGTTTCCCGGCAACGTGCAGGCCAGAGCCATCAATTGAGCCTGAACATCGGTGGGAACTCCGGGGTAAGGAAGTGCCGTGAAATCGACCTGCTTCAATCGTGAGCCGGGACGAATCGTCAGTGTCTTTCCGACTGAGTCGATCAGGAATCCCATTTCCTGCAGGACATCGATGACCGCTATCAGATGGGCAGGTTGAACGTTGTCGAGAGTCACTTCTCCCCGGGTGATGGCAGCTGCAATCAACAGGGTGGCCGCTTCGACGCGATCTGGGATCATGGTCACACGGGTCCCACAAAGCTGGTCGACTCCTTCAATTTCAATGCAGGGAGTTCCCTGGCCCGTGATTTTCGCTCCCATTGCATTCAGGGCGTCTGCCAGTGCAACCACTTCCGGTTCACACGCGGCTGCAGTGATCAGAGTGGTCCCTTGTGCCAGTGTTGCGGCGGTCATCACGTTGCAGGTTCCGGTGACCGTGCTGCCGTTCACTCCTCCCAGAAAGATTGAAGCTCCACGAAGCTGTTTTGCGCTCGCATGCACATAACCACCACGAACCTCGATCTCGGCTCCCAGTGCCGCGAGCCCTTTGAGATGCAAGTCGATCGGACGGTGTCCGATATTGCAGCCTCCCGGAAGCGACACGCAGGCATGTCCTCGTTTCGCGAGCAGTGGTCCAAGAACACAGATGCTCGCCCGCATCTGGCGGACAAGATGATAATCGGCTTTGAACGAAGTGGAGTCGATTGTCTGTAACGTCATCTGTCCTGAAGAGGAGTGATGAACGTCCATTCCAAGTGATTGCAGCAGTTTGCCAAGAGTGCGAACATCCACCAGATGCGGAACGTTCTCCAGAATGGTTTGTCCCTCAACAGCCAGAGCGGCCGCCATGATAGGCAAGGTGGCATTCTTCGCCCCGCCGACCTGAGTCCGGCCGGTGAGCGGTGTTCCTCCTTGAATCACAAACAGATCCATCCTGCGAATCCCTTCGAATACCGTTCGCTGTCGCTGAACAGAACGCTTTATCTTTGGCCGACGACCACTCGGGCCTGGCCACTCAAATCATTCTTGACACCAACGTTGTTGAAACCGTTCTGTTTTAAAATCTCCATTCCCGCTGAAGCCTGTTCCGGACTGAGTTCGAACATCAGCCAGCCTCCCGGTTTCAGGAACTTCGGTGATTGTGACGCGAGACAGCGGATCACGTCCAGACCATCTGGTCCGCCGTCCAGTGCCAGATGCGGTTCATGGTCCCGAATATCAGGAGCCAGTTCCGCGATTTCTCCCTGCTGGACATAGGGGGGATTGCTCGTGATCACATCGAAACGGCTCTCTGACGAAACCGGTTCAAACAGATCGCCGACAAGCAGCGTCACCCGATCTCCGACCTGATGCCGGTCAATATTGGCTTGAGTCACTTCCGCAACCTGCGGGTTCTTCTCGACAGCCGTCACTCGAACTTTGGGAGAGTTCTTTGCAATCGCGACCGGAACACAGCCTGAGCCGGTGCACAGGTCTAACAGCGTCGCAGGTTCCGGAAGTTCTTTCAGAACATCCAAAGCGGCCATCACCAGAATTTCCGTGTCTGGCCGGGGAATAAACACGCCGGGTCGAACCAGAAAGCTGAGGCTGAAGAATTCCCGGTGACCGACCAGATAGGCCACCGGTTCATGAGCCGCGCGTCGTCTCACCAGGTCACGCATCACGGCCCGTTGTTCGTCAGTCAGCGGCTGGTCGAACTGCGTATAAAGTTGAATGCGTGGACACTTCCGGGCATGGGCCAGCAACACTTCCGCATCAAGTCGAGGAGTGTCACTCCCTTTCTCTTTCAGGAACTGAATGGTCCAGTCGAGAATCCGTTTGACTGTCCATGGTTCTTCACCGGAGGTGCCGGAAGTCACGATCGTTTTACTTTCTGGAACAGTTTCGGTCGATCTCAAAGTGGGTAGTGGGTAGTAGATAGTGGGTAGGAAATGACAGGATTTTCTGATCCCTGAATCCTGATCCCTGACCCCTTGCTTTCCGTTAGATCGCCGCTCCTTTGAGTCGTTCCTGTCGGTCAAATTCAAGCAGGGCACCGATCAGTTCGTCAAGATCTCCCTGCATGATCTGGTCGAGTTTGTAGAGCGTCAATCCGATCCGGTGATCGGTGCAGCGACCTTGTGGAAAGTTGTAGGTTCGAATCCGTTCGCTACGGTCACCGGAGCCGATCAGGGTTCGGCGCTGCGTGGCCCGTTCTTCATGAAGTTGCCGTTGCTGCGCTTCCAGAATCCGGCTGCGCAGCACCCTCATGGCTTTAGCTTTGTTTTTGTGCTGACTTTTCTCGTCCTGACACTTCACGACCACACCTGTGGGAATGTGCGTGATACGAACGGCACTTTCTGTTTTGTTCACCTTCTGCCCACCGGGTCCGCCGGCACGCATGGTGTCGATCTTCAAATCTTCATCACGAATCACGAGTTCCACTTCACTCGCTTCCGGCAGAACGGCGACCGTGGCGGCACTGGTGTGAACCCGTCCTTGTGTTTCCGTCTCCGGAACCCGTTGCACTCGGTGTCCACCACTTTCAAACTGAAGTTCGTGAAAGGCCCCTTCCCCGGTGACTGAGAAGATGATTTCCTTGAAGCCCCCCATTTCAGACGGGTACGACTCCATCAATTCGAACTTCCATCCCCGTTTATCGACGTATCGGGTGTACATTTCAAACAGGTTTCCGGCGAACAGAGCGGCTTCTTCTCCCCCCGTTCCGGCTCGAATTTCCATGATCAACCCGCCACGGGTGATGGAATCCCCGGCAGTGGCGATGTCTTCCAGTTCGATCTGTAAGGCATCCCGTTTTTCTTCGAGCTCTTTCAATTCCTGCTTGGCATAGGCCCGAGACGCTGGATCAGTTTCGAAATCGATCATCTCCTGAGCAACGGCGATGTCGTCAATCAATTGTTGATACCCGCGAACTGCCATGGCGACTTTTCGCAGCCCACCATATTCACGTTGAATTTCAACAAGACGGGCCGGACTCGACAGAATGACTGCATCCTGCAGTTGGAGTTCGAGTTCTTCAAAGCGTTTCAGTTTGATTTCAAGACTGGGAAACATGATGAGTGATCCGTTTCAAATATCAGCGAGACCGGGGCAAAACGCACATCGACCGTGCGTCTTCACGAAGAAGCGAAATGAACCCGGCTAATGAAACGGCTGATGAAACATCATGCGACACCGTAAATGAAAAACAGTGTGGAAAGTGGGTGATAGAAAGTCTTCAAATTGATAAGCACGAACAGGACGCATCCCCGATGGAGAGGCGTCCTGGTGAAAATCGACTCATGCAATGCAACGGAACAAAAACGATTCCGTCTGCCTCACAGGAAGTGCAACCCTGCTGCGTCAGTCGCGAACAGGGAGTGACACGACGATTCCTGTGCCACTATTCTTGTGGTTGCTGCTGTTCTTCTTTTTTGGCCCAGTTGTATTTCTTCTGGAACTTCTCAACGCGACCAGCGCTGTCGACGTATTTCATCTTCCCGGTGAAGAACGGGTGAGATGCGGAACTGATATCAACCGTGACCAGTGGGTAGGTGTTCCCATCTTCCCACTGAATCGTTTCCTTGGAGCCGATTGTCGAAGCCGTCAGGAACTTATAGTCGGCTCCGACATCGTGAAACACGACCGGGCGATAGTTAGGGTGAATGCCGTCTTTCATTGATCAGACCAATATTCAAAGCCATGGAGAGAAAACGCACGGCGCCCTGGAATGAAATAGCGACCCCAACCCCGGCACTGCGCGAGCGAAACAGTGTAATGCTTCACTGTCCCAAGGGCAATCCAAGCCTTCGAATCGAAACTTTGGCAAGAGATCCCGGCATGTACCTCCTTGACATGACTTGCCCGGATTAAATAACATCAACAAGATCGTGTTTATTTTTTGATTCCAGAGTGGGCAAATGAAATATGAAAACGAGAAGACCGCTTCGAGGGAATCGAGGACACTTGCTGATTCTCAGGCGACCTCGCTGTGCCTCTCTTCTTCTGTTGTTAACTTTCTCCCTGTCAGCAGGTTGTGCAAAAACAAAAGAAAATGCCGGAGCGTCGGGAACCACCCTGAAACTGCTCAATGCATCGTATGATCCGACGCGGGAACTGTGGAAAGACCTCAATCAGGCGTTTATTCCCGCTTACGAAAAGGAAACCGGAATCAAGCTTCAGGTTTCCCAGTCTCATGGAGCCTCGGGAAGTCAAGCCCGTGCCATTATCGACGGTCTCGAGGCGGATGTGGCGACGCTTTCCATCAAGTCGGACATTGACGCCATTCGCAAGAAGGGGCTGATCAAAGAGGGATGGGAAACCACATTCCCTAATCATTCGCTGCCGTACACTTCAACAGTCGTTTTTGTTGTTCGTAAGGGGAATCCGAAGCAGATCAAGGACTGGCCCGATCTGATTCAAGGGGACATCAAGGTCATCACCGCCAGTCCCAAGACTTCAGGAAATGGAAAGTTGAGTTTTCTGGCCGCATGGGGAAATGTTCTGGCAAACGGCGGAACCCGGGAAGATGCCGAGAAGTTTGTGTCGCAGCTTTATCAGCGTGTCCCCGTCCTCGACACCGGTGCTCGAGGAGCAACCAGCACCTTCGCTCAGAAGAAAATCGGCGATGTTCATCTCGCTCTGGAAAGCGAAGCCTGGCTGGAAGTGAAAGAAGCAGGAGGGGAACTGGAGATTATCTATCCACCTCAAAGCATCATCCATGAACCCCACATCGCCATTGTCGATGCCAATGTTGATCGCCGGGGGATTCGTGAACATGCCGAGGCTTATCTCGATTTTCTCTATACCCTGGAAGGACAAGAGATTATTGCCCGACACCATTTCCGGCCGAGTGACCCCGATGTTCTTGAGAAACACCTCAAGGATTTTCCTCCTTTAAAGATGTTCACCATTCAGGACTTGGCGACGGACTGGGACGATGCCCATCGTCAGTTCTTTTCTGAAGGGGGAGTGTTTGACAAGATCTACTCCCAGCTAAAACGGTAGAGCAGTTTGCTTCAGACGATTTCCCGGGCAAGGAACGGACTCCTCACGAGCGGTGTGCCCCCCCCTTAATTTGACAGATATTCGAGCATTGGCCGCACGGTCGTTGCCGTGCTTGCAACCGGTTCTTCACCCCTCAATTCATAACCGACTCCTCACGAGAAGACACGGGGGTTCAGGCTGCTTTTCGACTTGGCAGTCTGAATTCTCCGTGTCGTCTCTTTTTCAGAGCAGTTTGCTCTACCGTGTGCAGGCGGAACGTCTCTCTCTTCTGGTTGTTCTCTAAATAAAACGAGCCCCCGTTCATCTCTGAGCGGAGGCTCTGTTCCTTTCCCGAATCGACTCCTCTCGACGATCAGGAAAGGAAGTCCGATCTGAAAGTCTTACCGGACGAACAGTCCGAAGTTCGGAGTGGAGATACCGAATCCTGGAGCACCGTAGCCGTAACCGTAGTAGGGATAACCGCCATAAATCGGAGCAACAGGGGCGACGATCGGAGCCCGATAGGCGGGGTAACCGTATCGAGGGGCGACACGATGATTGTGGTAGTGGTGCCGATGGTTGTGACCATGGTTCCAATGAGAATGGCCTCGGTGTGAATGACCGTGCCGTCCATGGTTCGCTTCTGCGGAACTCGCGAATCCGAGAACTGAAATTCCTGCGACTGCAACAACTGCCATCATGAGCTTTTTCATTGCATTTCTCCTTAATGAGTTCGTTTTGATCTTCTTTTTGATGTTGACGTAGGATGGAGAAAGCAAAGCGATTGCCAATTCCGGCAGAATTTGCCGAAATAACTTAAGTCTATATTATTTAAATGATTAAATTTTCCTTTGAATTGCACTGAGTGGAAGTCTCCGGTGTCACATCGACACAATGCGCCATCATATCGACACCACTTCTATGGCAGCAGCAAGAGAAAATGACACGGGCTGTTCAGTGAGGATTGGGATTCTCAACGAAAACTTCCGCGAGAAGCGAAGAGTTTCTCATTCCGGCTGATTAGAATGGTCGGCGGACCGGGACTGATCTCTGGTCTGCGGAAACGGCACCGTCTGGGAGACGTCAGGTGAATCCCCGGGCGGGCTCAGCACAAGAGAGAGATTTGTTCATGTTGACACAAGAAGGATGTCTGGCGAGACGGCAACGATTGTGGGATATGGTCCCCGACCACATCGAATGGCTGCTGATCGCTGACCCACGGCATGTCAATTATCTCAGCAACTTCTGGGTTCAGCCTCTCAGTTTTTCCGCAGGCGAACGGGCTTTGCTGCTGCTGGAACGGGAAGGGGACACAACGCTCATCGGTGATAACTTCACGATTCGAGCGTCCGTCCATACCCCATTCGTCAGCAAAACAGTGACGGTTCCCTGGTACGACCACAAGCACTCTGTTTCGAACCGCGATCATGCGCTGTTCAAAGGACTGGGTGATGTCGCGTCTCAACTGCATGGACGCATGGGACTGTTGGAAGCCGAATGGCTGCCGACCGGAGCCGTCGCGTTACTCAACCCGGAATACTACGAGTTTTCTGCTCATCAGGAGCCGGGAGCCAGTCCGTTTGTGGACCTGGGTTCCATTCTGAGAATGCTGCGGCGGAGAAAAGACCCGGATGAAATCGCCCTGCTGCGACAATGTATGACCGCAGGGAACGCCGGTCAGGCACGCCTGCTCGAGATCATTCGCGAAGGGGTCACCGAGTTTGAGATTTTTCGTGAAGTCCAGAAAGCCGCACTGGAAGCCGCAGGACGCCCCGCCATCATCTACGGAGACTTCCGCGCCTGTTATGCTGCGGAGCCGAAAAAAGGAGGACTTCCCCCCAACGAAGGTCGCTCACTCCAGAAGGGAGACCTGTTCATCCTCGACTACTCCGTCGCCCTCGACGGTTACCGGAGCGACTTCACCAACACCGTCTCAGTTGGTCCTCCGTCTGCGGAAGTGGAAGAACTGTTTGGACTTTGTCAGGCGGCGATGAAAGGGGGAGAATCGAAACTCCGCCCCGGTGTCAGCGCGGCCGACGTTTATCAGGCTGTCGCCAAACCGTTCGTCGCTGCCGGTCGCCCCGAAGTGTTCCCGCATCATGCCGGACATGGGATCGGCTTGGCTCATCCAGAGTCTCCGATTTTGGTTCCACTCAGTTCCGATACTCTGGAGTCTGGAAACGTCGTGACACTGGAACCGGGAGCCTATGTTGAAGGTGTCGGGGGAATGCGTATTGAGCACAACTACCTGATCACCCCCGACGGATTCGAACGACTCAGCAAACACGAAATCCGGCTTCAGTAATGAGGCCGTGAGCCCTTCCCTCATATAAGGCTTTTTCGCTGTTCTGAAAGGCCTCGGGAGGGCGAGGCTCCCGCCGAGCCGCAAACAATGGGAGGTGTTCCTCTTGCTCGCGGCTCGGCGGGAGCTTCGCCCTCCTAGGGTCGATTCATTTCATTTGAAACAAGCTAAAGTCGTGAGTCCTCCCAGTGGACATGCTGCTCTCACAACTGACTGACGAACTGACCGCGTTATCGCAGAGCGGTCTGCGGCGTTCCCGGCGGGAAGTGAACGTCCTGCCGGGAGGACGGTGTCAAATCGGGGACCGGACTCTCTGGAACTTTGCCTCCAATGATTACCTGGGACTCGCCGATGATGCCCGACTCATTCACGCGGCCACACAGGCCATGCAGGAATCAGGAGTTGGAGCCAGAGCAAGTCCGTTAGTCACCGGTCGGACCCGTTGGCATGTGCAATTGGAAGAGCGGCTGAGCCGGTTCAAAAACAGTGAAGCCACGATTCTGTTTCCAACCGGTTTCGCCGCGAATGTGGGAGCGATCACCGCGCTGGCAGGTCCTGACGATGTCATTCTCTGTGATCGACTGAATCATGCCAGCCTGATCGACGGGAGCCGTCTCTCCCGTGCAAAACTCCGAGTCGTTCCGCATTGTGACGTCGACGCCGTCAGACACCAACTCGTTCGAGCGACTGATTTTCGACGAAGACTGATCGTCACCGACTCTGTGTTCAGCATGGACGGGGACCATGCTCCGTTGAGGGAACTGGCGGCGCTGGCGGAGGAGTTTGACGCCATTCTACTCGTCGATGAAGCCCATGCCACGGGCGTCTTTGGCACCCGCGGAACCGGTTTGCTTGAAGAGCAGAATGTCACTTCATCACGAGTGATTGCCGTCGGCACGCTCAGTAAGGGAATGGGCTTACAGGGAGGTTTCGTCTCCGGTTCACGCATCCTGATTGACTGGTTATGGAACACCGCACGAACTCAGGTCTTCTCGACCGGACTCAGTGTCCCAGTCTGTGCGGCCGCCGTTGTGGCGTGTGATCTGATTGAAGCCGATCCACAACGACGGCAATGGTTGAAGGAGAATTCGCACAAGGTCATTACGGCATTACGTGAACAAGGGTGGACCATCCCGGAACAGGCACGAGGACCGATCATTCCAGTCCTGATTGGAGCTCCTGACGAGACGATTCGCCTTGTCGGAGAACTGGAACAACGCGGAATCCTCGTCGCCGGAATTCGTCCTCCGACGGTCCCCCCCAGAACATCTCGCCTGCGTCTCTCATTGAACTACGCACACGGCGACGAGGGAATCACCCAATTAATCAGTGCGTTTCAGTCGCTCTTGGGAACTGGGAAACATTGCTTCCCCGAGAGGGATTAGGAGGAACCACGGAATGAACGGAAGAGACGGAATTGATCAGGAGAACTGACATCGAGTCAAAAGCAGACTGTCTCTTCAGAAGTGGCGGTGCATTGCGCACGAAGTACTCTCCTGATGGAAATCACACACTGTTTTTGAGGCGGAGTTGCGGAATGCACCATTCTCCCGATTTCTTCGTGCTTCATGCACCCTACGAATAATTCGGGTTATCTGAACCAGAACCTTTCCGTTATTTCCGTCTTTTCCGTGGTGAATCATCCGGGTGAGCGTGAGTCTTTTCTTCCGCAGAGAGTGCAGCTTTACGAACTGATCTTGACCCAAAATGGAAATTTTCGATACACACCCTGCCAGCTTGTTTGCGACAGGGGTGACTCTATACGCAGCAGGCGACAAAATTCCTGTTAAACAGAATACGGTCTGATCGGTTTAAATTTCCCGAGATGATGATGACTGCAATCACTGGTTGAATGCGTCATTAGAGCAACCTGCTCTCACTTTTGTATCACGTCTGGATGGAGCCAACGTCATGAGTGAACGGAGTCACTCCCCTAATACAGATCAGTCCCCGACATCGCGTCGCAAGTTCGTGCCGATTCTCACCGGAACGGCAATTCTGCTCGTTGCGGCCGGAGTCGGATTCCAGTTTTTCAAGGCGAATCCAGCGGCCTCACAGACCGTCGGGGAATCCGGAAAAACATCATTGTCGAATACCCCCAACAACGTTCGGGTTCTCGCCAAGGTCAACGGGCAGTCGATTACCTACGACGTCGTGGCCAGAGAATGCGTCAATCGTCACGGACAGGAAGTGCTCGACAGTCTTGTGAACCGGTTGATCATTCAGCAGGAATGTGAGCGAAAAGGGGTCACTGTTGCACTGGAAGAAGTGGAACAGGAAGTGGCCAAAACCGCGAAGAAATTCAATCTGCCGCTCGATACCTGGTACAAGATGCTGGAATCGGAAAGAAAGCTTTCACGAGATCAGTATCATCAGGATGTCATCTGGCCGATGCTGGCACTCAAAAAACTGGCTGGTCAGAATATTGAAGTTTCCGAACAGGACATGAAGACCGGCTTCGAGCGTGACTATGGTCCACGTGTGAAAGCCCGCATGATTCTGGTCGAAGGAAATATTCGTCAGGCGAATCAGATCTGGGAAAAATGCCGGGATTCACTGGAAGACTTCGATCGAATTGCCCGGGAGTTCTCTGCCGATCCGAATACTCGTCCTCTGGGAGGAGTCATTCCGCCGATTCAACGACATCGTGGCAGCAAGAGCCTTGAAGACGAAGCGTTTCGCCTGAAGCCGGGTGAACTTTCTCCGGTCATCCAGATTGCTGAAAGCCGGTATGTCATCCTGAAGTGTGAAGGGACCACCGAACCAGTCGTCACCGATATTCGCGAAGTCTGGGACGATCTGTATTCGCAACTGGTCGAAGAGAAAACGCAGAAATCGGTTGCCAAGGTCTTTGAAGAAATTCAAAACCAGTCTCGCGTCGACAACTTTCTGACGAACCGTTCGACGGGTCCACAACAGGGAATTCAACCCGTCAGCGGCACCGCCCCGGCATCAGGAGCCGCCGCTGGAAGCGCCCGATTGAACGCTGCTCCAACGGCAGCGAAGAAACCTGGAACGACTGTTCGATAGAGAGCAGTTTGCTCAAGAACTGTGACAAAACAACAGCGAGCCGAGGGATTTCCCTCGGCTCGCTGTTCTCATTCACCAGTCAGGGTTTTTGCTTCATTGAACGTGCGTCATAGTCGACACGTTCCGGGAGGGCGAAGCTCCTGCTGAGCCGCATGAAAGTTGACGTCTTCCTTTGTTTGCGGCTCGGCGGGAGCCTCGCCCTCCCGATCAGATTCCCCTGTGTCATACAAGCAGGGGAACTCGGGAGAGCAAACGGCACTAATTACATTCGGCAACCAGTGGACCGGCGAGTTCTTCGAGGAAGAAGAGGCGACCGGCCTGGGTCGGCATGTAGCTGGATGGAATCCACGAAGTCGGGCCGTGATGCAGTGTCATCCACAGGCTCAGTCCTTGCCACTGCATTCCGCGTGAGAAGATTCCGTCTGCTCCGCCGATGATGGAATCCGCCTGCAGAAACAGACCGGGGCCGATCGTGTTGGCATAGCACGGAATCTTTGTCGTTCGGCTCTTGAAGCTTCCCAGTGCGTTCTGTTCGATCGTTAGCGGGTGAAGTTTCGCACCGATGCGATGGGTCTGCTTCTTCCACTCCGCTTCCGACTCGTACTCACCGGCGAACTGCGGTTCCCAGAACGCGATGTGGCACACCCGACCGATTCCAAACACCACCGTCAACTTGGCTCCCTGGGCTTTCAGGGCGGCAATCTTTTCGGCGTAAGTCGGCAGGTTTTCTTTGGTGGCGAAGTTCCGCTGATCTTTGGGAACGGTCAGTTCTCCGAGCGGGCCGTAGAACGCATTGTTCATGGCGTCTTCGAAACCGCCGGGCTCGTTCCCAGGGAGAGTATTTCCTTCGGAATCCGCCCATTCGTCCATGTTGAACCCGTAAACATGGTCGCAAGGAACGTTCCACTCTTTCAGGAAGTACACCGCCCAGCGATACATTCCCATCGGACCGACCGGAAGAATCATAGCCAGCTTTTCACCAACGTCCCGGGCACGGCGAATGGTGATGGCGATTTCGTGTCCCATGAGGGTGTCGAAGTCGCCTACGCTCGTACAGGGGACCAGTTCAAACTTCTCGTGCCACCAGGGTTGTCGTGTGGTGATTGCTTTGGGGTCGTCGGCAACACAGGCATCAATCTTGGCGAGATCCCAGCCTTTCGGAAAGAAACCTTCCATCAGGGAGCCTTGAATCGTCGTCAACATATCCATTTCGTCGTTCTCCAAAAGTTCAGTGCACAGTCAGTGTAAAAGTGCAGTCATATACTTGGTTCAAGGTTCCGAATCATCCGGCGTTGATGATGAAGTTTCCCCGGGCAACCAGACCGGTTCTTCCTCATCCTCCGGGCGCCCCTGTAATACGTCATAGGGACGAAAACGGTTCTTATAGGCCATCGACGGGCAGGCCGCGATCCAGTATCCCAGGTACACATGCGCCAGTCCGAGTTTTCGCGCCAGCTCAATTTCACAGAGGAGCGAAAAGGTTCCCGGTCCCTGTGAACGCCAGTTCGGAGCATGGTAAAAATAGATACTGGAGAGCGCTGTCGGCAATATGTCGATCAGCCCAACGCCAATTAGGTCATTTCCGTTCCAATACCGCAACTCATGAGCACTGGGGAAATCGCCGGCGAGGAAACTTTGCGCATACAGCTGCCAACTGGCTACCTGTTCCGGCCAGTCGCGACGATTTTTCATGTCTTCATGCCAGGCGTTATAGAGTTCAACGTGCTGCCGGGAGAGACCTGCCGGGGCCAGTTCGACCGAAACATGTGAGTTCCGGCGCTGCGTTCGTCTCTGACTTTTCGTCGGTTGGAATGTTGCAACATCCACACGAACCGGGACACATTGCATGCAGGCACGGCACACGGGACGAAACAGATCAATCCCAAATCGTCGCCAGCCCCGCTGCAACCGTTGTTGCAGATCTTCAGGAGACATCCCGGGAACTCGGAGATATTCCAGCGATGCGGTTTGTTCCGGCAAATACGAACAAACCCGAGGAGGCTCAACCATCCGAAAAGAGGTCACGGAATCAGGCATGACCATAGTATGAAGAGCCCTTCACCGAATTTCCATCGGCCCAATCCAGAACGATTTCGAAAGAGATCACCGGTAAGCCAATGACAGTACTTCCAAGTTTGTTTGTGATGGAGAGCAAGGGGGTCAGGATTCAGGGACCAGGGGTCAGAAAAGATCCGGAAAAAGCTTGCATTTTCTACCCACTATTTCCTACTGCTACAGTTGCACTTATTGAAAAGCTCAGTGTTTTGCGTGCTTTTATCTGATGGAAATGGTCTTGGGAGTGCGAGACTCCCGCCGAGCCGCAAACCAGGGAACGCGTGATCTTTCATGCGGCTCAGCAGGAGCTTCGCCCTCCCGCATGCCTGACCATCCCAAAAATAAGCAAAACCATAATCTGCAACTGTAGTACTCCCCACTGATCTCTCCATTGAGACAGAGTCCCTCAACCGATAAGGATCAATCATGAATTCCATCCAACTCGCAGTAGAATTCCTGACCATCGGAAAGTAGACTGACGGATGAGTCCTCGCTGATATATTGTCGCATAAAATCCTCAATGACGGGCCGAGGGGAAGGATGCACAAGAGGAGTCTGTGTCATGCCCACGTTAATTGTGTTCGGCCAGCCTTCTCCCGGTAATCAAAAGCGAATCCAGAAGCAGCGTCACCTGGTTGTGGGACGAGACCCGACTTGTGATCTGGTGATTCCACGCCAGGCCATTTCCCGTTTTCACGCTCAAGTCATCGCCAGTCGTGACAGTTTCTATCTGGAAGACATGGGGAGCACAAACGGCACGTTCCTGAACGGTCGCCGACTTGCAAAACGGGAGCCGCTTTCCGACGGAGACCGCATCACTCTGCATGATGTCTCCATCGGCTTCTTTCTTGCTGATCAGGTGGATGAAAATCAACTCAACGGAAACGGGTATACGGCCTCGACCTTTCCAGATCAGCCTGACGAACTTCGAATTTCTCCCCCGGCAGAATCCCTTTCTCCCATCGTTTCTCCCGGCCCGGGTGTCGTGAATCTGAAAGGTCAGCTGACCTCATTGATTGAAATTACCCGGCATCTGGGAAGTAGTCTGCAACTGGAAGAAATTCTCCCGCGCGTGCTGGATCTTCTGTTTCGCAGTTTCACTCAAGCGGTCTGGGGAGAGATCCATCTGGTCGATCCGGATGGACATCTGCGACCGGTCGCAATGAAACATGGGCGGGATGCCGATAGCACCGATCTGACGGGGGCTCCACTGAATCTTGAATTGATTCAAAAGGTGATCGCCTCCGGTCGAGGAGTCATTGCGAAGGAAGAAAGCAACGACTCCGGGCTCGCGCTGGATGAATTTGATCAATGCACCATCTGCGTTCCAATTCTCGGAGCGGAGTCAATTCCGTGCGGAGTGATTTTGCTTCAGTCAAATGGGGCGCCCTGTGGTTTCAGTGAAGACGATCTGGATCTGGTCTCCGCGGTCGGAGTGATTGCCGGGCAGTCGATCGGTTATGCCCGGGCTCATGATGTGGTTCTTCAGCACAACGAGTCGGAACGTCAACTGGAAACGGCACGTCATGTTCAACTCAGTATGCTTCCCAGAGAGTCACCTCAAGTCGAGGGATACGACTTCTTCCATGAGTATTGTGCCGCTCAGAAAGTGGGAGGAGACTACTTCTTCTATGAGAAAATGCGGGATGGCCGTGTCATTTTCGGAATTGCGGACGCCTCCGGAAAAGGACTCCCCGCCGCGATGAACATCATGCGATTCGCTGGTGAAGTGAAACTGAGAATCGCCACGGCTCCCACTCTGAAATCGGCCGTCTCCCGTTTGAATCAGTTCATTCTGGAGGGGGCGGAAGAATGCATGTTCATCACGGCCTGCATTGGTGTCCTGGATCCTGAGAAGCATCTTCTGACATTCGCCAACGCGGGACATCCCCCTCCACTTCTGAAACGGCGGGGAAATTCTCAGGTCGCAGAGATTGTTCAATCCAGCCGGTCGTTCCCATTCGGGATCTCGGAAGCGCTGGAAGTTCATCCGATTCATTTTCAGATCGAGCCGGGTGATCAGGTCTTGCTGTATACCGACGGTGTTTCTGAGGCCATGAATCCCCGAAACGAGCTTTTTGGAATGGAACGACTCTCGGAATCGCTCATGAATTCCTCCGGCGGAGTGCAGCAGTCGATTGAAGATCTCGTGAAAGATGTCACCCGATTCCGGGAAGGACGTGCTAATAATGACGACATGGCAATTGTCGGATTTGAATGCCTGAGAGGCCGCCCAGAAACGGTCTCGACCTGATTGACGATTTTCAGGTAGAGTCCCGGCGAAAATGGCCGATCGCGGTCCAGAATTCAGGGAAATCCGAAATTCAAAATGGAAAATTCAAAACAAATTCAAAATCAGAAATTCAACACGATAGAGATCGTCCACGAGTGTCTGTTGCAGAAATTGAGAGACACATTCCAGTAAATCATGTTGCAAATGCAGCCAATTTCGAATTTCTGATTTTGAATTTCGTGCTTTGAATTTTGAATTTCCATTTCAATGTTGCCACACCATGTCCACCGGTCGTCCCATTTCCCGATCCACAACGCCGATCCATCTGATCGGGGGACTGGTTGTGCATGTCGTTTCCCTGCTTGGAGATCTGGCGATCTTCTTCAGCACGGTTCTCGGTCGACTCGCCCGCAGCTGGCCGAAAGGGAACGTGTTGTGGCCGGTGATGCATCAGGTGGGAGTCCAGAGTGTCCCCGTGGTGCTGGTGACCGGCGGATTCATCGGCATGGTTCTGGCGATTCAAAGTTATGAACAGTTTGCCTTGATGCATATGGAATCCCAGTTGGGAACCGTCGTGAACGTCACGCTGCTGAAGGAATTGGGACCGGTTCTCGCGGCCGTGATGCTGGCGGGTCGGGTCGGAAGTTCGATGGCGGCACAACTCGGAACCATGCGGGTGACCGAACAGATTGATGCCCTGACCGCACTCGGAGCGAATCCGGTTTCGTATCTGGTCGTTCCCAGATTTCTTGCCTGTGTATTACTGATTCCGATGCTCACCCTCATCGCTGATGGCGTGGGTGTTTTCTCCGGCTGGTGGTTCAGTACGCAGGTGCTGGGGATCAACGGATTTTTTTACTGGCATCACTCGCGAAATTTCGTCACGAACTACGACCTATTCAGCGGGATCTTCAAGAGTCTGTTCTTTGGCGCGGCGATCTCGGTGATTGCCTGTCATCGTGGATTCCACAGTCGGGCCGGAGCCGAAGGAGTCGGACAGGCGGCCACTGAAGCGTTTGTCTATGCGTTCATTGCGATTCTGGCGATCGACTTCTTCCTTGGCTTTCTGCTGATGGAGATGTATCACCTTTTCTGGTCCAGAACGGCATTTGGAGGTTAAGAAATAACTTTCCGGTTTCACATTGTAGAAAAGCATTCTGAACCGATTTTTTGCTACCCACTACCCACTACCTACTATCCACTACCCACTTTTCTCCTATTCGTTTCGAGGTTATTCCTAAGTGAGTTCCCTGATTGATTTGATCAACGTCAGCAGGCAGTTCGGCAGCCAGCCGATTCTGCGCGGGGTTGATCTATCGATTGAACAGGGAAAAACACTGGTCATCATCGGAGAATCCGGCTGCGGAAAAAGTGTCACCTTGAAGTTGATGATGAATCTACTGGAGCCATCCACCGGTGAAGTCCGCTGGTGGGGAACTCCGGTGAACCAGCTGTCTCAGCGGCAAATGGCCAGGCAACGGCTGCGGATCGGCTATCTCTTCCAGATGGCGGCGCTGTTTGATTCTCTCACAGTCTTTGAAAACGTGGCCTTCAGTTTGCGTCAGAACACGTCGTTCAGTCATTCCGAAATTGAAGCCGTCGTTCACGACCGTCTGAAAGATGTCGGGCTGGATTCTGCGGTCGTCGGAGAAAAGAAGCCGGCGGAGTTATCGGGAGGGATGAGAAAACGTGTCGGACTGGCCCGGGCGCTCGCCACCAGTCCGGATGTCATGCTGTATGACGAACCGACAACCGGCCTGGACCCCATCATGAGTGACGTCATCAATGAACTGATCATGCGCACCAAGGAGCGACACAACATGACCAGCATTGTCGTCACGCATGACATGGTCACCGTCCGTAAGGTGGCCGATCGAATCGTCATGCTTTCTCCCCTGACGCGACTGGAACCAGACGAACCACAAATGATTTTTGACGGAACCGCAGAAGATGTTTTCGCATCCGATGATCGACGTGTCAGCCAGTTTGTACGAGGAGAAGCCGGAGACCGTTTACGTGAACTCGCGGCGGCATAGAGGAGCCTTGGCAAAGCGATTGAGGAGTCGAGTTCTTCGGGAAATTCAAAACAAATTCGAAATCAAAAATTCGAACCCGGGCGATTCTTGAACATACTCCATTCCGGTGCTTTGAATTTTTGATTTTGAATTTGTTTCGAATTTTCGATTTTGAATTTCGGATTTGTCCCCCGTCAATTCTTGCAGGGTGCGTCTCGACGCACCTGATGATTTCCTGAACTGCGATTTGAATTATGACTGAACGCCAACTTCAATTCCGTGTCGGAATCTTCGTCGTCATTGCAATGTGCATTGGCGCCGGGCTGATCATTCAGTTCAGCGAACTCAAACAATTCTGGCAGAAGACCTACCAGATTGCCGTCCACTTCGAGGAAGTGCCGGGACTGCATGCCGGGAGCCCGGTGAAGCAAAACGGCATCACCATCGGAACGGTGGAAAAACTGCTGATCGATGACGAGGTTGGGGGGGTGCTGGTCGTTCTCAACATCTTTGAATCACACCAGCTCCGTGCCGATGCGGTTCCTCAGTTGTCCCGGTCCTTATTTGGAGATGGGGCCGTATCGTTCTCGGCGGGCAAATCGAATCAGGTGATGCCGCCGCGGACAAAAGTCAAAGGACTGACCGCGAGTGATCCGATGATCGCAATTGAACGGCTTGAACGAACCGTTGGTCAGACCTTGAATTCGTTCGTCGCGACCAGTCAGGAATGGCACAAGGTTGGAGAGAATCTGAACGGCCTGATGGAGACCCATCGCGGCAATCTGGGAGACGTCATTGAAAGAACGGCTTTAGGGCTGGACCGGTTCAATGCGACCATGGAAGCTGCCTCGAAGACGTTTGCCGAGGCAGGGGGAGCACTCCGTCTGGCCACCTCGACACTCAGCAACGCGAATTCACTGTTGGCTGATCCACAGTTACAGAAAGACCTGCGACAGACCGCCGCGTCACTTCCACTCATCGCGGAAGAAACCCGACAGACGATTGCGGCGGCTCGGGTGACAATGGCACGGGTCGCGGAAAATCTGGAAACCATTCAACAGGCGACACTCCCACTGGCCAGAGACAGTGATGCGATTACCCGGAATCTCTCCGGCAGCCTCATTCAACTGGAATCGTTGCTGACCGAACTGAATCAGTTCTCACAACTGCTCAATGATAAAGATGGAACACTGCAAAAGCTGGCGAGTGATCCGCAGCTTTATCAGAACCTGAACCGCTCGGCGAGTTCATTGACCGTGCTGTTCGACAACCTGAATCCGGCACTGCGAGACTTACGCGTCTTCGCCGACAAAGTGGCCCGACACCCGGAAATACTGGGAGTCAGCGGAGCCATGCGGGGAAGCAGTGGAATCAAAGAACCCGGAGATGTTCAGCAAACCGGATTCTCGTCTCCTCGATAGAGCAACGGGAGTTCGACGAATTAGAGTGGCCTCGATTGCGAGCAATCGGGATGCCGCATCAGGTAGCCCGGCCAGTGTGGCCTTGTGTTTATCCACATTTTTCTCGTTCACCCTCACCATGAAGATGGAGAGTGGACTTGGCAAACATCTGCCCTGAAAGGGCTTTATAACACAGCCCAGGGTCGTTCACGAAGTGAGCGCACCCTGGGTGGGAAGAGTACCGTGTTGACCAACCCACCCTGAAGGGGTGGCACAAAGGAGTCGGATTGTGCAACCCCTTCGGGGTAAAACGGTCGAGGCATCCATGAGAATTGTGAGAACTGCCTGTCAAAAAATGTGGGTAAAAACAAGCCAGATTGGCCGGCCCACCCCAAATAATGGCAACTTCACTCGGTGAAAATGTTGCCATGTTTTGAATTTCGTGCTTCGAATTTGCTCAACATCCACTACCGTCGAACGCGAAGTTTGTAATCACTGTTGTTCTGATCAAACGCGGTGGCGTTGAGTTGCTGTTGAATCTTCAGATCGGTGTAGGCATAGAACTCGATCAACGTTTCGTCGTCGAGAGTTTCCGGCGTGGCGTCTTTGGCCCAGGTGTAGTTCTTCACGCAGATCGGAAGAAGAAGTTCCTTGTCGACATAAATCAAAGACTTCCGGTAGACATCATGAATCTCCGGGCTGTCATACGTAATGAAGTACAGGTAACAGGGGCGTCCTTCGAATTCCTGATGATCACGTAACTCACAGCTGAACCCGGTCCCACGATCCAGATCTCCCTGCTGGTACTTCATCACGGTGTGCCCGAGTTGCAGGAGTCCGGCCTGAGTCACCGGGTGCCGGGATTCCGCCATCGCCATGGAACCGGTTGGTTCGAGGCTGAGGAGGCCGGTCAGACGCCCTTTAATTCCGCCAGGCTGAACCAGGATGTTGCCGTTATTCTGATCGGCGACGTAAATCAGTTGCCGTCCACGATCTCCGGAAAGCCATTTCATATAGACGCTGAATGGTTCATGTCGAACCTTCAGTTCGATGCTCTGGCCCTCGCTCAGAGCACCGCCAATCCGTTCCTGTCGGAACATGCTGGCAGTGTAGTCAGGGACCTGAGAAAACTGGTTGCATCCCCGTTCCAGCAGGGCTCTGGCCATTTTGATCGCCCAGACACCGCGTAAGGTATTCGGATCGTCGGACAACTGGGTCGCCGGTGCCGGAGTAGAGGTCTTCCCGGAAGTCTCCCCATCCGCAAGACGATACGGCATCTCCGGGGAGGGAGGGAGGCGTGGCGGTGACGCATTGGCCTTATGCCGTCCCCCTCCTTCTTCACCTGTGTAAAAAGGATCCAGATTCCAGTGCGAGATCCCCAATGCTGCTCCGGCAACAAGCACTGCAAGAATATTTCGGGTCCAAGGGGATGCGGATCGTTCCGAACGCGGCATGCGTCGTCACTCCGTGGCTGGTTGACACTTCAAAATTGAAAAGAAAACGGCGAATGCAGTTGCCCGATTGAAAGCGGTACTGGCGCTCAATTCCAGTGACCGGATCTGTTCATCGGCAAAGTTGACCTGTCAGACGTTGGTCTGGGTTCAAACATGCCGGAAAAGATTGGAAATGATCCAGTGGCGTCAGTTCATCAGTCCGAATACGGAAGCCAAGCAGAATCCGGGCATTTGGAATCAACCACCCCTTTTCACCAGCCCGTAGAGTCTATGGCAGAAAACTGGACGTTGCGGGTGACGGTGAGACCAGATTCTGACCAGATCGATCGAATGAACAGAGAATTCAGGAGATTGGAATTCGAGGTCGAAGTCAGGAACTTCTTGAAGTTTTCTTTGCCGGTACATGAGACAATTTGACGGCATTCACATTAAAATATCATTTCCCGTCAGGGCACTTCCAAGTGGCCACCGGGAATCTCATAAAGATGGCAACAGTGAACAGCCCAACCGCCAATTCAATTCTGACAGAGCCCCCAGCGCTCAGTCAGCCCGCCTGGAGCATGCCTGAAATGCGACATTTTGCCATTCCTGCGATGATCTTTCTGTTTCTTTTCACGTTCGACCAGAAAGACACAATCGCAGCCGATCCGCCGAGTCCTGCTGCGGCAATGCGCAAGCTTTTAGAAAGTGGCCGTGTCCCAGAACAACGGCTTCCGACCGTTGTCAAAATGATCTGCGAACGAGGGCACGGGGGGGATTTAGAGTTTATCCTGGGGGAACTCCTGAAAGAGAACACCTGGAACAACGAACTCAAATCGGAAACGCTCGGCTGGCTGGCGACTGCCGCAACACAACGGAAAGTCGTTCCGACAGGAGACCCGTCCGGAGTGGCCCAATTGCTGCAGTCCGATGATCTCGTTATTCAGCAACGTGCCATCGATCTCACCGGACTCTGGCAGGTGAAGTCTGCAGAACCAGCACTTCTGGCTCTGGCGGAAAAGTCGGCTGCACCGGCCGCTCTTCGTAAACAGGCTCTGGAAGCACTGGCCGTTCTGGACAAAGAGAAAGCCGAATCGGTCCTGCAGCAAATCGCCACAAAAGGAACATCCTTCGAACTCCGGGCGATGGGAACCGGAGTGCTGGCAGACGTAAATCCCAAAGTCGCGGCAGTGGCCGCATCCGAACTCTTCAAGTCCGCTGGTCCACAGGATCCGTTGGCGCCGCTGCTGGATGCCTTTCTGAATCTGAAAGAAGGGGCCGACGCTCTGGCAACCGGCCTGAAAGCAAATCCTCCTTCGAAAGACACCGCAAAACTACTGCTGCGGCATATGTATTCCATTGGTCGCACCGATGCGGCTTTGAACAGTGTGCTTCTGGATATCGCCGAGATCAACCAGAACGCCCCCCCTCCAACCAAGGAAGAACTGGACGCACTGGTCAAAGCGGTCGCAAAATCGGGTGATATCAAACGTGGGGAAGAAATCTTTCGTCGGGCCGAGTTGAGCTGCATGAATTGTCACGCCGTCAGTAAAGGAGGAGGAGATATCGGTCCCGATCTGAGTGCGATCGGCTCCAGTTCCCCCGTGGAATACCTGATCATGTCACTCCTCGACCCCGATCAGGCAATCAAGGAAGCGTATGTCACCAAAGTCATCGCCACCGTTGACGGCAAGGTTCTACAGGGAATTGAAGTGAGTCGGACAACCGACACTCTCACTCTGAAAGATGCCACCGGAAAAGTGGTTCAGGTTCCGACCGATGACATCGACGACGAAATCGAAGGGAAGTCCCTGATGCCGAAAGGACTAACTAACTTCATGACTCAAGCCGAGTTTCTCGACCTGATCGCATTTCTCGGAGAACTGGGCAAACCCGGTCCTTACGGCATCCGTGACACTCCGCGGATGCAGCGATATCGGTTCCTGAGCGACCTCACTGCCGACGCAATTCACGAAGCGTCGAATTCCCCGGAATTAACGAAATCATTGTTGGCCTCCGGAAACTGGGGAGCCTGCTACTCCAGAACCAACGGCGAATTGCCCCTGGCGGAACTGGTCGCGAAAACCGGACAGAAAGTGGTGTTTGTTCGTGGAGACATTTCTGTCCTCCAATCCGGTCCCGTGGAAATTCAGGTCAAATCCTCCGCCAAGGTCACTGTCTGGCTGGATGATCGGGAACTCGGAGCCGGGGAATCGTTTCCGGTCGAACTGACGGACGGGGAACATTCCCTGTTCGTTCGGGCTGACACCACTGACGCTCCCGACGCGACATTGCTGATCAATCTGCATCGACCTGCCGGATCATCGGTGCAGTTTGTTGTTGTTGACGGTCCGTGACCGGGAGTTTGTGCACTCCGATCAATCGTCTTCTTCAAACCTGTGAATTGTTACGATTATTCACAGCGGATATTTTGAGATAGTCAAGTTTTCGGGAGGGGGAGGCTCCTGCCGAGCCGCAAATGATGGAATGCGTGATCATCCATGCGGCTCAGCAGGAGCTTCGCCCTCCCAGGACGGCTTCGATCGAGAGAAAATTCTGATCCACAACACTGGAGTTCGATATCTCATGGCATCACCCGTCAGCGTCTCTTCCCCAAGTGTGTTAGGTCTGGACCCGACTTTTGGTTTCGGGGATCGAACCGGTCTGGCAACGCCGGGGCATCTGGCTTCGCTTCGCGCTGCAGGTGGACCGATTCGAGGAATCTTCGCACAACAGTCGATCCGGGAGATGGCCCGCACCAGGCGTACCGCCGATCAGGTGATGTCCTCTGCTCAAACCGCATTGTCCAATGCCGGTTACAATGAACCCTGGGGAGCAGATGCCGATCACCTGAAGACTCCCGACGATGTGGAAGTGACGGCTCAGGCCGGGTTCGTCTTCTACACAATCGACCCCTCTGACGTCGTCGATCAGCATGCTGACCTGGATAACGAAGCGACTTTGCGGAAGAAGTTCGAACAGATTCGCGATGTCGTCGACTGGGCAGAAACCTACAACGGTCGTTCAGTTCAACTCGATAATGACACGACGATTGAATTCGATGAACGTTCGGTGATTCGCGCGGCCGTGAAATACGGACGGGCCATTGCTCGCACCGTCGACATGGCGAATGCGATCAAAGCTGCCGCGACGGCACGAAACCAGCCATGGGAAATCGAAGTCAGCGTTGATGAAACAGAACAGCCAACCAGTCTCGCCGAACATTACATCATTGCCGACCAACTGCGCCGGCGCGATGTCAGTGTGATCAGTCTGGCGCCCCGATTCATTGGAGAACTCGAGAAAGGGGTCGACTATAAAGGAGACCTTGCCGCCCTGGAGGGGTCTCTTTATGACCATGCCGCGATTGCCCGAACATTGGGACCGTATAAACTGAGCCTGCATTCCGGGTCGGACAAGCTCTCCATTTATGGCCTGCTTGCGCGGGCCACTCAGGGACGGTTTCATGTGAAGACGGCGGGAACCAGCTACCTTGAAGCATTGCGAGTCGTAGCCCGTTGTGCCCCGGAGGAGTTTCGTCACATTGTCCGATTCTCACGTGACCGGTATCCGACCGATCGGGCGACTTACCATGTTTCTGCAACATTGGAGTCGGCCCCGTGTGTCGATCAGATTCCCGATGCCGCCGAGATGGAACGTGTCTATCTGGAAAACTGGAGCGATGTTCCAACAGGAAAAGGATTCACCGCTCCCGGGCGCCAGATCCTGCACTGTACCTTTGGATCCGTCCTGACTCATCTCGAATTCGGCCCGTTGGTTCATCAGATTCTGCGCGAACATCCTGATGTTTCGGCAGCAATTCTGGAAGAACACTTCGTCCGTCACCTGCAGGCACTCAACTCGTAGGGAACAGATTTCGCGGCCCTCACCGGTTGGACTGCAGTTGCAATCCTTCTCTCAGGTAAGCTGGTCGATCGGTGGTGATCCCTTTCACGCCCAGATCAATCAAACGTCGTGCTTCCGCCACGTCATTGACAGTCCAGACATCCAGCCGAAGCCCGGCGGCATGAATTTTCTCGGCATAAGCCTGATCCAGTTCTTTCACCGCTTTTAAATCGACTCCGTCTGCATGAATCGCTTTCGCTTTTGAAATCAGTTCTTCCGCTGTGATCTTTTCCGGGCTATGGAGAAAGTAAGCGGGATGTTGGGGAGACTGCTGTTTTACTGCCGCGATGACATCGGCATTGAAACAGATCACCGGCGTCAATTGCGGAGGGAGGCGGCTTGCGTGAAGTTGACGAAGCAGTTCCGGAACGATTTCCGGCCCACACTTCACTTCGATGTAAATCTTCTTTCCCTCAGGCATCGTGGCTAGAAGTTCTGCAAAGGTCGGAATTTTTTCCCCACGAAATCGCTCCAGTTTCCATGTTCCAACATCCAGTGCCCGCAGTTCTTCCAGTGTGCATTGTGCGACAATCTTCTCGATACCGGCAGTCCGTTTGGTGGTTTTGTCGTGAATGGCGACAATCTGATTGTCTTTGGTCAGATAGAGATCACATTCCGCCCCGTCGGCCCGTTGTTCCCATGCCAGCTTGAATGAGGCGACCGTATTCTCCGGAGCATCGTACGAAGCCCCGCGATGAGCAATGAATTCAACCGCAGGGCCGTCGGCCAGGGCCACCATCGCGAACCCCGCAAACAGCACCATCGACATTAAACGTACGATCATGAATCTTGATTTCTGCCTGAAAGACCAGGGAACAGTCCCGAAGGGAACTCAATTCGCACACATCAACATTCATTAGAGCATCTTCGGTAAGGATTTTCAGCGTTCCTTGTGAAAATAACGAGCTGATCTCACACCAAACGCTGGAACAAATCCCCTGACATTCCCCCCTAGTCTGGATTATTCATACCTCCAGTAGGGTGCATGTAGCAACTCCTTAAGTGGCGGTGCATTGCGCACGAAGTTCTCTCCTGATGGAAATCACACACTGTTTTTGAGGCGGAGTTGCGGAATGCA